>BNJU01002398.1_pt1:100000-797872 | contig 797872 bp, 820 predicted proteins | sample 8539281 | NCBI WGS metagenome assembly BNJU01 (sample SAMD00202456, study PRJDB9452) | human saliva metagenome | isolation source: human saliva | place: Japan
ATAACGATTATATAGATGTATGCTATGATGATTCATTGATGTTAAAGCGTATTGCGCTTTATCCCTATGTACAATTAGGTGTTGTTATGCTATTTGTTATTGTAGCTATTTTTGCCTTATTGACATCAAAGCGTGCAGAACAAAACAAAGTATGGGTTGGATTAAGTAAGGAAACGGCACACCAGTTAGGTACTCCTATCTCCTCTCTTATGGCATGGACAACAATTTTGAAGGAAACATATCCCTGACGATGAACTTCTACCAGAAATGGATAAAGATGTGAAACGTTTACAGCTTATTGCTGATCGCTTCTCAAAGATTGGTTCCGTTCCAGAGCCAGTCCCATCCAGTCTTAATGATGTTCTCAATCATGTTGTCGATTATATGGACCGTCGTACATCAAAGAAGATAGAGATGAAGACGGAGTTGCCAACAGATGATATAATCATTAATATGAATGCCTCACTCTTTGAGTGGGTGATTGAGAACCTCTGTAAGAATGCTGTTGATGCGATGGGAGGAAAGATAGGGTAGTATTACACTTCGTATAGAAGAAACAGACAAGCGTGCTATTGTTGAGGTCAGCGATACAGGAAAGGGCATTAAAAAGAAAGACATAAGAAACGTATTTCGTCCAGGTTTTACTACTAAAGGAACGAGGCTGGGGATTAGGGTTTGAGTCTTGCTAAGCGTATTGTTGAGGAATATCATCATGGTAAGATATAGTGAAAAGCTCGGAAGTAGGGAAGGGACAACTTTTCGCATAGAACTTCGCAAAAGCGTGAAGGTCAATATGATGGATTTCTTTTCATGAGAATAATTATTTTTTTCATGAAAATAAATATTTTCCTTCATGAAAAAAATATTTATTTACGTGCAAAATAATTAGACTTTTACAATTACATATTTCTAATTTTATTACTAATAGAGCATTAGATGAGTTGAGAATACAAAGTTGTTTATATACTCGACATATTAAGAAAATGCCTTAATTTTCTAATGATAGTGCAATGCAAGACCCCATTTCATATTATGTAGAAGAAATAGAACATAAATCATCTAACAAAGGGTGTCCTCACTTTTTTTACTTATAATTTGCTTATAATCAGAAAAATATTCGTAACTTTGCAACCCAATTATGGACTTAGAAACCCTTAAAATAGATTTGAAGGGTCTGGAAGAAGGTGTAAATCACCTTGAGTTCGACCTGGATGACGCTTACTTTAAGGCAGTTGACGCTCCTGAAGTGAGTCAAGGACGTGTGCATGTATCTCTTGATATTGTGCGCACAGGAGATGATTTCTTTACCCTTGATTTCCATGAGGCAGGTACGGTAATGGTACCGTGTGATATATGTCTCGACCCAGTAGAGCAGCCAATAGAGACAACACAACGTCTCGAAGTTAAGTTAGGAAAAGAAAACTCAGAAGAGGACGACCTTGTGACGGTGGCCGAGGACGAAGGAATACTCGATGTTGCATGGTACCTCTACGAATTCATAGCTCTCGCAATCCCTATCAAGCATGTGCATGCACCTGGAAAATGCAACCCTGCTATGGTACGAGCTCTTGAGGAGTATTCTGCCGCCCGAAGCGGTGAGGAAGACGAGCAGGCGATGGATCCGCGCTGGGAAGCTCTATTAAAATTGAAAAAATAAAATATTAAACGTTTAAAGAATTATGGCACATCCAAAAAGAAGACAGTCAAAGACTCGTACACTCAAGAGAAGAACTCATGATAAGGCAGTAGCTCCTACATTGGCTTTATGCCCTAACTGTGGTTCTTATTATGTTTATCACACAGTTTGCCCAACTTGTGGTAACTATCGTGGTAAGGTTGCTGTCGTAAAGGAAACAGCTGAGTAAAGCATGAGTAAGATTAATGCGATTATAACAGGTGTCGCTGGTTACGTGCCAGACTATGTCCTCAACAATGAGGAATTGTCTCGCATGGTTGATACTAACGATGAGTGGATTACCACTCGTACAGGTATCAAGGAACGCCGAATCCTCACCGAAGAGGGACTCGGTACATCCTATATGGCCCGCAAGGCAGCAAAGCTCCTGATGACAAAGACAGGTGCTGATCCAGACAGTATTGATGCTGTTGTTGTTGCTACATCGACTCCTGACTATCCGCATCCTTCAACAGCTTCTATCGTATTAGGAAAGCTGGGATTGAAGAATGCCTTCGCATTTGACTTAGCTGCTGCATGTTGTGGCTTTCATGTATGCACTCGATGTTGCCTGCAATATGATCCAAAGTGGTCGTCACAAGCGTATCATTGTTATCGGTGCTGATAAGATGTCAGCTATTACTGATTATCGTGATCGCGCAACTTGTCCACTTTTCGGTGATGGTGCAGGTGCTGTGATGTTAGAGGGTACAACCGAGGAAGGCGTTGGTATGATTGATTCTTATCATCGCACAGACGGTAAGGGACTTCCATTCCTCCATATCAAGGCAGGTGGTTCTGTATGTCCTTCTTCAAGCTTTACAATTGATCATCGTTTGCATTACACTTACCAAGAGGGACGCACCGTCTTCCGTTATGCTGTTACAGCGATGGGTGACGACTGTGCTACACTTTTGGAGCGCAATGGCTTGACCCAAGATGATGTTGATTACGTAGTTTGTCATCAGGCAAATCTTCGTATCATCGAGGCTGTTGCAAAACGCATTGGAGTTCCAATGGAGAAGGTATTGGTTAACATTCAGCGTTATGGTAATACCAGTGCTGCTTGTATGCCACTTGTTCTTTGGGATTTTGAGTCACAGCTGAAGAAGGGTGATAATATCATTTTCACCGGCTTTGGTGCAGGTTTCGTTAATGGCGCATCTTACTTTAAGTGGGCTTATGACGGTGACGCTGCTGCGGTTAAGAAATAAAGACTTTAAGTTATCATATAAAAAGCGCATCTTTCTTTTCTTATAAGATAGGTGCGTTTTTTCGTTAAAGGGATTAGGAGAGTGGCATGGTAGGACTTTTCTACCTCCCCTTTCTCCTCTTATAATTATAACAGAACTTTTCAAACATTCCTTCCTGTGGAAGGAAATAGTGGGTGAATAGATTATATGCATAAAGCTGGATTTGTAAATATCGTTGGTAATCCGAATGTCGGAAAGAGTACGCTGATGAATCAACTTGTCGGTGAGAAACTCAGTATTGCCACGTTTAAGGCACAGACAACGCGCCATCGTATTATGGGAATTGTCAACACAGAGGACACCCAGATAGTATTTTTCAGACACACCGGGTGTGCTGAAACCAAACTATAAGATGCAGGAGATGATGCTCCAGTTCTCTGAGTCAGCTTTGGCAGATGCCGATATCTTACTTTATGTAACAGACGTTGTTGAAGATCCAGAGAAGAATATGGACTTCTTGGAGAAGGTTTCTAAGATGTCAATTCCTGTCATCCTTCTTATTAATAAGATTGATGAGAGCGACCAGAAGACACTTGGTAATCTCGTAACAAAGTGGCATGGATTGTTGCCTAATGCAGAGATACTCCCTATTTCTGCTAAGAATAAGTTTGGCGTAGATATTCTTTTGAAGCGTGTTCACGAACTGTTACCAGAGAGTCCGGCATTCTTTGATAAAGACCAGTTGACAGATAAGCCAGCTAAGTTCTTCGTATCAGAGATTATTCGTGAGAAGATTCTGCGCTATTATGATAAGGAAATCCCTTATTCTGTTGAGGTTGTTATTGAACGTTTCAAGGAAGATGATCGCCAGATTCACATCAGTGCTATCATTTATGTGGAACGTAGCAGCCAGAAAGGAATCATTATTGGCCATCAGGGTATGGCACTTAAGAAGGTGTCTACCGAAGCACGTAAGAGCTTGGAACGTTTCTTCGATAAGAAGATATTCCTTGAAACTTTCGTGAAAGTGGATAAGGACTGGCGCAACTCACAGAAAGAATTGAAACACTTTGGCTATAGTCCAGAGTAAGGGGGACCTCCCCCAGCCCCTCCGAAGGAGGGGAGAGCCTAACGGGATAGGCTGGGGAGAGATTTTAGTAGCCTTATTGGGCTAATAAGGCTAATAAGGCTCATTGGGCTAATACAAAGCTAATAGCTTCCGTGATAATAAGAAAATAAATCGCCCTGACTGCTTAGTAGGGCACACTCTCGCACAATGCGAGGGCTGGGGAATGGTCATCCTCGGCAAATATTCATCGGATGCCTGACCACATCCGGCGCCTTTTCATAATCTTTCAACAGTGTTAGCACTGAATTATGAGGAGGGAAAAGACCAATATTAATGGCAAATTTAGTAGCTATTGTGGGACGCCCAAACGTAGGTAAGTCCACACTTTTCAATCGATTAACTCAGACACGTCATGCGATTGTGAGCGATACTGCTGGTACAACACGCGACCGTCAGTATGGTAAGTGTCAGTGGAACGGACGCGAATTTTCTATTGTTGACACTGGTGGATGGGTTGTTAAATCAGACGATATTTGAAGATGCAATTCGCAAGCAGGTGCTTGTGGCAACGGAAGAAGCTGATCTCGTCCTCTTTGTTGTTGATACTGAAACGGGTATCACCGACTGGGATGAGGATGTAGCATTGATTCTTCGTCGCACTAAGCTCCCTGTACTCCTTGTTGCGAATAAGGTTGACAACAGCGGTGAGTATTATCAGGCAGCAGAGTTTTATAAACTCGGTTTGGGAGAGCCTATCTGTATTAGTGCTGCTACTGGTGGTGGAACAGGTGACTTGCTTGATATTCTGCTTGAGAACTTGAAGGATGTACCAGAGGAAGCAGTTGATCAGGATATCCCTCGTTTTGCAGTCGTAGGTCGTCCTAATGCTGGTAAGTCAAGTATTATCAATGCCTTCATTGGTGAGGATCGTAATATTGTGACCGAGATTGCTGGTACAACGCGCGATAGTATCTATACTCGCTATACGAAGTTTGGTTTTGATTTCTATCTTGTTGATACTGCCGGTATCCGTCGTAAGAACAAGGTGAGTGAAGACTTGGAGTTCTATAGCGTTATGCGTTCTATCCGAAGCATTGAGAACTCTGATGTTTGTATTCTGATGTTGGATGCAACACGTGGTATCGAGGCGCAGGATATGAATATCTTCCAGCTCATACAGCGTAATAATAAGAGTCTTGTTGTCGTTGTGAATAAGTGGGATTTGGTTGAAGATAAGAACCAAAAGGTTATTGATACCTTCGAGAATGCTATTCGTAAGCGTATGGCTCCGTTCGTTGACTTCCCAATCATCTTTGCTTCAGCACTAACAAAGCAGCGTATTTTTAAGGTTTTGGAAACAGCGAAAGAGGTATATCAGAACCGCACAATGCATATTGGTACAACGAAGTTGAATGAGGTGATGCTTCCTATCATTGAGGCAACGCCACCACAGTCAGTGAAGGGTAAGTATATCAAGATTAAGTATTGCTCACAGCTTCCAAACACACAGATTCCTTCTTTCGTGTTCTATGCGAACCTGCCACAGTATGTTAAGGAGCAGTATCGTCGTTTCTTGGAGAACAAGATACGTGAGAACTGGAACCTGCATGGCTGTCCAATTAATATATTCATTCGTCAGAAGTAGTCGTAGGAGGTGTTGCCTATGAAGAGAATAATGTTTCCTTTTCTTTTTGCTTTGCCATTTTTATTGATGGCTTGCAGTAAGAAAAAAGAGGTAGACTCAAGGAGAGTTGGCTGGTCGTGCAGCCAAACTCTACTACGAACAACTATTGAAAGGTCAGTATGAAAGCTTTTTAGGAGGTGAGAATCGTTCTGAGAAGTTGCCTGATAGTTATCGAAAGCAACTCTTAACAAACCTCCGTCAGTTTATCGAGCAGCAGAAGAAAGAGCATGAAAGGGATTGATTCTGTGTCATTGGCTTCATCTGTTTTTCTCTGAAAAGGATAGTACAGCCAGTGCCTTTTCTGTTGTTTCATTATGGCGACAAGACAACGGAGCAGGTTGTTGTACCAATGCTAAAGAAGCACGGGAGTGTGGATGATGAGATAATACATCGTTATCCCAGTATCTCTCTTTACCCATCTTCAAACTATCGTGTTGATGCTCCGCACGTGTAGTGTTGATGCTTAGCACCAATGGTGCTAAGTACTGATAACATTACAATATGCACGTGAATAAAAGTCCTCTCGCTTATTAGTTTCGTCCTAAAAGAGGTTGAAAACAAATAAGCGGGAGGACTTTCTATTAAGTAAGGTAGTGTTGGAGAAACTATTATCAAAGGCTTTTTCTTCACAACTTATAGTGAGAGGTAGGCTATTTTAGAGTGCTCCACTATTCTCTATATTTCTTTCACCTTCTTAAAAGAGTTCAGAAGCAAAAGACGAGGTCGTTTAAGCTTTCTGATTTCTCTGATGTGATGACAGTCTTTTGTCGCCTTGCCATTCTTTTCCTACCATCTGCAATGAAGACGATATTCTCACCAATACCCAATACAGAGTTCATATCATGCGTATTGATGATGGTTGTCATATTGAATTCTCGCGTGATACTCGTTAAGAGTTCATCAATGACCAGTGATGTCTTAGGATCGAGTCCAGAGTTAGGCTCATCACAGAAAAGATACTTCGGGTTCATAACGATAGCTCTTGCAATAGCTACACGCTTCTGCATACCACCAGAAATCTCACCAGGGAACTTTTGTTCAGACCCTGTCAGGTTTACACGGTCAATACATTCCATTGCTCTTTTGTCACGTTCCTGTGCGGTCATGTCTGAGAACATGTCCAAAGGGAAACGTACATTTTCCAGAACAGTGAGTGAATCGAAAGAGGGCAGCCCCTTGGAAAATCATACCCATCTCACGGCGCATGAGAATCTGATCTTTCTTAGTCATGTTGACAAAGTTACGTCCGTCATAAAGTACTTCACCCTTAGTAGGGTCAAGAAGATCAGTGAGCGAACGCATCAGAACAGTCTTACCTGCACCACTCTGTCCGATGATGAGGTTTGTTTTTCCGTCTTCAAAAACGGTGTTTATATCTTTCAGCACTTCCTTGTCGCCGAATGACTTGAATAGATGTTTTACTTCAATCATAGAGCCTTCCCCGACCCCTCCGAAAGGAGGGAGCCCAATCTGCTTACTTGTGGGGGAAGATGGGCTTATTAATTAGTTAGTATTAACTTTCAGGAGTTGATTTATTCTCTCTAATCTCCCCTCCTTTGGAGGGGTTGGGGGAGGTTTAACTCAACATCTGTGTGAGGAAAACGTCACTGAAGAGAATCAGTACGCTTGAGCAGACTACAGCATCTGTAGATGCTTTACCGACTTCAACACTTCCACCCTTCACCGTGTAGCCCATATAAGACGATACACTTGAAATGATAAAGGCAAAGAAGAATCCCTTGATGATACTCATCCACATAAACCACGGATTGAAATCATGTTGCAAACCAGCAGTCAAATCTACTGGTGTGATGATATGTGCAAGGTAGGCTGTGGCGTATGCTCCAATGATACCTGTTGCTGCAGAGAAGATAACAAGGAATGGCATGATTGTGATGAGTCCCATAATCTTTGGTAAGATGAGGTAGCTGGCAGAGTTGATACCCATAATCTCTAAGGCATCTATCTGCTGTGTCACACGCATGGTTCCTAACTCTGATGCAATGTTTGAGCCTACTTTACCTGATAGAATCAAACACATGATACTGCTGGAGAACTCCAAAAGCATGATCTCTCTCGTCACATAACCCGACACCCAATGTGGCATCCAAGGACTCTGCACGTTGAGTTTAATCTGTATACATATAACTGCTCCAATAAAGAAAGAGATAAGTAACACGATGCCGATTGAGTCTACACCCAACTGGGACATCTCTTTAACATATCGCTTTAGGAACATTCTCATTCGTTCAGGACGACTGAATGACGTCCCATCAATATAAGATAATTACCGAATGTTGTCAGCCATTTGAATAAAAAGCATGTTCTTTCTATTTGATGTTCAAAATGCAAAATTTAACCAAAATATCACAGAAAGAGAAAAGAAAGACATTATTTAATAGTCATGAAGGCTACTTTCGCTTTTTTTGTAAATAGTATCTTTGCCACTGTTGTATAGTTCTTTTTAGGATTATATTTGTATCTTTGTGCGTGACAAACTATGAGTTGAAAGCTATGAAAAGTAATCCTGCAATATATGTGGAAGGGGTAGGTTGGCGTCGTGAGCGTGTGGCGTCGCTGCTACGGGAGGCTTAAAAGGGCATGACTATCAAGGGCGCTGTATCTATATGATAACGCTCTGTACGGAAGGAAGGCAGCCATTGTTGGGGAGGCTTATGCGAAGGACAGCAGCTGTAGCATCCGCCTATGTTGAGCCAACAGAGCTGGGGAGTGAGGTTGAGCGTTGTTGGAGAGAGATTCCTAAGCATTATCCAGAGGTGAGTGTGCTTGCCTTTCAGGTTATGCCGGATCATATACACGGCATCCTCTTTGTGACGCATGAGATGTCTGTACACCTGGGGAAGGTTATTAATGGGTTCAAGGTAGGCTGTAATCGGGCGTATCGTCGGTTGGTGTTGGGGAGTTCTGAGGCAATGCCTCAGAAGCAAGGACAGGAGGACAGAATAGGAAGGCAGAGCCTGGCTGGCAGCGGAGAAGGGGCGAAACAGCGAGGCTGCAAGCACCCAGAGCATGGCATGCTCTTTGCACCGGGCTATCATGACAGCGTGCTAAGGGGGAAGGGACAGCTGGAGAATATGTTCAGATATATTGCTGATAACCCACGACGGCTGGCGATGAAGCGGGATAATCCGCAACTCTTTCGTGTCGTGAATAGTTTGAAGGTGGGTGAAAGAACTTTCTCTGCTATAGGAAATCAGTGGTTACTGGAGCACCCAATAAGACTGCAGGTGCGTTGTCATAATAATAAGACACCAGAGAATCTGCGCCTTATAGCCTTGCAAAAGGAATACTTCCTTGCACGAGGACGAGAAGGAGGGAGTACTTGTTAGCCCCTGTATATCGGCTGGAGAAAAAGAAATAGCACGTGCTGCATTGGAGGAGAAACTCCCGCTTATAGTCTTGTTAGAAAACGGTTTCCCGCCTCTCTATAAACCGCCTGGGCAGTACTTTTGATGCTTATTGTGAAGGGCGACTTCTTATGTTAGCCCCATGGGCATTTCATCACGAGCGCAGGACTATTTCGCGTGAGCAGTGTCAAGTCCTTAATTCAATGTCGGCAGCACTTAGTAATGAAGTGTGGACGACAGCATTCGAGCAGGAGCTGTTAAGATATACTTCTGGCGAAGAATAGGGAATAGCCACCAAGTAAACAGGGCAGAGAACCTTCGTGAGAATGTCTTTTAATAGAAGCGTACACACGTAGCTATACATTTATCTGTATTGTTCTTTTTGTTTCTTTTTCACGTCTTTATGATTGCTATCTGCTTTTTTTATTTCGTAATTTTTGCAGCGATAGCTTAAAAGAGAAAAACTATGTCAGAATCAGATAATATTGTTAGCGCCCAGAAGGCGAGGGAAGTATTCTTCGTACAGATAAACTGGTGAAGCGATACGGAAAGCGTACGGTAGCCAATGGTGTGAGCATCAATGTGAAGCAGGGTGAGATTGTGGGACTGCTCGGACCAAATGGTGCGGGAAAAACCACGTCGTTTTATATGACAACGGGATTGGTGGTTCCTAATGAGGGACATGTATATATTGACGATCAGGAAATTACCAACTTCCCTGTTTATAAGCGTGCTCGTGCAGGTATTGGCTATCTTCCACAGGAGGCGAGTGTCTTCCGTAAGATGAGTGTGGAAGATAATATTATGAGTGTCTTGGAGATGACAAAGCTGTCAAAGCAGGAGCGCATTGATAAGATGGAGAGTCTGATTCGTGAATTCCGATTGGAGAAGGTACGTAAGAATCTTGGAGACCGACTTTCTGGTGGTGAGCGTCGTCGTTGTGAGATTGCTCGTTGTTTGGCTATTGACCCAAAGTTTATCATGCTTGATGAGCCTTTTGCGGGCGTAGACCCTATTGCTGTAGAGGATATTCAGCACATTGTTTGGCGTTTGAAATTCCGTAATATTGGTATTCTTATTACCGATCACAATGTACATGAGACGTTGAATATTACCGATCGCGCCTATCTTCTTTTTTTGAGGGACGCATCCTCTTTCAAAGGGAACTCCAGAGGAATTGGCAGCCAATAAGATTGTGAAGGAGAAATATCTCGGTACAGATTTCGTTCTTCAGAAGAAAGACTTTCCAGTTGCTCGATCAGCGTAAACGTGCGCAGGAAGAGGCGAATGGTTTATAAGAGGAATATATCCTCTCTTTTAGATAGGCTATATTAGTCGTCAGAAAGGCGCAAAGATAAAGTATTCTTTGCGCCTTTGTTTATGCAAGAGTAAAGTAAGTTGCGAATTATTTTCATGAAGAAAAATATTTTTTTCATGAAAAGAAATATTTTTCTTCACGACCATAAATATTTATTTTTTCATGAAAATAATTCGAGAAAAGGAGCTTTTTCAGATATAAAGAGTGCGTAAAATAAAAAAGCTGCTTACGGTAAAACACTATAAAAGAGTTGGCTGTAAGCAGCTTTGTTGATTGAAAAATAACCCCAATTATAGCCTTCCGTAGCCAATTATCTTGGTTAAAAACAAATTTCCACTTATATATTATAAGGTTATGCGATTTTTTAAGTATCTTTGCACTTCAAAGTCTATAAGGGGTAATTGCGCCCTCTGTGAACTTATACTTTTTGATAAATAATAATAAACATAAATATATAACATCAAAGATGAAAATTTCATTTGAGAATCCCGACAAAGTGAATGGCTTGATGACCATCACTGTTGAGGAAGCTGATTACAAGGATGAGGTAGAGAAAACTCTCAAGGATTATCGCAAGCGTGCCAACGTTCCTGGTTTCCGTCAGGGTCAGGTGCCTGTAGGTCTGATTAAGCGTCAGTATGGTCCACAGGTAAAGATGGATGCTATCAATAAGATTCTTGGTGAGAGCCTCCAGAAATATATCGCTGATAACAAGATTCAGATGTTGGGTCAGCCAATGGGTTCTGAGTCTCAAGAGGCAGTAGACTTGGAGAAACCAGCTCCTTACGAGTTCAAGTTTGATATTGCTGTTGCTCCAGAATTCAAGATTGAATTGAATGGTAAGAACAAGATTGACTACTACGAGATTGCTGTTGATGATAAGTTGATTGATCAGCAGGTTGAGATGTTCCAGAGCCGTTCTGGTCACTATGAGCAGGCTGAGGTGTTCGATCCAGAGCAGCGTGACTTGTTGAAGGGTGACCTCCGTGAGTTGGATGAGAATGGAAATACACTCGAGGGTGGTATCACCGTTGAGGGTGCATCATTGATGCCACAGTATATCAAGGTTGAGGACCAGAAGAAACTTTTCGATGGTGCTAAAGCTTGGTGATATCATTACCTTTAATCCAACAGCAGCTTATCCTGATAATGATATCGAGGTTTCTTCACTCTTGAAGATTAAGAAGGAGGAGGTTGCTGAGCACAAGGGTAACTTCTCTTATCAGATTACAGAGATTTCACGCTTCGTTAAGGCTGAGAACAACGCTGAGCTTTGGAAGAGTGTTTATGGTGAGGATGCTGATATCAAGGATGAGGCAGCTTTCCGTAAGGCTATCGCTGACGGTTTGACAGAGCAGTTGAAGGGCGATTCTAACTACAAGTTCATTCAGGATCTCCGCGCTTACTGCGAGAAGAAGGTAGGTGAACTGACTTTCCCAGACGCTATTTTGAAGCGCATTATGTTGGCAAACAACCCAGATAAGGGTGAGGAGTTCGTAGAGAAGAACTATGCACAGAGCATCAAGGAGTTGACATGGCACTTGATTAAGGAGCAGTTGGCTAAGGATCACAACATCAAAGTTGATGACAATGATGTTCGTGAGAGCGCTCGCCAGATGGCACGTGCACAGTTTGCTCAGTATGGTATGACCAACGTACCAGAGGATTACTTGAATGGTTATGCTGATGAGATGCTGAAGAAGCGTGAGAATGTAGATTCATTCGTTGAGGCAGCTCTCGATCGTAAGCTTGCTGAGGCTATCAAGGAGGTTGTTAAATTGAACGTTAAGACAGTAAGTCTTGAGGAATTCAACAAACTTGTAAGCGAGTAATATTTTTAGAAAAATCTTCCTTTATATATAGAGGTTATCGATTTTTTTGCTTATCTTTGCTTTAGATATGCAGGCAAGTGTCGCACTGAGTGGCATGGTGTTTGTATAGATGACAATGATAAGGGAGGTCGATAACCTCTATTTTTTGTCATATATAAATTATAAGAAAGGAAAATAATGAACGATTTTAGAAGGTATGCTACAGGGCATCTTGGGATGAATGGTATGGTGCTTGATGACGTGATGAGAGCACAGGCGCAGTATCTTAACCCATATATCCTTGAGGAGCGTCAGTTGAATGTGACTCAGATGGATGTCTTCTCACGTTTGATGATGGAGAGAATCATCTTCCTCGGGACTCAGGTAGATGACTATTCAGCCAATACAATTCAGGCACAGCTGCTTTACTTGGACTCTGTTGACCCAGGTAAGGATATATCTATTTATATTAACTCTCCTGGTGGAAGCGTTACTGCGGGCTTAGGTATCTATGATACCATGCAATTTATCTCCAGTGATGTTGCTACACTCTGTACAGGTATGGCTGCATCTATGGCTGCCGTATTGCTCGTTGCGGGTAAGGAGGGCAAGCGTTCTGCCTTGAAACATAGTCGTGTGATGATTCACCAGCCATTGGGTGGTGTACAAGGTCAGGCGTCTGATATTGAGATTGAGGCACGCGAGATTCAGAAGTTCAAGAAAGAACTCTATAATATCATTAGCGAACATTCTCATCAACCATTCGATAAGGTTTGGAATGATAGTGACCGTAACTACTGGATGACTTCAGAAGAGGCTAAGGAGTACGGTATGATTGATGAGGTTTTGATGAGAAAACCAGTAAATAACGCTTCAGAAGAAGTAAAGTAAAGGATAATAATGCCCCAAAAGAAATGTAGTTTGTGGTCGGGGTGAGAAGGAAGTAAAACTCCTTATCACAGGCTTGAACGGCTATATCTGTGAGGAATGTGCACAGCAGGCTTATAATATCGTCATGCAAACTGGTGCATTGGCACAGGAACAGAATGGCGATGGTGAGGCTTTCAAACTCAAGAAGGTTCCTAAACCAAAGGAAATCAAGCAGTATCTTGACGAATATATCATTGGTCAGGATGAGGCGAAACGCTATCTTGCTGTGGCTGTTTATAACCATTATAAGCGTTTACAACAGCCAAAGGATGATGATGGTGTAGAGATTGAGAAGAGCAATATCATCATGGTTGGTTCTACAGGTACGGGTAAGACATTGCTTGCTCGCACTATAGCAAAACTCCTTGATGTGCCTTTCACGATTGTTGATGCAACCGTATTCACTGAAGCTGGATACGTAGGAGAGGACGTTGAGAGTATCCTCTCACGTTTGTTGCAGGTTGCTAATTATGACGTTCCTGCAGCTGAGCGTGGTATTGTCTTTATCGATGAGATTGATAAGATTGCGCGTAAGAGTGATAATCCAAGCATTACTCGTGATGTAAGCGGTGAGGGTGTACAGCAGGGTTTACTGAAACTCTTGGAGGGAACAATGGTTAACGTACCGCCAAAGGGTGGTCGTAAAGCATCCTGATCAAGATTACATTCACGTTGATACTCGCAATATCCTTTTCATCTGTGGTGGTGCATTCGATGGTATCGAGCGTAAGATAGCACAGCGAATGAATACGCACACGGTTGGTTACAACTCTGTGCAGAACGTTGCGAAGATAGATAAGAACGACTTGATGAAGTATGTCCTTCCTCAAGACTTGAAGTCATTTGGTCTTATTCCTGAGATTATTGGACGTTTGCCAGTGCTTACCTATCTTAATCCGCTTGACCGCGAGGCATTACGTAAGATTCTTGTTGAGCCAAAGAACTCTATCGTGAAGCAGTATATAAAGTTGTTCAAGATGGATGGCATTGAGTTGACTTTCACCGAAGCAGCACTTGATTACATCGTAGACAAGGGTGTAGAGTATAAGCTTGGAGCCCGTGGATTGCGTTCAATCGTTGAGGCTGTGATGATGGATGCTATGTTCGACGTACCTTCACGACGGATAAAGTCATTTGAGGTGACGGAAGAATATGTTCGTCAACAACTTGATAAGGCTCATATTCAGAAATCGAATACAGTCTCATAAAACCTATATATACAGCCTACTGATGTGAGGAATCCTTCGCGTCAGTAGGCTGTGTAATTTCTACAGAAACCGTAAAGGATCGGAATATACCCAGCTATTAACATGACACAAGAAGTCAATCTTACCGAAAAACTAAAACACTATTTTGGCTTTGATAAATTCAAAGGCGACCAGGAGGCTATTATCCGTAATCTTCTTGACGGACATGATACTTTCGTACTGATGCCTACCGGTGGTGGAAAGAGTCTTTGCTATCAACTCCCTTCATTGATTATGGAGGGGAACGGCGATTGTCGTTTCTCCGCTCATTGCATTGATGAAGAACCAAGTGGACGTCATCAATGGAATCAGCGAGGAGGATGGTGTAGCACATTATCTCAACTCTTCTTTGAAGAAAGCTGAAATCGATCAGGTACGTGCAGACATCGTTTCTGGTCGTACAAAACTGCTCTACGTTGCTCCAGAGTCCTTGAACAAGGAAGAGAATATGGAGTTCTTGAAGTCAGTGAAGATTAGTTTCTATGCCATTGATGAGGCACATTGTATCTCGGAGTGGGGACATGATTTCCGACCCAGAGTATCGTAAGATTCGTTGTGCTATCGAAACGATTGGCACTGCTCCTGTCATTGCTTTGACAGCAACGGCTACTGATAAGGTGCGTACGGACATTGTACGTAGCTTAGGTATTGAGGATTGTGCCGAGTTCAAAAGCTCTTTTCAATCGTCCGAACCTTTATTATGAGGTACGTCCGAAGAAGAGTGATGACGATACGAATAAGCAGATTATCAAGTTTATCAAACAGCATACTGGTAAGAGTGGTATTATCTATTGTCTTTCGCGTAAGAAGGTGGAGGAGTTGGCGGCTATCTTGCAAGCTAATGATATCAAAGGCAGCTCCTTATCACGCAGGACTCGATTCTGAGACACGCTCTAAGACACAGGACGACTTCCTCATGGAAGAGTTGGATATTATTGTGGCAACGATAGCCTTTGGTATGGGTATTGACAAACCAGACGTACGTTTTGTAATACACTATGATATTCCGAAGAGTCTTGAAGGCTATTATCAAGAAACAGGACGAGCAGGACGTGATGGCGAGGAAGGTATCTGTGTTGTGTTCTATTCTAAGAAAGACCTTAATAAACTGGAAAAGTTTATGGAGGGAAAGCCTGTTGCAGAACAAGATATCGGTCGTCAGTTGTTACAAGAGACAGAAGCTTACGCAGAGTCATCTGTCTGCCGTAGAAAGATGTTGCTACATTACTTTGGTGAGGATTATCCAAAGTGTAACTGTGCTATGTGCGATAACTGTCTTCATCCAAAGACGAAGATTGAAGCACAGAAGCAACTTCTTATTATTCTCCAAGCAGTGAAAACATTGAAGGAGAATTTCCGCCAAGAGTATGTTATCGACTTTGTACGTGGCAGAGCTACCGACGATCAGAAAGATCATAAGCATGATGAGTTAGACGATTTCGGAGAGGGTGAAGACGAGAATCCAAAGATTTGGAACCCAGTCGTACGTCAGGCACTCTTAGCTGGTTATCTTAAGAAAGATGTAGAGAACTACGGCTTATTAAAACTAACCGCTGCTGGTAAGCGATTTCTTAAAGTCGCCAGAGTCATTCATGATAGTCATGGATACCGAATTTAAGGAGGAGGAGGAGGATGATGAACCAATGATGGGTACAGCGGTCCTCGATCCAGAACTCTTCTCTATGCTGAAGAACCTTCGTAAGAAGATAGCACGTAAAGTTAGAGATTCCTCCTTATGTTATTTTCCAAGATGTTTCTTTTGGAGCAGATGGCAATGATGTATCCTATCAATGAACAAGAGTTACAAAATATCCAAGGCGTTGGTGCAGGTAAGGCAAAGCGTTATGGTAAAGAGTTTTGCGAGTTGATAAAGCAACATTGTGAAGAGAATAACATTGAGCGACCAGAAGAACTACGCGTTAGAACAGTTGCAAAAAGTCGATGCAGAAGGTAAAGATAATTCAGAGTATCGATCGAAAGTTACCGCTTGATGATATTGCCACAGCAGAGGGACTTGATTTTGATGACCTACTGACAAAGATCGAAGAGATTGTCTATAGTGGAACAAAAACTCAATATAGACTACTTTCCTTGAGGAGTGTATGATGAGGACCAGATAGATGATATCTACGACTACTTTATGGATAGCGAGACAGATAGTCTCGATGCCGCAATGGAAGAATTAGATAGCGACTATAGCGAAGAAGAAATTCGTCTTGTACGCATTAAGTTCTTGTCAGAGATGGCTAACTAATACAATACATCATTATTAATGGGTGTATAACTCTTTTATCTGTAGGGATACACGGTTCGTGTGTCCCTACAGCATATAATAGAAATCTTCTTAATCTATGACCTGAATACAAACCTCTGAGTCTTAATCTATTTATTGTTAACCGTAATTCTGTTGTAAATCTTAATAATGTAATTAATTTGTTCCATTTATTTGGATATATGTAATTTATTTATTACCTTTGCTTATGGATAAAGTTGTGAGATAAGTGATCGACTGCGAGACTTTTACTGAAGTTTCCTAATATGCGGGCTTAGAGTCCAGAAAACTAAAGAAAAATATCGATTATGTGATACAGGTTCTCAAAAAACAGAATCTGTTGTTAAAGAAGAAAGTTTATGAAGCATTTAGAGAATACAGAACTTATATGAGATGAGTGTTTCTTTCAGTCAGAATGAGTATCGAACAATTGTATTTTTCAATTGATGCAGTAAAGTATAATCTCAAGCAACTAAAGATCTTGTATCTGAATTCTTTTCTAAAGAAAGATACGAAACAATATAAACGTGAGATCAAAAGCAAAGCTGTATAGATTGTTGAGAAGATATGGAGGAATAAGTTATGATAGAAGTTAGATGAAGAAAAGTGTAGCATGTTACACATCTTCTGAAGCTATTCAATGAAGAAAGTATGGGATGCCTGGATCTCTGAGCGAACGAGTTTGAGGCACGTGCTAAGGCTTACTATTATGCAGAACTGCTGAAAGAACAGCGCAAGCAGCAGAAGATGACACAGCAGCAGTTGGCTGATAAGATAGGTAAGAAGCGAGTATATCTCAAATATTGAGCGTGGAAACAGTGATATGCAGCTTTCTACTTTTATGCAAATTGCGAATGCTTTAGGACTTCGATTTGCTTTGGTGGTAGGGTAGTTACGCTGGTGAAAAGTAGTAAGTTGAGTTCGTTTCAGTCAATATATTGCAAAAGGTGTTTAGCACTCAGCACTCATTGGTGTTTACCAACAGCACGATATGTGCGGGCAGTCAGCACGACATGTGCGGAGCAATAATATGTTATCTGAAGATGGGAATATAGAGTGCTAATGGTCAGTATAACGAATATTTTAAGACGATGATGGCAAACTAACATGGGAAGTGTTTACCAGAAAGTTTTTAAAATATCTTTTTGTTTTCCATGTAGCTAAGTCAATAAAGAGGCTGAATCAGAAAGTGGTCAGTGGTTAATGAAGAGTGGTACGAGTTTAGTCAATTCTTCGATTAAGCCTTCTGACAAATGCCTATGGTGTGCATTTCTACTTCTGATTCAGCCTCTTGGCTATTTATTCAATGTTTTTGTATTATTCTGCGCAGTTCTGTGAGCTAACAGCAACGAGCATCCAAACAGTCTTTTCCTGCTCCTTGAGGAAGTCGCTTACCAATGAAACTGTTGTGTCATCGTGTGCCTCAGAAGCAACTTCGATAATTCTACGCTCACGAGCAATCAGTGTCTTGTAGTAATCGAGAAGCAAGTCGAGAGCCTCTTTGCTGCAACTAACAACGTCAGCCTCTTTGATTTCAGCAGTTTGCAGATATACACTGAAACGGCTCTCTGGAGTACTACCCAATTGAAGGATACGCTCTGCTACCTCATCAACCTTCTCTGCTGCATCGTTGTAAAGTTCCTCATACTTGCTATGCAATACAAAGAAACCATGTCCCTTCACGTTCCAGTGGAAATTGCGGAGGTTGCTGTAGAACACCTGAAAATCTGCCAGCAAAACTGAAAGTTCATTTACTATGTTCTCTACTTTCTTTTCGTTTAATCCTAATACTTCTAATCTTTTCATCTTGAATATGTTTTTAAGTTGTTGTTTCTTGTTTACGAGTGCAAAGTTAGTGGGTTTTTCAATCTACCACAACAGATAAAATCTATGTACTAATTGATATAATCTATATTTGCTTGTTATTGATTGATAATGAGGAGATTGTGTCGATGTATAGACTTTTTAGTGAAGTATGGATTTGTACTTGATGTTTTATAGTTACTGGCGAAAAGCAGGGAGTATGTTAAGGAATAAATATTAAATACTTTTAATAAGGTGTGAGAAAAACTGGAAAAAGCCAGTCTGTTTGATTTTTAAATTGCTAAATTTGCATGCAATAAATTTCTAAAATACAATTATGTCATCATTTGTTGCAGACAAAATCACGATGGACGGCTTAACCTACGATGACGTCCTTTTAATTCCGGCTTATTCAGAAGTACTGCCCAAAGAGGTGGTCTTGAAAACCAAGTTTTCACGTAACATTGATCTTAATGTACCTTTCGTTACAGCAGCTATGGACACCGTTACAGAGAGTTCTATGGCGATTGCGATTGCGCGTGAAGGTGGTATCGGTGTGATTCATAAGAACATGAGCATCGAAGACCAGGCACGTCAGGTGGCTATTGTGAAGCGAGCTGAAAATGGTATGATTTATGATCCAGTTACTATCCGTAAGGGTCGTACAGTGAAAGATGCACTTGAGATGATGGCAGACTACCATATCGGTGGTATTCCTGTAGTAGATGAGAGAATCATCTCGTGGGTATTGTTACCAATCGTGACCTCCGTTTTGAGCGTCATTTGGATAAACTTATTGATGATGTGATGACCAAGGATAACCTTGTAACAACTCATCAGCAAACTGATCTTACTGCAGCTGCGCATATTTTGCAAGAGAATAAGATTGAGAAATTACCAGTAGTCGACCGTGAGAATCGTCTCGTTGGTTTGATTACTTATAAAGATATTACCAAAGCCAAGGATAAGCCAATGGCATGTAAGGACGAGAAGGGTCGTCTTCGTGTTGCTGCTGGTGTTGGTGTGACTGCTGATACAATGGAACGCGCACAGGCACTTGTTGCTGCTGGTGTTGATGCTATCGTTATTGATACTGCTCACGGACACTCTGCCGGTGTGATTGGCAAGCTTCATGATGTGAAGACAGCCTTCCCTAACCTTGATGTTGTTGTGGGTAACATTGCAACTGGTGAGGCTGCTAAGTTCTTGGTCGACAATGGTGCTGATGCTGTTAAGGTAGGTATCGGACCTGGTTCTATCTGTACAACACGTGTTGTTGCAGGTGTTGGCGTACCACAGTTGAGTGCTATCTATGATGTTTGCAAGGCATTGGAAGGTACTGGTGTGCCATTGATTGCTGATGGTGGTTTACGTTACTCAGGCGATGTTGTTAAAGCATTGGCAGCAGGTGGCAGCAGTGTGATGGTAGGTTCATTGGTTGCTGGTACAGAAGAGTCACCTGGTGATACAATTATCTTCAACGGACGTAAGTTCAAGAGCTATCGTGGTATGGGCTCATTGGAGGCTATGGAGCAGAAGAATGGTTCACGTGACCGTTACTTCCAGAATGATGTAGGCGATGTTAAGAAACTCGTTCCAGAGGGTATTGCTGGTCGTGTTCCTTACAAGGGAACTGTTCAGGAAGTTATCTATCAGCTTGTCGGTGGTCTTCGTTCGGGTATGGGTTACTGCGGTGCAGCTTCTATCGAAGACTTGCATAATGCTAAGTTTACTCGTATCACCAATGCTGGTGTATTGGAGAGTCATCCACATGATATTTCTATTACCAGTGAGGCGCCAAACTATTCACGTCCAGAATAATATAAAAGACGATAAATTATTCGCCCTCTTCCCTGTTTTTCAGGGGAGAGGGTCCCTGCGTTAAAATAATAACAATGAATTTCAAAGTAATTTCTGTCAGTCCCTCTTGCTTTCGACGACAATGGCATACGGGCAGACTGACCCAACGATAATGACTATTAACGGACAGCCAGTGAGCCGTTCGGAATTTGAGTATTCGTATAATAAAAATAATGCTGAAGGGGTAATTGATAAGAAGAGTGTAGACGAGTATGTTGACCTCTTTATCAATTACAAACTGAAAGTTCAAGCCGCACTCGATGCACGGCTTGATACGCTCAGCTCTTTCAAAAAGGAGTTCCTCAGCTATCGTAACCAGCAGGTGCGCCCAACCTTCATCACAGATGCTGACGTTGAGGCAGAAGGACGTAAACTTTATCGTGAGCTCAGCAGCAGGTAGAGGCTAATGGTGGTATGTGGAATTGCGCACATATTCTCATCGGTTTGTATCAGAATGCTGATAAGGAAGCTTCAGAAGCAGCAAAGCAGTTGGCAGACTCTCTCTATAATGCTCTTCGTGGTGGTGCAGACTTTGCAGAACTTGCTAAGAAATATTCTACAGACGTTAACTCTGCCATGAATGGTGGTGAGTTGTTACACCTTCAGAAAGGACAGACAGTGCCTGAGTTTGAGAAAGCATTGTTTGCTTTGAAGCCAGGTGAGATAAGTACTCCTGTACTTTCACCTTTTGGTTATCATATCATCAAGATGGGTGGTCGTGAGAGTTTCCCTACTTACGAAACACTTCGTTCAGATATCATGCAGTATATCGAGATGCAAGGTTTGCGTGAGCAGATCATCGACCAGAAACTCGATTCAATTGTAGAGAGTGAGGGAAAGACTATCACACAGGAACAACTGCTTGATAGAAAACTCGCTTCTTTGGAGGAAAAAGATGCAAGTATGAAGAATCTTATCTGTGAGTATTATGACGGTTTGCTGATGATTGAAATGAGCAGCCGTGAGGTATGGGATAAGGCTGCTAAGGACGAAAAGGCACTTGAAGCTTATTTCCGTAAGCATAAGAAACAATATAAGTGGACTGAACCACGTTTTAAGGGTATTGCCTATCACGTGAAGACAAAGGAGGATGTCGAGGCTGTGAAGGCATGTGTGAAGAATGTTCCTTTCAATCAGTGGGCAGAGAAACTGCGTGATAAGTTCAATGCTGACAATACTATCCGTATTCGTGTGGAGAAAGGAATCTTCCGAAAGGGTGATAATGCATTGGTAGACCGTGATGTCTTCGGTGCGAAGACGACTGTAAAACCAGTTAATGGATACCCTATTGATGCCGTATTTGGTAAGAAAATAAAGGCTCCAGAGGGTATGGAAGATGTGCGCGACCTCGTTGTATCCAACTATCAGGAGGAACTTGAGAAGGCATGGGTAGAAGCATTGCGCAAAAAGTATAAAGTAGTTGTTGATAAGAAGGTTCTTTCAACAGTCAATAAGCATTAAGATAATACAGCATTTCAATGAAAATAAATAAAGGAAAGACAATAGTCCCTGCTCGCAGGAACAGTTCTCACGGCAATGGGTCTGCATGCAGGTGCATTCCCGTACAAGCGGTCCTGTTGCTCTGTCAGACTCTGTAAAGACTGAGATAGCTGCCGTAGATAAAACCAAATAGTGTTGTTGATGAGGTTATTTGGGTAGTCGGTGATGAACCTATCTTGAAGTCTGAAGTTGAGATAATGAGACTACAAAGCGAGGCTGAAGGGTATGAAATGGAATGGCGACCCTGAGTGTATTCTACCTGAACAGATAGCTGTTCAAAAGCTTTTTCCTCCATCAGGCAGCCCTCGACAGTGTTGAGGTGAGCAGAGTCAGAGATTGCACGTGGTATAGATGATCAGATTAAACTACTGGATTTCTCTTCCACAGATTGGCTCAAAGGAGAAGCTCGAGGCATTCCAGAATAAGAGTATGACTCAGATTCGCCAAGACCTGCATGATGATTATAAGAACCGTTTGCTTGTGCAGAAGGTGCAGCAGAATCTGGTTAACGACGTGACTGTTTCCCCTGCTGAGGTACGTGAATACTTTAAGAAGTTGCCAGTGGATAGTATTCCAATGATTCCAACAACGGTTGAAGTGGAGATACTTACGCAGACTCAAAGATTGAGACAGAGGAGATAAATCGTATTAAGAAATCAACTGCGTGACTATACTGACCGTGTGACGAAGGGCGAGACTTCTTTTTGCAACATTGGCACGTCTCTACTCAGAAGACCCAGGCTCGGCTCGTCAGGGTGGTGAGTTAGGTTATATGGGACGTGGTGTGCTCGACCCTGCATTTGCTGCTGCAGCCTTTAATCTTACTGACCCAAAGAAGATTTCAAAGATTGTAGAGAGTGAATTTGGCTATCATATTATCCAACTTGTTGACCGTCGTGGTGATAAGGTGAATGTCCGCCATATTCTTCTGAAACCAAATGTATCAATGGCTTCTATTGACGCTGCTAAGGAGCGTTTGGATTCTATTGGTAGGGATATCAGAAATGGTAAGTTTACATTCGAGGATGCAACGGCTTATCTTTCTGATGATAAAGATACGAAGAACAACCATGGATTGATGGTTAACTCTGTAGAGAACACTCGCACTTCACGCTTTTAAGATGAAGGAACTGCCAACAGAGGTGGCTCGTGTTGTTGATACGATGAAGGTTGACGAGGTCTCTATGCCATTCCAGATGGTTAATGCTCGTGGTAAGGTTGTTTGTGCTATAGTGAAGTTGAAAGCACGTATCCCTGAACATCGAGCTACGATAACAGAAGACTTCCAGGCTATGCGCGATATTGTTACAGCTAAGCGCAGAAAGGAAGTACTGCATGATTGGGTTGTAAAGAAGGTAAAGGAGACCTATGTGAGGATTAATCCTCGTTATAGAAGTTGTAATTTCCAATACGAAGGTTGGCTTAAATGACAATAAACAACAAGTATAAAAACATATTTTGCGGGCATAGAATCTTGATTACTATGATTCTATGCCTGTTTGGGCTATGGCAATCCCAGTCGCTCCGAGCACAGAATGCAACGGAGAAGAAAGGAGATAAGTTCTATATTGACCATGCCGACAATCTACGTCATAATCAATTGGAAATGCCTGATGTGATGATTGCTAAAGGCGATGTCGTTTTCGATATAAGGGTATGACGCTTAAGTGCGATAGTGCTTATTTCAATGAGAAGTCTAATTGGTTCAAAGCTTTCAGCCGTGTACATATCACTCGCCCTGGCGGAGTGAACCTTGACTGCCAACGCTTACATTATGATGGCTTTGGACAAATGGTTCATGCACGTGGTAAGGTGGTAGTAAGAGAACCTGGTCGCTCTCTCCGTTGTGATAGCTTGGACTATAACACAGCCTCTAAGGTGGCTAACTACTTCGGTGGACGTGGTACATTGGTTTACAATGGTAACACAGTTGTTGCCGATCAGGGTGATTACAATACGGAAACGCATGATGCCAACTTCTTTGGTAACGTTGTGATGTTTACGCCTAAGTATCGTATTACAAACCCCAGAGGCGCATGGTAACACTGAGACTGGTCTTGTTCATGTTGTTGGTAAGTCGGTTATCAAGACTGCCAAGGGCGAAGTTGTGCATACCAATGATGGTACTTATAATAGCAAGACCGACCAGATGGAGCTTAATGGACGCTCTACTATCACTTCCCCAAAGCAGGATGTTGAAGGCGATAATATTGTCTATAACAGTTCAACAGGAGAAGCAGAAGGCCATGGTAATGTGAAGATTGTCGATAAGGCAAACAACCGCACTATCATCGGTCAGGATGTGTTCTATAACGAGAAGACTGGTCATAGTAACGCACGTGGTAATGTTAAGATAGATGACCGTAAGGCACAGCGTGTTATTACAGGTGATGAAGTGACTTACAATGCCAAGACTGGTTATAGTGCAGGACGTGGAAATGTGAAGATTGTCGACAAGTTAAAGCAGCGCACCATTACTGGTCATGACCTTACCTACAATAGTAATACACATGAGGGGACTGGCGAAGGCAACGTTTACTACATTGATTATAAGGGTAAGCACGCTTTCTATGGCGATTATCTTCATTATACTGATTCCGCAGCGATAGCCTTTGGTGGTAATCCTGGTCCTGTAGCAAAGGATTTTTCACAAGGTGATACACTCTTTGTTCATGCTGATACTATTAGTATGAAGGGTTTTCACATGAATACCCACAGATGTATCGTGAGATATATGGGTGAATAATGTTCGTGCCTATCGTACAGACGTGCAGGCGGTATGTGGTTTTATGGTAGCTAACACCAAGGATTCTTGTCTAACGATGTATGATTATCCAATCGTGTGGAGTGGTACACGTCAGTTGGTGGGCGATTCTATTAAGGCATATATGAACGACTCAACCATCCGTCAGGCGTTTGTGTATGGCAATGCTTTCTATTGAAAAGCTTCCTGAACCCAAATACTACAACCAGATATCCTCTAATGACATGCGTGCTGACTTTTGTCAATGGTGCTGTTCGTCGTGTTGATGCGTGGGGAAATGTGGAAGTAGTCTTCATCATACCGATAAAGGATAGTACGCTCATTGGGCATAATTATACAGAAACAGATACGCTTCGGATGTTTATCTCACCTGTTCGAAAGCTACAGAAGATATGGATGTCAAAGTCGAATGGCGTTATCAGTCCGATGACACAGATACCACCCGACAAGTTGACACTGCCTCGCTTTTGAACTTTTTCGATGAGGCTAAGACCCTAAGGATAAGAATGATATATTCCGCCTTGCACCACGTAAGACGAGTGCAACCGTACGTAATTCACGAGTGTCTTTACCACCTCGTCAGCAAATAGAATGACGTCTTTGGGTCTTATATACAGACCCATTTGACGTTTTTATTAAGCAATACTCCACAATAAATAATGCTATTCTTTCAATCATCACGCCCCCGTCGTTTCCATCATGAATATATGTATGTGGACGAACGTAGGAACTGCTCAATGATATAGAGCAGCGTGCTCGGCGTGAATTGAATGGTGAAGAGGTGCCTGAGAGTAAGTATCGGGAGGAACTACAGCGCAAAATCAGTGGTTCGCTGAAGCCTGAAGTGTTTGCGCCATAGAGGTAATCGTTTTTACGGCAATGTGGGTGTCGTTGATTCTTTCGGCTGGCGTCATAGCTCTTCTTATCTTATTTTTTATTTATTGCTTTATAGAATCCTTCATGAGTGATATCATACAACTTTTACCAGACAGTGTAGCCAACCAGATTGCAGCCGGTGAGGTTATTCAACGTCCTGCCTCTGTTATTAAGGAGTTGGTGGAGAATGCCATTGATGCTGGAGCAACGCATATTGATGTGTTGGTGGTAGATGCTGGTCGCACTTCTATTCAGGTAATCGATGATGGAAAGGGTATGTCAGAGACGGATGCACGCCTTTCCTTCGAACGTCATGCCACTTCTAAGATTCGTAAGGCTGACGACCTCTTTCTCTTCGTACGATGGGTTTTCCGTGGAGAGGCATTGGCTTCTATTGCTGCGGTGGCTCAGATAGAGTTAAAGACCCGTATGGAGAGCGAGGATTTGGGTACACACTGTCTCATTGCTGGCAGTCGTTTTACGGGTCAGGAGCCTTGCTCTTGTCCTGTGGGAAGTAATTTCTTGGTAGAAAATCTTTTCTTCAACGTACCTGCTCGACGTAAGTTTTTAAAGTCGAATACTACCGAACTCAATAATATCATTACAGCTTTTGAGCGCATCGTGTTGGTTTATCCACAGATATCCTTCACTCTGCACAGCAATGGTACAGAACTTTTTAATTTGCGTGCTTGCAGCTATCGTCAGCGTATTGTGGAGGTTTTTGGTAAGCGTCTCAATCAGGATCTTCTGCCGATAGATGTCGACACGAGTCTTTGTCATATCCATGGCTTTGTTGGTAAGTCAGAGTCTGCACGTAAGAAAGCACCTCATCAGTATTTCTTTGTCAACGATCGCTATATGAAACATCCTTATTTTCATAAGGCAGTCATCACGGCTTTCGACCGACTTATTCCGCAAGGAGAGCAGGTGCCTTACTTCCTTTACTTCGATGTACCAACAGAGAATATTGATGTGAATATTCATCCGACAAAGACTGAGATAAAGTTTGAGAACGAACAGGCAATTTGGCAGATTCTACTTGCAGCTGTAAAGGAGGCTGTAGGGCGCTTTAATGATATTCCTGCCATTGACTTTGATACGGAGGGAAAACCTGATATTCCTGTGTTCAATCCCAATGTCGGAATGTCCGCACCAAAGGTAGACTTCAATCCTGCTTATAATCCTTTCAAGCAAACATCTCAACCTGCTAAGTCTTCTGTTCCAGATGGATGGGAAGAACTCTATGCTGACTTAGGGTCTGGTGGTGAAATCCGTCAGTCAAAACTCTTTGAACAGCGTGAGGATGAGATGATAAGCAGTAGCTTGGGTACTGTAAGCGATACTGTTGAGGAAGGAACGATTATTCCTTCAGCAGCTACACAGTCCGCAGCAGAGTCGTTGATAGAAGACAAGGCACCCTCTCATTATCAGTATAAGGGCTGTTATATCATGACAGCGGTGAAGTCGGGACTTATGATTATTGACCAGCATCGTGCGCATATTCGTATTCTCTATGAGGAGTATTTGTGTCAGTTGTCTGAACATAAGGTGCATTCTCAGAAAGTACTCTTCCCAGAGATGGTTCAGTTCTCCGTCTCTGACCAAGTGGTTCTCGACCAGATTCTGCCTGAAATGGCAGAGATGGGTTTCCAACTCGATAGCCTCGGTGGTGGTAGTTATGCTGTTAATGGCGTTCCTGCAGGTATAGAAGGGCTGAATGTCGTTGCGCTTATCAATGACATGGTAGCATCGGCAATGGAGAGCGGAACGAGTGCGAAGGAAGAAATCGACCAAGCTTTGGCATTGAGTCTTGCACGTAATGCAGCCATACCACATGGTCAGGTGCTGAGTAGTATGGAGATGGATAATATTGTCAACGAACTCTTTGCTTGTAGTAATGTCAATTACACCCCTTCTGGCGAACCCGTGATTGCGATAATGAAGCAGCAGGATATTGAGCATCTTTTTGATAGTTGATAGTCTTTTTTATGACTGTTTTCCTTATAAAGCCCTATTAGCCCAATCAGCTTAATAGGGCTTATTGTTTGTGTTAATAGCTAAAACCATTTAGTAATTAGTATTTTACCTCTTCATAATGATGAGTATAATGCCTCTTTCTTCCCTATCTTTAGCCTGTGTGTTGATGCCCCGCACATGTCGTGTTGGTGCTTAGCACATGTTGTGTTGTTGGTAAACACCAATGGTGCTGATGGTAGGAATCTTTCTAAATATCGCTAAAATGGAGTCAGCTTTGTTGTTTGTTTTATTAACTTAATACGATATTCTTTCTTTTAAAAGAAACGACTGAGTAAGAAGAATGTGCCACCTTATCGTTATAATACAGCAGTAACTTAAGATTAATGTTCAACGTTAAATAAATAGTATTTTTTTAGAAAAACCGACCCTGATAGATTTTTAATTACTATCTTTGTGAACAAACTTAGTATTGATGGGAATCACTGTCAGCAATAAAGAAGCAGAATAGGTTAAGATCGTTAAATAATAAGATTATGAAAAAGTTATTGATAGTTTTGGCATTGGCTGGTGTGTCTATGACCAGTTTTGCCCAAGATGAGGTGCTCACTGAGAAGTATAGCGTTGCTACCAACTCGTTCTGGAGCAACTGGTTCGTACAGCTTGGAGCAGACTGGAACGCATGGTATTCTAACCAAGAGCATGGGCGTGATGCTGCTATTAGTCCGTTGAAGGACTTCCGTTCAAAACCGGGTGCAGCTTTCGCTATTGGTAAGTGGTTCACACCGGGTATTGGTCTTCGTACGAAGATACAGGGTATCTGGGGAAAGCGTGTCGGTGCTGACAGCAATCCTGCTTCTCAGCTTGATAACAGTAATAAGTATTGGATTGCACAGGAGCAGGTGATGTTCAATCTGAGCAACCTCCTTTGCGGTTACAATGAGAACCGTGTTTGGAATCTGATTCCTTTTGCTGGTGCAGGTGTTGGTCGTTCGATGTCAGCTAATCGTTATGCAATGGGACTGAGTGCAGGCCTTCAATCTTCTTGGAAGGTGAGCAAAGGAATGCGTGTTTATCTTGAAGCTGGCTGGAACCGTTATGAAGGCGACCTTGATGGTGCTGCATACGCAAACAATGAGCGTCGTGGATGGGAGTCACACGATAATAATCTTTATGCAGAAATTGGTTTGAACTTCAATATTGGTAAGGCTACTTGGAAGAAGAGTCCAGATATGGAAGCTATCAATACACAGCATCAGGCGGCCCTCGATGCACTGAATGCACGCCTTCAGGATGCAGAGGAAGAGAATGCACGTCTTCGTAATGAATTGGCAAATCAGAAGCCAGTTGAGACCGTGTCAGAGTCTGTGAAGCAGTTGGTGACAACCCCTGTTTCAGTCTTCTTCGACATCAATAAGGCTACAATTGCTTCTCAGAAGGACCTCGTTAACGTACAGGCACTTGCGAAGTATGCTAAGGACAATAATAACAACCTCCTTGTGACTGGTTATGCAGACAGCGCAACAGGTTCTGCTGATTACAACCAAAAACTGTCTGAGCGTCGTGCAACAGTTGTTGCCAACGAACTTGTTAAGATGGGTATTGAGAACAATAAGATTACGACTGTAGGCAGGGTGGAGTAGAGACCTTGTCTCCTTATCTCTTTCAACCGTCGTGCAACGGTTCAGATTACGGAATAAGATAAGTTCAATCAAGATATTTCTTAAATATAAGTAGTCTCACCCTTAAAGCCTAATATTCCTCTGATTCACAGTATATTATACTGACAAATCATTTGCTTATATCTGCAAGTTTTTGTACCTTTACATTATAAATCTTGTAGATATTTATGCTTAAACGTACATCCAAACAGCCTCTATGTTCTCTCTTTAGAGGACATGCTTAGATCATCAACATCCCCTTTTCCAACTAGTAATAAGATTAATTGGGAGTGTTTTGAATGCTTTTTCTCCATTGTATTGCAATACTACTGGTCGCCCTCGCTCATCCTATTCGCTTGATGTGGTCTTTAATCTTAAAAACATTTGCGTAATGTTTTCAGATGAAATGGTGGTTTCTCAATGGAGTGAGAATGCTTACTATCAATATTTTTGTGGTGGACTTGAATTTATGCCCAAACAACCCCTGTGACGCTTCCGAGTTAGTTCACTTCAGAAATCGTATAGGTGAGGAAGGTATGGAGTTAATATTAGCAGAGCATCCGTGTTAATACCGACCATGATGACGAAGATCATCTGATACGGCTTTCATTGATTCTACCGTGCAGGAGAAGAATATAACCTATCCCACAGATGCGAAGTTGTATAAAAAGATAATCAAAAACGTTCTGAAGATAGTTCATGACAAGTGTCTTCCTCTACGACAGAGTTACACGCGACGTTGAAAGGGATTTACCGTCTCCAACGTTTTCGTAATCATCCCAAGAATCGTAAGAGTTCTTACAAGGCAGATAGACAACTAAGAACCATAGCAGGAAGATTGGTAAGAGAATTAGAGCGTAATCTTGAGGGAAAGAAAGGATATGAGAAGATGTTTGAACTATATATAGAGTTCTTTCTCAGAATCGAAAGTCAAAGAACAAAAGTATATTCTCTGCACGAACCAGATGTGGTTTGCCTCAGCAAAGGTAAGGAACATAAGCAATATGAGTTTGGTAATAAAGTATCTATTCTTCGCTCATGGTCAGGACTTATTTTGGGTGCATGTTCTTTTAGGAATGAATATGATGGGCATACTATCGAAAAAGACGTTGGAACAAACCCAAAGGATGACAGGAAAGACAGGTTGATAAGTTAGCAGGAGATAGAGGGTATGAGGTGTAAAGCAGATTGGGCAGACAAAGATACTCATTCCAGACACTCCTAAAGCTAAAGATAGCTACTACCAAAAGAAAAAGAAACACAAACTATTTTGTAAACGAGCAGGTATAGAGCCAACCATAGGACATCTTAAAGCAGACCATCGATTATCTCGCAACTTTTATAAAGGTGTGAAAGGAGATGCTATCAATGTATTATTAGCGGCGGCAGCATATAACTTCAAAAGAGCTATGAGAGTTCTTTTGGACCTTATAAAAAGAATCAGCATAGAGCTTGTCAGTACAGGCTTTATGCTGAAATATAGTTTTTAAGGGATGACTAAGTAGGGATACACGAGCGTGTATCCCTACTTTTTGTTATGGTGATAGGAGTAATTGGGCTTATTAGGCTAATTGGTCTAATAAGCCCAATACCACCTCATTTATTATTGTTCTTTCACATCCTCCTTCGTGAAAGCAATGGCTTAAACCCTTCAGCAGCGTGATAAGACGAACGGACGAGCGGTCCACTTACTACATGCTTAAAACCTTTCTCTAATGCTATCCGCTTATATTCACCAAACTTTTCGGGTGTGATATAGGCTTTAACAGGCAGGTGTTCGGCAGTAGGTTGGAGGTACTGACCGAGTGTGAGGCGTTGGCAACCTGTTGAAAGGATGTCGTACATTGTCTCTAAGATTTCTTCGTGGGTCTCACCTAAACCGAGCATGAAGCCAGTCTTGGCAGTGATACCACTGTTGGCTATCTCTCTCAGCACTTCTAAACTGCGTTCATAGCGTGCCACAGAGCGTACTGATGGTGTGAGGCGACGCACTGTCTCCATGTTGTGTCCTGCTACGGGGTATGTTGCCATGACTTGACGTGTCTGAGTCTCGCCTTCCCAAGGAAATCAGGGACAAGCAGTTCTATCTTGTTTCGGGTTCAAACGGCGATCTCTCTTCGACGTCTTTCATCCAATGAGCCCGCACTCATGTCGGGTAGGTCGTCACGGTCAACAGAGGTGATGACGGCATAACGTCAGCTTAAGTTGTTCTCTCACTGACCTGAGCTACGTCGACGTGGCTCATCAGGCTGAGCAGTTTAGGCCCGCCACTAATGCTGCAGAAACGGCACTTTCGAGTACAAAATGTCACCGCCGCTAATCATCAAGGTTGGCCGCCACTGAGCCATCCAGCATTCCGAGCGATCGGCAGAGTCCACCGTACATGATAGTATTTAGATGATGTTGGCAGGATGCCAGCCGTCTCGCTGGTTGACTTCTTCGATGTGAGGTCAATCTTTAAGCAAGCTGGTTTCATCACGTGTGGCTCGTCCGAAGAGTAGCGGAGGAACTGTCGCTGCTTCAAAACCGCGGATAATAGTGATGATCTATGCCTCTCCAACCTCTCTTCTACCGCCTCTCTCGTGAACTTACAGCCTTTTGAGCAGGTTGAGGAAATCATGGTCGATATCGCCAAGAAGGAAGTAATCGCCCACCATATTGATGAGCTTCCAATGATGTTATTCTTTAGTTCAATATGGGCTTGAAAGTGTTCCGACACCTTCAAAACGATGCTTGAACGAGGAGTATTTTGATTTTTACCATAAACAAAAGTCGTCAGAAGTCAGTTCTTTCTCTATCTCTGCAACTTCTTTTCTCATGTCTTCTTCGAAGTTTGGTTCGAGGACCTCAGTACACACATTTCCTGTCGTACATAGTCCATAAAAGCGAGATATCTAACTGTGTATAGGTCGCAACATTCGTTACTCTTTGTCTGACAGACGCTACACCCTTACTTTGTAGTTTCTCTTTTGCAGGAGTGAGTGCATTAGACAGGTGGTCAAGTTGGGTATCAAAGAGTAGGGAGTTGTGCAGAACACTGCGGTTAGACAGTTGATAGAAAGCACAAACCTCGATACCTTTGTTCCGTCTAAATGAATATCATTTCGACCCGATAACTCGTGCGTCAATCTTCAGTCCTTTTAGTAAGTCTGCCATTCGTTGCATATAAGCAGCAAAAGGCTTCGTTGGCATTGATGGCACGTAGATATAAAGAAAATTGTGAGCTGCAACCCTTGTCGGCATAGATACATCCGCCACCACTTTTCCGTCTGAAAATATCAATCTTGTGTTCTTTACAGTAGTCTGTATTGACCTCATTATCAATCAACTGGTTGCGTCCTAACATAACAGTAGGGTTCACACGCCAGCCCATAAAGTAGTCGTCATCGGTATAATGACGTGCGACGTATTCTTCCACCGCAAAGTAGAAGGGTAGTTGATGAATAGTATCTGGTTTAGGTAGTAGTATATATTTCATCGTTGGTATTGATTGTTTATGAGAACAAATGTACAAATAAAAATAATTAAAGAGAGAAAAGTCAGGGAAAAATAGTGAGGAAGTCACTATTAGTCTTATTAACGTTATTATCCCAATAAGATTAATATGCAACCCTTAAAAATGCAAAAAGCAATCATCGCTCTTATACTTTTCGTATTTTTGCAGTCGAATTTATCAGTTAAAATAAAGGTAATAGGTTATGTTTAAAAACAATTCGTATCAGTAGCAGCCGTAGCAGTACTAACTACAGGGTTGCTTTCGCTGCAGTGCAGCAGGATAAAGGTGATGTATAAGCAGGCAGATGGCACCTACGTTGTCAATACGACCAGCCTCTGTTCAAATGTAAAGGGATTTAAGGGGCAACTCCTTTGGAGGTTTATATTAAGAATAATAGGGTTGTTAAGGTTGAGGCTTTGCCCAAATCGTGAAGGTCCTAAGTTCTATGATAAGGTGAAGCAGGGGTTATTTCCAAAGTTTAATGGCATGAAACTGTCAAAGGCTGCAAAAGGCTGAGAGTCTTGATGGTGTGACCGGAGCTACCTATACAGCACGTGCTGTGAAGGAGAATGTAGCTGCTGCTGTAGCTTACTATAAGAAGAACAAGTAAGAGTTAGTTAACTAAAACATATAAGATATGATTAGATTAAATGTTTTTTCAAGGTAAAAAGGCTGGTGTAACTACTGCCCAAGTGAAGAAGCTCTTACAGATGAATTAGTAGAACTTTCGCGTAAAGATGAAGGTAATAAAGGCTACGATTTGTTTGAGAGTACAACCCAACTAGGTGTCTTCCTTTTCTGTGAAACATGGGAAGACAAGGCTTGTTTAACTCGTCATGCTCGTTCAGAACATTTCACTCGCATTGTTCCTGAATTAGAAAAAGTTGACAGATGGTGGCTTAAGCATTGAGCAGTTTGAACGCTAATTACAAATAGTCTTCTCGTTTCATAACCCTTTTTTCATTGACTATTTGAGTTGAAGAAGGGGAAGAAGAAACTATAATTAAAGAGCGTATCAGAAGTATTTAATCTTCTCGATACGCTCTTTCTTTATATTTAGCAAACCTTTCCCTTTCGGTATCTACTCCCTCCCTTTGGGGGAGGGGTTGAGAAGGGCCAACAGTGTGTGTTGTGTTATATTCTTACTTCACATCCCCCACCTTAATCAAATACTCCGCAATCTGTACCGCATTCAATGCAGCACCCTTGCGAATCTGATCGCCAGTGAGCCAGAGTGTATTACCATTGTCATCGGCAAGGTCCTTACGGATACGGCCCACATAGATATCATCGTGACCAGCACTCTCGAGTGGCATAGGGTAGACATAGTTCTGTGGATCATCAACAACAGTAACACCAGGGGCAACCTTCAAAGCCTCACGAATCTCCTCAACAGAGAGTGGACGCTCGGTCTCGAACCATACAGCTTCAGAGTGGCTACGGAGAGAAGACACACGAACGCAGGTAGCAGAAGTGCGAACATCAGAGTGCATAATCTTACGTGTCTCGTTAAACATCTTCACCTCTTCCTTTGTATAGTCGTTCTCTGTCATCTTATCAATCTGTGGAATAACATTGTACGCCAACTGATGTGGGAACTTCTCAACAGTCTTCACCTCGCCTGTCTCAACAAGTTCCTTGTATTGCTGCTGCAACTCTGCCATTGCAGCAGCACCTGCACCAGAAGCACTCTGATAGCTGCTGACATGTACCTTCTTGATATGGCTGAGCTTATCAATTGGGTTCAATACAACAACCATCATAATGGTAGTACAGTTAGGGTTGGCAATGATACCACGTGGACGGTTCAAAGCATCCTCAGCATTGATTTCTGGAACAACCAATGGCACGTCATCATCCTGACGAAACTGGCTTGAGTTGTCAATCATGACAGCACCATACTTGGTGATAGTCTCAGCAAACTCAGCTGATGTACCACCACCAGCACTTGTGAAGGCGATATCTACATCCTTGAAATCATCGTTATGCTGGAGCAGTTTTACTTCGTATTCCTTACCCTTGAATGTGTATTTCTTACCCTGCTGAACGCTCTGAACCAAAGAAGACAAAAGTCTCGTCCCATTGGGAAGTTTCTCTCAGCTAAGATGCAGGAACTCCTGACCTACGGCACCACTGGCACCAACAATTGCTACTTTCATATCTTTTATCTTTTATTTGTTTACTAACCTATTCGTAGTTGCAAATTTACAGTTTTTCCTGCAATTTGTTTCATGAATCGGTTTTTCTTTATTTTTATCTATTTCCTTCTTTTATTTAATTTTTATTATTATTTTTGCTCCTTCTATTAAGCATATAAGTAAGAGTTTCTCCGCAATCTACAACTATTTTATATATGGCTATTTAGAATGTTATATTCTGTAGTTGTTTGACGCAAAAGAAGATTCTTCATAGTGTTAAATTATAAGTGAGATGAAGTATACACTGTTTTTGAAACAGGTTTCGGTTAGCAGATTTAATCTCTCTTGGCCTGGTCAGGACGGGTATAACTGTCGGATTAGGCTTGTTGCCCCTTTCCATGCCTTGAGCTCGAGAAGGGTAGCTGTTTCTGGCTATGCAAGGAGTAAAGGATGGTAGAAGAGAATGGTCAGGTCTGGACAGATGGTATATTTTTAGTCGTTATAGTCTTGAAAGTTTTCCTGACAGCTAAGTTTTTTACTCCCTGTATATTTCTGAAAGATGATTCACATTGTTTTTGTAACTACGATTATTTAGTCATCCCTTAAAAACTATATTTCAGCATAAAGCCTGTACTGACAAGCTCTATGCTGATTCTTTTTATAAGGTCCAAAAGAACTCTCATAGCTCTTTTGAAGTTATATGCTGCCGCGCTAATAATACATTGATAGCATCTCCTTTCACACCTTTATAAAAGTTGCAGAGATAATCGATGGTCTGCTTTAAGATGTCCTATGGTTGGCTCTATACCTGCTCGTTTACAAAATAGTTTGTGTTTCTTTTTCTTTTGTAGTAGCTATCTTTAGCTTTAGGAGTGTCTGGAATGAGTATCTTTGTCTGCCCAATCTGCTTTACACCTCTATACCCTCTATCTCCTGCTAACTTATCAACCTGCTTTCCTGTCATCCTTTGGGTTTGTTCCAACGTCTTTTCGATAGTATGCCCATCATATTCATTCCTAAAAGAACATGCACCCAAAATAAGTCCCTGACCATGAGCGAAGAATAGATACTTTATTACCAAACTCATATTGCTTATGTTCCTTACCTTTGCTGAGGCAAACCACATCTGGTTCGTGCAGAGAATATACTTTGTTCTTTGACTTTCGATTCTGAGAAAGAACTCTATAATATAGTTCAAACATCTTCTCATATCCTTTCTTTCCTCAAGATTACGCTCTAATTCTCTTACCAATCTTCCTGCTATGGTTCTTAGTTGTCTATCTGCCTGAAAGCTTTTCTTACGATTCTTGGGATGATTACGAAAACGTTGAGAACGGTAAATCCTTTCAACGTCACGCGTGTAACTCTGTCGTAGAGGAAGACACTTGTCATGAACTATCTTCAGAACGTTTTTGATTATCTTTTATGCAACTTCGCATCTGTAGGATAGGTTATATTCTTCTCCCTGCACGGTAGAATCAATGAAAGCCGTATCAAAATGATCTTCGTCATCATGGTCGGTATTAACACGGATGCTCTCTGCTAATATTAACTCCATACCTTCCTCACCTATACGATTTCTGAAGTGAACTAACTCGGAAGCGTCACAGGGTTGTTTGGGCATAAATTCAAGTCCACCACAAAAATATTGATAGTAAGCATTCTCACTCCATTGAGAAACCACCTATTTCATCTGAAAACATTACGCAAATGTTTTAAGATTAAAAAGACCACACATCAAGCGAATAGGATGAGCGGGGCGACCATTAGTATTGCAATACAATGGAGAAAAGCATTTTCAAAAACACTCCCAATTAATCTTATTACTAAGTTGGAAAAGGGGATGTTGATGACTAAGCATGTCCTCTAAAGAAGAGAACATAGAGACTGTTTGATGTACGTTTAGCATAAATATCTCGCAAGATTTATAATGTAAAGGTACAAAAACTTGCAGATATAAGCAAATGATTTGTAGTATAATATACTGTGAATCAGAGGAATATTAGGCTTTTAAGGGTAGACTATTTATAATCTCTGTTAGTCTCAGTATTTACTAACCTTGATTAATTACATTGAACATCAAATAAACATACTAATATATTTATAAAACCTAATTATTTATGAGAAAAGTCAGAAAGGGTGTACGAGAACTTTATGTGCATCCTATTGTTGAAGTGATCGAGGTGAAACTGGAGAGTGAACTCTTTGCAGGAAGTCCTGATGTCCGTCCCGGTGGTGGCGGTACTCCTGCTCAGCAAGGTAGGGTTCAAGTTATTGAAGCCAAAGAAAGAAGATGGAGGCGATGATGATAACTTGGAAGGATGATTGATGATTTTTATATGAGTTAAAGTAAAGGACTTTTTCTATTGTGTTAGAAGTGGTAGAGAATAGCTTTTATGCTGTTGTCTTTCATCTCTTATACTTCCTTTATATATTAAAAGGAATAAGTGGAAAAATAATTAACAGCCCCCTGTACTCTCTTATAGTAAGAGTGACGTCCATCAAAAACTTTAGGATTATCTGACAGTTCACTCCTCTCTGAAGATGGGAGAAGCCTGGGGTGAAGTTTTCTTTTTAGAATTTATGAACAAACTTTTTATTATGCGTTCACAGCATTTTTAGCTGTTGGATCGAGCAACGACAGCAGTATCGTGTGCCGACGGCGATTTGGAGAACAATGACAGAGTGTACGGCAATGGTGAGCTTGTCCGTTTCAGAGTTAATGATGTGCAGGAAGAAACCTTGAGCCGTGGTGTGATGACACGTGGTGCCATTACACCTGGTTTGTGTGACAGTGACCTGGCTGGTCAGAAGCTTGAGGCATATAGCAATGCCAATATAGATGTGTGCCTGATAGAGACTACCGTTGAGGGTGTCAATCCGGTAAAGTCTGGTGTTTCTACACGTGCTAGGATAGTTACGACTTCTACTCTTGGCGATTTCTCTTCCTCTGGTATTCGCGGAACTGTAGCCTCTGGCATTATTACCAGTCCTGAGTGGTTCCATGCTAAGAGGACCAAGAGTAACGGTGAGCTTTATACGCCTATTTACTGGTCGTTCTCACAGCCTAAGGCCCGTTTCTTTGCAGTTCATCCTAATATTGAGAGTTACTCAAAGATGGTTATCAACGAAACTGATGCCAGTGGTAGCCCAAGTGTTGACTTTACTGTAGAAGGTGATGTAACGAAGCAGGTCGATCTGATGACAGCCTGTTCTGGCGATATAGAGTATGCTGAGCAGGGTGTTCAGCCTACAACAAGTCTTGACTTTCGTCACGCTCTACAGCTATTCGCTTTGCTGTGGGAGGGCAGAATCTTTCCTGGAACAAAACCATCGACAGGGTGGAGTTGCGTAATGCTGTGATGAAGAGTAGGTATGTACTTTCCAAACAATTTGATGGTACTGATGCAGACTGGGATCATTCAAAAGACATTCGTGGTACTGCAGTCCTCTCAGGTGTCATGGTCAGCACTAATCATAACCCTAACGTTACCATTATGGGTGATGCAGGTGATAACTACACTTTCTATATGATTCCTCAGAAACTTACAGGAAGTAACGTTGAGGTCTACGTACATTGTACCGATGGCACAACGATTAACGTACCATTGAAGGGCGGTGGAAGCGCTGGTAACACGTACATACAAGTTAAGTCAGATAAACTCAACCTGGACCTATGTGCTTACTCCAACCGACCCAGAGCGTGCTGCTAACTATGACGAGAATGAGTCACAGGCTTTTGGTATTACAAGTTACCGTTATTCTCCAGGTTCTCCTTCTCAGAAGCAGGCTGTACCTTGGAAGGTTGTTGGTTATGATGCCAATGATGATGGTGACTTCTCAATGGAGGAAAAACCAGACTGGCTGACTACGCTCAGTCTGACAGAAGGGGAAGGTGGTACTGCTGCAGATCTGGGAACTGCTTCTTTTGAGCCAGCTGTTACTGATTTTTGATAATCGTAACAAGGAGCTCAAGGAGGCACAGGCTTTAGGTACTGTTACCCCTTATGACCTTTCAACCAAGGGAGGAAGCGTAGCCCGTAGTACCGCCAACGCTTATCTTATCTCTGCTCCCGGTCATTATCGTATTCCTTTGGTCTATGGTAATGCTATTAAGAACGGTGAGAATAACCCTGGTTCTTACAAGACAAATAAAAGAGGGGCTAATGTCCTGAGAAACTTCCAGGACCACGCAGGACAGGATATCACTGACCCGTGGATAGAAAAAGACCAACGTGGGTCAAATAGTGGTGTTGATGGTGCTGAGGTAATCTGGGCTGATGCTGCTGGGCTTGTTCAGCTTTCTTCTACTCCTATTGTTCGTGATGCTGTGGGTAATGCCTATCTTGACTTCACGGTTCCAGCGGACAATATTCAGGGTGGTAATGCTGTCGTTGCAGTTAAGAAAGGTAACACCGTTATTTGGTCTTGGCATCTCTGGTTCGCACCTGAGGATGTTCTCAGTACGATACCTGTTACCAACAAGCAAGGTAAGGTTTACAACTTCACCAAGGAGACCTTGGGATGGAAACCAACAGTGTGGGAAGGTTCTTCCTATGACAAGGACCGCATGGTGAAGGTGGGGATAGAGCAGACTGTTGCTAACAGTGGAATAAAGCAATTTGCTGTCATCAACCTCACCCAGAAGGCTGGTTGTGCAAGGCTAGGTTCTGCTACCTTTTATCAGTTCGGGCGTAAAGATGCCTTCCCTGGTGTCTCAAATGTTGACATCAAGGAAGGTGGTATTACCGCAAGTCAGAATGATGAAATGTCTATCAAAAATGGCATTCAGAATCCAGGAGTGTTCTATCCTGGTAGTCATAAGTTGTCTACAGGGCCTACAAATAGTTATTCGTACTATAACCTCTGGTCAATGGATAATATCGCTACTGGCTTTAATGATAATGTTGTTGTTAAGACGGTATACGATCCGTGTCCAGCAGGCTTCAAGATGCCTGCTTCTAATGCCTTTACAGGCTTTACGGAAAATGGTAAGAACGGAGGTAATATGAACGTTGACGGAACGGATGACGGAGAGACTTTCCTGAATAATTATGGTCATAATTTTTGGACAAACAACCAAAAGAATGCTACTATCTACTTTCCTGTTACGGGATTACGCGAGAAGTTCAGCGCTTTCTTGACCATAATGGATATCGGTTGCTACTGGGTGGCAATTCCTTTTGATGCGAAAAATGGTTGCTTTATGGAATTCTCTGGAAGCGAGATTAAGCCGCTGCATGGACTCGATCGCCATTACGGACACTCAGTCCGCCCAGTCTTAGAATAATTTGTTTTTTGACCTGTTGTCGACAGTGCAAGGTTGCCTCCTTTGAATATTGTCACAAGGTGGTTAACAAACATACGAAGAATATCTTGCCTTCCTGGGTGTGGAAGGCAAGATTTAAGTAAAGCCAACTGTATAAAGAGGCAACAGGATGTGTTTTTGAAGAAAAAGTAGAAGATGAGAATGCGGACGGAAATAGCAGGCTTTTCTATTTTTGCTCTATGGAGTTGAACTGCTTGCTTCTTGTAAGCAACTTGATGTTGCTGGTTCTGTTACCGATTTTTACCTGTTTCTTTAACATTGTTTTCCTGCCTCCATACGAGAAGTGACTTCTGGTTGGAGGTAGGTTTTATGAATGCTTTGTAGAGTATTAAAATTATAGAGCACATACATAGTTAATGTTAGGCACGGCCAAAGTTTTTTCGTAACTTTGCAGACAGTAATTTTATAGATACGCATGCTGAATTTATCTCAATATTTCCCGATAACCGACCCGACATTGATTTTCTTTGTTGTTCTGCTGATGATATTGCTTTCGCCAATCATCATGGGACGACTGCGTATTCCACATATCATCGGTATGGTATTGGCGGGTGTCCTTGTTGGAAAATATGGACTGAATATTCTTGGGCGTGATGCCTCGTTTGAACTTTTTGGACGTGTAGGGCTGTATTATATCATGTTCCTTGCAGGTCTGGAAATGGATATGGAAGGACTGAAGAAAAATCGTAATAGGGTGGTGGTCTTCGGTATGTTGACCTTCTTGATACCTTTTGCAATGACCTATTTTATGGGTGTCAGCCTTTTGGGCTATCTTCCTTTGGCATCGCTTCTACTTGCGGCGATCATGGCTTCTAACACGTTGATAGCCTATCCGATAGTGGGACGATACGGATTGACACGACATACGAGTTCGACGCTGAGCGTAGGGTCATCTATGATGGCTCTCTTTATGGCGTTGATTGTCATGGCATCCATTGTCAATTCGTTCCATGGCAATGGTGGTATACTCTTTTGGCTACTATTCATTCTGAAATTTGTAGCATATTGTGTGGGTCTAATTATGGTGATTCCACGTGTGACACGTTGGTTCCTTCGTCGGTATTCAGATGCTGTGATGCAGTTTATCTTCATCCTCGCTATCGTTTTCCTCTCGGCAGCTTTGTCGGATGCTGTGGGTTTGGAAGGAATCTTTGGAGCGTTCATGTCAGGTTTGATATTGAACCGATTTGTGCCAAAAGTATCTCCATTGATGAACCGTATAGAGTTTACGGGTAATGCACTCTTCATCCCTTACTTCCTTATCGGAGTTGGTATGCTGATTAATGTACGCCTGCTTTTTGCAGGAAGTAAGATACTTTGGGTCGTATTCTGTATCGTCTTCTTCGGTACTTTGGGTAAGGCTGTAGCAGCTTATTTGGCAGCTCGTATCTTCCGCCTATCTTGGTTGGCAGGTCACATGATGTTTGGTTTGACCAGTGCCCATGCTGCTGGAGCTATTGCGATGGTGATGGTAGGACGTAGGTTGCAGGTAGCACCGGGTGAATACCTCTTTGGCGATGAGGTTTTGAATGGAATTGTGATAATGATTCTCTTCACCTGTATCATTTCAACTGTCATTACAGAGCGGGCAGCACAACGGCTTCGTCTACAGGAGAAGGAGGGACATGACATGATGAAGAATCTCGATGATGAGAAGATTCTGATTCCAGTAAAGTACCCAGAGTATTCTGATAACCTTGTAACTATGGCTACACTGATGCGTAATCCACGTTTAAAACGAGAGTTAGTGGCATTGAATGTGGTTTATGATGATGTAAATATGCGCCATAATCAGGCGGAGGGACAGCGTTTGTTGGACCATCTCTGCCATTTGGCAAGTGCCTCTGATGTTCCGATGGTAACACAGGTGCGTATTGCTGCCAATATTGCCAATGGTATTAAGCACGCTTTTAAGGAGTTTCAGGCATCAGAAATTTTGATGGGATTACACTTCCATAAGGAGATTAGTCGTAGCTTCTGGGGAGAGTTTACACGAAGTCTATACAACGGATTGAGCCGTCAGATTATCGTGACACGTATCTTACAGCCATTGAATACAATCCGAAGAATACAAGTGGCTATCCCCTCTCGTGCTGAGTTTGAACCAGGCTTTTATCGTTGGTTGGAACGATTAGCACGTATGGCAGGCAACTTGGAGTGTCGTATAACATTCCATGGTCGTAAGGAAACATTGCAACTTGTTAATGAGTTTATTCGTAATCGTTTCCCAAGTGTTAGAGCAGAGTATGAGGAGATGGAGCATTGGAAGGAATTGCCTACGCTCGGTTCAAAGGTTCGAGAGGATCACCTCTTTGTCATTGTGACAGCACGTAAGGGTACAATATCCTATAAGACTGCGATGGAAAGACTACCAGAGGAACTGAATAAGTGTGTTAAGGGTAAGACAATTATGATAATCTTCCCTGATCAGTATGGTAGTGAGATGGATGATATGACCTTTGCTCAGCCACAGCATACGGAGGAACGCAGTGCTTACGAGGCTGTAAGAGAGTGGATTCATAATAAGGTGTAAGTGGTTATTAGACTAATAAGGCCAATTAGGCTAATATGGCTAATAAGCCCAATAGCCCCAATAAAAGAATAGAATATGATAGATATTAAGAACATCACTAAAAGCTTCGGTTCGCTTCAGGTACTGAAAGGTATTGACCTACGCATTGAGAAGGGCGAGGTTGTCAGTATTGTTGGTCCTTCTGGAGCTGGTAAGACAACCTTGTTACAGATACTTGGAACGCTGGACAAGCCCGATAGTGGCTCTGTTGTTGTAGATGGTATTGATGTTGGTAGCCTGTCAGCTGGTAAGTTGAGTGATTTCCGCAACCAGCACTTAGGCTTTGTCTTCCAGTTTCATCAGCTTCTTCCAGAGTTTACCGCTCTTGAGAATATTATGATTCCTGCTTATATTGCTGGCAAGAAGAATAAGGAAGCACGTCAGCGTGCTGAAGAACTGTTGGAATTTATGAGCTTGAGCGACCGTGCTAATCATAAGCCTCAACGAACTTTCTGGTGGTGAGAAGCAGCGTGTGGCAGTAAGCTCGTGCGTTGGTGAACAATCCTGCTGTTATCCTTGCCGATAGAGCCTTCTGGTAGTTTGGATTCAAAAACAAGCAGGAGTTACATCAGCTCTTCTTCGATCTCCGTGATAAGTTCGGTCAGACTTTCGTTATCGTTACACACGATGAGGGTCTCGCAAGTATCACAGACAGAACGATACATCTTAAAGATGGCTTGATACAGAATGACATTTGTCCAAGAGACAGAATGACGTTTGTTGAAAGCCAGAATGACATAAAGACATATTTTTAATGACATATTCTTTTATAGAGTATGTTTGTAGACGATTAACTTAATAATTACTAATAGCCTGATGAATATAGAAGAGGTTATAAAAGCTGATAATCAATAAAAGCCTACGAGGTTCGAAGCCATTTTGTTGCTGGGTATTTAGAGAGTGTTTATAAAAAAGCACTGCTGATAGAACTTAGAGAAGCCGGATTGATAGTAGAGGAAGAGGTTGAGATGCCTGTGATGTATAAAGGTCATGCGATAGGTGTTTTTCGTGCAGATATTGTCGTGGATAAATGTGTTATCATAGAATTAAAAGCTGTTGCTCAGTTATTACCAGCACACGCAATTCAGCTTGTAAATTATCTCTCTGTGTCTGGAATAGATAATGGGCTGCTTATAAATTTTGGCTCGACTGAACGGCTGGAGATTAAACGTAAGTATAGGGTTTATAACCGTCATAACTAAAAGGTAAATCGAGCGAAAGATCGATAAGAAAATATGTCATTGAAAGAATATGTCTTTATGTCATTCTGGCTTCAGACAATTTAAAAATAGAAATATGTCTAAAATAAAGCTTGGAGCATACAATACGCTCACAGTACAGAAGATTGCCTTGCGTGAAGGCAATGAGTGATCGTCGGAATCTACCTTGATGGTGGACCGGCTGGTGAGATACTCATGCCTCAGAAATATGTGCCAGAGGGAACAGAGATTTGGGGATGAACTGGAAGTATTCGTTTATCTTGATCGGGATGAACGCCCGATTGCTACTACAGAGGAACCTTTGGCGCAGGTAGGCGACTTCGCTTACTTTGGAGTGTTCATGGGTAAATGAGTATGGTGCGTTCCTCTCTTGGGGTGTGATGAAAGACCTCTTTTGCCCTTTCCGTGAGCAAAAGAAGCGCATGGTCATTGGCAATAGTTATATTGTTTATATTCATCTTGATGAAGAGAGCTATCGTCTTGTTGCCTCTGCAAAGGTAGAACATTATCTTGACGAACAGCCACGAGGTTATAAGCATGGACAAGAAGTTGACTTGTTGATATGGCAGAAGACTGATCTTGGCTTCAAAGTTATTGTCGATAATAAGTATCCTGGCCTTATCTATGAGGATCAGGTGTTCCAATATGTTCATACTGGTGACCGCTTAAAGGGTTATATCTCAACGGTTCGTCGTGATGGTAAGATTGATTGTACACTTCAGCCAACAGGTCAACAACATGCGGAAGGCTTTGCAGAGGTTCTACTTCAATATCTGAAAGATAACGATGGAGTATGTGATCTTGGTGATAAGAGTGAAGCAGAGGATATTAAACGTCGTTTTCAGGTGTCTAAAAAGGTGTATAAACGAGCCGTTGGCGACCTCTATAAACGTCATTTGATTATGGTTGAACCACTAGCGATACGTTTAGTAAAGTAGAATAGAGCCTTTGTTCCATTTTTTTCGTACTTTTGTAGAAGATAGGCTGCACTCGACAAAATGAAAGTAAGCTCTCTTTTGTTCTCGTTTGCACTATCTTTGCATAAGATAGGCTGCACTCAACAAAATGAGAACAAGCTCTCTTTTGTTCTCGTTTGCACTATCTTTGCAGTCTAAATAAAGGATAATAATAAAACAATGCAGAATCAATTTTCAAGAACCCAACTTCTTCTTGGTAAGCCCGCTATCGATACGCTTAATGGTAGTCGTGTCGCTGTCTTTGGTGTTGGAGGTGTTGGTGGATATGCTGTAGAAGTATTGGCACTGTAGTGGCGTGGGAGCTATTGATGTTATTGATGACGACCGTGTTTGTCTAACAAATGTCAACCGACAACTCCTTGCTACTACTCGAACAGTGGGAAAGCACAAAGTAGATGTTGCGGAAGAACGTATTCACTCAATCAATCCACGATGTATCGTGCGGAAATATCAGACATTCTATTTGCCTGATAATGCTGATCAGTTCGACTTCTCTCATTATGATTATGTCATTGATTGTATTGATACTGTAACAGCTAAGCTCGATCTTATCTATCGTTGTCATGAACTTAATATCCCATTGCTATCCTGTATGGGTGCTGCTTATAAACTTGATGCCACACAGTTCCGTGTGACTGACATCTTCAAGACGATTAACGACCCATTGGCAAAGGTGATTCGTAAGAAACTTCGTAAGACAAAGATTAAGCATCTTAAGGTAGTATACAGTCCTGAAGAACCGCTTGAGAGCATAGAACAACCAGAAATCTCTTGTCGTTTCCACTGTATCTGTCCTGATAAGGATATGCGTAAGTGTACTGACCGTCATACTATTCCAAGCTCTAATGCGTGGGTACCAGCTGCAGCTGGACTTATTGCAGGTGGAGAAGCTGTGAAAGATCTTGTTAATCTTGCCCACACTATGCGCATTCGTCCTGAAGATGAGGCTACAAGTGAGCCTGCTCGTATCGCTCATGAACGTGCTGCAAAGATGCTGGAAGAGCATAAACGGCTCAAGGCAGAGAAGGCTGCAGCGGATAAGTAATATTTTGTAAAATTGGTATAGAAAATAACTCAATTAGTTAGGTTGTTTGTTTTAATTTAGTTTGCTGTCATTTTTAACACTCTTTGTACTGTATTTATTATCAGTGATTTATATCCAATAGTAGGGTGACAGGAATGACAGCAAACTTTTCTAATATAATCTCGTTTAACCCAAATCGGTCATAAAGAGCCTAAACATATTTTTGTTTTTATTATCGAGCAGATTATTTGTCTTTGTAAGGCGAGGCGTCGGGCTACGTCAAGTTATAAAGATAGTCAAGATGCCGATAAGAAAATAAAAAGATATTAGGAAACAATTGCATAGTAATAAGAAATATAGATATTGTGGTCTAATGAATGATTTGGGTTAAACATTGTGTCTCTTCTACTTTTCTACGACTTTGATTATTTACTTTTTTTGCACTACTTTCTAACTGATAATTATTGAGAAGAAAGACTAAGTTTTGAGGTAAGATAACTCTTTTTCATACTAAGCTCGCTCTTAGTAGTCTACTACGACTCGTGTAAGCATCAATCGTGAATCTTTCTACTGCTTTCTGTGAATGCACTGACGCTTCGCACATCATGTGCGGACGTTCCGCACATATTGTGCGAAGGCTGAGCACAAGTGGTGCGGAGCACATAACACATTCGCCACCATGCCTATAAGAATCTGAACAATTATATGAGAGTAATTAAACTCAAATCCTTTCTTCTTTCTTCTATTCATGCAGGCAAGTTAGTTTTTGTCAGGAAAAACAATCTTTTATTAGTAATTTTATTAAAACAGCAGTTTAATTTGTTATTATAAAAATAATGTTTATTTTTCGTCCCATGATGCAATTCTGAGAAACGATAAATATTTAAGATAACTTATAAACCTATTACCAATGTTACTATGAGAGAAGAAACCTATAGACTAAAAGAAAAGTTTTTCTTTGCAATGAAAAAGAATAGTCTGTGCATTGGCACAATATGTGTCTTGACTGTTCTTTTTATTCCAGAGTAAGCAACCTGCGTGTGCAGGAGTTTTTCCTCGAATTTCTTATGAAGGGATGGAAGTATCTCCAGAAACAGCAAAATCTCGGGTACGATAGTGGATGACAAAGGAGAATCCCTTATTGGTGTAACTGTTGCTGTTAAGAACGGTAAGAATATGTGTCTTACAGATGCTGACGGTCATTTTAATATTTGGTTAAATTCTAACGAGTCAACTCTTATTATCTCATACATTGGTATGAAGACAATGGAAGTTGCTGTTCTTCATGATGGACCTTTAAAGATAGTAATGAAGGTTGATGACAACCCTTTGAATGAGGTAATTGTAACGGGTTATCAGACCTTATCTCGAGAGAGAACAACAGGTTCTTTTTAACGTGGTAACTGCAGATAAACTGAAAGATAAGTTGCAGACTAACATCATAAAGTAGACTTGAAGGAATGGTTCCTGGACTTGTTTATCAAAATGGTGAATTCTATCTTAGAGGAATGTCTACCTTACGTGGTGGTCCTACTCGCAATGAGCCTTTACTTGTGGTGGATGGGTTACCCTTTGAAGGAAATATTAATAGTATAAATCCTTCTATAGTTAAGAATGTGACTTTCCTCAAGGATGCTGCAGCAGCATCTATTTATGGTGCACGAGCTGCTAATGGAGTTATTGTTATTACAACTATTGATGGAAAGGGAAACGGCAAAAACAACAATTCAATATGATGCAAGCCTAAAACTAACTCCTGCCCTAATATGAGTGGACTACATCGATTGAATAGCCCGGAATTAGTAGATTTACAGAAAGAAGGATTTAAATATGATCCAGGTCAATATGCCTATCTTGACCCACGAGAGAGGGTAAACCCTGTATTGGAACTCCTATATAAGAATAGAGCTGGTATGATTGACGATACCGAATTAGAAAAAGGCTTAGATGTTTATCGTAATTTAGACAATCGAAAGGAGCTTGAAGAATTCTACACGAAAACAGGAGTTAGGCATCAACATAATATTAGCATATCTGGTGGAAATTGGGCTAACCGTTATGTTGTCAGTTTAAATTATGATGGTAATAATTATAATGCTCGTTATCTTTCATCGAGCGTTATGGATTTAGTTTGCGTGACAATATTCTTTTTTTCAAATGGCTGAAAGCGGATCTTGGAGTGACTGGTAGCTTCTCACGAGATAAGGGCGATACTGGTATGGGGCAGTTTACGGATATCTACCATAATAACCCTTCATACACAATGCTTCGCGATAAAGATGGAACACCAATCAACTTTCCTAAATATAAGTCTGATTATGAATTAGAACGTTTGAAAGAACTTGGGCTTATGGATGAGAGTTTTAATCCGATTACAAATCGAAAAGAAGAGAACTTCATAACAAAGATCGATATTATGAGTTCAACTTGGTTTAAACTTTAAGATTACAAAGGGTTTAAACTTTGATGTACGTTTTCAAACGGAGAATACAGTAAGTAAGACGACAGAGTTTCATAGTGCAGAGTCATATTATGTACGAAATATGATAAATGATGCAGCACAATATAATTCTATGCGAAAGACTTTGACGCTCAACGTTCCTAAGGGAGCACAGATGGGAGAGTATAGAAGTGATGTGTCTGCTTATACGCTACGGGCACAGTTAAACTTCTCCAAAGAATTTGGAGTACATAATGTTACTGCAATTGCTGGTGGGGAACGTAGACAAAAGAAATCTACTGGAACATCAATCTATTATATGGGATTTGATGAAAGTAGTTTAGGATATAAGCCTGTTAACCCATTGACTTTGTCATCTCTTATGCGGACAGAGGCACTCACTGGTTATTTTATGTGGCAATCTATCTTTAATAATTACATTACGGATGTAGAAAATCGTTTTGTGTCCTTTTATAGTAATGCTGCTTATTGTTATGATAATCGATATGATATAACGGGTAGTATTCGTGTAGACCAATCAAATCTATTTGGTACTGATCCAAAGTTCCAATATCGTCCACTTTGGTCAGTCGGTGGTGCGTGGCATATTATGCGAGAGAAGTTTTGGAAAGGTAAAGCATCATGGATTGATAATCTAACCCTAAGGTTAACTTATGGTATTGGTGGAAATGTTCCGAAAGATGCAGGACCTTATCTTACTTTAGAAGCTGCACGTTATAATCAGTGGAGTAGAGATTTTGCGTCTGCTATTAAGAATCCACCTAATCCAACATTACGTTGGGAAAAGACAGCTACAACAAACATAGGTGTTGATTTCGCTTTCTTTGGGAATCGTATCACAGGTGCCTTGGAGTTCTATAACAAACGTTCGAACGATTTATTGGCGAACAGGGAAGCTGACCCGACACTTGGATGGCGAAGGGTTACACTGAATTATGGTACAATGTATAACCGCGGTATTGAGTTTATGTTGAGTAGTAATAATATAGAACAACTGACTTCTCATGGTCTACTACTCTAAACTTTGGTTATAATAAGAATAAGTTGATAGATATAGATGACTCTGATATCAATGTCTTCGGTATAACTTCGGAAATGCTTCTGTAAAGGGTTATCCATTGGGGGCAATCTTCAGTTTCCGTTATGCAGGATTGAATGGAACAGATGGTACACCACAATATTATGTCGATGGTGGGAGTCGTGTTGCAAAGGAAGTTACATCTTTGGATGATCTGGTATATTCGGGAACAAGAATCCCAAAAATATAATGGGTCTCTAACTAATATTTTTCACTTACAAGAGTTTTAATCTCTCTATTATGTTTGTTTATTATGGTGGTCACGTACTTCGAGGTGAGGCTGCTCCTTTCCTTTCTGTTGCCCCAACAACAAATGTGAATCGAGATATTCTGAATAGATGGCAACAACCTGGTGATGAGAAACGTACTAATGTAACTCCAGCATTTACGGGTTATAGCCTTGATGCAACAACGGTTCGCCACCCTTGGTATGCTGCAGATGTTCATGTTATTAAGGGAGATTATGTAAAACTACGTGACTTGTCGCTGACCTATAACTTTGATAAGCAGCTAATTGGGAAATGGGGGCTTAGTAATTTGGCTCTGATACTACAAGTGCAGAACCTCCTGACTTGGCACGCAAATAATGAAGGGATTGATCCCGAGGCTCTCGGAACATTTGGTTATGGATGGGGACAAAGAGGTATTCCTAACCCAACGACTTGGACAATTGGTTTATCTGCTAAATTTTAAATTAATTAGAAATGAAGAATGTTACGACAATATTGGCAATCTGTGTTGTAGTAATGCTAACGGGTTGCAATGATTATCTTGATATTAAGCCTAAGGGTGAGAAAAATCCCTACAACGGTGAGTGATTATGAAACGTTACTGAACTATGAAAGTGTGCAGAAAGTTTCAGACACTTATCCTGCATACCTTACGGATGATGCTTTTTCTTCCTGACGTTGCAGAAGGTACTGCTACGCCTGGATTAAACAGTGTAGACCAGTCTATTCGTAACCTTTATTTTTAAGAAGGAGGTTTTTGGCGATGCACAGATGATGGATTTTGGTTTTGCTTCTTATAACCGAATTTATTATTACAATACGGTTATAGATAATATCATGAATGCTGACGGCTCTGATGAACAACAAAAACTCTCTATTCGAGTGGAGGCTTTGATAAGTAGAGCATTGGAGTACCTTTATCTTGTTAATGGTTACGCAAAACATTATGATGTGCGTACGGCTGATACTGATCCTGGTGTACCTTTAATTTTGGATGAAGATATTTCTAAGAAAGACCTTGTCAGAGCAAGTGTGAAAGATGTGTATGCACAGATTCAGTCTGACCTACAAACAGCCTTACCAAACTTACCAGCACAACCAAAAGGTAATGCTTTTAGAGCATCAAAGGCTGCAGGGTATGGCATCTTAGCTAAAAATGTATTTATATATGGGTAATTATGCTGAGGCTTTAAAAGCAGCAAATGCTGTTCTTGAAATGAACAATTCTTTGTTAGATTTGAAGAAGTATGCAGTGGTTAAAAACTCAAAAGCTCTATAGGACGTACCAATGTTCCGCAAGATATTGATAATCCTGAAAATATCTATATCAAGTTTGCACCATACGTGTATGGTTTTGAGTTCTAAGGTCTTTGGCTCTGACGAACTTATTAGCCTCTTTTCTGAGGATGATATGCGACTTCAAGTTTATTTTTACAAAGAACTTCCGTAATATCCCAACAGATAAATATGTATGGGCTCCCTTACTTACGGGCGAACTTAGCAGTGTCTTCTCCAGAGATATATCTTATTGCGGCAGAATGTGAAAGCTCGGAGGGGTCTATTGAGCGTGCAATAGCTCTTATCAATAAGTTGCGTGATAATCGAATAAAAAAATAATACAGATATTGTTGCAACCGATAGGAATGATGCTTTGCAGAAGGTTCTTGAGGAGCGCAGACGTGAACTTGCAATGTCTGGTATGGTGAGGTATATTGATCTAAAGCGGTTGAATCAAGAATCACAATTTGCAAAGACTGTAACTCATGTTACAGGCGAAGGTACGTTTAGTTTGGAACCCAATTCTCCTCTTTACGTACTTCCTATACCTGCAAAAAGTTATGAGATTTAATAAGAATTCAATGAAGCAAAATGAAAGATAATATTATGCTACGTAGAGATGGACTTTTATTCCTTTTACTATTCTTTAGTTTGTTTATTCAATCTAAGGGGGTAACTCTTGTGGGGCGTGTTTCTAATCCTGCAATTAAGCAACTCTATGTTTTTTCTGTTTACGATGAACAAAATGTTTATTTGCTTCCGCTTGATTCTATAAAGGTTGTAGACAAGGCTTTTAGTTATCATAATGATACGTTGACTTCTCAATTACTTTTTATCACACCGGTGTCAGAGAAGACGGATATGGAGGCAGCTTTCTTGCAAGGTTGTTACATCTTTCCTTCTAATGACATGAATGATTTTGCCTTTTCTCTCAGTGCAACAAAGGGTTTAAAAGTCGAGTCAAGTAGTTCGCCTTTTCAGGCTCTTTATGAACAGTTTGTGAAAGAGCGTGATAGAGTAGGACAAAAACAACTTCTTGACTCGCTTGATCAGGTGTTCTATGCTGCGAGAGAAAAGAATGATAGCAGGGAGATGGAAGAAATAAAGAGAACAACTGCTCCTATTTATAATAATGCTTACAAACAACTGCGCTCTTGGTTTGTCACACAGATTACTGCACAGCGTGGCACCCCTTTTGGAATTTATCTCTATTATACATATAAACTGCAGCATTCTAAACTTGATACAAAAGAAAAGGTTGATGAGGCAGAACGTATGTTACAAGGGCTTGGTTCAGACTTGCAGGATTCTCATTATTATCGTCTTGCTTTTAAGAAGGTGTTGAAAACAAAGAACACTCTTGTAGGGCAGAAGGCACCAAATATAGTAGGTGTAGATGAATCTGGCAAGCAAATCGCTTTAAAAGATTTTCAAGGAAAGTATGTATTGGTAGATTTCTGGAGTTCAAGCTGTAAATGGTGTCGTAAGGAAACGCCAAATATTCGTAAGGCGTACGATGAGTTTAAGTCTAAGGGTTTTGTAGTGTTAGGTGTGTCTACTGATCTTCATAAGACTGAATGGCTAAAAGCGATTGAAACAGATAAGGCTACGTGGAATCATCTTTTATTACCAAAGGAACAGCGTTCTCGTGTTTTAGAATCCTATAATATTATTTCTATCCCAGAAATCTTGCTCATTGATCCAGAGGAAATATTATAGCTAAGGGTTTGCGTGGTGAGCGGATTTATGAAACAGTTAAACTGTATCTGAAATAGGGTCTAACCAAGTTGTAATATTATTTGCTTTAATGTTATTGCTGTCTGGTAAAGGCTTTTGAGTGTAATCAACGTTTGGTAGGCTGGAATGATCAGTCTACCAAATGTCGATTATACCTACTTTGTGATTTTAGAATGAGTAGTAAGCAAAAAGGCATTACAACTTCTTGAGAAAAAGCACGACATAGAAATACTTAGTGAATCATAATTTTTAAATAGGCTTTTAAGTAATGGATAATAATGAAGGAAGTGGGACTTATTCAGTCTTAATAGGTCTTGGTGCTATTGTTTGTATCGGTATGATTATTTTTAATAGTTGTTCTGGTAGGAGTAGAGAAGTTCAATCAAATTCTCAAGTAGATACTGTCTTACCTATATTTGATAGCATATCTATAAGAGATAGTAGCCACTCATACGCAGTCCCTTCTGTGGTGCCAAGTCAATCTGTGAGTTCAAGTAGTGAATATAGTACCCCAGATGATGCCTATGATGAAGGCTACTCTGATGGTTACGAGACAAGGTAGGGAAGATGGAAGGAAAGGATATGCTTATGGTGCCAGATATGATGATTCAAATAACTATGATAATTATCTTGAAACAAAGTATCAGGAGGGTTAGCAGAAGGCTATGATGAAGGCTACTTAGATGGTAAATCTGCCTATGAAGAAGATGAAGAAAGGTGAGAATGATGAGTAGTTTTGTTCGGTTATGTCTAATTAATAAGTACTTTTATTACTTATAGTTTTATAATGTTGTCCCATTTAATGGCTCTTTTATTTTTCCTAACTGGCAAAAATAATGCAATGTTAATAAAAACGCTGTATGCCAATGACAGAGGCATAATACGAACTTATAAGTTACGTGTTAATGCTCAGCACTTGTGGTGTTAATGCTTAGCACATATTGTGCGGATGCTTAGCACCAATGGTGCGGAGGGTAAACTCCCTATGCAAATGGCTCTTTGTGATAGGGAGTAACTTATAGAATAACCTGCGTTTTCAGTGAAACTGCAGGGTAATTATAAGGGATATTGTTACCAGTTAATTCCAAATCCGATACTTGCAAAGATGACAGTTCGGTCTTTGTAGAGATTTGTTCGTGAGTTGTAATGGCGGACGCCCAATCCGAATCTTGGCTTGATTTTGCATGTTCCTAAGTCGGTGAACGCCATTGCCTCATAGTAGTCATATTTCCAGTCACTATTTTTTCGTTTCATATTACTGCCATATCCGATTTGTGCACCAATATTACAATTCTCTGTGTGATAGACTATGTAGCCAAGATTTAAGCCAACAATGTGACTATGAGCATAGTCTTTAACTCCATTTTCTTTAAAAAGAGCAATAGCGTTCTCATATCTAAGGTCTGCATATAGGTTATTGGTAATATTGTAACCTAAGTCGCAACAAAGTTCGTAAGGTTTAAACTGTTTTGAAAGTGCTGAACCTTGAACCTGCATTAAGGTCCTAAATGTCCCTTTCTGTGAGAATGCTGCTATTGGAATTAGTAATAGGAAAAGAAGAATAAGTCTTTGTCTCGTTTTTGGAAACAAGAAACTCTACGTAAGATGGTTTTCTCATTGTAATAGGATTTAATTAAATAATTAATACTCGTTACAAAAAATAGAAAATATAATGTTTCATGTCAAGTCTTTTTGGAGATAAAGTTTGAAAGTTTTTCTTTAACGAGGTTCGATTGTTGAGATAGGTAAGTGATATGTAGATTATATAGGTTTGTATGTGAATTAATTTGCTGTCATTCCTGTCACTCTTTGTGAGTTCTTAAATGCTTAATATATAGTAATTTAATGTGAAATGTTAAAATGACAGCAAACGAAATTATACTTATATTTGGGTTAATGATTAAGTTTTTGACAGTCTTATGGTATAATGTAAAGTCCCTTCGATGAATAATTTATTTTATGTATTATGTTTTAAGTTTCGTCGGGAGTGTTCTTATTGGTAAATAAAAAGGCGACTATCTGTGTGGATAGCCGCCTTTTTGTTCTTATGTTTAGAACTCTGCGTTCTTTGGAGTACGTGCGAAAGGAATTACGTCACGGATGTTTTGCATACCAGTAACGAAGAGGATGAGACGCTCGAAGCCGAGACCGAAACCACCATGTGGGCAGGTTCCGTACTTACGAGTATCAAGGTACCAGTCATAAATCTCACGCTTCATACCGCGGCTTTCAATCTCCTGAACCAGTTTGTCATAGTTTTCCTCACGGACAGAACCACCGATAATCTCACCGATACGTGGGAAGAGTACGTCAGTACCCTGCATTGTCTTGCCGTCTTCATTCTTCTTCATGTAGAACGACTTGATTTCGCTTGGATAATCGGTCATGATTACAGGACGCTTGAAGTACTCCTCAACAAGGTAACGCTCGTGCTCACTGCTGAGGTCCATACCCCAGTGAGTGATAGGGAACTCAAACTTCACTCCGTCAGCAACAGCCTTCTGCAGAATCTCGATACCCTCTGTGTAAGTAAGGCGAGCAAAGTCTTCCTTCAATACACCCTCCAAGCGAGCGATAAGTTCCTTGTCAATCATCTTATTGAGGAACTCAAGGTCGTCCTTACAGTGCTCCAATGCCCAGCGAACACAATACTTGATGAAGTCTTCTTCAAGATCCATCAATTCTTTCTGGTCGATGAAAGCAACCTCAGGCTCAACCATCCAGAACTCAGCCAAGTGGCGTGGAGTATTTGAATTCTCAGCACGGAAGGTAGGACCGAAGGTATAGATAGCACCGAGTGCAGTAGCACCCAACTCACCCTCCAACTGTCCAGAAACTGTAAGGTTTGTACGCTTTCCGAAGAAGTCAGCATTATAATCAACCTCACCACCCTTTGCAATGCGGTCAAGGTCGAGTGTAGTCACTTGGAACATGTTACCAGCACCCTCAGCATCACTACCTGTAATCAGTGGAGTATGGAAATAATAGAAACCATGCTCGTGGAAATACTGATGGATAGCGATTGCCATATTGTGACGAATACGGAACACAGCACCGAAGGTATTGGTACGAAGACGCATGTGACCATACTTGCGCATGTACTCAAAACTCTGTCCCTTCTTCTGCATAGGGTAGTCGCTTGGGCAGAGACCGTAGATTTCAATCTCCTTGCACTGAATCTCTGAGGTCTGACCAGCACCCTGACTCTCTACGAGCGTACCAACAACGCTGATACAAGCACCCGTTGTGATGTTCTTCAGCTTGTCTTCTTCGATAGTCGAAGGGTCAACAACAACCTGAATGTTCTTAATCGTAGAACCATCATTCAAGGCGATGAAGTCAACAGCCTTGCTGCTTCTGTGGGAACGAACCCAACCCTTTACGTTGATATCCTTACCAAAATCGGTGCAAGCAAGTGCATCGACGATTTTTGTTCTTTTCATTTGCTATATTATAATTAGGTGCTCCCCAAGTCTTTCAAAAGGAGAGAAATGTCGTTTACCAATCTTTTTAATGCTTCAATAGTAGCATTGTTTGGTTGCTCATATCCTCTTCTTTTGAGAGCCTTGGGGAGGTTACTATTTTATTCAAACGCACCCATACGCAGCATATCAACTTCCTTCTCAGTGAGGAAGCGCCAGTCGCCACGACGTACATTCTTCTTTGTCAAACCAGCAAACTGTACACGATCGAGTTTTACGACGCGATAGCCGAGGCTCTCGAAGATACGACGTACGATACGGTTCTTACCACTGTGAATCTCAATACCAACCTGAGTCTGATCCTGTGGGTCAGCATACTCGATTGCGTCAGCCTTGATCTCGCCATCTTCCAACTCAATACCGTCAGAAATCTTCTGCAAGTCATTAGCTGTAATAGCCTTATCAAGGAATACGTGATAAACCTTCTTCTTCAAGAACTTAGGGTGAGTAAGCTTTGAAGCGAGGTCGCCATCGTTAGTAAGGAGCAGTACACCAGTTGTGTTACGGTCAAGACGACCAACTGGATAGATACGCTCTGGACAAGCACCCTTCACGAGGTCCATAACAGTCTTACGCTGCTGTGGGTCGTCGCTTGTAGTAACATAGTCCTTTGGTTTGTTCAAAAGAACGTAAACCTTCTTCTCCAATGAAACCAACTTGTCCTGGAAGTACACCTCATCAGTACGCATAACCTTGCTACCGAGCTCTTTTACAACCTCGCCATTTACGGTTACTGCACCTGAAAGGATGAACTCATCAGCCTCACGACGTGAGCAAACACCAGCGTTAGCAAGATACTTGTTCAAGCGGATTGGCTCATTTGGATCGAAGTTTTCCTCCTTGTATTCGATACGCTTCTTGAGTGAATACTTTGCATTTGGGTCATAATCAGCGCTGTGCTGACGGTAACCACCTTGGTTATATCCGCCACGGTTGTTATAACCACCGCGGTTATTGTTGTATCCACCACGGCTCTGGTATCCACCGCGATTGTTGTTATAAGCGCCACGGTTATTGTTATATCCGCCACGGCTCTGATAACCACCCTGCTGACGAGGCTGGTATCCACCCTGACGTGGCTGGTAACCGCCCTGATTTGCCTGATAGCTTGTTTTCTCCTCGCCCTCAGCGCCATTGTTAGCGTTGTAGCGTGGACGATAAGCCTGTGGCTGATAGCCATTCTCATCATTATTATAACGTGGACGATAGCCACCCTGCTGCGGACGACTCTGATATCCACCACGATTGTATCCACCCTGCTGGCGTGGCTGGTAACCGCCTTCCTCACCGTTACTATTGTAACGTGGGCGATAACCTCCCTGCTGTGGACGACTCTGATAGCCACCACGGCTGTTGTTATATCCGCCACCATAGCTGTTCTGACGTGGACGATAGCCACCCTGCTGTGGACGACCTGCACTCTGTAAGCCAGAGCCGAAGCCCTCAGGACGGAATCCGCCTTCGTCGTTACTGCTATTAGCCTTGTCGCTGCTATAAGCGCGTTGGCTGTGAATACGTGGACGTTGTGTACGTCCTGTGCCACGGTACTCTCTTTGATAGCCGCCTTGTTCGGCTGCTGAATAGCCGTCGCGGCTGTTCTCATTCTGCTCAGACTGAACTTCTTTGTTCTCGAATTCTTCTGCCATAATTGTTTTAACTTTTAAATTTGATACTACTGGCCTCACGGCCAATTTGTTATTACTTTTTGTTGTTTTATTAAAATATTGAACTCCGTTTAACGGAGATACTCAGTTAATTTCTTCTTCTTCCGACTTTATAGGAGTGGTTAAATTCCTGTATAGTTATATGGAGTGATTGCCATTAGTTCGGCTTTCACGCTGTCGCTGACGTTGAGTGTCTGTACGAAGGCGTGTATAGTTTCCTCTGTCATCTTCTCATTTGTGCGGGTGAGTGCCTTTAATGCCTCGTAAGGGTTTGGATAGGCTTCACGGCGCAAGATGGTCTGAATGGCTTCTGCTACAACTGCCCATGTTTCTTCAAGGTCCTCTCTTAATTTCTCTTCGTTGAGAATGAGCTTTGCGAAGACCTTTCAATGTGCTCTGTATTGAAATAACGCTATGTCCAATAGGAACACCAACGTTACGCAAAACAGTTGAATCGGTAAGGTCACGCTGCAGACGACTTACTGGCAACTTCTGTGCCAAGAACTGTAAGATTGCATTTGCTATACCGAGGTTACCCTCACTATTCTCGAAGTCGATTGGGTTTACCTTGTGCGGCATTGCACTTGAACCAACCTCTCCTGCCTTAATCTTCTGCTTGAAATACTCCATTGAGATGTACATCCAGAAGTCGCGGTCAAGATCGATGATGATGGTATTGATACGACGAATGGCATCAAACACGCTACCTAAGTGGTCGTAGTTGCTAATCTGTGTAGTCCACTGCTCACGTTCTAATCCTAATTTCTCACTGACAAAGCGATTGCCAAAGGCACGCCAATCATGCTGTGGATAAGCTACGTGATGCGCATTAAAAAGTTACCAGTTGCGCCGCCAAACTTAGCTGTCATCTTGCAGTTACGCAAGGTTGCGAGCTGCTCGCTGAGACGATAAACATAAACCTCAACTTCCTTACCCAATCGAGTAGGAGAGGCTGGCTGACCGTGTGTCTTTGCCAACATTGGTACGTTCTTCCATTCTTCAGCGTATTCCTTCAATTGAGCAATCAGTTCCTCAACCTGTGGATAGAATACTTCTTCGAGAGCTTCCTTGACAGACAATGGCACACTTGTGTTATTGATGTCCTGTGAAGTCAGTCCAAAGTGGATGAACTCCTTGTAGTCATCGAGTCCGCCAATCTTGTCAAACTCCTCTTTGATGAAATATTCAACCGCCTTAACATCGTGGTTGGTAATACTCTCAATTTCCTTTACACGTGCTGCCGAAGCCTCGTCAAAGTTGCGATAGATGTCGCGCAACTGTTCAAAGAGGGCGCTGTTAAAGCTTTCCAATTGTGGTAATGGTAACTCGCAAAGCGTGATGAAATACTCAATTTCTACGCGAACACGATAACGGATAAGTGCGTACTCTGAAAAATAGTCAGCAAGACTTTCCGTTTTACTTCTATAGCGACCGTCAATAGGCGATACGGCTGTTAATGCGTCAAGGGTCATAATTTTATTTATTAATATGGTGCAAATTTAACAATAAATTCAGTAATAGCGCAAATAATAATAATAATAATATCAAAAAGGTTGCACATTAAAGCTGAATAAAACAAAAAAGACTTCACAACAATGTTGCAAAGTCATCAATTTTAAGTTTTAAAGGTGGGCGTTGACGGATTCGAACCGCCGACCCTCTGCTTGTAAGGCAGATGCTCTAAACCAGCTGAGTTTAAACGCCCTTAAAAATCCCCTGCAACCCCAAGAGGTTACAGGGAAACACCCCTTGGTGGGCGTTGACGGATTCGAACCGCCGACCCTCTGCTTGTAAGGCAGATGCTCTAAACCAGCTGAGCTAAACGCCCTTACTTTTTGTAAGGCGAGTGCAAAGGTAAGGAAAGTTTTTTATTCTCGCAAACAAATAGCAAATAATTTAGTTGAAAATCTTATTTTGGCTTGCTGTTAAGAGACTTTTTCGGGTTCTTCCGAAATATGGAGTGGTAAACAAAAAGTCTTATATCATAGGCACACGGAGTCACGGAGGGTACGGAGGTAAACGCAATGTCACGGAGGTGCCGACGGCACAAAGAGCGACGGAGGTGTAGCGTACAGATTCTTAATAACTATTTTGGGATTAACGCCTTGTATATAAATTGCTAATTAATTTGGCAAACAAGCTCCGTCGCTCTATGCACCGACGGTGCCTCCGTGTCTTCCATTGCTTTGCTTTAATAATCCTCCGTCCTCTCCGTGCCTCCGTGTGACATTTCCTCAGAAACCTAACCTTAAGTGGCAAACCTTATCACTCCAAAATCCAGAAGCCCCCTTTTTCATTCGTTTCATTTATCTCTAACGAATTATTTTCATGGAAATAATTTGATGGTGATGGATTTTTGTATCGGTAATGTACTTTATAATAAGTAGCTTTTTCTTACGAATGTGTTTGCTGTTTATCGTCTATTTAGGTTCTTCCGATAAATGTATAGATTGTAAATAGAATAAAGACCAACACACTTGCATAGTATAATTATTCCAAATTAGATGGGCTTTACAAAGAGGGAAAACTACAAGATGAATGCAAATTGATGCTATGTTTATTCGTCTTCTACAAACCGTTTCTTTTCTTATTAGATAGATGTTTGTAAATTATTTTTATGCTATTCAAAAACCTATACATGCTCTTTTGGCTTCTTAAAGACGCCTAATTGACTTGCAAAAGGTGCTCTTTTTGAAGTCTTACTAACGCTCCTTTTGAAGTCCAATTAGGCACCTTTTGCTTTGTTGTTTTATAACTAATTGATTTCCTGTTGGTTGCAGGTTTTACCTTTTATGCGTGTTTTTATCCTTATTTATAGATGTTTTTATTTGAAATTATGTAATGATTTTTCAAAACCATGTCTACATAATTGAGGTATTAAATAGAAAAGGGTTTTCTATGTCAGAAGGCGATAATAAAATAAAGTAATTTGATAGTCTTAGCTATGATTTTTATTAATGAATAACTCCGATTTTTTGTTAAGAAACCACGAAAGTCATCCACACATTTAACGGAAGAATTTATTTCTACTTATAATATAATTGTTTGTTTTTGTCGGTAGATGGCATGAATAGTTTTTCGTAAAATAGTTTTATTTTGTTTTTGCATGAATTGTTTATTTTGATTATATTTGCATTGTGTTATATAATAAGGAACGAAAAGTAGAAGATTATGTCAGTAGAAATAAGACTGGAACAGAGCAAGTTCAAGGATAAGAAAGGAGCAGGTAAATGGTATGCTCGAACGGTAAGTACGGGTGTTGCAACAACCGATGACCTTGCTGATTCTATTCAAGAGAATACATCGTTCTCACGTGGTGATGTGCGTGGACTTGTTATTGCTTTGATAGATGAAATCTCTTATCGTCTTCGTCAGGGTGAAACGGTAGCACTTGAGGGGTTAGGGAGGTTTCATCTGACGGTAGAGAGTGAGCCTGTTGATAATCCTGACGATTTCGATATCAAGAAACATATTAAGAATGTAAAGTGTCGCTTTGTTCCTACCAGTACACGCAATGCGCGTACAGGAAAGAAGAATCAGACTCTTGCTTATGGTGCGCGAGTGGAGTGGGCAGAGCCTGAGTATGATGACGAAGACGATGATTAATCCTCTTTTTGTTAAAAGTTTGGGTTAAATTGCATTTTTATACCTTTTCTCCTGACTCAATATATAGCGTCAGGAGTTTTTTGTTTTCTTATGAATTTTTGAATAGGTTTGAGGCTTATTAAAGTTGTTTGGTATTTTTGGGCTTATTCATAAGTTGGGTATAAAAAGGACTAAAAGAGTTTTTGTTTATTTGTCCCCAAAATACGTAGTGTATGCTCTTTATTATTCTCATTTTCGTAAGTTTTGTGCTGTTTTTTCTTTTGATGTTAAAAGTATTTTTGTCTATATTTTGCACCTGATATTTAAGCATTTTCCCTATGATATAGGCTGAAATAAAGTGTATATGAGCATAGAGGTTAGTGCTTCGTGGATATAATTTGAAACTAAAAAGAAACTGTTAGAGATAATATCTAAAAAGGTATTTTTATTCATGTTTGGACATCTTTTTGATTTTAGTAATTCAACTAAATCAAATGAAAGAAATTGTTAGGTCTTACAACCCTTTTCTTTGTCTACATCCTCGATTAAATGAACTTTTTAACATAAAAATAAATTGAAATGAAAAAAATTATTACTTTTTTAGTATGTGCTGCAGTTATGAGTCTTTCAGCTTCAGCGCAGGCAGGCGATAAGGCAGTAGGTGCACAGCTCGTATTTGGTTCTGAGACAAAACAGCATTGGTGTTGGTGTTAAGGGTCAGTACTACTTCACAGACCAGATTAGAGGTGAGGGTTCTTTTGACTACTTCCTCAAGAATAAGGGTATCTCAATGTGGGATATCAATGCAAACGTTCATTACCTCTTTGATGTAGCTAACAAGGTTAAGGTATATCCACTCGCAGGTCTTGGCTATACAAACTGGTCATACAAGTATGTGTATGCTGGTCATCCTGTAATTGAGGGTTCAGATGGTCGTCTCGCTATTAACCTCGGTGGTGGTGCTGAGTATGAGCTCACTAAGGACTTGAGCGTAAACGCTGAGTTGAAGTATCAGATTGTTAGCAACAACTACAGCCAGTTGGTACTTGGTGTAGGTGTAGCTTACAAGTTCTAAATATATAAGGTAGGTCCTAAAAGTCTACGTCAGACATCAGCTGTTTGGTTGAGTTTGATAGATAGGTTTTGGGACTTATCTGTATAAAATAAATCGGTTCATTAGAAAAAGTTCTTGGTAACTTTCTGATGAACCGATTTTCGTTCTATCCATTCTTTAATAGAATTAAGGCTTATAAAAGAAAGAGCCGGATAATTGATTACCAATTATCCGGCTCTTTGTTTTCAGTGCGCCTAACAGGACTCGAACCTGCACAACGTAAGTTACTAGATCCTCAAGTCTAGCGCGTCTACCAATTCCGCCACAGGCGCATAACGACTGCAAAGATACGCAATGTTTTGGATATAGCCAAATGTTTGGGAATTTCTTTTCTTTTTATACACCTTTTCTACCTATATAAATTATGTTGATAAAAAAGTCTTATAATGTTTGGTTATGAGTGAAATTAAATACATATCTTTGCAAAGAAGGTTTGGTTGCTAAATAAAATATCTTCTTGAGTTCTAATGTTATCACGATTTCATTCGAGAATGAAAGGGCTGTTTTTACGAATAACCGACTATGATTTTTAACAATATTATTTCTTTTAACTAACTAACGATTGACAATGAGAAAGACATTATTAACTGTTTTTATGTATGGGAGCTTTGTATGCATCAGCTTCTGTTCTTTTTAATGGTGCTAGTAAGACCAGTGTAGTGATGAATCAGAAAACGGTGTCTGTTAAGGCTACTCCTACCAAGAAAAACTTTGAGTAAAGATGAGCGTGCAGCTATCTCACTCATTACGTCTATGTATAACTCAAAAGGCTTTGATAATACTGCATACCCTAAAGAGTCATTGCACGAAGAAGCTACTGAAGGTGTTGAAGGCTGCGTATGATTATGAATATGATCCACAACCAGATGCTTATGCTGGCTGGTTGTTCCGATCTGAGTGCTCAAGATGGACCGTCTAATGCACATAAGGTGCTACGTGTTGTGAGCCTTGGTAACAACTGGTATCAGTATACTTTCTTGGATATGGGTATAAAATGTACCAATAAGGTAAAGGTTATCAAGGTTGGTAACAAACTGTTGTTTGACGAGATTAAGCAGGGCAAAATATAAAGCTTAGAGTTTCTTCAGAACCTCCCAGTCCCTCCTTTTAGAGGGATTGGGGCTTGGGAAAGGTCTTTATCATCTTCCTTGCAAATTCAATAATAGAATCCTTGCCTCGTGAGAAGTCTTCAGAAGCGAGGGGAAACTTTATAGTCTGGGTCAATACCGAACTCCGTCATTTGTTTGTCACGGTCGTACATTGGGCAAGCAGAGAAGCGGACTGACCATCCATTAGGTAGCTCGGAAGAGAAGGGCATACCAGCTCCACCACCTGTACGGTCGCCTACTACAATAACATTTGGACAGCACTTCATATATTTAACAAACTCATTTGCTGCCGAGAAGACACTACGATTGGTCAATACAATAACTGGTTTTTGCCATCGGATACCCTTTCCTGGCTTGAGATATTCTGGTTGTAACGCAGAGAAGTCGTTATGACCTTTCCCCGTTTTATGCTGTATGTAGCCAACGAGTAGTTCCTTGTTTGTGAAGCGTGCAGCAAATGCCTCGGCATTTGTTAGATTACCACCTCCGTTGTTGCGCACGTCGATAATCAATCCGTTACATGGTTGAAGATGAATGAATATATCGTCAAGGTTACCAGCGCCAATCGCATTTTGGAAGGTTTCACAGCGTACATAGCCGATATTATCATCAAGGACAGTATAGTCTAAGCCGCTTGCAATGAGGTAATCAGTCTTAAGATAAAGACGTTGAAGCGAGTCTGAGTAGTTTTTTTGGATAGTCTTCATGCCACGACCAATAGCGACCTACGTTGAAAGAGGTATATAAATTGACGTGTCCGTCCTTTAGTTCTGAGAGCATATTAGCCATTACTTCGAACTGTTGTTTGGCTGTCATAGCGTTGTCAAACTGGCGTGCATAACGGCTGTGTACCTCCTGCCAGTCTATCCCTTTCTGTGAGAAGAAGCAGTAATGCTCGTCGATAATTCTCCATAAAGCCTCAAAGTTACCTTGAGGACTATCTGATAGCTGGTCGTTGGTGACGCAACTTGTCACAGAACCGAGTAGAGTCAGTGCAGGAATCAGTAAGTATAAGAAGGAATGATATAGCTTTCTCATGGGATGAACTTATTGATTGAGAATTTACGAACAATACCGAAAACAAAGAGATTACTCCATACATGTTGGCGCAGTTGGTTAATCTTTGCCTGCTGATAATCGCCAAGATAGCCAACACGGAAGGTTGTATGACAGAACCGTGAAATCAAGGGTAAGCAGCTGGCGGAGCGATGGGGCAGATACAGGAGATGTGACAACAAGGTTATGATCATAGTTGTTACGAGTGAAAATCTCGTAATAACTCTGTCCGTAATTGGGCGAGAATGTCAGTCCGAGGAGCAGTACTTGCACTTCATATCGCAGTTGGAAAGGAAGATTTCGAAGACGGAAACGGTAGGCAGCAACGGCATTCGGAGCAATATTCACTTGTGCATAAGCCTGTGCAGGATTGTTAGAATTACGCATATTGTAAAGGAATCCGAGTCGTGTGTCAACTCCTCCACCAGCCTTTAAGTGTAGTTCTCCTTCTCCAATGTTCCATTTTCCAACAGCATATTGCCAATTATATTGGAAGTTGTAAAAGCCACCAAGATTATTGTTGTTCTCCTTTCTGTTATGTACTGATAGTAGCTGTGCTTGGTGAATGAGTTCCCTTGATAGCTTGGTTCCGTTCTCACGCACAGAATGAGAGATATAACGAAGTTCTGTTCCTGTATATTCTTCGGGTGAAAGATAGGTGTCGAGAGTGTTTACAGCACCCATTCCCAACATCTGTGTATTGGTGATAACCTTGTTACTACGCAGTGTGTCCTGTGCAAGTGTAGGCGTTGACAAAGCGAAAAGGGTTATTGCTGAAAGAGAGAAACAGCGAAATAAGGACTTTTTTAGGTTCATAGGCGTAATGGAAAAGTGTCAATAAAAGCGTAAGTCAAATAGATATTGCTGTCAAACTTTAGGTGATAAGCTGGTCGAGCGTTTATAAATAGTCTTTGAAGGAGGGACATACGGGCGGTATGTCCCCTTTTTCAATCATTGTTTATCGTATTATTTATTCATTGTCGAAGAGGTTTAGCTGACCAGTAATCTCATCGATGACCTGCTGTTGAGATTTACCTGCATCTGGATCGAGGTTCTCTTCCTTTTCAGTAGCTGCAGAGTTCTCTTCTTGTGCATCATCTTCATTGCTCTCGTCATCAGTTTTTCTCCTCTTCAGGGAAGCGTGTCGGCTCAGTTCTTCAATCTTGTCAACTGTCCAAGTTGTCAATCGTTTACCCTTTGCCTTGAATCCCTTCACGCCAACAAACTGCTCTGCATCAATCTCCTCAGTGCCACGTGCCGCATCAGCACCACCATAAGTAATCTGTATGCGAGGAAGGCAACATCAGTCAGCAGTACCATCTGCGAATCAGGATTATCACCAATAAAGTCTCTGATGACGCTTACTTGCTTCCATCTGGAATCGCTTCAGGTATGGATAACCTTGATTGTCGGCATCGAAGATGACAGCTGTCCAAGGCTTATCAGCATCAAACTCTCTATACGGAGAATGTTATCTTCGTAGTGGTTGGATGCGTCAAAGTTGGTAATATAGAACTCTCCGTTCTTAAGTATCACAAGGATGCTGTCTTGATCAGAGAACTCTCCAAGGTAACGACCATGGTCTTCGTAGTTGATACGGTTGACATCTGGGTCGAACCACACCTTTCGTCCACCCAATGTAGAGTGTCCGTGGCTCTTGAGTGAGATACGATGAATACTCTCTTTGGTCAGCAGATTACCCTTTGCAGCACGCCCTTGATGAGAATACTTGCAAAGTCACGCTCCATGAAGATGTTTTTTGCTTCTTCTTATCTGGGTTCGGATCGAGTGTAATCTTTATCAACTCCGCCTCACCATTAGGGTTAGCGGTGAAGTAGTTAATCTTTGAACCAAGCGTACCGAGGGTTACGTCGTATTCCTTATCACGTGTGATAGAAGTCACGTTGAAGCGTTTGATATAGTAAGGTCCTGTCTTTCCGTCACGATAAACGACGTTATAAATCGTACGCTTATCGTTCTTCTTAAACACTTGCACGTGAAGAACTCCTACCAACAAACACCTTGTCGGCAATTCGGATAACCTTATACTTACCATCACGGTAGAAGATAATCACGTCATCGAGGTCAGAGCAGTTCTGAACGAACTCAGCCTTCTTAAGACCCGTACCAATGAAACCTTCCTGACGGTCGATATATAACTTCTCGTTGGCATCAACCACCTTAGCAGCAACAATCGTATCGAAGCTCTTAATCTCTGTACGACGTGGATGGTCGCTTCCGTATTTCTCTTTCAGGTGTGTGAACCACTCGATAGTGACGCGAACCATCTCGCTAAGGTCCTTGTCAATCTCGGCAATCTCTGCCTTAATCTTCTGAATCAGTTCGTCAGCCTTATCCTTATTGAACTTCAAAATGCGCTGCATCTTAATTTCCAAAGGCGGATGATGTCGTCACGTGTCACCTCACGGATAAACGTCTTCTTATATGGCTCGAGTTTTGAGTCGACGAAGCTTACAACTTCGTCAATATCCTTAGCTGTTTCGAACTTACGCTCCTTATAGATACGGTCCTCGATGAAGATACGTTCTAAAGAGTTGTAGAACAACTGTTCCTCTAATTCATGCTTGCGAATCTCCAACTCTAACTTTAATAAAGCCTTCGTATGTTCGGCAGAATTGCGCAATACATCTGATATAGTCAAGAACTCTGGTTTGTTGTCTCGGATGACACAGCAGTTCGGCGAAATGTTTATCTCGCAATCAGTGAAAGCATAGAGGGCATCAATAGTCTTGTCACTTGACGTACCTGGGGTAAGATGAAGTTGAATCTCAACCTCCGAAGCAGTCATGTCCTCTACTCTGCGAATCTTTAGTTTGCCTTTCTCAACAGCCTTCGTAATAGACTCTTGAAGCGTGTTAGCGGTCTTTGTAAAAGGAACCTCACGGATGACGAGGGTTTTATTATCGAGCTTCTCAACCTTTGCGCGCACCTTCAGAACGCCACCACGCTGACCATCATTATACTTTGAGGCATCAATGCTACCGCCTGTTGGGAAGTCTGGATAGAGGTGGAATACCTCACCACGCAGATAGTTGATAGCTGCATCACAGATGTCGTTGAGGTTATGTGGAAGAATCTTGGATGACAAACCAACCGCAATGCCCTCAGCACCTTGCGCTAAAAGCAGTGGGGAACTTCACAGGAAGCGTAATTGGCTCTTTGTTTCTGCCGTCGTAAGAAAGTTGCCCATTCAGTTGTCTTAGGATTGAAAACAGTCTCCAAAGCAAACTTTGATAGGCGCGACTCAATGTATCGTGGCGCAGCAGCACGGTCACCAGTGAGAATGTTTCCCCAGTTACCCTGCATGTCGATGAGTAGGTCTTTCTGTCCTAACTGCACCAAGGCGTCACCAATAGAGGCATCACCATGTGGGTGAAATTGCATCGTATGACCAACGATGTTTGCTACCTTATTGTATCGTCCATCATCCATTCGTTTCATAGAATGGAGAATACGGCGTTGTACGGGCTTCAAACCATCCTCGATGTGAGGTACGGCACGTTCCAAGATTACGTAGCTGGCGTAATCTAAGAACCAGTTTTTGTACATGCCAGAGAGGTGATGCACGGCAGAGGCATCAAACTTGTCGGCAGGTTTATAATCAGAATGGGCACTCTGTTCCTGAGGTTTCTTCCTCAGGAGTAAGTCCGTCCAAGTCTTTATTTCGTCATCCATATAGTTCTTATTTTATCACGTAAAGAAGCAAGCTCATAAGACTGCAAATGTACGAAAAAAAATGTAAACAGGCAAATTATAGTTTGTTCAAGTGTTGTATTTGGCTTTCTGTTTGCGGCCTACTTTTGTTTTACTTGTGCCATAGTCTTTTTTCAAGTTAAATTGGTTGTTATCATTTGGAAAGATAAGTACTTTCAATGATTGGAGTCAGCCTCCGCACCATTGGTGCTGTGCATCAGCACGAGTGGTGCGGAGGCTTAACACCATTTGTGTTGAGCATCGATAAATCTGTTGAAAAGGTAAGGTAAGTTCGTGGTTATCAGCATAATAATATATAGTAAGGCATCGTTTACGAGATAGCATAACTTCAAGTAAATCAAAAGTCAGGCTTGTGAATAATCGATTTAGGATAAAGTTTCGTGGTAAACCTATCCTTATTCGGCTAAAAAGCGTAACTTTGCGGTAAAAATTAAAGGTATAAATAGATTATTATGGCACAAGAGGATGTTTTCAAGAAGATTGTGAGCCACTGTAAAGAGTATGGTTTTGTCTTCCCAAGTAGTGATATTTATGATGGTTTGGCAGCTGTTTATGACTACGGTCAGAATGGTGTTGAGCTGAAAAACAATATCAAGCAGTACTGGTGGCAGTCAATGGTATTGCTGCACAATAATATTGTTGGTATCGATGCCTCTATTTTTATGCACCCGACAGTATGGAAAGCGAGCGGTCACGTTGATGCTTTCAACGACCCATTGATTGATAACCGTGATTCAAAGAAGCGTTATCGCGCTGATAACCTTATCGAGGATCAGATTGGTAAATACGAGGAGAAGATAGAGAAGGAAGTAGCTAAGGCTGCCAAGAAGTTTGGTGATGCTTTCGATGAGGCTAAGTTCCGTGAGACCAACCCACGTGTTCTTGAGAATCAGAAGAAGCGTGATGAACTTCACGTACGCTATGCTGAGGCTATGCAGGGCCCAGACTTGGAGGCTTTGAAGCAGATTATTCTTGATGAGGGCATCGTTGACCCAATCAGCGGTACAACTAACTGGACCGACGTTCGTCAGTTCAACCTTATGTTCTCTACTGAGATGGGTGCTTCTGCTGAGGCTGCAAGTAAGATTTATCTCCGCCCAGAGACAGCACAGGGTATCTTCGTAAACTTCCTCAATGTTCAGAAGACAGGTCGTATGAAGTTGCCATTCGGTATCTGTCAGATTGGTAAGGCCTTCCGTAACGAGATAGTTGCACGTCAGTTTGTGTTCCGTATGCGTGAGTTCGAACAGATGGAAATGCAGTTCTTCTGCCAGCCAGGAACCGAGATGAAGTGGTTTGAGTACTGGAAGAAGCATCGTTTGGCATGGCACGAGGGTCTTGGTATGGGTAATGATAACTATCGTTATCACGATCACGAGAAGTTGGCTCACTATGCTAATGCGGCAACTGATATCGAGTTCCACATGCCATTCGGCTTTAAGGAGGTTGAGGGGTATTCATTCTCGTACAGACTTCGACCTTTCTCAGCATGAGAAGTTCTCAGGCCGTCAGGTGAAGTACTTTGATCCAGAGCGTAATGAGAACTATACTCCATACGTAGTAGAGACATCTATTGGTGTTGACCGTATGTTCCTTTCTGTTATGTGTCACAGCTATACAGAGGAGGCATTGGAGAATGGTTCAAGTCGTGTTGTTCTGAAGTTGCCAGAGCCATTGGCACCTGTTAAGTGTGCAGTTCTTCCTTTGGTTAACAAAGATGGTCTGCCAGAGAAGGCACAGGAGATTGTGAACAGCCTGAAGTTCCATTTCAATACACACATGGAGGCTAAGGATTCTATCGGTAAGCGTTACCGTCGTCAGGATGCTATCGGTACTCCTTTCTGTGTGACAGTTGATGGTGATACTTTGACAGATAACACAGTTACATTGCGTTATCGTGACTCTATGAAGCAGGAGCGTGTGCCAGTTGAGAAACTGCGTGAGATTATTGAAGATCGCGTGTCTATCACTGCTCTGTTGAAGAAGATTGATATTGACTAATTATAAGGAAGGATAGCAGAGTTGGCTTTTTTAAGATTCTCGTAGAGTACAAGGTTTCTATGGATTCTATACAATTCAACTCTGCTAATCCCTTTCTAATTCAAATAAAAGACTATGACAAAGAATATAAAGACGCTTATTCGCCGCGCTGCAGGTGTCTTCTGCTTGGGCGGGATGATGCTTTCTGCTGGTCTCTTTACCTCATGTACAGAGAAAGATAATACTGTAGAGGAGTTTGCTGATTGGCAGTCGAAGAACGAAACTTATTGGAATAAGCTTTATACTGCAACTCAGCAGAAAATTAAGAGTGGTGATACTTCTTGGAAGATAATACTTAATTATAGTTATCAAAATCAGAAGCAGACCTCTGGTTCTGCGCTGACTTATAACCCAGAGGATTATATTATTGCACATGTAGAGCAGGCTGGAACTGGTACAACAAGTCCGTTGTATTCTGATTCTGTGTCTATGCATTATATGGGTCGTTTGATTCCATCTACGACTTATACATCGGGGCTTATCTTTGATAAGTCATGGTCAAGCGATACTTTTAATGCTGCAACATCTCGTCCGAATCATAGTTACATAGGTCTTAGTTATGATTCTAAGGGAAACCGATAAGTCTTGTTGATGGATTTACAACAGCTTTGATGTCAATGCATCGTGGTGATCATTGGACAGTGTATATCCCTTATCAGTTGGGTTATGGTACGAGTGCTTCGGGTACGGTACCAGCTTACTCAACGCTTATCTTTGATCTTCGACTGGTTGATTTCTCTCATCCAGGTACGAAGTTGAAGGATTCATAATTAAGGTATATCGTCATAGCCTTTTGAAAGGTCGGATTGACCTTTAGTCTTATATGTAGGGACACAAGTTCCCGTGTGTTCGGCTTAATAATAACAGCGAACAGACGGGAGTAAGGTCCCTATTTTACTTTTTAATAATTCGATATTCTTAGTGAGGGGCTTTTTGTTTACTATCTCTCTTTAAGACTCTCATTATTTATTATTCAGTTTCTAATTTATTCCAAATTATAGTTTCCCGTGCGTATATCCTTTAGTAAGTCAGTTGCCGAAAGTCTTCTTGCCAAGATTCGTAGTGGTGAGGCGATGAGCAGGAATGAGAAGTTTAATCTCATTATCCAACTCAGCGTCCCATCTATTTTAGCGCAGGTAACAACGGTTTTGATGTTTTATATTGATGCGGGAATGGTGGGGTCGTTGGGAGCTGAGCCATCAGCAGCTATTGGACTTGTTGAGCCTGCGACATGGCTTTTCTTCTCTTTGGTGAGTGCGGTAACGATGGGTTTTTCTGTTCAGGTTGCTCACTTTATTGGTGCAAACGACTTTCCAAAGGCGCGTGCAGTTATGCGTCATGGTTATATTTTTCGGACTATGCTTTGCGTTGTTTTTATTGCTGATAACTTTTCTTATCGGTTATCGCCTTCCTGTATGGTTGGGTGGCGGTGCTGACATCCAACATGATGCAACTGTTTATTTCCTTATCTTCTCTCTTATAATTCCTTTCCACCTAATAGAGTATATGTCAGCAGCGATGCTGAAGGTGTCAGGTGATATGCGTCGTCCAAGTTTTATGGCGATATTAATGTGTGTGCTGGATGTAATTTTTAACTATTTCTTTATCTTCCCTACGCGTACTATTTCTCTCTTCGGTATGGAGATGACGATGCCGGGTTTGGGTGAAGGTGTGGCTGGTGCAGCTCTTGGAAGTCTTTTATCTTTTATCTGTGTGGCACTTCCATTGGCTTATTATGCAATCTTTCGTAGTCCTATATTGGCTTGGAAGCAGGATGTTGAGCGTTTTGTGTGGCGTTGGCAATATATATGGAATGCGATGAAGATAGGTGCACCGATGGCGTTACAGTATCTTCTGATGAATGGTGCACAATTGGTTTCTACAATGATTGTAGCCCCTTTGGGTAACATCGCTATTGCAGCGCATTCGTTTGCGATTACCGCAGAGAGTCTTTGTTATATGCCAGGATATGGTATTAGCGAGGCTGCTACTACGTTAGTAGGGCAGAGTGTAGGTGCAGATAGGCGTGACCTTCATCGTAGTTTTGCATGGATGACGATTTTGCTTGGTATGGTCGTTATGGCGTTTATGGGTGTCGTAATGTATATCTTTGCTCCAGAGATGATTGGTTTGCTGTCTCCAGTAGCAGAAATTCAGGCTTTGGGAAGCTCAGTTCTTCGTATTGAAGCCTTTGCTGAACCATTTTTCGCTGCTGCTATTGTTGCTTATAGTGCCTGCATAGGCGCAGGCGATACGCTAAAGCCTTCATTGATAAACTTAGGTAGTATGTGGCTTATCCGTTTAACGTTAGCTTACGCACTTGCATCACAATACGGTCTTCAAGGTGTGTGGTTTGCAATGGCAGTTGAGCTTTCTCTTCGTGGAATGATGTTTATCTTCTATCTCTTTAGGCGTCTTCGGAATGCATAACTATTATGGAGTGAAGTGTATAGTAGGAGATGGAGCTTTCTTATGTAAATTTGTTTTTGCTGTAAAGACAAAAGGTAGCGATTTCCCTTTTATGTACATAAATCATTCTTATTATGACTGTAATTTTCTTTTTGAATATAAATATTATGGCTGCTTATTTCTGATTAAATAATAACACTCGCTGTAAACTTAAGGATTTTATGCTTGAATTGCATAGAAAATGATATAGATAGTATGTCGATAGCCCATATATATAATAAGGTGGAAATAATACTTCTATAAATTTCCATCTGTAAAAAGGCAAAAAAATGGTATAATTCTTTTTATTCTTTAAAGGGTATGTTTTGTAGTAAATGTTAAAATGAAATTTTACCTCTTTTGGGATGTTTTATTGCCCAAAATAGTTAAAAAGATGTTGAAAAACCACTTTTTGCCTAAAAATTAGATTTTTCTATGAAATTATGTAGTCTATTCAAAAAAGTGCTATCTTTGCACACCGAATATAATTAAGTCGCTAAAATTAACAGAATTAATATTAAGCATTTATGAAAAAGTTTTTTGATTGCACTTTCGATGCTCGCTATGGGTATCACAAGTACACAAGCTCAGGTAGCTTACGAGAAGGCTAAGGCATTTGACAATGTTTACCTCGGTGTAGAGGGTGGTGTTATGGCTCCTCTTGATCTTAGTCGTGTAACTCCTCTTAACGCTGCAGCTGGTCTTAAGCTCGGTAAGCAGTTCAGCCCAGTTTATGGTGCAAACCTCGAGGGTCTCGCATTCTTCGGTGATAACCGTTGGCAGACAGGTTCTTTGGGTTACTCTCATAGCCACACAATCGTTCGTGCTATTAACCTCGGTTTGAATGGTACTGTAAACTTCACAAACCTTTTCTGCGAGTACAACCCAGATCGTCGTTTCGAGGTAGGTGCTGAGGCAGGTATCGGTTACTGGATCACTTATGGTGACAAGCACATCATCCAGTCTTCTAACACTGGTGATGATACAGAGTTGACAGCTAAGACTGGTCTTACTTTCGCTTACAACCTCGGTGAGAAGAGAGCCTGGCAGCTTTATGTAGAGCCAGCTGTTCTCTGGAACCTTACACATGGTCCTGGCGATGCAGTTCGTTTCGGTAAGCACGCAGCTCAGCTCGGTCTCTTCGTGAGGTCTTAACTACAAGTTCAAGACTTCTAACGGTACTCACAACTTCAAGGTTTGGAACGTTGGTGAGTTGAACGATGAGATTAACTCTCTCCGTGATCAGCTTAACGCTAAGCCAAAGGAGGTTGTTAAGGAGGTTGAGGTTGTTAAGGAAGTTATTAAGGAGGTTCCTGCACAGACAACTCAGACTCTGCATTGACAACTTGGTATTTGTAACATTCGCTCAGGGTAAGTACTTCCTCACAAACGAGGCTAAGAAGGCTCTTGATGATGTTAAGGCAGGCCGTCACGTACAGATCGTAGGTACAGCTTCTCCAGAGGGTCCAAAGGCACTCAACGATCGCCTCTCTCAGAACCGTGCAGACGTTGTTGCTAAGTATCTCCAGAGCCGTGGTGTCATCGTTGATGAAGCTAAGGGTCAGGGTGTACAGGGCGTAACTTCTAACCGTTTGGCTGTTGTTTACGTTAAGTAATTAAGCTACCAATTAGCTAACCTTAATAAGGTTGGTTGACTGAAATAATAAACAGGGATGAATCTTTCAAGGTTCGTCCCTGTTTTTCTACTATTATAAGTTTGTTTTTACTTGTTGAATAATGTTTATCTTGTATATTAATTAATTCGTTGACTTGTCAACTTCAAACCTGTTAGCTTATGCTATATGCTTATCTATATCAAGAAAAGAATTATTGTATAGTCTAATTTCTTGACTCTTTTGCTAATTAGACCTTAAATAATAGAATACCTCTCTGTTTTATTTTGCCCTTTAATCTATTTAGCGTACCTTTGCATTGTTTTCATGTTATTCGATAATGTCAAAGGAAAATAGATTCGACCTTTTAAATAAAATACAGTCACCTGCAGATTTGCGCAAGTTGTCTTTGGATGAATTGCCAAAGTTATGCCAGCAGTTGCGGGAGGATATCATTGAAGAGGTTGCCGTTAATCCAGGTCATCTTGGCTCCAGCTTAGGTGCGACTGAGATAACGGTGGCATGTCACTATGTGTTTTAATACTCCAGAAGACCGTATCGTATGGGATGTCGGTCATCAAGCGTACGGTCATAAGATTCTAACGGGTCGCCGTGAGAACTTCTGTAATAACCGTAAATTAAATGGTTTGATGCCATTCCCTTCTCCTTTCGAGAGCGAGTATGATACGTTTACTTGTGGTCATGCTTCTAATTCTATCTCGGCTGCCTTGGGCATGGCTGTTGCTTCTAACCTTACGAAGCAGCATCGTCATGTCGTTGCTATTATTGGCGATGGAGCTATGAGTGGTGGTTTGGCTTTCGAGGGCCTGAACAATGTTTCCAGCCAACCTAATGACTTGCTTATCATTCTTAATGACAATGACATGTCTATTGATAGGGCAGTGGGTGGAATGGAACAATACTTGTTGAAACTCGATACCAATGAAACATACAATCGTTTGCGCTTTAAGGCTTCGCAATGGTTGCATGACAAAGGTCTGCTAAATGATGATCGTCGTAAGGGGTTATTGCGTTTTAATAATGCTCTTAAGTCAGCTTTAGCACATCAGCAGAATATGTTTGAGGGAATGAATATTCGTTACTTCGGACCATTTGATGGTAATAATGTTGGCGAATTGGTTCGTATCCTTCGACAGTTAAAGGATATGAAGGGACCAAAGTTACTTCATTTACATACCAAGAAGGGTAAGGGGTATGAACCAGCTGAGAAGAGTGCTACGGTATGGCATGCTCCTGGTAAGTTTGATCCAGAGACAGGTAAGCGTATAGTGCAAGATTGCAGTAATGAACCACCTAAGTTTCAAGATGTATTTGGAAAGACATTGTTAGAGCTTGCAAAGAAGAATCCTCGTATTGTAGGTGTCACACCAGCTATGCCTACGGGTTGTTCTATGAATATAATGATGGATGCTATGCCTGAGCGTTCCTTTGATGTTGGTATTGCTGAAGCACATGCAGTTACCTTCTCAGCAGGTATGGCAAAGGATGGTTTACAACCGTTCTGTAATATTTATAGCGCCTTCTCACAGCGTGCATACGATAGCATTATTCATGATGCTGCTATACTCAACCTTCCAGTAGTTCTTTGTTTAGACCGTGCTGGATTGGTAGGTGAAGATGGTGCAACACATCATGGTGCTTTCGATATGGCTTTCTTGCGCCCAATTCCTAATCTTACGATAGCTTCTCCGATGGACGAGTGTGAACTTCGTAGATTGATGTTTACAGCACAGTTGCCTGATAAGGGTACCTTTGTGATTCGTTATCCACGTGGGAATGGTGTTTTAACCGATTGGGAATGTCCATTGAAAGAGGTAGAAGTGGGAACGGGACGTCGTCTTCATGATGGCTGGGATGTAGCTGTATTGAGTATCGGACCTATTGGTAATGATGTTGAAAAGGCTATAAAACTGATAGAGAGTGCTGAATCTCCAAATACAGAAGGTCATTGTCCATCAATCGCACACTATGATATGCGTTTCTTGAAACCATTAGACGATAAACTTCTTGAAGAGGTTGCAAGTCGTTTCTCACGCATTATAACGATAGAGGATGGTGTACGTAATGGTGGATTGGGTTCTGCTGTTACAGAGTGGATGAGCGATCATGGCTATACACCACAGATAACTCGTATGGGTATGCCTGACCACTTTGTAGAGCAGGGAACAGTACAACAGCTACGTGAAATCTGTGGAATAGATATTGAGAGTATCAAGAAAGAGCTAACTAAGGCTAACTGATATTTTATCATTTACCACTCATCATCATTCAAACGAAAAAGAAGAAGAAATGAAAATTATTATAGCAGGAGCATACGCCATAGGAACCTACTTAGCGAAATTGCTTTCTCGTAATATGCAAGATATCGTACTCATGGATGAGGATCCAGAGAATCTGGAGAAAATCAGTAGTGAGTATGACTTGCTAACCATGGAATGTTCACCGACAAATATAAAGGGACTGAAAGAAGCAGGTGTGGAACATACCGACCTCTTTATTGCTGTTACTCCAAGTGAATCAGCTAATATCGCATCTTGTGTTATGGCACATCAGTTGGGTGCGAAGAAGACAGTTGCACGTGTGGACAATCCTGAGTATGTTGAAGAACATAATAAGGAATTATTCCGTCAGATGGGTATTAGTGATATTATCTATCCAGAGATACTTGCAGCAAAAGATATCATCAATGGTTTGAAGATGTCATGGGTACGCCAACGTTGGGATGTGCATGATGGTGCATTGGTGATGTTGGGTATTAAACTGCGTGAAACTTGTGAGATACTCGACCGACCTTTGAAGGATATCTGTGGACCAGATGATCCTTATCACGTCGTTGCTATCAAGCGTAATGATGAGACAATTATCCCTGGTGGTAATGATACCTTGCAGTTATATGACTTGGTTTATTTTATGACCACAAAGCAGTATATTCCGTATATTCGTAAGATTGTTGGTAAGGAACAATATGTCGATGTACAGAATGTAATCTTTATGGGTGGTGGTAAGACTGCTGCACGTGCTGTAAAGATGCTGCCAGAATATATGAATGCGAAGATTATCGAACAGAATCCTGCTCGTTGCGAAATTCTTAATGATATCTTCAGTGAAGACAGACTGGTTATCAATGGCGATGGTCGTGATATTGGTTTGTTGCAGGAGGAGGAATCCGTCATACACAAGCTTTCGTGGCATTGACTTCAAATGCAGAAACGAATATTCTTGCCTGTCTTACGGCTAAACGACTTGGTGTTCGCAAAACTGTTGCATCAGTAGAGAACTTTGATTACGTGAATACAGCTGATGGACTTGACATTGGTACGATTATCAATAAGAAAGCACTTGCAGCCAGTCATATCTATCAGATGATGCTTGATGCAAATGTAGCAAATGTGAAGTTCCTTATGTCTATCAATGCTGATGTGGCAGAGTTTGTGCCAAGCCCTGAGTCAAAAATCACTCGAAAGGCAGTAAGAGAATTAAATCTTCCGAAGGGAGTAACGATCGGTGGACTCGTAAGAAGCGGAGAGGGAATGCTTGTTTCTGGTAATACACAGATTGAAGCAGGCGACTCTGTTGTGGTCTTCTGTTATAATGTTGATATGAAAAAGGTGGAAAAATTGTTTATTTAACCATGCTTAATCTGAAACTTATTTCCAAGATTCTTGGCTCTCTGTTATGGATAGAGGGTGTACTGATGCTTCTTTGTCTGCTGGTGTCATTGCTATATTATGGTGTTGACATCCTGCCATTCGTGTGGAGTATTCTCATAACGGTAGGCGCTGGTATTGTTTTCCGATTGTTGGGTCGTCATGCAGACAACCTCTTAGGACGTCGTGATGCCTATTTCGTAGTAACGATATCTTGGATACTCTTTACGCTCTTTGGTACACTTCCGTTTATGCTTAGTGGCTATATCGGGAGTTTCACAGATGCATTCTTTGAGGCTATGTCAGGCTTCACAACAACAGGTGCAACGATTATAGACTATCCTGAATATCTACCAAAGGGACTCCTTTTCTGGCGTTCACTGACACAATGGATTGGTGGATTGGGTATTGTATTCTTTACCATAGCCATCCTTCCTTCTATGGTGGGCGGTTCGGTAAAGGTGTTTGCTGCCGAAGCAACTGGCCCTATTAAAAGTAAACTACACCCACGACTGAGCACAAGTGCCAAGTGGATTTGGGTTGTTTATGTGGTTCTGACAATCGCTTGTATCTTCTCTTATAAGCTATGTGGTATGGGATGGTTTGATGCTTTCAACTATTCTATGACCAGTACGGCAACGGGTGGATTCTCTACGGAGAGCGGTTCTATTACAACCTTTCATTCTCCTGCGGAAGAATATGCTAGTGCATTGTTTTGCTTCCTTTCTGGTGTCAACTTCACATTGTTGTATGCCTCGGCTGTAGGGTTAGATATTAAGAAACTATTGAAAAATAGCGAGTTTCGTTTCTATACCATAATGGTACTCTCGTTTACTATTTTTATCTCCTTTGAACTTGTTTATCGCAATCATTATGATATAGAGCATGCCTTCCGTAGTGCGCTCTTCCAAGTTGTTTCCTTTATAACAACGACAGGACTTTTCAGTGATGATGCTGCCAAGTGGCCTCATGTCACATGGGTTGTCTTGGCTGCATGTATGTTCTTTGGCGGCTGCTCTGGTTCTACCAGTGGTGGTATTAAGAGTATTCGTGGTGTGATGTTATTAAAGGTGGTGCGCAATGAGTTCCGTCAGATACTCCACCCTAATGCTGTCTTACCAATGAAGGTTGATGGAGTGAATATACCACAGTCAAAGCGTGTAACACTTTTAGGTTTCATCGGTCTTTATCTTATTTTGACACTCTTCTGTGCCTTTACGATGATTGCCTTTGGTATTGATAACACCAATGCTATTACGATTACGTTGAGTTGTTTGGGTAATGTCGGTCCGACTTTGGGTATGGAGATTGGTCCTACAATGTCATGGGCACAGTTGCCAGACTTTTGCAAAGTGGATTTGTTCCTTCCTTATGCTCGTAGGTCGTTTGGAACTGTTTACAGTCTTGGTGCTCTTCTCGCCTGCTTTTTGGAAGGAAAACTAAGGTAGGTAAAAGCCTGAGTTTGGGTTATAGTTCTATCTATATTGATACCTTCTAAAGGCTTTAGCATTCCTTTATTTCCAACGATGGTGAATTATTTTTCATGAAAAGAAATATTTATTTTCACGAAAGAAAATATTTCTTTTCATGAAGAAAAAATGTTTATTATCGTGAAAGTAAAGTGTTGATAGCTGAAAATACTTTCAATCTTCCCTAACTTCTCTTTTAGTTATATAGCGTATTATATGTTATCAAAAGCACTTTATTTTGTCTACAAACAGGGGGTAAATTCTTTAAAATAAATAACATAAACTATCATACAACTTTCTTATTACTCTTTTTAACAGTAATTGTGTTGGAAATAAGTTGATAATGTGTAAATTTGTGACCAATAAAACTTAAATATAATAACCAAAACGTACTATAATGAAAAAGAACAAACTATTGATTTTTGTTGTTGCACTTATTGCAACATTGTCATTTTTCTTCTTGTTTGAATGACGATTATGATGAACAGGCAAAAACGCAACCGCCCAACAGTAGAAGAGTTGAGGGCTGCAAGCCATACTATTCAAGGTCTTTATCATGGTAAACTTTCGAGATATGGCCTAAACGAACGGGAACAACTTGAAAGAAAAGATTCTGTGAATACTACTTGGGAAATCAAAGATGACACAACACTTATTATCAAAAATATCCCAACTAAGATGTTGACAGCAAGTATTATTGATACTGACTTGAAGCAAGCTATTGAGGCTTTGCCAAATCAGGAAATTAAATGTGCTATTAGCGTTTTCAGCGTAAAACCAATCCTCTTTTATATTGCCCCTTATCGTTTGGATTTAGGCAAGGTTACTTATGGGGGTAAAACTCATGATGTAGCTATAGCTTTCCTTTTCAAGGCTGATTATACCTATGGTGGTTATGATTCTGATCGTAAGGTGCTTGCAACTCGCCTTTTAGAGGGCGGACTGGTGATTGACGGTGTTCTTGATAAGTCTGTTAGTAAGGGTGCTGACTATTTCTTCCTTGCTTCTGAACCAAGAGTATAAATTTTATAAAAAGAATAAGCAAAAGTCCGGATTCTCTTTTCAGAGATTCTCGGACTTTTTGTTTTCTAAAATAGTTTAATTTTTTTAATGTTAAATAATAATAATTTGGCTTATGTGACAAAAATGTGCTTATTTTAGCGTCGTTTTTCTCTTATGTGACAAAAATGTGTTTAAAAATCTCCCATTCCCTTTTATTTCTTAGGAGAATGGGACTTTATAAAGTCTTGGATGAAGATCTTTCTTCTTTCCATACTGATCCCCTTGTGTAGGGTTCAATTTTTGTCTTTTAAATCTGCATTGAGTGATTCAATAGCATTGTTTGTATTTGGCATCTTCAACTCAGGGTAATCATAGTATGTCCACAATGACGACATATTCCTTTTTAAGGCTCAAAAAAAGCACTACGTAGAGACTTTTATGAGTATAATGTGATTTTCCATCTTCTGTTGTTGTCCGTTCCTTAAGAAAATCCTCCCACTTGGTGTACCATTCCTTTAAAGCCCCAATAAAGGACTCCTTGTCCGTATGACATAACTATCTTGGATATTTCAAGCAGTTCTTTTGAAGCCTCAAGCTTGGGTCTTGAAGTTAGTTTTGTCTTTATAGTCATTACTTGATGGAACTGGCATAATTGGAATTTATAATTGGGAAAAGCTTTGCCTAAGTCCCTAAAACCATCGCATACAAGCCCTTGAATGGTATATCCAAGTGACTCCAAGTAGCTTATGCCCTCCTTATAGTCTTCAAGACGTTCATGCCTATTGATAAACTTAAACCAAAGTACATTACCAGACAATGAATCCTTCATGATGACAACACCAAAATTACGTCCCCAATAGGTGGTATCCATTAAAACCACTACAGGGCGAACAAGAAGATTGGGAAGTTCTTCTTTATAAGATTTACTGAGTTTTCTATAAATTGTCCTGGTTGAAACTCCGTACTCCTCTGATAGATCTTTGACAGTTAGATTACCCTTGGAATAACGATTATTGACAATGGTATTGGTAAGGCGATTATGTCCAACAAAGCTCCTCTTACAGCACTTACAATACCAGCGTTGACTACCATTAAGATGACCACGTTTTATAGTCGATTTTGAGCCACAATAAAAGCAGATTTTTTGCCATAAAAATATAAATAGAACAAAGATAATGATTATTAGATAGATTACAAGGATTTTAAGCACATTTTTGTCATATAGGCCAATAATTTATAGGGTTTGTAACTTTATCGTACAATTTTATTTTATATTTTTGAAAAATAAATCTGATTTTTAACTAAAAACAAAACTTTTATGAAGAAGAAAAACTATTTTTACTATTTTTGTTTGCATTGTTAGGTATGACAACCTCTTTTGCACAGAAGGTCTCTATCCCAGAACCTGAGTTTGCAGACCAAACATTTTTGCTTACTTCTAACACAGAATATGTGAAATTGCCACATGAATCTGGTGTTGTTAAGACAAAAGCGGGTGCATCGTTGTATCTTGTTGGTATTGGAAAGATAAAGACACGTATTACTTTGAGTGGTCCTACTTCATCTGTAACAGTACCTGCTGGTAAGGATGTTTGCCTTATTATTAAGGCTGCGAATAATTCAACCGACCCAGAGTCCTTTATTAATATCTTCCCATTTGAGGTGAAGGGTAGGAACGTAGAGCACAATTGGCTGAAAGCAGGAACGTTGTCTGCAACTAAAACAAACTCTCTTGGACAAATATCTTTTCAAAGCAAAGAAGTACGGACAGAGTTCTTACTATATTGTTATAGAAGGTTTGAAGCCAGGTGAGTATGGCATTTCTTTGAAGTGATCCCTGATAAGCGTAATGAGGAAGAACGATATGAAGATTACGACTTTTAGTGTGAAGTAACGTTATCTCTTATTCTTCCTATCGGTTATTAGATGCTAAGCAGTTTTTGGACAATTATTCTATAATTCAATTTTAATAAGCATAGATGTCTAATTACTAATTTAGGGTTTTTATCATAGTGAGTCTGTGTCAATATCTTTATATTAAAGTATTGGCACAGTTTCTTTTTGTGCCTTAAAACTCTGCTTGAAGTCAATTTGACAATTCTTTCTGCCATTCTGTCAGTCTGTCTCTGTTGGCACATCATTTGTCTAATTATTGGCGAATGACGCCGTCAGTAACAGCCGCAGATGATATAAGTCTGATAATACTGCGATAGACAAGCGTCAATTTTGAAAACGAAATAATAATAAAAAAAAGAATATACAATTATGGGAAAGATTATTGGAATTGACTTAGGAACAACAAACTCTTGTGTTGCTGTATTTGAAGGTAATGAGCCAGTGGTAATCGCTAACAGTGAGGGTAAGCGTACTACACCTTCTATCGTTGGCTTCGTTGAAGGCGGCGAGCGTAAGGTGGGTGACCCTGCTAAGCGTCAGGCTATCACAAACCCAGAGAAGACCGTTTACTCTGTTAAGCGTTTCATGGGTGAGACTTACGAGCAGTGCCAGAAAGAGGCTGAGCGTGTTCCATTCAAGGTTGTTAACGAGGGTGGTTATCCACGTATTCAAATTGACGACCGTAAATATACTCCACAGGAGATTTCTGCAATGGTATTGCAGAAGATGAAGAAGACTGCTGAGGACTATCTCGGTCAGGAGGTGACTGATGCAGTCATCACCGTACCAGCATACTTCTCTGACTCACAGCGTCAGGCTACTAAGGAGGCTGGTCAGATTGCAGGTCTTAACGTACAGCGTATCGTGAATGAGCCTACTGCTGCAGCGCTTGCTTACGGTGTTGATAAGGCTAATAAGGATATGAAGATTGCCGTATTCGACCTTGGTGGTGGTACATTCGATATCTCTATCCTTGAGTTTGGTGGTGGTGTGTTCGAAGTACTTTCTACGAATGGTGATACTCACCTTGGTGGTGACGACTTCGATCAGGGTAATCATCGATTGGCTCGCTGATGGCTTCAAGTCAGAAGAGGGTATCGACTTGAGAAAGGACCCAATGGCAATGCAGCGTTTGAAGGAGGCTGCTGAGAAGGCTAAGATTGAGTTGTCAAAGCACTTCTTCTACTGAGATTAACTTGCCTTTATATCACAGCTGAGGGCGGTGTTCCAAAGCACTTGGTAAAGACTTTGACTCGTTCTCAGTTCGAGCAGTTGGCACACAACCTCATTCAGGCTTGTCTCGTTCCTTGCCAGAATGCTATCCGTGATGCTAAGTTGCAGACATCAGATATCGATGAGGTTATCCTCGTAGGGTGGTTCAAAGCCGTATTCCTGCAGTGCAGACATTGGTTAAGAACTACTTCGGTAAAGGGAGCCTTCAAAGGGTGTAAATCCTGATGAGGTGGTTGCTGTTGGTGCAGCTATCCAGGGTGCTATTCTTAATAAGGAGAGCGGTGTGGGTGACATCGTATTGCTCGACGTAACTCCATTGACCCTCGGTATTGAGACAATGGGTGGTGTGATGACAAAGCTCATCGAGGCTAACTCTACTATCCCTTGCAAGAAGAGCGAGGTATTCTCTACCGCAGCCGATAACCAGACAGAGGTTACCATCCACGTTCTGCAGGGTGAGCGTCCAATGGCAGCACAGAACAAGTCTATCGGTCAGTTTAACTTGACAGGTATTGCTCCAGCTCGCCGTGGTGTTCCACAGATTGAGGTAACATTCGATATCGATGCTAACGGTATCCTCAACGTATCTGCTAAGGATAAGGCAACAGGTAAGGAGCAGAGCATCCGCATCGAGGCTTCAAGCGGTTTGAGTGAGGAGGAAATTAACCGTATGAAGGCTGAAGCTGAACAGAACGCAGCAGCCGACAAGGCAGAGCGTGAGAAGATTGACAAGCTGAATCAGGCTGACTCAATGATCTTCACCACCGAGAACTTCTTAAAGGATAACGGTGATAAGATTCCAGCCGACCAGAAGTCAGGCATCGAGTCTGCTCTCCAGCAGCTCAAGGATGCTCACAAGTCAGCTGACGTTGCAGCTATCGACACAGCTATCAACAACCTCAACACTGTTATGCAGGCTGCATCACAACAGATGTATAGCCAAGCAGGTGCACAGGGCGGTCCTCAGCCAGGCTCAGATGCTGGTCAGCAGGAGCAGCCAAAGCAGGATGACACCATCCAAGATGCAGACTTTGAGGAAGTGAAGTAAATAATAACAACTAATATAATCGCAGTAATCCAGCAATGGGTTGCTGCGATTTATTTTTATATAGTACTATGAAATTAGGAGGGTTAAAGTGTTGAATTGTTCCTAAAAAGAAGTACCTTTTGTGCTATGATTGAGTCACTCTGAGTAGGCTTATAAAGATTTTTGCTACATATAAATTCATTTTTAGTAATGTTAGGTAACCAAGAAAAAGACATTGTACAATGTGCAGCAGTTTTAGCATGCCAGCTACATAGAGGACAGGTAGATAAAGCTGGGGTCGATTACTTCACTGGTCATCTTACAGCTGTTGCCCAAATGGGAAGTACTTGGAAAGAGCAGGTTGTTGGTTATCTGCACGATGCAAGTGAAGATACTCCGAATTCAGTTGAGCAAGTGCTTAACTTATTAGATGAGAAATTAGAAACTTCACTATCAGATACTGATAGGGAAGAGTTAACTGTAGCTTACGATTGCTAAATCATCACCTTGCGCCTAATAGGAAACATATATTCAGCGTATTAAAAGCAATGCTCTTGCAAAAGCAGTAAAGATGCACGACCTTACTCACAATATGGATCTTTCCCTGTCTTACTAATCCTGTAACGAAAAGATCTCGAAAGAGTTGCACGATACAAGAAGGAATATGCTTATTTGAGTAAACTTTTAATATAATTTTTTATCTATAAATCAATTTTAATAAGAAAACATGACTGAAAAAAATATAATGCATCAAACATTTCTCTTGACCAAATTTTAAATTACATAAAGTCTGAAGAAATTGCTATACCAGAAATTCAACGTCCTTTTGTTTGGAAACCTCGTCAAGTTAGAGATTTGATAGATTCTCTTTATAAAGGTTATCCTACTGGATATTTGATAATCTCTCAAAGTCCAGATATGAAATTAAAAGATGGAACTCTATCGTTAGGGTAAAAAGATAATGATAGATGGACAGCAGCGTGTTACGGCATTGATGACGGCTATTGCAGGACTTAAGGTATTAACCAGTGATTTTAAAAAACGTAGAATTAAAATTGCTTTTAATCCACAAGCATCAGAAGAAAGTGAAGAAGAAATGTTTAAAGTTCAAGATAATGCGATTCTGAAAGATAAAAAGTGGATAGCTGATATAGCCGAGTTATTTAAGTCAGACTTTGACCAATGGGCATTTGTGAATGAATATTGTCAGCAGAACGCAGAAGTAAACGGATCGCAGATGAATAAGATATTAATGCGTTTGTTGGATATAAAGAATCGTCAAATTGGAGTTATCACACTTGATAAAGATTTGAATATTGATGAGGTAACAGATATCTTCATACGTATAAATAGTCAAGGTGCCAAACTGAATCAAGCAGATTTTGCTATGTCGAAGATTGCTGCCAATACAGAATATGGCGGTAATGCATTACGTAAAGCTATCGATTACTTCTCACATTTAGCAGTAGAGCCAGATTGGTATACTGAAATGGCTAAAGATACGCTATTTATGGAAACTCTATACGCGAGTAAATTGAGATGGCTAAAAGATAATCAGGAGTCTATTTTTGATCCTGATTATAACGATATTCTGCGCATTTCATTTATGTATAAGTTCGGTCGTGCAAAATTAAAGGATCTTGTTAGTCTTCTTGGAGGACGTGATTTTGAGTCACGAGAATATAAAGGCACAAATAGCAGAAGAGTCTTTTGCTAAATTAAGTGAAGGTGTTATCGATTTTATGAATCAATATACATTCTCAAACTTCATTCTTGGAATGAAGGCTGCTGGATTTATCTCTAATAAGTTGATAAATTCTCAAATGACAATGGACTTTGCCTATACATTATATTTGTTATTAAATAATGATACTACAATAGAAAAGAGTCAGATAAAGCATTATGTAGCAAAGTGGTTTGTTATGTCAACATTAACAAGTAGATATACAGGGTCTCCTGAGTCACAAATGGATTTTGATATAAAGCGTATTCGTGAAAAAGGTTTTTTAGCATTCTTTCAAGAAGTAGAAGAAGCTAACCTTTCCGATACATTTTGGAATGTCAGATTGGTACAACAACTCGAAACGCAAGTCATTAACAGTCCTTTCTTCAATGTGTTCCTTGCTGCACAGATTTATGAAGGTAATAATGCTTTGTTTAGTAATGGTACAAAAGTGGGATATTTAATCACATTAATGGGTGAAGTACACCATATCTTCCCCAAACAGTATCTGCGTAATAATGGCTTCAACGAGAGAATCCAGTATAATCAAATTGCCAACTTCACTTATCTTGATACACAAGTGAATAAAGAAATTTCTGATGATGCACCGAATGTATACTTTACAAGTGCAATAGAACACTGTGAAAATGGTAGTTCGCTCTATGGGAATATAGCTGATATAAATTGTTTGAAAAACATGGCAGAAAACTGCATACCAAGTCAAATTATAGATATGGATTATTCCAATTATCCTGAATTTTTAGTTGCAAGAAGAAAGTTGATGGCAGCAAAAATTAAAGACTATTATTTTTAGCTTATAATAAATATAAATAGCGTAGTAAGTAGGATAGGAGTAGAATCGATGAAGATTGATTATTGCTTTTAATTTCTTTAATTGACTGAGCGTTTACGGATATATAAGAGAGCAGTATATCCGTAGCATTGTTTTATATACCACACTAAGTTTGAAAACTGTTTGCTGTCATTTTTAACATTTGCAGTATTTTGTTGATTTATAAAGTGTTATAAGTCATAAGTGGGTGATAGGAGTGACAGCAAAATAAAAAAATAATTCGTGAAAAACTTGACAAGGGGTATCTCTGTGTTGTATCTTTGCAAGCAGAAATAAGGAAGAACAACGACACGTTAAGCGTGATTTCCTACAAACTAATCGCATTTTCCTTTTTGAATTTATTTTTCTTAAATCATTCTATTTATGTTAACAGATTTTTCTAACATGCCCAAAAGACTGGGCAGTGTGCTTTATGCACGATTGTATTCTCAAGGAGCAGTGCTTGCGCTATTATGTGGGTAAGACACTCTCTATTAGCCAACATTCGGCATTGACCGTCCTTCCCTCTGCTCGCTCTGGCAATAGCTGTAAGGTGTTTTACGCTATGAAGACAGAGCGATTGGCGTGGGGATTCTCGCACCTTTTCGATGATGTGAAACACAGTGACTACCGCTCTCTGCGTGGTACTATGGAGAGTCATTTCGGAAGTCGCTTTGTTTATTATCGTTACCATCGAGGAATTAATAAACTAAGTGAGGGCGAACAGCAATGGGTTGACGAACTCTTCCAGCGTTATGGCTATGCTGTCCCACGTGTTTATGATAACTACCAGACGTGCTGGAAATAATAGTAGTGCTTTCGGGAAGGAGTTAAGGAGTGAAAGGGAGTGATAGGAGTTAAGACATTAGCACGTTTTGTAAGAGAAAGGAAGGTAATCTTTGCGTTACGGAGTTGAGATAGTAAACTGTTATTGAGGTCTTGTTTCTGTGGTGCTAACGCTCCGCACATCATGTGTTGATGCTCCGCACGGGTGGTGCTGGTGGACAGGATAAGAGAAGATATAGTAACAGTTTAACTTATTCTGTGGTAGACTTAATGACAGACATAATGACATAAGGTCAGACGGGGAAAGACATAGTAACATGTTAACTTATTCTGTGATAGTCATAATGACATAAAGTCAGATGAGAAAATATATATATTTTCTACGTCTCTGTTTACTCTTTAAACCTTTAGGTTTCTCTGTACTGGTCCTGTCCTCCGTTTCTCCGTGTTCTCTGTGTGAGCCAATACAGTAGCCATAATGATATAAGGTCAGACGGGAAAAGACATAATGACAGATTAACTTATTCGTATGTCTCAGTAGCCATAATGACATAAGGTCAAATGAGAAATGACATAAGATTTGTCTATATCTCTGTTTACTCCTTAAACCTTTAGGTTTCTCAGTACTAATGTTGTCCTCCTTTTCTCCGTGTTCTCTGTGTGAACCAATACAGCAGCCATAATGACATAAAGTCAGATGAGGAAAGACATAAGTTTTTCTATGTCTCTGTTTCCTCCTTAAACCTTTAGGTTTCTCTGTACTAATGTTGTCCTCCTTTTCTCCGTGTTCTCTGTGTGAGCCAATACAGCAGCCATAATGACATAAGGTCAGATGAAAAAGATATATGTTTTTCTACGTCTCTGTTTACTCCTTAAACCTTTAGGTTTCTCTGTACTGATATTGTCCTCCGTTTCTCAGTGTTCTCTGTGTGAGAACTTCGGCTTAACCTTTTCACTCTTTCTCCTTTCTCGCAAACAACTTGTCAACTCGTCAACTTGTAAACTTTAAAACTTTCAACTTATGCAATACAAAAATCTTAAGAATATTAAAGCTGAAAATCAGCGAAAACGACAGTCGGAAAGACTTAAAAATGATATTACTCGTCGTCTGCTCAACTATCTTGAGCGGAAGTATGAAATGAGATATAACACCGCCTTGGGGTGTACGGAAATCCGAAAGGCTGGGAGTGATGAACCTTTTGTGCCTGCGGATGAACGGATGCGCAACACAATCGCTATCAAGGCGCGTCTTGATGGGATTGATGCGTGGGACAAAGATATCCGACGATATACGGAGTCGGGCTTTGTCAAGGCTTTTAATCCTGTGGACGATTTCCTCAAAGGACTGCAAGGACGATGGGATGGAAAGAATCATATTGAGGCGCTGGCAGACTGTGTTCCTAATGATAATGCACGGTGGGCAGAATGGTTCCACACGTGGTTTCTGGCGATGGTGGCACAATGGATGGGCTTGGATAATGCACATGGTAACAGTGTTGCACCGCTACTCATCTCACGACAGGGCTATCGGAAGTCTACTTTTTGCAAACGCCTTCTACCTGAAGCGTTGCAGTGGGGATATAACGATAATCTTATCATGAGCGAGAAACAGAATACGTTGCGGGCAATGAGCCAGTCGCTGCTGATAAATATTGATGAGTTCAATGCCCTGTCGGCTAAGACGCAAGATGGTTTTTTGAAGAATGTCATGCAGCTTGCAAGTATCAAAATTCGTCAGCCTTATCGTCAGCAGCAGCTTACGTTGCCACGTGTTGCCTCTTTCATTGCTACGGCAAACGTTTCGGATGTCTTTAGCGATCCCAGTGGTTGCCGTCGTTTTCATAGCAGTCGCGCTGACTGGTCCTATCCGCTTGCCCGAGGACATAGACTATGAGCAGCTCTATGCGCAGGCGGTTGCCGAACTTGAGGCTGGTAGACGATACTGGTTTGATGAGGCTGATACCCAAGAGATTATGGAGAATAATCAGCATTATCAACAGCGCACTCCTGCCGAAGCCCTCTTTTTGGATTGTTTCTCTATCCCAAAGGACTTGTCCAAGGGTGCATACATGACTGCCGCCTCTATCTTCAGCCTACTTCGTCAGCGGTATGGCAGCCAATTGAATCTGACAAGCCTTTCCCATTTCGGTCGTGTCCTTGCCAACATCCCGAACCTCCATAGTAAACATTCATCACATGGCACAGAGTATTTGGTCGCAGTACGTACCAGTCTTGACCAGTCTGCCTCTCCCATCTTGAATCGTTAGTTACTGTCCGAATAAACTTTCAAAGTTGCTGTCACTGCCGTCACTCCTTGATGTGTTATAAGTGGTTTATAATCTGTTCGTTGCGTGAAGTGTTAAAAGTGACAGCAACTTAAAAATAAAACTTTATTAGGTATAAATTCTATCCTGTAAGTAAAATTTTTTTCTTGTAAAAACTTATCCTTTACCTTTTATATAAATATTTTTATATTATATTTGCAATATGTTATTCCTGTTAAAAGGAAAGTATAACTAAAGACTTATCTATGAAAGAGTGCAGGGAAGAACACAGGATGCCTTACCTTTTGCCAATGACCATGAAGTGAAGATGGCTGGTGATTCTATATTTAAGTGCTAAAGTGTTCTGTTTCTTATAACTATGAAGAAGATAAAAGCTACAAAACTGATAAATGAAAAAGAAATCATTCAAGAGCCTATACAATGGCTTTGAGGCTGCAGCTGTAGAAGTTGAAGATATAGAATGTTGGAGTGCACGTGAACTCCAATTGCTTTTGGGGTATTCCAAATGGGAGAATTTCTCGAAAGTAATTGATAAAGCTAAGACGTCTTGTGTCAATGCAGGGTATCTCATTTTTGACCATTTTCCTGACGTCAGGAAAAATGGTTCATCTCAGGGTCTGGGTTCGAACGTGAAATTGATGATATTCTCTTAACTCGCTATGGCTGTTACCTAATTGCACAAAATGGTGACCCACGTAAAAAGAGCAGATAGCTTTTTGCACAAACCTATTTTTGCTATACAGACACGTAAGGCTGAGTTAATAGAGCAAAGACTATTGGAGATAGAACGTGTAAAAGCTCGTGCAAAGCTGCAAGAGACAGAAAAGCATCTATCAGGTATTCTCTATGAAAGAGGTGTCGACTCTAAAGGCTTTGCTGTAATCCGTTCTAAAGGTGACCAAGCATTATTTTGCTTGAATACAGCACAAAATGAAAAAGAAGATGGGAGTGCCTGCAAGTAGACCAGTTGCTGATTTCCTACCGACTATCAGTATTAAAGCAAAGGATTTTGCAGCTGAAATGACTAACGTCAATGTGCAACAAAAGGACTTATATGGAGAAGGTCAAATCAGTAATGAACATATTGAAAATAATAAGGCTGTTCGACAAATGATGATTCAACGTGGGATTATACAAGAGAATCTGCCTCCAGTGGAAGACGTTAAAAAGGTAAAGAGAAGGTTGGCGAGTGAAGAAAAGAAAGGCATAAAAGGTGAGAGTTATTTAATTCTTAATTCTATATCTTTTCAGAAAGAAAATTAATCCTATGCTGATATGCGCAGAATGATTAACTACCTTCTAAAAGAAATATCATTATCCACCAGAGGAAATTGCCAATGCATTGGAAACAGTCATCAAACAGTGTGAGCAGTGGACGGATAATGATTAAGAGAATTATTCAACAAAATCAGCCAAGACGTATGAAAATCCACGAGGATGAAATAGAGATGGCTGTAGAACCATAAAATACATAAAGTTATGAACACTTCACAACAGAAAAATTTATTTAGATTATCTGCAGTTTTATATGCGAAAACAAATGACAAAAATTTCCACAAAACAGATACATCGAAAAATAATAGAAGATGCGTTGTTTTTGTAAAGGAGATAGTATTATCTCGGTATCAGCACTTATTTCTTATATAAACTCTGCTTATGCCTTATTATTCTCAACAAGGGAAATTGAAGATATTATTACTCACCACAAAATAGGAAGAGATTTATATACTCATATAAAAAAACAATGAAATTCAAATATCTTTAACTGAAGATTATAAAAATAAACTTAATCTCAAAAAGTCAAGATAGAAATCTAGTGGATTTTATAGATGAGTTTATTTGTGAAAAAGAGTATGATGATAACATAAAAAGAAATGATACTACAGTTTTTATGCTGTATTTACTTCGAATTTAAATGGCTTTTAGCGTTTACTAAATAAGGGTACTAATGGACTTGAGATAGGAGAAAACTATAACACAGAAGAGAAAAATATTATAAAACAGTTTTTGCAATGGGAAAATCCAGATAAAAGATAAGGCCGTTTTTGATTTAGCTAATTATTCATTAGAATATTGTATTATGACAAACTCTAAGAATACAGAATTCTCTTTGGATAATTTTAAAATATAAGAATTTTTACCTTGATACAAATATCATATATAGAGCATTGGGACTTAATGGACAAGAACTGAAAGAACGAACACTTTTGTTCTTGTCAAAATTTAAGGATGTCAGGGAGAATCTACTTATATCATATAGCACCGACCATGAGTTTAAGGATACTATAGACTATTATATAGGGAAAGCTAACAAAAATATGAAAAATCCAAGGATTCGATCGAAAAATTATATATGAGTTTTTGGATCCTGATAGTATATATCAATTTTATCACCAATGGAGTATAGGACGTTCAAATCGTTCTGTGGAATATTTTTCGAATGTATTTTGCTAAGTGAATATGATAAATTATGTAAAAGCCTATGAAATAGAAATAGATCATAAATTCCCTATGAAGAAAAAGAAAAGTCACAGAACTATTAGAAGAATATTGTTCTGGAATAAATAATTATTCCGATAAGAAGTCTTCATTGTCAGCAGAGTATGATGCAAAGAATATACTATGGGTAGAAGAAAAAGAAAAGATAAATGTACCGACATTTTTCGACACAAGATCTTATTTTTTTATCTTCAGATAAAACATTGTATAACTGGGATTATACACGACAAACTCATCGAATACCAGTAGTAATGCTGGCAGCACAATGGTTAAATATAATACTCCACTATTTAGAAAGGACAAATGATGATTATAGAAGCTTTGTATGTTTTTCTATCAATGAAGATAAACAATCCTATATTATCGGATGACGAAATAATATCAATAGTATCAGGTATTAGCGAAATTGCAGATGATATTGAAACTCAGCGTTTCCTTATTAAGAACTATATAGAAACTGAGACGAAAGGCGAAATGTTAGCTAAGAGTGAAGAGGAACTTGAAAAATCTGCTAAACAATATGCAGAATCTGTTCTTTTCTAAGCGAATAAGTGAATTAGAACAAGATAACAAGACTAACGAAAAGAAACTTTCAAGTGCTGATGAGAAAATTAAAGAGCAAGAAATTCAAATTAATCACCTTGCAGAAAATGTGGAACAAATGCAATTAAACATGCAAAATAGTTCAAAACTCAATAAACATAGAGAGAATGAAATAATAGAATTAAAAAAAGCGAATTTAAAAAAATGGAAGATACTGAAGATAGCAACATTTGTAAGTGTTGGTCTTTTTTATGCTTTTACCTAATGTCTTTAATGTTTTGGCAAAAAGATTGGGAATACAACATAATGTGGAAAAATTATACAATTGATTGATAATCAAAAGGAAAGTAGTATCTTTTCAATAGGTAAGACTATTGTTGGCTTACCTCTGTCTGTTTTTGCTATTGTATAAAGATGGTTTTGGGATGCATGAGATACAACAATCCAACATAAATGTAATTTTTGGTCAAAGTCTTCTTTGATAATAGAATAAAGGGTGATAACATCCAAGATGTTTTCTAATTAATATTACTCAAATCAAGGAGACATTTTTGTACTAATAGAATGTAACATATTGATAATCAGTGTAAAATATATTTGAGAAAGAAACTCTCTACTTACACATGAAACATAACCCGCAGCAACTGGATGGTTGCTGCGGGTTGTTTTTGGAAGCTAATAATCTTAAATGCCTATCTTACAACGTCAACTCAACGATATAGTCAATCTCAGTAGGGATGGTGTCGAGGTTAAGAGTGATACCATTACCGGTCTTTGTGAAGTTGACACGCTTGTTGGTGCCAAAGACGGTGGCAGACTTGATTTTGTGGTTACCTGTAGGGATGAAGAGGCTGGAGTCCATACAGTTAAGGATGTGGATGTAGAGCTTGTTACCACGTTGTGTACTTACGCCCCAGTCGTGAGGACCAACGATGCCGCCACGTGTGCCGTAAATGGTTTCACCATATTGGTTCAGCCATTTACCTAAGGACTGAAGGCGGTCGAGGGCAAGAGCAGGGAGGGCACCACCTGGTTCAGGACCGATGTTGAGGAGGAGGTTGGCATTCTTTCCAGCAGCACGAACAAGCATCTGAATCAGCTCTTTGGGTGATTTGTAGAGGGTGTCAGTGATGTTGTAACCCCAATGCTCGTTGATGGTCTGGCATGACTCCAATGGCAGACGGCTGATGCTCTGTCCAGACAGACCAGCCTTGTTCTCACCCGGTAAGTCACGTTCGAAGATTTGGATATCCTCGCCAGGGAAAGGAGTATGATGGTGGTTGTTAGCAACGAGGCACTGTGGCTGTAGCTTATGAATCATTGCATACTGCTCCTCCAACTGCCAATCGAAAGGTTTTGCGTCGCTGTCATGATCCCACCAGCCATCAAACCAGATTGCACCCACCTTTCCATAGTTAGTGAGCAATTCCGTCAACTGCGTGTTCATAAACTTATAGTAGCTTGCCCAGTTAGCCTTCTCTTTTGGTCTACCAGTGCCAGTTCCTGTTCTTCCCACTGGATAGTCTTCGCGTCCCCAGTCAAGGTGAGAATAGTAAAGATGCAACTTGATACCATTTCGTTGGCAAGCATCAGCCATTTCTTTTATGATGTCACGTTTGAAAGGAGTACCATCAACGGAATTATACGTGCTGGTAGCTGTCTTAAAGAGTGAGAATCCATCGTGGTGACGTGTCGTAATGGTGATATACTTTGCACCAGCAGCCTTGATAGCTTTTACCCAAGCATCCGCATCAAACTCTGAAGGATAGAACGTCTTTGCCAACTTAGGATATTCCTTATAGTTGATATCCCTGTTGGTCATAATCCATTCGGTAGTACCCATCATTGAGTAGAGTCCCCAATGCAGGAAGATACCGAACTTATCGTCTTGGAACTGTTCGCGTGCTTTGAGATTCTCTGCCGTTGGTTGGTAAGTCTCTTGTGCCATACCGACATAACTTGCCAGCAGTGTTGCGATTAAAAGTAGAGTCTTCTTCATGTAAGAATTTTTGTTGTTTAGATTTTTGAGTACAAAGATAATAAAACTACAGCAGATAACGCCCCACTTCGTAAAGAAAGTGTAGGTAGAAGCATGGGGTAGGGTGATGTTATGAAGAAAACAGAAGGACTCAGTCTGTTGGTTGTTGTGTCGGTGGATTCAAGAATGTATAAATATCTTCTTTCAATCTTAGGAATGGTTCAGCGTTCGTATAACCCTACATTGCGACGAAGCATAGGGATAATCGCCTCTGTACTATGGCCATAACTCGACAGCTCGTTGCGACGTTGCGTATCGTGTACTGCATTGCGATTAATCTCGTCTTCACGTTCACGCACAAGAAGGTCGCATACCCGCTTCAAGACTGGTACGATGATATTATCAAAGAGATGATGACCTTGTATATATAAATAGGTTGTTGAAGGTGTAACACCTAAGGAACGCAGTTCGTCTTTTAGTTTTAGATAGCTTTCCTTTGCGTTCGGATTCTCCTTTTGTAGTTGTCGTACACGCATCTGCACCTTATGACGCAGTCGTTGAATACTTTCTGTTGCCCCTTGTAGAGAGAAATTACCAAACTCCACAACTCGATTAAAGTCGGAGATGGTAAAACGTCGATGAATACCTTGGCGATAATGCCAGATACTCCAGACAAAGAGAGGATGTATACTCTCACTGTATAGCTTAAGGAACTCTTCGAAATTAAAGATAGAATGGTCGTTGAGCGTTACTGCTACTGTCACATCATGTAGGCTCGGTGCGTAGCATTGTAGGTTTTCAATGGCATAAGCATACGTATGAAAAACGTATGGATTGTTGTTCACTTCATCGGATAGTGGGGTAGTTCCTTGCAGTAGATAGTCATAATCAGCATCCACACAAGCAATCATGTTCTCACCAATATTCTGCGAAACAAGGTTCATCAAGACCGACCGTTTACCCTTGGTAAGGTTCAATCGCGATGGTAACATCACTTCAAAGTAACGCTCCTCATTTTCAAATCCGCTAAAGACAGTGCGCCAAAAGAAGATATCGTCATACGCTTCCACGTATGCGATAATCTTTCTTCGTGCCCGCTTACCATTCAATCGGTTCGCTGCATCAATATAAGCCGATGACAGGTTGTCGCTCAGTCTTTTTCCCATTGCTCCCTCCTTCAGACAATCATTTATCGGTTATGTCCGTAACCTCTGTTACACGGTCAATCCATCCGTTCATGATGACAGCTGGACTGTGGGTTGTGAGGATAATCTGAACGTTCGGATTCAGTTCTAAGATGAGGTCGATTAAGCGTTTCTGCCACTCAATATGCAAACTCACTTCTGGCTCGTCCATAAAGAGAACGTAATGTTCATTGTCTTCTACCAATACAGTCAGCAGGATAACCAAAATCTGCTTCTCGCCACTTGACAACTGATAAGGAGCCAGTTCCTCACCGAGTGATGAGAACTTTATCTCATTCTCAGAACGGATAATCTTCTTACCAGTTTCGGTGAAGAGGTCGTCCAATATATCTTGAAAACGTTTCTTAGGTTGAGAAATCTGCTGTGCCTTCTCTGCAGCATTTGCCTCACCACTTTGTAGGGTCTCGATAATACGATTACCGATGTTCACCTGATAGTCAAGATACTTACGTTGGAGTTGGAAAAGCTGCCAATCAAGTTCTGTAACAAGATCGACGTTAATCTTGCTGATACTATCCGAGTTCATTAGTGGACGATCAAACGAGCGGATAATGTCATAACGTATCCATCGTGCATCATTAGGACTTACCTTTAGTCGGACACCCTTCAGTGAATGGCTGGGGAACTCACCACCTTGCGACAGACTGCGTACCACCTTATTAAGTATGGTACTCTTCCCGACACCATTGATACCACTGAGGATATTCACCTGTCGGTCCAGTGTCCAACGGATATGTTTCTTCCCGCTCCAAAGCGAGTCAATCTCAATCTCTTCTATGTAATCTGCGTATTTCTGCATACTCGTAGATATAGTGACAATCGTGATGCAAATATAAGGTTTTTTGTGTGAATGGCAATAAGAAAGCCTTATTTTAATGTAAATACCACGTTTGTGGTATGCTAAATAACATAAAGAGAGTATTTCACATATTCGTAAATGTCCGTACCTTTGCATCCGTAAACATTAAGTAAGAAATTAAATCCCAAAGAATATGGCAAAGATAGTAAACAAACTCACAGAGCTTATCGGTAATACACCACTGTTAGCACTTAATAAATTCTCTGCAGAAAGAGGACTCAATACGCCTGTTCTTGCAAAGGTAGAGTATTTCAATCCTGGTGGTAGTGTGAAGGATCGTATAGCATTGGCTATGATAGAGGATGCTGAGGCTAAAGGACTCTTAAAGCCAGGAGCAACTATTATTGAGCCAACCAGTGGAAACACAGGAGTAGGTTTGGCTTTGGTGTCAGCAGTGAAGGGTTATAAGCTTATTCTCACCATGCCAGAAACCATGAGTGTGGAGCGTCGCAACCTTGTAAAGGCTTATGGTGCTACCGTGAAGTTGACAAGTGGAAAGGATGGTATGAAGGGTGCTATCAAGGCTGCGGAGGAGTTGAGAGATTCTATTCCAGATAGTATTATCCTTCAGCAGTTCGAGAATCAGGCTAATCCAGAACGTCACTATCTTACTACAGGTCCTGAGATTTGGCGCGATACAGATGGTAAGGTTGATGTGTTTGTAGCTGGTGTAGGTACTGGCGGTACGGTGAGTGGTATCGGTCGCTACCTCAAAGAGCAGAATCCTGATGTGAAGGTTATTGCTGTTGAGCCAACTTCATCTCCTGTATTGAGTGGTGGCGAGAGTGGACCACATAAGATTCAGGGTATTGGTGCAGGCTTTGTGCCAAACACTACAATAATAAGTATGTTGATGAGATATTCCAAGTAGAGAATGATCAGGCTATCCTTGCTGGTCGTCAGTTGGCGCAACAAGAAGGTTTGTTGGTTGGTATCTCATCTGGTGCAGCAGCCTTTGCAGCTACCGAGATTGCTAAGCGTCCAGAGAATGCAGGTAAGACCATCGTAACCTTGCTGCCAGATACAGGTGAGCGTTATCTCTCAACAGTGCTTTACGCCTTTGACGAGTATCCTCTTTAATAGTTTTCAAATTCTAAAATACTTTCCCAACAGACTGCTTATGTCCTTAAGACACGGCAGTCTGTTTTTATTTTTAGGTAGGAAGATAATGCTTTTATAGTTTGATAAATACTATTTTGATATTTGAAAATGTTTTTACATAAATGAGACTTTAATTCCTATTGATACTGTAAAATAATGCTTTAGTTTTCCTCTTTCTAACCTTCAGATTATCAGTTGATTGCAAACTCGTAAAAGAAAAGGTGCTTAATTGGCTTCTTAAAGGGCGTTAGTAACACCTCAAAAGGGGGCTTATGTGACAAAAATGTGCTTATTTTAGCGTCGTTTTCTCTTATGTGACAAAAAATGTGTTAAAAATCTCCCATTCCCCTTTTTATTTCTTAGGAGAATGGGACTTTATAAAGTCTTGGATGAAGATCTTTCTTCTTTTCCATACTCGATCCCCTGTGTAGGTTCAATTTTGTCTTTAAATCTGCATTGAGTGATTCAATAGCATTGTTTGTATTTGGCATCTTCAACTCAGGGTAATCATAGTATGTCCACAATGACGACATATTCCTTTTAAGGCTCAAAAAGCACTACGTAGACTTTATGAGTATAATGTGATTTTCCATCTTCTGTTGTTGTCCGTTCCTTAAGAAAAATCCTCCCACTTGGTGTACCATTCCTTTAAAGCCCCAATAAAGGACTCCTTGTCCGTATGACATAACATCTTGGATATTTCAAGCAGTTCTTTTGAAGCCCTCAAGCTTGGGTCTTGAAGTTAGTTTTTGTCTTTATAGTCATTACTTGATGGAACTGGCATAATTGGAATTTATAATTGGGAAAAAGCTTGCCTCAAGTCCCTTAAAACCATCGCATACAAGCCCTTGAATGGTATATCCAAGTGACTCTAAGTAGCTTATGCCCTCCTTATAGTCTTCAAGACGTTCATGCCTATTGATAAACTTAAAACCAAAAGTACATTACCAGACAATGAATCCTTCATGATGACAACACCAAAAATTACGTCCCCAATAGGTGGTATCCATTAAAACCACTACAGGGCGAACAAGAAGATTGGGAAGTTCTTCTTTATAAGATTTTACTGAGTTTTCTATAAATTGTCCTGGTTGAAACTCCGTACCTCCTCTGATAGATCTTTTGACAGTTAGATTACCCTTGGAATAACGATTATTGACAATGGTATTGGTAAGGCGATTATGTCCAACAAAAGCTCCTCTTACAGCACTTACAATACCAGCGTTGACTACCATTAAGATGACCACGTTTTATAGTCGATTTTGAGCCACAATAAAAAGCAGATTTTTGCCATAAAAATATAAATAGTCATCCCTTAAAAACTATATTTCAGCATAAAGCCTGTACTGACAAGCTCTCATGCTGATTCTTTTATAAGGTCCAAAAGAACTCTCATAGCTCTTTTGAAGTTATATGCTGCCGCTAATAATACATTGATAGCATCTCCTTTCACACCTTTATAAAAGTTGCGAGATAATCGATGGTCTGCTTTAAGATGTCCTATGGTTGGCTCTATACCTGCTCGTTTACAAAATAGTTTGTGTTTCTTTTTTTCTTTTGGTAGTAGCTATCTTTAGCTTTTAGGAGTGTCTGGAATGAGTATCTTTGTCTGCCCAATCTGCTTTACACCTCTATACCCTCTATCTCCTGCTAACTTATCAACCTGCTTTCCTGTCATCCTTTGGGTTTGTTCCAACGTCTTTTTCGATAGTATGCCCATCATATTCATTCCTAAAAAGAACATGCACCCAAAATAAGTCCTGACCATGAGCGAAGAATAGATACTTTATTACCAAACTCATATTGCTTATGTTCCTTACCTTTGCTGAGGCAAACCACATCTGGTTCGTGCAGAGAATATACTTTGTTCTTTGACTTTCGATTCTGAGAAAGAACTCTATAATATAGTTCAAACATCTTCTCATATCCTTTCTTTCCCTCAAGATTACGCTCTAATTCTCTTACCAATCTTCCCTGCTATGGTTCTTAGTTGTCTATCTGCCTTAAGAAACTTTTCTTACGATTCTTGGGATGATTACGAAAACGTTGGGAACGGTAAATCCCTTTTCAACGTACGCGTGTAACTCTGTCGTAGAGGAAGACACTTGTCATGAACTATCTTCAGAACGTTTTTGATTATCTTTTTATGCAACTTCGCATCTGTAGGATAGGTTATATTCTTCTCCTGCACGGTAGAATCAATGAAAGCCGTATCAAAATGATCTTCGTCATCATGGTCGGTATTAACACGGATGCTCTCTGCTAATATTAACTCCATACCTTCCTCACCTATACGATTTCTGAAGTGAACTAACTCGGAAGCGTCACAGGGTTGTTTGAGCATAAATTCAAGTCCACCACAAAAATATTGATAGTAAGCATTCTCACTCCATTGAGAAACCACCATTTCATCTGAAACATTACGCAAATGTTTTTAAGATTAAAAGACCACACATCAAGCGAATAGGATGAGCAGGGGCGACCATTAGTATTGCAATACAATGGAGAAAAAGCATTTTCAAAACACTCCCAATTAATCTTATTACTAAGTTGGAAAAGGGGATGTTGATGACTAAGCATGTCCTCTAAAGAAGAGAACATAGAGAGCCTGTTTGGATGTACGTTTAAGCATAAATATCTGCAAGATTTATAATGTAAAGGTACAAAAAAACTTGCAGATATAAGCAAATGATTTGTAGTATAATATACTGTGAATCAGAGGAATATTAGGCTTTTAAGGGTAGACTAAATAGAACAAAGATAATGATTATTAGATAGTTACAAAGGATTTTTAAGCACATTTTTTGTCATATAGGCCCAAAAGGGCATCTTTTGCAAAGCCAAAAGGGCGTTAATTCGAATGTAGAAGATGCTTGATTAAAAATGAGGAGTGGAAAAAGTTATTACATTTGTTATATTGTTCTTAATAGGTATTGTTAGTATCTGGTAAAGATGCTAATTCAACTTCTTTTCCAAATATTGTATTTTCCCTTTCTGGAAGTAGTCTTACCTTGTCAGACTAAGTCTTAGGCTCACACCAAAGTCGTGGGTAGTTGTTGGGTAACTGCCTGATGAGAGAAGTGGAGTATTAATCTGTAAGTCGTAGTAGAGACTGGCAGTAACTAAGCGGCTCAAGGTATAGTCGCTCAAGAAAGAGAATTTGAAAGCAGTATTACCACTTGAAGCTGCTGAGGTGAGCGAAGCAATGTCACGTGTGAGCGATGCTTGCTGACGATAGCTCATGTCAAGACGTAGGTTCAGGTCACGGTTCAATCCGCTGCTCTGACGAGACGAACTGTTGTCTTGCTGTGAGGGAGTCTGTTGTCTTTTTCTTCTTACCCTTTGCCACACGTCGTGTACCATTGATGAATAGGTTGAAGTCGTTGATTCTATAACCAATACCGATAACCCAGTCTTTTGATGAGGCTTCATTCAACTGTACACTGGTCATAGAGAGTGATAACACACGTGTCTGTCGATATTCCAAGCGTGCAGTGAGGTTGTTCTGAAGAGTTACATCAACACCTAACAGAGGCGAGAAAGCCTCGTTGATACTCACCTGTGAGATGTTATACATCGAACTTGGGATAGGGTTACCCGTAGTTGCATCAGTAATGAAACCGAGTCCGTTCATGTATTCCTGCCATGTACTATAGCTCTGATAAGAACCGATAGCAAAAATACTGCGGTAAGCATGATTGATGTTAACACTCTTGAAGAACTGTTCAAAGAATGGCAAGCGTGAAAGGCCACTGTAACGGATAGACCAGTTAGGTAATAAACTGCGCAGAGAAGGGAAGATGTTGAGTCCGTTTCCACTCATGCTGGTGTATGCATTGAGGAAAGCAGGAACCATAACATCTGCACTATACTTATTAACAGAACCTACTGCAGGAGTGAAGTGTCCGCCACCGAAAGAAGCCGGGTAGGTCGCATTGTTATATTGAGCCTCGACACGATTGCGATAACTATCAAGTGACTGCACGAAACGATTGAACGTTGGGCTATGGTAGCCGTTGTTAGCATTTCCCTGACTTTCGAATGCAGTACCTAATGATAGGGTTGTCATGGTAAGTGAACCGCTCTGTGTGGTAGGCGTACCCGTGTACATATACTGAATGCTTCGTGAGGTGGTCTGCATACGACTGGCTGTAAGGTCGACCTTGAAGTCCTTGAATGGTTCAAGTGTCATACGAATCTGTAAGTCTTCAGTACGATTCGTTACAGCAGGTGTAGCTACACTGTCGTTCATAAGCAACCAATTGTTGTCACGTGCCTTACCAATATAATCATCATCAATAAGACCGAAAGCGAAGTCAAGACCTGGTGATAAGGCTCCTGTACCACGTGTCTGTCCAAAGGCATCACCCACCGTTGGCATAAATCCAGGCAGTGCCATTGCATATTGGTCACGATAAGAAATACTTGCCGAACGTACCATCATCAGCGCACGTGCCACACACTGTGCCGTCTTATACCATCCCTTATTATCGAGTGGTTCCTTAGGAGTGACGGTAAGTTTCATGCGGATGGCAGAGTCTGTACGGTTGAAGACTTTCAACTGTGTATCACCAATCTTACGATACTTAATTTTGAGTGCCTTTCCTCTTTCGTCCTTAGCAGAAACGATGAGACGTTTTGTATTCTTGCCATGTGGGACAAGGATAGCAGAGTCAGCATTGATAACGATTTCCTTTTCAAAGCTCTTCTGGTTCTTAGGCAGTGCTTTCTTCTTGTCGTCATCTTGCCCTTTCTCCTTTCTTTCTTTTTCTTTCTTTTCCCTCTCAGTTTTCTTCTGTTCTGCTGTCAGCTTAGGACGAGTAGGGCGGGTGCGGTTGAAGCGTTCGTTCGTTTTCTTTAAGAAAGGAATATGGTTATAGAGGCGTTCAAAGTTAAAGGTACTATTGATGTTCAATGCACGATTACTTGTGATGGTATTACCGAGTGAAGTACCATTATCAAGACTCGTTCCGCGCACCCAAGTATAAGATGCAGTATAGTTTGCATCAGCGTTTACCCAGTCGAAGATCGGTAGGAGGTTGAGTGGAAGCTGATAAGAAAGCGTAAAGTTCTGTTGGTAGTCGAGTGGAGTACCGAAGTGTTTAATACTTGTCCACACTGAGTCTTTCCATGCCTGATAACGATCAGCATAGAGGTCTTTATTGATTGGAGTGTAAGGTTCTTCTATCTCGGCGTGTGTAGCACTTTGGAAGTTCATGTGGAGATTGCGTGTCAAGTCCCAACGTAGGGCGAAGTCACGATTCCAAAGGAACTGTTCACTGAAGGTAAGTGGGAGCAGACTGTTCTCAGTCGACTCCATATCACGCTCCTGCAACTCGTAGTAGTTGCGCACCATTTCGGTGTTGAAGGTAACGTTTTGTGGCAACCAGTTCAAGCCAAAACGCTTGAGGATTTCAAACCATTTCGATCTACTCTTGATAAGTTTCTTGAAAGGTTCCCAAGGCTTATATACTGGTGTCCAGTTATAGTTCAATGCTCCACGCCAGTTGTCTTCGTTCTCATAGACCGTTGTCTCGCCTGATGTGTGTGAGTGAGAATGGCTATAAGAGAATGAGAAGTTGGCTGGGTCGTATGGCATAGGGTGGTTCTTCGTCTGAATACCGACACGCACATTAGACAAAGAGAAGTTTGTTGTCAGTCGTTTCGTAACGGCAATCGACTCGATAGAGTCACGCTCCTGACGGTTTGCAGTACCATCAAGGGCATCCTTCAATTCCATATCCGTGTCGAGTGGATTGTACTTAGGGCGACTCTCGCTCTTGGTAACGCTGTAATATAATGGTGCTGACACCTTAGCCTTGTCAGGGAAGAACTTTCCTAACTCAAGACTTGTGGTGACAGAAATATCTGTCTTAGACTCCTGCTGTCGCTCGTTAACACCCTGTTCCAAACCACCGAAGCCATCAGTGCTATGGCTGGCATTGACATCCACAGTACCGAAGTCTGATAGTTGCAGGTTGAGCTGACCTCTTGCTGCCCAGCCACCTTCGTTGTTAAACTCCTGTAAACGTAATTCGTTTACCCATACCTCACCACTCTTCTGACTACTGGAAAGGTTGCGAACACCAATAATCATCGTCTTCACTTCACCAAGAGTTGGGTTACCCATCACCGTTACTTTGTTAGCAGGACGGTCTGTATCATAAACAGAGAAAGCACGATTATAACTTGCTGTACCTGAACCACGTGCCTGATTACGTTGCTTCTTCACGGAGGTGAGGAGTTTCAATGGAATATCAAGCATATTCTCCTCTGGCCATACAATACGGCGATGCTGCCCAGTGTACATATCATAACGACCTGGAGCAGACAGCTTCAAAGGAATTTCATACTCGTAGTAGTTGTTCTTGTAATCAGAACCCAGACGGATGAACACAGCCAACTGGTTATCTGTAAGATTAGTTGTATTCTGTTCAAAGGCATTCGCATGTACGAACATCTGCAGACGCTTATACTGGCGAAGGTCGAGGGTTGTATTTTTATAGACAGCCTTTGACTCTCCTGTTCCAAGATTGTTGACAACCATTGAGAGTGCCTGCTCGTTCTCCTCAACCAACTGTGGCTGGTTAGGATCCTTTCCACGTTCAATGCCTGGAGGTATTACATAGTTTACAGGAGTCTTATCATTGTTTTCTTCAAGGCTCACAGCACTCACTGACATTGTACCCGAATTACTTGCAGAGTTGGTAAGATTCTGTTGATACTGACGCCACTTACCACTTACAAGGTCGAAGGTTCCAAAGCGGAGTACGATAGGCTTTGCAAAACCAGTGAGGAACATACGCATAAAGCGGATGCTGGTAAAGTCGCTGATATTACCCACACGCTTTTGGAACTCCTCTAAAGGAATACGGAACTGATACCATGTAACAGGTTCAGAGCCCCCCTTACGTAGTGAAGCTGAAGCTACACGCTTATCAACAATGAAGTTCTGACCTACGACAAGGTCTTGTGGACGAATACTAATATGATACTGGTAGTATTTCTCATATTCGTTCAGCGTGTAGTCCTGATTGATATCCTCTACATCAGGCGTTGTTTTATACGAGGTATCGTAACGCTCGTTATTGTTATCATTGTCTGGTGAGTTACCCTGTGGATTGTTGATACGCTTATATCGTTCAAGGATAGAAGCCTGCTTAGCATCCCAGTCAGAGCCACGGAAATAGTGGTAGTCATCATTGGCAGGGTCTGCCCATATCGAGTCGAAGACTGCCTGATTGGTATTAGCACGAGCTGCTGTAAGGAAGTTCTGATAAGAAGCAAACTGCTGTTCTTCCTCATCAGTCAATCCATTAAGCCGACATCTTGTTTCGCACGACTACCCTTTGAGGTTGCGAAGGCGTAAGTAATCGTACTTTGTGTTGGGATTTTACCCCATTGTGTTGTCGTCCATGACTGGCTACCATCTACAGGCATACCACTCTCGTAGAACTTCTTACCATCTTTCAGTACGTCTTCAGACACCTCTCCAAGGTTGATATAGAAGTCACCACCATACTGATTTGCATTCGGCAGTTGGTTAGAGTAGATGAATGGGTCGAGCATCCAGAACTCTATATATTCGATGTTAGCAGTTTGGAAGTCATTTGTATCCAACTTACGCATCATACCGCCCCATGTTCCAGTAGGATTCGTGAGGTGTCCGTTAACGTCAATATTTGGATTGAAGTTATAAGGTCCACGCTCAGAAGGGTAGTAAGCGAGGTTTAGAATATTCAATGTAGAGATAGAACCACTGTAGTTTCTATCACGATTTGGGAACAATTCACTCACAGGAATCTCACGTACATAGTGATTAGAGAGCTGTTCAAGGTCACTCTTAATATGTCCCGGTGTCAGTGAACTACTACGACGAGTGAAGAGCGGGTCGATAGTGTACCATGCTAACAAACTTCGGTTAAAACCACTGCGAAGGCTTGTCTTATCTGAATATTCAGGGGAAGTCTGATGGTACACTGGAGATAATCCAAGAGGTTGGCTGACTTACGTCAATAGTTGTCTTCGCTCCCTCAAAGTCATCGAGATAAGAAGCATTGTCCTGTGTTCCCTTGCTCTGACCTGCTAACAACTGTGCGAACTCTGCTGAGAAAGTAATGTAAGAAGGCTGGGTAACGTGTAGGAATGGAATCCTATTGAGCATATTCGTAAGCCACTGACTCTCTTTCTTCCAGTTGATATTCAGTCCCCAAATGGTGTTTTTGAGTGGTTCAGAACCCATATTCACCTTTGTTGTCAACGGTTGTTCAGAGAGGTGCATGAAGGTACCACCAATCTGGAAGTCCTTTGAGAAGTCGTACTCCCAGTTTACACCAATCATCGTCTTACGTTCCTGCTGGTATGCACTCTGGCTTTCCAGCGATACATTGACAGCTGTACCTGCATCGATAATGCTTTGGTTAAGGATTGTTACCTCACCAGCACTGTAATCAACGCTATAGTCAGAACCCTCGTTCAAGGTTACACCGCCCGCAGTTACTATTACCGAACCCTGTGGAACGTTATAGGCTCCAAGGGAGATAACGTTGGCTGCCGAACCACGATACTGACCAACAAGGACGAACTTATCTTTCTCGGCAATCTGCTTAGCAATAGTCTTCGTAGAATCATAGAGTTGTTCGAAAACGTACTTATCAGCTATGGCTGTAGTAACACCCTTATCTGTTAATGCTTTGCGAAGTCCGTTGCCGAAAGGCTCAGCCATAGGGAAGAATACACGTCCGTTGCTGATGGTATAACCTTCAACGTAATCAAAATAACCATTAGAATGTGGATTGTTATTATTATCCAGTCGGTCAGCATTGAGAAGTTTGATGAGCGTTTGGTTCTTTACTTGCGGTTCTGGAATGTATGACGAGATAGACACCTGTCGTATCACTCTGATACTTTACGTCAAGGCGGAACTTATCACGCTCAATGTTGAAGCGAGATAATAAACGTTCTTCATCATCAAGTCCCAGTTTCCTTGCTTAGGATTATTGCTGGTGTTCTTCAATGACTTGACAAAAAGTGCCTCATTGATATTGGTACGATCGCTGGCAAACTCACCCACCTGATAGGTTACACCACCATAGGTATATTCGTAGGCAATCGCCAATACTTGATCAGTCTGTAGTCCGCTTTTCAGTGAGATATAACCCAAGGCATTGTTGACCGTGTATTCAGAACTATTGAGCAGTCGGGCATTTGCTAACTTTTCATAGTCGTTACCACCCACAAGACCTGCACCATCAAGAATACTCGTCACTTGGTCTATGTTACGAGCAGCAGGATAGGTCTGTGTAATAGTGGTGTATTCTGTATTGGCATTGTTCGTTGGTACAGGTCCATTACCAGTTCCCCACAAATCAGTACGGCTAATCTTCTTGTTCTCACCGAGGTCGGTAAGTGCAACAATGTTTCGCGTGTTGCTGGTTGTACCAGTCTTGTTCGTCACCCATACCTCCACACGATTAATCGTAACACCAGTTTTGAGGTTAGGCAATGACTTCATCGCTACATCATAGTTGTCGCGGAAATATTGTGAGAGGAAGAAGTGGTGATTCTCTTCATAGTCGGCAGCATCAATCTCAAACGGCGTAAGTTGTTTGCCACCACGTGAACTAACGCTCTTGTTAGAACTCTTCTTTTGTGATAAAACGGTCTGTAACTTCAGTTTACCAAACTGCATATCAGTACGAATACCGAAGAGAGCAGATGCTCCTTGTACGAGAGAGTTGTTCGAAGGGAAGGTAACATTACCACCCTCAACGAGTTTGATAATCTCATCTTCCTTACCTTCATATCTCAGTTTGAAGTTCTGTGTGTCAAAGTCGAAGGTTGCATCGGTGTTGTAGTTAAGGTTCATATTCACCTTGTCACCCACCTTACCATTCACGTTGACATTGATTTTCTCATCAAAGTCCATTGCCGTTGTCTTACGATTACGGATAGGAAGTGATGGGTTATCAATGTTCTTGATGTTTGCGCCGAATTTCAATTCAGCCGAACCCTGTGTCTTTATACGTACACCACCAGGACCGAATATCTTTTCAGCAGGACCCAATGAGAAGTGCATATCAGTAAAAGTCAAACTTATCCTTACCTTTCTCCTTTAGTATTTCTTGGTTCTTTGAGCGGTAATAATCAGCAAAGCTACGCTTCTCTGTCCACTTCCGATACTCCTCTGGCGTCATCATAATTGGAGCCATCACGTAAGTCTTACCAATCTTATAACCAATGATATAGCGGTCGAGCGAGTCGTTATACTCCACAGTCTGTCGCATATTCTCTGGTCGGATAAGGTCGGTAGAGTTCTCCTTGAGGTCGTCGTATGTAATCGGGGTAGTGCGCTGCACCTTCCAACGAGGGTGTAGCAAAGAGTCAGGAATAGTCTCCTCATCAATCTCCACTTCAATAGGCTTCGCTTTCTTAACCGTATCTGGTGGTGCCACCCTATAAACCAGTTTAGCAATCGGTGCAAAACCAAGTGCCGAGCGTCCCCAGCTCAACAGTCCGATACTGCCGAGAAGTGTGATAATAAGGATGGATATGTAATACTTTCTTTTCAAGAAGATAAGTGGTTTGACACCTTTTTAATCCTTTTGGATAGGCTTGTATAGGTATCAGTGGATAGTTCTAACCAATGGTAAACCCTAACATACAGCAAGGTGCAGTTGTAGGCAGTAATTACGCCCCTCCCTTTACTTCCCTTCGGTCAGTGACCGTTGGTTGGGGAGGGATGGGGGAGGGGCCAGTTGTGAGGGCAGTTGGTTGGTTCGCTTTTTACTTAATCATCTTCAACGCCAACTAACAACCTGCTCCACTGGTAGGTCTGGCTGTTCAGCGAGGATGCTTACAACAACCTTTGCAGATGGGGCAGGAGAGAAGCCCAGCATTGTCAATGCGCTGACCGCTTCGTCCTTGATAGCAGTGTTGACAGTTGGAGTGTTAGGCTGGCTGCTAACATGTAGTTCGTCTGCAATACCGCTCTGCATAATCTTGTCCTTCAAGTCAACGATGATGCGTTGTGCAGTACGGAGTCCGATTCCCTTCACCGTCTTCAACATCTTCTCGTCACCATTGGCAATGACATTGCAAAGTTCTGCAGGTGTCAGTGATGAGAGAATCATACGAGCGGTATTAGCACCGACCCCCGAAACGGTAATCAATAGTCGATAGAGCGAGCGTTCCTGCTTGTTGGCAAAGCCATAGAGCGTATAGTTGTCGTCGCGTCCACCTGTCATAATAGCCTCGTGCACGTAGAGTTTCACTTGCGCTTTACCCTGTATAGCACTATAAGTATTGAGCGAAATGTTCAGTGCATAACCCACACCATGTGCCTCGACAACAGCCAAAAGCAGGGTGTCAGGGTCAGCCAGTTCGCCCCTGATGTATTCAATCATAATCTAATAAAAATAATCCTTACCGTGGTAAGGGTTTTTGTATATACAGAATTAATAACGTAATAGAATAATAAAAATATTGTATTATAAAAGGTATAAATAAAAAGAAGGCACAAGCAGCACAACCAACTGGCCCTCCCCTTACCCCCTCCCCCAAAGGGAGGGAGTGATATGTACCATATGCTTATAGCTTGCTTTGCAAGAAAGAGTCAACTCCCAAGCTGAACAACTTGTTTACACGTCACCTCGTCTACCTGTAATCTTGTTCACCAGTAAACTCGTGTACTAACCACAAGGGGTATCTCAGTATTACTCCCCCTCCCTTTGGGGGAGGGAGTAGAGAGAGGGCCAGTTAGGGCCAGTTGGTGGCAGTTGTAGGGGTCGGGAGCGTGGCTACATAATTATGTTAAAACTCTTTTTGTGTTATACTTTCTTTAAATAAAACGTTACTTTTGCAGGAGATAACGAGAACTAAACTGTTAAAGGTAAAGAATATGAAAAAGATTAGAGCAGCCGTTGTAGGCTATGGTAACATTGGTGTTTACAGTGTTCAGGCACTTGAAGCAGCAAAGGATTTTGAGATTGCAGGTATCGTTCGCCGTCAGGGTGACAAGGATAAACCATTGGAACTGACCCCATACGAGGTTGTTGATGATATAGCAAAGTTGAAGGATGTTGATGTGGCTATCCTCGCTGCACCAACTCGTAGCTGTCCAGAGTTTGCTGAGAAGATTACAGCCTTAGGGTATTAATACAGTAGACTCTTACGATATTCATGGTTCAATCCTTGACTATCGCAACAAGCAGATGGAGAACAACAAGCGTACTAACACCGTTAGTGTTATTGCTGCTGGTTGGGATCCAGGTTCAGACTCAATTGTTCGTATCTTGATGGAGAGCCTTGCGCCAGAGGGTCTTTCTTATACTAACTTCGGCCCAGGTCGCTCAATGGGTCACTCTGTTGTAGCTCGTAGCAAGAAGGGAGTTAAGGGAAGCTTTGTCAATGACTATTCCTCTCGGTGAGGGAATTCATCGCCGTATGGTTTATGTTGAGTTAGAAGAGGGTGCTAACCTTGAGGATGTAAAGAAGGAACTTAAGGCTGATGACTACTTTGCACACGACGAGTTACACGTGTTCGCTGTACCAAGCGTTGCTGCTTTGAACGATGTTGGTCATGGCGTTCACATGACACGTAAGGGTGTGAGTGGTAAGACACATAATCAGCACTTCTCTTTCGATATGTCTATCAATAATCCTGCACTCACAGCACAAGTACTTGTTAACGTGGCACGTGCAAGTATGCGCCTTGCTCCAGGTTGCTATACAATGCCTGAGATTCCAGTTATTGATATGCTCCCAGGCAACCGCGAGGATATTATCGCGAAGTTAGTGTAAGGCTATTTGGCTAATTAGCCCAATTAGGCTAATTAGCCCAATAACCTTCCCCTTGTTAATGGCAACCACTTGTTGGTTGCCATTATCTTTTATGTAATATATTGACGTACAAAGGCTTTTTTTTGTACTTTTGCAGTTAATATGAGAACTTTCCAACATAAAGTAACTATAAATGATATGGGTGGCATTGTGGTTTTTGCCCTTGCTGCCTTCTTCTGTCTTTGGCATCGTACGAATAGTCTGATGGTCGTATTGGGCTTCCTGCTTATCGTTGTGACTATTAGAGCGGTAGACCGTGCCATTCATACTAAATACGTATTGACTGATGACGGTGTTTTGCAGATAAAGACAGGACGAGTTGGACAGACAAAGCGTGTTCTTCTTAGTGATGTCAAGACGATAGAGAAGCGGCCGTTTGCCTTTCGTCTCGGTTATTATGCATTGTTAGAGATGATGAATGGCAGTGTTGTCAGCGTACAACCTGATAATGTTGATAGTTTCTTGTCAGCACTGAAAAAAACGATTAGAAAAGAAAGATAACGAAATATGAGATTAAAAATACTTATCGGCACTAATCTTCGGTGTCGTATTGAGTCTGCCTATACAGGCACAGGTATATTTAGATAGTACGGAGGTTGCGAATATCCTTCATCCGAAAGCGGTTGCTATTGAACAGCCTAAGGTGACAACTGTAACTACTATTGTCAGCGAGGAAGAGGAAGATACAGATAGTATCATCCCTGCTTTTACCACGGATAGCCATCTTAGTTGGAAGGAGAATATCACTGCTCGTCTGGATGGAATACCCGAAGTCCGCTTTTAGAGACCGTACAAACAAGTGTGATGGTGTGGGATTTGACGGATGATGTTCCTGTCTATCAGTTCCGTGAACGTCTGCACATGCGCCCTGCTTCTACGATGAAGTGCCTGACTGCTATCGCGGCCTTGGATAAACTCGGTGCTGATTACGATTTTACGACAAGCCTTACTATACAGGTGAGATAGACGATTCCACTCAGGTGTTGCGTGGCGACCTCTATTGTTATGGTGGTATGGACCCAATGTTCTCTTCTTCGGATTTGACAGAGTTGGCACGTGCTGTACGTAATCAGGGTATCAAGACTATAGAAGGAAACATCTATGCCGACCTCTCTTTTAAGGATCGTGACCGTTTGGGCGAGGGTTGGTGTTGGGATGATAAGAATCCGAACCTCTCTCCTTTGTTGGTTGATGGTAAAGATGACTTCACTTATCGTTTCTCTCGTAAGTTAGAGGAAATGGGTGTGTTAGTCAATGGTTTTACTGATGAACGTCAGGCACCTGCTAATGCTCGCTTGATAGCAACCGCGCACACATTCTATCCGACAGGTTCTCCATCGTATGATGAAGGTGAGTGACAACCTCTATGCTGAATCTATGTTCTATCAGTTGGCTGCCAGTGGTGGCACACGATGGGCTGGTGCAAAGTCTGCCCGCCAGTATGAGAACGCACTTTTTAGCCGTATCGGACTGAATCCTCGTGATTATAATGTTGCTGATGGTTCTGGTTTGTCTCTGTATAACTATGTCAGTGCCGAACTTGAAACCAAACTCTTGCGCTATGCTTATCAGCGTTCAGACATCTATGGTGCCTATCTTGAAGCACAGCCGATAGCTGGCGTAGACGGAACTTTGAAGAGCCGTATGCGTGGTACGGCTGCTGCTGGCAATGTACGTGCAAAGACGGGTACGGTGAAGGGTGTCAGCTCACTTGCGGGTTATCTCACTGCTTCCAATGGTCATCTGCTTTGTTTCTCTATTATTAATAATGGTGGACTCAGCAATGGACCTATGCGTAATCTCCAAAATAAGATTTGTGTGGCGTTGTGCCAATAGGGCTTATTAGGCTAATTAGCCTTATTTGCCCAATTAGCCTTATTAGCCTTATTAGCCCAATTAGCCTTATTAGCCCAATAACCCTTTAAAAAGAAAAGAATTTATGACACCAAAGCTTTCCCATCATCTCCTTGAAGATGTCCTTGAAGAGATAAGAATCTTCGTCGAGAATATCATTGAGTCAATCGGTGTACATGGTCATACCGTTCCTGTATTGCGTCATGTCTTGTTGGCATTAGTAGCAATCTTGTTGGCTTTCATTGCCGAACGAATCTGTAAATACTTATTTGTTCCCCTTGTTCTTCGTCTGGTAAAGCGTACGCAAGCTCGATGGGACGATGTAGTCCTTGACCATCAAGTGCTGCGCACAGCCTGCTACATTGTCCCTGCCTTGGTGATATGGCAGTTGATGCCGCTTGTCTTCTATCAGTACCATGTCGTACAGGTGGCTTTGACACGGCTAACAGCTGTCTATCTTACCGTAGCAACGACGCGACTTGTGACGAAACTCATCGACCGCCTGCGCTATCTCAACACGAAACCCGGTGATTCGACGAGCCTTTATCTTAAGTCTTTCTGTGGCGTATTGAAGATTCTTGCTATCTTTATTGCTGTGATTGTGGTGGTTGGAATCCTTATTAATCGTAGTCCGATGACGTTATTGGCAGGCTTAGGAGCAACCTCTGCCGTTCTTATGTTAGTCTTTAAGGACACGATTGATGGTCTTGTTGCTGGTGTCCGTCTGACGAGTAACGAGATGATTCATATTGGTGATCATATTGCTTTGCCTGGAGGCTTTGTGGATGGAACGGTTATTGATATCACACTCACAACTGTAAAGATTCGTCAATCAGATAATACGATTACCACCGTACCGCCTCTTACATTAGTTAGTGGAATGTTCCAAAACTGGAAGGGATTGGAAGATGTAGAGGGACAAAGGGTCAAGAAGATGATTTATTTTGATGTTCGCAGCATTCGTATTGCTGACGATGGACTCAAACAACAGCTAATTGATAAGGGACTTGCTAAGGCGGACGACCTAAAGGGTGAGGTTGTGACGACTGCTCTCTTCCGTCGTTACATGGAGCATTACCTTGCCAAGCGTGAGGATGTCAATGCGAAGATGTCTCTCCTCGTACGTCAATTGGAGGCAACACAGGCGGGTGTCCCTATGGAACTTTACTTCTTCCTACGTCAGAAAGACTGGATTCCTTACGAGCATGCCATGGCTGACATCCTTGAACATGTCTACGCCTATGCCAACGAGTTCGGCTTGGAGGTCTATGCACAGACCCCTGTGCAGTAAAAGAGTTGGTAGAGGAGTTTCATTTAAACCCTCAACACAATATGTGCGGACCATCAACACGACATGTGCGGAGGCTCCGCACATATCGTGCGAAGGCTTAGCTCCATTCATAAAGTTTGCTTTCTGTTTTCTCTTAGAGTTACCCTATCTTCATCCACAGTAATAAATACAGCAGACAACGGTAATCATAATTATGAATTTTGAATTATGAATTACGTCTGTCCTATTGCAACTGCATTATGCTGTCTTTGTTTTATAAATTCCTCAGCGGACAAAGAATAAGATTTCGTTATATTTAGATTAACTCCTCTCCAAGGTTTCTAAATTTTATAGTCTATTGTTTGGAGACTTGAAGTTTTTTTATATATTTGCTGTATATTATCTTGATTGACTAACTTTTTAAATAGAAATAAGAATGAAACATTGGAGATCTATTAATTGTTTGGCTATATTCTGCCTATCAATGCTGATGTTTTCTTGTTCAACGGAAAAACGCTGTTGTTGGGAGTATTGGAGTAAGTGATGTAAAGTCGTCAGGCTGCAAGGCTTCTGCTTCTTGTTGGATTCTCGTCCTGAGTACTATAATAGTTTTTGTAGGACAGAAGTCTGCGTTGCACCTCTTGCTCGGTAAAGAGAATACTGTCACGGCACGTTTTGCAGACGTCATGGATAACTGTGCAATCGACCTGTTCCATGTAGGAGCAAGCAGCAGTGAGGGGAAGATTGTTCTCGTCCTGTATCCCGATAAGGACATGATGACAAACTGCATCTGTCGCTATGATGTTGATTTCAAGATAAATAATATCCCTTCCGGCAACTACCAGTTGGAGGTTTATCACACTACCGCCGATAAACAGATTAACAAAGGCAACCAGATCTATAGCGGAACAATAAGCTTAGAGAAAGGAAAAGAGGTTATACTGACAATGAGTCGGTAAGGGATAAGTGTGGAGAGTAGGGTTGTGGTGGCTTGGTTATACAAGTGCCTCTGCCATACTTTCTATCCAAGTCTTGAATCTTGGACATTTCTCCAGCAGTTCATTCATGCCCACAGTATTAATGATATCTATCCCATGTAACACTTTGTTATAACCAGAGATAAGTTTTTTCAACCGCACAGAAGGGGCAGTGTCAGGATGGTTGTTAATATCTTCTGGATTAGGATATTGTTGGATGACATTCATTAATCCGTTATAATCCATTTCGGTTCTTTCAAATAGGGAATCTATTCCACTGATGGAAGCAAACACTAAAGCCTCAAATTCATGAAGCTGGATATAAGGGATGAAGTTCTCGAATAGCTGTTTTTGAGAGTCTTCTAAGTCTTTCTTTATTCTTGTTTCAAGTAGATTTGCTTGTTCTTGATGTGTTTGCGTCGCTTTCAAGTCATTGAAGCCAGGAAAGTCTGAAGGTAGGCGATAGAAATCTATCATCATTGATACTACTACATCCTTTTCGTATATTGTATTGAGAATGTCCTTTTTGATGTAAGAGTATTTGGACATTCCCCCATGAGAGTGTTTTGTCTTAAAGCATTGTATGGTATTATATAGCCCTTTTGAACAGAAATAAGGGCAAAGTATATTGTTGACGAAACTTTCTTCCGTTTCGCCTTCTACTATTATCACCAGTCGTTTCATAGTAATGTCGGTTGTCCGTTAATCACACTTTTTGTCCATAATTCTCCTAAAGAATAATCGTCTAACCAGCTTTTCAATGTATCGCTGTTCAGTCTTTTGAAAGTAGATTGCTTATCCTTGCGGTCTACAGTGATAATATCGCCAGCATCAAAGTTGTTGATAAGGTTTACTGACTGTGTGGATATGATAACCTGACAGTCTCTGGAGGCAACAGATTTTATCATACCAGCCAGCTTGACGATAGCTGTTGGGTGTAGACCCAGTTCAGGTTCGTCAATGATAATAACTTTGGGTAAGACAGGTTGTTGCAGGAGGGTAGCAAGAGCGATGAATCGAATGCTGCCATCGGATAAATCATTAGCATCGAAATACTTCTCTCGCTATTCTCCATATCATTCCACTGTAGGTTGATTTGACTTTCATCAAGTAGAGATGGTGCCAAAGAGAAGTTTCCAAAGTAAGGCATCACAGAACGAATAGTTAGTTCTATTCGTTTCAGCGTCTTGGGATATTTCTCTTGCAGCATATAGAGAAAGGCAGGAAGATTACTTCCATCTGTCTTGAGAAAGCGGTTGTCGTTGATATTTGCACTACTTCTCAACGGTGCACCTTTACTTGTGTCATGGAAGTGAAAAATCTTGTAACTTTGAAGGTATTCTCTCAGCCACTTGTTTCTGAAGGTGCTTGATTCTTTGATGTGGCTTTCATCTAAGTTAGAGACATAATAGCGGCTTGATAGATAATAGCTGCTTTCTTCGGCAATGAACAGACTTCCATTGTCCCGCGCCTGAAGAGTGACTCCATAAGCATTGTCGCCAAACTTCAGATAGCCTTTCAGTTCTTTGGTTTGCTTTCGGCCATAGTGGAATAGTCTTTCTGCACTGTTCTGCATCGTATAGTTGTGCAGTCGCTGCTCATAGATGATATTTATCAGCTTGAAAAAAGAAATGAAGTTTGTTTTGCCAACACCATTTGAGCCAATCAATATATTGATTGGTCTCAATTCAAATCTGCGTGGTAGATAGATTTGTATCCATCTATGGTAACTTTATTCAGCATTATGAAAAATCTTATTAAAGAATAATTCCTCTGCAAATATACGATAAATTTATTATCTTCACAACTATTTCTTTCTGATAGCGTATTAAATGCTATTTCTTAGTGAGTGGTTAGCTGTTAGGTTAGCTTGAAGTTGCTTTTTAAGGTACTGGTTCAATTGTTCTTTTGAGGATAAGAAAATCCCTAAAAATATTTTTCCTGTCATATCTGTCATGCAAAAGTAGTGTTTAACTTGTTGGTTGATAGTGTAGTTACGTGAAATGTTAAATGTGACAGCAACTAAAAACAAAATTATATTCGTAATAATTGGTGTTTTTCTCTTACTAACGTAAGTAGATTTTACTGCTGCCTATTTTGAGGAAACTTATAAAGTAAAAGACAAAAAGAATAAAACGGTAAAAAGAGTATTTTTGCTGTTTTTATTCTTTTTGTCTTTTTGTTTTCCAGTCTTAATTCGCAGTAAGAAACACATTGGACACAGGTAATTCATAAGTTCATAAGTAAACGAGTTTACAGGTTTACAAGTGAACAAGTTACTGTAGCAATAAACACAGTATATAGTAGTAATCATAATTATGCATTGTGAATTATGCATTGTGAATTATATCAGTAATCATAATTATGCATTGTAAATTTTGAATTATGAATTACGTCTGTTCTATTGCAACTGCATAATTCCGTCTTTGTTGACACTCGTCACGCCTTTTACTTTCTTGAATTCGGCAATGGCTTTATCAACGTCGTGTTTCTCGTCAACCTTGACCGCTACACCACTGAATTCCTTGTATTTGTAGAGTAGGGTACAGCCCTGCTTCTTGATGGCTTTTCAGTAGAGGCTTGTTGCCTGTCTTCTTGTCGAAGAAGATGATCAGTGTGTGGCTGACAGGTGTTTTCTCTCTTTCACGCTTAGCCTTCTCTAAGCCTTCACCACCATCATCACCATTCATTATCTGTTCCTTGATAGGGCATTGTGCAGATGCTGTTGTTGACTGGATGAACAATAAGCCCATCAGCAACATACTTGCTTTTAAAAATATTTCTTCATCTTATTCTCTTCTTTTAATATGAATGACAAAGATAGTTATAAATAAGCAGATAACTACTAATATTTATAATTATTTCAGTTTTTCTTCTCCTTATTTATTGTACTACTTTTGCAGTGTTTTAAGGGGCTTCGGCAATTTGGAGTGATACCGTTTGAGATTAGAAGTTTGAAGATAGGTCACACAGAGCAAAGGAGAACACAGAGGTTTTATATAGTTGCAATCGTTAGACACAGAGGCACCGTTGGTGCGTGGAGGAACAGAGGATATTTACGAGTTTTATTAATGTTTTTGTCTACTTTATTACAAAGCAGTGGTTTGCAAGATTTCTTAAAATGTTTATTACCAAAGTTATCAGCAACACGTACACTACGGCTCTGTCGCTCTTTGTACTTTCGGCACCTCCGTGAGATTGTCTGCTTTCACCTCCGTGCTCTCCCCCTCTCTGTGTGCCTTTTATATGTAGTAGGCTTACTTTATCACTCCATATTTCGGAAGAATCAGTTTAAGGCAATTAGTTTTAAGATAGGTTGATGATAGTTCTTTATCAGCTTTGTTATAGCCTGTTTTGCAACGAAAAGCAACCAAGCATTGCGCTCGGTTGCTTTTATATGAGATTAATCCTAATAAAGGATTATGCTTCTTCAGTCTCTTCTTCCACAGCCTTGAACTGCTCAAGGTCTTCTGGGTTGAAGGCTTTGATATAAGCGGTGTGACCGATAACCTCTTCCTCAGCCATGCGAACAAAGACATGGGCAGACTTCTTGAAGAGGTCTGGTGCCTTAGAAGCATCCTCGATAAGGAGGAGAGAACCGATGATGTCGGCTGTCATGTTGTAAAGACGGCGTGCGAGGAAGTCGTGAACATCCTGATTGTCGCTTGCGTTCACCTTCTCAACAGCCTCTTCATAGAGTTTGGACAAGTTTGGCAACACGGTCACGCAGACCCTTCATGCAGTCGCAAGAGAGTTCGCCCTCAAGCATTTCCTTCATGATAGAGAGGTAAGTACCGTTAGTGATGTAACGCACGGCAGCAACAACCTGCAGCTGTGTTGTACCCTCGTAGATAGAGAAGATACGTGCATCACGGTACAGACGCTGACACTTGTATTCCATGATGAAACCAGAACCACCGTGGATAGAGATAGAGTCGTAGGCAGTCTGGTTAGCATACTCAGAATTGATACCCTTTGCCAATGGTGTAAAGGCATCAGCAAGGCGGGTATATTTCTTCATCTCCTGACGCTCTTCAGCCGTGAGTTTCTGGTCACGTGCAATATCTTCCAAAGCCTTGTAGATATCAACATAGCGAGCAGTCTGGTATAAGAGAGAACGACCAGCATCGAGTTTTGCCTTCATACGAGAGAGCATATCGTAGACAGCAGGGAAGTTGACAATCTTCTTGCCGAACTGTGCACGATCCTTAGCGTAAGCCAAGCCCTCGTTATAAGCCTCCTGCTCAAGACCAACAGACTGTGCAGCGATACCAAGGCGAGCGCCATTCATCAATGCCATTACGTACTTGATAAGACCCATTCGGCTGCTACCACAGAGCTCTGCCTTTGCATTCTTGTAAACAAGTTCGCAGGTAGGAGAGCCGTGGATACCGAGTTTATGCTCAATATGGCGTACGTCAACACCGCCATCACGCTTGTCATAGATGAACATTGAAAGTCCACGACCATCACGTGTACCCTCCTCTGAACGTGCAAGAACAAGGTGGATGTCAGAGTCGCCATTGGTGATAAAACGCTTCACACCATTCAATCGCCAGCAGTTCTCCTTCTCGTCGAAGGTAGCTTTGAGCATTACACGCTGGAGGTCAGAGCCTGCATCAGGCTCGGTGAGGTCCATTGACATCATCTCTCCCTCACAGATACGTGGGATAAACTTCTGACGCTGCTCCTCGTCACCAAACTCATAGAGTGTGTCAATACAAGACTGCAATGACCAGATATTCTGGAATCCAGCATCGGCAGCAGCAATCAACTCAGACATCATTGAGAAGACAACGTTTGGAAGGTTCAGTCCACCATAGCGGCGAGGCATAGAAACACCCCACAATCCAGCCTGACGTGTAGCCTGGATATTCTCCAAGGTCTTGCTGGCATAGTGCATACGGTTGTCGATAAGGTGTGGACCTTCGAGGTCAACAGACTCAGAGTTAGGTGCAATAATGTTTGCTGTTATGTCACCAGTGATATCCAAGATGCGCTTGTAGTTTTCGATAGCATCCTCATAGTTTACTGGTGCGTCAGCATGTGTAGAAGCATCAGCGTAGTTACGCTCTTTCAGTTCTACGATGCGTTTCATCAATGGATGCTCCAAGTGAAACGCTATTTCTGGGTGGTCAGTATAATAATTTGCCATGATAAAAAGGGCCTCACTTTCAACCCCTCTCCGAATGGAGAGGGAGTGAAAATGTTCTGTTGAGGTTGTTAGGACTTTATTATTTATAATATAATTTTTCTAAGATAATTCTTCTTTGATAGTTCTTAAAACTACTTTTGGGTTTGATAGTACTTCTTCGTTGGTGAAGCGAATAACTTTATAACCCATATTAGAGAGTATGTCTGTACGAATTCTGTCGTCTTCTTGTTGTTGAGGTTCACTGTGATAAGCCCCATCAACTTCTATTATTAGTTTTGCCTCTAAGCAGATAAAGTCAGCTATGAAATCGTTAATAGGATGTTGACGTCTAAATTTGAACCCATAAAAAGTTCTACGTAAGAGACTCCAAAGTGTTTTTTCGGCAGCAGTCATGTGCTGTCTGTTTTCTTTGGCATACTCTTTTAAGAGGTCATATCTGTCTATGGAAGCAGTTTCATACCATTGTGAAACATCTTTTCCCATGTTCGATTCTAATATATTAACAGCCATCCGCTTCCCCTAATAATACCAGACAATGGTATTTACTCCCCTCTCCATTCGGAGAGGGGCTGGGGGTGAGGCTTTACTTACTATTCTGCTTATAATACTTTTATCAACTTCGGAACAACCTCTTCAACGGTGCCATTGATGACATAGTCGGCGATGGCATTGATAGGAGCGTCTGGGTCGTTGTTGATAGAGATGACGATACCACTGTCCTGCATACCAGCAATGTGCTGAATCTGTCCAGAGATACCACAAGCGATGTAGACCTTTGGATGGACGGTGACACCGGTCTGACCAATCTGACGATCGTGGTCTACCCAACCTGCATCAACGGCAGCACGGCTGGCACCCACCTCACCATGAAGTTCCTTAGCCAACTTAAAGAGCAAGTCGAAACCTTCTTTAGATCCTACACCATAACCACCACAGATAACGATAGAAGCTTCCTTCAGGTTGTTCTGTGCTGGCTCAACGTGACGGTCGATAACCTTTACAACATAGTCAACCTCTGGTACATACTTCGCCACGTCTGGATAGACAACCTCACCCTTTGCTTTGCCCTCATAGATAGCCTTCTGCATAACGCCAGAGCGTACAGTAGCCATCTGTGGACGATGGTCAGGGTTGACGATGGTTGCCACGATGTTTCCACCGAAGGCAGGACGAATCTGATAGAGCAGGTTCTCATAACGCTTACCCGCTTTCTTATCTTCGTAGTCACCAATCTCAAGTTGAGTACAATCGGCAGTAAGACCACTTGTCAAAGATGATGACACACGTGGACCGAGGTCACGACCGATAACGGTAGCACCCATCAAACAGATCTGTGGTTTCTCCTCAGTGAAGAGGTTAACGAGGATGTCTGTGTGTGGTGCTGATGTGTAAGGGAAGAGTCCTTCACCATCAAAGACAAAGAGTTTGTCTACACCGTATGGCAGGATTTGGTCTTCTACCTTTCCTTTGATGCCACTACCTGCAGCGATGGCGTGGAGTTCCACACCTAACTCATTTGCGAGCTTGCGACCTTTGGTCAACAGGCTCCTGTGAAACCTCCTGTACGGTGGTTTCTCTGTTCGCAATATACAAATACGTTGTTCATAAATAAAATCTTCGACCAAGCACTAATCCAACTAACCAGCCCCTCCCTTACCCTCCCCCGAAGGAGGGAGTGAAAATGTCACTTGCTGTAGGGTAACTGGCTTATTAGAAGGTTGTTCATAAAATTTCTTTTCTCCTATAATGTCTGTAGCTAATAAAAAGCATCAGGACATTCTACGCCCCTCCCTCTGGGGAAGGGGTGAGGGGTGGGCCAGTTGCTTGTTTTGTTGGTTAGTTGTTCTGTCGTTTTTTAACCAATAATCTTCTCTCCTAACAGTTCTTTGATGAGTCCTTCTACATCCTCGTCTGAGCTGGTGAGGGTCTTACTCTCCTAGCTTGGAAGACGATGTTCTGAACAGACTTCACCTTTGTTGGTGAACCACTTAAACCGCACTGTTCCTCGTCACCGTCAACATCAGCAACTGACCACTGATTCAGTGTGAGGTAAGGACGCTCCTCGTAGAGCTGTGTCCAAGGCTCATCGCCTTTGCGCTCCATAGGACAAGTAGCATACTTGTACTTCATAACGAGCTTGGCATTGCAAGGACGTGCAGGAGCAGCAGTACCGTTCACAGTGATGAGAACTGGTAATGGAGCTACAACAGTCTCTACACCACCATCAATATGGCGGCGGATAGTAGCCTTGCCATCCTCAATCTTCAGAATTTCCTCTGCGTAAGTAACTTGGTTGAGTCCTAACTTCTGTGCAACCTGTGGTCCTACCTGTGCGGTATCACCATCGATAGCCTGACGTCCACCGATGATGATGTCTACATCACCGATTTTCTGTACAGCCATCGCCAAAGCGTATGAAGTAGCGAGTGTGTCAGCGCCAGCAAACTTACGGTCAGTAAGTAGCCAGCCGGTATCAGCACCACGATAGAGTCCTTGTCGGATGATTTCTCCGGCACGTGGAGGTCCCATGGTTAAGATTCCTACAGTAGAGCCTGGGTTCTGATCCTTCAGTCTCAGAGCCTGCTCTAAAGCGTTTAGGTCTTCTGGGTTGAAGATGGCAGGCAGTGCGGCACGGTTTACCGTTCCTTCGGCTGTCATGGCATCTTTTCCCACATTTCTTGTGTCAGGTACCTGCTTAGCAAGTACTACAATTTTTCAAACTCATAAATATAATAATGTGTTATTTAAATATTCAATTGTTTTGGTTGAGGGCAAAAGTACAGTTTTTTTGTAACATAAACAAAAAGTTGCACAAAAACCGCTTAACTGTGTTTATGTTTGTTAGGAGCTATTCTATGAGAGTAAGAAGAGAGGTTGTCGTTTAACGAAATTGTACTTTTATTTATTTTGCAGCTGTAGAATCCTAATAACTGATTTAAACTTGAATGTATATTGTAAAAAAATGGTGTAGGGGGTTGATGGATAGCAACTTCTTTTTACTATTTATAAAAACCCTTAATTCCAATGGAAAAGTTCTATCAGAAAAGTTTCTTTTATAGCTTGTTCTATCTTGTTCTATCTTGTTATATTTGCTTATCTCTGCATTATTTTTCACGTAAATAAATATTTTTTTGTCGTGAAAAATAAATATTTCTTTTCATGAAGATAAATATTTTTTCATGAAGATAATATTTTTTCATGAAAAATAATTTCATGAAGTTGTATGTATCATGATGAAGAAGGGCGTGTATAGTTATGATATAATATGTTTATAAGTACATAATTTATCTAATATAAGAAGATAATATTGTGTGTACTTTTTCTTTTTTTCATACCTTTGCGTGGTGAGTTCTAACCCTTTTTGAAGTTTTGATACTTGCAGTTCCTTGAAGATAAAAAGATTTTTTGCAAATAAATAAAGTTAATATAGCAAATGAATAAACGTACTATCGTTAGCATTGTCTTTTTATGTCTTTCTGTGACTTCATTTGCGCAGAAGGCGTTCGTTATTTGGGATAAAGCAAATAATATCCCAGTGAGCAGAGCAAGTGTATATACCACCTACATGGGGAAAGTGAGGAGTACGTTTAGCGACCAACAGGGGAGAGTCGTTGTGGATTTTGCTTTTGATAATCTGATGATCTCGCATATAAACTATCAGAAAGAAAGCGTGAAAGTATTGTCTGATACACTGTTTATGGAGCAAAGTATGCAGTTGCTTTCGGAAGTTGTCGTGAGTCCTGCGGGCGAGCCAGCATGGATTAAATCCCATGTTGATGAAAATTTGTAAAGACGAAAGCAAAGAAGTATAGAAGTAATGGAGTTCTAAGATATGAGTATCAGACACAGAATGTAGGCGATACGGTGTTATATCGCTTTGTAAGTAATGGACTGGTAAGAAAGAAGGAACTCTTTGAAATCTCTCCCTTGGAGAATATTATCACCTTTAAGGATAAGTCAGCTGGTTGTGACTATAGTAACCTTTAAAAAAATACGCTTTACCATGACTTTGTTTCTGATATGGATGAGAAGTTTGTGAAGGAACATCGGTTCTATGTGGATAATGAGTCTGAAAGCTTGGGTGTCAATGTGGTAAGACTCCTATTCAAGTCGAAAAAGATTGGAAAGATTCTGGTTATTTATGTATAGATACCCTACAAAATGTCATCCTCAGAGCAAAAACGTTCTACGGGATTGGCTTTATAATGTGCAGCACCGTACTAATGCACTTGTGCGCTCAACAATCAATGCTATATACGGACATCAATATAAGGACTGGCAGATTGATGTTGAGGCAGAGTATCGTTCATTGGATAACTCCTTTTACCTAAGTAGTTGTCGCTATTCTAATTATATTCAAGAAGAGTTTAAAGGAAAGAAGAAAAAAGGAGTTGAAGTTTATAATGTTACCTCTATTTATGAGGCACAACCTTATCTGAAAAACGAGGTGGGTGAAGCAACAGAATTTCTTTTATTGCCCCAACCTTTTGCAATGAAGATTATTATGAGCAAAAAAAGGAAAGAAGACAAGAGGAGTCATTGCAGAATGTGAAGAAAGAATATAACGTTTATTGAATCCAGTGTGAGAATTTATCAAGGGCTCCATAGGGCAATAAAAGAAAGATGTAACGATTCAGGGATATGGCGTATAAATTATTGTTGATTATCAGTATGTTAGATAAATAGATACATGCGAATTCTGGTAAAAGCATGTCGTTTCGGACTTTTTGGGGGTTCTTCCGTTAAACGCATAGATATTTTTTTCGTATAGCTTTAATGGTAAACCAAAGATATAGATTAAACAAATAGACAACTAAGATAGTCTTGGCTGTCTATTTTTATTCACTCTCGACACTGATAACCATTTCTTTTTTAAAACGTCAAAAATTTGTAGATAGGATGTGAAAAATCATTACATAAATTCATGTAAAAACACCTAAAAGAAAGCAGAAGAATACGTGTAAAAAAAGCGAGATTGCAATCAACAGTAAATCAATTAGTTATGAAGTGGTGCAAGAAAAGGCGCTTAATTGCACTTCAAAAGGGCGTTAATAAGGCGCTTAAAGGGCATCTTTTGCAAGCTTAAAGGGCGTCTTTAAGAAGCCAAAAGAGTATGTAATGGTTTTGAGTCATGGGAAAATAGTTTACAAATCTCGGCAGGCAAGGGAATAAATTGTTTGTATAAGACAGGTAGACATCGTGTCTAATTACATTAATCATGTAGTTTACCCCCCATTCTAAAACCATCTAATTGGGTGTAATCATACCTTCATTATAGATTTACCCCAAGTTTCCGAAGAGTATAAGAAAACCTTGAAGTTACATTTCCTGTCATATCTGTCATTCTGTGTTGGTGCTTAACTCGTTGGTTTATAGTATAATTACATGAAATGTTAAATGTGACAGCAACTAAAAACAAAACTATTTTGTAATAAATAGGTGTTGTTTTATTCATGAAGATAATTTGGTGAAGTGGAAGTGTCGGTATGAGGAGAGTGTGATAGCTATTTTATCTGTACATAATTTATCGAATATAAACGCTTTGTGAAATCTCTTGTAAGGAGTATCTATCTTTTTCTTGTTCTAACTTTGCTATCTCATTGGTTTGTGTTATCTTTGTAGCATAATGATAGATAGAGCGACCGTAGACAGGATTTTGAATGCGTCGAATATCGTTGAGGTAGTCAGCGATTTCGTTTCTTTACGCAAGACGGGAACAAGCTATAAAGGCTTGTGCCCTTTTCATGATGACCGTACACCATCGTTCTCCGTTAGTCCTGTGAAAGGTGTTTACAAATGCTTTTCGTGTGGTGCAGCGGGTAATGCTGTGAAGTTTATCATGGAGCATGAGCAGATGACTTATCCAGAAGCCTTGAAGTGGCTTGCGAATAAGTATCATATTGAGGTGCATGAGCGAGAACTGACGAATGAGGAAAAGCAGCAGGAGAATGAACGAGAATCAATGTTCTTGGTCAATGAGTGGGCAGCGAAGTACTTTAATGATATCTTGCACAACGATGTTGATGGTATGGCTATTGGTATGCAGTATTTCCGCAGCCGTGGTTTTAGAGATGATATCATTCGTAAGTTTCAGTTAGGTTTCTGTCTTTCAAGTCGTCATGCTTTTGCTGATGCAGCCTTAAAGGCAGGTTTCCAAAGAGATTTTCTTATAAAGACAGGTCTTTGCTTCGAGCGTGAGAATGGAGAACTTATCGACCGTTTCAATGGGCGTGTGATGTTCCCATGGGTGAGTGTGAGCGGTAAGGTGACTGCCTTTGGTGGTCGTCTGCTGGATTCTCGTACGAAAGGCGTTAGTCAGAAGTATGTCAATTCTCCAGATAGCGTTATCTATCATAAAGAGAGAGAACTCTATGGTATCTTCCAAGCAAAGAAAGCGATTGCCAAGCACGACCTTGTTTATATGGTTGAGGGATATACGGATGTTGTCTCTATGCACCAGTGTGGTATTGAGAATGTCGTAGCCAATAGTGGTACGGCACTTTCTGTACATCAAATTCGACTCCTGCATCGCTTTACTTCTAATATTGTTCTGCTCTATGATGGTGATGAGGCTGGTCAGCATGCTGCTTTACGAGGTACGGATATGCTGTTGGCTGAGAGTATGAATGTGAAGGTGCTGTTACTTCCTGACGGAAAAGACCCAGATGAGTTCGCACGTAGTTATAGTGCAGAGGATTTCAGAAAATATATTGAAGATAATCAGACAGACTTCATCGTCTTTAAGATTAATGTACTCTTGAATGGAGTTACTGACCCTATTAAACGTTCAGAGGCAATCGGTTCAATAGTGCAGAGTATCTCTGTTATCAAAGACCCGATACTCCGTGATACCTATATCCGTGAGTGTGCTAACCGTACTGGCGTGTCAGAGCGTACATTGATGGAACAGATGAATCGTAATATCTATTCCAATCGTGAACAGCAGACACGCGAACAACAGCAACATCGGGCTGCGGTCATAGAGGAGCAACGAGAGGAGGCACAGGTCATAGAATCTAATCAACCTGCCTTAAAAGTAGAACAGATGCTGATTCAGGCTATTGTTAAAGATGGAGAGAAGATTATCTTCCGTGATGTGAAAGATGAGAATAGCGAACAGATATATAATCTGACTGTAGCACAATATATAGCTTACGACCTTAGTAGTGATAATCTTGGTTTTTCAAATGAGCTATATACAAAGATACTGCAGGAAGCAGTAGAGCAATGTGGCAAAGAGGATTTCAAAGCCGAGGAGTATTTCACACAGCATGCGGATATTGAAATTTCATCTTTAGCCGTAAGATTGAGTGTAGACCGTTTCCAACTGGCAGAGAGTTTGCAGATAAAGGAGACGGAGCAGACATTGCGTGATCGTGTTATACATCTTGTTGCTGACTTCCGTTTGGAATATCTTTCTTCTCATTTGAAGGAGTTGAATGCACGACTTCTGCAGGTGAAAGATTCTGAAGAGATGCAAGAAGTTATGGGAGAAATTATGAGGACACAGAATCTTCGTAATGAATTGGCAAAGAAAAATGGTAGTAATATTCTTGTATGATGAATATAATAAGAAACTTATTCAAACCATCACTTAAACTCTCAAGCCTTGACTTGGATGAGAATAAAAGGATAGTTTCGAAGGCACTGAAAGCACTCAACTGTACTGGGGAGTGGAGAGAAGATGGAGATGCAGCACTCGTTCGCTATGCATTTCAGAGTGGTCATTTTGGTATTCGTATCATTAGTAAGTATCCACAGGTAGAGTTGTCATTTCTCTTTTTTGCAGAAGCTGAAATGAACGATATAAACATTGTGCGTCATGTCTGCAATCACTTTAATCTTAATTCTACTGGTCCACGCTTTAGCTATACAATCAATGAGGAAACAAATGTTATTGACTTACATATTCTGACACCACTTCTGTTGGATGATGACCGTGCTCAAGACATCCTTTCTTCGGCTATGGTCGATATGTTTGCATGGCAGAATTCTTTTATAAGGACTCTTACAGAAACAAAGGATGATGCTAAGAGTTCGTCTACAACAGACTTAGAATGGGCTTCAAAGGAAGTTGAGCGTGATATTTTTCTCCTCCGTGAACAGGAATTAAGACATCAGAAGAAGGCTGCTGAGTGGAGACAGAATGATAAGGAAGCTGCAACCTTAAGGCAGTGGATGGATAAAGTATTCGGATTAGTGGATGTTGTCTTCTCTGAGTTGACGGTTATCACAGATTCTGTAATGGTCATCAGCGACCGTGAATCTATAGCATCCTATAATCTGTCTGATACGCTGATAGCAAATGGAATGTTTGTTCGACAGAAGGCTATGCTCGATCTTGTATTCTTCCTCCCTGCTCATCCGACGACACGTCGCCGTATGTCTTTTAGTATTCAGCAGGCAGATGGTTGTGAAGATGTGCTTTATTATCAGGTGGTGGCTACTTTATTACCATTGCCGTCAGGGATTGGTAGACCTCTTCATACAAGAGAAGTGGAGGTACAGTCGTATTCTGTCTTGTTAGCATACGACCTTCGTTCAACAAAGCAATTGCAGGATGAGTTCGTTTATATGTGGAAGGAAGCCAAGAGTAAGATTGCTAATGGTGAGGAGAATCAACTACAGAAGAACAGCGACTGATAGCCAATGTGGGAAGTATAGATGCTGCTCGCTTTTGTTTATCGTAGTCGGACACTCTATCGTCAGAAGCGTTACTATGAGGCTGTTGCTTGTTTAGAGAATGCTTACCGCTTGTTAAATGCTAATTTCCAGAAGCTGAGCAAGAGTGAAATAGGTGTTTTCTTAGAAGTCTGCTATATGTTAGGTTACTGCTATAATGAGCTGCGTCAGTATGATCGGGCTTACTATTATCTTTCGTTTGTAACTGGACTCAATCGTGCTCTTTATGCTGAGGAATATGTGAATTGCTTGATAAATCTGGGTGACCATCGTTCGCTAATGGCTATAGATAATATTTTGGAAGATTTGCACAGTTCTATCTCTGAAGATGAGGAAGGTGAGGTTGAGCAGTCATTGCGTCCTTTCTTGCATTTTCTGTATCGACGCAAAGCTTATGTGTTGATAGAGTTGCGTAGGCTTGATGAGGCTGAGGAGATTCTTCGTCAGATGATTGACGACCCAGAAAGCGGTGACTTTGCCTTAGACGAATTGGCTTATATTCAGCAGTTACGAGAGAAAGAAAAGATAGACGATTCAGACGTTTCAAAGAGTTAGTGAAAAGGAGAATATAGATGATTTATATTCATTGGGCATTCTTAGCAGTCTACGTTGTTGTCATCATTATTGTGATGGTGCGCGTATTGATGGATAACCGACAGCCAGCCAAGACAATAGCTTGGATGTTGGTGCTAACGTTTATCCCAATGTTAGGTATTATTCTTTACTTCTTCTTTGGCCAGACCACACGTAAGGAGCGTAAGATATGGCAGTATAGTATGGATCAGTTGACAAAGCGTTCCATGTTGGAGTTTGTAGAACAAAAGCGTCTTCATCTGCCTAATGAGTACCGAGAACTTATCAAACTCTTCATGAATCAGAACTGGGTCTTACCATTTAAGAATAACGAGACAGAGATTTATACTTCTGGATACGAGTTCTTTCCTTCTTTGTTAATGGAGATTGGTAAGGCTGAACACCATATTCATTTAGATACTTTTATTATTGCCAGTGACCCCTTGGGGCAGATTGTTGCTGATGCTTTGATTGATAAAGCACGACAAGGAGTTGAGGTGCGTGTCATCTATGATGATGTGGGTTCTTGGAAAACAAAGAATCGTTTCTTTGATCGTATGCGTGCCGAGGGTATAGAAGTATATGCCTTCATGCCTGTACGTTTCCCAATCTTTACCAGTAAGGTGAACTATCGTAATCATAGAAAGATATGTGTGATTGATGGTGAAGTGGGTTTTATCGGTGGTATGAATATTGCCAATCGATATGTGAAAGGGATAAAGAAATTAGCTTGGCGTGATACACATGTTAAGATAACTGGTGCTGCGGTATATGGTTTGCAACGTGCTTTTTTGGTAGATTGGTTCTTTGTGAGTCGTGAGTTGATAACCGACCATGTTTATTATCCAGTCAGTAAGGTTGCTGAGAATGATAGTCTTATTCAGATTGTCACCAGTAGTCCAACAAGTTTATGGCCAGAGATTGAGCAAGGCTACGTAAGGGTACTTACCAGTGCGAAGCAGTATGTCTATATGGAAACCCCTTACTTCCTTCCTACCGACCCCATTCTCTTTGCTATGCGTACTGCAGCCTTGTCGGGAGTAGATGTAAGACTGATGATTCCATACGAAACAGACACAAAGATAGTGGAATGGGCTTCACGCACTTATGTCTTAGCAACGGTGAAAGCGGGAGTAAAAGTTTATTTATATAAGGCTGGCTTTAATCATTCAAAACTTCTTGTTGCCGATGATAGCATAGCAACGATTGGTTCTACTAATGTTGACTTCCGTAGCTTTGAGAATGACTTTGAAGCAAATGCCTTCTTCTATGATAAGAAAATAGCATTGAAGGTAAAGGATGTTTTCTTAAAGGACCAAGAAGAGTGTGTTGCCTTAGAAGATGTACGAAATCTTACGCATCGTTCCTTCCTACAACGATTGTGGGAATCAATGGTAAGGCTATTGAGTCCACTGTTGTAAAGGTAAGATGCTAAGAAATCTTTAATCTAAATCAGACAATATTGTTAACTTTTCGTTATAACCTTTTATAGGTAGTCTTACGTATAAAACTGTATTTATCTAAACAAAGTGAAGTTCACGCTACCATAACTTCTATGTTCTATGAAGTGGGGGTGAGTGGAGAAATCATTATTCTTACCATGTTCAAAGACAAGTAGTCCATCTTTCTTCAATAGGTCATATTGGAAGATGAGGTCTGGGATCGTCTCTAACTCTGGCAATGCGTATGGAGGGTCAGCAAAGATTAGATCAAACTTCTGATGACAGCTCTTTAAAAAACGGAACACATCTCCTTTTATCAATATATGCTCGTCTGTGCCAAGTTTCTCCATACATTGGCTGATGAAGCGGGCATGGTCACGGTCTTTCTCTACGCTTATCACTTGTTGGCAACCACGTGATAAGAGTTCTAAGGATATACTACCCGTACCAGCAAAGAGGTCGAGTGCCGTTGTTTCTTCCCAATCCACGTAAGCATTGATAACATTAAAGATATTCTCTTTAGCAAAGTCTGTTGTAGGACGTGCCTTAAAGGTACGTGGAACATCAAAATGTCTGCCTTTATATTTTCCTGTTATAATTCGCATAGTATGTTTTTTAGGAGTTATATGGAGTGAAATGGAGTTAAGACATTTGTACCTATTCTTCCAATCTTCTCCTTTTATTCCAGATAAATCGTTTTCATGTCGTAAGGTATCTCTGTACGTTTAGCTAACTGGCTATTGTTGAAGTAAACTTCCTGATTGATAACCCTACAGAACTTCAAATGTTGTTTTATTTTTTCAATGAGCCAGTCTTGGTAATGTATATCACCAACAATATATAACTCGTCTTTCTCTACATCCATTCCTGTTAGCTTCCATATATAAAGGAGGTAATACAAAGCATCATGCTCATTAGTTGCTTCGTATGAATTGCTGAAACGGAATCTGTTTTGTTGGAAACTGAAAACCTCCATACGCTTCTCATGGAAATAAGCATAGAGTTTTCTACGGGGACCAGCGTAAGAACGACGATAGAGATGAGTCCATACAGACTGCATAAGTGGTTGTATACGAATATCCTTGAAATGGTCGTCGATAACAAGTTTGAGATCTTTGTTAATCGCAAAGACAGCAATCGCATTCAAGTCTGGTAGAATACTTGATAAAATCTCCTCGTTGCCTTGTCTATGATAAGTGTGATGATAGAGTGTTTCAATATCCTGTGTACCAAAGTCATCAATAGGCATAAGCATCACAGGGGTATCAATCTCTGCTAACAAACGTTTGTATCCACTCTGTAGCAATTCAGAAACCTTGAAGGCTTCACGCAGATTGGCAGCAACAGAGATACCCATATTCATCTCGTAGGGTTCATAAACGAGCATACCATTCTCCTGTGGGTCACCCACAGCAAATGCCATATTGTTCCTGCTAAATCTGATAGTAAGTCGCAGTTTCTTATCGGAGATATTATTGTCTGATTCTGTCATTACGAACGTTGTATAGCTTTTTATCATTTGCAAACTTACGCATTTTTTTCCGATTTCGCTGGTTATCTGCTTGATAAATATCATCGAAAGCCTTTCTTTCAAGTATTAAAAAAGGGAAATTTAGCGTTTGATACTTAAAAAATCTATAACTTTGCATCTACTTATTAAATGCTATAACTATTCAAACAATCATGTTTTGATGGTGGTGTTGAATAATAACTTTTTACATGGCAAGACAGTTCTTTGTTATCTTCGGATGCTTAGCATTGGGAGAGTTTATTGTTTGGGCGACAGGAATAAAACTGCCGTCCAGTATCATTGGTATGCTCTTACTAACTCTTTTCCTAAAGTTAGGGTGGGTGAAGTTAGCTTGGGTGGAGCGATTGTCACAGCTCCTGATAGCAAATCTCGGCTTCTTCTTTGTACCACCTGGGGTAGCTCTTATTCTCTATCTTGATCTTATTAAGGCTCAATGGTTCCCTATTGTTACTGCAACAGTAGTCAGTACTCTTCTTGTTCTTGTTGTTACAGGACAGATGCACCAGCTTGTCATTAAGTTTGAACGTCGGTTGATGGCAATGGACTTGCTTCATCATCGTGCTCGTGCGCAGAAGATGAAGAAAGTTTTGGAGGAAACTGAAGAGGTTGAGGCTATGGAAGAGGCTGAAAGAATAGAACTTGACAAAGCATTACTCGGACAGGATAAGATAACTAAAAAGGAGGAAAAATAATGAATTCATGGGATGAAACAATAGGTCAGACCATTGACCTTATACAGGACGGTAAAGATATCTTTTCCAATCAGTATGTTATTTTGGCATTAACTTTTGCTGCCTTTTTTTACATCAAACGTCTACAGCAGCGTACTGGTTGGATGTTACTTAATCCTATCTTGATAGCCATCGTTCTTATTATTGTCTATCTCAAGATAACTGGTGTTTCTTTTGCAGTCTATAAGCAAGGGGCTCAATTAATTGACTTCTGGCTTAAACCAGCAGTTGTAGCCTTAGGCGTACCACTTTATTTACAGCTTGATGCCATAAAGCGTCTGTGGTTACCAATCGTTCTGTCACAGTTTGTTGGCTGTTTGGTGGGTATTGTGAGTGTTGTTTTCGTGGCACAGCTTTGTGGCGCACCAGATATTATTGTCCTCTCAATGGCAAGTAAATCAGTAACAACACCTATTGCAATGGAGGTGACACAGAGCCTTGGAGGAATTCCTTCTCTTACGGCAGCTGTGGTGGTTATCACCGGTATTATTGGTGCTTTGGTAGGCTTTAAGATGTTGTCCTATGGTCATGTAAATAGTCCTATCGCACAAGGTCTCTCTATGGGTGCTGCCTCTCATGCCGTTGGTGCATCAACCGCAATGGCATATAGCAGTAAGTATGGTGCCTTTGCGAGTTTAGGTATTACGCTAAATGGTATCTTCACTGCCCTGCTTACACCAACTGTTCTCCGCTTGATGGGGATTATTTAGGGCGTCTTTGTGTAATAGCGTGATAAAGTCTACTAAATGTAAGTAGAAAATCATACACGCTATTACACGAATAGTTTTAATTTCATTTTGCTGTCACATTTAACATTTCATGTAATCCTACTGTTACATAGTAAGTTAGCTAATGAATTAGGGTGATAGTAGTGACAGCAAAATTGGTTTTACTAGGGAAATGCTTTGGTTCTTCCGTTAAATGCATAGATAGGAAACTGAATAAAGGCTTATTGCTTACATTGTATGACTTTCCTGGATCGATGGTCTAACAAAGGGACATAGTATGTAAGAAAGACAAACACATATTATACCTATCATTACCATATCTCTCCGTATTCTACAAACAACTTATCCCTATACTAACCAATATTACAATACTCATACTTGGTTATCAATCATTTATAAAGTTGATACTACACAAAAGCATCCCGAAAGTTTATGAAAAATATTTTTTTGCTGGTTAACTTGGGATAATAAGAGCAAAAGTTACATCTGCGAAAAGCTAACTGCGATATTCACAGAAAACGGAATGTCGCAGTTAATCAAAGGAGTGTTCTACCCAGTAGCAGACTAAATGTTTGAGAAAAGGTTGTAATGTTACAACCTTTTTGTTGGATTTTACTGTTATTTGTCTTTTTCGTATATAATATAAGCCGTTAGTTTATCGTCTAAATGTTAGGGTCGTGTGGAATTTATACACACTATTCCACGAATAGTTTTAATTTCATTTAGCTGTCACATTTAACATTTCATGTAATCCTACTGTTACATAGCAAGTTAGCTAATGAATTAGGGTGACAGTAGTGACAGCAAAATCTCAACTTTTATCTCTGTAACATCAAGTGTGTGAGTATTTACTTATTGTTTAGGATCTTATAATAATTCTCTATTTGTTAAATGACTATTCAGTTATAAGGCGTGTAATCAATTGTTGATTATCAATAAGTTACATGTCTAAATGTCTGCAAATTCTAATGAAGAATATTATTTCGAACCTTTTCTATTACGATATTACGTTTATAAGTTCTTGATATTCAACATTCATTATTTTTGAACATTTTATTAAAGATATTTGTTAAATAGATTTAAGAACTTCCTGAGAATTTTCTATAATAAGAATAAAATAATAGCTTTGCAAAACCTGATAGTCACATATTAATGTGCCTAATGTTATATCATGAATAAGAACAGTTTAATTTAAAAAAATCTATTATGAAAGCAAACAACTTGGACATTATACATCTTACCCTATTTGGTCTATAGAAATATAGAAAGGTTCTTTATTGGATATGTAACAGATCCTGAAGGTCTTCTATATAGTGTTCTACCAGTTTGCGATGACAGATGTAATCTTTACCGAGTGAATTATAAAAGTAACAAGAAGCCTTATGATGTTTGTCAGTATGGTCATGAATGTATGAAAAACTTTTTGGAAGAGTATACTATAAAAAAACAAATGTTATGAAAAAATATTTCAATAATTATTATTTACTTATTGGTATGTGTACAGTTACATGCTCAACTAATAAAAGGTAAGGTTGTTGACGAGCATAATGTTCCAATGCCATTAGTGAATGTTGCGTTATTGTCTGAGAGTGATTCTACTCTGATAAAGGGTGTGGTAACAGATAAAGATGGTGTTTTTAATATAGAAAGCCATAATCATAGTAACCTACTTAGATTCTCTTTCATTGGATACCAAAACTTTTTATAAGACTTGTACAGAAAAATGATGTTGGTGTTATTAAAATGAAAGAAATTAGTACAGAGTTGAGTGGGGTGACCGTGAAAGCGAAACGACCCACAATAAAGATGAGCTTAGATAAGGTTACTGTGGATATCTCAAACTCTTATTTGCAGCATTTGGGGAAGGTAACAGACATACTTAAAAGAATTCCTGGTCTTACTTCCAACTTCCAACTGTTAGAAGGAGGATCACCAACATTTGTACTCAATGGTAAGGTTACGACTGTACAAGAGCTTGCAGCCATTCCATCTTCAGAGATAAAGAGAATTATCGTAGATTCCAGCCCAAGTGCAGAATATAGTGCAAGTAATAAGGGCGTAGTCTACATTACGACTAAAACTTTATTAAGTAATACTCTTTCCAGTGAACTATCTAATGCCTCTGTTTTTGCTCGACATTACATGGATATGGTGGACCTTACCATTAATGAGAGGTACAAGAAAGTTAGTAATCTTTTAACTGTGGGATACTCTTATATCAAATCTACGCAGATTGACAATACAACAGAAACAGTGTATCTCCCTCAGCAGACCATCGAGAGTGCAAAAGAGAGACGTACACATAGTAAAGGAAATATCTTAAACTGCTTTTATTCAATGGATTGGGACATTAATAAACGCCATTCTATGGGTATTCAGTATACGGGCAATGTGAGCCGTACTAATGAACATGAACCGACACTGCAGACAATGAATGGCAATGAGATGGCATTCTTCCAGTGGAAAGATGGAAATAATTATATGCATAGTACAAGCATAAATTACAATAATAAAATCGATGCCACACGCAATCTATCTTTCGTGGCAGATTATACTTTCCAACATTCTCATGATACTGGGTTGGCAGACATTAATCCTGTGGTGAAAAACAAATAGTGAAGGTCGATATCATATCACTGGGGCTCGCCTTTCATATCGTACTCAAAGAAAGTGGGCAGACCTATCAATGGGAGTCTTTGGATCAACCATGAGTAGTACTGGAGCGTATTTATATAACACAGATGCAGAAGACTACAAGACAAATGAATCTCTAATTGGTGCATATTTTTCGCTTTCTAAGCGATTCAAGAGCTTTTATCTACAAGGAGGATTGCGAATGGAAACTAACTCTCGGAAGTTAGAAACGAATACTTCAGGGATGTTTACAGATTCTACGGAGTGGCATTTCTTCCCAAACCTTGTAATGAAAAAGAATTTAACGAAGAACTCTTCAATTGGATTGTCTATAGGACAGACTATTGCACGACCATCTTTTAATGACTTGAATCCTGGTCTCTACTACTATGACGCAATCTCGTATTCGGCTGGTAACCCACAGTTGAGACCCAGTATTACCACAAATCTGAAGGTAAGTTATCAGTATAATAATTTCCATACGTCCGTAGTTTATAATAAAAACAAGAATAAAATTATTCAATTACCAATATGGACAGATGTCTCAATTGATAATAAGAATATTAAATGGATACCTATAAATTTTGATAAGTCATCCACTATTGTTGCAACAGCTATCTATCATTACTCTTTAGGACCAATTCAAGGAGACATAACAGGTTCGTTTACCAAGCCTTTTGTCAAGGCTAACTATTTGGGTAATGAATATTCCTGTGGTAAGTCATCATGGTATTTCTCTGTTGATGGACAATGGGCATTAAGTAGTTATTCTATGTTTGCTTTTTGATGGATCTTATGATAGTGGTGGAAATAGTACGCTTTTCAATCACGAAAAATCATGGACTATGAATCTGACTTATATGCATCGTTTGTTCAAATGATAAGTTTACATTACTCGTTGCCTTTAATGATGTTTTCCACACAGACCATGGTAACAACTGGACAATGAAATACAATAATATAAAAACATCCATGCATACTAATGGTGATACACGCTCACTGATAGTGAAACTGAGTTATAACCTCGGTAAGTTACAGTTGGATAAAAATAAGCAGACCGCATCAAAAGAATTGTTGGATCGATTATAATTTTTAAGACATGGAATTCCCTTTTATTCTTCAACGTGATTCAATGCAATGTGGAATATCATGTTTATTCATGGTTTGCAAATACTATGGACATGAAATCCCAATACTCTTTTATCCCAAATATGCATAGCTACAGTGGAGGGTGTTTCTTTTGCAGTCTATAAGCGAGGTGCCCAATTGATTGACTTCTGGCTTAAACCAGTAGTTGTAGCTTTTAGGCGTACCACTTTTTAAATGAAAGTTTAAAAGACTGCTACTTTTTCACTAAGAATTAATTATGATGGTGAAACATTTAAAAGATATGAAGGGATTATAAATGATATTTTTAGGGCTTCATATTAATAATGATAAAGTTGTTATTTCTTTGAAAAAGTATGGCAAGTAGACCCTTTAACAATAGATTATAATAATATTTTTCAATTTATTGAAGTACTTTTAAATCATAATTTCATAGTGAATTTTTTAGATTTTTCAAATGATGGGGAACTACTTGTTATGCCGATAAAATTAATAGTGAAGTTATAAACTATGATGGTTTAGTTTATAAATGCACAGCACGAGATTTTTCTGAAAAGAATGATGTTGGTATAATGTTGGAGGAGGTATTATAAAATACAAATATGACAAAATTAATAAATATGTTTTTATTGAAACTCCTTCACAATGTAAACGATGTTCATTATTTCCTGCTTGTTCGGGTTTCTGTAGTCAGTCTATTATAGAAGGCGTTAGCCCTGATGCCTGTGCTCTGGAAGCAGGATTTACTAAAGAGGATTATGTTCTTTTTAATTATAAGTTATCACAATATAAAAATAAATGATATGAGATTAAAATTTATTCTATTTCTACTTTTGACACTAAAAAGTGTAAGTGTATTTTCACAGAAAAATACCGATTATTAGTATGAGGGTGTAGTATATACTGACAGTACAGAATTAACTTCAGGCGTTCCTTATCTGACAATAGTATTGTCTAAAGAAGGAGACCAAATACCCAAAGGTATCGCTGTCTCAAATTCTTTAGGTGCTTTTTTTCTTTCTATGGAATTCCTATGGATATATTTAAGGATTATACAATTTCGGTTATCGAAGGAAACAGAAATGCAGCAAGTTACTTATGTAACAAATTTATTGAGAAACCAAGATTTGTAGGTAACATTAATGCCCATTTTAAATACATTCCCATCGGGAAAAACATATTCTGAGACAATTCTGACCCCAACAAAAAGAAGATGTAAGGCTCTTGTTGTTAGACTATCTCAAAAAGAAATTAGAATTAGAATATGAAGACAGGGTGTTGTTCCCCAAAGCATCTGATGCTCCCTATAAAGTTTTTGCAAATAATGCGGAAATACCTGATGAAAAGATAGATATGATTCTGCAGCAAGTACCTATGGAGATGATAAAGCAAATAACAGTGGTAAAATATAAAACGCCAAATAAATATTTTTCCGGAGTCTTGAATATTAGATTCACTTTTGGCGATGAACCAACAATAGAACAAGGAAACTCGATTATTTTCATTACCAAGAATAAAATAAAAATGCACAGAAAAGTTCTGTTTCTATTTGCTTTTATCTTTCCTGACACATTTATTTTGCAATGCTCAAATAAACGTACAAGGGAGTGTAAAAAGACCTGACAACACAAGAGAAAAATAGTATTTGCGCACATTGCGGTACAAAATGTTTCTGATACAACTGAAGTTTTGTATAGTGCAATGACTGATATGGAAGGTTCTTACTTTATTGAGAATATTCCTATAGGTCGCTATCGTTTTATGATCTCGGGTATAGGCTACGAAACTCTTACAACTTCTAGCGCATAACTATGCCTTCCTTTGGACAGGTTCTTACCAAGAATTTTTGATTTAAAACCTTCAGTAACTCAACTGGATGAAACGGTAGTAACAGCAAGTCGTAATAATCAGAAAACAGACCATCGTTCTATTGTTTTTACAAATGAGGAAATGAAACGAGCACAAATGGCACGTGATTTGTTGAAAAACATCTCTGGAGTAAGAGAAGACTTGATGTCGGGCAAACTAACAACCAACCAAGGTAATCCTTTGATTCTTATCAATGGTGTACGATCTACTGAAAAATGAACTGAGAGCTTTATCGCACCCAATAAGGTAAAACGAGTAGACTATTATGATTTTCCACCCGCTCGCTATGCTTCAGCTACTTGTGTCATTAACGTTATTACAAAAGCAATTAGATAACGGTTATTCTTTTGGGATGAATACTTCAATGCCGTCACAACAGGTTTTTTTCTAACGATGAGTTGTTTTATTCAGCAACAAAAGGAAATAGCATTTTTCATGTTGAATACAATCTTAATTATCGGAATTATAAGGATTGCTTTTAGACAAAAATAGCTACAAATACGTTTTTGAAAAGGGTTGATTGTTTAGATGAAACTTCAGGAAAAGAAAAGTTCGGCTATGTAACTCATAATATTTCCTGAAATATACATATACACATTGGATAAAAAGACGTTTCAAGTAACATTCAGACCAAATACTGAGCGCATTTTCTCTACATCGAATAGCACTGGTATATATGTAAATGGTAATTCGACATTGAAAACAATGAGCTACAATACAGACAAAACGTATACTTTCAACCCTTCTGTAGACTTGTATTATTCATCAAAAGTTTGGAGAAAGAAATGAATTGACTGCCAATATTAACACTACTTTTTCGCAACAAATGGAAAAAAATAACAACAATCAATATGTTTTGCCTGGAAACATCTTATTCTTTCAAGACGAAATGAATTTGAAAAACAAGAAGACAAGTTTTATAGAGAAGTAATATATACGCACCAAATAGGGACAAGAAACCTGATTTCTGGCTATCGTTTAGATTATTCTCACTTGTTTTCCGATTTGAAAAAAATCTGAAAGGAAGCTATAATTACACTTCAAATATCTGGCAACAGCGTATTTATGCTGCCATGGACGGAGGGAAAAATAAGTTTATGTACCAACTAAACTTGGGTTTGACACTCTTAAATGTCAAAAGTGCCATAACTTCTTATCATAGAACTCTTTTTAACCCTCGATTTTTGTTGGGCTATAAGCTATCAAACAAGTCTACTTTACGTTTTGTGTTTATCTCTGCAACTAATGTTCCAACAGTCATACAACTTAGCAATAATGTAAAAATGACCAGTAAAGACATTTACTATGCTGGTAATCCAAACTTAAGAAACGAGCAAAGTTATACAAGTGGACTGTTATATAATTTTTATAGCAAATATCTGGACTTAGAATTAATATTAAGCTATCTTTATAATACAAAACCAATCATAGGTTACTATAACGAAGAAGATAATCATTTAATCTACAATTCGGTGAATGGAACCTATGCTTACACGTATGGTGGACGGGTAAATGCTTCTATAAAAGCCATTTGGCTCAAATTTATTTCGTTTACAAATAACATTGATCCTTGTACGAGTACAACCTCTACGGCAAATAATAAGTTCAGTGCTTTCTCTTGTAGAAACGACTTCAGTTTGGATTTTAATTACAAAAACTGGTCAGCTAACTATGCTTATTCTATTCCGACTTATTCTGCAGATGGTCTTTATAAGACAAGGACTGAAGAAAAAAATGAATTGAATATTGCATACCAGTTAAAAAACTGGAAGTTCTCGCTGGGAGTGTTATTTATTGGTAAAGATGCTACCTACATTACTAAAACAAATAACAACTCTATTGTTCAAGAATACTCGGTACGTAGTATCAGAGACAACAAATCGATGTGTGTGTTTGGTGTTGAGTTCAATTTTAATTCTGGGAAAACCAAGTCGGTTAGTAGAAAAAAATAGAAAATAAAGACACCGATGCTCCCACATTCTAAAAAACTCAGGCGTATGGCTGATTTTTCAGCCTGCAAAATGAGCTATAGGTCACAAAATTATCAGTGGAATGATAGGCACTGCATCTATACTTGTAAGCAACGAAAGTGTGTTGCAAAGAATTCTCCAGCGAATAACAAGTATCATATAACTTGGGTTAATATTGTATTCAAGTTGGAGCGTTTTCGTAAAAGCCCTTTTTAGTCTACCTATAAAACGGAAACTTGCCTCCTTATGATATAGAAAACGTAAGGAGGCAAGAAAAATTAATATTAAATAATGACTTTATTTTCGGTATTACAAGTTGCTCACATGATTAAAGTTTTCTACTACCCAAAAGCAGAGTGATTTACTTCTCCTTTTCAGACTGCATTGTTACTTCTATTCGGCGGTTGCTGTTGATAAGGTTGCGGGCAATATGCTGGATGTCAGCAGCTGTGATGTTACGCACGATTGTCTTGTAGTCCTTGTCAAAGTCTACACCGTGGCGCAGCTGGTTGTATATCACGTAGAGCCAGTAGTCGTTGGTAACAGAAGACTGGTCGTACTGCTTCAGGAGGTATTCCTTCACCTTCTGCAAACTAACAGCCTCTGGACCCTTGTTGGCAATATGCTCAATCTGCTTTGTGATGATAGGCATTACCATATTATACTTGTCTGGATCGGTATCAAAGGCAATCTTCAACAGAGCGTGAGGATTGCTTGTTGCGTTCAGACTCTGCTGTAGTTTTCACACCATATACCCCACCTTTCTCCTCACGTACAGAGTCGGTATAGGCGATAGACAATACACGCTTGAAGACGTCGAGTTCCAAATCAGACTTCGCTGTATAAGGTTCGTCCCATGTGTAGAAGACGGTTACACGTGCCAATGGGGTCTTCATCTTCTTCTCAAAGCGGTGAGTCTCGTTGCAGTTGCGCACGTCAGGATAAGTCTTCGCAAAGGTTTCCTTTTTTCCTGTTGATGGTAGAAGCAATGTACTGCTCTAAGAGAGGGCGCAACTGAGCGATGTCAATGTTACCCATGACAATCATCTTGAAGTTAGAAGCATTGCTGAAACGCTCCTTGTAAATCTCAAGAACACGGTCATAGCTTACCTTGTCAAGTGATGCAGCCTTGAGTGGTTGTACACGTGGCGAATTACCGTAAACGATAGCTGCGATAGAGTCGTTGTAGCTAACGTTAGGACTTGCCTCACGGTTGGTGAGGAAAGAGCGCATACGGTTGAGCTCTGACTGGAAAGCTTGGTCATCACGACGTAAGTTTGTAAAATACAAGTAAGTAAGTTCAAAGAGTGTACGGATGTCTTTGATAGATGAGTTACCGCTGATAGACTGTGTTTCATTGCCTACACCTGCGTTGATACGAACAGTCTTGCCAGCTAAGAACTTGTTAAGTTCTGTTGCACTGAAACGACCTACACCACCTTCTTTTACAGCTGCTGAGATAAACTGCGTGTTAATCAAGTCCTTGGCTGGATAGAGGGAAGAACCACCTTCTGCAAAGAAGTTCAGTGTCACAGCATCCTTCTGATAGTCTGTCTTCTTGAAGTAAACTTTCACACCATTGCTCAGTGTGATTTCCGTTGTTCCATGCAAACTAACTTTCTCACTCTTGATACGTCCTTTCTTAGGAAGTGTCTCAATCAGCTTATCGTCCAATTTCTTCTCTACATACTTAGGATAGGTCTTTGCCTGTGCATCGAGCACCATCTGTTCAAACTGCGCATCTGAGGGAACATTTACGCCTGCTTTGTCTGGAGAATAGACAACAAGCACTTGATTCTTGTTAGTGATAGCCTCACGCATAGCCGCATTGACCTCGTCGAGTGTCACCTCGTTAAAGAACTGATCATCGAGTTGCTTGTCGTATGCTTCGGTGGTGATGGGTTCATTATCGAGGAAGTTCTGCTTAGCACGACGCACATAATATGAATTGCGACGGTCGTTGCGCTCATTGTATTGGCGGTCAATCACCTTCTGGCGGAAGGCTTTTGGCACGAGTGAGTTCTGAAGGAGTAAAACCCATGCTGGCGAATCTGCTCAATTGTACCCACTGCAGCATCGAAAGAACCCTTTACATCTTCCTGACGAGCACCAAAGGAAAGGACAAAGGCATCTTTTGTACGACTGATCAAGAACTGACCCATACGTGCAGAAGCACTCAAGCAAGGCTTTGGATTCTTGTCCTGCATCTCGTTAAGGCGTTCGCCAATCATATAAGAAACCAAGTCGTCAACATATCCGTCTCGCTGATACTTTACTGAAGACTTCTCTGAATCAGGTGTAGCCTCACGCTTCATATAAAGTGTAACGAGCATGATAGGTTGTTCTGAATCCTTCAATGATGCCACAATCATCTTGTCGTTGTCGCTTACTGGGAAGTATTCACGATGAGCAGCATTCTCAGGCATTGGAATAGCTGAGAAGACAGACTGAATCTTCTTCTCCATTTGGTCTACATCAATATCACCCACAACGATGATTGTTTGCAGGTCTGGGCGATACCACTTGTGGTAATAGTCACGAAGTGCCTTGTAAGGGAAGTTGTCTACAATCTCCATCTTACCGATTGGCAGACAGTCTTCATACTTCGTACCACGATAGATAATCGGCAATGCCTCTTCCATCAGGCGCTGTGAAGCCATACCAGCACGACGAGTACGCCACTCCTCATGAATGACACCACGCTCTTTGTCTATCTCCTTGTCCTCAAGGTCCAGATAGTGGCTCCAGTCATGGAGGATAAGTAGGGTAGAGTCGATAGTTGCCTCATGCTTTACAGGTACGGAACTGACATTATAAACTGTTTCGTCAACGGAGGTGTAAGCGTTGAGGTTGGTACCGAACTTAATACCATGTGCTTCACACCAATGTACGATACTTGGTGACGAAACTGTGTTCTTGAAGTTCTTACTTCCATTGAAAGCCATGTGTTCAAGGAAGTGAGCCAATCCCCTTTGGTTAGGTTCTTCGAGAATACTTCCCACACGCTGTGCAATGTAGAAGTCGGCTATTCCTTTCTCCTTAGCATTGTGGCGTATGTAATAAGTCATACCGTTCTTCAACTTACCTATGCGGAAGCTGTTGTCGATAGTGACATTCTGCGCCATAGCACCTGTCACGAGGAGCAGGAGCACAAGCGCATTGATGATTCTTTTGTTTATTAACATAATATGTGAGTGATTCCTTTTATAATTCTTTTATGTTTGTCTGATTTTGATTCTTGGTAGGGTATTGTCTTACTAACGATTATTTGCCTTCGTCTTAATAACATATTGTACTCTATTAAGTGCTCCGCACGTATGGTGCGAAGGCCCAACACTACTTGTGCGAACGCTTAGCACCATTCGTGCGGACCAATAGTAAGACTGTTAGAAGGTGCAACCAATGGTTAGTCTACCCGTTGAATAGTTCCTACCTACAAGGTAAGCGTTGCCGTCATTGGTGTGACGATGGGTGAAGTCAAAGGCAGTGTACGTCTTCATCTTGGTTCCCGGGAATACAAAGGAATATTTAACTCCAAGATGGAGGGAGTATTGTGGGTCAGTAAGATACTTATACTCACGATACATCAGTATGTCCATCGTAGGGAAACCGTTCTGCTTGTCAGATGGTTTAGCTAATGTTCCATCCTCGAAAGCATCACCCTTTCCCTTCTTATAGGCAAAGCTCGCCTTTAATGACAATACCCCCTTGCGGAAAAGGAGGTTACGCGTAAGACCTGTATAAGCCTCCATTGTACGGATATCCTGACGGCGGAAGTAAGGATAGCTGTAGCCTGTCTGCTTACGTTGTGCGATGTTCACACCTGCTTCTACCGTCCAGAGAGGTAACTCGTTTATAATGCCATAATAGCCAGTATAGCCAAGATGTACATCATTCCACGCCTTATTAGCACTCTTTACGGGGTCAAGATACTGATAGAAGTAGGCTCCTTGTTCGTTTTTGTTAGAACGATAAGCATTCATCTCGTTGACAAGGTTCTCGCTTGAAAAGCTGAAGTCAAGATGATGTACCTGCTTATCGAGGTTCAAAGTTAGGCGTGTTTGGTAGTCATAGATATGGCTGTGATGATTGGTGTGAACAATCGTATAGGGTGATTTTCTACCATAATAACCCTTTCGATAAGCCATATCCAAGTGGTTAAACCATGAGAGGTGTGGGAGGATTTCCCAGCCTAATTGTAGACTTAATCCATGATATTCATTGAGCATAGGTTGCTCCCTACTGCTGTCTGTAAAGCCCGAAGTGCTGAAGGGTTCCGTCTTACCAATCCACGGACCATAGTTGATATAAGACGTAAACTCCTGTGCATTTGAAGCGTAGGTACTAAAGATTACGCTCTCTGTGTTCCGTCGGTAAGTATAATCAAGACCAAGACTAAAAGGCTGTAATGGTATATAGACGCCTGTAGTGAGGGCTAAATCCATTAGCTTTGTCTTATGTTTTAAATCCTTATACTTAGCAACGTTTGCTGCAGTGAAGTCCACCTTTGTACCAATGGCAAGTCCTTTATATATCTCCCAAGACAATGCGCCCATAAGATTATAGGTGTCACGATGCTTTGTGCCAGCATTATTTAGCGAGTCTTCGACAATATCAAACGGCAAACGTTGGGTCTGTATGAACGCCGAGCCAGTCATGTTGCGCCCAGAGAAGTTGTCATAACGCATACTTCCCGACAAGACAATCTTGTCTGTTAGTCGATAGAATGAAGACACGTTAGCACCCGCCTGCATGGTACGTGGTGACGCATCATAGTTGACAAAGCCTCCCTTGCCATACTGTGCATAGACTTCAGCCAAGGAAATGTTCTTTGTCTTAAATTGTACTAAGGCTGCAGCATTGTCACTTCTCAGCCATGCATCGCTGTTGGCAACGAAGCTAAAATCACGATGGAGCAGACTATCCTTAGCCTGCTCCTGTGCGTTGAGGCTGGCAGAAAGGGATGCTCCTGCCAGTATAAGTGTCATGAACCTATATTTCATCTTACAGGTTATGTTCTTTTACCATCTATTTTATTAGTCTCTAAGTGAGAACTGTTTGCGCTCGTGGAAGTCAGAAGTAGAGTTGTTTGTGTCCATGTAGACAATCTTTGCTCCATTCTTCATAGAAGCTTCAGCATCAATGCCACTTGGGTCTGTACCATACTTGTAGTTATAAACCAATTTAGCAGTATTGCCTTCAATCTTCTTTGTCGCTTCAGCATCCACGTTACGATATACGCTATGACCAAGTTTGATAGTCTGCTTCACATAACCAGCATCTACGTCAGAGCCGAAACGCTTTTTACTCTTACTCTCGTTAATATCCTGATAAACCTCAATACCATCAAGAATCCAGTCTGTTGGGACCTTCAATACAGCATTTACATTTGTCTGTGCTTTGCCCGGTGCGTATGTGATATTGCTTGCATCGTTTGCGAAAGCAGCAGGTGTTGTGCCCTTTGTTTGGAAGATAAAGAAGGCTGGAGAAGACTGACTAAGTAGGCCAAGCATTGGCAGGACTAAAGTTTACTGCCTTAAGATATTGGCTGGATGGGATAACATTTGAAGGTGTTGGATAATAAGATGTGTTGTTATAACCAGACTCTGGATCGTACATTGTGTAATAATCCTTGTTGGCATAGTTAACGCTCTTTGAATAGGTTGTTGTATTGTCTATTGCACCCATACAGCTGATAACAACCTGTGAATAAGGCTCGATAACCAATGAATTCTGGAAGTACCATATACCTGCAGTTGCTGGAACCCAGTTCTGAGATACGTATGATGGCTCCGTTGCACCTGCACTATACCATGCATTTGCACCAGAATGTGCATTGTATGGGTCTAACATACCAATAGCCAAGTTGCTGATTACCGCTGTTTTGCCACTATTGTTATAGAGGATAAAACCCTTGTCTGATTGAAAAGCATTCTTAGGGTCGTTGTCTTTTGGTACACCAGTCGTGTACAATTCTTTGATGATAACTTGGTCAGCATTCTGATCAGGCAATTGGAAGGTAACGTTCTTTACATCTGAAGCCTTGATAACTTGTACAGTACCATCGTTATGTGTCACAACCATATTCCATGTTTGTGCGTTGATGTTGCTGATGAAAAGCAAATACAGCAACAAGGAGAAGTAATATTTTCTTCATATCTTTTTCTATTTAATTTCTAATGTTATTCTTACTTATTCATAAACTTAAAAGCTCTTTTGTAGGTGTACGGAGGATGTAGACACCCTTAGGTAAAGACGAGAAATCAAGGGCAACTCGTCCTTCACCATCTGCTGTTACAGAGCTGATTTGTGTACCATTAAGATTGTAAATAGCCACTTTTGCACCTGCTTTCAATCCACTAACCTCAGCATTACTGAAAGAGAATTGAGGAGAAACAGACGCATTCTTTGGGTCATTAGAAGGCACACTACTAATACTTGTTGTCACCTTCTTCTCAATGAAGTGGTAGTCCTGCACGCCTGTCAGTGCTGTTAATAACTTCTTACCCTCACAAGTAATAACAAGGTCGTTTGCCTCTATGGTTATAACAGGGTATGAATCCAAAGCAAACTCGGTCTTTGTACCATTCGTTTCGGTCAAGACAAGGCAGGTGATTATCTTCTCTTGTACTGTCTGCGCAAAGCCACTAAGGGGTATGAACGACAGTGTCAAAGCGATAAGCCCTATAAAACTTATTTTCTTCATAAACATTGTTTTTAATTTATACTATCTTTATTTCTCTTTTAATTTACGATACGTTTCTTCGACATTACTAATGGTAAGGTTACTACGCGAGGAGAGTCTACTGCAACGACCACCTGCGACTTGGCACCATTGAAGAAGTAGCGATAGTCTGTGGTCTCCTTTCTTGCAGAGCTGCTGATCTTATACAAACCCAGAAGGAACACTGAAATGCGCTACTCCCTCAGCGTCTGTACTATCAACGAAGGTGCTTGCCACAGCATCTTGTAACTCAACGCGTAAGCCTTCATACGAGCCATCGTATGTGCTGGGAAACTCTAACTTCACATCAAAGTTGACTACATCAAGTCCTTCATCATAGTCTGCACATGAAACTAACAGCGTTATCATGCATACTGCAAGTAAACAAAATATCTTTCTCATTATATCTTCAATCTTAATGAAAGTCCATAATAGAAACTCGGAACATATCCACTACCAAAGAGACTTGTTTCAAGTCCTGTCTGAGTAGAGTGTACCTGAGCAAGTGTGTTGAAGAAGTTATTGGCATAAAACGATATAGATACGTGTTTGCCAATTTCCTTTGTTACACTCAAGTTAGCCGACCAGAACGCACTCAACTTATTCGGATTCAATGTGTAAGGATAGTTGGTTCGCACAACCAACTGTGCTAAGTCGTTGTATAACCCTCTGTCATTCGTTGCTGCCCAACGTAATTTCTCTGCAAAGGGAACCAGTGTTTCTGGTGCATTCCATGTGCTGTAATACTCTGGATAGACGATTACTGTTTGATTTTCTGCCTTACCATTATATGGCTCGCCAAAGTATTCATTACCACTACTAACAACATATCCTCGACTGCTGGTAGCTCTACTATATGTATAGAGTGAACTTTCCATGCGCAAAGCAACGACGAGTCGAATCTTTGGTATATGTGTCGTCAATGTGACATTCATATCTACTTGACCACTAACAGAGCCATTTGATGGTGAAGCATTGGCGGTATAATTGGTTGAAGTAGCTGCACCACCACGATAATAACCAATATACTGATAGAGTTTCCCGTCTGATTGACGTGTGTTAAGACTTACAGGTACATCTGCAAAGAGAGTTTCGTCCTGCGCCTTATAATGATAATACTTACCATCTACACGCACCTGTGTGCGGAGCAACTTAATCTGTTTGAAGTCTACAATCCATTCTAAGCCATAGCGACTCAATGGGTCAGCATTCACATATTTCGTATTGGTGACGTAGGTGTTACGTTCGTCATAACCGAGAACGACTGGAGTTTTCACGCCACTGGCATCGCTCACAGTCACAATACCTGTCTGTGGGTCAATCGCAAAGAGTCGATTAGCCACATCAATACCGCTCGCTTGAAGTTTAGCAGGTGATGTGTACTTTATAGGTGAAAGGTGTGTAAGCGTTTGTTGCCATGTAAGGATTGAAAGTCTTACTATGGAAGAATGAAAGGTTGATGTCTGCTATCTTCGTTCTCAGTTCCACACCTAAATCCCACTGGTTGGCATATTGCCATTTCAAGTCAGCATTGTATCGTGCCTTTGAAGGGTGAGTGTAATAGGCATAATAAGAGCGATTATTAGCATCACTGGTAGATGAGAATGCCAACATATCACGATAAGATGGAGAAGGGTAGAGTACTTGGAAACTCGGAAGCTTTCACGCTCTTTTCCCCATCCTGAATGCACGCTAAGACTGTTCACCCAACTTTCTTGTCCGAAGCGAAGCATATAGCGCATATTTAGTCGTGGTGAAAAACTACCCACTGTTCCATATTCTGAGCCTGAAATCGAGGTGATATCCTCACGCACACCTGCTGTCAGTTCAATATTCTGTTTGGTATTAATAGCCATTGAGAGTTTATCCTCGGCATAGAGTGCCATGTTGTTCAAAGCGGGTAGGACGTCAAAACGATATTCACGCCATGTTGGTGCGTAGCGCATATCTTCGTAGTGTGTACCCTTTCCCTTATTCCTACTGCTTGTCCATTCAGCACCAACAAGTAAGCGGTTGCGGAACTTTCCAAATGATTTATTCCAATTAGCCTTTAGCTTCAAACTATAGGTTAATGGCTTCGAGTCGCCAAAACCACGCAGATACCAATAGCCTGTAGGACCAAGAATGATGTTGGCAGAAGGGTTCTTATCGTAATCTTCTGCAATGTTATATCCTTCTGTCAAAGTGTGGATATAAGGCTGTGTAGAACTACTACTCTCGTTACTATAGCTTTCTGAGCGTTTATCAGCGTAGGTGAAGGCAGCTGTAAAATTCAGATTGGTTATCCATGACTTGTTCAATAACCAGTCAAGGCGCACATTACCACCCACATTATTGTCCTTAACCTTATAATAACTGTCCAAGTTGCGGTCTGGGTCAGCCTTTTGAATCATAGCCTCCCACGCCACCATTCAGCCCTATATCCAAGGTAAGAGGTTGTGTCTTCTTCATAAAGACATTCATATAGTGCAAAGATAGAACGTTGCGCTGATAAGCAGTGTAAGGCGATGCTGCATCCGAGAAAGAGCGTGCGTGCTCAAGGGAGAAGTTGATAAGTCCAGCGTTCTTGCCTAAGTCTAATCCTTTGTGAAGGGCTATCTGGCGGGTGTGTTGATTGATACTTCCTTCCAAGATGAAAGGGCGAACTACCTCTACGTGTCTTCACTTTTACTACACCATTGGTGAGATCGCCGTATTCAACAGAGGCAATACCGGGTACTACCTCCACACTTTCAATGTTAGAAGCACTGACACCACGTGTACTCACACCAGCCGTTTCGCCCATCATCGCATTGTTGTTCAGTCGAACACCATCCACTTCAATGGCTGTACCAAACGATGCATTGCCTCGCTCTGACGAACCGCTTCGCAAAGTCAATTTGCTATCATTCATCAAAGAAGGGTTCACACTCTTACCACCCGGTAAAAGTTGGGCAATATCACCCAAAGTCATTATCTGTTGATTGTCCAACGTCTTACGGTCAATGGTGTAAGAGGTTGTTATCTCGTCTTTCTTTCGATGCGCAACAACCTGTACTTCATCGAGTTGAAGGTTGTCTTCGGCAAGGCGCACGTTGAGCGTGGCACCATCATTATTAATGGTGACAACTACTGTTTGTTCTGCGTAACCAAGACAAGATATTACCGCTGTACACTTTCCTTTCGGTACGTTTTTTATCGTGAAACAACCTTTTTCGTCCGTAAAAGCGTATAAGCGATTTTCCTTCAATGTGACTGATGCGTAGGCTATAGGCTTACGATCATCCTTCCCCACAACACAACCTGTAAGTGTCTGTGCAATTCCATTGATACTTAGTCCGCAAAATACAATAGACGCTATTATCCTATTCGTGAAGTCCATGAATTGCAAAGGTAGGACGAATCTACTAACTCTACAATACTCAAAAATAGGTATTTATTTGCTTTTCCTCTATAAATAGAAATGCATTTTATCATATTAGATAAAGCTCCTTCTGATATATGGAATGATAAGGGGCAGCCTAATGTGTGAGAAGAAACGATATCTAACACTTTATGAGTTGTAGATTTTTTTGTAAGGTTATAAACCGCCCAAAATGATTGGTGTTAAGCCTCCGCACTATTGGTGTTTACCGTCCGCACCATGTGTGCGGAGCCTCACACGTTTGATAAGAAATTGCATCTGTTCTATTGAAGTTCCTTTTTCAGATGTAAACTTTATCATTTTTTGTAAGGGATAATCATCTAAGAAATAGATGCTATACCCCAAAAAAGAATAAATAAGATGCCTAAAGCGACGGATGTAAATCTAATTATGCGGTCTTTAACGATACTCCCATTAAACAAGATGAGTCCTATAACGCTAAGTAAGAAGAAAATAAATACTTTTTTTATAAGTATAAAATACAACATCAAGAAATATCCAGAACGAGGAGCGAGGATTGTTTATTTCGCTTAAACCAAAAATAATGATTAGTTTGTTCTGGTGGTTGCGTTATGTTCGTTATTTAGTGTGTAGAAAATAACTTTCTCCCCCTTTTTGCTATCGTGTTGTAATGTCATCCACCAGCCAGGTCTGCTTGTTGAATAGATAGTTGTATCTCCTTCTATTTTTAAGCAAGCTTTTTGTCGTTTTCATACTTGTACTATACCACATATCTACAACACCCTCTTTCTGTTGCAAATGTTGGTAATTAGATATGGCTCTTTCTATGACATAATAATTAATACAAAGGCTAAATATGATAAAGCACTATCGCTATTAATTTTGAAAGTGTCTGATGCTTCAATAATAATGATTTTTTTCTTCTGTTCTCATCTTTATTTTAGTTTTTACTTTTTAGTTTTTCTATTGCTTCTGCTTCAGAACTTATTACTTCTTTATAATTTAGGATTGAGTTTTCCAATAACTTGTTATTGATACCTCTGTATGCATCGAAAAGTACACCAATAAAAAATGATTTTGTTCCCTCTTTACTTGCAAAAGGAACTGAATCTTTTATGGTGTTTTTTATATCAGTAGCCAATCCCATCCCCATATTATAATCTTTTCCTGTTTCTAGAGTGTATTCCTGTTCCATGTAATATGTTCCAGAAGATTGTGTAAGATTGTCAGTTTCTTGTAGGACATCTAGATTCCTTGTTCCTTTAATCTTGTAATTCCAATCGGTTTTATCTTCGACAACGTCCCATTCAGTTTCTTCAATATAGCCGTTGACAGCACTTAAATAACCTTTATGTTTATAGGTCATCTTTTCGTAATCAGTTACAGAGCTTTTCTAGAATCTATACTCTCTATCTTCTCAATTTCATCTTTCATTTTATATAAATCATCTTGACTATCATTTGGTTGTGGGTGATTTTCATTTAAAATGTGAAAGCCTCTTTCTCTATTTCTCCGTCTGTATATTTCCTTACATCTAGTCCCTCATAAATAATATCTTCTTTAGAAAAATCCACTCCTCTGTCAACTGCTAATCCTGTACTCCCCAACTACAGCTGTTTCCCCACAAATGCGAGTGCAGAAAACTTGCTTACACCCAATGCAGCTGAGAAACCACTCTTAAATCCTAATATAGCATTACCAGCTCCTTTGATAACAAACGGTGTGACAAATGCTAAAATTGCTATGTTGGCAATTTCTACGTTAGATTTTGATGCCACCAAAGCAGCATACGCCTCTGCTGCTTCTTTAGAGAACATTATCTTAATCGTTCCGCCTTTTGAACAGATAGAAAAAGAATCATCCAAGAGGGCATTATAACCACTTACTATGACAGAAGGACTGTAGTTTTGCCAAGGACCCATGCAACGTGCACATCCGCATGGCGACACTCTGCCTATGATTCCTCCACCGACAGCACCAGCTGCCCCCGCCAGACCTATAATGGCACATGCTCCTAATCCACCTGTTCCCACGACGCATGCTGCAATAACCATTGCACAAATTGCTACAGCGATGGCATCTGCAAGAGCTTCTTTTTTGCAGCCGAAATCAGTTTTTACCCTATCTGCTGTTGTTGCCATTAAATGTCCGCCGTCGATTTTCACTTTTGATTGGCTTGTTACAAGCATTTGTTGTGTGCTTGTTCCTTCGGAACATACCAGCCAAACATTTTCAGGAATATATAATTTGCTCATTATTGTTTATTTAATTAATGATTATACTTGATATGAATTTCATTCGTAAAGACTGCCATATCATTAAGTTTCTCTTGTAGGTGACAATGACAATCTTGTATACATAAGGGGACTCCTGAGAGGTGGAATGTACATTTGATTTTCATTCCATAGTCCATTGGAGTTTGTAGATAATCATTTAGGCTGCTGTTGTAAATCCCTGAAAGTTCTTTTTGTATCTCTTTCACGGAACTATATTCTTGAGTAACAATAATTTCTTTTGTTTCATCTGCACGAGCGAAAGTCTCTTTCAATGAAAAATCTAATCTTATGTGAAGAGAAAAAGTTGGAGCTTAAAGTGAGGTCTGTTTCACGATGCCGCACCTCACCCAAAGTCTGATCTCCCCAAAAGTCAGGGCAGAGTAATCTGTATCGCAACGTTTCTTTAATCACTTTCAAGGTTTGGCTATAATCAGTATCCATAGCCTGACTTATTTTTTCCCCAGTAACGTCGTCAGCAAGCAATATCTGTGCTTCCTTTGTCTGTTTGAGTTTATTCCACCGTTCGTAAATCTCTTCTTGATTGACAATCTTTGCAATCTCTCCATTAGGGTTAATCCCTAAGACAAGATGATAAAGTGGTTGTCCAAGGAAAGAAATGGTATCTGCCAATGGCTTTGTACTCTGGAGATATCTGTCGCTTGATAATTTCCTTACAATCAATGATACTGATAGCATGACCATCTTTTTCATCTTGTTTTACAGAAAAACGCTGTATGGTTTGTGCCTGAATTAAATTCTGCCCTCTCATTTGCAGTTCTGTTGCCTCATCAATAACTATATCTTCGCAGGCAAGAGTAATGTCTCCATAAAGAAGATTAAGCCTATTAGGATTATGTCTCCGTCTAAACTCAGACAAGTCAGCTGGCAGAATTATTATGTCAACTCCAAATAGATTTGGACGAGATTCTGTTATAAAAGTATTAGAGTGCCTGTTATGAAACTCAACCATGTCGTCCACATTTATTTGTAGCTGATCTGCAATACTTTGCAACGTATCTCCTTGTTTAACTGTATAGATTCTGTTTTTCTTCTTTTATCATATTTTTTTGTTTTTAATTCTTATGAAAAGGTGGACAGATTTCTAATATTATTTTTGTTTATAATTTCGTTTATTTGTATTGTAAAAGGTCCCTAAGAACCTCTGCTTCATGTTTAGCAAAGATAAATATAAATTCTAAAAACAAACATTTTGAGGATATAATTTATTTTATCAAAGAATTGTTATGTGTTTTTAAGTAGTGTAGCATTAGGCTATTCTGTTTTTATTTTGATTTATCGTCATTTTGAGGCTTGTTCTTTGGTCAAATTAAGATGTTGTAGCCAAGCCTATAAGAAATAACGTCAGAAATGGGAGTATCCAAGAAGCTGTTCTGATAAACTTGTTGTTTACGGTTGTCATATTAAAATAGAGGCATCCAACTATGCCAGGGATGAATAAAAAAAATATTTGATTCAAATATATAGCTTAGAATATCCAAAAATAACCAAAAGGTGTGGCGAGGAGAGCCTATTGTACTCAGTCCAAAATAGCGTATTTGGTTTTTATTATTTCTTTTTATCTTTTCGTTGGTATAGAACATAACTTTTTCTCCCTGCTTACCACTATGTTGCAAGCATAACCAACCACCAAACCTCTCTGTTGTATAAGTGTTACTATCATATTTTATGTTCATGGTCGCAGTATTATATTTTCCTCCTGTACGCTCCCAATAAGACACAACACCTGTTTTGCGATTGAGGTGTTTATAAACGTCATTGGCATTATAAAATGCCAATGATAACACACATAGACCGCATAGTATAAAGATAATTGCAATACAGCTTGTTAAGACTTGATGTGAAATGAAATAACTTCTTAATGGTAAAAGTTTCTTTCCAATATTCATTTTGTCTTTACATTATATTTATGGATCACCATTTTTTTCGAGTGATATAACCTATTATATTGCTCTTGAGATTCTCCCTAACCCTTTTAGTATATCCGTAATAATTAGATACTCACTATATGCTCTACCTTTGTATGTCAATTCTAAAGTAATTCACTTAAAATAAATTTTGCTGTCATTTCTGTCATCCAATGTTGTGCTCTAACTGATTAGTTTACAGTAGAGTTATATGAAATGTTAAAAATGACAGCAACTTAAAATAAAACTATTCTTGTAAGCTGTGTAATAGTTTTAGTCTTGTTGGGGCTTTGTCACTCGGTAGATTGGAAGGACGCTTTATCTTGCGGTTAGATAGTTCTTTAGAGGACTAAAGAATCTCTAAGACCTCTTGTACATCCTTAATATTCTTCATATTTTCAACGATAAACTGTACATCCTTGCGGTCGTGAACTTGCATCTCAATCGTTCCCTCAAAGATTCCATTATCGCTGGAAATTGTTATCTTACGGATATTAACACCCAACTGGTCGGAGAGAACATCAGAGATGTCGTGCAGCATACCACTACGGTCAATACCACGAATCTCAATCGTTGCATCGAAGAACAATCGACGGTGCATATCCCATTTGGCATCCAAGATTCTACCACCATAGCTTGCTTTTAGCTTTGCAGCTACTGGACAGGCACGCTTATGAATCTCGATGTGGTTTTTATTGTCAATATATCCGAGGACATCATCACCAGGAATAGCATGGCAGCAGTGTGGGAAGAGATAGCGATGTATGTTTTCTTCGTTGATGAAGATAGGCTTCTTTCTGTTGAGTTCTTTGGTTACAACGATTAAGCCTTCAGTACACTCTGTATCTTTAGCCTCTACAGACTCTGTTGTCTTCTTGTCATTCGACTTCAAGAAAGGAACGTATCGACGCCAACCACGTGAGGTAACAGTCTTCTCTGACTTTGACTTTCCACGAAGTTCGTTCAAATCAGTGTCGCCAAGGATAACGGTCTTGTCTCCAACGGCAAGGAAAAGACTGTCATGCTTACGAAGGTCGTGTAGTTCGCAAAGCTTATCTAAGGTTGCAGTTGTCATCTCAAGGTCGTGTGCCTTTAGCCACTTAGATAGCTGCTCTTCACCTGCCTTCTGTAACTCACGGCTCTCACGTCGCAAGATAGCTTGTATCTTTGCCTTAGCCTTCGCTGTAGACACAAAGTTAATCCATGAAGGATTGACGTGTTGCGACATCGAAGTCAGGATTTCTACTTGGTCACCACTTTGGAGTTTATGGCTCAATGGGACAAGCTTATGGTTGACCTTTGCACCGATACAATGGCTACCAAGGAAGGTGTGGATTTGGAAAGCAAAGTCGAGTGCCGTACAACCTGCTGGCATCGTCTTAATCTCTCCCTTTGGTGTAAAGACGAAGATTTCAGAGGCAAAGAGGTTGAGTTTGATAGCATCGAGAAAGTCCATAGCATCTGGCTGTGGGTCGTCGAGAATCTCTTTTATCGTACTGAGCCACTCGTTCAATTCGCCCTCATCCTCAGTAATCTCACCGCCATCCTTATATTTCCAATGTGCAGCAAAGCCTTGTTCAGCTAATTCGTTCATGTGTTCAGAACGTATCTGTACCTCTATCCAACGACCTTTGGAAGACATGAGAGTTACGTGCAATGCCTGATAACCATTAGCCTTAGGATGGTTCACCCAGTCGCGCAGACGGTCAGGATGACTCTTATAAATCTGACTGATAGCCACATAAATTTGGAAAACAGTTGTTGATTTCCTCATCAGGTGACTTCGGTTTATAGATGATGCGTACGGCAAGGATATCGTATATTTCTTCAAAGGTGACGTGTTTGTTCTGCATCTTATTCCAAATAGAATAAGGACTCTTTACACGTGCTTTAAGTTCATATTCAAAGCCCATCTTGTCAAGTTCGGCACGGATAGGTGCTGTGAACTGTTCAAAGAGGGTGTCACGCTGCGCCTGTGTTGAAGCAAGTTTCTTCTCAATAGAAGCGTATGCGTCAGGATGTTCGTAGCGGAAACTAAGATCTTCCAGTTCAGTCTTAATCTTGTTCAGTCCCAATCGGTTTGCAAGTGGTGCATAGATGTAGAGTGTTTCACCTGCAATCTTTATATTGCTTGCTGGCAGGCTGAGAAGCAAGAGTGCGCATGTTATGCAGACGGTCGCATATCTTGATAAGAATAACACGAATGTCGTCGCTCATAGTAAGCAAAAGCTTCTTAAATTCTCAGCTTGTGCTGAAGCCTGTTCGCCAAAGATACCACCAGAAATCTTGGTTAGTCCGTCAACGATTTGTGCAATCTTAGGACCGAAGATATTTTCCATATCTTCCACTGTATAGTCGGTATCTTCTACGACATCATGTAAGAGGGCTGCACAGATACTCGTTGCTCCGAGTCCCATCTCTTCACAAGCAATTTGGGCAACGGCAATAGGGTGCATGATATAAGGTTCGCCCGAGAGTCGGCGCACACCCTTATGCGCTTGTCGTGCGAAGTTAAAAGCCTTGGTAATGATATCAACCTTCTTTCGATGACGTGAAGCAAGATAGGTATCAATGAGATGCTGAAATGCATCATCTACCATCTTCTCATAGTCAATCTCCTTAACTTCAATATTGTCCTTGTCCATTGTGCATCCTCCCTTTATATAATAAGGTAAAAGAATCTTGTTAGTATGGCATGGTTCCTTGGCTTGTATTAGTAGCCGCGATAGTCATGCTTGGTTCTTCGTTTGGTGTTTCGTTTTGGTAAATTAGATCTTTGTAACCTTTGAACTTCTCAATCATTTCAGAAGGTAGGCGTAGCTTAGCAACACCATTGTTAGCAAAAGCCTTGATTAAGCCTTGTCGATACTGTGGGTTAAGTACTTTCAAATCGTCCACATTCATACCTAATACGTTGGCAATCTTGGCAAGTGTAACGTCCTTCTCTATAATAATCGTGTCGCAGCAGTTAGGCAGACCTGTTGACAGAGGTGTGATGTTGTAATCAGCATAGTAGTTCATCACATAATTTGCTGCGATGAAAGCGGGAACATAACCGCGTGTCTCCTTTGGTAAATGCTGATAGACAGCCCAGAAGTCAGCACCACCACCAGCCTTTGTGATAGCACTGCTAACACGTCCCGGTCCACAGTTATAGGCAGCAAGTGCCAATGTCCAGTCGCCAAATCGTTTGTAAAGGTCGCTCAGCATACGTGCTGCTGCGTAGGAAGACTTCTCTGGGTCGCGGCGTTCATCAATATAACTGTCAATCTGAAGGTCATATTGTTTACCGGTTGTTGCCATGAATTGCCATAGTCCTGCTGCTCCCACACGTGAGGTAGCATTAGGGTTTAAGCCCGACTCTATCACAGGAAGATACTTCAGTTCTAATGGTAAACCATAGAAACGCAGTGCTTCTTCAAAGATAGGGTTGTAATAACGTGCACGTCCTAAGAGATAAGAAGTTGATTGGCGTCCTGCCTTTGTGTAGCGATCGATATATTTCTTAACTTCCTCATTACAGGTCATTGTCATCACATTCGATAGATTGCGCATCTTACGATCAATGACTTCCATACCGTTTTCTGGCTCTGTTGCGTTCGTAGAGGGTGTATTCTCGAACCCTGTTTGTATGCCACTATTATAGAACTTATCATCTACATAGTCTACATCAACATATCCTGCCATCGTCTCTGATGCATCAGGAATCATCACATTCACAGCTTACCACGATTATCAACGACAGTTTGCTGTTGTGCATAGATTCCACAGGTTGCTCCCATTGTAATAAGGAAGGAAACAATATATCTCTTTCTACTCATTATTTCTGATTTAGTTAGCGCAAATACAGTGCGCTGCTGCTTAGAATGTCAGACTACATCCAATACCTATTGCCGATGAACGGAAAGGGTTGTTAGGTGTAGCGATACTCTTATTTGATATGACCGTTGGTGCGATATGCAGTGAGAGGTCATCTGATATGTCAAAGTCGGATAAGGAAGCGTCTACGTAAGCATCAATAACTGACAAGGCATAAACCGCAATAGTTGTAAAGATACTTAGGTCACGCCAGCGACGATAGCGATCCTTACGCTGTTTGAAGATGTTCTTATAACGCTCTTCATTGGCAGGGGTAATCGTAGCTCCGAGATGTAGGAAGTTATTATAACTCTGCGTTGTTGGGTCATTATCCATGATGTCCATATAAGCCTGCGCATAATCATGGTACATCTGGTTGTTCCATGTCATGGCATAGATACAGCCTACAAAGCCTCCGTAGAAGATTGGTAGTTTCCAGTACTTACGATTGTAGACCTGTCCAGCACCAGGGATGACGAGCGCAAGCCACAAAGCACGCTTAGGATTAGGGCGCCACTTAGACCAGTCTCGTCCCTGTTTCTTTACCATGCCGACACTATCCTTTCGCAGCACAGAAGTGAGTTTCCCTCATCATCTGGTGTGAGGATTGCCTTCTCTTCTATATATTTATCCTGCGAACTCGGTATCTCAACGACTGTAGAGTCGCCTGGATACATAACCTTTAACGTGTCATGGGGCAGATCTTGTGCCTGCATGACCGTAACACTGGTGAGCATTCCGGCTATCAACAGTCCTTTGAGGATTCTATTCTTCATCTTCATCACTACCCTTTGTCTTGCTTATCTTATACTTACTAATACCTTAATCTTTCCGTATGGGAAGTATTACTTCATCTTATCCATCACTTCCATGATGTGAAGTAATTCCTCTTCTGATGCAAACGGAATACTAATCTTACCCTTTCCATCAGCGTTACAACTCATCTGTACCTTCGTATCGAAGAATGATGAGAGTCGCTGCTTGAGGATATTAAACTCCTCTGGAAGGCGAGTTCGAGCAGAAATCTTCTTCTTTGCACTCTGGATATCTTCTCCGTTATTGAGTTGCTGACACAGTTCTTCAACCTTGCGAACACTATATCCGTTCTTTAAAATCTCACGATAGAGTTTCAATTGCAGTGAAGGACTATCCAAAGAAAGCAATGCACGAGCATGTCCCATGTCTATTTCTTTCTTTTGCAGACCCATCTGTACCAATGCAGGAAGCTTCAACAAACGAAGGTAGTTAGCAATAGCAGCACGGCTTTTACCCACACGCTCTGCTACACGCTCCTGTGTCATTCCGCTCTTTTCAAGCAGATGTTCGTAAGCCAAAGCAATCTCAATCGCATTCAAGTCCTCACGCTGGATGTTCTCAACCAGCGCCAACTCCATTACATTCTCGTCCTTAATCGTACGGATATAGGCTGGGACAGCTTTCAAGCCTGCCAACTGACTGGCACGCCAACGGCGCTCACCAGCAATAATCTGGAAACGGTTATCGTCTACCTGACGTAAGGTTATTGGCTGAACGAGTCCTAACTCACGGATACTATTCGCCAACTCTTCCAACGCAACAGGGTCGAATTCACGACGAGGTTGGTTAGGATTCGCTTCAATCTGGTCTAAGGCAACCTCGTTGATAGTAGAACTTCCTTGTGTACTGACAGCTTCAGTAGATATTAAGGCATCCAGACCACGGCCGAGGGCATTGGTCTTTGTGTTTCGATTATATTTCTTTTGTACAGCCATAGTCTTTGTTTGGGAGTTAATGGAGTTAAGGAGTTTGGTGGAGTTAGCGGTTGTTTTGCCCGATATTACGATGCTCTTCGTTTCCAGTCCTTTGTTTCTTTATTTCCTGCAGCTAATCTATCTGTGATAAAAACATTAGTTCTACAACCAGAAAACGATACATCTGTGAATCTCAAAGCATACCTTTACACTCCGTATCTTTCCCTTTTTTATTTCTTATTCTTTTCAATGATTTCCTTTGCAAGGCTAAGATGATTCTTTGCACCCGTTGAGTCAGCATCATAGAGAATAACTGGTAAACCATGACTCGGACTCTCAGAGAGTTTCACGTTACGCTGGATAACAGCCTTGAATACTAACTCTTGGAAGTGGCGCTTCACCTCATCGTAAATCTGACGGGCAAGACGCAGACGACTGTCGTACATCGTCAGCAGGAAGCCCTCTATCTCCAACTTCGGATTTAGCTTACTCTTGATAATCTTAATGGTGTTCAACAACTTGCTGATACCCTCCAATGCAAAGTATTCACACTGCACAGGAATGATAACAGAGTCAGCTGCTGTCAATGCATTGACAGTAATCAAACCGAGTGACGGACTACAGTCTATAAGGATGTAGTCGTAATCGTCACGGATTGGAGCAAGCAAACTGCTCATAACCTTCTCACGACCATTAAGCTTCAACATCTCAATTTCAGCTCCAACAAGGTCGATATGGCTCGGAACAATGTCCAATCCTTCTATGTCAGTTGTGTAGATAGCATCTTTTATGTCGGCATGGTCAATGATACATTCGTAAAGCGAACAATCCACCTCTTTGATATCCACGCCCTAACCGCTGGAGGCATTCGCTTGCGGATCGGCATCAATCACCAGTACAGACTTCTCAAGCGTAGCTAAAGAAGCCGCCAAGTTGATGGTGGTAGTCGTCTTTCCGACGCCGCCTTTTTGATTGGCAAGTGCGATAATCTTTCCCATTTTTCTATTTAATCCTATACATTTATTAGGCTACAAAGATACATATTTTATATGAGATTGGAGGGCTTTATAAACCTTTTTTCGTACTTTTGCACTGAAATCAAAGTGAAATTTATGAATTCTAAGAAACCACTCATACTTATATCTAACGATGATGGATACCACTCTAATGGTATTCGTACGCTTGTTTCTTTTCTCTCAGACTTTGCGGAAATCATTGTCTGTGCTCCAGAGTCTGCACGTTCGGGTTTCTCACGTGCGTTCTCAGTGGTTGATTATCTGCTATTAAAGAAACGTCATAACATCCCTGACTGTGAGGTGTGGTCATGTACAGGTACGCCAGTCGATTGTGTGAAGTTAGCGTTAGACCAGATTCTTGTCGACCGAAAGCCTGATCTTATCTTGGGAGGTATCAATCATGGAGATAATTCTTCTGTGAATAATCATTACAGTGGAACGATGGGTATTGCGTATGAGGGTTGTATGAAATATATCCCTTCTATCGCCTTTTCAAGTTGTGATTACAACCCTAATGCGGATCTTTCTTACTTGCGTGATTACGTAAGACTTATTGTCAAGAAAGTTCTTGCTGATGGTCTGCCAAAAGGTGTCTGTCTGAATGTGAACTTCCCTAAGGTTGAGAAGTTTGCAGGACTGAAGGTTTGCCGTATGGGTTGGGGTAGTTGGACGAGAGAAGTTGAGGCTTGCAAGCATCCTCGTGGCTTTGATTATTATTGGATGACAGGGCATTATCGTAACGATGAGCCTGATGCAACCGATAATGATCAGTGGGCTTTAGCGCATGGATATGTAACTGTTACGCCATCGAAGATTGACGTGACGGATTATGAAGTGCTCGATAAGATGAAGTCGTGGGAATCTCTTTAATTCTTTGATATTATGAAGTATTACCTGATAGTTGGTGAAGCATCTGGCGACTTACATGCCTCACGCCTTATGCAGTCGTTGATGCAGTATGATCCAGAGGCTGAGTTTCGCTTCTTTGGTGGTGACCTGATGGCGAAAGTGGGCGGTACACGTGTGAAGCATTATCGTGAACTTGCCTATATGGGTTTTGTTCCTGTATTGCTACACCTACCTACCATCTTTAAGAATATGAAGATGTGTAAGGAGGATATTATGCGTTGGAAGCCTGATGCTGTCATCCTCGTTGACTATCCGGGGTTTAATCTTAGTATTGCAAAGTTTGTAAAGAAGAATACCAATATTCCTGTCTATTACTATATCTCCCCAAAGATATGGGCATGGAAGGAGTGGCGTATCAAAGCTATCAAGCGTGATGTAAAAGAAATGTTCTCTATTCTTCCGTTTGAAGTTCCTTTCTATGAGAAGAAACATAATTACAAAATACATTACGTTGGTAACCCTACTGCCGAGGAGGTTGATAATTTCCGTCATGTTTATTCAGAGTCAAAAGACGAGTTCTGTCAGCGTAACGGACTGTCTTCTAAGCCTATCATTGCTCTTCTTGCTGGTAGTCGTAAACAGGAGATAAAGGATAATCTGCCTTCAATGTTGGAGGCTGCACGTCATTTTGAAGATTATCAGATGGTGGTTGCTGCAGCACCTTCTATTGCTGAAAACTATTATAAGAAGTATTTAGGTGATAGTGAAGCAAAGATGGTAAAGACACAGACTTACGAACTTCTGAGTCATGCTACAGTAGCACTTGTTACCAGTGGTACAGCAACGCTTGAGACAGCTTTGCTGAATGTTCCACAGGTTGTCTGCTACGAAACGCCAGTTCCAAAGTTGATTCGTTTTGCTTTTAAGCATATTATTAAGGTGCGTTTTATCTCTCTTGTCAATCTTATTGCTGACAAGGAGATTGTGCAAGAACTGCTTGCTGATCGTTTCTCAATTCGCAACATAGCCAATGAGTTATATCGTATTCTTCCTGGTCAGCCTTCGCGTGAACGTATGTTGGCGGATTACCAGCTTGTTCGTGACCGTTTAGGAAACGAGGTGGCACCAGATAATGCGGCGAGGATTATGGTCGAAAAACTATCGGGTAGGCAGGTTTATGAGCTGTCAAATGAACCTGAAAAAGAGTTTGTAAGTGAGCAAACTTATGAATAAGTAGACTGCTTGAAACCATGTGTATTAGTAAAGTTGTATATTTGTTTTAGTCAAATAAGTCTATTTGTTTCGATTTTTTTTCACGAACAAAAAGATTTCTTTTCATGAATAAAAAAATATTTATTGTCGCGTAAATAATTATTTCTTTTCATGAAAATAATTCGTGATGAATAGATAAATAAAAAAGAAGGAGAGCTTTTTGGCTCTCCTTCTTTTTTGTATCTAATAGCTTTATAAGCTAATTAATTCAATCACTTTATCCACAGCTGATCTGATGCCATCTGCATTCTTACCACCAGCCTGAGCATAGTGTGGCTGACCGCCACCGCCACCCTGGATGAGTTTAGCAGCCTCGCGAATAATCTTACCAGCGTTCAAGTCATAATCTTCACCATGTCATCACTGAGCATGATTGATAAAAGAGGACGATTCTCGTATACAGAGCCGAGTACACAAACAAGTTTCTCTGGCAATGCTTCACGTACCTTAAAGACGATATCCTTGGCAGAAGCTGGGTCGATTGGCAACACAGCCTTTACGACATGCACGCCATTTACGGTCTCAGCATGCTCAACCATGTTCTTTGCAGCACGGCTAACAGCTTGGGCACGGAAGCTCTCAAGCTCCTTCTTGATGCTGTCGTTCTCTTCAACAAACTTTGTAAGAACTGCTTTGAGGTCCTTAGCATTGTTGAACATTGATTTCAAATCACGCAAAGTATCTTCAAGAGCGTAGATGGCATTCTCGCATGTTTCACCTGTCATAGCCTCGATACGGCGTACACCTGCAGCCACACTGCTTTCGCTAACAATCTTGAAGAAACCAATACGACCAGTTGATGTGGCATGAATACCACCACAGAACTCACAGCTTGGACCGAATCGAACAACACGAACCTTGTCGCCATACTTCTCGCCGAAGAGGGCTACTGCACCCATCTTCTTTGCCTCCTCCATTGGTGTATCACGATGCTCGTCCATTGGATAATCCTTACGAATCATCTCATTGACAAGCTTCTCTTACCTGACGAAGTTCTTCATCGGTAATCTTCTGGAAGTGAGAAACATCGAAACGGAGGGTGTCAGGACTTACGTATGAACCCTTTTGCTCAGCATGCTCACCGAGAACCTGCTTCAAAGCATAGTCGAGAAGGTGGGTTGCGGTGTGGTTGGCAGCTGAAGCGTCACGCTTCTCAGTGTCAATACAAGCCATGAAGTCTGCCTCAAGGTTCTTTGGCAATTCCTTAACAATATGTACGCTCTGGTTATTCTCACGCTTGGTATCGATGACATTAATAGTCTCGTCCTCGCTAACGAGTACACCCTGGTCACCTACCTGACCACCCATCTCTCCATAGAAAGGAGTATAGTCGAGTACAAGTTCATAGAAACTGTTTTTCTTCTGAGTCACCTTGCGGTAACGGAGGATGTGGCACTCATATTCTGTGTAGTCGTAACCAACAAACTCCTGTTCGCCTTCGCGCAGTATTTCCCAGTCACCATTCTCTACAGCGGCAGCATTGCGCGCACGTGCTTTCTGCTGTTCCATCTCCTCGTTGAACTGCTCTCGTCAACGGTATATCCATTCTCTGCGCAGATAAGTTCGGTGAGGTCGAGTGGGAAACCGTAGGTATCGAAGAGGCGGAAAGCCTCTTTACCATCGAGTTGAGTCTGACCATGTGCCTTCAGCTCGTCCATTGCACCGTTAAGGAGCATGATACCCTTTTCCAATGTGCGAAGGAAAGAGTCTTCCTCTTCCTTCATTACGCGACCAATCAGTTCACGCTGTGCGGTGAGTTCTGGGTATGCAGTACCCATCTCACGTACCAACACGTTGAGCAACTTATACATGAAAGCTTCCTTCTGACCAAGGAATGTATAAGCGTAACGAACGGCACGGCGAAGGATTCGACGAATAACGTAACCTGCTTTAGCATTGCTTGGCAACTGACCGTCAGCAATAGAGAAGGCAACAGCACGAAGGTGATCGGCTACAACACGCATAGCAATGTCTACCTTCTGCTCTTCATTGATGCCTTCACCATTATCACCCTCAGGGAAGGTGTGGTTATACTTCTTTGCCTGAAATCTTCTCAATCTCTGCAATAACTGGTGCAAAGATATCTGTATCGTAGTTAGAGTTCTTGCCCTGCATGAGACGAACGAGACGTTCAAAGCCCATACCAGTATCGATAACATGCATCTTCAATGGGTCAAGACTGCCGTCAGCCTTACGATTAAACTGCATGAACACGATGTTCCAAATCTCAATAACCTGTGGATGATCCTTGTTTACAAGTTCCTCACCAGGCACCTTTGCCTTCTCTTCCTCTGAACGGAAGTCAATATGAATCTCTGAACAAGGACCACAAGGACCTGTGTCACCCATCTCCCAGAAGTTATCGTGCTTGTTTCCGTTGACGATATGATTCTTTGGGAAATGCTTCTCCCAGTAGCTTGCTGCCTCATCATCACGTGATATTCCCTCTGCCTTATCACCCTCAAAGACAGTTACATAGAGGTCTTTTGGGTCAAGGTGGAGTACGTCTACAAGGTATTCGTAGGCGTAATCAATTGCTCCTTCTTTAAAATAGTCACCAAAGCTCCAGTTACCTAACATCTCAAACATCGTGTGGTGGCTGAGAGCTGCATCACGACCTACCTCTTCCAAGTCATTGTGCTTACCACTAACACGCAGACATTTCTGTGAGTCAGTGCGGCGACGAGGCTCTGGATCCTTTGTTCCGAGGATAATATCTTTCCACTGGTTCATACCAGCATTAGTGAACATCAGCGTAGGGTCGTCCTTAATAACCATAGGGGCAGACGGTACGATAACGTGTCCCTTCGACTCAAAGAATTTCAAGTAAGAGTCGCGGATTTCGTTTGCTGTCATCATCTTTATTTTATTTTTAATTCAATTTTTCTACCTAAAAGTGTTGCAAAGATACTGACTTTTGAGTATTTTTGCAAACAATTAGGCTGCTGAATACGTAAAAACTTCTTTTAGAGGTGGGCATAGTCTTCCTATTCAGACCTAAGATTGTGTAAATAATTGATATAAAAGTTACTAAGACATGGCAGAGAATCCGCGCAAACTGTATTATTCTATCAAGGAAGTGGCACAGCAGATTAACGTTACGGAGAGTCTGTTGCGATATTGGGAAACCGAGTTCCCACACCTTCGTCCTAAGACGACGGGCAATCGTGTACGCCAATATACGGAGAAGGACATTGAACAGATAAAGGTTATTTACAACCTTGTCAAGGTGCGTGGCTTTAAGATTGCTGCAGCCCGCAAAGATGTTGCAGGAGAACAGAAGTGGTGCTGACAAGAGTCAGAAGGTAATGGAAACCCTCTTCTCTGTGCGCGACCAGCTGAAAGAACTTAAGAAACAGTTAGACGGTTTAGTATAGACGGCATATTAAGGGGAGATGTCTTCAAAGATATGTCACACCAATTAGCAATCATAGAGAGGATTTTTGTATTCTTATTTTCCCCTATTTTATTTTTTTGTTTTTTTAGTTGCTGTCATTTTTTTAACATTTGTGATAAAGAGTTTATAATAAGTCACTTACAGTGTGGTTTGTTATGATAGGAGTGACAGCAACTTTCAAACCACCTCCATACAGTTTCCTACTCTATCTTATGTTTTTGAGCATGAGCTGCCATTCGTCTTCAGCCTGCCTTATTTCACAAACGGATATGCTATCCAGTACGAAGGAAATTTACTCTGGGATTCGGTTCACAGCTAATAAAATAGCTGAAAAAGATTAGAGGCGTCTACCGCCTGTGTTTATTTTCAGCTTTAATCACCTTCAAGCCACTGCTTCACGTCTCCGTTTTCCTTTGTGTTACAGCCCAACTCAAACCGTGCCAATAGCAAACACGAGGTGTGCTACTGGTAAACACCAAAGAAGAACATCTGCCAACAGACTATTGTATTAATTCCTTATACTGCTCCAAACTCCTTTTACACCTGAATTACCCCTTGTAATAAGCAGAAATAACAATTTCCTCCATAATTATAATGCCATAAATTTAAACTTATCTACAAAATAAGGCATTTCTTTCTGTGCCCTATTCATCAGTGACGTCGCTCTCAAGTTCGGATAACGATATAAAGTGTTTAACAACCATGCTTCAAAGATGAAACTTGTGGTCATTTCAACACTCCTCTCATAGCCAGAGACCACTATTGCACCTGTCAGTCTCTTGAACTGCTTAATCTCACTATCATTCATCTTAAAAGTTCTGCAACTTCCAAAATGAACAAACTTTCCTCTAAAGATTCCTTCATTTTCGTTAGCGAAATCTATCAAACTACATATTGAGCACTTAGCTTGATTATCTGACCCAGCAAATGCAATAATACCCTTTTCGCCATGAAAGCATAAATACACAATAGAAAAATCCTTATATGAAGCCTGCTTTAAATGACTTATATAGTATTTGAAATCTGATGGAGTTGCAACTTGCCTAAAAGAAAAGTTTACACCACAGGAGTTACTTAAAAACTCTAACAGAGGCTTTGCCTGAGAATCATATTTCAAATCATATACACTCTGTTCCCACTCCGTTTCTAAACAAAAAACTTTATTTACCATACCTGTTTATTTCGATAGACGAATCTACTATATTTTTTTGTGTCTTCTGCAATATAAGAGATCTACTACTTAATGGCATTACCTCACGCCATCATTCTCATTAAAGCGTCGATGGTATTCCTCACTCTTTTTTCTGTTGTCAGCATGATAGTGTCTTCATCAGCACCCTCAGCACCCATATATACGGAAGGGTTGGAATAGGTCATGCGGCTTGCTTGTGGCTCACGGGCAGAGAAGTGGAAGGCAGGTACGGCTGTTTCTTGGCGTATGCGAGCAATGTTCTTTTCGTTCACACCACATCCAGCCATGATTTTTATACGACCATTTACCAACTGGTTTAATCGCTGGAGTAGGGGAATACCCTCCTCGGCAGTGGGTTGCTGTCCCGATGTGAGTACTCTTTCAAAGCCGAGTGCAATGAGCTGTTCTAAGGCTTTCTCCGGTTCTCGGCAGCGGTCAAAGGCACGATGGAAGGTGACACTCATCCCTTTTGCATGTGACATTAGATATTCGTTGGCAGCCAAGTCGATATCTCCTTCAGCCGTCAGACAGCCAAAGACAACGCCATCCACACCTAAGTCACGGCAGAGGTCAATGTCCATAGCCATGCGCTGAAGTTCCTGTTTAGTATAAAGGAAGTCGCCCCCACGGTTGCGGATGATGACGTGTAGACGTGTTTCCTTCAACACTTCTCTCGCCATCTTTATTTCACCATAGGAAGGTGTGGTGCCACCTTCGGGAATACCCATACAGAGTTCTACACGATTAGCTCCACCTTTCTGTGCTTCGATGCAGCTTTCAACGCTATTAGCACATATCTCTATCTCAAAATCAGTTCGGTTCATGTTGGATTATTTGAGGAGTTTAAGGAGTTAAGGAGTGAAAGGGAGTTAAGACAATACTCTTATAGATGTAAGCTATGAGATGATTAACAATCATATATCACACTAACAGATAGTGTTGTCTTAACTCCCTTTCACTCCTTAACTCCTCTCCCTCCTTTTTTAAAGTTTACTACTTGTCTTCACGAGTTGTTCACCCAATCCGATTGTATATCCTTGAGAAAGGAAGACAATACGATTGAAGGTGTCAGCGATAATGAATATTGGCAGCTGTTCAGTATTGCGGAGTTTCATCTCTTTCACTATCTCCTGCTGGATGGTTCCTTCCTTATCAATACCGAAGATAGTCTTTGCAGGGAGGTTAGGGAACTCACCCTTCTGTGCTTGGAACTTCTTAGCTTCCACCTCGTTCTTGAAGAGTAAGACGAATGGACGACCCCATTTGTCGAGTTTATCCTTCATCTTTTCAATGTCATGCAAAGCGTGGTTGGTTGGCTCCTGACCAATACCCAATACGCCGAGGACATAATATCCACGTCCAGTCTGACTTAGGATAGAAACGTTCTGACCGTCTTTGTCAAACAAGTCTTCGCTATTGAAGCTACCAATCACCTTCACAGCTTCGCTTTCCTGACGCACATCGAGTGGGAGAGTGGTCGTTTCGCCTGGTTTAATCTGGAAGAAACGGCTGTGTGCAAGTACACTACCATCTGCCATACGCTGACCAGTCACGAGGATGTAGGTACCCTCATCGAGTGTAGCCCCATTCTTAAAGGTGTTTGACCATGTAGCACCGCCACCCATGTCAACCTGTCCTTCGTCAAAGTTCATCAGCCATGTCTGTCCGTAAACAATCTTACTAATGCTAAAATGGCTATAATACTTAGGATCATCGAGGAAACCATCAGGGGTGAAGGTTAGTACCAACTTACCCGTCTTGGCAGTCTGCTGAGCTGCTGCATCAAAGTCAACATCCACCCATTTGCCATCTTGTTTATACTGAATCTTCCATGCCACAGGGTCCATACGAGCCTCAATACCAAGACTGCGTGCTACATCTACGAAGAAGATATCACGGCTACGGCTATCGGTAATACGGCTCTCCCAAACACTTCTTGGTGTCTGTGGGATTCTCATTGCACGTGTATCAGGATTCATTTTGATATTCTTTCTAATCCATTCAACCAACAAAGCAGGATTTCTTTACGGAAACTTGCAGCCTCCTTTGCAAAGGCTTTCTCAAAGAATTGTTTGAACGGTGTGAGAATCATTTCACTCTCAACACGTGGAGAGAGTTGGCTGCTCTTAGCCTTCATGTTATCCTCTAAGATATACATTGGCATGTCACGAAGGTCCTTGTCGCTCAAAGTACTGAGCAACTTTAGTGCACGATCTTGCTGATTAGCATACTTCTCAACAAAAGTCTGAATAGTCTTCCAGTTACCACGTGCCTTTATAATATAAGGTGTGGCTGCAGGATAACGATAATCTTTCATTGATTCTGCAGTAGGGAAGGTGGCAATGTAAGCATGACGGATAGAATCCTCATAGGTCAAACGACGCGTATTCTCATCCCGCTGTGCCTTGGTAACGGCAGGTAATGTAGTATTAGAAGCAGGTGGAACGATGTCGAGATCAGCCTCCTTTGGCATATTTTGCTCGTTATAATCCAGTTTGATGGTGATTGACTTATCCTTTCCAAAGGTAGCTTTAGCAAAGCCAAACTGTCCATCCTTTGATGCCCAGACAATCATATCACCCTTACCAGCAGAGAGGAAGGTCGTTCCATCAGTACCAGTGTACTTAGACACAGCTGTATAGAACTCGGCATAATTATAAATCTTGAAGTCTACCTTTGCGTTGTCAACAGGCTTACCATCCTTGTCGACAATCTTAAAATCAATCTTAGACGTACTGCCATAGTTGTCGATGAGATTAATCTCGGTGAAGTTATTGGTACGTAGCATCACCTCCTCTGGACCCTCATAATCACCGAAAGCACGTGTGTGTGCATGAGCATTGCACGTGATGCAGGCTCGTTAAACCAAGCAAGGTTGAGTACTGGCTCTGGCTCGCAAGCTCCTAAGAAATACCATTTCCCATCTGCCCAAGCTTCTACCCAAGCATGGTTGTCGTCCGTATGTGCCCAGCGAGGAGTATATACCTGACGAGCTGGAATACCGATAGAACGCAGGGCAGCTACAGTAAAGGTACTCTCTTCGCCACAGCGTCCACGACCTGTACGGATAGACTGTAGTGGTGAAGAAGTGCGGGCATCAGAAGGTTCATAGGTAACTCGTTCATGACACCAGTGGTTCACTTCAAGGATAGCATCCTTCATAGGAAGTCCTTTTACACGCTCACTCAGTTCACGATAGAAGATAGCACGCGAACTGTCAAGCGGTTCGTTGTTCACACGCATAGGCAGAACGAAATGTCTGAAAAGCAATTCAGGGACATCCTTTCCCCATGCCATCGACTTTCTTGTTTGCAAGGCGGTGCGTATGTTTTTAAGGTGATAGGCTGTTGGATAGTCCGTAGCATCGGCAATTGGCATATAAGCATACAAGAAACGTAATGCCTCCTCTTCTTCAGGAGATACCCGAAGTCCCTTTGTGTTATAGAACTTCTTACCAATAACCTTCATCTTGGCTTGGAATGCGTTTTCTACTTTCTGTCTGAAATTAGGGTCTGTAATAAAGTGCTGTGCATAGGTCGATAGACTGAGCAGCAAGAAACAGGCTCAATAAGATTTTCTTCATAGATTTGTTTTTAGTTTATGCGACTTTCAGCAGTCGCTAATTTGCGTATGCAATATTCGTAAAAAAAAACAATATACGCAAATGTTTTACATAGAAAATGCCTGAAAGTATGGTCAAAGTGATAGGATAGGATGCCCCTTTTTCATGTTCTACCTTTTATTTTTATGAAATAAACTCTTTTCTCTTCACCAAAAGAAATTGTTAACCTTTCCCTTTTAGGTAGAATTTATCAGTATCAATGATGATTTTCACACTTTATTACAACAACAATGGGAAATAAATAGTATCTTTGTAGAAAATAAGTTTTTTAATAACCCTTTACCTTAATATTATTAAGAAAACAATGAGAAAGAATATGTTTATTGCTTGTGGTTTGTTAAGTTGTGTACTTACACTTCAGGCACAGACGAAAGATGGTGGTATTGATGCACAGATGTTGCAGCAGATTCAGAAGTCTGGATTAACAACATCTGATCGTGCTTTATCGAATGCAATCGCCACAAATTCTATTGATGATCTTGCTCGTAACTTCCGTAATTCTGGTCCTGTAGACACCTACTTTAGCGTGGAGACACCGAAACAGAATATCCAAGATCAGAAAAGTTCGGGTCGTTGCTGGCTCTTTACTGGACTGAATGTTTTGCGTGCTAACTTTGCACGTCGCCATAAGGATACATTGAGAGTGGAATATTCTCACGTTTATCTCTCTTTCTATGACCAGTTAGAGAAGGCAAACTTGATGTTGCAGGGTGTGATTGATAATGCTGGTAAGCCATTAGACGACCCACGTGTGCAGTTCTTCTTTAAGAATCCTATCAGTGATGGTGGTACGTTTTGCGGTGTATCTGACTTGGTTGAGAAGTATGGTGTTGTACCAATGGAAGCTATGCAAGAAACCTATTCAGCTGAAAATACCTCTCGTATGGCAAGGATTGTGTCATCAAAACTACGTGAGTATGGTTTAGAACTGCGTAAGATGGTAGCTGAAAAGAAAGTCAAAGGCAGCTATCAAGGCACGTAAGACAGAGATGTTGGGTAATATCTATCATATACTCTCACTTTCTTTGGGTGAGCCAGTGAAGACGTTCACCTTTGCTTTCAAGGATAAGAATGGTAAGCAGATTGGTAAGGCAAAGACCTACACTCCACAGGAATTCTATAAGGAAACAGTGGGTGGTCCGCTCAATGGTACCTTTATTATGGCTATGAACGACCCTCGTCGTCCTTACTATAAGACCTACGAGATTGAGTATGACCGTCATACCTACGATGGTCATAACTGGAAGTATGTGAACCTTCCAATGGAAGATATTGCGAAGATGGCTATTGCTTCGCTGAAAGACTCAACGAAGATGTACACCAGTTATGATGTTGGTAAGCAGCTCGACCGCAAGCGTGGTTATCTTGACTTGGATAACTATGACTATGCAACACTTTTCGGAACAAGTTTTCCCAATGAATAAGGCAGAGCGTATTGCAACCTTCGACAGTGGTTCTACGCATGCGATGACACTTACAGCAGTAGACTTAGATGAGAATGGTCAGCCAAAGAAATGGAAGGTAGAGAACTCTTGGAGTGCCTCTTATGGTCAGAATGGTTACTTGATTATGAGTAATCCTTGGTTCAATGAATATACCTTCCGTCTGGTTGTTGATAATAAGTACGTACCAGAGAATATCATGAAGGCTGCTCAGCAGAAACCAATTATGGTTGTTCCTGAGGATCCATTGTTCCAAGAGGATATGTAAAGACCTCTCCCCAACCCCTCCAAAGGAGGGGAGGAAAGGATAGGCTGGTGGCGATAGATTTCCTTAGATAAAATATTGATTTTAAGTTTTATAGGAAACCTTGGAATGCTATATTTAGCTATGCAGGCTATATGAGAAAGAAAGCAGGGATAGGCGGCTTCGTCTATCCCTGCTTTCTTTATCTTACTTTCTTTTGAAATATGAGATTCTTCCGAATTATGAAGTGATAGTTTAAACCTATTATATAATAAGATACATAGAGCAACTCTAAGTTTCTTGCTGCAAACTTAGAGCCTTGCTGTGTGATATTTCTTAAGGTTCTAAGCGTAAAATGCAAACCTTATCACTCCAAACTTCTCTATATTTGTCCGTATTTTTCATATATCGATTTTGTAAAGACCACCAAATGGCTTGCAATTAACGCCCAATTGGCTTGCAAAAGATGCTCTTTTGAGGTCTTACTAACGCCCTTTTGGAACCTTACTAAGCACCTTTTAAAAACCTCTTTTTACAACTGCTTGATGACAAGTAACTTACAGAGGCGATAAAATAACTCGCTTTTAAGCTATTTTCTCTACCTTTTTCCTCGAATATTTTGTCAATATATTTCTTAACCTTGCAGTGTTAAACCTCACACAGAAACATGGGGTTGACGGAGGTTTTATTTAGCGTTTATAACCTTTATTCTGTTTCAGTTTTTCGTTGAGGTCTAATGCACGTGATGGGATAGGGAAGACGATAGTATGACGGTCGGCTTCTGTTTCGGATGCAGTACGAAGGTCGTAGGACTGATGGAAACGATTGAAACGGATGAGGTCATTACGACGCCAGCCCTCCCACATTAGTTCCATCAGGCGTTCAGCAAGAATGTTATCTAATGTAGCAGTTCTGTTTCCCATACCACTACGGCTGCGAACGAGGTTCAGTTCAGTATTACCATTCTCTCCGTTGCGTACAGCGGCTTCCGCTCTCATGAGTAATACATCAGCATAACGGAAGAGAACAATGTCGTTTTGTGGATTCTTGCCATCGTTATAGCTGGTACGGTCTACCTCATATTTAGCCATTCTCGCACCAGCAGTCTTAATATAGGGACTGTTAGTGAGATTTAGTTCTACGGCAAGAGGCATATAAACAAGCGGTTTACCATTCTCTAAACGTACGATATTTCCATCTACTCGAACCGTGTCAGAGTAGAAGTTATAGGCATATCGCTTATCAACATTAGTAGTGCCATAGCCAAAGGTCTTCACAGTAGAGATAGTTGCGCAGGCTCCATTCTCAGACCTGTCCCAGCGCACTGCCATGTGCGTAGTGACGAGAGCGGAAAGAGATATTGGAATTGGCTCCTGTAGAGGTGTTTGTCCACAGGAATGGTAAATATATTCTCTGGCGAATTCTCATTGTTGACAGAGAAGTTACTGAGATAATCGGTAGCTAAGGTAAAGCCATCAGATGTCACCTTGTCACAGTAGTGTTTACAAGCTTTCCATATATTGATTTGTTGTCCATCAACGGTAAAGTAGATTTGCTTACCATTTGGTTGCTGACTATCAGTCCAATCAGTATCAGAATAAACCTCACCATTTAGCATTAACTTAGCAAGAAGGAAGTTGGCAACAGAGCGTGTCACACGTCCATAATTAGCTCCTAAATGGTTGCTGTGCCCAGTTGGGAGTTGTGGAGTGACTTCTTGAAGTTCCTTTACAATAAACTTATACACCTCTGGACGGCTGGTTTGTTCGGCATTTTCAGAATTCTCGCTTACCGTTGTTACCAATGGAATATTACCAAACATATCCATAAGATAGTAGTAGTATAAGGCACGAATAGCCCTTGCTTCAGCCTTATAAGCCTTGTATTGGTCGTCTGTAAGTAACTGCTTGTATTTGTCAATAGTAGCAAGTGCATCATTGCTGAAGACAATTACCTTATAGAGATATTTCCATGTATCGTAGAGTGGTTTGCTATCTACTGCCCAGTTGTGTGTATATAAATCTGCCCAAAAGCCCTCCATCATACCAGTCTCCACCACGAATTGGTATGATAGCCTCATCAGTTGTGAATGTGTTATAGTCATACACACCTCGCAAAGTACCTTGTAATCCCTCACTGTCTTTATCACTTCCTATGTAGTTATACAAAGGTAGCGACAGTATTGACATATACATCTCTATCTGTCGTGTAGGCTATGTTGTTCATCGAGGCTGTCTTTACTGTTTCTCGTCCAGACAACCAGTCAATGTGAGGATAGTTAGAAAAAAAGAGTGGGCGAAAGTAAGTATTTCATACTTGATGTTGTTTATGTTGTGTTAAATTGCTTAGAACTTTAATACTCACACCGATAGAGTAAGTGCGATAAGGAGGATAGGTACGTTTGTCATCAATACCTAAGGTGTTATCTACTACATAGCTATTGATAATCGGGGTTAAGCCACTATAACTTGTTATTGTTGCGAGATTATTGATGCTGAAAGAAACACGTAGTGAACTGATATATTTGTTTCTAACGGGTGTGTTCCAGCCTAACGTCAGGTAGTCAAAGTTTAGATAATCTCCTCGTTCCAGCCAATAGTCTGTTACGTTCTGGTCAACGATATTCCGTGTAGGAGCTTCTGCAAGGACGTTATAGTCTGGGAAGTTCGACATATTCATATAGGAAAGGGTTGTTCCATTAAATATCTTATGTCCGAAAACACCATTCATCTGAAGGGAAATATCGAAGTCTTTGTATCTAAAACTTATGTTTGAACCCAAGGTCATCTTTGGTGTTGCCTGTCCTGCGATATATCGATCGCCATGGTCACTGAGGTCGATTACATTGTCATTGTTCAAATCAGCAATGTCGTATTTGTTGTGTCCATGTCCGTTGTCAACGATTCCTTTGCAGTGAGGAAGATAGAAAACTCCTAAGGGTTGACCTACAATCTGATAGATAATATCATTATATCCACCATGGAAACCTGCACCATTCATGCCACCGATAGGTGTTATTTCTGATGCAGTCATCTGTCTTCCATTATGTTTACCATTGAGAGAAAGGAGTTTGTTCTTTTGCCATGCCATATTGACATTGACATTGAGTTCCATGTCTTTCTTTGATATAGGAACGACGCCAATACCCAACTCAAAACCACTGTTAGACATAGAACCGATATTTGCTAATAGCTTGTCGAAGGCGAAAGTTGGTACAGGTACGTCATATTCGTAAAGCATATCGGTAGTCTTGGAATAGTAATACTCTGCTGTAAGGAGCAGACGATTGTTGAACAATCCAAGGTCGGTACCAATATTAAAGGTGCTACGTGTCTCCCAACGTAGGTCTGGATTACTATTGCGTAAGGTACCCATAGTGACTGTTGGTGTACCATTATACGAGATTAAACCTACTGGGATATATTGCCTTAAGGTCAAATAAGAACTGATTCCACCAAGGTTTCCTGATCGGCCATAGCCAGTTCTAAGGTTCAATAAACTAATAGATTTATTATCACGTAGGAAGCTTTCTTTCTTCATATCCCATGTTGCTGAGATAGAAGGGAAGAAGCCCCATGTATGGTCTTTGCCAACCATTGACGAACCATCTGCACGTGTTGTCAGATTAAGGGTGTAGCGGTTGAGCAATGTATAGGTGAGAGTACCCATAAAACGAAGTAAGACTTGGGATCAGCATAACTGCTACCTGTTCCTCCGTAAGGGACGATCGAAGCAGCACCAAGATTGTTATAACCAAAGTAGTTGTTGGTTAATCCCTTTTACTTGTGTCCAAAAAGCAGCCATCTTCTTTCTTCTGATATTCTGCAAGAATGGTGGCAGATAGACTACTTGATCCCCAATGATGCTTTCCAGTCAAGAGAGATATTACCCTAACATATCTTCCGTCTTTCGTTCTCCTCTATATGCTAATCCCTGTGCCCATACCCATGTAGGAGCAAACTCGTCCCATTCTCTGTTGAAGTGTAAGAATAAGAACCTAAGGCTGCTAAATTGCAGGTTATGTGGTAGCTGTAGAGACAATTGCAGATGTGAATTGAACGTAAGATTCTTTTTCATCGTTACGCTCAAACAGCAGTGGTTCTGTCGGTCCCTATCTGTGATGCGTTGCCATTCCTCTGCCATCCATTTCCTGTTTTTGTGGAATGGGAGTGTTGGATTCATCGCAGCAGTAGAGTAGGAAAGTGCTTGAATGTCAAATATCTTTTTCATCTTGTTGAGATGAACCAGACACACCAAAGTCAATCTTTAGTTTCTCGTCAAAAGGCAAGCTGTGAGATATCGAACTTAGCCATGAAGTTATTGTAATCCTTGTTTTTTAATAACCGTCTGTCCCACGTACATAGCCCAATGAGGCACGATAGTTAGACTTTCTCACTGCCTCCACTAAAAAGCCACGTGGTGTGAGTTTACGAAAGCCTGTTCGTACTATTTCTTTTTGAAAGTCAGTATCATAGCCCTTATCAACATAATCTAATCCCCAATGCCTTTTGCAGCATTAATATATTCTGAAGCATTAAGCATTCGAAGGCGTTTATAGACCGCATCGAATCCTACTGCTCCATCATAGTAAATCTGGAACTTACTACCATTACCACGTCTTGTCTTTACTTCGATAACACCTGATGCTCCTCGTGAACCATACTTAGATGTTTCTGAAGCGTTCTTGAGAATGGTAAAGCTTTCAATATCGGCTGGATAAATCGTAGATAGAGTAGCTAAATCAGCAGAAACACCATCTATGAGGACCAGAGGGTCATTGCCACCAGTAAGTGATGTGGTACCACGAACGCGCACACTGGTCAGCATTGCCATGCGATCCTGTCCATTCGTAACGACATTCACACCGACAGCTTGTCCAGAAAGGGCATTGATAGCTGAGTTTACCAAACCTTTATTCATCTGCTTTTCACCTACTTTTGCCATTGAGCCGACAATAGGTAGGGTATCATTGATGAGGAATAATGGCTGCTTCTCTTGTGTAGTAATTGCTTTATGTCTTCTCTGCGCATTTGCTACATCTGTAGAACCAATTAGTAAAAAGGCAGCAAACAAGTGAATGGGTTAGGAAGTGTTGTCTGGCCATATATAGGATATAATAAATGTTATTTATACTGATTATCTAAGCAAATATACATATTTTTCGTGATATAAGTCGACTGATTACAGGTTTTTTTGCTAATTTTGTTGTGTTATCCTTTTATATACTCTTGATGGAGTTAAGGATCTTTAAAGATAGAAACCTAAATTATTATCAATATGGATAAAGCTTTTTTTCTAACGGCTTTTACTGATGGGTATGTCTGTGTCTGATGTTCATGCACAGAAAACCCACTATTGAGCCTACTTTTCACCGAATGGCATGACCTTCAGGTGAATGCTGTCAATCGTTTTTGCAACGCATACAGACTTCTTTGCGTTTGCTCCAAATGAAAATCTGCGTGGAACAAAGTTTGATATGAAGAAGTCGGCTAATTACCTTTCACTTGATGGGGACTGGAAATTTAATTGGGTTGAGAATGCTGATCAGCGTCCAACAGATTTCTTCCGTACCGATTTCGATGACTCACAGTGGAAGACATTCCCTGTTCCTGGTATCTGGGAGGTGAATGGTTATGGCGACCCTGTCTATGTGAACATTGGTTTTGCATGGCGTGGTAACTTCAAGAATAACCCTCCTGAGGTTCCTATTAAGGAAAACCACGTAGGCTCTTACCGTCGTACTATCCGCATACCAGACAACTGGGACGGCAAACAAGTTATTGCTCATTTCGGTTCGGTGACATCTTGTGTATATCTGTGGGTGAACGGTAAGTTTCGTTGGCTATAGTGAAGACTCTAAGATTGGACCAGAGTTTGACGTAACGAAGTTCCTCAAGAAAGGGGATAACCAGATTGCTTTTCCAAGTATTCCGTTGGTCAGATGGCAGCTATTGTGAGGACCAAGACTTCTGGCGTCTCAGTGGTGTTGCTCGTGAAAGTTATCTCTATGCGCGTGATGCAAAGCAGCATTTGAAAGATATTCGTGTAACGCCTGACCTCGTAAATGATTACAAGGACGGTACGCTCAGCGTCAATCTCCAGTTAGCGGGCAATACAAAGGCTTTCTTAATCTTGGAGGATGCTGATAATAATCTTGCTGCAAAGACAGTCGTTACGGCAGATAAAGCTGGGCAAGCTAAGGCTTTTATGGAGCTGAGAAACCCAAAGAAGTGGACAGCAGAGACTCCTTATCTTTATAATCTCTATGTGAATGTTGAGGATGCCAAGACCGGTAAGGCTATTGAGACAATCCCTCTCAAAGTTGGTTTCCGCAAGGTTGAAATCAAAAACTCGCAGGTATTAGTCAATGGTCAGCCTGTTCTCTTCAAGGGAGCTAACCGTCATGAGATGGATCCAGATGGTGGTTATGTTGTGACACGTGAGCGTATGATTCAGGATATCAAACTGATGAAGCGTTTGAATGTCAATGCAGTGCGTACTTGTCACTATCCTGACGACCCTATTTGGTATGACCTATGCGACGAGTATGGACTCTATGTGGTTGCTGAGGCTAATCAAGAAAGCCACGGTTTTGGGTATAGTAAGGATGCAGTGTCGGGTAGTCCGCTTTTTGCTAAGCAGATTATGGAGCGTAATCAGCATAATGTCGGAACGAAGTTCAATCATCCAAGTATCATTTTCTGGAGTCTTGGTAACGAAACTTGCTACAGCAAGAACTTCGATGATGCATACGATTGGATTAAAGTCGCAAGATCAGAGCCGTCCTGTACAGTATGAGCGTGCAGAGTTGAATGGCTATGCTACGGATATTTTCTGCCCAATGTACTATTCTCCAAAAGCTTGTGAGGATTACTCAAAGAACACTCAATACACTCGTCCACTTATCCAGTGCGAGTATAACCATACGATGGGTAACTCTGGTGGTAACTTGAAGGAGTACTGGGACCTTGTTCGTAAGTATCCTAAGTTCCAAGGTGGATTTGATTGGGACTTTGTAGATCAAGGCTTACACCGCAATCCTAAGTTTGATGCTTCTCGTAGGTTGGAAGACTATGAGCGTGCAGCTGATGCGGTTGATGTGAAGACGGAATACACATATGGTGGTGACTATAATAAGACTGACCCATCAGACAACAACTTCAACTGCAATGGTATGATTGGTCCTGACCGTCAGTTGAATCCACATGCTTATGAGGTTGCCTACGAATATCAGAATATCTGGGCTCGACCAGTTGACCTCAAGCAGGGTAAGATAGCTGTTCACAACGAATACTTCTTCCGTGATCTAAGCAATTATCGTATGGAATGGAGCCTTGTTAATGAGGGTAAGGTTGTTGAGAAGGGTGCGATTGAAGAACTGAATGTTGCACCACAGCAGACGGTTGAATACACATTGCCAATAGCTGGTAAGGAGTTTGATGGTGAAGTTCTCTTGAATATCGACTTTAAGTTGAAGACTGCTGAACCATTGATGGCAGCTGGTCAGACTGTAGCAGAAATGCAGATGGAGGTGCAGCCTTGGCAGCCGATGCCAAAGATGGAGCCTGTTGCAAAGAATAAGGTGAAGGTAACTGACAATGTAAAAGAAGGTGTTGTACGCTTTGCAGGCAACAACTTCGATCTTGTATTTGATCGCAAGACAGGTTTCCTTAGCAGTTATCAGGTTGATGGTCGTAACTTCCTTGGTGATGGTGGTACTTTGAAGCCTAACTTCTGGCGTGCTATGACAGACAATGATATGGGTACTAACTTCCAAAATCGCCTGTCTGTATGGAAGAATCCTACAATGACACTGAAGTCATTAGAGGTTGATAAAAAGATGAATCGCCTCACAGCAGAATATGATTTACCACAGGTAGGTGGGCAGTTGTGCCTTGTTTACCATGTTGCAAGCGATGGTGCGCTCCATGTAAGTATGGATATGGAAATGAAGGAGGGTAGTAAGGCTCCTCAGCTTCCACGCTTCGGAATGTTGATGCAGTTGCCTTATAATATGGATAAGTCGGTGTTCTACGGTCGTGGACCTATCGAGAACTACGTTGACCGTAAACTTTCTCAGCGTATTGGACGCTATGAGCAGACGGCTGATAAACAGTTCTTCCCTTACATCCGTCCACAGGAGACAGGTACGAAGAGCGATATTCGTTGGTGGCAGCAGACTGACAACAGTGGTCGTGGATTCCGAGTATTGTTTGATGAGGCTGCTTTCTCAGCCAGTGCATTGCACTATAACATCTCTGACCTCGATGAGGGAAGTGAGAAGCATCAGCGTCACAGTTATCAGGTGCCATTGTCTAAGTACACTAATCTTACCTTAGATGCTGCAATGATGGGTGTTGGTGGTATTGATAGTTGGGGTGCTGAACCTCTGAAGAAGTATCAGTTGCCAGCTGAAAACCGAGCTATGCACTTCTGGATTGTGCCAGTATTCTAAGCTGATAGACATCTTTTATAAAATAGAAAACGCCTTTGCAGAACTCCTGCAAAGGCGTTTTTTGTTTAATATCCGTACAGTCAGCATACCTATCAATGGCAGTGTCTAAATTCTTTTCATGAAAATAAATATTTTTTTCTTCACGTAAATAGTCATCCCTTAAAAACTATATTTCAGCATAAAGCCTGTACTGACAAGCTCTATGCTGATTCTTTTTATAAGGTCCAAAAGAACTCTCATAGCTCTTTTGAAGTTATATGCTGCCGCCGCTAATAATACATTGATAGCATCTCCTTTCACACCTTTATAAAAGTTGCGAGATAATCGATGGTCTGCTTTAAGATGTCCTATGGTTGGCTCTATACCTGCTCGTTTACAAAATAGTTTGTGTTTCTTTTTCTTTTGGTAGTAGCTATCTTTAGCTTTTAGGAGTGTCTGGAATGAGTATCTTTGTCTGCCCAATCTGCTTTACACCTCTATACCCTCTATCTCCTGCTAACTTATCAACCTGCTTTCCTGTCATCCTTTGGGTTTGTTCCAACGTCTTTTCGATAGTATGCCCATCATATTCATTCCTAAAAGAACATGCACCCAAAATAAGTCCTGACCATGAGCGAAGAATAGATACTTTATTACCAAACTCATATTGCTTATGTTCCTTACCTTTGCTGAGGCAAACCACATCTGGTTCGTGCAGAGAATATACTTTGTTCTTTGACTTTCGATTCTGAGAAAGAACTCTATAATATAGTTCAAACATCTTCTCATATCCTTTCTTTCCCTCAAGATTACGCTCTAATTCTCTTACCAATCTTCCTGCTATGGTTCTTAGTTGTCTCATCTGCCTTAAGAACTTTTCTTACGATTCTTGGGATGATTACGAAAAACGTTGGGACACGGTAAATCCCTTTCAACGTACGCGTGTAACTCTGTCGTAGAGGAAGACACTTGTCATGAACTATCTTCAGAACGTTTTTGATTATCTTTTTATGCAACTTCGCATCTGTAGGATAGGTTATATTCTTCTCCTGCACGGTAGAATCAATGAAAAGCCGTATCAAAAACGATCTTCGTCATCATGGTCGGTATTAACACGGATGCTCTCTGCTAATATTAACTCCATACCTTCCTCACCTATACGATTTCTGAAGTGAACTAACTCGGAAGCGTCACAGGTTGTTTGGGCATAAATTCAAGTCCACCACAAAAATATTGATAGTAAGCATTCTCACTCCATTGAGAAACCACTATTTCATCTGAAACATTACGCAAATGTTTTTAAGATTAAAAGACCACACTCAAGCGAATAGGATGAGCAGGGGCGACCATTAGTATTGCAATACAATGGAGAAAAAGCATTTTCAAAACACTCCCAATTAATCTTATTACTAAGTTGGAAAAAGGGATGTTGATGACTAAGCATGTCCTCTAAAGAAGAGAACATAGAGAGTTCGTTTGGATGTACGTTTAAGCATAAATATCTGCAAGATTTATAATGTAAAGGTACAAAAACTTGCAGATATAAGCAAATGATTTGTAGTATAATATACTGTGAATCAGAGGAATATTAGGCTTTTAAGGGTAGACTAAATAAATATTTTTTCTTCATGAAAAATAATTCTTTCTTGTCGTGAAAATAAATCGGTTTAGTATCCTTATCAGTTTGTTATCTTTGTAGTTTCATTTTTCCCAATCATCGTTTTATAGACCTCTTTCAGACACTTGTCTCGCCACGCAAAGAGCGAACTCGTGGCATACTAGTGAAGTATTCATCTTGTGACTGATACCATGCGTAATGTGCTATCTCACGAGCGCGAGCAAGGGAGATTGCCAATTTACCTGAAGCAGAGGGATTGACGGAAGAAAGAAAATACTTGCCATCTTTCATCTTTAATGCCAATATGAGATAGTCTTTGGCTGTTGTGCCATGCGAGGCTGGAGGTTGCGTGTGCGTACGGAGATTGTGATGTGTCTGCCGAATGAACGATTAATCTTGTCCATCATGCCACGAAAGACAACGCCATGTGCTGATGTGTCTTTCAGTCCTGTATAGGCAATAGAGTAGTGTATCATCTCGTGGATGAGCACATCGTCTATTTCTTCTGTTGTCAGATTATAATAGTTGGAAACGGAAATGGTGAAAGTCATAGTACTTTGTACGTCCCCAACTCATCTTTCTTTTACATGCCATCTGTCCCCTAAATCGAGTCTTAGCATCGCGACCACTTCAGCTTTTGGTACGGGTAGTTTTCCGTCAAAGATGAGGTCATTATAGTGCTTAAAAGCTTTGTCGAAGATAATCTACTGTGAGTTCTGCATTCATTGTTGGAATGTGGCAGGATTATAAACAATATAGGGACAGACGGCTCCGTCTGTCCCTACACGTCTGTTATTTCTTTTTATTATAGTTTAATAGAAGAGCGTCAGTGTATAGAGATACACGACAGCAGCTAGGTATTGCTAAGAGTGATGAGTCGAAAGCGGTCGAGCATACCACCATGTCCTGGTAGGATATTTCCACTGTCTTTGATACCGAGTGTGCGTTTGAAGAGACTCTCAACAAGGTCGCCCCATGTACCGAAGACCACAACCACCAGTCCTAATCCTATCCATGCAGGAATGCTAAGCATATGTGGATCGGTGTCAGTATTGGTGAAATATCCGATAACTCCAGCAACAATCAATACGAGGAGTCCACCTCCTATGCTTCCTTCCCAACTCTTCTTAGGACTGATACGTGGGAAGAGTTTATGCTTGCCGAAGAACGAACCGCAGAGATAAGCACCTGTGTCATTTGTCCAAAGGAAGATGAAGATACTCAATGGAAGGAGGGAATCAAAGGTTACCTGTCCCATCTCACCTTGCTGGAATGCCAGTACGTTAATCATTGAAAAAGGCATTGCGATATACATTTGTCCCAACATTGTGTATGCCCAGCTGTTGATAGGGTTCTCATTCTTCAGATATAGTTCTGAAATTAATAGGTAGAGAATTGACAGAATGTAGGGTACAAAGACCACGAAACCCTCAACTGGTGTCAGACGCAGACCTGCAACCGACAGGAAGAAATAGACTCCCGCTATGGTTGAGATAAAGCGGTTTACCTTTACTCCTTTGATATTGTTCACCAATCCTGTGTATTCCCAGATGGAAAGACCTGTGATGAGTGCGAAAAGAGCAATCAGCGCGTGAGGATGAAGGATGCCCAACACCATCGCGGTGACGAAGAATACGCCTGTAACAGCTCTGACAATCAGGTTCTTTAGTTTATCACTCATAACTGTATGTTTGTTTATAAATCACTTGCGTTGTCGTTACCTTCTTTTGCTATTCTTGCTTCGTGCTCTGCTTGTGCCTGCTTAACCTCCTCTGGCATGTCCTCTAATTTAGGCTGAGACTTCTCTTCCTGCTCAAGCAATTCCTGTGTACGACTTACCCAAGGACGCTTTCCGAAGATTTCTTCTACGTCTTCTGCCATGATTACCTCACGTTCAATGAGAATCTGTGCCAAACGGTTATGACCCTCTTTGTGCTCTGTCAGAATCTGTTTTGCACGCTCATACTGTCCGTTTATCATGTTCAGAACTTCCTCGTCGATAGTCTTAGCTGTTGTATCAGAGTATGGCTTCTGGAAGTTATATTCATCATTGTTATAATAACAGATGTTTGGCAACTTCTCACTCATACCTGCATAAGCAATCATACCATATGCACTCTTGGTCGCACGCTCGAGGTCATTCATTGCACCTGTTGAGATATGACCAGTGAAGAGTTCCTCTGCTGCACGTCCACCGAGCAATGAACACATCTCGTCAAGCATCTGTTCTTTTGTTGTGATAGGACGCTCTTCTGGCAGATACCATGCTGCACCGAGTGCCTGACCACGTGGTACGATGCTCACCTTTACCAATGGGTTGGCATGCTCACAGAACCAACTAATGGTTGCGTGACCTGCTTCGTGAAGCGGCAATAGTGCGCTTCTCGTCAGCTGTCATAATCTTTGTCTTCTTCTCTAAGCCGCCGATGATACGGTCTACAGCGTCTAAGAAGTCTTGCTTTGTTACCTCTGTGCTGTCGTGACGGGCTGCAATCAGGGCAGCTTCGTTACATACATTGGCAATATCAGCACCTGAGAAACCTGGCGTCTGACGTGCAAGGAGATCGATATCAAGATTCTTCTCTAACTTCAAATTGCGCATATGAACGAGGAAGATCTCCTTACGTTCTGGCAAGTCTGGTAGGTCAACGTGGATCTGACGGTCGAATCGTCCGGCACGAAGGAGTGCCTTGTCGAGCATGTCAACACGGTTAGTTGCAGCAAGAACGATAACGCCTGAGTTCGTTCCGAAGCCGTCCATCTCGGTCAGAAGGGCGTTGAGCGTATTCTCACGTTCATCGTTTCCGCCCATAGCTGGGTTCTTTGAGCGAGCACGTCCAACGGCATCAATCTCGTCAATAAAGATGATACACGGTGACTTCTCTTTAGCCTGATGGAATACATCACGCACTCGGCTCGCACCAACTCCGACGAACATTTCAACGAAGTCAGAACCACTCATAGAGAAGAATGGTACACCAGCCTCACCTGCAACAGCCTTAGCCAAAAGGGTTTTACCTGTTCCCGGAGGACCAACAAGCAGTGCACCCTTAGGGATTTTACCACCTAAATCGGTATATTTCTTAGGATTCTTCAAGAACTCAACAATCTCTTGTACCTCCTGTTTTGCACCTGTCTGACCAGCAACATCCTTGAAGGTGATACCCATTTCGTTGGCTTTCTCATAGAGTTTTGCCTTAGATTTTCCAACGCTGAATACTCCACCACCTCCGCTGGCACCTCCGCCCATACGGCGCATGAGGAAGTACCAGATGCCAAAGAAGAATATCCATGGTGCAATAGAGCCAAGAATATCGAGAATCGTGTTACTTGTTTTGTTCTCATAACTATAGCTTACGATTTTCTTTTGAGCTACAGCTTGATCGAGGAAGGTTTCTACCTTATCAACCGAACCAATCTCCACGGTAACATAAGGGGCTGTACCCACTTCTTGTGTACCCTTCTTAAAGATGTCACGGATATGGTTTGGGCTTACATACATGCGTAGGGTATTGTCATTCCGATTGACAATTACCTTTGTTGCATAGCCTTTAGCAACGTATTGTTTGAACGTGGTATAGTCCTTGTCTATACCTGCACTTGACGGAAAAAGCCCATTTCCCCCAGCAAAGAATACTACTCCGAGGGCAATAATAACGAATATGTAGAGCCAATTCATATTGAATTTTGGCATATTCGGCTTGTTCTTTGGATTTGAATTGTCCATTTTGAAGTCTGATTTTTTATATAAAAAGGCGATTACCAGGTTACTTTATCAGTCTAAATCTGGCAGAGTGGTCAACTTGGCGTCCTCCCAAAGGTGTTCTATGTCATAGAATTCACGTGTCTCTGGGGTGAAGATGTGGACGATAACGTCCGCATAATCAATCGCCACCCACTGTGCATTACCAAGTCCTACGCAGTTGATAGGCTTCTCACCAATCGTTTCGCGAACATAATCGCTCACTGATCCGGCAATAGCTTCTACCTGTTGTGAGGAGTTACCCTGGCATATAACGAAATAGCGGCAGATAGTACCATCGATCTCTGATAGGTCTGCAATAACTATGCCATGTCCCTTTTTATCTTGAATTCCCTTCGTAATTAATTCTACTAAATTCTTTGTCTTATCCATTAAATCACATTATAATATACGAGATGCAAAGGTAGCGCAAAAGGAATGAAGCACAAAATAAATTTCATTTTATTTAGCAATTTGTTCCTGTTGGGCTTATTTGGGCTATTTAGCAACGAAAAACTGTCTTTGAGAATATTTTTATCTCTTTTCATGAAAAAAGTTGGTAGAAGTTTTGGTAGTTCAAGAAAAAGTGCTAACTTTGCACTCGCAATTCGGAAATGAGTTGTGAGGTCAATGGGATATGGTGTAATGGTAACACTACAGATTCTGGTCCTGTCATTCCTGGTTCGAGTCCGGGTATCCCAACAAGGTGAGAGAGTTGAGTTTTCAACTCTCTTTTTTTGTTTCATTCAATAGCTTAAATATTTACCTGATAGAGTATGAAGAAGTTATTTACAGCCATTTTGGCAGCATTGGGAGTAGGTATGGGTGCATGTGCGCAGAATCCTTATACGGATGTAGATGTTAATCGTTTTGAGCAGATTATTAAGTCTGACTCTGTTCAGTTGGTGGATGTTCGTAAACTTGATGAGTTTACAGAAGGGCATATTCCAGGTGCAATACATATTGATGTGTTGACGCCTTCTTTCCTTTCTAATGCTCTTGCTAAGCTTGATAAGAAACGTCCTTGTGCCGTTTATTGTCGTTCTGGTAAGCGTTCTGCTATGGCAGCGACTCTTCTTGCCAAAGAAGGATACACTGTTACCAACCTTTTAGGTGGTATCATTGCATGGACTGAGGCAAAGAAGAAGACAGTAAAGGAATAAATAAGTTAGCTTTTAGGTTCTTCCGTTAAATCCAAATCGGTCAGTAGAGGCTAAACATATTTTGTATTATTATCGAACAGATTGTTTGGCTTTGTAACGCAGGCGTAGCGGGTTACGTCAAGTTGCAAAGACGGATATTGCAGATGTTTGTAAACTATTTTTATGTTTATCGAAGGCAATACATGGTCTTTTGGCTTCTAAAAGACGCCTAATTGACTTGTAAAAGATGCTCTTTTGGAGTCTTACTAACGCCCTTTTGAAGTCCAATTAAGCATCTTTTCTTATACTACTTTATAACCGTTTGATTTACTGTTGGTTACAAACTTGCATTTTACATGTGTATTTGCCATTATTTATTGGTATTTTATTTGAAATTATGTAATGATTTTTTGAAATACAATCTGTGGGTTTCAGAAGTATAAAAATTATTGCTTTGCGATAAAAACAAAATATGTTTAGTTTCTAATGACTGATTTGGGGTTAACGGATGACCTTACTTTTAGGGCATGTTTTATGGTTGACAGGTACTCTTTTTATCTCTCTCTCTTGGGAAATTCGTATCTGTTACGAATTCTTTTTACGAAAATAATTCGACAATAACACTTTGTTGTGAGAGAAATAATTGCGTTATAGATGATAAGAAAAGGGGCAATTCTGCAAAGAATTGCCCCTTTTCTTGGTTCTATTTCCTTCAATCTACCCTTGTATTATTATGAAACTGAATAGATAAGAAAGTGCTTTTTATTTGTTTTCAGCATCGATAGCCTTAATCTTCTGCTTCACTTCATCCATATCATCTTTGAGTTTCTGGATGCGACGATTCATTTCGTCAATAAGGCTGTTGCCCTTCTTTGAACTGATGTTGAGGAAACCGAGATTGTTCTCGTAAGTGTTTACCTCCTGCTTTAACTGTTCAAAGCGACGGAGCAGACGACCACGCTCGTTGTCGAGTGCATCAACGCCGCGGTCAGCAACCTTCTTGAGGTTATTGCGGAAGTTGTCAACTCGTTTACGTGCTGCAGAGATATGGAGGTCTTTATAAATCTTATCCAATACCTCGTGGTATTCCTTGTAGAGTTTATCTTTCTCTTTATAAGGAACGTGACCCACCTTATTATATTGCTCAGTCAGCTTCTGTACCTTCTCTTGTAAGTTCTCACCTGTTTGTTCAACAAGTTCTTTCAGCTGGCTGATGATATCACGTTTCTTGTTTAAGTTCTCATGTTCCTCATTGCGAGAGTCAGCGTGAACAGCGTTGCGAGCCTCGAAGAAACGGTTGCAAGCAGCAAGGAAATCATTCCACAACTGGTCGCCAATCTTCTTAGGAACCATTCCGATGGTCTTCCACTCTTTCTGTAAAGCGATGAGCTTATCAGATGTAGCCTTCCAATCGGTAGACTCACTCAATGCTTGAGCCTTTTCAACAAGTGCCTTTTTCTTTTCTGTATTCTCAGCAAACTGCTCTTTCAACTGCTTGAAGAATTCGCCTTTACGACCAAAGAAGTCGTCACATGCAGCACGGAAACGTTCAAAAATCTTCACGTTCATCTTCTGTGGAGCAAAACCAATGGTCTTCCATTCCTGCTGGATAGCAATGATTTCCTTAGTGCGTTTCTCCCAATCAGCAGAAGACTTATTCTCTTGTTTTGCAAGTTCTTCAGCCTTTTCGCAGAGTGCAGTCTTCTTTGTTAGATTCTCTTCTTCGCGTGTTCGGAGTGTTTCGAAGTGCTGTTGGTGACGCTTGTTGATAACAGTGCTGGCAGCTTTGAAGCGTGCCCAAATCTGCTCGCGAAGTTCCTTAGCAACAGGACCTGTCTCACGATATTCTTGATGAAGTTCCTGTAACTGGTGGAATGCACTGATAACATCTGTTTCTTCCGCCAACTTCTCAGCTGCTTCACAGAGTTTAGTCTTCTTCTCAAGATTCTTCTTGAAGTCGTATTCGCGTGCCTCACGATTGAGGTTTAACAAGTCATAGAACTGCTCAACATAGAGTTGATAGTTGCGCCAAAGTTCGTTAGCCTTCTCAGCAGGAACCATCTTGATTTCTTTTCCACTCGTGCTGAAGCTTCTTGAACTGGTCAAAGTTCTTGTTAGCCTCTTCAGGAGTAGTAGCCATCGCCTTAATCTGTTCGATGATAGCTTCTTTCTTCTTGAGGTTCTGCTGCTTCTCCTCTTCAAGTGCGAGGAAAGCCTTTTGGCGTTTTTCCTTAATGATGGTCATCTCTGCCTTGAAGATTTCTTCATCCTCATCAGGCAATACCTGGTATTTCTCTGGGTCACCGCCATTCTCGAGATAAGCTTTTCTGCTGTGCTTCGCGTTCAACAAAATGCAACTTGTAGAATACCGCTTTTCAGGTGCTCTACTTCAGCTTTCTCTGGTGTTTCATTATCATCAACGATAGCTTTCAGGCGCTCAATAATCTCCTTTTTTGAACTATAAGTCTTAGTAGCGAGATTTTCCTTCTCGCTCTCTGACTTTGTTTCAACTGGTTGATTGAGGTTTTCTTCTACAGCATCAGTATTAACATTCTGCACTTCGGAATTCTCCGTTGTAGCATTGGCTGCAACTTCTTCAGACAGCTTAACTTCTTCTGTACCCTGATTCAGGGCATTTTCTTGAGAGTCCATCATTTCACTTTTTGTTTGTGATTTGGGTTTTTCCACATTTAAGGTTTCAGACCATTGCAAAGATGCACGGTAGTCTTCTACCACTAATATATCAACTGCAAACTTAGATAAAAAGTTTGAAAGTACCTAATTTTAAGTTGATTTTTTTTAATTTCTCTCTTCTAAAGCAGGCGTTTACGGCGTAGTAACCACCATGATGCAGCAGAAACGACGACTGATAGGAACATTGCAACAGGGAATCCCCATGGATTCGTTTCCATTCCATTGACAAGGTTCATACCGAAGAGGAGGATATAAGCGTTGGCAACATCATAACAATTGACACCGAGGTGAGCGTACGCATCACGGTGTTCATGTTGTTGTTGATAATGCTTGAGTAGGTGTCCATGGTGGATTCAAGAATATCAGAGTAGATACTCGTTGTTTCTCGTGCCCTGTGACATCTCAATATTTACGTCTTCAATCAGGTCGGCATCCAACTCGTCAATCTGCAACTTAAACTTCAACTTAGCCAAAAGGTTCTCGTTGCCACGAATGGATGTGATGAAGTAGGTAAGCGAATCCTGCAGACGACTTAGTCCAATCAAACTTTCGTTGTCTACACCTTTGTCCAAGTTACGCTTAGCCTTTTCAATCAATGTACTGATTTGCTTCAGTCGTTTTAGATACCACACAGCAGAAGAAAGGAAGAGACGGAAGATAAGGTCTACATAGTCAGTAAAGCCCTCATTTCTCTTTTGCTGATAGCTGACGAAGTCGAGCATCATATTTGTCTCGAAATTGCAAACCGTGATGGTTACATCTTTCTTGTGAATGATACCTAATGGTACTGTTGTATATGGGGTTCGTGAGCGAATTTCCTTCACGTAAGGGATACGGAGGATTATCAGCATCCAACCATCATCATATTCATAGCGTGCACGCTCATCGGTATCGCTGATATCCGATAAGAAGTAGTCTGGAATATGAAAAGTGTCTTCGAGTTCTTGCTGATCCTGCTCTGTTGGGCAAGTAACCTGAATCCAGCAGTTAGGCTGCCATTCCTTAATGGTATTCAGGGTTCCGTTAATGTTCCAATATGTCTTCATTAGCTAATCTCCATAGTTAAATAATAGTGTGGGGATTAGCAACTTCTTGTTGTAATCCTCACGCCTACAGTTTGAAATTCTCCGCGTGATAATCGTCCATTTAAAAATTACGTATTGGTTTTGTGACTGCAAAATTAGCTAAAAAAATCGGTTGTGGCAAACAAAAGATTAAGTTTTTCATTGTTTGTGAGGGGCTGAGAAGATGTGTCTGGAGATGAGATGAAGAAAAGTTGTAAGGATTAATATCATTTGTGACAATGTGTGTGTTTTTTGCTAATAGTATGTTATATCTTCTCGTCTTGTGCTTTTTTCTAAGCAACTTATGTATAGATTAGCTTTTACTTGTTATATCCTACGATTGATTAAGTTCGTTATGACGAATCTCTCTTAACCTTTTTAATAGATGTGCTGACGGTCCGCACGTGTGGTGCTGATAGTTCGCACATATGGTGCTGATGGTCCGCACCATTGGTGCTGAGTACTAAATAGGATGCAGAATGTAGTTGGATTGAGGGCAATGTTATGCTTTGAATTACATAACTGGCGTGCTAAAGCCTTAATCTCTGCTCTTGCTGGTTTTCCATTACCTGTTTGGGGAAGGGTAGGAACGTGGAAGATGAAACGAGGTTGCCAGAACTTTGGAAGACGTTGTTGGCAGAGTGTTCTGACTGCATTGGTGTCGCCTTGTGTAGTGAGTAAGACCACAGCTTCTCCAAAACGCTCGTCAGGGCAGCTTGTTATAGCAAAATCGGCTGTAAGAGAGGATTTCAGTAGGTGTTCTACTTCCTCAATCTGAATCTTAATACCGCCAGAATCAATCACATTATCTTTTCGTCCAAGGATACGGAAGCAAGGAGTTTTAAGTCCTTCCTTTGTGTTCGTAGGGAGAATTTTAGCTCTGTCGTTGGTTACTAAAGGGTGAGAGCAAACAGCAGGGGCATCAATAACAAGGCAACCTTCTTCATTGAGCCATACTTTCACACCGTCAAAGGGTTTGTACCACTCACTGGCGTCAGGTCCATTCAGACGTCGGAGCGCAATATGTGAGAGCGTTTCCGTCATCCCGTAGGTACTCCAAACGGCGTTAGGGAAATCCTGTAAAGCAGCTGACAGTTTATCATCAACAGCACCACCGCCTATAATAAGATGACGGATTTGGCGCAAACGCTCACGCTCTTTAGGTACTTGTAGAGAGTTATAGACCTGCAGTGGTACCATCGCAGCAAAGGTTATCTCCTCGTTCGAGATACCTGCTTCAGACAAAGAATGGTCAGAGAGAGGGTGTCCAGACGGTGTTACGCTCAGCAGGCGTAGGTTACGCTCAATACTTCTTACCACTACCATTTTTCCTGCAATGTAGTCGAGTGGCATACAGAGTAGGGCGGTATCGCCATCCTTTAAGCCCAAGAAATCACAAGTGATGTGGGCTGAATTGAGCATACGTTGCTTCTCTACCCACAGCGGTTTTGGCTTTCCAGTTGAACCACTGGTATGCACAAGGAGTTGTGGATTATCATTATGCCATTCTGAAAGAAAGTCTTGTAGTGTCATTGTTGTTTTATTTTTTCTTATTGGGCTAACAAGGCTAATTAGTCTAATAGGGCTAATAATAATCTTCTTAATCGCTGATCCAAAGCTGATCGCCCCTGATTTCTAATGGCATTGGGATATTGTCAGTGAAGAGTTGTCCCGTACCTAAGCCTTGTGGAGTGGTGATGTTTGGACCATAGATATCAGCTGTTAGCTGGGCGATAGCATTCAGTCCGATGTTACTCTCAAGTGCTGAGGTTATCCATGAATCAATGTTACGTTCTCTTGCTATTGTAATCCATTCTCTTGTTCCAGTCATACCGCCATGTAGACTTGGCTTTAGGATGATATATTGTGGGTGAATCGTATCGAGTAAAAGCACTTTTTCTGCAGGGTTATTGACGCCGATAAGTTCCTCATCAAGGGCTATCGGTAGGGGAGAGTCAGCACACAAGCGTGCCATCTCCTGCCATTGATGCTGTCGGATAGGTTGTTCGATGGAGTGGATATCATATTGTGCCAATGCTTCTAATCGTTGCATGGCATCTTCTGGAGCAAAGGCACCATTCGCATCAACGCGTAGTTCCACCTGTTCACGTGTGAAAGTTTGACGGATATGGCGTATAAGGTCGAGTTCTTTCTCAAAGTCAATTGCACCAATCTTCAACTTTACACAACGGAAGCCAGCCTTGAGTTTCGTTTCCAATCGCTGATACATCTCATCGAAAGTTCCCATCCATACGAGTCCGTTGATGGTGATTCCTTCTTCTCCGCGTCCAAAAGCAGTGTTAAAGAAGTTGATGCTTCCCTTGGCATCCAACTGTGCTTTAGCTGTTTCTAACCCAAAGAGCATTGAAGGGTAAGGGCGCATAGCAGCGATGTCAATAACTCCTGTGTGGCAAAAGTCATCACAGAAACTGCGGAGCTTCTGCTCATATTCCTCGTCAGTCATGGCATCGCAAGACAGGTCGGGGAGTGTTGCGCATTCCCCACTACCCACTATGTCAGGCTGATTCGTGTCAGACAGCGTGACATAATAGCTCTTCCTTGTTGTGTAGATACCACGTGAAGTGCCTGCAGGGCGGAGGAAGTGGAGGGTGCGGGAGGAGATGTTTATCTTGTACATAGTATACTCTTAATTAAACATGATAATTTGGGACAATAGAACCGTGGGGGAATGGAAGACATAGTAACATATGAACATAGTTCTGAAAGTAACATGATCTTTTTGAGATATAGTAACAGAGGGGTACTTTCTTAGGGTAATACGACTCTTTATAGTTTACGATATATACGATACTTTCGCTTAAATTGAAGCTTATCAGCCCCGAAGTTTATAAGTAACCCATCATCTATTTGTGTTGATGTCAGATAGTTTACCAGTTGAACTTCATTGGCTATTGATAGGTCCTGCGTAGCTTTGAGTTCTAAAATGAGCTTTCCCTCAACAATGATGTCAGTACGATATTCACCGACAACAATCCCATCATAGAGTACTTGGATGAGTTTCTCTGTTTCAAAGTTGAGCTTTAGCTTTCGCAGTTCAACAACCATTGCATTTTTATAGACCTTTTCTAAAAATCCTGGTCCAAGTTGTCGACGTATGCGTTTAGCACATTCTATAATCTCAGTTATTAGCTGATCGGCTGTTATAATATCAGGTTGCTCCATATCAAGTTCTTTTGTATTTTCTCAAAGTATGATTATATGTGTCTGATTTCTTGTTCCTCAGACTCTACATGTGCTATTGATGAGATAGTTCTTATGTTATAGTGTCCTCAAAAAGACATGTTACTATAAGAACTATGTTCATCTGTTACTATGTCCTTAAAGCCCCAATACTTTGTTTCACAGTTCCCCTGTCTTATGGGAACTGCGGATACTTATCAAAGTCTGGCTTACGTTTCTCAAGGAAAGCCTTGCCACCTTCCTGTGCTTCGTCAAGTGTATAGTAGAGCATGGTGGCATCACCTGCAAGCTCCTGAATACCTGCCTGACCATCAAGTTCAGCGTTGAAGCCAGCTTTCATCATACGGAGTGCCAATGGAGAACGCTCTATCATTGTCTCTGCCCATTCTATACACTCGTCTTCGAGACGGTCGAAAGGAACCACCTTGTTGACTAATCCCATTCGTTCTGCCTCTACAGCAGAGTACTGACGACACAAGAACCATATCTCGCGAGCCTTCTTCTGACCAACGACACGTGCCAGGTAAGATGCACCGAAGCCAGCATCAAAGGATCCAACCTTAGGTCCTGTCTGTCCGAAGATAGCATTGTCTGATGCTATTGAGAGGTCGCATACCACATGAAGGACGTGTCCACCACCAATGGCATAACCGTTAACCATAGCGATGACTGGCTTTGGAAGGCGTCGAATCTGCATCTGCAAGTCAAGTACGTTGAGGCGTGGAACACCATCAGTACCGATGTATCCGCCATGTCCCTTTACGTGCATATCACCGCCAGAGCAGAATGCTTTGTCGCCAGCACCAGTCAGAATGACCACGCGGATGTCAAGGGCTTCACGACAGTAGTTGAATGCTTGTGACATTTCCCACACTGTTTTCGGGGTGAAAGCATTACGATAGCGAGGGCGGTTAATGGTTACTTTTGCTATGTGGTTGTACTCTTCAAAGAGGATTTCCTCAAAGTTGAAGCCTTCAATAGGCTTCCATTCTCTTTTCTCCATAAGGTCTTTTCGTTTTTGATTGATTATAGGGAGCCTGCCAAGTTGTTCCTAAAAGGCGGATAGACTGTGGCAAGTTATTATTATTTATGATGGGTATATAAGCTGAAAGTTGATACGTTGAGGGCCATTAAAAGGCTTGATAATAATCCTTCAAAGCCTGTGTATCTTCCTCTGCGTTGGTGAATACTTCTAAAAGTACTGGTCCTTCCTCTGAGTTAAAGAGCTTGTCAAGACTCTTGTCAAGCTCTTCTTCGTTGCGAGCAGAGAGGTAAACGATGTCGTGTGTCTGACAGATTCCTTCTGCAGAGGTTGTATGTTGGGCAGCAATAGCACTATCCCGATAAGGTGAACGCTCCAAACCTGGCAGCTGATGGAAGATACCTCCACCGCCATTGTTAAGTAAGAGGATAGAAAGATTAGGCGGAAGAGATTCGTTCCAAAGTGCGTTCTGATCATAGAAGAAACTCAAGTCACCAATGACACAGTACACATCCTCTTCTTCCTGATGAGCAATGGCATAGCCAACAGCCGTAGATAACGAACCTTCAATACCATTCACGCCTCGATTAACATAGATATATTGATCAGAGAAGATGTTACCTAAACGCACAGCCGAGCTATTTCCATAGAACAATTCACCATCGACAGCCTCCTCTCTCATCTTCTCATGGAAAGCCTTAACAGCCAACATTTGTGAGAAGCGCGGTCTTATCGTTTTTCGGATGGCTAAGGCTTTGTCGAAAGCCTTGTCCCATAGCGTTACAAAGTCACGCTTTTTAACGCCTTCTGTTTCATTGGCAAAGATACCGATAACATCCTCTGGTAAACCTTGAATCATATCAGTGGTGTGCATGAAGGTGTCACAAAACTCATCAATCCCATTCACAACGATAGACATCTTGCACTTACACTCACGTAAGAACTGGCGGAGTCGTTTGCTGACAATCGTTCCTCCTATATATATAAGGTGGTCAGGGTGATAAGCTTCATCCTCCCCAATCATCTTCAATACTTCGTCGATGGGTTGTGCAGGGCCAATATCGTCATCAGCCAACTTCTCCTGAATAACGACAGCAACCTTCTTTAATGCCTCAATTGCCTCAAGCGAATTGCCCACAACCTCAGGTGTCAGCTGTCCAAGAACAAACATTAGCTTCTTCCACGGAAGAAGTCAGCAGCCATTTCATAGACGCAGATACTATCAGTTGTGGCATGAAGCATGAAAATATTACGTTCATCTGGAAGCTTTGGTACGTCGTATTCAAAGAGCGGTTCACTGATTGGCACGTTGATATGCACAGGACTGCCATCATTCAAGCGTACAGCATTCAACGCTTCATTAACCAAACGGTTGCAATACCAACGTTCCTCCTCGTTATGAGGCTCTGGTAGTGTCACACTCTTGCGAACATTTGGCTCCAATGCACGATGTTGTTGAAGCGTTTGTCCATCCTGTTGGTCAATCCACTGCGCTGGTCTATCAGCTGAAATAATAATCAGTGGCCGTTTCTGATAGAACGCCTCAGCTGCTGCCGGTGCTAAGTTAAGCAGGGCAGAGCCCGATGTAACGCACACAACAACTGGTTCATTGTCTGCTAAAGTCATTCCTAATGCTACGAAACCTGCCGAACGTTCGTCGGTAACAGGATAACACTCAATCTCGGGACAAGCACAGAGATTGTGTACGATAGGTGAGTTACGAGAACCAGGACATACAACGGCTTTCGTTATTTTTTCCTTTACGAGCAGGGCTGTAAGAATGTTTACGTTTTCTTTGTTGCTGTACATTGTGGGTGTTGGGTGGTGAATGTTGGGTGATGATGAATTGAGTTATTGGACTTGTTAGGGCTATTGGGCTTATTAGCCTAATTAGCCTAATAGCCTAATCGGGTTTCAACAACTGGCGCATAGTGTCAAGTTTGGCTTCTGTTTCCTGCCATTCATTCTCTTCAATACTCTCCTTTAAGAGTCCGCCACCTGCATAAAGGCGACATGTAGAACGAGAGAGTTGCATGCAGCGAAGGGTGACATAAAGTTTTGCTGCACCCTTCTCGCCAAGTAGTCCACTGAAACCACTGTAATAACTGCGGTTTAGTTGCTCATTATGAAGGATAAACTGCTGTGCCTCATCCTTTGGCATACCGCATACGGCAGGGGTAGGGTGGAAGGCGGTAAGGAATGTTCCGAGTCGCTGTGTGTCTTTAAGTTGAAAAGTGAAGTCTGTGCGAAGATGCGCCAAATGTGCTGCACGTGTAGTGTAAGGCTTACTTTCAGTAATCTCAGCAGCAACGGTTGCAAGCAAGCACGGATATAATCAGCAACGAGTTGTTGCTCTTCTTGATTCTTAGTAGACCACTTCATATCCTCACCTTCATACCTCATTGTACCTGCTAATGCCATTGTCTGATAGCCCTCAGCATCACTGCGGAGTAGAACTTCAGGACTTGCAATAAGCCACATGCCTATCTCTGCAGTATAGAAAAGTGCAATATAAGAGCGTGGGTACTTCTCACAAGCCTTAAGAAAAATACTTCGCGGAGTCGTACGCTCGTCTTTTGTTTCGATAATCGAGCGCGCCAGAACTAACTTGCGGAATCTATTGTGTTCTAACTCTTTATGAAAACGGCAGAAGTCGTCGTGATAAGCCTCGCGAAGAGAAGGCGTTTCGTTAGTAAGTACCGCCTCGTCCTGCCAGTCGGGAATAGTATCAAAGTCCTTGCTACCGTCTAAAGGTAGAACCGTTGAAGCACCTTTCTGACCATCAAGTAGATAAAGTGTGTTACTATCATCGCAAAAGAAAGGAGCAATGACAAATCCCTTGCGCCCATTAAGTTCAGCAAGTGAGGAAATAGCCGTTGGCTTCTCTTGTTGTGAATAGCAATGACAAACCTTCTCGAAAGGCTCACGATAGATAAAGAAAGAATCCATTTACTTCTCTTGTGGGGCTATGACGTAGTTGGTAACTTGTACGCTTGAGATGAGTTCGTCTTCACCATTCTTGATATCAATGTTCCATACGTGTAGCGTATGCCCTTTGTGAATCAGTTTTCCGTAAGCCGTAACTGTTCCACCGTATGGCATCGCCTTGACGTGATTGCCGTGCACATTAATGCCCATAGCCATTTTCCCGGGGCATAACGCCATCGAACCGACACCTGCAAGATTCTCTGCAAGTGCCAATGATGCGCCACCTGCGAGGAATCCGAAAGGCTGTTTGTTACGGTCATCGACAGCCATTCTTGCCTTCAAAGTGTCGTCCTCGGGCGTAGAGATAAACTCCATACCGAGTGTACGGCTTAGTCCGTCTTCCTGATGAATACTTTTTATGATGTTTTCTACGTTCATAATCTAATCAACTTAATGTAATGCAAAGATAATAAAAGTTGGATAGATAACAAAATCATAGTAGGTTTAATAGGTAGATAAGTATAGACAAAGGTCATGTTTGGGTGCTTTTGAACTTAGCTATAGACACCTTTGACTAACCTATGGACCTGTAAAAGGTTATGTTTCCGTTTTCAATAGTCGTGTAAACGTTCCGCACATATGGTGCTAAGGCTCCGCACGTGTGGTGCTGTTGGTTAGCACCCTATGTGCGGACGGCTAAATAGCTTGCAATAAACAATCAAGAAAGGGGCAACTGTTGAGATACAATAACGATATAGATATCATAAGCGACACCATGATTTGAGTTTAAGATTATTCCAATGCCATAAAAAAGGAAAAAGCAGTCATAGTTTGCGAATTATTTAGTAAATTTGCATCCTATAAGAATATATTCGATTTAATTATAAATATGAACGTTTTAGAATTATCTGAGCAGGAGATTGGTCGCCGCCAAAGCCTGCAGGAATTGCGTGAGATGGGGATTGATCCCTATCCAGCAGCAGAGTTTCCAACGAATGCTTACTCTACTGATATTAAAGAGCAGTTCAAGGAGGGCGAACAGCGTGAGGTTGTAATCGCTGGTCGTATGATGGGTCGCCGTGTCATGGGCAAGGCTTCCTTCGCAGAGTTACAGGATAGCAAGGGTAGAATCCAGGTTTATATCACTCGTGACGATATCTGTCCGGGTGAGGATAAAGAATTTTATAATAAGGTTTTCAAGAAGTTGCTCGATATTGGTGACTTCATCGGAGTGAAGGGTGAAGTGTTTAAGACACAGATGGGAGAAATCTCTGTTCATGCTAAGGAGATTACCGTTTTGTCTAAGAGCTTGAAGCCACTGCCTGTTGTTAAGTATAAGGACGGTGAGGCATACGATAAGTTTGAAGACCCAGAGCAGCGTTATCGTCAGCGTTATGTTGACCTCGTTGTGAACGATGGTGTGAAAGATACTTTCTTGAAGCGTGCTATCGTATTGCGTACCATGCGTAAGTTCTTCGATGAGGCTGGTTATACTGAGGTAGAAACTCCTACCTTGCAGAGTATCGCTGGTGGTGCAAGTGCGCGCCCATTTATTACTCATTTCAATGCTCTCAACATTGATATGTATATGCGTATCGCAACAGAGCTTTATTTGAAGCGTCTGATTGTTGGTGGTTTCGAGGGTGTATATGAAATCGGTAAGAACTTCCGTAACGAGGGTATGGACCGCTTCCATAATCCAGAGTTTACTTGTATGGAGCTTTATGTACAGTACAAGGACTACAACTGGATGATGTCTTTCACAGAGAAACTTCTTGAGAAGATTTGTATAGAGGTAAATGGTAAGCCAGAAGTACAGGTTGGTGACAAGGTTATTAGTTTCAAGGCTCCATTCCGTCGTCTGCCTATCCTCGATGCAATCAAGGAGAAGACAGGTTTCGATCTCTATGGTAAGACAGAGGAAGAAATCCGCAATATTGCTGTTAACGAGTTGAAACTCGAAGAAATTGATGAGAGTTTCGGTAAGGGTAAGCTCATAGATGAAATCTTTGGTGAGTTCTGTGAGGGTACATATATCCAACCAACCTTCATCACTGACTATCCAGTTGAGATGTCACCACTGACCAAGATGCACCGCTCTAAGCCAGGACTGACAGAGCGTTTTGAGTTGATGGTAAATGGTAAGGAGCTGGCTAATGCTTATTCAGAGCTGAATGACCCAATTGATCAGGAAGAACGTTTCATCGAACAGATGCGTTTGGCTGACAAGGGTGATGATGAGGCGATGATTATCGACCAAGATTTCCTCCGCTCTTTGCAGTATGGTATGCCTCCAACTTCTGGTATCGGTATCGGTATTGACCGTTTGGTAATGCTGATGACTGGTAAGGAATACATCCAGGAAGTATTGCTCTTCCCACAGATGAAGCCAGAACCAAAGATTCCACAGTCTTCTGTTAAGGAATGGGCTGAGCTTGGTGTTGCTGAAGAGTGGGTTTATGTTTTGCGCAAGGCAGGCTTCAATCTCATCTCTGACATTAAAGAGGAGAAGGCACAGGGCTTGCAGCAGAAGCTCGGAGATATCAACAAGAAGTATAAGCTCGGTTATGAGAAGCCTTCTGTTGAGGCTATTCAGCAGTGGATTGACGGAGCTAACGAAAAGTAAAAAGTAAATGAAAAAGAAGTAAAAGGGCAGAAAGTAGGATGAATAACTAAAAGAGAAGTATAACAATAGCAATGGTATTAGGTCATAATACAATGCTGATATCTTCCACGTTCTCTACTTTTTCCCTTTTTACTCTTATTCTTAACGTCTATGTTCGACATCGGTAAAATAGCAATCATAGGAAGCGGTAGCTGGGCAACAGCTATCGCTAAGATTGTTGTGGAGCATACGCATCATATTGGTTGGTACTTCCGACGTGACGATAAGATAGAAGAATTTAAGCGGAGAGGACACAATCCTTCTTACCTCACAAGTGTAAAGTTTAACATGAATGAGGTGCTGCTTTCTTCGGATATCAATAAGATAGTGCAGGAGTATGACACCTTGGTGTTTGTAACTCCTTCTCCTTATCTGAAAGCTTTACTGAAGAAACTGAAGATAAAGCTCAATACAAAGCTAATCTTAACGGCTATCAAGGGTATTGTTCCTGATGAGAACCTTGTTTGTTCAGAGTATTTCCATGAGGCATATGGCGTTCCATATGATAATCTTGCTGTTATTGGTGGACCGTCTCATGCGGAGGAAGTGGCGATGGAGCGACTCACCTATCTTACTGTTGGCTGTTCAGACCTTGAGAAGGCACGCGCCTTCACGGAGGTGTTAGCATCAAACTATGTCAAGACTAAGACCTCTCCCGACGTCCTTGGTATAGAGTATGCTTCTGTCTTGAAGAACGTTTATGCTATCTCTGCAGGTATTTGTTCTGGCTTGAAGTATGGTGATAACTTCCAAGCAGTGTTGATGTCGAATGCAATGCAGGAGATGGAACGCTTTCTTAATACTATCAATCCTATTCAACGGTCCATCATTGACAGTGTATACCTTGGTGACCAGTTGGTGACGGGATATAGTAAGTTCTCGCGTAACCATACCTTTGGAACAATGATTGGAAAGGGATACAGCGTCAAGTCGGCACAGATTGAGATGGAAATGATAGCCGAAGGATATTTTGGTACGAAGTGTATGAAGGAGATTAATCGTCGTCTGCACGTCAATATGCCAATCCTTGATGCGGTTTATAACATTCTCTATGAACGTATCAGTCCACAAATAGAAATTAAATTATTAACAGATTCATTTAGATAAACACAAATGGAAAGTATTAAGTTAGACATCACGAAAGCCGCCCAGTTCTTGAATCCGGGCGCAGTAGAGGCTTATGCTCCTCACGTAGCTGCAGCTCAGGACGCTTTGGAGAAAGCTACTTGTCCTGGTAATGACTTCCTTGGATGGTTGCATTTGCCATCAAGTATTACCCCAGCGTTCCTTGCTGAGATTCAGGCGGTTGCCAATACACTCCGTGAGAAGTGTGAGGTGGTTGTCGTTGCTGGTATCGGTGGTTCTTACCTCGGTGCTCGCGCTGTCATCGAGGCTTTGGGTAACAGCTTCGCTTGGCTTGTAAATGACAAGAAGAATCCAACGATTCTCTTTGCTGGTAACAACATCGGTGAGGATTATCTCGCTGAGTTGACAGACTACTTGAAGGATAAGAAGTTTGGTGTTATCAATATTTCTAAGTCTGGTACAACAACAGAGACAGCACTTGCATTCCGTCTTTTGAAGAAGCAGTGTGAGGATCAGTTGGGTAAGGAGGCTGCAAAGGATGTGATTGTTGCTATCACTGATGAGCATAAGGGCGCTGCACGTGCTGCCGCAACTAAGGAAGGTTACAAGACATTTATCATTCCTGACAATGTAGGTGGTCGTTTCTCAGTGCTTACTCCAGTAGGTTTGTTGCCAATCGCAGTCGCAGGTTTCGATGTTCAGAAGCTTGTTGAGGGAGCACAGGTAATGGAGAAAGAGACATCTGCTGACGTTCCTTTCGCAAACAATATTGCTGCACGTTATGCTGCTGTTCGTCAGGGTCTCTACTCACAGGCAGGTAAGAAGATTGAGATTGTTGCTAACTTCCAGCCAAAGCTTCACTTCTTTGCTGAGTGGTGGAAGCAGCTTTACGGAGAGAGCGAGGGTAAGGATCGCAAGGGTATCTTCCCTGCAGCTTGTGACTTCACAACCGACCTTCACTCAATGGGTCAGTGGATTCAGGAAGGTGAGCGTTCTATCTTCGAGACTGTTATCTCTGTTGAGGAGCCAAATGCTAAGGTACTCTTCCCACACGATGAAGAGAACCTCGATGGCTTGAACTTCCTCGCTGGTAAGCGTGTTGATGAGGTTAACAAGATGGCAGAGCTCGGTACACGTTTGGCTCACGTTGATGGTGGTGTTCCTAACATCCGTGTTAGCGTTCCTACATTGAACGAGTACTACCTCGGTCAGCTCATCTACTTCTTCGAGAAGGCTTGCGGTATCAGCGGTCTTATTCAGGAAGTGAATCCTTTCAATCAGCCAGGTGTTGAGGCTTATAAGAAGAACATGTTTGCTCTTCTCAATAAGCCAGGTTACGAGGCTGAGAGTAAGGCTATTCAGGAAAGACTGACAAAGGAATAAGAACCTCCTCCCAACCCCTCCAAAGGAGGGGAGAGAAGCCCCACCCGACCTCCCCGAAAGGGGAGGAGTTCCTAATGGAATCTAATTTATATAGTGTGGGTAGGGCTTAAAGGAGAGTAATATTTTAATGTATCCTCAAGTTCTTCACATAGCTGAGGGACTTGAGGATAATAATATATAATAAAGGTAAAGCAAGCAGCGATGACGTCTCAATCTCAGCAAGACATATCCTCCTTCGACAAGACTGGTGTAAGTCCCAAAGTTGTTCTCTTTGATATGGATGGTGTTCTTTATGATTCAATGCCAAATCATGGTGTTGCGTGGCAGCGTGCTATGAAGGAGTTTGGTATTCACTTCACCCTTGAAGACTCCTATGCAACAGAAGGTGCGCGTGGTGTAGATACTATTCGTAAGTATGCTAAGGATCAACTCGGTAAAGAACTGAGTGAGGAAGAGGCACAGCAGATGTATGATGTGAAGGCGCATTACTTCCATGAAATGCCTGAAGCAAAGGTGTTTGATGGTGTCGTCGACCTTATGCAGAAGATTAAGGCGAGCGGATTAAAGATTGGTATTGTAACTGGTAGTGCACAGCTCCCATTGATAGAGCGTGTCACTCGTGACTTCGGTGAGTTCGTTTCTAAGGATCAGATAACAACAGCATACGACGTGAAGCGTGGTAAACCAAATCCTGACCCTTACTTAATGGGATTGAAAAAAGCTGGTAATTATGCGCCCGCAGAAGGTATTGTTGTTGAGAATGCACCACTCGGAGTGCACGCTGGTGCAGCAGCAGGTTGTTATACAGTTGCCATTAATAGCGGTCCTCTGGCTGATTCAGTACTTTTGAATGAAGGTGCTAATATTCTTTTCCCTACTATTCGAGCGTTTGCAGATAATTGGGAGTGTGTTTTAGAGAATCTTTCAAAGCGTTAATTAGGGTGTTTTAGCGATTAGTGGAATCGTTCTATGCTGTAAACTTTTGTACGTTCCAGCTCCCTTCGTTATCTATAAACCTCCCTACGCTTAATAAGTTTGTGTGCTATTGCTCATGATATTATCACAGAGTAACGCCTTAATAGTCCTTTCTGCTTTAAGAATCCTACGTTGTTAGCATAGCTATAAGCTATCCGCACGAATGGTGTTAAGCCTCCGCACCATGTGTGCTTACCATTCGCACCATGTGTGCCGAGCCTCCACACGCTGGCAAGGAGTGGAAAGACAAACTTATTATGGTCTATCCTTACTATGGAGAAAAGAGGCATATTAATGAGAAACGGCTTCTTAATAATTCTCATGAAAAACTTTTTTGATGCAATACGCAAATCATCATTTTCATTTTATATCTCTGTCTTGTCACAACAAAGAAAGTTCTTAAATCAAAATTTCCTGTCACTTCCGTCATTGGATTTTGATTTCTAACTAATTGATATATAGTTTGTTTGTGCGAAGTGTTAAAAGTGACAGTAAATAGAAAACAAAAATACGATGGTATTATAGTGGCGTACTTCATAATTCGGGAGGTCCGAATAATCCTTTTATCTTCATAAAAGACTTTGAAATAAACAAAAATCGTGAGACTTAAAACGCCTCACGATATTTATTTTCTTCCTTATCTTCGAGCATTGAAAGGTAACTGTTATATCGACTTTCAGCGATATAATGTTCTTCAAGAGCCTTTCTTACAGCGCAGCCAGGCTCATGTGTGTGTGTACAGTTTGAGAATCGACAATCTTTTGAAAACTTAAATATTTCACGGAAGTAGCTTGTCAGCTCTTCAGGTTCTATATCAAAGGTTCCAAATCCCTTGATACCCGGTGTGTCAATAAGATATCCACCCATTGGCAACTCCAGCATCTCACTGAATGTAGTTGTGTGCATACCCGTGTTATGTACATCGGAAATCTCAGCCGTACGGAGGTTGACATGGGGTAGGAGAGCATTGATAATCGTTGACTTTCCTACGCCACTATTACCGCTCAAAAGGGTCACCTTTTCAGCTAATAATGGTTTTAGTTTCTCCACACTGAACTCATTATCAGCTTCGGCACTCGCTTGTATCTCTATGCACTGATAACCGATGGTCTCATAGAGATTCATTACTGCATGCTGGTAACGTAGTTCATCTTCATCGAGCAGGTCGTGTTTATTAAAGACGAGTGTTACTGGAATGCGGTAAGCTTCGGCACTGGCAAGGAAGCGATCGATGAAAGTAGTAGAAGTCTCTGGGTAGTTTGTTGTGACAATCAAGAACGCTTGGTCGATGTTTGCAGCAATGATATGGCTCTGCTTAGAGAGGTTAGGTGACTTTCGGATAATATAATTCCTACGGTCTTCTATCTCAGTGATGAAAGCCGTTCCCTCCTGATTAGGTGTGATGACAACATGGTCACCAACAGCCACAGGATTAGTAGAGCGAATTCCCTTTAGGCGGAAGTTGCCCTTAATCTTGCTATCTATTGTCTTGCCTTCCTCGGTCTTCACCGTGTACCAGCTACCTGTGTTCTTTATTACTAAGCCGCGCATAAAAATAAAAAAGAGTGGCCCCTTCCCCTTACCCCTCCCCCAAAGGGAGGGGAGTAATAGTCACCGCATTAATCTGAATAGAATTGTGATAGTCGGTACATATTACTCCCCTCCCTTTGGGGGAGGGGTAAGGGAGGCCACTATGTTTTTTTAAACAGTCATAATCTCTTTCTGCTTATCCTCTAACAGCGTGTCAACCTGCTTGATAAACTTGTCATGAATCTTCTGCAAGCTTTCTTCAGCATCCTTCTCGTTGTCTTCTAGAAAGGCCGTCCTTGATAGCTTTCTTCAGTTTCTCCTTTGATGTCAGAACGAACATTGCGAATCTCAACCTTTGTACGCTCGCCAATCTTGTTACACTGCTTTACCAAGTCACGACGACGCTCCTCTGTTGGCTGAGGCAAGTTCAGACGAATCAGCTCACCATTGTTCTCTGGTGTGATACCAACATCTGAGTCCATGATAGCTTTTTCAATATCGCGGATAGCTTTTTTGTCCCATGGCTTGATAGCAATGGTACGTGCGTCAGGCACCATGACTGAGGCAACCTGATTCAAAGGAACCTTTGAACCATAAGATTCAACTCGTACACCATCGAGGATGGCTACGTTTGCACGGCCAGCACGGATGCGCTGCAACTCATCACTGAGATACATCGTTGCCATTTCCATGCGCTCGCTGGCATCATTTAATGTCTGCTTAACGTCTAACATATATTCGTAATATTAAATTTCTACTTTACAAAAATAGGTATTAATTCGGATATGCACAAGATTTTACTTTACTTTTTTGTCAAAACAAGGTTTTCTATCCTTACTATTGGAAGAGGTCATGTGTTTCTGCCATTAAAAGTTTGATGATACGTTCCAAACCTTCTTTATCGTCTTCGTTGAAGTCGTTGAGATGAGTGCTATCAATGTCGAGTACACCACGGAAAGTATGTGAGTCATCATACATCGGAACAACAATCTCGCTGCGTGAAAGGCTACTACAAGCAATGTGTCCAGGGAATTTCTCTACATCGGGAACAATAAGGGTGCGTTCTTCTTCCCATGCCTTTCCACAGACACCCTTACCGAATGGGATGACGTAACAGGCTACTGACCCCTGAAAAGGACCTAATCTCAACATATTTCCATTCTCTTGGAGATAAAAGCCCACCCAAAAGAAACGCTCAGGAAAGGCATCATGCAGTGCTGCAGACACATTTGCTAAGATACCCACAAGGTTTGTTTCATCCTTAATAAGTCCGGCAATCTGTGGTATGAGTTGGTTATATTGTTCTTTTTCTTGTCATTAAGAGTTATATTTCTTCCTATTTATTGTCCAATAATCTTCAATCGTTCCTCAACCATGTTTGTTAGTTCAACAAACTGAGCGATAGATAGTTGCTCTGGACGTTTGGTCATGATGTCTTGCTCATAGAAACCATCAGCTAGGTTTAACCGCATTGAAATATCTGTCGAAGCTCACCCGTAACATCTTTACGACGCTGGTTGAATACGGTCTTTCACCACACGTTTAAAGAGTACCTGATCACAACCAATGTCCGTCACTTTGTTGCGTGTCATACGGATAACGGCACTCTTAACCTTTGGAGGAGGGTTGAAGACATTCTCATCTACCGTGAAAGAGATATTCTACATTATACCACGCTTGTATCAAGACGGATAAGATACCATACGTCTTTGAGCCAGGTCCAGCAGCCATACGCTGGGCAACCTCACGTTGTATCATACCCGTACAGCAAGGGATAAGGTCCTTTATACTCAAGCATCTTAAAGAAAAATTTGAGACGAGATGTCGTAAGGATAGTTGCCTGTCAACACAAATTGCTTACCATCAAAGACTTCATTTAAATCCATGAGGAGGAAGTCTTGTCCAAGAATATTCTCACGTAACTTTAGGGAATTTCTCGTAGAGGAAAGCAACACTTTCCGAGTCTATCTCTACAGCTTTCACTTCACGTGGTTTCTCAACAAGATATTGAGTAAGGACACCCATACCCGGTCCCTATCTCTAACACAGGGATATCTGGACAGGCATCAACGGTGTCAGCAATCTGGCGGGCTATGCTTAAGTCAGTGAGGAAGTGCTGACCCAAATTCTTCTTTGGCTTGACTAATTTCATAATTTTTCTTTATTTGCCTACAAAGATACTCATTTTATTTTGCATTAAAAAACATTTTAATTATCTTTGCTCCATTATATGAGGACGAAGAAACTGTTCAACAATACTGTGAAGATTGCATTGCCGTTACTACTTGGAAGTGCAATCTATATTGGATGTATAGGGGATTCGACTTCTCCAGTATCAAACATGTACTGCTACATGAGATGAACTGGACTTGGATGATTCTCTCACTCCCTTTCGGCATACTGGCGCAGGCTTTTCGTGGGTGGAGATGGAAGCAGAGTCTTGAGCCTATCGGTGAGCATCCACGCGCATCGGTCTGTGTTAACTCTATCTTTCTTTCTTACGCTGTCAGTCTGCTTATTCCCCGCATAGGTGAGTTTGCTCGTTGTGGAGTGTTGAATAGATATGATAAGATTGCCTTCCCAAAAGCTATTGGTACAGTAGTAACAGAACGCGCAGTAGATACGCTTATCGTATTACTCATCAGTGCCACAGCCTTTTTGATGCAGATAAGAGTTTTTACGAACTTCTTTTCAAGGACAGGTACACGTATTGATGATGTCTTCGGTATGTTCTCACCAACGGGCTGGCTGGTAACGGCTATCTGTGGTGTTGCATCAATTATCCTCTTCTATTATGTGCTACGTCACCTATCTTTCTATAAGAAAGTGAAGGAGATGTTAGGTGGTATATGGCAGGGAATAAGCTCTTTGCGTAAAGTAAAGAATATTCCTTTGTTTATCTTCTACAGTCTGGCGATATGGGGAAGTTACTTCCTTCATTATTACTTGACATTCTATTGCTTTGATGCAACAGCAAACCTCGGTCTTTCTTGTGCGCTTGTTAGCTTTGTCGTTGGCTCGGTAGCTGTTATTGTACCAACGCCTAACGGAGCAGGACCATGGCACTTTGCAGTCAAGACAATGCTGATACTTTATGGTGTCGCAGACAATCAGGCACTCTATTTTGTACTGATTGTACATACCATTCAAACCTTATTGGTTATTCTCTTAGGTGTTTATGCATGGATTGCACTGAGTTTCACCAAGACACCAGTATCATTGGGTGGTCCAACAGAGCTTACTCGTCCAGCAAAGTAATGTAGAGGAAAATAGTTTTGAACGAATGAATAAACAATGATAATAACCTTTTAAAATCAACATTATGAGTGAAATAAGAAATCTTAAGCCAGAAGGCCTTTGGAGAAATTTCGATGATCTGACACAGGTTCCACGTCCTTCTGGATTGCCAGAGAAAGTACAGAAGTTCTTGTTAGACTTTGCTGCAAGAGTTGGTGTTGAATCATACGTAGATGCTGGTGGCAATGTTGTAATGCGCAAGCCTGCTACACCGGGATATGAAAATCGTAAGACAGTTCTGTTGCAGGCGCACATGGACATGGTTCCACAGAAGGCTCCAGATAGTAATCATAACTTTGAAACAGACCCTATCGTGACACATATCGTGGATGGATGGGTATATGCAAACAACACTACACTTGGTGCTGACGATGGTATCGGTGTTGCTGCTATCATGGCTGTCATGGAAGATAAGACGTTGAAGCACGGTGTTGTAGAGGCATTGATTACTCGTGACGAGGAAACGGGTATGTATGGTGTTAATGAGATGCCAAGTGGTGAGTTGCACAGTGACATCCTTATGAACCTTGACTCTGAGACATGGGGTAAGTTTGTTATTGGTTCTGCAGGTGGTGTTGACATTACTTCAACCATAGCGTATAAGGAAGTTGCAAATGATCAAGAAACTGCTGTCAAGGTAACTTTGAAGGGTTTCCGTGGTGGTCACTCTGGTCTCGAAATCAATGAGGGTCGTGCCAATGCTAATAAGGAGATGGTTCGCTTTGTACGCAATGCTAGTTAACGAACTCGGTGTACGTTTAGCTTCTTGGGAAGGTGGTAATATGCGCAATGCTATTCCATTCAAGGCTGAAGTTGTTTTGGCATTGCCACAGAGCAAAGTTGCAGCTTTAAAGGATATGGTTGCTCGTCAGAAGGCACTCCTCGAAGATGAATTCAAGGGTATTGAACCAAATGTAGAGTTCTTCGTAGAGGATGTAGAGAAGCCTGCAAATCTTGTTCCTGCAGATGTTCAGGAGAAGTTAATCAATGCTATCTATGCCTGTCATAATGGCGTTTTGCGTATGATTCCTTCTTATCCTGACGTTGTTGAGACTTCGTCAAACCTTGCAATTATACATATTGAGCCAACTAAGGCCTCTATTATGATTCTTGCTCGCTCAAGCCGTGAGGACATGAGAGACTATATCTCTGCTCAGTTAGAGAGCTGCTTCAATATGGCTGGCATGAAGACTGTCTTCAGTGGCCAATATGGTGGTTGGGATCCAAACCCAGAGAGTGAAATCCTTAACCTCTTGAAGAAGGTTTATAAGGAGCAGAATGGTGTAGAGGGTATTGTGCAGGTAGACCATGCTGGTCTTGAATGTTCAGTTATCCTCGGCAAGTATCCAGGTATGGATGTTGTTAGTCTTGGTCCAACTCTCCGCAGTCCACATACAGCGAAGGAGCGTCTTGAGATAGCAACTGTTGAGCCATTTCTGGAAAGCTTCTCGTTCAGACTTTTGGAGAGATTCCTGTCAAAGTAAGGCTAATCATAATAGAATGAAAATGCAATGGTCTTCCGTTTTTATAAAAAGCGGGAGACCGTTTATAGTTTTTATCAAAGAACTCTTTATTCTCGAGATTTTAATTCATCAGTTTCTGATAAATCTTAATACGTTGATTCCATTCTATTTTTGGCAATATTCTGCAGAGAGTTTAGTGTTAGCAAATCGGTATATAATGGTAAAAGGATTTTATCGTTATATAAAGTAAGTTATCCTATATATAGAGTTGAGTTCTATCTTTCGTAATCGTTTTGTTTTCGAATCTCTTTCATTTTATGTCATCATCTTGTCTGACTCTCTAACTTGGAGGAGTTCGTATACTTTCGTTACATATGACAAACGAATCGTTCGATAATATATTAAAAAAGTGGTCAAGGGTTATAACTAATTGGGATTAAGGTTTTAGGACTAATCTTAAGTAAAAAGAAAAATTATGAAAAAGCATCGATTGGCAAAGTTTATTGCCACATCTCTTTTAGCATTCCTTGGTATGGTAATAATGGTTGCATGTACCGATGGGAGTCGGAAAAGTGGTTAAAAGCTTTTTCCTAAAAAGGGATTCCGTTGTTGTTCAAAAAGCAAACAGATTTACCTCAACGTGTCTTTAAAAATTTGAAACAGTCGTCGATACCGTTTTACGATGATTGGCATGTTCTTATACAAACTGCGGATACCAAGAGGAAGATAAAATACTACAAGATGTTTGAAAAGAAACTTCTTGTTACCGTATCAAAGAAAGGTAAGCTACTCTTTGATAAAAAGGATTTTACGGTAGACGACTTTATTAGTACAGATAGTACCTATCAACTCTATGTTCGTCCTTCCATTGAGGATTACTAACACTACGGCATACGTTTCTGTTGGTATATATCAAGCTGGAGACAGATAGAAGGCTTTCCTTTTGTATTAGCCTTCTCTAAAGGTGGAAAAGTTAAGTCTTATTCAATACCAAAGTCATGGGATCAATCGGATTTAGCAACAGATTTTTATATTCGATATATCCACGAAGCACAGCAAAAACCCGTAGATAAAGCATCGCTTATAAAACTCGCCCATATCTATGGCAGTAGTAACTTTGTACAGCAGGTTACTAATAATGGATTTCAATCAATCTGTCCAACGAAAGTCTTCTCACGTCATCTCCAGAATATAGAGGTTGCATCTGAATTCATGGATTCTGGTGATAGTACTAAGATAAGAAGTAAAGTCTATTTTTATCTTCATGATACTTACACTCCATTTGACTCAGTGTATGTGGAAATGAAGCGTGATGACGATGTTAATTATGGTTGTGTAATAGATAAGGTAATCCCTTAGTTGTTCCTTATATAACAAAAGCAGGGACATACGATTCGTACATCCCTGCTTTTGTTATTATCTGTTTTTTAATTAAAATGCCCAACCGAAGCCGAGGTATGGAAAGAAGAATGCTTTCTTAACCGCATTCTTCTCGTCAAGAGTAAAAGAAGGACTGAAACCTGCACGGAACAGGAAACCCTTGTTAGATACGTGACGATAGCCGATGTTTCCAAAGATATAGTAGCCGAATTTGTTGCGACTCTCATTGTAAGCCAGCCAGGTCTTTGTTCCTTCTGGAGTATTATATTCTCCTATAGCATGCTTCTGTTGGTCAGCTGACAACGAAGACTTCGGACCATCTACAGACTCCACAAAGATACCGTGTATATTGTATATACCCACACTGGCACCCACACCAAGCTCAAGGTTGTTCTTTTGGCTACCTAAGAGATAGTTAACTTCCAATGGTACAGCATAGCCACGTACGTCTGAACCTTCCCAGAAAATGCTGGAATTATGACCATAACCGAAGCTCAATCCGGCTCTCCATCCAAAACGTGTGTGGTCGTTGAAACGTGCATCATAGTTGATACCTGCAAGGTTTGATGCGCCCAATAGCTCCAAGTAAACAGCTTTGTTCTTTTCTAATCCGTTAGATTCTTGAGCCATTGCCACTGTTTGTAAGCCGAGGAACAGTGCAAAAATTAGTAATTTCTTCATTCTTTTAGTTATATATGATTATTTGTTACAAAGGTATAAAAAAAAACTAACAGTAGCAAAGGATTTGCTAAGGTTTTATAGAAAATGGATAAGTATTTGGTCGTTGTCAGGTTTTTTTATAGATGTAAAGGAGGTGGGGTTAGGATGTTTATATTTGTGTGTTTTGTAATAATATTTCACACCATCTATTTTTATTGATGCTTAATTGGCTTCTAAAAGATGCTCTTTTAGCTTGCAAAAGGTGCTCTTTTGAAGTCTTACTAACGCCCTTTTGAAGTCTAATTAGGCATCTTTTAAAATGGTGTTTTGTAATTAGTTGATTACTTGATATTTACAGATGTGTGTAAAAAGGAGCTTTTCAATCCTTTTTAGACAATATGATGTGAGTTTTTGTAATAATATTTCGCAGGCTCTTGCAATGGTTTAGATAGTGCTTTTCTGTCAAGATAATGGCTTGTTTTTATATAAGAATGCACGGCTCTTACATCCGTTCATAATTGTTATTAACGGAGTATGAGTCGTGCATTCCTATATTTTTACAATAACCTTTGTTGCAATGTCAGTGGGTTATAGCCTGTGTCATGCTGTTTATCAGCTCGTTTAAACCTATCAGACAACGATTTTAGAATGTTTCATCCTCATCATCGTCCTCATCAAAACCAAATAGGGCAGGGTCGACGAAGGCATCCATCTGACGGCGGTCCTTCTTAGTTGGGCGTCCTGTTCCACGTGCTCTGTCGACGAAACCACTGATGCGACTCATCTCTAAGAGTTCATACTGCTTAGCATCGGTCACATTCTCATAGACTTCTGGGATGAGTTTTGCACCAACACGTTGTTCAATTGGTTTGAGAACCTTGAACGAATAGGTGATAGGCGACTTCTTAACACTCACCACTTCACCCGCTTTGATTGTGGGAAGGTTTTACGTTGATACCTTTTATCGTGACACGACCATTCTTGCATGCGTCTGCAGCGATGGAGCGGGTCTTATAGATGCGGGCAGCCCATAGCCATTTGTCAATTCTCGCAATATCGTTCATAGTTTCATATTATATTAAAGAGGATGTGCGATTACTTCTTTCCGAGTTTGTTAAACTGATTCATTGTGATGTCGAGACCAGCAAGGGCAAAACTCTTGATGATATCTACGCCCAAGTCGATAGCTGGCTGAAGTTCTTTCATCTCCTCGTCAGAGTAGTGACCTAATACCCAGTCGACCTGTCCACCACGTGGATAGTCGTTACCAACACCCATACGCAGACGAGCATAGTTCTGTCCGATAAGTTGCTGAATATGTCCTAAACCATTGTGGCCACCGTTTGATCCATTTCCTTTCAAGCGGAAAGCACCTAATGGAAGGGCAACATCGTCAGAGATAACCAAGAGTCGGCTCTGATCGATATTCTCTTTGTTGAGCCAGTAGCGCACGGCATTTCCTGATAGATTCATGAAGGTCGTAGGCTTCAAAAGAATAATCTTGCGACCCTTGATGGTTATTTCTGCAACGAAACCATAACGTTTATCCTCAAAAACAATATTGGACGCTTTAGCGAAAGCGTCCAATACCATAAATCCTGTATTGTGTCTGGTTCCCTCGTATTCATAACCAGGGTTACCCAATCCACAAATCAAATACTTGTCCAATTCTTATATTGAATTAATTGTTGTCGTAGAGATTACTCTGCCGCAGCAGCTGCCGCAGCCTGCGCAGCTTGGATAGAGTTACGTGTAGCCTTGATAGAGCAAACTACAACCTCCTTTGGAGTTACCAACTCAAGACCCTCGAAGCTCAACTCGCCAACCTTGATACTCTTACCAAGACGAAGCTCAGTAACGTTGATGTCGAGGTGCTCAGGAATCTGAGTGTAAGGAGCCTTAACGTTAATCTTACGGATAGACATGTTCATACGACCACCATCGCGAACACCCTGTGCCAAACCTACGAGCTTAACTGGTACACCCATAACGATTGGCTTCTGCTCATTTACCTCATAGAAGTCTACGTGAAGAAGAGCGTCTGTTACTGGATGGAACTGGAGCTCCTTAAGAACTGCCTTGCGAGCCTCACCATCGATAACCAAGTCTACAACGTAGATGTGTGGTGTGTAAACCAACTTACGCAACTCTGACATTGAAGCAGTGAATGAGAATGCTACTGGTTTGCCATCCTTCTTTGCCTCACCATAGAGGTTACATGGAACCAAACCTTCCTTACGGAGCTGCTTTGAAGCTTTCTTTCCAAGGTCTGTACGCTTCTGACCTGTTACTTTAATTTGTTTCATAATTTTGTGTTACTCTAAATTAATATGAACTTTAATTCGCCATCACACACTGAGAGACTAAGGAATTGGAAATCTAATGAATATCACAACTTTCAATCCTCAATTTGCAAAAAGCGCTGCAAAGTTACTTCTTTTCAATGGATTGAGCAAGTATTCTCTTAAAAAACATAGAAAAAGATATTAATGCTTGCACGTACGAAGGAATTTTCCTACATTTGCAAAATAAAGTATTCAATACGAAACACAATCTTTTAGAACAGACAATGATCAATAGGGAATTAATAAGAATTAAGATTGTCCAGTTAACCTATGCATACTATCAGAACGGTAACAGGAATATGGACAATGCTGAGAAGGAACTTCTTTTCAGCTTGGCGAAAGCGTATGATCTCTACAATTACCTCTTGGCCTTAATCGTATCAATCACGCAAGAGGAGCGCCATCGCGTGGAGATTGCTGCAACTCGTGCTAATCGTGAAGGGACAGAGGCTCCCTCAGCTCGTTTTGTAAACAATAAGTTCGCTGTTCAGTTGGAGGAAAACAAGCAGCTAAATCTTTTCATGGAATCACAGAAACGTCGTTGGGAAGATGATATGGAGGCTGTGCGTAAACTCTGTGATCAGATTGAACAAAGCACTATCTACCAAGAATACATGGCGAGTGATGATGATTCATACGAGGCAGACCGTGAGGTGTGGCGTAAGATTTATCGTACACTCATACAAGAGAATCCTGAATTGGATGCTATCTTGGAGGAGAAGAGTCTTTATTGGAATGATGACAAGGAGGTTGTTGATACCTTCGTTATCAAGACCATCAAACGATTTGACCCTGCTAATGGGGCTGATCAGGAACTTCTGCCAGAATATCGTGACGAGGAGGACCGTGATTTTGCGCTGAAACTCTTCCGGTCAACAATCCTCAATGCTGATGACTATCAGCGATATATGAGTGAGTCAAGCCGCAACTGGGATTTCTCTCGTTTGGCTTATATGGATGTTGTCATCATGCAGATAGCTATTGCGGAGATGCTTACATTCCCTAACATCCCAGTAACGGTAACTATCAATGAGTATGTTGACTTAGCTAAGTTGTATAGTACACCGAGAAGTGGTGGATATATCAATGGTATGCTTGATACGATTGCACGTCATCTCATACAGATAGGTAAGATGATGAAGACAATGCCAGAGCCTCGCCAACATCGTCCTCGCAATGAACGCCAAGACGAAAGAGCACCTCGTCGTGAGGGACGTCGCCCAACGATTGCGCAGACTTCTGCTCAGCGTGTAGCTTATCGTCAGCAGCAAGCGACTGATCAAGCGGAGAATAAGGAATAAAGTCATAGGCAGAAAGCTATTAAGAGCCGTAATGAAAAAGGCTTGTTCAGCATTATAATGATGAGTATTTATAAAAGCCTTTCAGACGTTATGCTTGCCTATAGCCTCCTTTTCACGCTCATAAATTAAGAACATAATAACTGATAAATAATGAATACAACATTAATCCTCGCAGCACAGGCTGCAGGTCAAGGCAGCCCAATGCCTATGATTATCATGATGGTAGCTATCTTCGCCATCATGTGGTTTTTCATGATTCGTCCACAGCAGAAGAAGCAGAAGGAGGTTCGTGCTTTCCAGAATGCTCTCTCAGCAGGTGACTCTGTTGTTACTGGTGGTGGAATCTATGGAACAGTTAAGCATATCGATATGACAACTAATAAGGTTGAAATTGAGATTGCACGTGGTGTTGTTATCACTGTTGATAAGAACTACGTATTTGCAAACGTACAGGCTTCTCAGCAGGGTCAGACTAAGTAATTCTTATTGACAGAAAAGACGGAAAGCATTTGATGAAAACAAGCAAATCGCTTCATACATTCAGTACCTTCAGGAACTTCTTGTTGAGGATATTCAACAAGGAGTTTCTGATTTTTTTGTTTTTCTTGGTATTGAGTGGAGGGTTCTGGTTGATAATGACACTGAACGAAACCTATGAGCGTGAGTTCAGTATACCACTTCGCATGACGGGTGTTCCTCGTAATGTGGTTGTTACCAGTGACCTTGATTCTGTTGTCCGCTTTACAGTGCGCGACAAGGGATATATGATTGCGTATTATGGTCTTGACGATACTTTCCGCCCAATCTATGTCGATTACAAAGTCCATAGTGATGGACGAAGTAAGGGAGATATATCCGTTGCAGAACTTCAGCGTCAGATTTATCTTCAACTGTCAAAGAGTTCAAAGATAGCTTCTGTAAAGGCTGGCAAGTTCTCTTTCTCTTTCAATTTCGGTCGTCATAAAAAGGTACCTGTACGCCTTTTGGGAACAGTAACACCAGGTGATAACTATTATCTTGCTCGTGTTGACTTTACTCCAGATAGCGTTCAGGTTTATGCAGCTCGTAATGTGTTGGATAGTATTCAAACAGTCTATACGGAGCGACAGCAGATTACCAACTTTACAGATGTCAAGGAGTTGACTGTAGACCTTCGTAAGTTTACGAATGCCAAGTGTGTTCCTTCCAGAGTAAAGATGAAACTCTATCCAGACGTACTTACTGAGGAGACTGTTGAGGTACCTATTGAAGCTATTAATATGCCTGACAACAAGGTGATACGTACCTTCCCAAGCAAGATAAAAGTGAAGTTTGTGGTAGGTGCCTATCGTATGCGTTCGATGCCAAAGAATGCGGAGACAAAAGAACTTCTCCCTGTAGGCTTCCGTGTTGTAGTCAACTACGAAGAGATAGAGAAAGTAATAAGGAAAAATGTCCTGTCTATGTGATCAGTTCTCCTAATGGTGTACGCAACGTGCGACTGGAAGTAAATACGGTTGATTATCTCATTGAACAGCGATGATAGTAGCGTTGACTGGTGGTATTGGCAGTGGAAAATCTTACGTCTGTAAGCTTCTTGCTGAGCGTGGAATCTCTGATTTACGATTGTGATGCACACGCAAAGGAATTGATGCGCACCTCTCAACCACTGCAACAAGAACTCTCTGCACTTGTCGGTGACAATGTCTTCTGCGATGGTGTCTTGCAAAAAGCCATCCTTGCAGCCTATCTCCTACGGAGTGAGGCGCATGTGCAAGCTGTCAATGCGGTGATACACCCAGCTGTAGCGCGAGACTTTGAACAATCAGGACAGTCATGGCTTGAGAGCGCAATACTCTTTGATAGTGGTTTTGATAAGCGTACTCATATAGATAAGGTAGTATGCGTTACGGCTCCAGAAGAAGTACGTATTAGTCGTGTGATGGCACGCGATGGTATTAGTAAGAAAAAGACCCTTGAGTGGATGGCACGTCAACTACCGCAAGAGGAGGTATTAAGACGTAGTGATTATGAAATCATCAACGATGGTATACGCCCTCTCGCTCCGCAGGTAGATCACTTTGCTTTCCGTTATTTCAGAATAATTAAATTATAAACAAGAATAGATTAAAATGTTACAGACAATCCTTTCAATCGCAGGTAAGCCAGGTCTTTATAAGCTGGTAAGCCGTGGTAAAATGAATCTTATTGTTGAGTCGCTTGATGAAACTCACAAGCGTCAGCCAGCATTCGGTACAGACCGTGTGACGAGTCTTGCTGATATTGCAATGTTCACTGAGTCTGATGATGTTCCATTGGGTGAAGTGTTGGTAAAGTTGCGCGACAAGGAAGAGGGCAAGGTGGCTTCTCTGAACTGGCGCAAGGCTTCAGCTAAGAGTTGCAGAACTACTTTGCAGAGGTTCTTCCTGACTTCGACCGTGATCGTGTACACACAAGCGATATCAAGAAGCTCCTTCAGTGGTATGAAATCCTCGTTAAGGCAGGTATTACCAACTTCGAAGAGGATATGAAGCCAACAGAGGGCGATAATATTGATGACAGATTGTAAATATCGCTTTCAAGTCAGAAAACAAAACAATAAAAAGCACTGTGAGTTTGCTCACAGTGCTTTTTTCATTCTATTCTAAGGGCGATTGACTGTTAACTAAAAAGTCGTTTTTGCATAGTTCCACGGAAATACCAGTCTGGAGTGTCAAGGTATTTGATCTGTGGATTTAATACTGAACCACTGGTTAAAAATCTCAATTTCTTGCGCTGGTGTATAGCCTTGTGCAAGTAGGTAGACAGCCTCTCCTTCTTGTTGACTGCTTTGTCTACAACAATGACAGTATGTCCGGGATGACCACCGTTGATAATTACATCGCCAACTTGCAATTCTTTGCCTGTAATAGTAGTTAACTCCTTTTCAAGTGAGGCTGTTCCTGCATACGTGAAGACGAGATTTAAATACTTACGGAATGTTTTGTAAGAATAGTCTGCAGCTGTGTCCTTGCTATACCAGCACCGCCATGTCTTCTTGTCAATGTGGATGCGTTCACCTTTTGCCCAGCGAGCGTAATCTGCTCGAAAACCATTGGTAAAGTTGAAGTGAATCTTGTCATACTGCTTTGTCTGCCAAAGCCATAAGGCTCTGAGGTAGATAACAGCGTCAGCACACTGTTCTACTTCTCCATAGCCAAAGTCAATGTCTACGACCGCACCAGCATAATTTCGCCGTTTGATACTACCATTATAATAATGTAAGTCACTTCCAGCAGGCTTTAGGGGTAAATTCCGTAGGAATGAACCGAACGTTCCCTCTGTCAGTTTTACTTTTTCGTAGCCAGGGGAGGTGCTAAACGTTGCTTTGTTTTAGCAGTGGCTGCTTGCTCAACAGTGAGTCTTCTCTGCTGACTGTTGTGATTGTCCATTAGTCTTTCCCGAACAAGAAAGTAAAAAAGCAGCCAATATAATGGGGATAGTATGCGTTGTCTTCATTGTCTTCCTTATATGAATGTTATTTTCTTCACTCGCAAATATACGTATAATCTGCTAACTTGTCAAAGTTGTTGTTATAAAAAGCTTTTGTATATCTTCTTTTTTTAAAGGACGAGTGTGGATATTTTTTCATATAGCTTTTAACTGAAGGAACTGAAGTAACTCATTAAACCAAAGTATAGCTAAGACTATCAATAGTCTATTCAATTATTATCCTTCTAAACGGAAAATCCTTTTATCGTAATAGTTCAAAAACATATAGATTAATGTTTTGAAAAATCATTACATAATTTCAAGTAAAACACCTGTAAATAATGGTAAAAATACGTATGAAAAGCAGGTTTGTAACCAAAAAGAAAAATCAGTTGGTTATAAAGTAGTACAAGAAAAGGTGCTTAGTTGGACTTCAAAAGGGCGTTAGTAAGGGTCTTAAAGGGCATCTTTTGCAAGTCAATTAGGCGTCTTTTAGAAGCCAAAAGAGCATGTGTTGGTTTTTGAGTCGCATGAAAATAGTTTACAAATATCAGTTGATAGGGATGAACTATTTGTAGAGGAGGGATAGATATAGTATCTATTTGCGTTTTATCATGTAGTTTATCTTCCTTTGTAAGACTATCTAATTTGGGATAGTAATACCATGCAATTGTATAAATCTTATTCTATTTCCAATCTAAGTATTTAACGGAAGAACCTAAAAAAGCCCCCAAACACATTCTGTCTGGGGGCACATTCATCAATAACTAATCCATTTCATCAAAGTTCCTCAGCTTATAGCATCAGAACAAAAACCTTTCATCAGGGGGTAGAAGGCGTTTAGCCTACTGTAATCTGGCGTGCAATCTTCTGCTCCTCAACCTGAATCTTAGGCAAGGTGATGGTAAGCACTCCATTTGCTACACGTGCAGCAATACTGTCCTTTTGAACATCATCTGGTAAAATCAGTGTCTGCTCATACTTGCTATATGCGAACTCACGACGGAGGTAGTGAGCCTTCTGCTCGTTCTCCTCAGCTTTCTTTTCCATCTTAATGGTCAAATCGCCATCGCTGTTAATATTCACATCGAAGTCCTCTTTACTCAGGCCCGGTGCTGCAAAGCTCTACTATATAATTCTTCTCCGACTCCAGAACGTTGATTGCTGGTGCGGTTGGATTTGCCTTAGGCATATTTGCTGTGTTCAAAAATCATTGAAAAACCTCTGGTAACCATGAATTTCTATACATAACTTTGTCTCCTTTACTTTAATTTGTTTGTTAATGTTTTTGTACTGACTAATAAGCAAGGAGCATACCATTAGATATTTTGTGCCATTTTTGTCTGTTCTTTCTGACAATTTGACTTATGGAACCGTTTTAGGCTTATTGGATTAATAAGTCTAATAAAATCAACCTTTTGCTTATAATTAATGTGATTATACACTTTTTCGTTCGATGTGAAACTTTTGTGTACTTAAAATGAAATAAAATGTAATTTTGACTTGCTTTTTATATCTATATTTTTTTATATTTGCGGTATGTTAATCAAAATTTAGATATCAATGAAGAATTTTTACTTATCTGCAAAAGCTGTTTGTGAGCCTTTGTTTAGCTGGTTTTTACAAATACAGCGTACGCACAAAATGATGCGCTTCGAGTAGTTATACCTTTGGATCAGGGCTACTGAGAAGGCAACGGTAGAGTTGTTAGATGATCCTTTTTTTCTATTCATTTACTGATGGTAAGCCTACGCATTGGGCTACTGCAGGCACTGTTACGCAGTTGAAGGTTGGCGATCGATACAGTAGTGATACTGGTTTCGGTGTTGGTATTGAGACAGCTGCTAATGTGGAGGGATGCCTTAAGCAGGTGATTGACCTTAATCGTACGGGAAAGGAGGTAGTGCAAGGCGATGAGTTAGAATGTCTTGTACATTATAGTACGATAGAGAGTAAGCGATTAGAAGGTCCATTCCGTCTTGCTTTGCGCTGGTTGGATGCTGCTGGTAACGAACTCGTTTCTACAGAAAAAGACTTTATCAATAATCCTGACATCTACTTTGGACGTATGAAAGCGTATGGCGATTTGAAGTTTCGTACGGTTTGTCCAGCAGGAGCAGTGAAGTTGGAGTTTGCTCTTTTGGTAGCTCCAGGAAGTCAGGTACGCATGGACGATTTCAGTGTGTTACGTTTATCAGAGAAGGATAAGACTCCACTCGTAGCTATTCTTCCACAATATCGTACGATGATGGGTGAGGTAGGGCAGCCTACAACCTTCCCAATCGCATTGCAGGGTATGCATCTTAGTGCTGATCAGACACCAAACTTTGGGGGCACTAAGTCTTCTTCTGTGATGAAGTTAGACGTAGAAAAAAATTACCTAAGAATGGGACTGTTAAAGCTAATCTGACGATTACCCCACAGGTTGCAGGTGTTTATGTAGGTAGTAATACTTATAAACTTCGCTTCTCAGGTGCCGATGAAGATAATAGTGGATTACTTAATTTGACAGGTTACTTCAAGCGAGCAGGAACAACGCCAACGATTACACTAAAAAGGCAGATCAGCAGGTTCGTGAGATGAAAGCAACGCCTGGTAAGACTGATGAACAGCAACTTGACTTTGATATTAAAGATGTTATTACGAATGTTAACCTTGCTTTGAAGCATGATGCAAATTCTCCTTTCCGTATTGACGTGGGACAGTATTACTATGCAACAAGTTCTGGTAAGCTTTATCATCGTCCAGTAAAGGTGACCTTCGCACCACGTAAAGCAGGTGTATATGAGGCTGAATTAAGGGTCTCAAGCGTCTTGGCAGATACGTTGGTTATCAAACTTAAGGGTGTTTCTGAAGCAGCTACTTCAGCTGATTTAGTTGAGAATTTCACGGATAATCGTGCGATGGACAGTCGCTTTACAGGTGATGCGTGGAAGGGTTATCATAAGTTTGACTTAGGTTATTGGAAACTTAATGGTAAGTGGAATAGTAAAAGTAATGTTACACTGGCAGCAAAGGATACGCTCTATTATGATGAATTGATTGCTAATGGTGTGAACACGCTTCAGCTGACTCCTGCGAGTAGTGCTGCAAAATGTACCGCCGAATACTCTATTGATGGTGGTGGTCACTGGAAATTACTTACAGTAGGCGATGCTGATGGTAAATATGTTGTGGGTACGCATCGTCCTACCCTCGTACGCTTTGTATCTTCAGAGAGTGTAGAAGTTCAGCGTGTTACTATCACTCCAAATACAATAGATGAGCGTGAAGCATTTGATAAGATTGAAGAAGCAATGTTGAAGGATGCAGATAGCGAACCTTTAGCAGTCCCTTAATGAGACTTTCTCAGACTTACGTCATACACGTATTCTCGGCTTGAAGGGTTGGCAGAACCTCACTGTTCGTGGTGAACGCCCATTCTATGCATGGAAACAGAAGAATGCTGATCAGTCGGTTGTAGAGAATGAAGTAGCACAGATTTCTTTCTTGAAATATGGTGTTGAGGATAGACGTGAGCATGAAAGCTGGCTCATATCTCCAACTCTATCTTATAAGAATGCACAAAGTAAGGATTTGACATTCAGTTTGATGTATCGTAATCAGACTACTAATGGAGAAGAACTATTTGGTTTTTATATCATCACAGAGAAGGATGGTAAGGCTACACCTTACTTCTTAGACATATCTGAATATGTCCCAGCAGGAGTTAAGTTGGAGCCTGATATGTGGTTTGACTATCGTATAGACCTTTCAAAGGTAGAAGGTCTTACTATCGAGGATAAGTTCCACGTAGCATTTTCTTACTATAGCCCAGTGGGGGGTAATGCTACTTCTCTGAACTTTATGATTGATGATGTAACCTTCGGACGTACTGACCTTCCTGAACTGAGTGTTGATAATGACTTCATTCAGTTTGTATTCCGTCCAGGACAAGAGATGACACCTCAGCCACTTAATATATATAGTGATCGTACAACGGCACCTGTAACAATTACCTTGGCACCTTCTGCTCAGAAGAAGTATTTTAAGATTTCAAGTGAGAAAGTTGCCACTTGAAGGTGGTGCGCTTGCCGTTGGTTTCAAGAGTAATGACTCAAAGACGCACGCTGCAGCACTGCTTGTTCAGACACGTGGGGCAGAACCTATCATCGTGAAGCTACTCGCGCAGCCTATCACAGCAGGTATCAGCAATGTTGCTGGTGGTGATGAAGATGCACTGTTACCAGTTGTTAGCGGTTCAGAACTGACCGTTAATGGTAAGTATCAGAAGTATCAGCTTTTCTCAACAGACGGTAGTCTCTTGCAGCAAGGCGGTTATCAGCAGCGTATCGATTTGTCTGGTGTTCAGCCAAAGGTGTTCATCTTGAAGCTTAGCACCGATGAAGGCGTAAAGTCTTTCACCTTAAAGCGTTAAGGACTCAACTTCTGATACTCTGAGTGTGTGTATCAGAAAACAACAAAAGAAAGGGGATAGACGTTGATGTCTGTCCCCTTTTGTTTTGCTTTCTCACTTTGTTTCTTTTGCTCCTCCTGCTTTAAAAGGATAAAAGGATTATTCCGTTTCTCAAGCAGATGTTGTAATACGACTGCGTTGTTATGTTCCTCGTCGTGTGCCGCAAAGAGTAGGGTAGCGGTTGGATGTTCCTTGAGAACAGCACGCAGTTCGTCTAAAGCTCCACTTGCAGTTAATTCTGCACGATATCGTTCTGAGAATTCAGCGAACCTTTCAGGGGCATGACCGAACCACTTACGAAGTTCATTACTTGGAGCAACAGATTTCAACCAAAGGTCGATTTGTGCCTTTTCTTTACTGATGCCTCGCGGCCATAGTCGGTCAACGAGGATTCGATAACCGTCGGTTTCTTCAACTGGCGCGTAAGCACGTTTGATTTTCATTGTCTTATTCCATCATTAATGCTCTTGGGAACATAATCTCGTTTTCTACGTAGATATGCTCAAGGAGATTGTCACGGAACTGTCGAAGGTCTGCAAGTGCCTTCACATATTCAGGCTCAGCACCCTCTGGGGCAGTATAATTATTTGTTAGTTCTGCTATACGCTCATGACGCTCCATCTCGTCACTATGGTCAGCCATCATTGCATTGATAGGATGCTGGATAGTGCCACAATGGAAAGGCGCATGCTCCTGTCCGTACTCAGCTGCATTGAAAATATCAAGAATGTAAGGGAAGAGAATGTTCTCCTCCTTCTGACAGTGGAGGTCAAGGTCGGCAACACTGTTGCGGAAGTGATCTACCACACGGTCAAGTTCTGGATGATTAGCTGTGAGTGAGTTCAGTCTGATAGCAAGTTCCTCACCCTGCTTGCGTATGTAGCGATGATGAAACTTCAGTACATAGTCGACAAGCAGGTCAAGGTCCCATGCTTTAAAAGGGATAGTGCTTTGAGAAAATGTTTGTGTCATTGTTATCTTTACTTTTATCTTGTTCGTTTTATTTGTGTGCAAAATTAAATATAATCGAGGAGAAAGTAGGGGTAACAAATGTGTCCAAGTTGAGTTAAATCGAGTTAAATTTGTAGTAATCAAGAGAATCTTTGTAACTTTGTGTCCATGGATAATAATGTGATGAAAGCACTCCGTTCCTGTCCACTTTTTGCAGGAATGAGTGAGATAGAAATAGAACTAACGTTAGGCAACGTTAGCCATCAGCTTGTTTCCCTACCTTCGCATGAAGTATATGCCTTGGCAGGAATGCCCTGCAAGTATGTTGATATTGTGGTGAATGGCATTCTCATCTGTCGTATGGCTGCTTTATCAGGCAAGCAAGTTGAGGTAAGTCGATTGCATAGTGGTAATATGGTGGCTCCCGCCTTTATCTTTTCTAAGGATAGGAGTCTGCCCGTGAGTGTAGAAACGGATGGTAAGGTGCAGCTGTTTCCGTATGCGTCCAGAGGAGTTGAAACGTCTAATAGATATGGATGAGACGATTCGTATGAACTATATCCGTATTCTCTCAAATATTGATGTGTTCTTGACGCAGAAGATGAAGGTACTTAGCCTGTTTACTGTACGTGAGAAGGTGGCTTATCTTCTGATGGAACGTGTAGGAGAGCAGGGTAGCAATGAGGTACATTTGGAGCGTTCGCGTCAAGAGATAGCAGACTCGTTTGGTATTCAGAAGTTCTCCTTGCTTCGTGTTCTATCAGACTTTGAGAAAGAGGGTGCGATAGAGATTCATGGTCGAACAATCAAGATTCTTGACCGTAGGAAGATGTTGAAATAAAAGTTTTATCTCTCAAATATATTTTATTTATTCTATATTCTAAGATTTAATGTTACTGAATATTTTATTTATTGTCGTGGGTATAGCCCTCGTTTTTATGGGGTGCTGACCGCTTGACAGATGGTGCTGTGGCTGTTGCAGAGAAGATGAAGATACCGCAGATTGTGATAGGATTAACGATTGTTGCGATGGGTACGAGTATGCCGGAGTTCTGTGTAAGTTTTATTTCTGCACTGAAAGGAACATCAGACTTGGCGGTAGGTAATATTGTAGGCTCCAACATATTTAATGCTTTACTTATTGTTGGTGTTTCAGCATTGGTGGCACCGATGACAATTATGGAGACAACGGTAAGGAAGGATATCCCTTTTGCACTTGTAGCATCGGCTATGTTGCTAATGATGGGGCTTGATGGAGACATTAGTAGGATTGATGCAGGTATTCTCTTTGCGATGTTTCTCATCTTTATGTATATGACACTTAAAGGAGCTAAGAAGCAAGGTGAGGACGCAGAGACTGCTGATGAGGCTGAAGGGAAGAAGCCGATGGCAACGTGGCTGTCTGTTGTATGGATTCTCGTCGGATTGCTTTGTTTGATAGGAGGTAGTAACTTGTTTGTGGAGGGTGCTACGGCTGTGGCAACAAGCCTTGGTGTTTCAGAGGCTGTTATTGGTCTGACCATTGTTGCTGGAGGAACTTCTCTGCCAGAATTGGCAACAAGTGTTGTATCAGCACGTAAAGGAAATAGTGGTATTGCCATAGGAAATGCACTTGGTTCTAACGTGTTCAATATCCTTGCTATTCTTGGTATTACGGGCGTGATAACTCCAATGACATTGAATGGAATTACGGTAACCGACCTTTCTATGCTTGTTATCTCAATCATGCTTGTATGGCTCTTCTCATTTACTAAGTATAAGATTGAACGGTGGGAGGGAGCTGTGCTCACAGCAGTGTTTGTAGGTTATATCTATTCCTTATTATAATATATTCCTTTGGGCTTTAACTTGGGAAATGCTTTCTGAGGTTTAAAGCAAAAGAAACAAGATACGATTAGAATTTATAAGCAACTACCCATCTTTTACAGACGTGTTGTAGCCCTCGCACATGTGGTGCTGATGGTAAGCACCAATGGTGTTGAGCCTTAAATATTATGTAATATGTAATAATAGTAGGGTTAATTTCTTATTAGTAAAAACGTTGCATAATCAGAAGGAACCCAAAACTGATTGGAGATTAATATCTCTTAATAGTAAATAGAGCCATATCTGAAACTCATGATTAGAGTTAGATATGGCTCTGTTTTATGTCTATATGATGTGAAAATTTTCGGAGTGTCTCTGCATAAACTTGCCAGCTTCCTCGAATGAGTTTACAAAAGCTTTTTATACTTTTAGGCTTTTGTCTTTTCCACCATTGCTTTTTCTCTTATTTCAACTTCTCAGCCAATACTTCCTGCAATCTGTTCTCTCTGAGGTCCATTGCTACAATCTTACCCTGTGGGTCGATGAGGATGTTAGAAGGGATACTGCGGATGCCATATACTGCTGATGCAGCTGACTCCCAACCCTTGAGGTCTGACATCTGAGGCCAAGTCATACCCTAACTTCTCAACAGCTGCAGACCATTGCAACTTCTTGCTATCGAAGCTAACACCAATAATCTCTAATCCTTTGTCCTTATAAACGATTGTAGCAGCTACAACGTTTGGCATTTCTGCACGACATGGACCGCACCAGCTTGCCCAGAAAGTCAACCAATACATACTTACCTTTTACCAACCCAATCGCTAAGCTTTACCTGCTTACCATTGAGGTCTTCCATTGTGAGGTCCTTATACATAGAACCAGGCTGACGCAACTTGTAAGACTCGAATAACTGTTTTGGCTTTTGTCATTTCAGGCTCATTATAGTAGCCAGTGTTAGGATCGCAAAGTTCTTTCAGCTCATCAAACTCAACGTCATACATAATCTTAGCAACGTATTTTCGCTGGGAACTTTGTGTCTTTAAACTTTCTTGCAATCTCTAAAGCCGTAGTCTTTCTGTACGTTGTAGAGAGAGTCAGCTTTACCCTATAATCTCATTCAACTTAGCCTTTTTCCGCATCTGTGAAGGTCGCTGGGTCTTTTCTTGCCGAAAGCCTGATAAGCTGACTCAAGTGACTTGTACTGTGCCTCTATCTGAGACATTTTTCTCTTCGTATGGCTTGATGTCCTGCGCATTTGCAGTGAAAAACAGCAGTAGCCAGTGCTGTCATTAAAATAATCTTCTTCATGTTAATCATTCTTTTGATTAGGCTACAAAAGTAATGATTTTTCTGCTTATCACAATGGTAAATTATGATTTTTATGCGTTTGCGACCTTTTTATGTCTAAATTGGAAGGATGAAATGTCATGAATTTAAATTCAATGGCAGCTTTGTTTGGTTATAATAAGTGAATTTTTTTATAAATATAAACATCGATGCGTTAATATCTGTCTTAAAAGGTTTTATCTATAAAAGTATTACAAATATATTCAAAATACAAGTTGTATTCAGTGTCTTATATTGAATTTTTATTAATAATACGTACTCTTTTTGTATTCTTTTTGCATAAAGTGTTATTTTTTTGCACAGCTGAATTAGAGAGATAGACTTATCAGCTAAAAAAACTATTACATTATATAAAACTTTTATGGTTAAACATTTACACTCAGTCCTGACACTCGTGTTAGGATTCTTTTCTGTGGCTGCGTCAGCACAAGCACCAGCTACTGTAACAAAACCAGATGATGGTTATTATCGTATTGTAAATGCTCGTCAGCGTACAGATGGCAAGCAGTATGTTTATGTAACTGGTAAAATTGCGGCACAGCCTAATGCCACTAAGGCTGAGGCTACCACGTTGCCAGGTACAGTTATTCACATTAAAACAAAAGTAAATGACAGTAATGCAAACTGGCTTGATGTGACAAAACTCCGTTCACAGGGTGTTGATGTTATCAATGGATACTTAAATCCAGCTATTGCTCAGGTGAACGAGGCCTTGAAGAATAGACTGAAGGCTCAGCTCGGACAGTTTGTAGGAACTGCAGCTTATTACGCTATCGATGCAGAGGTTATTGGCAAGTGGGATCTGAAGATGCACATGCAGCCAGTTACTACTCCTGATGGTCGTTCTGCTTACTATGCATTTGCAACGGTTCCTTCTATGCAACCAGTTGTAGATTTCTACAATGAGTTTGCTATTAGAGCAAGATTTGGTACTGGCATTGCAGGACAGATCAAGGCAGCTGTAAGAGGTCTCTCCCAATGACTTGTACTTGGCTTTAGAAACAAAGAATCCTGATAAGGTGTGGGATGTTGTGCAGGTACTTGCTTTGGCAAAGATAGCAACAACTGAATATAATAACACTGAAATCATGGACGTTGTTAGACGTTATTTTGGTGTAGACCGTATTAATCAGGGTCGTACTTACTACTTGATGTCTGGTGCACTCAAGAAGGTTGAAAAGGGTAAGGCTTATAATCCAAGTGACTTGGCTAATACATCTCATAATGAATATGATGGCGCACTTCCTAAGTTCGACTTTGTCAATAACAATACTACAGACCAGTGGTTTGGAGCAGAGCTTCCTGTAGTAAAGGATGCTGCTATGTGGATCCTTGAAAAGGTTGATGATACAAATTACTTTGGTGTGAAGCCTTCTACTAACATGAGGGGTAGAGATGGTAAATATTATACAACACTCTATGTAGACTTCCCATTTACAATTAAGGGTGATGTAGTCGCTTATACTATCGAAGGTGTTAACGCTAAGAATGCTTCTGGTTATTACTTTGCTAAAGTGAAGAAGTTGGCTGGTAAGAACGAAACAGTTCCTGCTCAGACTCCAGTTGTATTAGAGTGTAGCTCTACTAATCCTGCGGATAATCAGTTGTTACCAGTAGGTGAAGAGTTAACTGAGATTAGCGATAATCGTCTCTGTGGAATCTTCTTTGGTGCAAAGCTTGAAGGTTTTGAAGCAAAGGACGGCGCAGGTAAATCACACTTTGTAACACGTGATAACATCCGTGCTTTCAATATCAATACCGCAGATAGCAGAAATCCAATTGGTTTCTATAAGCTGAATAACACTGTGACAACAATCCCAGGTAACAAGGCTTTCCTTGTACTTACCAATGCAGAGGCACAAGCTAAGAGCTTTGTCTTAGAGTTCGAGGATGGTAGTACAACAGGTATTGAGTCTATCGAAAGCTCAAAGAATAGCACAGAGGATGGCGTTTACTATGACTTGCAGGGTCGTCGTGTGGAGAACCCAACTCGTGGTGTCTATATCGTGAATGGTAAGAAGGTTGTAATTAAGTAAGGAGGGAGTACAATTATGAAGAAAATATATATAACTCCTCAGAGTGAGAAGGTAGTATTGAATGTTAATGGTGACATTCTTGACAATCATTTCGGTAACCACAGTGGTGTGCCAGTAGAGCCAACTAATCCTAATCCTGGTGACAAAGGTGAAACCGGTGGAGTAGATGGTTTTGAAGCGAAAGAAAACGAATGGGGCGAAATTGCATTCACTCCTTGGGAAGATTAAGCTTCTATAAGACAATTTGCAATATAGTTTTTAGCCACGTCTAAGCTTATATTGTATATCATTTAAGTGTGTTAGAATACTGATTCTATCGACAGACAGAGCGTCTGTTATTGTAGTTCAGTGTTTTAACACACTTTTCTTTTTCTAAAGAAGTTAAGGCTATTTGGATAAAAATGTGTATCTTTGCAGCCACTTTATTGAATAGGGGTACTTGATCAACCCCCTTTAACAAAACAAGACAATGACAAAAAGTAAACAACAAGTGAGTGTGCTGTTTATGCTTTTCAGCATCCTCTTTTGCGTTTGCCTTATTGCGGCAAACATCCTCGAGACAAAGCAAATTTCAGTGTTAGGTATTTCATTGACAGGTGGATTGATTGTGTTTCCAATCTCTTACATCATCAACGATTGTGTTTGTGAGGTCTGGGGCTTCCAAAAGGCGCGTCTGTTGATATGGACAGGCTTTGCGATGAACTTCTTCTTCGTGGCAATGGGTGCGTTGTGTGATTGGATTCCAGGTGCACCTTATTGGACGAATGAAGCAGGTTTCCATGCTATCTTTGGTTTGGCTCCACGTGTGGCAGCAGCCTCTTTTGTTGCTTTCGTTATCGGCTCATTTGCTAATGCCTATGTGATGAGTAAGATGAAGATTCGCGACAAGGGACGTAACTTCTCATTGCGTGCAATTCTAAGTACTATTGTGGGTGAGAGTTTTGACTCAGTTATCTTCTTCCCATTAGCGTTGGGCGGTGTTGTTCCAACAGAAGAACTCCCTAAACTCATGCTTTGGCAGGTATTATTGAAGACAGTTTATGAGGTTATCGCTCTTCCAATCACCATTCGTATAGTAAAGGCTTTGAAGGAACATGAGGGAGAGGATACTTACGATACTGATGTAAACTATAGTATTTGGAAGATATTTGCATTAAAGTTAAATAAAAACTACAAGTTAAGCCAATAACGTTTATTGCACATTAGGCACTAAACTTATTGGCTTAATTCTTTAAAAAGAAGAATATGGAAAGAGAAAAAGAAGGGTTACAGTCATTAGGGTTCAAAGACCCAATACAGAATGGATTATGCACCAGAGGTGTTGGAATCATTTGTTAACAAGCACCCTGATAATGACTATTGGGTACGCTTCAACTGTCCCTGAGTTTACCAGTTTATGTCCCTATTACAGGTCAACCAGACTTTTGCAGAGATTCGTATTTCATACATCCCAGACGTACGAATGGTTGAGAGTAAGAGTTTGAAAGCTATATCTTTTTTAGTTTCCGTAACCACGGTGACTTCCATGAGGATTGTGTAAATACGATTATGAAGGACCTTATCAAGTTGATGGACCCTAAGTATATCGAGGTTACTGGAATCTTCACCCCACGTGGTGGTATCAGCATCTATCCATACGCTAATTATGGCCGTAAGGGTACGAAGTACGAGCAGTTAGCCGAGCAACGATTTATCACGCACGAATAAAGCAAGTATGTTCCTTGTTCGTAACAAATGCTGATTGTTATGACAACTAAGCGGATTGTATATTCCATCTTCTTAATTCAAATCCTAATAATACGATAGAAAAGGTTGGACTAACCATTGGTAGTTCAACCTTTTCTGCTTTCTGTACTATATGATAGGAGTTGTATCTCCTAACGGCAAGACGCCCTTCTCGCATCGAGAAGGGCGTCTTGTTAAGGGGAAGATCGTATAGCCAAGATAACAATTAGGGGCATAGCTCCTTATTCATGATAGCTATTTAGCTTTGAAAGATAGAACTTCTTAAAGTCGCTCCATCGATAGTAATATGGTGTAGAAGTCTTGGGAAGGGGTAGCGTAGCTTCCTCCTCGTTGAGTAAGACCTTCACGAGAACATCAGCTTTTGGATTCTTCGGATTCTTATAGAAAACAAACTGGATGTTAGCAGCCATAGGGACAATGCGTGTAGAACTCCAACCCTTTAGGGTAAGACTGTCTATATCTGAAACCCTAATATCATTGTTATTAAGATTCAGTAGGCACGTCAATGGCATAACCATCGTGTCATGGCCGAAACGAAGGGTTGCACCTGGATGAGGGAGGGCAAGACAAGAATCAGCATCAGTGATAATCTTGCGCAAGAGATTACGCTGTGAGAAAGGTTGATTACCTCCGCTTTGTGGTGCACTGGCATAACGTAAGTACCACCAAGCATTGCTCCTCTGCCATAGTTGGTACAACTCATCGGCTGTAAAGAGGTTGTATAGCGAGAGCGAATGGCGTATCTCTGAGTTCTGAACAATGCTTGCTAAACTGAAAAGGTCGAAGGTAAGCTGTCCTGCATCCACCTTCTTTGTCACGTATTCCTTATCCTTAAAGAGACGAGCCATCAATGGTTGGTATCAATATTACGTTTACCCCACTCATCAATCGTATTCTTTACAGCACTGCTATCCCTTTGATGAGAGAGTTTCTTGTCTGGCTGCTTCATAAAATACATGTCATGTGCGCTCGCATCATGCCTAATTTTCAACCGAGGGTTATGTCGAATCAGTTCCTGCAGTTCGTTCTCCATGGAAAGAATACAACGGATAACATCCGTCGACTTGGCATCCACCCATACCGAATCACGGAATACAGATGGGAAACGACGATACATTCTTCGTGCAATCTGCTGATGCTGCTGTGCTCCTAATGGTGTCAGCTCTCCCCATCGTTTATAAGATTCTGTATACATGAGGCGTAATTTCTTCAAAACATCCTTTCCCTCATTGGTCAACACACCAGCCGAATCAGCTTGCTGTAGGGTTTCTATAGGACGGAGATACTGTTGCTCATGAATGAGATAGCGTGATCCCATGTCGCCCATAATGCGATAGATATACAGGAAGATAGCCTGAAGGAGCAGGCGTTAGCCTACCCGAAGGTGCTGGGTAAGCAAGGTAATTGTTGGCAGAAAGCTCAGGATGCTCACTGATCTGCTTTCTGAATGATTGTGCTGTGACGTGTAACGATGCTGAGATGGCTAACGCACAAAGCAAGATAAGTTGTTTTTTCATATCGTTGTGATTTGATCTAAACTACTGTGCAAAGGTAATCATTTTCTATAAACATACGTAATAGAGTGTAAGTTAAAGGCTCATTCCATGTAAATGTCTATACTGCTTTATCCCATTCTTATGGTATTGCTGGTGTCGTTTATGCCCTCCGCACTAATGGTGCTCACCCTCCGCACTATATGTGCTGAGCATTAGCACCAATGGTGTTGGGTATCTATACTTCGGTAGGGAAGGGTAGGATAGGTCTGTCGGAACCTATAAGTGTGTGGGATAAGGTACTAAACGATAGTCTAAAAATACTTAAAACACTTTTTGTTTACATGTAAATATCAAAGATAAATACTATCTTTGTTTCGTTCATAGCAGGTTGATGATGAACAAGCAAGACTATAAAAGAATTACAAACTAACATAAACAATTATGCTACGAAAAACGTTTTTCATCATTGCCATGTGCTTGGTAGGACTGAGTGCATGTAGTATGGGAGTAGGAAACAAGGTACGTGTGGGTGTGTTCCAAGGTAATGGCGGTGCGCAAACGTGTATTTGGGAGACGATTGCATCCATACAATTGGATCCTGATATGACGGTCCGAACTATCACTACGGGCGATATTGCGAACGGAGCTTTGAGTGATTTGGATGCTATCATCATCCCAGGAGGAGAAGGAGCAACGCAGTATATGAATCTTGGAGAGGAGAACATGGAACGAATAAGAAACTTTATTCGTTCAGGAAAAGGTGCTGTGGGTATCTGTGCTGGTGCCTATCTCTTTACAGACACACTAGGATATGCTTGTATGCACATCAATGGTGGAAAGGCAATTGATATCGAGCATGATAATCGTGGACATGGTATATCAGCTTTCTCCCTCACGGCAGAAGGTAAAAAACTATTCCCTGAGCTTGCTAATCGAGACCGTTCATACGTGATGTATTACGAAGGTCCTGTCCTTGTAAAAAGTGATAGTATTCCTCTTCCCTACACGGCTATGGCGATGATGGAGACCGATGTGCATGAAGAGGGTAATGCCCCAGCTAACATGACGAACAATCGTCCATTCTTCATAGCCAATGAGTATGGAAAAGGACGTGTCTTTAGTAGTATCTCGCACCCAGAGGCAACACCAGGAATGATGTGGATGATACCACGCATGGTGCGTTGGACCTTACGTATGCCAGTCGTAGCTTATTCGAAGCGTGTCGTTAATCCCGATCTATATAATCGTGAGATTCTCATGACGAAAGCTGATTTAAAGAAGGAGCGTGGGTATTATAACACATTCTTATACGGCTCGCCTAATGAGAAGATAGCTGCACTCGACTGGTTACAGGCATGTCGGTCGTGGGATGCTAAACGCTGGGTACAGGGTCTGCTCTTTGATAACAGCCCTGCTGTAAGAGAACGTGCGGCTCGGTTTATAGCTGAAACTGACTATCTTCCCTTCTTATCTGACTTAGAAGCAGCATGTCGTGTAGAACGTAATGCGCAAACGAAACAAGTATGATGAGGCACCTTGAGCATCTGAAAGCGCTATTGCCGCATAAATAATCCTTGTCTTGTAGGGTCTATTACAGGATAGAAACGTATATGATTTGGGCATTGCTTCGAAGGAGACATTACTTGAAAACAAATTTTCCTGTCATTCCTGTCATGCAAAACGACGACTTAATACGCTGAACAACAGGGAGATTACTTGAAATGTTAAAAGTGACAGCAAAACGAAATTAAACTTTTTATGATAATAGAAGACATAATCTCTCCTTCTTTCAGTGGGCTTTTTCATTCCATGTCTCGGAAGAGCTGTGTATGAGTTCAGCAATGAGAGCCTAAAAAAAGACAGTATCAAATTAAACTTTGATACTGCCTTTTAATTTTTAGAGAATCCCTTTTAGGATTAAAAAGTGGACCTGGTGGGAGTCGAACCCACGTCCGCACAAGGAAACCATACGCTTTCTACACGTTTATTCCAGCCTTCGATTTTCGTATGTCGGCAAGACCTGGACCACCAACCGACATCTTATCCTCTTAGTCTTCATCAGTGCATCGAGGCATACACTGACTATTTCCGATTGAACCTGCATCGCTTACTCTCCGGATTCGGAACCACATCCTCGGAGCGATGTCTCGTCCAACTATCTAATAGTCGGATAAAGCCAGTAACCTACTGTACTTCGGTTAGGCAGCGAGAGCGTAATTGTTTTCGCCAATTAATTGTTTGATAACTGAGATTTAGGAGCCAGTCAACGATGCTCCGCGTGCTTACGTACCATCTCGTCTTGCCGTCAAATCCAAACAAGCCCATAGTACATTTGAGGAATGATATTGGGTGAAAACCGTGGCTCTCACCCTCTTATTTCTGAATTCCTTTATCTGTTTCCGCTGAATCAGACTGCAAATATAAGGAGAGTTCACGAAACTACCAAATCTTTAAGTACTTTTCTGCTTAATTTCATAGATAATTGCTGTCTATCTGAAATTTGTTGTAACTTTGCAAGCACAACGCATTGGCGATGAGAATACAGGATATACAGAAACTATACGCTATGCTGCCTCAGGCAGGAGCGATACTGAAGATGCAGGAAGACAAGTCAGTTAAGACTGTTTTCCTGCAGGGACTCGTGGCCTCAGCTGCCCCGATGTTCTTTGCATCAATAGCTGAACGATGGAAGACAACGACGGTCTTCATATTGAATGACAATGATGAGGCGGGGTATTTCTACAATGATCTTAAGACGATTGCTATGCCTGCTGATGGTGAAGGGAAGGTGGCTGAGGTGCTATTCTTTCCATCATCTTATCGTCGTGCAGTGAAATATGGACAGCGTGATGCAGGTAATGAAATACTAAGAACAGAGGTGCTAACACGTCTTTCTGCCCTTGCCTCGGGTGCTGACAACGCTCTACCGCTTTATATTGTTACTGAGCCTTCAGCACTGTCAGAACTTGTTGTATCAAAAAAGCAGTTGGATGAACGTCGTTTGACATTGACAGTTGACCAGCATATTGATATTGTGGAGGTAGAGAAAACCTTACGTTCTTTTGGCTTTACAGAGACAGATTACGTCTACGAACCAGGTCAGTTTGCTGTGCGTGGTAGTATTATAGACGTCTATTCCTTCTCTAATGAACTGCCATTCCGCATTGACTTCTTCGGTGATGACATTGAAACTATTCGTAGCTTTGAGGTGGAAACACAGCTATCCAATGAGAAACTGACTCGTGTAGAGATTGTTCCAGAGCTGACAACGATGTCAGAAGAGAAGGTGCCTTTCTTCAGTTCTTACCAGAAGATGCCATGTTGGCATTTAAGGACTTCCTCTATGTGCGTGATGCGATTGATAATATCTATCAAGAAGGTTTTACTAATCAAGCATTGACAGAGAAGTTAGAGGGTAAGACGGAGTTAGAACAGCGTGAATTGGAAGTGGCTTTCCGTAAGGAAGGACAACTGGTGCCAGCCTCACGTTGGATGAACGATGCACTTGATTTCCGTCGTATAGAGTTTGGTATCAATCATTCGAGCACGGATCAAGCAAAGAAAAAGGATGGAACACGGGCTACCATTAATTTTAGTACATCGCCCCAACCACTCTTCCATAAGAACTTTGACTTACTGTCTAAGACCCTGCGTGACTATCTTCTACAAGGTTATAAACTCTATATCTTTGCTGACAGTGAGAAGCAGACCGTACGTCTGAGGGATATCTTTGACTCTTTGTCAGATACGAATGTGTCGGCTAAATCAGAGAACTTATCTGTAGCCGAACTGTCTGGGGAGGGGCAGGATGCGACGGTGGGAGCCTTACCTTTCACGCCAGTCAACCGAACGTTGCATGAAGGTTTCGTTGATAGTACGCTGAAAGTATGTTTCTTCACCGATCATCAGATTTTCGACCGTTTCCATAAGTACAATCTCAAGTCAGACAAGGCACGTCAAGGTAAGATGGCTTTGACGATGAAAGAGCTGCAAGAGATGGAACCCGGTGACTTCTTAGTGCATGTTGACTTTGGTATAGGTAAGTTTGCGGGGCTTGTTCGTGTACCTGCTGGTGACTCTTATCAGGAGATGATACGTCTGGTTTATCAGCATAATGATATTGTGGATGTATCTATTCACTCGCTTTATAAGATTAGTAAGTATCGTCGTGGTGATAGTGGTGAACCACCACGATTGTCTGTTCTTGGCTCAGGTGCTTGGGATCGACTGAAAGAAAGGGCGAAGAAGCGTATCAAGGATATTGCGCGTGACCTCATCAAACTCTATGCTAAGCGACGTCGTGAGAAGGGATTTGCCTTTTCTCCAGACTCGTTTATGCAGCACGAATTGGAGGCTTCGTTCCTTTATGAGGATACGCCCGACCAGTTGAAGGCTACGCAAGAACTCAAACAAGACATGGAAAGCGCACGTCCGATGGACCGTCTGGTATGTGGCGACGTGGGGTTTGGCAAGACAGAGGTGGCTATTCGTGCTGCTTTCAAGGCTGCTGTGGATAATAAGCAGGTGGCTGTATTAGTACCTACAACCGTGTTAGCCTTCCAGCATTACCAAACTTTCAAGAAGCGATTGAAGGATATGCCAGTGCGTGTTGACTACCTCTCACGTGCTCGTAGTGCTAAACAAACGAAACAGGTGTTGGAGGATTTGGCAGAGGGAAAGATTAATATTCTTGTTGGTACGCATAAGTTAATAGGGAAATCGGTGAAGTGGCATGACCTCGGACTCCTTATCATTGATGAAGAACAGAAGTTTGGTGTGTCGACAAAGGAGAAACTCAGACAGCTGAAAACGAATGTTGACACCCTTACGATGTCGGCAACGCCTATCCCACGTACGCTCCAGTTCTCACTGATGGGTGCACGTGATATGAGTATTATGCGTACACCGCCACCTAACCGTTACCCTATTCAGACCGAAATAGCTTCTTCTCGCATGAAGTAATAGCAGATGCAGTCAACTTTGAGATGAGCCGTAACGGACAGGTTTATTTCGTTAATGACCGTATTAGCAATCTTCCAGAGATAGCAAAGCTGATTAAGAAGTATGTTCCCGACTGCCGTATTGCTATCGGACATGGGCAGATGAAGCCTGAGGAGTTGGAGGAGATAGTTATGGGCTTTATGAACTATGACTATGACGTACTGCTTTCAACGACGATTGTTGAGAACGGTATTGATATTTCTAATGCCAACACCATCATCATTAACGATGCTCATCGCTTCGGACTCTCCGACCTACATCAGATGCGTGGTCGTGTGGGACGTTCTAATAAAAAGGCTTTCTGTTATCTTCTCGCTCCTCCTTTGGCTGCATTGAACCCAGAGGCACGTCGTCGTCTGGAGGCTTTGGAGACCTTCTCCGACCTCGGTAGTGGATTTAATCTTGCGATGCAGGACCTTGATATCCGTGGTGCGGGTAACCTCTTAGGTTCTGAGCAGAGCGGATTTATGGAAGACTTGGGATATGAAACCTATCAGAAAATCCTCAATCAAGCGGTGATGGAGCTGAAGAATGATGAGTTCCAAGACCTTTATGAGGAGGAGATGGACGAAGGAAAGCAGATTACTGGTGATGATTTCATTGATGATTGTGCCGTAGAAAGCGACCTTGAAATGTACTTCCCTGATAACTATGTGCCAGGTAGTTCAGAACGTATGCTACTTTATCGTGAGCTTGATAATATTGAAAAAGACGAGGATCTTGATGCCTATCGTAAGCGTCTACAAGACCGTTTCGGTCCTGTTCCACGTCAAGGTGAGGAATTGATGCAGGTCGTTGCACTCCGTCGTGTGGGCAAGCGATTAGGCTGTGAGAAGATTATTCTTAAGCAGGGACGTATGCAGATGCAGTTTGTTTCTAATCCTAATAGTGTCTACTATCAGAGTGCTGCTTTTGATAAGGTTCTCAATTATATCGGTTATCATCCTCGCCGTTGCAATTTGAAAGAGCGAAATGGTAAGCGTTCTATGGTAATCAGTGATGTGAAGACGGTAGGAGAGGGCGTAATGATTCTACGTGATATAGAGCATCCTCAGTCGTAAACGCTTGACAGAGGATTGCTTTATCGTTCTCTCTTTCATCTAATAACTATTGACTAAAATGGTGTAGTGGCGTAGGGAGTGTGATTGTTTTTCCAAATTATTGTCATGAGAATAAATATTTATTTTCATGATAATAATTATTTTTCTTCACGATAATAATTCTTTTTTTCATGAAAATAATTCATTGAGAACTTCCTTATTGTAATTGAGATAAGGTCGATTCAATGATAAATCTTATAGCTTTATTTATTAGTTAACGCTCAATCTCAATCAATCTGTAAGTTTATAGATATCGTATGTAAATATATCTGATTATATCGTTTCCGTCATGTAAACAATAATAAAAGCACAGAAAAACTTGCAAAAGTCATAAATCATGCTTAAATTTGCGAACAGATGATGAAAGAAGTAAGACATAATGATGTGTTGAAGGCTATTAGCAGCATTGCGATGGAGTTAAAACCTGAAAACGGAAAGATAATTCTTTTCGGCTCTCAGGCGCGTGGTGATGCCAGTGAACTATCAGACTGGGATATTCTCATTCTTCTTGATAAGGATAGAATAGAAGAATCTGATCATGATAAGTTCACCTATCCTTTCTGGGAACTTGGATGGAAAATTAATGCAATGATACATCCTATCATCTATACCTTGCAGGAGTGGGCTACTCGAATTCACTCTCCTTTCCATAATAATGTTGAATCAGAGGGGATCTTGTTATGTTGACAAGTGAAGATCGAAAAGCACTTGTAGCATACCGTATTGAGAAAGCAAAGGCGGTGTTAGTAGAAGCACGTGACAACGCTCGTTTAGGTCATTGGAGCCTTGTTGGGAATCGTTTATATTATGCTGTCTATCATATGTCGCAGGCTTTACTCCTTGATAAAGGATTATCAGCAAAGACACACGCAGGAACTATTCATATTATAGGACAGCAGTTTATCTCTGTTGGACTTATCGACAAAACTTATGGGAGATTGTTCTCCCGTTTATACGAGTTACGCCAATCTGGTGACTATGATGATATGTTTGATGCTACGGAGGAAGAAGTTATGCCTTATTTTATTCAGATTGAGAAATTTATCAATGAAATGGAAACATTGATTACTTTCAAATAATAAAGAAGATAATCACAATAAATAAAGAATTATGATTAAGAAATATGTAGAAGAGAATAAAGACAGAATGCTCGAGGAGTTGTTCAGTCTGATACGCATACCAAGCGTAAGTGCACAACCTGCTCATAAGGAGGACATGGTACGCTGTGCTGAACGTTGGAAGGAACTGCTGCTTGAGGCAGGTGTTGACAAAGCTGAGGTGATGCCATCAAAGGGTAATCCAATGGTATATGCTGAGAGAATGGTTGACCCTAATGCAAAGACTGTATTGGTTTATGGTCACTATGACGTGATGCCAGCAGAACCATTTGAACTTTGGAAGACTGAACCATTTGAACCAGTTATCAAGGATGGACATATCTGGGCTCGTGGTGCTGATGATGATAAGGGTCAGTCATTCATGCAGGCAAAGGCATTCGAGTATCTTAACAAGAATGACTTGTTGAAGCATAATATGAAGTTCATCTTTGAAGGTGAGGAAGAGATTGGTTCTGGTAGTCTTGGTCCATTTATTGAGGAACATAAGGAACTCTTGGCTTGCGATGTTATTCTTGTTTCAGATACTGGTCTTATTGGTCCTGATACTCCTTCTATCACAACCGGTTTGCGTGGTTTGTCTTACTGGCAGATAGAGGTGACTGGTCCTAATCGTGACCTTCACTCAGGAACCTTCGGTGGTGCAGTGGCTAACCCAATCAATGTTCTTTGTAAGTTGATAGCTGATGTGACTGGTCCTGATGGTAAGATTCGTATCCCTGGCTTCTATGATGATGTTGAGGAGGCTTCTGATGAGGAGCGTAAACTCGTTGCATCTATTCCTTTCGATGAGGAGGAATATAAGAAGTCTCTTGGTGTTAAGGCACTCTTCGGAGAGGAAGGTTACAGTACAATTGAACGCACTGGTTATCGCCCAACATTTGATGTATGCGGTATCTGGGGTGGTTACACAGGTGATGGTGCGAAGACCGTTATTCCATCAAAGGCATACGCAAAACTTTCTTCACGCCTTGTGCCACATCAGGAACATACAAAGATTAGCCAGTTGGTAGTAGACTATTTCAACAGTGTTGCTCCTGATTACGTTACAGTGAACGTAGAGAAGCATCACGGTGGCCATGGTTATGTTTGTCCTATTGACTTCCCTGCTTATAAAGCTGCTGAGCGTGGCTTCGAAGCGGTATTCGGCAAGCGTCCATTGCCAGTACGTATTGGTGGTAGTATTCCAATCATTTCTACTTTCGAGAAGTTACTTGGTGTTAAGACTGTTCTCATGGGCTTCGGTTTGGAGTCAAATGCTATTCACTCTCCAAACGAGAATATGCCAGTAGATCTCTGGTTGAAGGGTATTGAGACAATCATTAACTTCCACCTCGAGTACGATAAGGAAGCGTAAGTTCGGTAATAAGACACGCAGTAAGGTGTGTTAAGACATAGTAACAAAGGAACATTGTTCTCTGTTATAACAGATTCTTTTGTCTAAAAGGCTTTTTATTGCAGGGAATGATGTTTCTTTTTAGTTTTTATTAAAAACATGGTGTACATACATGTTGGTTGTGTTGGTAGGAAAAGGACTGGAATAAAACAGAGTAGACTGTGTCAAAAATAAAGTAGAGAAAGGCAGTCCTCTATAGTAACAGTCTCTTTTAAGTAAACCTGATAATGATAAAATATTTTTTAAATTCATATTATTATGATTAAACATCTATACATTATAGCATCTTTAATATTATTTCTCTTTGTGGGATGTACAAAGGAAGAAGACGTAGACGGCGACTACAAGTATGAAAAAACAGATACGATAAGCGTATTATCGCATAAGGAAGACTACTTCTATCCAGGTACATCTATTAAATCGAAAAATAAAGGCTATGTTATAGTAGACAAAGATATGAGAAAATCTGTTGTATCTCATATTGATGGATTTGATAGTATCTATGAAGAGGGACACGAATACCTTATCATAGTAAAAATATACATTCCACGTTATGAAATGCCAGATTTGTATGAACATAGATACAAGTTTGTTAGTTTAATTAGTAAAAAGTAAATTAAATCTGAACCTCTCGTATTTATTTTCTAATGTTTATATACATTTGATTTGTATTACTATAGTTTCCAACTTACATAAAGATAAAGTCACTTGTGTAAATAGTAACAGCCATAACCTTAGTGGGTTATGGCTGTTACTGTTATTTGGCATAAATCTTAGTTCTTTATCTTAGGATACTTTCTGAACCAACCATCCATACGGAGTCGGATGACACCGAAGAAGGCTTCAGAGAAGATACCACCGCTCATCTTACTTGTTCCCTCACGTCGATTAACGAAGATAACAGGTACTTCTTTAATCTTAAAACCAATCTTGAAAGCAGTGTACTTCATCTCGATTTGGAAGGCATAGCCCTTGAAACGAATCATATCCAATGGGATTGTCTCAAGAACGCGACGACGATAACATACGAAGCCAGCAGTCGTATCATGAACATGGAAACCTGTTACAATACGAACATACTTGCTGGCAAAGTAACTCATCAATACACGTCCTATAGGCCAATTTACAACGTTTACTCCACTGACATAACGTGAACCAACTGCAACATCATAACCTTCGTCATGGGTTGCAGCATAAGGCGAGGAAGGTCGTTAGGGTCGTGGCTAAAGTCTGCATCCATCTCAATGATGTATTCGTAGCCATGTTCTAAAGCCCATTTGAAGCCAGTGATATAGGCCGTACCTAATCCTAGCTTTCCTGAACGCTCAATGATAAAGAGACGATCAGAGAACTCCGTCTTAATCAGGTTATGTACGATTTGTGCCGTTCCATCAGGACTTCCGTCATCAATAACCAAGATATTAAACTTCTTCTCCAATTTGAATACCGCTCGGATAATCTTCTCTATATTCTCCTTCTCGTTGTATGTCGGTATAATTACAATGCTATCGCTTGTCATAGATTTTTGTTTTTATAGGACAAATGTAGTATAAAAATATGATACTAACAAGTTTTTGTCTGTTTTTATTGGTCTGGGTTCTCTATGAAGCCTTGGTATTCAGGAGTAAGAGCAGACATAACAGAATTGTAAGCTTCGTTCATAGTCTCCTTTTCATATTCGCTACCTTTCCCTTTAGGTGAAATAGGTTTATGAATGGTGAGACTCAGTCGGTGCCAAACAGGGGAAATGCCAATCATTCGTACGGGGCATAACATCGAAGGAACCATTGATGGTGATAGGACAAACAGGTAGCTGAAGTTCGTCTGCTAACATGAAGGCACCACGGCGAAACTTACCCATGTGTCCCGTAAAACTACGTGCCCCTTCTGGGAATACAACCACTGACATTCCTTCATGAAGTGTTTCACGTGCCGTATCGTAAGTCTTTTTAATTTTACTTGCACCACTCTTATCCACAAAAATATGATGTGCTTTCTCACACGCCAGGCCTACCAATGGTATCTTACGAAGAGACTTCTTCATCATCCATTTGAAATTACGACCAAGAAAACCATAGATAAGAAAGATATCGAACGCACCTTGATGATTGCTGACGAATACATAGCTCTGTTTAGGATTAAGGTGTTCACGTCCTTCAACCTTTACGGGGAGGAAGAGTATTCTGATAGTAAACCATGACCACCACTTCCCTGGGTAGTATCCCCAGAAATGTCCATTACCGAGTTGACAACCAATGGTTGTGGTTAATGCAGTAAAGATGGACGCAATGAAAAAGAGTGGAAAAGCAATGAATAGCATGTAAACCCTATATAGAAAGGTTATAACCAACATCACTATTGACGTTTGCTTTTTTTGTTGCGATACAGTATTGCTCATATATGTTTCCGTTTATTCTATTTCTTTATATGTAATGTTATAACAGTAATCTCGTTAGGCATATTGATTCGGAAGGGGACAAGGCCACCTAATCCAGCCGTAACATTGAGAAAACGACCATCTTGTTCGTAGACTCCATAATCTTCATGCTGGCGTACACTCGTTGGTCGCCATCCAAAAAGTTGCATTTGTCCTCCGTGTGTATGTCCACAAAGTGTCAGTTGTGCTGTTGTCTTTGGAAGGATAGAACGTCTCCAAGCTGATGGATCATGCTGTAGCATAATTACAAATGACTTTGGTGCTACACCTTGTGTAGCTCTCTTGTAATCAGAATGGTTTGGGAAGGGTGGTTTACCGTCGTTTTCTGTACCACAGATATAAATAGACTCTTTCTTAGGTGATGTGATACAAATGTTTTGATTGCGTAAGAGTGTCCAGCCTAAGATCTTTCTTTCTGCATTGACTAATCGAGCTTCTTGTATAGCCTTCTCTCTTTTATTACCTTTTATATACTCCGAATAATCATGGTTCCCTAAGACGGAGACAGTCCCCTTCATGGGTTGACGAATAAAGGACGACATCCTTTCAACCTCTTCTGGGCGTATATTCTGTAAATCACCAGTGAAACAAATGAGGTCAGGCTTTTGCTTTTCAATACTATCCATCTCCGCTTTTAGTATCTTACTGCGCCAACCATCGAAAGTTCCAAGGTGCAAGTCAGATACATGTACGACTCTATAGCCTTCAAACGACTTTGGTAAATCTTTGAAATAAAGGTCTACATGCCTGATGCGTATATCTGATATTCCGTATGTGAGTCCATAAACAAATACTCCAAAGGCAAAGCAACCTAAAAGTACTCCTATATAATGTCCCCAATTTCGATTTGTACGAATAATATATTTACGAACTATCGAACCTAAGAAAGATGTGAGTGCAAAGATAGTCTTAGGTCCGACAAACATACCGAGCAGGAACAGATAAGTGTTCAACCAAGTGAGGTTGTCTGGCGCAAAGTTCTGAATGGATGCCATTGCACAAGTATAGATTACCATCCCGATGCAGGGTAACCACCACAATAGACGTAGCCACCAAGATACGTGGTAACGCTTACGGAAATAGTGAATGTCAATATACAAGTCTGACAGCACTATTATCAATATAAGATATATAACGATTCGAGCTATCATTTCTTCAATAAAGAGGAGACAAGAAACTTTCTTAACAGCTCAATAGGCTGATTACGGCGACGAGCATAGTCTTCTAATTGGTCTTCATCAATCTTCCCTACTTCAAAGTATCTACTTTGTGGATGAGCAAACATAAAGCCAGATACGCTGGCATGAGGTATCATCATACCACTTTCTGTTAGGCTAATCCCAATTCCTTTCATATCTAATAATTCATATAAAAGGAAGTTAACACTGGTATCAGGTATAGAAGGGTAGCCTACAGCTGGTCGTATTCCTTGATATCTCTCAGCAAGGAGATCTTTTATTGTAAGCTGCTCATCTGCTGCATACCCCCAATATTTCTTGCGGACATCCTCATGAAACTTCTCTGTTGTAGCTTCAGCTAATCGGTCAGCAATGGTTTGGGACAGCATACGTTGATAGGGGTCATCCTCATTACTCTCTGTAAAAGCCGCATCAACAGAAGCTGCAAAGAGTCCTACTGTGTCTTTAATGCCCGATGCAGCAGGGCGTAGGAAATCTGAAAGACAGAGGTTGGGTTTTCCTGCAACTGCCTTCTGCTGACGTAACATAGGGATACGTGTTCCATTGACGATGATATCATCACCATCGCTATTAGCATCACACAATGCAAAGACGGCATGGGTGTGATACTTTTCTTCCATATCGTTTAGCAGGGCCTCAGCTTCCTTACGTAGTTCTTGTTGAGCCTCTTTAGCCTTACCATTCATCGACCAAGCATAGAAGAAGAAAGCCCAATTAATATATGGAACAATGTCACTGATGTTATAAGTTACAATCTTACTTTTATTATCAACTATTACATCGTTCATTTTACTTTAATCTTTATTTCGGAAAGTAATCTTCTCACCACGAAGCGTGTCATCAAACTTTCCGTTATTTAATAGGTGTTGTCCGTTGCAGAAGGTGTGTAACACTCGCCATTGATAGGTGTGTCCCATCATCGGACTCCACTTACATTTACTCTGAATACAATCCTCGTCTACAGTCCAAGGTTGGTTAGGTGAAACGATGGTGATGTCGGCCTTATATCCTTTACGTAAGAAACCACGTTGGTCAACATGGAAGAGCCGAGCTGGTGCGTGTGACATCAAGTCAACCATCCGTTCTATTGTCAGAACACCTTTGTCAACCAGTTCGAGCATTGTGACGAGTGAGAATTGTATCATTGGCATACCTGATGCAGCCTTAGTACAACCACCTTGTTTCTGTGTCAATAGATGTGGCGCATGGTCAGTACCAATAACTGTAATCCGCCCGTCTGTGAGTGCCTGACGAATTGCATCTCTATCAGCTACCGTCTTGACTGAAGGATTACATTTAATAAGTGCTTTCTTTGTAAGATAATCTTCATTCGAGAAAGCTATATGAGCAATAACAGCTTCCAAGGTTATCCTCCCCTCGTCTTCTGTTTGATTAGCTAATGAGAGTTCCTTTGCAGTAGTGATATGAGCTATATGGAGTTGGGCCTTATATTTTCGAGCTAATTCTACGGCTAATTGTGAGGAAGCCCAGCAAGCTTCAGCGCTTCTTATCTCCCAATGATGTGTAATATCTGGATCATCACCAAAGTGTTCCTTGGCAACTCTCATGTTCTCATTGATAATACCAGAATCCTCACAATGTGTCATCACTGGTAGACTCAGTGCTGCTGCAGTACGGAATGTATCTTCTAACGCTTCACGCCTATCGACAAGCATGTTTCCTGTTGAGGCTCCCATAAAGAGCTTTATTCCAGGAATAGTGTGTATATCTAATTGAGAAAATAGCTTACTATTAGCATTCGTAGCACCAATAAAGAAGCTATAGTTTACATGACTTGTTCGACTTGCACGCTCCCATTTATCTTGTAAAGCTTCCAGCGTTGTTGTTTGTGGATTGGTGTTTGGCATCTCAAAGTATGATGTGACACCACCATACGCAGCTGCACGACTCTCACTTTCAATATCTGCCTTCTCTGTTAGGCCGGGTTCACGAAAGTGGACATGGTCGTCAATAACGCCTGGTAGAACAAAGCACCCCGTGGCATTGACAATCTCGTCAAACATACCACGGGGTACCTCGTTACCTTCTATAATCTCTATGACACAATCGTCCTCTATGACGAGCGAACCTATAAAGCTTCGCCCTTCATTGACGATAGTTCCACCTTGAATGAGTTTCCTCATATATTATATTCTTTTTGTTTGAGATTATTTGTTAATTCATCTGAAAGTTGAAAGCATAAAACCTACTAAAGTAAGACGGAAAACATTACCTATTTTACTAATAATAGTTTTATTTTCATTTGCTGTCATTTTAACATTTCGTATCAATATCCTATAAGTCAACCAGTTAAATGCCCATGTGGGCTGACAGATATGACAGCAACTTTCGTTTTGGATAAATCCGTTGTCGCTCGTAGACTCTTTATCCGAGCTTCGGAAACACTTCTATAGAATCTTGTCCTGCTCTTGTTCTGTCAGAGTCGTTACAGAAAAGATGGTGGGGTGTGGTTGTTCCTTACTTTGAAATAGAGTCGCCTGCCATTTGTGCTGGTGTTGGAGGAGCAACTGCAGCATTAGGTGTTGTCCCTGCTGCGTCTGGTAGTCCTGCAGGATCAGCCAGTCCGTTCATTTCCTTTTGAGCTTGTAAGAAATTAGCATAGAATGCTTTTATCTGCGGATTCTGCTTAAAAGTGTCTGTAGCCTTAGACATGATATATTCAATCCATGAAGGTAATTGATTAATAGCATTGCTATACATATAATCATTCATCCATTGTGGATATGCGTCAGGTGTTGTCTCATAGCTGATGCGCGTAAGGAAACACCATGGTCCAAGGATATTATTAAAATTCTCTGTAATAAACTTTGTGAAAAGTTTGTCACCTTTGTCATATACGCTCAAAGCCTTCTTTGTAAGACGAACATTCACCGTCTCCTCATCTTGTCCATTCATAATGGCTGCACTTTCTTCATGGTCAATCTCGGCGTATTGGTTGCGTAGCTGTATAAACTTCGTCCAGAAATCATTAAGTTTATCATTCAGGGGCGTACCACTGACACGTTGCTGTGTATTATCCAGTTTAACCGTAATATCGCCTTTCTCTATTACAACAGGGAACTGAAGGTTGATGTCATCCATGAATATTTGCCCTATCTTGGTAGAGTCAACCGTTCCATGGAAAGCAAACTGACCATGAACCACGTCACATGAGTCCAAGTCAATGAGTGAATCGGCCTGATCAGTTTTCAGATACAACTTACGTCCATCCAGACTTGAAACGTTAGATGTACCTTGGATGTTGAATGAGTTGGCACATGACGTAAACGCTATCAGCGTTAGTAATGCATAGAGAATCTTATTCATAGATGATTAAACTGGTTCTGTTTCTTCTCAGACAAAATTACATTCTATAATCGAAGCCGAGAAACTTTTTTATTCAAATTAAAACAATCTGTGAGCTTTTAGCTTTTTTTAGGTATTTGTGCTGTTGCTTTCCCGCTTCAATTCGTAGCTGATACGATGAGTAGTATACATCTCAATAACAGCAGAAATGAGTAGGAGTATGACCCAATTATGATGGAAGATACTTACATAACTGCTGTATCCATCTAATGAGCCTGTGAAAATAGGGCGAAGGAAGTGATAAGTGTCTTCTACCATAAAGATGCCAGCGAGGATAAATCCCCATCCTGCCAATGACATAATCTTACGTAGACGACGAATAGCTAATACTGTACCTAAGTAACGTTGTCGTGACTGCATAAGTGCAAATAAGATTGCACCTACAAGCATTAGCCAGCAAGCAATAGGCTGGATTAAAAGGAAGGCATACAAGCCTGCCCCTGCAACCATTGTTATTCCTCCTAAGAGGTAAACGATAGATTCTACTTTAGTCAGTTGTTTCATTCTTACCAGTGTTTTCGGTTGGATGCTCATCATCGCTTAGAACGAAGATGTCTTCATTGTCAGCTTTCATAAAATAACGTTCACGAGCGACACGTGCAATAGCTTTTGGATCAGTCTTTAGTTCCTTAAGTTGTTGCATGTCATGCTTATATTGAGAATCGTACTTTTGGATTTCTCTTTTCAAATCATCAATCTGATAGGCATACTCTATTCGTTTCATAAAACTGTTTTCATCCACGATACCAACAATGAGTACACCGAGAATGATAACAATATGAAACTTAAACCGATTGAAGAAACTAATGATATGTCCAGTAATCTTACTCACTTCTTTACATTCTTTTTTGCAAAAGTAAGGAAAAGATTGCATATCGGAGCATTAAAGATATATATTTTTAGCAAATTAACAATTTAATTCTTCTTACCTCCCTACTGTTTTCTTAACTTTTATTACCTTTGCATTGATAATCAGACTTTACTATTTTATGGATGAATATATTGTTTCGGCGCGAAAGTATCGCCCGTTGTCCTTTGATGCTGTCGTAGGGCAACAGGCGCTGACTACTACGCTGAAGAATGCTGTGAAGAGTGGTAAGTTGGCTCATGCTTATCTTTTTTGTGGTCCACGAGGTGTGGGTAAGACTACTTGTGCCCGTATCTTTGCGAAAGCTATTAATTGCGAACACCCTACGGCTGACGGTGAGGCTTGCAATGAGTGTGAAAGTTGCAAGGCTTTCAGCGAAGGACGCAGTTATAATATCTTCGAGTTAGATGCTGCCAGCAATAACTCTGTTGAGAATATCAAGGCATTGATGGACCAGACTCGTATCCCACCACAGGTAGGACGTTATAAGGTCTTTATCATTGACGAGGTTCACATGCTTTCTACTGCAGCCTTCAATGCGTTCCTCAAGACGCTGGAGGAACCGCCAGCACATGTCATCTTTATTCTTGCTACGACTGAGAAGCATAAGATTCTCCCAACGATCCTATCGCGTTGTCAGATTTATGACTTCGAACGAATGACGGTTCCAAATATTATCGACCATCTTAAGCGTGTTGCTGAGAAGGAGGATATACAGTATGAGGAAGAGGCTCTGAACGTGATTGCGGAGAAAGCGGATGGCGGAATGCGTGATGCGCTCTCTATATTCGACCAAGCTGCAAGTTTCTCTCAGGGGAATATCACTTATCAAAAGGTGATAGAAGACTTGAATGTACTTGATACTGAAATTATTTTAACATTGTCGACCTTGCCTTAGAGAATAAGGTAAGTGAGATAATGGTACTTTTAAATACTGTCATCAATAAGGGATTTGATGGTGGGCACCTTGTGAACGGTCTGGCTTCTCATGTTCGTAACGTGTTGATGGCAAAGGATGCGCAGACTCTCCCGTTGCTTGAGGTGAGCGAACAGTTGAGAAGTCGTTACCAGCAGCAGGCACAGAAGTGTCCTGTTAATTTCCTTTACACTGCATTGCAGATTATGAATCGATGTGATGTGGAGTATCGACAGAGTTCTAATAAGCGTTTGTTGGTTGAACTAACGCTTATCCAAGTGGCGCAGATTACGCAGAAGGAAGATGATATTCCTGCCTCGGGGCGTAGCCCTAAACGATTAAAATCCCTGTTCAAGAATCTTATTCTGAAGGCTCAACAGAAACCGACTCCGCAGGTGGTTGGGAGCCTGAAACATGATAATGACACTGTTCACAATGCTAATGCGGGTGGGACAGTGCCTGTTGAGGTTGTGTCTTCGTCTGAAAAGTCTGTTGCTGAGACTTCTGGCGAACGTCCTAATGTGAATGTAAATTCAGGTGTCCCGAATGCTGTTAATCTCAGTTCGTTGACGATGTCATTCGATAATCTGCTCAAAGCCGATAAGAAGAAAAAGCAAGAAGAGGAGCTTGAAATAACCAATAAGGATGAGAATGAGCGGTTTACACAGCAAGAGTTGGTTGTGAGTTGGCGGGCTATGTGTTCACGAATGCCTGAGCGTATGCAGGCTTTGGCACAGCGTATGAAGAATATAACACCTACTGTCACAGAGTATCCAACAATCTTGGTACTTGCAGAAAACAATATTCAGCTCAACGAAATGCTAACTATTAAATCGCGCATCCGTGCTACATTGGCAAAAGAACTGCACAACGGACAGATTGAAGTAGATATTCGTCTTGCTAAGTTTGAAGAAATCAAGCCAATGCTTACGCCTCGTGAGTCTCTGAATAAACTGTTGGAGATAAATCATCCTGTAAAGGAACTTATTGATGCGTTGGACTTGTATTTGGATTAAGAAAATCCACCTTTGGTGTTGTCACGGCTAATATCGTCCCATAAGTAGTGTACAGGTAGCTGATATTTAGTGCTCTAATAGTTGGGTTTTAGGTGTTTTAGTGAACCTTGCTACTTGTTTAACTATTGTCCGAAGGCTTCGGACAAGTTGTCCGGACGCCCCGTACAAGTTGTCCGGAGGCTCCGGACAGTTAGTGAGAAGGCTTAGTATCAGTCTTATTTGGGGTTGAGAAACTTGCTTCTTTAGGTGTTTTACAGTGTTATTATTATCAATAACAGACCGTAATGAGGGTGTACTATTCAAGTCTTAACGGAACGCAATATATGAACAAAATCTTTTCAGTTAGTGTGTACGTACATTATTGTAAAAGTTAAAATAGCGTAATGGTAGTTCTATTCGGCATTATTTCAGTATTTTTGTACGTTATTTAGGCAATGAGAAATAAGAGCATTATATTCCTATTATCCTTTGTTGTTGTTTTTGCAATGGCAAGTGTCAACATGCCTGTGCCTCAAGGTAAGAAAACCAAGAAGGCTAAGGCAAGCGCTGTTGTGGTTGATACATTACTGAAAGGACAAGGTTCAAAGGATAGTAAGGCGGTTGATAAGAATATTCCAGATACCACGAAGATGGATTCTCTTCAGTTGGCTATCTATCATCATAATAAAGCTATAGACGATTCTATTCGTGCTGATAGTGTGATGCGTGCACGTTCGAATGGAATTGACGCACCTGTTAAGTATTCAGCAGAAGACTCTATTGTGTATGATGCTGCGTCGGGTACTGCCTATCTCTATGGTAATTCGAAGGTTGATTATGAGAATATGAAGCTTGCGAGTGACAAGGTTCACATGAATCTTGATAATAGTACAGTACGTGCGACAGGTACTGCCGACTCTACTGCAGAGGGTGGTATTAAAGGAAAGCCAGTATTTACGATGGGTAAAGACGAGTATCAGAGTGATACAATGGCTTTCAATTTCAAGTCGAAAAAGGCTTGATAAAAGGAATCTATACCGAGCAACAAGATGGATTCTTGAGTGGAGAAGTGGGGAAACGTGACTCTACTGGGGCTGTCTTCTTGCAGCATGGCCGTTATACTACCTGTGATAAACCCCATCCTGACTTCTATATCGCCCTTTCTCGTGCAAAGGTTCGTCCGGGCAAGGATGTTGTCTTCGGACCGGCTTATCTTGTAGTGGCCGATGTCCCTCTGCCTTTGGCTATCCCATACGGCTTCTTCCCGTTCTCAAAAAAGTATTCAAGCGGTTTTATCATGCCAAGTTATGGTGATGAAAGCGACCGTGGTTTCTATCTTCGTGATGGTGGTTACTACTTTGCTATTAGTGATAAATGGGACTTAAAACTCATTGGAGAGATTTATACTAAGGGTTCATGGGGTGTGTCTGCGGCCAGCAACTACCGCAAGCGGTATAGATATTCGGGCTCATTCCTCTTTAGTTATCAGGATTCAAAGACTGGTGATAAGGGATTACCAGACTTTGCTGAGCAGGAGAGCTTTAAGATTCAGTGGAATCATCGCCAAGACCCAAAGGCTAATCCTTATAGTTCTTTGGCGGCAAGTGTAAACTTTGCGACATCAAGCTATGAACGTAACAACCTCAATAGTTTGTATAATCCGCAGACACTCACGCAGTCTACGAGAACTTCTTCCGTGAGTTGGAATACGAACTTCTCAAGTATTGGACTCTCTCTGAGTGCTACTACGAACCTTGCACAGAACATGCGTACTTCTTCTATACAGATAACATTGCCAGACTTGAACATTAGTTTGAGCCGTTTCTATCCTTTCAAGCGCAAGCATCTTGTGGGGAAAGAGCGTTGGTATGAGAAGATTTCGATGAGCTATACGGGTCAGTTGGCTAATTCTATCTCAACGACAGAAGATAAAATCCTACACTCTAATCTGATTAAAGACTGGAAGAATGCTTTTCAACATACAATCCCTGTACAGGCAAACTTCACCTTGTTTAATTATATCAATGTGACACCATCTTTCAATTTCACAGACCGTATGTATTCTAAGAAGGTGACACGTGGATGGGATAACACCCTTCAGAAAGAGGTGGTAAGAGATACTACCTATGGTTTCCATAATGTTTACAACTGGAGCATGAGCGTGGGGGCCAGTACAAAGGTGTATGGCTTCTGGACACCTAACAGGAAACTATTTGGCGATAAGATTCAGGCTATCCGTCATGTCATCACGCCTCAGGTGACATTCTCATACGCTCCTAACTTTGCTGCACGCCGGTATGGATACTATGACAGCTATCAATACACAGATGCAAGTGGTAACGTGAAACTTGTTGAATACTCACCTTATCAAGATGAGCTTTATAGTGTACCTGGAAAGTACAAGACTGAGATGATCAGTTGGGATGTTAGCAATAACATCGAAATGAAGGTTAAGAGCGATAAGGATACAACTGGTTATAAGAAGATAAGTATCATTGATGAGTTAGGAGCAAGTATGTCTTACAATGCGGCAGCTGACTATCATCGCTGGAGCGACCTTAGCATGCGTCTACGTTTGAAGTGGTGGAAGAACTATACATTCTCTATGAATGCACAGTTTGCCACCTATGCTTATGAACTTGACGCCAATGGTAAACCTTATGTAGGTAATCATACGGAGTGGGGGTATGGTCGTTTGCCTCGTTTTTCAGGGTATGTCGCAGAACTTCTCATTCACTTTGAACCCAGAGAAGTTGAAGAAGTGGTTTGGACATAAGGATGAAAAAGATGATGACAAGGTATCAGCAGATAGCGACGGACCGGATACCGATATCGAGTCAAATATGGATGATGACCTTGAAAAGGGAAAGTATGCTGCTAAAAAGAAACGTGGTAATATTGCTGAGACGGACGATAACGGTTATATGAGATTTAATATGCCGTGGTCATTGACTATTGGTTATGGTATTACGATGCGTGAGAACACTGCGGGTAAGTTCAATACTAAGACGATGCGTTACCCTTATAAGTTCACACAGACGCTGAACCTCTCTGGTAACATTCGTATCAGTGATGGTTGGAATATTAACTTCTCAAGTGGTTATGACTTTGAGAACCATGCGATGAGTATGACAACAGCGAGTCTGTCACGCGACCTCCACTGTTTCAATATGAGTGCTTCTATCGTGTTAGCACCCTATACCTCTTACAACTTTACCTTCCGTTGTAATGCAGCAACACTGACGGATGCACTGAAATATGATAAGCGAAGCGGTATTGTCAATGCTGTGCAGTGGTATTAATTCGCTTGATTATAGTTTCTTTGGTGGGTGTTTTCGCTATCTACCTTTGATACAGAACCCTTTATAAACAACACAAATAATTGATTGAATATGAAGAAACAGACACAAGCTATACATCTCCCTTATAAGCGTAGGGATGCTTACGACGCTTTAAGTATGCCTATCTATAACGCTGTTGCTTATGAGTTTGATAATGCGGAAGTGATGGCTGATGCCTTTTGCGGACGTATTGATGCGCCTGATTATTCACGTGTAGAGAACCCAACAGTAACTAACTTTGAACTACGGGTTAAGGCTTTGACAGGCGCAGAGAATGTGATTGCACTTAATTCGGGTATGGCTGCTATTAGTAACACTTTGTTTGCTATTGTCGAACAGGGGAAGAACGTGATTACTTCGCGTCATCTCTTCGGGAATACCTTCTCCTTACTTACATCAACACTAAGCCGCTTTGGCGTAGAAACAAAGCTATGTGACCTTACGAATGTAGACGCTGTTGAGAAGTTGGTGGATGATAATACGTGCTGTCTCTTCCTTGAAGTGATGACGAATCCACAGCTTGAAGTCGTTGACGTACGGGCTTTGACGGAGATGGCTCACCGACATGGTATTCCTGTTATTGCCGATACTACTATTATTCCTTTTACTCAGTTCTCTGCAAAGGACTTAGGTGTTGACGTTGAGGTTATCTCAAGTACAAAGTATATTAGTGGTGGGGCTACCTCTTTAGGTGGTCTGATTATTGATTATGGAAGATTTCCTTTCATTGGAAAACGACTCTTGAATGAGATGCTCTTCAACCTTGGTTCTTACATGACACCACAGGTTGCATATATGCAGACTTTGGGTTTGGAGACCTTAGATGCTCGCTATCGTGTACAAGCTGCTAATGCTTTAGCGTTAGCAAAACGGTTGTGTACGCTCAAGCCTATCTGTAATGTCAATTATGTTGGCTTGGAGGATAACCCTTATCATCAGCTCTCTCTAAGTCAGTATGGTGAAACGGCTGGGGCGATGATAACGATTGACTTGGAGAGTCAGGAGGCTTGCTTCATACTGCTGAATAACCTCAAACTCATTCATCGTGCAACTAATCTCTTTGATAATCGCACTTTAGCAATTCATCCAGCAAGTACTATCTTCGGACTCTTCTCGGCTGAGGAGCGTGCAGCAATGGATATCCTTGATACGACGATACGACTGAGTGTTGGCTTAGAGGATGTTGACGACCTATTCAATGATATAAAACAAGCCTTGGAAGCATGATGAAGACGTATAATTTCGATGAGATAATTGACCGTTCAGGGAGTGGTGATTTAAAGCATGAGGCGCTCCTTCCACGGTGGGGACGCAATGACTTATTACCCCTTTGGGTGGCTGATATGGATTTTGCCACACCTGATTTCGTTGTTGATGCACTTAAGGCTCGTCTCTCACATCCTATCTTTGGTTATACTATTGAGCCTGCTGACTATCGTCCAACAATTATTGATTGGAACGAATCACATCATGGTTGGAAGATAAAACCAGAGTGGATAAGCTTTATTCCGGGTATTGTTAAAGGCATTGGCTTCGTTGTGAATGTGTTTACAAAGCCAGGAGAGAAAGTTATCATACAGCCTCCTGTCTATCATCCGTTCCGTATGACGCCTGAAGATAACGGTCGTGAGGTTGTTTTCAACCCGCTTCATCTGCGTGAGGATGGTTATTATGATATGGACTTTGATAACCTTTCGGAGGTATGTGATGATAAATGTCGTGTGTTGATACTCTCTAATCCACATAATCCTGCGGGAGTATGTTGGTCAAAAGAGACTTTGCAACGTTTAGCCGATTTCTGTTATGAACACAATATCATTGTCATTAGCGATGAGATACATAGTGATATGGCACTCTTCGGTAATCGTCATGTTCCGTTTGCGAGTGTGTCTGAACGTGCTGCTGACATAAGTATCACCTTTGCTGCACCGACTAAGACCTTCAATATGGCGGGTATTGTTAGTTCGTATGCCGTTATTTCTAATGATGACTTGCGTCAACGCTTCTATGGATGGCTAAAGGCTAATGAATTAGACGAGCCTACGATATTTGCTCCGATAGCTACTATAGCTGCTTATCAGAAAGGAGAAGAATGGCGTAAGCAGATGTTGGCTTATGTAGAAAATAATGTTCGCTTTGTAGAGGATTACTGTCGAGAGCATATCCCTGGTGTTCGTCCACTTCGTCTGCAAGCCAGTTTCCTCGTTTGGTTGAACTGTCGTGGACTTGGATTAAACCATGACAAGTTACTTGAGCTCTTCATTGACAAGGCTCATCTGGCTCTCAATGATGGTGAGATGTTTGGCCCTGGTGGGGAAGGCTTTATGCGATTGAATGTGGGTACACCACGTTCTGTACTTCGTCAGGCGTTGGAGCAGTTGGCGAAAGCGGTGAATGAATTATAAAACAGAATTGTTATGGAAGCATTAGAAGCATTGTTAACACGTCGCAGTGTACGTTCTTATGAGGCACGTATGCCTGAGCAGGAGTTGATTGATAAGGTGATGGAGGCTGGTCTTTATGCTGCAAGTGGAAAGAATATGCAGACCGCTATCATCGTAGAAGTGACCAATAAGGAGGTACGCGACCGCTTGTCAGTGATTAATGGTGAGATTTGGGCGTAACGAGTGACCCATTCTATGGTGCACCTGTAGTTCTTGTGGTGTTAGCTGATAAGAGTAGTCCTAATCATGTCTATGATGGTGCGTTGATGATGGGCAACCTTATGAACGCTGCCCATGCGGTAGGCTTAGGCAGTTGTTGGATTAATCGTGCCAAGGAAATGTTTGAACGTGAAGAAGGCAAGCAGCTGCTGAGAGAGTGGGGAGTAGAAGGCGATTATGAAGGTATTGGCTTCTGTATTCTTGGCTATACTGCGAAGGAGGGTAAGACGGCACCACGTAAGGCAAACCGTATCTTCTACGTGAGGTAAGAATTTGGAAGACTACTAATAAATTAATATTTCTGTAGAAGTTAATCGGCTGTGCATTGCTATATATAATAAGGTGAAGCAGGATATTTTCTTACGTTATCAACCTACGTGTTGAAGCCTCGCACAAGTAGTGTTTATGGTCAGCGACAATGGTGTTGAGGATTGTATAGATTATGCCAGACTACTCGAAGCCTTACAGTATGTCGTCTTATTGGGTACGATTGTTTGTAAGTGTCCTCCAAGATGACAAGTTAGCCTGTTGTTTATTGAGCGGTTTAAGCAGAGTGATGATACAAAGTAGCCTCAATATATTTGAATAATTTGTGTTCATTCAAATATATTGAGGCTATTCTTTTCTATCTTTCAGAAGTAGAAAACGTTTGGTTCTCTATGGAAAGAAGGACTTAATTATTCTCCTTCCTCTTCCTTCTTCTTGCGAGTAGCTCTACGCTTCTTAGGCTTCTCCTCAGTCTTGTCAACCTTTACACCAGCCAACTCAGGATCGATGAGGATACGGCCACAGTACTCACAAACGATAATCTTCTTGTGCATCTTCACATCCAGCTGGCGCTGAGGTGGTATCTTATTGAAACAACCACCGCAAGCATCGCGCTGTACATAGACGATACCCAAACCATTACGAGCACCACGACGGATGCGCTTGAAGCTACGGAGCAATCCAGGCTCAATCTTTGTCTCTAATTCTGCAGCCTTCTCTTTCAAGAGTCCTTCCTCTTCACGAGTCTCCTGCATAATCTCATCGAGCTCATTACGCTTCTCTTCTAAGGCATGCTGACGGTCTTCGAGCAGAGCATGGTTAGCCTCTAAGTCTCTTTGCTTCTCTTCAATCTTGTATTGAGCTTCCTTAATCTTCTTATTGCAAAGCTCAATCTCCAAGGTCTGGAACTCTATCTCCTTTGTCAGTGTATCGTATTCACGATTGTTTGCAACAGAGTCTAACTGCTTGTTATAGCGTTCCAAGCTTGCTTGAGCCTCAAGGATATTAGCCTTCTTCTGCGTTACTGCGCTCTGATAGTCCTTGATGTCTTGTTCTATCTTCTCAATGCGAATGTGCAAGCCTTCCAACTCGTCTTCCAAGTCACGTACCTCAAGTGGCAACTCACCACGCAAAGCTCGTTTCTCGTCGATTCCTGATAGGGTTGTCTGCAACTGGAAAGGGCCTTCAATTTATCCTCTACTGATAACTCTTTTGGATCTTTCTTTGCCATAGTTCTTATGTATTATTTAATTCAAAATGCTATATTAATCATTCAAAATAGGATTGTCACTGTTCGCTGTTGGCTCGTCAACTCGTCACTATTAACTCGTCAACTCGTCAATTCATTAACGTGTTAACTAAAAATACCCGATAGGATTTGTGTTAATCTCAGACAGGTAACACTTCACACCTGGACATTCTCGTACGATGATGTCACGTAACACCTCTGTTGTGAATTGTTCACTCTGATAATGACCAATGACACATATCTGTATTTCTTGCTCATGACCAAAGTACTCATGATAACCCATCTCGCCTGTTAGAAAGGCATCTGCGCCTGCTGCTATCGCATCTTTCAAGAGGAACGAACCAGACCCTCCACAGAGAGCAATGGTGCGTATCTCACGACGGAGTAGTTCGTTGGTCTGAACACATTCTACATCAAACTTCTTCTTAAGTAATAGTATTAAGTCGTCTGCTGCTAATGGCTCCTCAAACTCACCAATGACACCATCGCCACCTATTACTGATTCGCCTGTCTGTGGGTCTACCACCTGTTTACTTCGACCAAAAAAACGTGGATTCTTAAGGCCTAACTTCTCTGCTATCTTATAGTTGACACCATCCACAGCTGAGTCTAAGTTTGTGTGCATAGCAGCGATGACAATGTCGTTCTTAATAGCCTTTATCACCGTACGCTGCACATAGTCTGCATCTGTCACCTGTGCTAACTTACGGAAGATGAGTGGATGGTGCGCAACAATCAAGTTACACCCCCGACGGATAGCTTCGTCTACCACCTTCTCAGTCACGTCAAGACACAATAAAGCCCCTGATACTTCCGCCTCTGTCAATCCAACTTGTAGGCCAGCATTATCATAGCTCTCCTGCAAGGGCAAAGGCGCAAATCGTTCAAGGGCATCAATTACTTCCTTAATTTCACGCTACGCATAAGTTTTAGAGTGCAAAGATAAGAAAATTATTTGATTTTCACAACCTTGTAGTCTAATTTCTTTTCATTCTCTTTCAAAGTAGAATTACTCTTGAATAATTAGATAACGTGATACGTTCCAGAACTTATCTGCATCGGTGATGGTGAGGGTCGTTGTTCCATCCTCATTCTCTGTGAGTGTGTAACTACCTTCTGGGTTCTGTGAAAGGAGCTTAGGATTAGATGAGCTTATTGTCAGTGTCTTCAGTTCCTTACTGTTAGCTTCGGTAAACAGTTCTTTGGTAACCTTGTTATTATTCACCTTCTTTGAGAAAAGTGATGTTTTCAAAAGACCTTTCTCTTTTAGTGTTTCTTTGTTTGCAATGATATAGTAGACGCTGCTTGACTCTTTGTCTTCGTTGTTTCTTTGCTTTTCTTTAGCCTTCAACTGGGCATATTCACGTTCTAAAGCAGCCATATTGAACCTGTAACGCATTGCATCAACACTGTTAGCCTGGTTCATAACGATGTATTTAAGCTGGTCTACAGTGACATCCTTACGACTTGCAACCTGCTCTAATTGGGTTACACGGTCTCCTTTCTCCTTCAGCTGTGATGAAAGAAACTCTATCACCTTATAAAGGTTGTCTATGGTGGGATTAGATGCTGATGGTGTATCCACCTTCTTAGCCTTCTCGCTTAGCAGTTTGTCAATCTGGCTCTGCTTTTCTTTGAGCAGTGCACCGAGTCCTCTTATCTGCTGAATAATCTTCGATTTCTTATCCGTATGCTCAGTAGTCTTGCAGAGCATAGCTTCCTGAGAAGAGATGGCATCAAGGTTAGCTGATATTTCGTCTATAGATGCTGTCAGCTGACTTATCGCCTCTGCCTCTCTGGATGGAGGTGTGACATTGATACGTTCTCTGACAGGAGTCGGACGCTTCACATCCTCACAAGATGTGAAAGCTACAATACCTATAAATACTATCAGAGCTGTTAATTTATTACGTTTCATCTGTATAATCATCGAATGACAATGCAAAGATACTCTAATTATGCGAGGAAACGTTAGATTATGTATTAAAAATACTAATAAAAGGAGAAACAATGGGGTGCTTCTCCTTTAATTTCGTTATCTCTTTGATAAACAGACGAATATTATCTTACAATAATCTTATGTGTCTTACCATTCGTTTCCTTGATAATATTCATACCATGTTGTATATTTTCAAGACGTTTGCCAGATAGGTCATAAATCGTTCTTGTGCCTTCTTTCTGCTGCTTATAAACGCTAATACCTGTTGGATTGTCTTCTTCCCAAATAAACGTTGCTGTTACTCCTTCTTCTCCTGATTGTATGCCCTTTTCTACGACACCACTTGCATTCAGGTTATACGTAATTGTGAAATCATCATCACTTGTCCAGCCAAAATAGTGTTTATCTATCACCGTATAGCGCACAGCAGCCACTGGATGCTGGAATACTTTACCAAAGTATCCTGCTAAAAGTTGTCCGTATGGTGAGATTCCTTCATGATCGGCAATTGAAGTAATTGGATTGACAATTAGAGAAAGATATTTGTTGGTAATGCTTTGTTGTATTCATAAGCTACCTGTCCTACTTTTTTGTTATCCCAAAAATGCTCTACGAGTGTAATATCTCCGTCTGTCCATGTTAATTTATACTCTGTTCCAGTACGTTCATTGTTTGTTATTACAATCTTTGTCAGTTCCCCAGCTGTATTATATGTGTAGTTATATTCTGCCCAATATTCAGGTTCTCCTTCATACGGAATTAAGTTTATTTTTTCTGAAACAACTCTATTATTCTGGAGAATAGTTGTTCGGATATCTTTATTTTTGATATTTTCATTCTCATAGAATGTTTGAACGACCTTGTCATTACTATAAGCATACTTGCTACTACGTTTTAGGTGGTCGTCAGCAATATATTCAACAGACTCTATGATTCTTCCTTTTTCATCATACTTTAATTCAAAGTAAGATTCGCCAAAGGTCATCTTCAACAATTTCTTATCGTTCTGTGCACTGATGGTCTGACCAAACACAATGAGGGTAATAAGTAATAAGTAGATTCTCTTCATATACAATATAATTAAAATTTATAAATAGTCATTCTTTTATCAACTGCAAAGTTAATAAAAAAACGTTAATCCAGTTTGTTCTTTATAAAATTCAGGCTTATTAGTCCAATTACTTAATCGAGTAACAAGGGCTAATAAGCCTGAAGGGCTTTATTCTAATGCAAGGATACGTTCTAAGTCTTTTTCTTCACCTACTACCCATAGTACGTCACCTGCCTGCAGACAGCGGGAAGGAGTGATGAGCGTGAGGTTCTGCTGACCTTCATCAACACCCACAACCATACAGTTGTATTCATCACGAATACCGCTGTCTTTAAGGGTCTTACCAATGAAAGGACTTGTTTTAGAGATAGTGAAACTGCGGAGTTTCATTTCATGTTTCTCTATGTCCGTAATCGTTGGCTGTAGTTCAGCCTTCATTGCTTTCGAAAGTTTTGTAAGCTGTTCGTCATCACCAATGGCTTGCAGTTTGTCGCCAGGGAAGAGAATCGTACCACCATTCGGAATATTGATACGTTGAGAACCACGAAGAATACTACTGATATGTACACCGAATCGGTTACGTAACTTTAGGCTATACAATGTCTTACCAGCCCATAGGGAATCGTCGGGCAGTTCAAGGTTGGCAATATGAATATCTCGGTCTATCAAGTGGTCGGCAAAGAGTGGTTTCTTCTTTCCTTGTATCTGTGCCTCGATATCACGACTTCGGAGGTTCTGGATAAAGAGACGTTCCAAAGTAATACTTCGTTTCTTGAGCCAACGAGATAGTAGCATCAATATCAATAAGCCCACCGCAACAGCAATCATCAGTGCATTCTTAAAGCGTGTGAGATAGTTACATACGTAGAAGATGAAACTGAGTGCAATAAGTACACGTGCAAGAATGGTTGCTGTGAGGGGTAGACGATTGATACGACGGTCTGTCCAAAGTGCCTTAAACGCTTCTGAATGATTTTGTTTCATTACAATAGAACGTAGGAATGGTGCGATGAAGAGGATTGTAAGGAATCCACACACAGCATTTCCAATCCAGTGACTGCCGGTCCATTTTATGGATAAGTTTCTACAGATAGGTAGGGCAGCAGAGAACATGATTGCTATGACAGCTGCAGATAGAATACCATAAATAAGGGTGTTGAATATCATCTTCTTCATTAGAACCTTCCATAGATTATTAGTCGATGCACTCTCTCCCGCACTATTTGTTTGGATATGGGTAAGACGACGCACCCATCTTTTTGGAAGATGCTTAACGAGGACGTTGTAACATGGTTCTGCCGCACGAATCATATACGGAGTGAGGAAGGTTGTGATAACTGATACGGCTACGACAACTGGATAAAGGAATTCGCTGATAACACCTAAGGACTTTCCTAATGTTGCAATAATAAAGGCAAACTCGCCAACTTGTGCCATTGAGAATCCACAGCGCATAGCGTTCTTAAGGGTCTGTCCACCGAGAAGATAGCCTAAGGTACCAAACAAAGCCTGGCCGACGAGGATTGTTATGACAAGTAAAAGAATAGGTATAGCATATTCTACAATAACTTGAGGCTTTACCAACATACCAACAGAGACGAAGAAGATAGCTCCAAAGAGATTCTTTACAGGATCTACAAGGCGGATGATTTTATCAGCCTCAACCGTCTCTGCTAAGATACTTCCCATTACGAAAGCACCAAAGGCTGCACTGAAACCTACCTGTGTTGATATAACAGCCATAAGACAACAGAAGCCTAATGACACAATAAGCAAGGTCTCGCTGTTAAGGATTTTGCGGACAGAACGAAGGAAGAGTGGAATGGCAAAAAGTCCAACAACAAACCATAAAACAAGGAAGAATCCAATCTTCATGATGCTTCCAAGAAGTTGTACACCGTCAGGGCTGTTACCACTGGCAACGGTACTGAGCATAACCATCATCACAATGGCAAGGATATCTTCTAAGATAAGCACACTCATCACGGTAGAAGCGAAGCCTTGCTGTGTGAGTCCCATATCTGAGAAGGCTTTGTATATAATGGTAGTGGAACTCATTGCGACCATACCTCCGAGGAAGATACAGTCCATCTCTTTCCATCCGAAGCTGTGTCCTACAATGACACCTAAGACCATCATACTGAAGATGATAGTACAGGCTGCGATGATGGGGGAGGCTCCCATCTTGAGAATCTTCTTAATAGAGAAGTCTAATCCCAATGAGAACAATAAGAAGATGACACCAATGTCTGCCCATGTTTGTATATCGTCTTTGTCGACAACGCTCATGGTATAAGACATGTGGGGTGATACAAGAAAACCTGCTACAATGTATCCTAATACCAATGGTTGCTTGAGTTTCTTGAATAGAAGTGTTACAAATCCTGCTACAACGAGAATAAGAGCAAGGTCTTGGACCAATTCGGGTAGTTCTGACATAAATCTTTTATGGAGTTAGAGGAGTTAGTGGGGCATTGGAAATGATACCAATACCTTTTGTGAATGACTGTTGTATGTGTTGTTTGGGGATGGGGACAAGCATATAGGTGAAAGTCTATAGTCAAAAGAAAAGGAGTTAAACCAACGTTAATATATAATCCATAAAAGTGTTGGTTTAACTCCAGTGTAAAGTCTTTAACTACTTACTTCCCTATTGTTAATCATTAAACTCAGCTGTTAGACGGCAGATGTTAATGATAACCTGCATCGCTTTCTCCATTACCTGAACTGAAACAAATTCGTAAGGACCATGGAAGTTTACGCCACCTGCAAAGATGTTTGGACAAGGAAGTCCCTTGAATGAAAGCTGTGCACCGTCCGTACCGCCACGGATAGGCTGTACCTTTGGAGCTACATTTGCCTGCTGCATAGCCTGCAGAACTAACTCAATAACATGCATGTTAGGATCAATTTTCTCCTTCATGTTATAGTACTGGTCGTTCATCTTCAGTTCAACAGTTCCTTCACCATATTTCTCATTCATCTTCTTTACGCAGTCCTCCATGAAACGCTTACGGTCTTCGAAGTGTTCACGGTCGTGGTCACGGATGATATAGCTGAGCTTTGCTTCTTCACAACGGCTTTCGATACCGATAAGATGATAGAAGCCTTGATAGCCTTCAGTCTCCTCTGGTATCTCTGTTGCTGGGATCATGTTGTTGAACTCACATGCCAAACGGCTGGCATTAACCATCTTTCCCTTGGCATAACCTGTATGAACGCTTACGCCATGGATAAATACCTTAGCACCAGCTGCATTGAAGTTTTCATATTCAAGTTCACCGAGGTCGCCACCATCAATGGTGTAACCCCATTCACATCCAAATTTCTCTACATCAAAGTGATGTGCACCCATACCAATCTCTTCGTCTGGGTTGAAAGCAATACGGATGTCGCCATGTTTTATCTCGTCGTGGTCACGAAGGAAACACATAGCCTGTACTATCTCAGCTATGCCTGCCTTGTCGTCAGCACCCAACAGTGTCGTACCGTCTGTTACGATGAGGTCTTCTCCCTTATGCTCTAAAAGTTCAGGGAACATGCGTGGAGAGCTGACCATGTTAGGGTTCAGTTGTATGTCACCACCGTCATAGTTTTCTACAACACGTGCTTTGATATTGGCGCCACTGGCGTCAAGTGCTGTGTCATAGTGGGAGATGAAGCCGATTGTTGGTATCTTCTTCTTGGTGTTGGCAGGGAGGGTGGCATAGATGTAACCCATCTCGTCCATCTCAACATCTTTCATGCCTTCACGCTCAAGTTCCTCCTTGAGGTATTTCGCAAAGATCAGTTGCTTCGGCGTACTTGGCACTGTCTCTGAGTCCTCGGCTGACTGTGTGTCAAACTTGGTGTAGTTGATAAATCTTTCTACTATTTCCATGATGTTACTGATATTTAATTGTATGTCTTTTGCTGAGCCAGTACTGCTTAATTGCAGTCTGTCATTTGCAAAGATACTATTTAATTTTGATAATGCCTAATGATAGGACTTCTGTCGTTTCTTTTTAGTATTTCTTATGCTGATAAGGATATTACTACTTATTCTACATGTTTAGTTTTAATTTCGTTTGCTGTCATTTTAACATTTGGAGGGAACCTTCTGTAAACTAATTAGTTAAATGCTTGTTGTGAATGACAGATATGACAGCAACTTTTGTTTTGGTTGATTTGCCTCGTTATCATACATGGGTCATTCCGATAAGAATAGGAGAAGCAACAGCACTTGTCGTCTCTCCTTATTCTTCAAACATTATGGTTAGATTTGTAACATCTCCTACAGCATTACGTATTATGATATTTCACTTGAAAGGGTAGACATATCTTTCTTCTTTCCAAAGAACTTGTTGACGGCAAGAGCAATCGCTCCATCACCAGTCACGTTACAAGCAGTACCGAAACTATCCATTGCAATGTACAAAGCTATCATCAATGCTTGGGCCTCTTCATCAAAGCCTAAGATACTTGATAAAGGTGCTAAAGCCGCCATAATGGCTCCTCCTGGTACTCCTGGTGCCGCTACCATGATGATAGAAAGCATGAGGATAAAGTAGATGAAGAGTCCTGGGTCGTGGGGTAGGTCTGTCAGTAGACAGATGGCTAAGGCACAAGCTGTAATCTTCATCGCACTACCACTGAGGTGGATAGTCGCACAAAGCGGTACGACAAAGCCTGCTACTTCGTTGCTTACACCGTTCTTTTCTGTTTGCTTCAGTGTTACTGGGATGGTTGCTGCTGATGAGCTCGTTCCCAGTGCGGTCAGATAAGCTGGTAGCATGTTCCATAGTAATCTAAAAGGGTTGCGCTTGACGATAGCACCCGCAATGCAGAACTCATAGACAAGGATGAGTACATGTAGTACGAGGATGACAATGATAATCTGTGAGAATACTATGAGTACTTGTCGTGCCTGTCCATTATGGGTCATACTAAGGAATACACCGAAGATATAAAGGGGTAGGAGAGGGATGATAGCCTTCTCTATCACTTTCTCTATAATGTTCTTAAACTCACTAAATAGGTTCTCCATTGTGCGCAAACCACCGTAGGCAATACCCAGTCCGACGATGAATGAGAACACCAAACTACTCATCACATCAACCATTGCAGGGATATTGATAGTAAAGTAAGGTGTTAGCTCTGTCGCTTTTTCTATCTGTGGTATGGCGCCTCCGGTAGAGGCTATCATAGAGGGGAATAGCCATGTTCCTGTTCCATATGACAGTCCACCTGCAACAATCGTGTCTACGTATGCGATAACTACTGTTGCCAGTAGAAGCTTACCAGCCCCTTTACCGATACCAGCAATAGCAGGTGTCACCAATCCGATGATAATCAGTGGTATCATAAAGCCAAGGAACTGACTGAAGATACTATTGAAAGTCAGAAACACTCTTACTGCTGGGGCTGGGAGATAATAGCCAAGGAATAATCCAAGCAGTATGGCGATGATAACACGTGGGAGTAGTCCAATTCTGATCTTCTTTTGCATACTATTTTCTTTTAGGATGAATAATCTATTTCTTAGTTAACTCGGTTGAACAAAAAAAGGATGAACAGTAAACAACCATACATCCTTCGTTACAATCTGTGTCCCCCATTAAGCGTCTTGTTCCTCTCTTAGTGACTCCGATGGGAGTTTTGTCTTCTCTTCTTAGTGACTCCGTTGGGATTCAAACCCAAGACCTTCTGAACATTTTTCTGGCCTCATTCGGCTAAATGTCATCAATGTATTGTCACTCTGTATCTATGATAACCTTCATTTAATTACCCTTATTAGGATAAATATAATGAAATATCATTAGTGTTTAGTGACTCCGTTGGGATTCAAACCCAAGACCTTCAGAACATTTTTCTGGCCTCATTCAGCTAAATGTCATCAATGTATTGTCACTCTGTATCTATGATAACCTTCATTTAATTACCCTTATTTGGATAAACATAATGAAATGTTATCATTGTTTAGTGACTCCGTTGGGATTCAAACCCAAGACCTTCAGAACATTTTTCTGACCTCATTCAGCTAAATGTCATCAGAAAGTCGTCACTTTTTGTGACTCCGTTGGGATTCAAGCCCAAGCTCTTCAGAACATTTTTCTGGCCTCATTCGGCTAAATGTCATTAGAGAGTTTACACTTTTAGTGACTCCGTTGGGATTCAAACCCAAGACCTTCAGAACATTTTTCTGGCCTCATTCAGCTAAATGTCATAAAGGTATTATCACTCTGTATCTATGATAATGTTCATTTAATTACCCTTATTAGGATAAATATAATGAAATATCATTAGTGTTTAGTGACTCCGTTGGGATTCAAACCCAAGACCTTCAGAACCGGAATCTGACGCTCTATTCAGCTAAGCTACGGAGCCTAATGACTGTGCAAAGATACAGTAAAGTTTGCATAACTCCAAACGAACAGTAAACATTCTTACTAAAGTGTCTAATATAAATGCGTTGTTTTGAAGGTTTAGTAATATCCTTACTGATAGAGGGAACCCTGTGTTCCTCTCTTTGTGGCTGTTTGGTAATCAACTCTTTGTCGTCAGAGCAATTGTTTTGGTTGGTAGGTTGTTCTTGTTAACAGTGGCGATAAGAAATAACATGAGAGGAGATAATTGACTAATAAACTGTCATAACGTTGTAAAATGTAGTCGGAATATATTATTATGTAACATTGGATAGGTGTTTGTTTCGCAGTTTGATAATTAATATATACCTTTGTGAGCAATTAAAATAATAGTCAAGTCATTAATAGAAAGGAACGATAATGAGTCAACTGATAAAACCAAAAGGATATAAAGCAGCACTTGGAAAACGCCAGACCGAGTTAGGAATAAAACTGATAAAGGAGTTCTTCCAACAGAACTTAGCTACTGAACTACGACTAAGTCGTGTTACAGCACCGCTATTCGTACTGAAAGGATTAGGTATCAATGACGATTTGAACGGTGTTGAACGTCCGGTATCCTTTCCTATTAAGGACTTGGGAGAAGCACAGGCTGAGGTGGTGCACTCATTGGCAAAGTGGAAACGGCTGACATTAGCCGACTACGACATTCAACCGGGTTATGGTATCTATACGGATATGAATGCTATCCGTGCCGATGAGGAGCTGGACAACCTTCATTCTCTTTATGTTGACCAGTGGGACTGGGAGGCGGTTATCACCGAAGGCGATAGAACACGTAGCTTTTTAGAGAATGTCGTTCGTCGTATCTATGCAGCTATCCTCCGCACAGAATTCCTTACTTGTGAGACTTATCCTCAGTTGGAACCCTTCCTTCCACAGACAATTCATTTTATTCATGCGCAAGATTTGTTGGATATGTATCCTACGCTGACAGCCAAGGAGCGTGAAGATGAAGTTTGTAAGGAGTATGGTGCGGTGTTTATTGAGGGTATTGGTTGTAGATTAAGTAATGGTGAGAAGCACGATGGTCGTGCTGCCGATTACGATGATTGGTCAACTGTTGCAGAAGACGGAAAGACGGGGTTGAATGGTGATATCCTCATTTGGTACCCTATCTTAGGACGTAGCATAGAACTTTCGTCTATGGGTATTCGTGTGGATAAGACAGCCTTACTCCGTCAGTTGACGATAGAGAAGCAAGAAGAACGTCAGCAACTCTTCTTTCATCAGCAGTTACTCTCAGACAAGCTGCCGTTATGTATTGGTGGCGGTATCGGACAGAGCCGTCTTTGTATGATAATGTTGCACAAGGCGCATATTGGTGAGATACAAGCAAGTATCTGGCCAGAAGAAATGAGAAGAGAGTGCGAAAAGGCAGGAATGCCGTTGATCTAAAGCCTCCCCCCCTCTCGACTCCTCTCTTGAATCTGTGGTCACAGAACGAAGGGAAGTAATGGACGGATTATTTGTTTTGTAGGAAAAGAAGGTCAAACCAACAATGGGCGTAAGCGGCTAATCATGTTGATAAAGGAAAAAGAGCCATATCAAACTCTAAGAATGAGTTTGGTATGGCTCTTTGGGTATTACAATGCAACGCTCAATCCATATCCAGCCTATGTGTTGGTGCTCAGCACGTGTGGTGCTCATGGTAAACACCAATGGTGCGGATGGCATATTAAGTCGTACTATCTTGTTAGATAGGTTCTACTTATTATCATATTCCGTGTGGAAGGAGATGTTATTTAAGGCTCTTCCGAAATTTGGAGTGATGCGATAATTTCCTTTATGCCACTTGTTAGTAAAGAAGATTTGTAAATAATTCATTATAAGCGTTTTGTAGCGTGTATAACCCATGTGATACAACAACAACTTTCGTAACCTTTAAATTAGAACTTTGTATTCTTTAATATCACTAAACAAAGGGGATATAAAAGTGTTTAAATTATAAAAGTTATTGATAATCAGATATTAAACACTATCACTCCAAAATACTGAAGGCCCAAACTTATCTCTTGACTTACTTTTTGAACTTTGAACTCTCGTCTATCAAAAGCACCCCAGAAAGGTTACTTTATGGAACATAACAAACTTTCTCTTTCTTTATACTGGCAAGGTGTGTCTTTGTACCACAAATTACCACTTGTACCACAAATACCCCTGCCCCGAAAGGGGGGATTAAATCACTCTCAAGTCGTGACTTATTGTTTTACAAAATAGTACTTTCCTTTTCTAATATAACGCTCGTCCTCATATCTGCCAAAGTGATAGATAAACTTCTGTTGAGGTCTATCAGTATATCTAAGTGTAAGTTGATCATTATTTAATACATATATACCTTTTAAAATCTCTATAGAATCTTTGATTGAGTTATAATCATGAAACTCAAAAGTAGAGTCATTTTTAAAAACAATTCGTATATCAGCTGCATGTGGTATTATCCAAATACCTTGTAAATACTTGAATGCTGTAGATTTCTCTGTTTTTATGACTCTTACTTGATTTTTTTGTACAATACACTTCTTGTTAGGTGCTGATGTACAACTTACGGTGATGAAGCCAATTAAAATTAACATTTTCATTCTCATTTCTAGTATACTCCATGATTAAACAATTCAACTTCTTTTTTTCCTTCTCCCTATTATTTCGCTCGGACGTCTCCAATGGAGCATCAGTGTCCCATCATAGTGCCCTTTATTTAGTTCTTTCAAAAATTCGGAAGAAGGAAATCCTCTTCCAACTCCGATATTAAATGCAAATGAGCAAATGGCATCATATTCATTTTTGTGATAGAGGTACTTTTTACTAAAGCGCGAATTTTAGGCTCAAATGTTTCTTTTTAAATCTTTCATTAAAAAGTTTTTTTGCATCGTTTTTTTCGTAAATCTTGTCCATGCCCTTCTATCAGCATCTGTTACTTTGCTTTTTATGAAGTAAGTGTCCAACTCCAATTGTTGCAAATCCTTTAGAGTCATTATATGGGTTCATCAGGAATTTGGAGTGATAGATATAATCAACGTTGTCGTAGAAGATAACAAACCTCCATTAATAACAGCTTTATATAAAAGGATTTAACGATGTCGCACAGCAGTTCGGCAACGCCGACTTTAGAAAAAGCTTGAATTATGATTTTTTTGTGTTTTTATAAAATGGCTTTTTTTATAGGCTTTTTAGTGGAGGCTATTACTTCGTAACTATATGAATATAAGAGCTTATGGTTCATCACTCGAAATGTCGGATGAACCTTATTTAAGTCCTATCAAGCTGTAATCATTAATAAAGAGAGAATCTTTTATTCCGTTAAGACTCCCTCTCTCATTACTTCCCTTCAGTGAGTGACCGTTGATTCAGGAGAGTGGTGGGGGCTTTTCCCCTCCTTCGGAGGGGTTAGGCGAAGGTTTTAATCTATAAACCTTTTAGTTATCTCCCCATACCCATCGATTCTTCTGTCACGCAGGAAAGGCCACCAACGACGTACATTCTCGCTATGGTCAAGATTGATGTTGAGGATAACGCTTTCCTCGTCGTTGTCACAAGCACGATAGAGTAGCTCTCCCTGTGGACCAGCAACAAAGCTACTTCCCCAGAACTGGATGCCTTGAGTTTGCTCGCTTGGGTCAGGTTCATGACCGACACGGTTTACAGCGATTACTGGCAAACCGTTAGCAACGGCATGACCTCGCATGACTGTTGTCCATGCCTCACGCTGACGCTGTTTTTCCTCGTTCGTATCACTACTTTCGTAGCCAATAGCTGTAGGATAGATAAGCATGTCTGCACCTTGTAAGGCCATCAAGCGAGCTGCTTCAGGATACCACTGATCCCAGCAGACAAGTACTCCAAGACGGCCCACACTCGTGTCAATAGGATGGAAGCCGAGGTCGCCTGGTGTGAAGTAGAACTTCTCATAGTAAGCTGGATCATCTGGAATGTGCATCTTACGATACTTACCAGCAATACTGCCATCCTTCTCTATCACTACAGCTGTGTTATGATAAAGTCCCGGTGCACGTTTCTCAAAAAGCGATGTCACGATGACAATGCCCAGTTCGCGTGCCAATTCACCATAGAAGCCAGTAGAGGGACCCGGTATAGTCTCGGCTAAGTCAAACTTATTTACGTCTTCTGTCTGACAGAAATAGAGTGAGTTATGTAGCTCTTGAAGGATTACAAGTTCAGCACCACGTTGTGCTAAGTCTGTTATACCCTCTGCCAGTCGTTCTATATTGTTCTTGATGTCTGCAACATTATGCTGTTGCAAGAAACCTATTTAGTTCTCTCATAATAAAGGTGTATGCCTTGTTGATGTTTATTGTTCTGTGTTTTAAGATTACAACACTGTCTTCTGTCACGATAATGAGGCGGGTAAGGCTATCCGTTTAATGGTAGCTGCATCGTCAAACAGTGTATTGAGCCATGCTGTCTTATGATAGTACGGCTGTCTATGCCGATGATTTCACGGTCGGGGAAAGCCTCTTGAATTATATCCAAAGCTGCTTTGTCCTTTTCGGGTTGGTTGTAGGTTGGCACAAGCACTGCCCCGTTGATGATAAGGAAGTTGGCATGTGTCGCTGGTAGGCGTTCGCCATCATCATAGATAGCATCAGGCATCGGAAGGCGGAGTAGACGATAAGGGTCACCATCGATTGTACGAAGCTGCTTTAATTGTTCCTCCAAAAGTCGGAAGTCCTCATAGTGTTCGTCTTCTTTGTCGTCACACCCTATATATAATAAGGTGTGATTGGGTGCAACTCGTACGATGGTATCAATATGTCCGTCGGTGTCATCACCTGCCAACTGACCATAATCCAACCAGACAACCCGCTCAACATTGGGGAAGAAAAGGCGCAGTCGTTTGTCTATATCCTCTTGTGTAAGCGGTTGGTTGCGGTGTGGTGCCATTAGGCAACCCGTTGTTGTGAAGAGTGTGCGGTCTCCATCGCTCTCTATCGAACCGCCCTCCAGCACGAAGTCCTTGTGGTTCTCCAATACACCTTGTAAGAGTCCTGCTTCATAAAGTTGGCGGTTAATTCTATTGTCTTTTTCTGCTGCGAACTTCTCGCCCCATCCGTTGAAACAAAAGTCGAGTAGGCGAAGCGCTTGTAAGCTACCTTTTGGATCCTTGTCTGATACGAGTGAGATGGGTGCAACGTCACGTGCCCATGTGTCATTGTTATCACAAGCAAAGAGCGTCACACGCTTCATCTGTCCTTCTGTCAGCCTTTCTGCTAATAGGGAATGTACTTTTTCCGTATCACGTGCCGTAATCAACAATGGTTCAAAACGTGTGATAGCGTCTGCCATCTGTAGATAAACCTCGGTAATCTCGTTCAGGTAAGGACGCCAGTCGGTGTCCTCATGCGGCCATATCAGTATAATCCCGCTTTGTGGTTCCCACTCAGCAGGCAATCGGAAGCTATGATTTTTCGTTCGTGTTCATACTGCAAAGATAAGAAAAGAAAATGTGATAAACCGCTTTCCAGTCCCTTTTTTATGGTTCATCCGTCTTTTTCGAGTGACGTTTTAGACATCTTATTTAACCTATGTGTCTGTTTTCTGGCTCTTTTGTGTCTGATGGCAGCTGGGAAGGAACACCTCTTCTATAAAGAACTTCAGTAATCATTCCAGATCTAAGCAAAGTCAGTAAATTCGTAAAATATCATCACATTGAGTCGAACTATATTCTTTCATAGTAGGAGTGAGACCTCTGCAAAACCTTCATTTATAGAGAAATTCCCATTTAGTTGTGTTTAGAAGCATATTCCAACGTGTTTATTGGTATAATTGATGCCGTAAAACGATTATTATCATCTATATTTGTGTCCAATTTTCTTTTATTTGAGAGCATTGGACACAATTATCCCTGGCGTTCGATATAAGTTGTAGGCAACAGCCTCCATAATATGCTGTGCATGTGTTTTGGCTAGTCCTACATATCTTGCCGTACCTCCCCTAAACCATCTGTGTATGGAACCAAAAGTGCGTTCCACCCTGTACCTAATTTTACTGATAGCCACATTGATGCGTTTCTCTCTTTCTGTAATCTTATGCGCCCTTGTTCCTTTGTGCATAATGCGACTTTTTAGTTTCATTCGAGCAAGTGTCTCCTTGTTTTCTGCCGAGTCATAACCCTTATCAGCATATACGAGAGTCTTTTTCGGAAGATTTGCTTTTTTCAGGGGCGTTTCCAAATGCTTGATGTCGCTCTCATTAGCTGCGGTAGTCTCCTCTGCAAGAACCAATCCATTTTCATCTGTAACTGAATGCCGTTTGTATCCAAAGTGGAGCCTTCCCATTTTCTTGATCCAGCGTGCCTCTCCGTCCACATTGGGCTTGAGTTTCTCCTTGAGCATAGCTTTCTCGGATTTTAATTTACCCGTTTCTTCATCTCTGTCCTCAACTATCTCATACTCCTTACGACCACGTGGACGACGAGGACTATCGGTAATGCTGGCATCGACGATAGCCCCACGTTTGACAATAACACCTTGTTGCTCCAACTGACGGTTAATCTCATTCAGTACCATATCATAAAGGTCTGCCTCTACAAGAATGTTACGGAAACGACATACAGTCGTACTATCAGGAGCAACATCTTCCAAACCCAGTCCTACAAAGCGGCTGAAAGACAAACGATCGTTTACCTGCTCCTCAACCTCACCATCACTAAGACCATACCAAGTACGAAGAAGTTCGATTTTAAAAAGCACAAGACTATCATAGCTCGGACGACCAGTTGCCTTGTTACCTTTGGTGTAGGCAATTTCAATAATACCACGGATTGGATTCCAATCGATAATATTGTCTATCTGAGAAAAGAAGGTCTGCTTGACCTTACGCTGACCGACTAATAGGTCGGCAAAACTGAGAGAGGAGAGTTGCTGTTTCATACTATAAAGGTACGAAAAAATAATGATATAAGCAAATTTCTAAACTAAGAGTTTTGCAGAGGTCTCGGAGTGTGAAATCCTCTATAGTTGCATTTGTAACCTACAATAAATCAATATGTTACCAATACGCATGAAGAAGACGCCCTTCTTGCCTCAAGAAAGGCGTCTTCAACGTGCAAGAAGGGCATGTTCTCGAATGCAGTTAGGCCTCCTCTTGTTTCTGTTCAGCCTATGTCTGAGTGAGGGAATAGCACTGCCTGCACAAAGGCTGAGGCAGAAGCTTCAGCCCAGCTCATCATGACCGTAACCGCCACGAGAAGCCTTAACTACATCGAATCAGGACACGAGCAGGACCCAGAGAGCGAGAACGACGGTATCTTGAAGACTATAATGGACGAAATCGGGGATAACGCTTTCATCCGATACGTCAACCTCTTCTTTGCAAAGAAAAGAAATGTTTACGGAGAGAAAATCGTCATCGAACCCCACAATCCCCTTGCCGACACAGACGACACCGACTCCCCTGCTCTACAGAAAGAAGCACGCCAGAAAGCCGTTCTGACAAAAGTCCTGACCAACACACAAGGACTAAGAAAGCTACTGAATAAACCCGACTACGACGACCTAACGCAATGTTTCGAGACCATCTGCAGTGACGACGCCCTCCTCTCCCGCTTCGAAATGATAAAACCCAACGGCAACAGCTGGGGCATAAACCGCAAAATGGCACTCAACATCATCGCCCTCTTCGTAAAGCTCCGAAAGCTAAACATCCCCATGAACCAAATCAACACATACATCGGCGGAAGTAACAACAACACTTACCTCGTCCACCGCCGTCCTTACAACGACAACCGCACCGCCTTCGGCATCACCACCGAAGATTATGATGCCATCGTAGGAATAATTGAGGGGTGTGAGGGGTGAGATGCACCACGTAAAGAACCCACTTCATCAAAACCTGTATAATCTTACAGAATTTCTACCTGCCAGCTTTGTCATTATGGATGGGAGATAATAAATCAGACTCACTTAACATATAAAAAATAAGAAAAGAATAATAATATTTTCAAAAATTATTAATACCTTTGCAAAAGTAACCTTTATCAGCTTGTTTACAAGTTGCTAACTTAAGAAATAAATCATATACTATTAATATAATATGCTATCTATACCTAATTATCAAATCGTTGATTTTCAGGACTGGCTGCGAATACAGCTGGGAGGAACTATGTCAAAAACAGAACTCCTTGATTGGGTGCAACGCCAAAAAGGAGAATGTATGTCAGAAAATAGAACGTTGCTTAGTCTGTCAAGAGAATATTTATTATATACTCGTGACAAAAGAAGAACTCGTATCTGGAAAAAGACTGCATACGACAGCGTAAAAGTAATAATAGATGATTTTCTTGAATGGCTCCAAAGAGAGTATCCGTGGTATAGGATAGAAGATACCAAACGGGGACGACTCTCAGAAGAATATTTATCATATATTCGTTATAATGAAAGACTTCGTCTCAGGGAGCAAGAAAACGAGCGTGGTTACATGAAAATAGATTTTAGTAGACAAGACTTAGAGTTTGAGGCTAAAAGGTTAGTGCGGTCTACACGTGAACTACTTTCTGATAAAAGAAGACTTGAAGAAATTAAGTCTATGCCATCACGTCCAGAAGGGTGTGTGGAATTTATGACTCTGTATCCAGAAGGATACAATATAACGTTGTCTCATATTCTTAAATTTTTTGATTGGATAAGAAATCAATACCCTGAACTCAATTTATCGGGTGATATTCCTTTCTGCAAACTTAATGATTTGATAGATGAGTTTTGTAAAAATAAGGAAACCCCAGAAGCTAATTCGTTAAAAAAACAGATAAAACGAATGTTTAAAGAAAGCAGGAATAGTAATTTTATTTCAAAAATCAGAGAATGGTTTACTCGTAATAAAATTACTACAAAGGGAACTTCTAATCCATTTGATAGGTATAGCCGAGTAAAATTTCATGGAATTATCTTGTTTCCAGAAGATTATAAATCGCAACTAAAAAGCTTTATAGAGGAATCTTGGCAGGAATTAAATAGCTTAACTGATGAATGGATAGATATATATTATAGCAAACAAGATATTGAGGAAAGAAATTGTTATGATTTTTTGAATAATATTAAAAATTGCGTAAATATCAATAGAGCTGAACTTCCTGCACTCATTATCTGGGACAACGATTTAAAAAATTCTTTCCCAATACCAATAAGTGACCTCGAAAACAAAAAAATTAAGAAACTTATAGCGCATATTGTAGATTCTATAAGAAGTGGTAAAAACTTACCAGAAGTCATTGATGATGGTATTAAGTTTATCAACGAAGAAAAATCAAAAAACAAACCAGTTCAAACACATATAAACTATATGGGAGATAAGATTGAGATTAACAACTCTAACGTCAATGATTTTACATTCAAATCAAGTGTAAAAGATTCTTTTAATAAGAATAGTGATAATAGTAATGAAAATATAACTAATGTTATAAAGGAAATTGGCAAGATAGTTGAAGCATCAGGAAAGAATGAGGCTGTTGAGCTTTTTAAAGCATTTACCGAAGAGATGAATAAACACAGCCAAGCAAACCTGCGTTAAAGAGTTTTTGGAATTCCTTGGAAGGGATATTACCAATTTTATCAACCACTGCATCAATTGCAAAAACAATAATGGAGATAATAAATTAAGCACATTGCAATTTATAAAGAAATTCTTAAATTGCAACTATATAAATTGTGGGAGGATAAGTTTTCGGCTTCTTCGCTATATCTAACACTGTTGCTTTCTCCACACATATATATATATGAGTAATATTTGAGGTTCTTCCGGAATTTGGAGTGATAAATACATAAAATATGAAAAGAAACCGCTGTAAATATTGTATATTTGAATATGCAATAACAAATGTACAAATATGAACAGCAGTTTCCTATATCATGCTTGGGGTCTTTATACCCACGAGTGCACTTGTGTAGAGTACAAAGGTAATAGAATTATTTTGCATGTGCAAGCAAAAGAACGAATAAGATGTTGCCCTTCTTGTGGTGCACGCTCTATTGTAAAGAATGGGTATCGTTTGCGAGATTTGTTGGACTTCCCATAGGTGGCAAGCGAGTAACCATTCGCATGAAGGTCCAACGCTATAAATGTAAGGAATGTGACTTCGATCAGCAGGAGAAAATTCCTTTTGCCACTGGCAGTTGCAGCTATACTCACCGCTTTGCCAAGTATGTAGTAGATTAACTTCGTGGTATGACGCTTCAGGACGTATCGAATCATTTGGGCGTATCATGGGATACTGTTAAGGAAATACACTCCTCTTACCTTAAGCGTCATTATAGCCCTCCATCTTTAGATGGTGTAGAGAATATTGGTATAGATGAGTTTGCTGTTAAAAAAGGACATGTCTATAAGACAATCGTCGTGGATTTGGACAGTGGTAGGATAATCTATGTTGGCGATGGCAAGGGTAGTGAAGCTCTGAAGAAATTCTGGCGGAAAGTCAAACGTAAGAATATAAAGATAAAACATGTAGCAACAGACCTATCTGCGGCTTTCATAGCCTCTGTTATGGAGAATTGTCCCAATGCAGTACATGTGTTTGACCATTTCCATGTAGTGAAGTTAATGAACGAGAAAGTTGATGATATTAGACGTAAAATTTATAGTATGGAGAAAGATATAAATAAGCGTAAAGTACTCAAAGGGACAAGGTATCTACTACTCGGCAATGGTGCGGACATCTTTGATAAACAGCACAAGACAAGGCTTGAGAATGCCTTAGCTATGAATGAGCCATTGTCAAAAGCATACTATTTGAAGGAACAACTCCGTCAGATATGGTCGCAAACCACAAAAGCTATGGCAGAAAAAGTGCTTGATGACTGGGTAAGGCAGGCTGAACAAAGTAAGGTAACCCAACTACAGAAAATGGCTGTTACTGTGAAAACCTATAAGAAAGGAATCCTTGCCTGGTACGATTGCCACCTATCAACGGGAAAAGTTGAAGGTATTAATAACAAGATAAAGGTTATGAAACGAAATGCGTATGGATTTAGGGATGAGAAATACTTTACTCTACGACTTTATGCACTGCATGACTGTCGTATCACTCGAAATGTCGGATGAACCATATTTGATACTCCCTTTTTTTTTATAATCTTATCACGGTAAAGATTTTAAATAGCGCAGAAACCTATGCGGGATTACCTTTCAACAGGTAGTTCCGCATTGCTTTTATTCATCGAACAACCATAAGGAAGTAAAACTATTAAAGAAATAAAAACGAATAAAGGGTTCGTAAAATCTAAAAACGAAGGCTTCATAAAGCAGCTCAACAAGGAATTATACACTTTCTATAAACGAATAACAAACTGTCTATAAACAAATAATAAACTGAATATAAACGATTTATAAACCTTCCATAGACGAATTACAAACTGTTTATAAACGAAATAGAAACTTCTTATAAAGAAATTATAAACTTTCTATAAACGAATTATAAAGATTCGCATAACTTACTGATTATCAGTTTATAATTTTTTGATAATAAAAAAATAACTTTTTTATAAGCCGTCTGTAAGGCTAAGATTATTGCAAATGGATCTGCGCTATAACTTTGCACCCACGTCACGGTCAGAACGAACCTTGGCGTGGGTATTCTCTTTTTCCGCCCAGATGTGAAGTGGTGGTCAGCATTGACCGAGCTCCCGCTCCACTTAAAGTTCTCGGACATAAAGCTCTCAGACTCGAAGTTCTCGGACACAAGGCGCGGAGAGCGGAGAAGGAAATCGGAAAAAGAAGGCAATATCCACAGAAAACAGATTGTTTCACCCGAGCGGAGTGGGCAGGAGAAATCTCATGAGATAAAGCTGCGCAGCGTTTCCCGTGCTTTCTCTTCTCACAACACTTGGGAGAATGAGGAAAAAGCATTACACACGACAACGTGTGCAGCAACAGCGCAAAGCAAAGCGCAGATACCCTTTTGATGAGAACACAATGATATGCGAATTGTTCAGACCGCAATACTTCAAGCGTTTGGATGAGCTAACCGATCAACTGCGACCCTATCTATCCAATGACGTGAAGACATTGCGGAGAGAGAAAGGATTGTTCTTATCGGCAGAGGGTAAGAAGAAGATAAAACGCACATGGTTCTATGCCCTTATAGCCATGACAATAGCTCCAGAAGAGCAGCAAGAGAGTCCGCTGAAAGTGGCTAAAAGCATCTTCTTCAGATACCTTGTTTGCAACGATCATAGTAATATCAGTCTTTCTGAATCAACGTTGAAAGCCTCTGTAAACAAGGCATTTAACAAAGATATTTAAGAGATTTTAAGGAACTACTGATTGTTTCAGAAAATTGCATCAGCTGCAGAAACGAGATAACTTTGCAAAACGTAAAACAAACCGATGGCACTGTTGCCTGAGGAATAACAAAACAAATTTATGAACAACATTTTTAAGATTATCGGACTCGGAGGAATCCGCCCGTACACCAACCAAAAAGGAATCACCTCACACTGCCGTGACATTCAGTTGCAACAGCTTGGAGGGAAGTTTGCCGACCGCTTCACATCGACTCTCTTTGATGCAGAGGCTGAGAAAGAACTCGAAGTGGGTGCGCTCGTTGCAGCACAGCTCTACTTCTACACAACGGAATATAACGACCGTATGTTCCAGAACGTAAGTGTTTCAGAAATTGAGATTATCAACCATAAATCATAAGAATATGCAGATCAAAGTAATTATGAGTGACGCTGACTACCAGCGCATTATCACAGCCAACGGTAAGAGAATAAGAGGTTCTATCGCAATGAACTCACCGCAGGAATTTGACTTCCGTGCCTTTGCTACAGAAACGCCTTCAACGGCAACGCCCAACCGCATACTGAACATGAAGCACGGACGAGCAACAGTGGCACCCGACCGTGTCAGGCTTTATATCATGGTGAAGCGAGCAGACGAGGCGGCGCCAGTTGACATTGTCTTCGACGAAAGTCAGCAGGCAATTAACTTTATGGAAGGAAGCCTACTTGCATAGCAATCATTCCACACGTGGGGCTGTCCCTTGTACATCAGCTACAAGCAGCCCCCCCACGCTTTTACTTAACCATAAAAGATAAACAAAAATGTTCGACTATATACAAAATATCCGAGCCCAGCACACGGTTCCCTGCACAGCTGACATCTTAGATGTGGTAATACATTCGACCATAGTAAACAACATCTGTGCTGAACTTGCCGACTACCGCGAACAAATGATGCGTGGCGAGATGAGTCGTGACGATTTCGCAACAAAGAAAGCTATAGGATAACTTAGATATATAGGAATATACATCTTGCATTTACTGATATCTGTAAACGCAAGATATACTATGTTTTATTTATTGTTCACTTAGTTTCTGACGTGTTAAACTTGTTACTCGTCCACCAGTCACTACTCTTGAAATACTGTAACTGTCTACTTTATAAACTCTTCACGTGGAGTTTCAATAATAGACATCACAAAGGTATCATTCGCTTTACGATTCTCTTCGTCTGAAGCAAGGCGGTCTCTCTCAGCCTCATACAGAGCCTTAATCCTCTTAGGTCCCTCTATCAACTTGATAGCTAAATAGCGGTTTATCTCGTGTGCACTGTTATGATCTTCCTCGTAGAGTCTCTTGAAGTTTTCTTCAGCACGCTTGTAGTAGTCCATTGCCTCCTTCTTGTTTCCCATCTTCTCATAGAACATACCTGCACCAAGAATTGTGTAAGGCTCTGTTGGGTTACGCTTTAGGTAAGCATTTAGCGTCTCTAATGCCTGCGTAACATTGCCTTGATCATTGAGGTAAGTCGCCTTGTTTGCATAAGCCAGTTGGTAGTCAGAATCCTTTGCTATAGCATTGTCGAGTAGGGTCAACGCCTTTTTCACGGAGTCAGGTGAGTTCGACCGATATGTATATGCGTTTACTGCCTGATTGTTTAGTACTATTGCAGCTGAGTCAGGTTTATGTCCACAACAAAGTCCCTTATTGCGCTGCGCATTACAGGACATCAATGATAGAAATAAGAATAGCGATGATGCTAAAAGAAAGTTACGATTCATAGTCTTTAATATATTAAGTTTAATAATTAGATAATTCTATTATTTAGGTTGGCCTCTATTCTGATGAGGCATATCTACCTCAACGTTTATACAAACGCTAAAGTTGTTCTCGTTGCAAAGATAACATTTATTTGTAAAATAAGAAATTAATTGTTACATAAAACAGCCGTTCCTTAAGGAAATAGTAGGTACGCTTCAAAGTGCTACTCCACGTTGTCGGAATATAACTTACCTCATACAGCCTAATTACGATACTAATGTAAGCAAATGCGGAGAGGTTCTGTTTTACTTTTGCAAGTTCTATCACTTTGTTTATGGGTAGAAACTCCTTTTCATAATCATGGTGGCTTGGTAAATTGATATACATCAATCCAAAGCATTGACGTAAATCAATCAGGTCGTTTGATACGTGTCAATAGCATTGACGTCAGTCAATTATTGATGAAAAAACAGCTTGAAAAAGCAAGTTTTCTTTGTCAGATATTGGAAAGTGTACTAACTTTGCAAGCACAAAACAACACAAACGGCACCTCATAAAGATAACAAGAGGTTGCCACTGAAAGGGCTTCAGTCTCAGTAGGGAACACAAAAAAAAGATTGTATAACTCAGAGTAAAGAAAGGAAACATTATGATGAAGAAAGTAAAGAATATGAGTTTTATGCGTAAGTTAGTTCATTATTTGACACATGGCATTAGTGAATATAATATAGGTCGTGCGAACTGTCTGGCATAAAGAATGGTTCAGACCTATAACTACGCAAGTAGTTTGAAAGAAAGATTAATTGGGAGAATATAAAAAAAGAAGTCGGGTTAGAGTCTATATAGATTCTGGCCCGATTATTTTTTGTAGGTGTCGACTGTGTCATAAATTTATGTCCTCTATCTGAGAAGGGGCTTGTTAGCCTTGATGAGAAACGCTTAAGCGGTGCAAGATTCAAATATCCTTGTATATATAGGCTTTCACATAAATGAGTAAGACGGTAGAATATTAATAATTAGATGTTATTTTTACTTAAAATGTAATATATTTGTTTTCTATAAGAGGATTATTCTTTTTTGTGCTTGTGTATTTACTCGAAAATACTTAAATTTGTCCACAATAAAGAAATAAAGCAAAAACTGTGGCCCATCTGTGAAGCGATGATTATCAAGACTTCCCCATCGTATTAGCAATGTGGTTCAATAATAAACAATAAAATAAAGTCCATGGGGAGTCGACTCAAAAAAAGTTATGGAAGAAATGAATACTCCTAGGCCAAATAACTATTTGGCTCTTGCGATTTTCACAACAGTGTGCTGCTGTTTGCCAGCAGGTATTTATGCGATTATTCGCGCTATGAAAGTGAATGATTACTATGCGATGAAGCAATACGATGAAGCTAATTTAGCAGCTAATGATGCTAAGAAGTGGAGTATTATCGGTATTGTTGGAGGTGCGATAGTTTCTATTCTTTACCTTGTTTTCTGCGGTGGTTTGGCAGCTCTTGGGTCACTCTCTGGCGCTCATTAAATCTTGAAAGGTAGTGTAAAGTCTATAGGTTGGCTCTGTTTGGTAGCCTTCCTATTAACTCTATATTATTTCTATAACCCTGTTACGACGTTATGGACGCCTAAATGTCCGTTCAAGCTCGTAACAGGGTTGCAGTGTTCTGGGTGTGGTATACAGCGTGCATTGCATGCTCTATTGCAAGGGCATTTCTTAGAAGCAATCCATTATAATTATTTCCTTCTGTTTTCTGGACCATACATCTTGTCGTTTGGTGTCCGTGCCTTACTTCCACAAGGGCAGGCTAAGGATAGTCTGACTAAGGTAATAGAAGACAGACGGCTTATATGGTTGTATATAATTCTCTTCTTTATTTGGTTTATTGTAAGGAACATCTTAAAGATATAGTGGAGATATAAGACTTCCTTCCTCAAATGGATTAATGTATTAACTAATCAACCTCGTGTAAATATTATGGAATCAGAACAACTAAATAGCATATTGGTATTGCTTTCTTCTAAGATACCTGCGGGATGTATTCCGAGTGTACGTGCAAGATTGGAGAGCTCTAATGTAAGTGCAGAAGAGATAATGGCATTTACGAATCAAATGAGTGAGCCTACAGTGGCAATTATTCTGTCAATATTTCTTGGAGTATTGGGTGTCGATCGTTTTTATATAGGTGACACAGGAATAGGTGTTGGTAAACTGCTGACATGTGGAGGGTGTTATATTTGGTGGCTGATAGATATCTTCTTGATAATTGATGCTACTAAGCAAAAGAACTTTGAGCGGTTGTCACGCTATCTCGCTATTGCGAAATAGTCTGCCTTCCCTATAAAAGAGTAATCCCTTATCTGGTTTTTTCGTTGTGAAATAGCCAGATAAGGGATTGTGTTTAGTAGTAAAGCCTTTATTTGTAAAACTATAGTAATTCTACATTCTCAATTTTGATATCTTTTGTTGGACGGTCATTGCGGTCAGTATCACAGTTTTGGATGCGTTCAACAATATCAAGTCCTCCCTCTACTTCACCGAAGACAGTATATTGATTGTCGAGGAAAGGAGTACCACCAACGTTCGTATAAGCCTCTATTTGTTCTGGCGTAAAGGCAGGCTTCCCTTGTTGCTTACAGATAGTTTTAGTCTGTTCTATCAGTTTCTCTTGTAGCTCCTGCAGTCCTGTTCGGTCACGATTACGTCTTAAATTCATGATTTCTTCATGATGCTCCTTGGTAAGCTGATTGAAAACCAACTGTTCTTGTTGCATTGCCATCTGATGTTCCATCTGCTTAGTTCAGTAGGCTTATAAGTCTTTCCCCATACAATGTAGAACTGACTACCACTACTTTCCCTATTAGGATTAACTTCATCACCCGTACGGGCTGCACTCAAGGCACCACGTTTGTGGAAGTATTGTGGATAAACAAACTCCGCAGGGATGGTGTAGTCTGGTCCACCTGTTCCTAACATCTTACCCTTAGGTGCGTTTTTACTATCAGGATCGCCGCCTTGTATCATGAAATCCTTTATTACTCGGTGAAAGATTGTTCCGTTGAAATACTCTTCTTTCACTAATTTGAGGAAGTTGTCACGATGTTTCGGGGTCTCATCATAGAGGCGAATAGTGATATCACCTTCTGTTGTCTTTATTTTTAGTCTTGTTGCCATAGTGCAATTATATGATTGTTTCTTATTAAAAATGATAATTGTAAGCAATTGTAATAGTATGATTAGTAGTAACTTGTCAACCCGTTTACTATCAACCTGTCAACCTGTTTACCATCAACTTGTCAACCTGTTTACTATCAACCTGTCAACTCGTCTACCATCAACTCGTCTACTTTACTCACAATCCTCTTGCCTTAAAGATTCTCTCTTTAGCATCGTTAATCTCTTGGAATTTCTTTTCTGCAGCTTTCCGTATGTCGTCTCCCAAGGTTGCCACACGGTCGGGGTGATGCTTTAGTGCCATCTTACGATAGGCTGCTTTAACCTCATCATCAGTTGCTGATGGAGAAACTCCTAACACCTTATAGGCATCTTCAATGCTGCTACTTGCTTCTGCCCCGCTTTCTAAGTTGAGCATAGACTCAACATCTTGCATAGAAAGTCCTATGTATAGGGCTACCTCCTTCAGTGCAGCAACCTCTTCTGGGCTTATTATACCATCAGCTTTTGCGATGATGACAAGGTAGTTAAGTAATTGAAGACGTTGACTTACACTTGTGTGGAAGCGAATCTCAACACAGCTCTTACGAATGGTCTCCTGGAATTGGGCCGGTCCTTGCTGCTTTTGTACGTCAAATAACTTCAGTAGAATGGCTTCTCCTTGGCTGACAGCCTGTTCACCAAAGTTTACACGAAGGAACTGGCGTACATATTCCATCTCAGAGTGCATTATCTTACCATCGGCTTTTATAATGTAGGAGGAAAGGACAAGCATAGAAAGTAAAAAGGAATTTCGCTCTCCTTCGAAAGAATTTGTATCTTCAAAATGGTCTTGTTCATCATATACTCTATATTTATTTGCACTAAAAGGGAGGTCTTCTCCATTTGAAAGCGCTATATCGAGTAAACTTCCTATGTAAAAGCCTACTAAGGCGCCCAGCGTATTTCCGCTAATTATCCAACCTAATGCGCCACCAATCCACTTTGCAATTGCCATATTCTTTTCTTTTTTTCAATGTTACTTTAACTCAAAGTTTTATTATTATTATGATACAAAGATAATGCCAAAGTTTATATCTTTTATCGGTAATGCTATGTGATTTTTGCTATCTGGGAGATTACTGCAAAGGATATATGGCATGATAATAGTAACGAAGGCGACAAACTCAGTACTATATTTACTCTTTTATTTATGTTTGCAGGCAGATTAAAATATCCTGTCAATAAACTGAAGAATAATTGTTTATATGCTCGGAGGGAGTGATAGGGGTAAAAGGGTATGTCAAACGATAGTTTGGGGGACTGACCTTAGTTGTTCATAAGAGTATTACGATGTCTTGTAGTAATAGGAATTATCTTTCTTTCTTTTTTGTTCCCTCTATGCGTTTAGGGTTTGGATGTTGAATGTTGGGTGGTGATGATTTGTGGTGATGGGTGATGGAATGGTCGTAGAATCTTGTTAGAAATGTGTTATATCACGCTATGAGGATAAAGATTCTGCTGTTAGTTGTGTAGAAAGAAAGTTGTAATAAGGCTTATTCTTTTGCATTTTTCGGTAATTGAATACCTAATATCTGGTAGTTGTGATGGAAGGATGATAGACAAAATCAAGGTGAAGAAAAAGTGAGTTGTCACTATTTTTTCTGCCTATTATCGGAGGAAAGCTTGCTTAGGAAGAGATGTTTATGAACTGATTTGAGCCTATAAAAAACAAGGCATGGTCTCTTGGAATAGAGTCCGTGAGAAGTAATGATACTCAGATGCTCGTATGTAGACTTTCTTACTTAGGGAGGAGTTGTTGTTTTAAGCTCAGTTGGCTTCTTAAGATACAGTCAGCTTGTTGGTTGTTTTAATCCTATTATGGAGGTGCTAATGTGGAAAATTGGACTAAATGTCCTGATAGTCTGGTATTGCCTCAAGAAACGTGTATGTCTGGTTGTTATAATCCATCTTGCAGATATAGGTGTCTATGCCATTTGATATAATGAGGTAATCAACATGGAGTAGGAGGTTGTAAACAGATATCTGTTCAAATACTTTGTGTTAATGATATGGTAGGTGCCTTGTATTCAATAATCATCCTCGGACGAAGCTGATTATCGTAAAGCACACTATCGGCACGAACTTTCTTCTCGCCAACTTGTAGTGGAACTTCGTTAGCAAGTAGGGGAGCAGGATAGCCTTTGTGGTCAATAAGATAATGAATAAAGTGTTGTCGCACCCATTCCTCTGGAGTGAGTGCTACATATTTTCTGCGGAGTATATCAAGAATCTGCTTTCGTCCGTTTGTCTCCCTTACTCTAAGCTGGTAAGGAGGGAGGTTGAGCTGTATCATAACTAAATATCCTATATATATAATAAGGTGGAAGGGTATGGCGAAAGTCAAATGAAAATTTTGTTTTCTATCTCTTTTCTATTAACTTTGCATGAAAGACCGTGTCGTAAGAGGTTCGGGAGGTGTAACCCTTTAGACCACCTTCTGTCAGTATGGACTTACTGCCGTTGTTCTCTTAGGTTGTATCACGGTTTATTGTTTATGCAAAGTTAATAAAAAAGTAAATGCCAACAAAGCAAGGACCAACATTTCAGAGTATAATGCAGGATCTGAAGAATAAGAAGTATGCACCCATCTATATGTTGATGGGCGAAGAGTCTTATTATATCGATCAGATTTCTGGTTATATAGCAGAGCATGTTCTTTCTCCTGAAGAACGAGACTTTAACCAAACTATCTGCTTCGGTTCAGATGTTACAGCCGTTCAGGTAGCCGATATGGCAAGGCGTTATCCTATGATGGCCGAGTTTCAAGTAATAATAGTTAAAGAAGCACAGAATATCCGTTCTTTAGAAGCTTTGGAGAAGTATCTCAAGAATCCTGTAAAATCAACTATCCTTGTGTGGTGTCATAAGAATGGGAAAATTGATGCACGTAAGAAGGTTGTTGGATTGGCACAGACAGTAGGGGTTGTTTTTGAAAGTAAGAAGTTGCGCGACTATCAGCTCCCTGATTTTATCCAAGCTTACTTGAAGGAAAGGAATGTTAGTATTGATCCTAAGTCATGCCAGATGGTAGCCGATCATATTGGAGCTGATTTGAGTCGACTCACTTCAGAGTTGAATAAAGTACTTATATCTCTTCCGGCAGATAATCTTCGCGTAACACCAGAGGTGGTGGAAAAGGAGATAGGGGTAAGTAAGGACTTTAATGCTTTTGAACTTAGAAATGCTATTATTCAGAAGGACTGTTTCAAGGCTAATCAGATTGTGAAATATTTTGACAATAATCCCAAAGCTGGTTCTCTTTATTCTTTCCTTCCATTACTCTTTTCTTATTTTCAGAATCTTATGATAGTTCATTATACTCCTCAGAGAGGTACAGAACAAGGGATAGCTTCTGCCTTGGATTTACGTAATACATGGGGAGCGAAGGATTATATTATAGGATTAAAAAACTATTCTGCACGTAAAACGATGGACATTATTTCTAAGATTCGGGACATAGATGGAAAGAGTAAGGGATTAGATAATCCTAATACTGGTGCGGGAGATTTGATGAAAGAGCTTATTTTCTTCATTCTTCATTAAGAAATAGAGGGGATTTTGATACATTTTTAGCCGTAAAATCACTCTTTCCCAGTCTAAAATCATATTATTTTAAGCTAAAAGGAGCACTCTGAAAAGGGTGCTTTTTTTATGTTTTCTCTTGATTAATAGCGTAATAGCTGATTTTAACCTATTCATTTTTTGCGTATTTTACAGCATCTTTCCCCCAGTTCGCAAATACTTTAATAACGCTCAAAATGATAATTTTCGACAATGCTCAATTTAATTTTCACACTTATTTTGCTTTAATTATGTAGAGTTTGGAAACTACAAGTGAGCATTATTATTTATATTTGTAAATACAAATGTAAATAAAACAAAGATGTTTATTGCTCATACAAGTGTGTTATCTTGTTATGTAAATGTGTATATTTACTTTTTATTAATCGAGATGTATTTTTTTATGCACGTACTAATTATGGCATATAAATACTAATATATCAGTACATTATAAGAATATAATATTGTTTTTAGTTTTTCTAACCCATCTTTTTATTCCCTTATAATTCGCATATTTGTACTATTTAGGTTTAGATATGCTTAATAATGTGATTTATAACCAGTAATTTAGTAGTTCTGGTTTATTTATTTGTTCTGTACTCTATAGGTTTGTATATGTTACTTTGTAAATGTATAAGGCACATGCACACTTTGGTATTTTGCATTTGTAAAATGTAAATATTAAAAGTTAGATATACAAACATAATCTATTTAACTTATTATTTGGGTATATAAAATATTATGTTTACCTTTGTAAAGTTGTTAGAAGAGTGGCTAATTAGCCTAAAAACTCCTCTATTTACTAACGAACAATAGAATTTGAAATGAAAGATCGAATAAGACAGCTTATGGAGAGTCAGCACATGACTCAGCAAACTTTCTCAGATTTCATAGGAATCTCGTCTGCATCTCTCAGTAGTATTTTTACTGGAAGGACCAAACCGACTCTTAATACTGTTGAAGCTATCAAGAGTAAGTTTACAAAGATTAATCTTGATTGGCTTTTGTATGGACAGGGTCCAATGTTTAAGGATCAGACTGCTGAGTCTAATTCTTCTACAGGAGAGGCTGCAACCATGACTCCTGGAAGTTCTGAAGGCACGCTTGACTTTTCTAATCCTTCCACTCCATCGCAGGTAGAGACTGAACAGAGAAGTTTACCATATAATGATAATATGTATAAAATCCCTTCTCGTACAGAGGTAAAATATATTGACAAACCGCAACGACGCATCACAGAGATTCGTATCTTCTTTGATGATCAGACATGGGAGACTTTCGTTCCGAAGAAGTAAGTCTCTGACATGTTGATTAGACGTTCTCTAATCTATTGTCAGAGTATGATTTTTTATTTTCTTGGTAGTACTTGGTTAAGTGTTTTGCTTTGTCAGGTTATATCATTCTTGATTTCGACAGGCTACCTTGGGCCATATTCTTTAGAATAATGAGACACCTTTAAGTAGTGATTCTCGCTATCTCGCTTGGTATGTTATGTCTAACGATAACAGACGAACATAAATGATTCATGCTATATTTTAAGTGCTACGGCGATAAGTCTTGATAGTAGCATCCCTTGCTTTTCAGTAAAGCTTTATATTTCTTCTTAACCAACTAATCTTCATATACCTAATAAGCTCGCACGAAATTTGGATTGTCCTACGACAAACCAAATCCTCCATAATAATATTTCCTGTCATTTTTGTCATAAGAGATGACGTTACAACTAATTGATTTATAATGAGTTTATTTGAAATGTTAAAAGTGACAGCAACTTGAAATCAAAATTATTTGGTATTATTGTGACATTTCATGAGAGCGGAAAACTATTCCATCTCTTAAAGGACAACGCATAAGATGTGTCGTAGGGTGCGTTCTTATTCCCACATAGTTATATAGGTCAACAGGTTCTTTTTTACCTCATTACAACTTATAAAGCCTTTAGGTTCACTTGAAACAACAGGACACTTTTGTTTTGATATGGTAGTAATAATGGTGAAAGCAATTAGAGTAATGTTCTTTGGGTAGCCTTGCGATAACTATACAGCCGTATAGTTTTGTGTTAGAGAATGCTTTCAAGCTCTCACGTATGTACTTTTCTTACTGTTTATGAAGTTCTAACCATCCATCTATTGCTTAATCTTAAACAAGCTTTAAGACCTGTATATAACTGAAGATGATGGTAGATTTATGTTATTCATAGAATTATCTGGCACCAATAGTATATTTATAAGCATAATACGAGGAGATATAAAAACAAATAACTATATTTGCAGTTGAGTACTTTAGTTTGATAAGATAAACACCTTTGACAGCGTTAGTATTATAGAGGAGGTATAACTAAGTGACCGTTGTAATATCTTTCTCAATGGTTATGTAATAAGCATATAATATTTGGCAGTTAATGTCTAAATCCAATAAGTCCGTAAACCCAAGTAATTAATATTGGTATAAGTAACAAAATCTACAAATTATCAAATCGTTATGGCAACTATTAATATAGAATATCTACCATCTATCAATTATTCCTTAATTAATAACGGGGTAGCAATATGCCAGTCTGTTGAGCTTTGTAATGACAAGGCTGATGATTTAAGGGATATAATAATAGAATGTTCTGGTGATTTTTTCCAAGACTTTCGTTCAAGCATCATCGCATCACTTAAGACTGGTAAGTCAATTCGTTTACAGGGTATGGGCTTATCTCTGAAGCCTACAGAGGTTGCTTCAGTAACAGAAAAGATTACGTCCACATTTACCATCAATGTATATGCTGATGCGCTGTCAGATGCAAAGAAGATAGTGTTTACTCATAGTTATGACATAGATATAATGCCATACGACCAATGGTTGGGAACCAGTATTCTACCGCAATGTCTTGCTTCGTTTGTTACGCCCAATCATCCTGCTGTAAGCAATATTATAGCTAGGCAGCCAGTAAGTTGAAGGAAGTGTCGGGGGCTTCTGCGTTTACAGCATATCAGACAGGCAATTCAAATGAAGTACGAAAGCAGGTGGCTGCTGTGTATGGTGCACTTCATGCTGAGGGTATTGTATACCGTTCTGCTCCAGCATCGTATGAAGTCGTTGGACAACGTATTACACTACCTGACCAAGTCCTGGCTTCTAAGGTCGGGAACTGCATAGAACTTACGCTACTCTTTGCAAGTGTACTTGAAAGTATAGGGCTCAATAGTGGTATTGTACTACAAGAAGGGCATGCTTACCTTGCTGTTTGGTTAGTCGACGACTGTTGTCAATATAGTGTTTGTGATGATGCTTCGTATATAGAGAAGAAATGTTCTGACGGCATCGATGAGATGCTTGTACTTGAATGTACACAAATTACAGCAGAGTCTACTACCTTTGAAGATGCTCAGAGTTTAGCCATAAAGAATCTTGCCAATACGGCAATCTTTGAGATGTTCATTGATATCAAGCGATGTCGACTTGAACAAGTGCGTCCTCTTCCACAGCGTGTCATGAATAATGGTGTATGGGAGGTTGCTGTAGAGGGAACAAGTCATGATGAGTGTATGCTAAATGTAAAGGAACACTCGCGTTTTGATCTGAGTATGCTAATGGACAACAAACGTGAGATAACCAAGCTGGATATCTGGGAGCGCAAACTTTTAGACTTCTCCTTGCGTAACTCAATGTTGAATCTTTATCTAAGGCAGAAGGCTATTCAATTTATTTCATTTGATATTGACCTGGTAGAAGACTATTTGCAAGATGGGATGGAATACCTAATTTCTTGCAAACCTGATGTAAGTTTTAAGATTAATGACGAGGAACGCCTTGTACGCTCTAAGTCTTTGCCAGAACTCCATGAGTTGATAACAAATGATATTAAACATCGTATGTTACATACTTATCAAACGGAGACAGACACACGCAATACGTTGAAGAATATCTATCGAGCTTCAAAAATGCTATTGAAGAAACAGGTGCAAATGCGTTATACCTTGCTATAGGTACACTGCGATGGTATGAAACAGAGATAAGTGAGAAATCTCGTTATGCTCCAATATTAATGCTGCCTGTGGAAATGGTGTATAAAAAAGGCGATTACTATATTCGTACTCGAGATGAGGAGATAACTTTGAATATAACCTTGATAGAATTTCTACGTCAAAATTTCGAAATCAACATACCAGGCCTTAATCCCCTACCTACAGATGAGCACGGGGTAGATGTGAAGAAAATCTTTGCTATCATACGTGAGGTGCTTAAGAACAAAAAACGTTGGGATGTAGAAGAAGAATGTATCTTGGGCGTTTTCTCATTCAGTAAGTTCCTTATGTGGAATGATATCCATAACCACAGACAAGAACTGCTTGAGAACAATATAGTATGTAGTCTTGTAGAACAAAAACTGACCTTTACTCCAAGCCAAGTAATATCAGAGTTGAAAGATAAGGATAAAGAGGTGAAGCCATCTGACCTTGCATTACCTGTCCCTGTAGACTCGTCACAGATGGCAGCCGTAATGGAAGCTGGTCAGGGACACTCTTTTATTCTATATGGTCCTCCTGGAACAGGTAAGTCGCAGACCATTACAAACCTTATTGCTAATGCTTTGTTCCAAGGTAAACGAGTACTGTTTGTTGCGGAGAAAATGGCAGCCTTGAATGTGGTACAGAAGCGTTTGGAGAAGATAAACCTTGGTCCATTCTGTCTTGAAATGCATTCAAACAAAATTACAAAGCGTCATGTACTTGAACAGTTGAAGAAGGCTATGGAGGCAACTCATATTCAACATCCAAAAGAATATGCACGTATTGCTGACGAACTCTATGCTCAACGGTGTAAATTGATTGAGTATATGGAGGCACTCCATGATGTTAAAGGACCGGAGGGGGATGTCTTTATTTGACAGTATCATCAGATATGAATCCATAGATGGGCCAGAGCTTGATTTAGATGTGAACGATGCTGCATTTAAGCAAGTGTTCCGAATAGAGAAAATGGATAAATACGCACATCTATTGAGTCAGAAGTACCAGGCTGTACTTAGCATTACGGGGACTCCTTCAAAACACCCTTTACTTGGGCTTACTATTGAAGACGACGACCTTGCCAATGTTGGATATCTATCATCACGACTCAAACAGCATCAGAAACACTCCGTAAGGGTGATGAGGAAAGGCATAAGCTTTTGGAAGCTGAAGCTATAAAAGCTGAATTATTAAGAGATTGCAATGATGAAGTGTTATCTCAAGATGGAGAGACGTTATATAACGAGTGGAGGAGTATCAAGGCTAAGTGGTTTCTACCTCGCTTCTTTGCTAAAAGGAGTTTCTTAACTAAGTTGAAGCAATTTAATAATCTTATTATTGAGCAAGATATTGATACTTTCCTCTCTAAATTACTAAATTATCAGCAATTACATAATGAGATAGTAACAATACAGGATGTTATACATACGTATTTTGCCGTAAGTTTTGATGATGATAAGCTTCCAACCAATGAAGACTTGAAGTGTTATGTACTGAAACTCGATAACTGGCTTCAGCATACAGATGAAGCACGAGATTGGTATCAGTGGTGTGCTTATAAGAAGGAACTTGAGGTTGATGGTCTTGGCATCATCGCTCAATATATTGAAAATAAGGAAATTTCAGCCGAGAGGCTGAAAGATGCCTTCTTTAAGAGAGTTTTCCGAAGTTTTGCCTGTGAGAAGATAGCATCGTCACAGGTCTTACGAACCTTTGAAGGAACAATCTTTGACGAGACAATCTCACGCTACAAAAAACTGACAGAAGAGTTTCAATTACTCAGTCAGAAGGAACTTTACGCTCGATTGGCTGCGAATGTACCCCATGTGACAGACAGTATAGACAATAGTAGTCCTATTGGCTTCCTTAATAGAAACATTGCAAATGGTGGTAGAGGAGTCTCGCTCCGTGATTTGTTTGATAATATTGACACACTATTACCAAGACTTTGCCCATGTATGCTGATGAGTCCTATGTCTGTGGCACAGTTTTTAGATTTATCACGAAGCAAGTTCGACCTTGTTATCTTTGATGAGGCTTCACAGATGCCTACAAGTGAGGCAATAGGTGCAATTGCTCGTGGCAAGTCTTTAATAGTAGTAGGTGATCCGAAGCAGATGCCTCCAACAAGTTTCTTCTCATCAACAAGTGTTAGTGAAGATGAAGCTGATATCGATGATCTTGATAGTATTCTTGATGATTGCCATAGTCTTGGTATACCATCACTTCAGTTGAACTGGCATTATCGTTCAAAGCACGAATCGCTAATTGCCTTCTCTAATAATGAGTATTATGATGGTGAACTTATCACATTTCCATCTGTTGATGACCAAACGACGAAGGTAAAGTATTATTATGTAGATGGTGTGTATGATAAGGGTGGACGCCGTTCTAATAAGAAGGAAGCTGAGATTATCGTAGAAGATATCGTCAAAAGATTGCAGAGTAAAGACCAAACAAAGTATAGTATTGGTGTGATAGCATTCAGTCAGGTACAGCAAAACTTAATTGATGACTTGTTAACTGAAAGCTCGACAAGGATAAGAAACTGCGAGAAGCAGCTGAAGCATTATACGAGCCTATCTTTGTAAAGAACCTTGAAAACGTACAGGGTGACGAGCGTGACATCATCTTATTCTCTATTGGTTATGGTCCAGATAAGGATGGCAGAGTATCAATGAACTTTGGACCGCTAAATAATAATGGGGGAGAAAAGCGTTTGAATGTAGCAGTAAGCCGTGCCAGAAGAGAAATGAATGTCTATTCGTCTTTGAAAGCATCACAGATTGATTTGAAACGTACTAAGGCACGGGGAGTAGAAGGGTTGAAACATTTCTTAGAGTATGCGGAGCAACAAGTACTGATTAATATTTCTAATAATCATAAGGAGAACTCTGACTACATCATCTCTGAGCAGATTGCTGATGCACTCAAGGCCCATGGTCATATAGTAAATACCAATGTAGGGCGTTCAAATTTCAAGGTTGATGTGGCCATTGCAGATGCTGTCAATAATGAAAATTATGCTATGGGTATTCTACTTGATGGTGAGGTCTATCATAATACGCAGACTACAAGAGACCGTGAGATTGTCCAACCAACTGTTTTGAACTTACTTGGTTGGAAGATAATACGTGTGTGGAGTGTCGATTGGATTAATAATCCTGAACGTGTTATAGCACGTATTGAAAAGGTACTACAGCAGAATGGGAAGTTAGAAAAGACATTCGTAAAGAATACTACCTTTGATGTTACAAAAGAAAAGGTTGAGAAAATTGAAAGCAATGAGAAAGACTATCATACGTATCAAGGTTTGGAAGATACTGATGCTATGAGTGATGAGGTTCTTGCAAAAAAGATACTTGCATGTGAACAGCCAATGACACTGATGTATTTATGTCGATGTATCTGTGCACATAGAGGTACTGCAAGAGTTACTTCCTCTTTGGTGGCCTCGGTTAAGGATATTGCTGATAGGCTATTATTTGTTCAAGAGATAGGTAACTCTACGATATTGTGGACAGATAAAGCATGTGCTGATTCTTTCAGTGGATATAGACAGGCTCACGGAAGAGATATAACAGAAATACCTCTAATAGAAATAATGAATGCAATCATACTAACAGTACGAGAGCAGCTTTCTATCAAGACCGATGCACTGACTCTTCTTGTTGCAAAGAGGTTGGGCTTTTCGCGTCGTGGCTCTAAGGTAGATCAAGCATTAAAAGAGGGCTTAGAAGTACTTTTACGTTCTAAGAGTATTTTAGAAACTGATGGCTTTGTAAGACTACCAGAGTAAGGATGTAGCTCTTTTTGTCAGGTTCGTCCAGCATTTGGGAGACTCCATACCTTACTGAAATAGCAATCTATACTAACGAGATTAGGGGTATACTATTCACCTGAGATTAGTCAAGCCTTGGCGTCATTATGCTTCTGTGCCATCATACAGCGTATATTGGAAATTCAGATGATACTCAGTGATAAGCCCATCAGTACTATGACAATGGTGTCTAATATATCTCAACTTTTAGTAAATTTATTTATGTAGTATCATTCAACTTAGTTGTCAAGGTTTGTAATAGAAACTAAGCATCAGTTCTCTTCCTCTAATGTCTTGATTGCTAAAGCTACTTGAAAGAGTATTATTAATTCCATAGCTATAGCTTTTATTATTAAAGACATTGTTCCACGCAAGACTTAAGTCGAAGTGTTTGGCTTTAAATATCAAAGTAAAGTCTTGAAAGAACATATCTTTAAACATCTTCTTCGCAACTTCGTTATGATAATATTCCGTCAAAGTTTCCAAACTTAAAACCTTACAAAGAGGTAGTCTAAGGCTTCCCTCATGTTTCCAACTATTTAGATTAGACGTTTTCCCGAAAGCAGGCATCTTCATCTGGTGAAAGCCATAAGTAAGTTTATAATTCATATCGACACCCTTTATTAAACCAATATCAAGGTTAGAGGTTATATTTAAGTTCTTTGTGTCGTAAGGCATTCGTTGGCTATTCTGTACCATATAACTATTCATGGTATTATAAAGCCGTTACATTTAGCTTTCCTTTTAAGAAGCCTATGCCTTGTGAACCCATTAGGAACATATTCCAGCTATTGTACTTCGTGTCTCCTTGTGTCAATGATTCTACGATATAGTTGCCCACATAATCTTGGGTTGATGTATAAGGAGAGGTTCCAAACGACTTTGTTATGCGTAATCGTATAGAAGTACCTTTCAGAGCATCGCTATAAGCAACACCTATTCCTACGCTTTTCTCTTTGCTTAAATTATAGTCTGCCAGACCTTTATTCATATATTGATAATCTTGCAGTACCAAAGTTGGATAAAATTGGGCAGCATTAATCTGCATTGTATTAATGGATGCATTAGCCGAGAAAGTCCATGTTGCTGTGGCTTTCCATCTGATCTGGAGGTTAGGGGAGAATAAGAATTTAGACTGACCATTATCTAAACTATACTTATAATGGTTGTACGACATATCGCCAGATAATGTGAAATTAAAGTCCTTCACCGTATATTCAATGCTCGGATTGGTATAGAAACTTGCAAATGTAAAGCTGCTTTTGCCCATCAGTAGTCCAATACTATCTGGAACTCCCACTAAATCAGAAGTGAAGCGGTGTTCTCCTGCATTTACTCCTATTTGTCCTGATAGAATAAATCTACCTATTCTAAGACTTCCACTTACGTCCGTATTCGTTTCATAGTAATGTTGATTAATAGACTGTACCAGTGAATCGACATATAGTTGTTGCGGACGTACATCCATTATATTCTTTGATTGCAGAGTAATAAGGCGTTTGCCATATTTCTTCATTATACTGAAATTATCTTTTAATGTATAAATTGGAAGATTACCCATCATCGTGTGCGGATGAGTCCCCTGTTCATTCAGCCATTGTTTGTTCCAAGAGAAGTCACCAGAAAGTTCATTTTTAAGATAATGATTTTTAGCGTTATTCTCGTATTTTATCTTTGCAAAGAGATCATTACTTTTCTCCAAATACTGTTTCCTGTTTTCTATTGTCTTTATACCGCTATTCGTATAGAAGTCTGAATGGCGCAAAGAGGTAGCCTCATTGCGGTCATTGGTAAACGTAATCTGCACGTTTACTTGAGAATTTTCATCTATACGCTGTAGCGCATTCAAACTAACAGCATGTGAGCGGTTAAATAATGAACGCCCTTTGAGCAATAAAGGCGATGGAGAAGGAAGGGCGAGCATAGCTGACAAAGGACTTTGTAGCTCATCAAAACTTAAAAGTTTGTCCGTCTCTCTCCTTATATTCTTACCTATATTATTTGTCTTATAGGTGAGAATTGTCTGAAAAGAAGGCTTCAGGCGCATGGCAAAGGTTTCAAAATTCCACAATCCTCCATGACTCTTTAGTCCTATGCCACCGCTATAGGTCGTCATCCAGCGTGCCTTGGCTCCTTGTTTCATCTTAATATTGATAGCATTATCGTCAGAATAAGTAAAATCATCTAACACACGGATAGGTTGATGATGCTTCATTACTTCTACTGTTGCTACATCCTCTTGGGGCAGTGACTTTGTTGCCAAGCCATATTTCCTCCCATCAGATTCATACCTTCTATATAGAAGTTGCTGATAGATTTACCTTCGTATTGTATCTCGCCATTCTCTTTATTCACATCAAAGCCAGGGACACGTGCAAGAACGTCAGCTAATGTTCGGTCTCCTTCTTTTTTATAGGTAGTGAGCAGATATTGAATCGTATCGCCTTTTATCTTAATTGGTTTTGCCTTTACAGTTATCTCCGATAACGTTTTCGTATCTTCCTCTAATGTGATATGTTGTGCAGGCATATCCATTGTAACCTTTAGTTCCTGCTTTTTATAGCTTATTGCTGAAATAGATAGGATATTACCTTCTTGTGCTGTAATGGTAAACTTCCCCTTAGCATCTGTCTGACAGAAATGTAATGTCTTTTTTGTGGTTGCATCTACTGTCTTGATAATAGCTGCAGACACAGGGTGTCCTCCTACATCAGTAACGACACCTTCCACAATCCTCTGTGCACTTATTGACTGTACAAGTAGGATAAGCAAACATAAGATAATATATTTCTTCATTAGTTATATCTTATTCTAACTCCATTTTGGGAATCTTGGTTGTATTCTTTGGGTAGATCGTAGGGTCTGAAGCCTTTTTTTAAATAAGAGAGTCGGTCTATATCCTTATACTTTTTCTCCCAGAAATTATAAAACTTGACAGGTGACACCTGTTCTCTTTTAATGTTACTTGCAATTATGTCTAAAAAGCCATCGCAATGTGCAGCTAAGATTAAACCGGGTAGTCCACCTAATTTCCACGGACCGAGCGGTAAAGGAATCTCCTCACTGAACCACACCTTCCAGTCTCGTCCACGGAAATGTGTGGTAGCCATCGTGCAATTAAAGCCTATGACACTTCGTGTACTGTCTTCGTGAATAACCCATTCCGGTGTGGGTATGTCTTCTGTTATCTTATAATAAGAGTCCCATACCTGTGTGTAAGTTGTCATTTTTCCTTCTTCAAGATTTCTGTAAAGATAATCACGACTATTAGGACTTTCTACCTTATGGGTAGTCTTATTATTATTTTGAATTGCTTTTATCTTTTCATTAATTATTGCCAAAACTGTCTCAGGGTTGCTCCCTAAGGAATCGAAACGCAAAGTATGATAGCTAAAGTATTCACTTACATTTTTCCCTATCCTAAGCGCATAGTCATCATAACTGTTAAGATACTTTGTGTGATAACTGATTTCGAGAATGCTCGGTTCAATGATACGTGTCTCTTGTCCAAAGCAACTAAGCAGTGACAACATGAATGTGATACAGAAAGCGTATAATTTCATAATCATTATTTTTGATTAACGTGTTTAGAGATAATCCACTGTGCATTAGTCTCTTTTCTTTATAGGTCTCATTGATTAAGATATTGCAAATATATAATAATATTCAATACGGCGCAACTATTTGAATAAAAATATTGCAAAGGAATTAATAGGACTTAATAATAGCATTTAGAGGCTTTGTGATTAATGTAAAATATATTCACAGCTTGTTTCTAATGGATGCATTCCCTATAGGCATATTTGAGATGTTAATATCCCTTTGATTTATATCATTTAGCCCTTATTTCATCATGTTTTGTGCCATCATACAGTGTCTTTTGAAAATAAGAAAGTTGAGTTTAATTTATGCATGACTTTGGGTGACGCATTGAGAAAGTAAAGATTTTATATACTTACAACCTTAGAGGCAGTCAATTCAATTGGGAGTTAGTCAACCTAACTGTGGCGATGGTCCTCTGAGTTTGATGGACAAAAGGGAAACTGCTAAGCACTATTGAGATATTTAATCCTTCTCAGGTGGATTGTAATATCTGAACCTATTGTAGTAAGAGGCATGTCTCTTCATCCTCACACTGCCCTAACTGGCGGAAAATAATGAGGTCCCTACGGGCGTTAAGGTTACGGAGATTACTGTATATATCATAGTCTGTTTATCAACCAACATGGCTGTAAACGCTATGTATCTCCATAGGATGACTCATATAATCACTGATGACAGTACAGCGTTCACCATTTTATGTTTTGTAACGGACGTGTATAGAGCATCTTCATGCAACCATTCGACAAAGTTCTCTACCGGTTCACTCGTTTAATGCCTGTAATAGTCTTTCTTTCCATACACCCTTCCACATATTCTCATCTTCTATTGAGTAATTCTTTATGGTATAATAATCATGCTCATCCTTGTGATAGATATAACATCTGTCTACACAGTTAATTATCCACTTGAGAGCCTCTTTGTCTATATTCTTGTTGGTCGAAGCATATTCGATGATACGCTTTAACTTATTAACATCATAAACTCCTTCTTCTATTAATTTATAGCAAAAGGTATCTTCCTCTTCATCATTCATATTCTTTCTAAGGAGGTCTTTAGTTTCTGCCTCCAATCCTGTACTTTGTTTCACTTGGCTTTTTCTCATTTTTACTACCATTCCATACGAAAGTGACAGAACTCATCTATACTATGTAGTGGACGGTTTTATTGTTAAGACGTTACCTCCTTTTGTCTACCGCTACCATACTATTCATAGCGTCAAGTCATTTTATATTGTTCAAGTTGCTTTCTATAACCGTTTATATCATTCTCATTAATATGACAATTCATATTCTTTATCATATTCAATATACGTAATTGAATTGCTGTTTCTTGCGAGATAAGATCATCGGAACTATCTTGCTGTAACACACTTAACGCATAGATATCTACAGTCTCAATCATCTTTTTGCTACAGTACTCAATAGCAGTTACATCCTCTTCGTTTATAAAGTTCAAGCAATATGACAATGCTATCATTGCATTTGAGCAAGAACTGCAACACAACTTCCATCATCATCTGTATCAGGAATATATTTTTCTATATGCTTTTCTTTATCTAAGGAGATAGTATCTGCTATGTTCTTAAATCTCTCAGACGTACATTGAAAGAATATATCATCTATTAATCTAATGAGAAAAGATGTCAATTCTTTGTTTACAAAATATTTATGAAGATAAGTCTCCATTCTATACACGCAACTTATACCAAACAGTAATTGTTTGTTAGATGGCAATTTGTCTATTATATCATATAGATTATCTCTCATCTTTGCAACCTAAATATATTAAAGACTTTATCGTACCTATATTTTCCATTTGGCCCGTTCTGAAGTCTATCTTACATAAAATAAATCCCGACATCCATAACTTTCGGACATATTTGGGTATATATAAATAGTTCTTCTTTAGTAAAAAAGGGCCACCAAATAACTCCTCTTTACCTATCTTCTCATTATTAATATATAAAGAACTTATTAAAGGTGAACCTTGAGAAAACTCTATTAGTTCTCTATACTCGATAATATAATCTTCTATTCTCTGGCGTACAGAGAACTCCCATGGAGTTTCAGAAGTACTATGAATATCTTTTACTTGCATCTTATTCTGTCTTTTGTTTTGACACCTTTTACATTATTATTGCTTGTATTATGTTGTTATAAAGGACCAAGATATTTTTATTCTTATTGTTTATTAATACCAAATGTAACAGTTGTAAATATTGTCTTAGGGTATCATATAGCAGCGATGAGGCTCTTATATTAAGGACATTTGTGTGGAAAATCTATATGATTATGTTTAATAAAAATTACAAGCTAACATCAAGCATTCAGTTTCATAAAAACATTCTTGTACTTCTCTCTATAAATGTCATCTGACTTAAAATAATCATTAGCAACTGTTCTTGCACGTTCTAAGTCACTTTGTAGACAATACATGGCTATAGCAAGTAGCGCAACGACCTCATTACTATTTAAGAAAAAGTATCTATTATGATTTTCAAAATCATTAAGAACATGCTTCATCGAACTTCTTTCATCCAAGAAAGGGATTATCTTTTCAATGATAAAAGGCTTAATCTTTTGTTCAATGAGAAGATTCATATCTTCAATTGAGGTGGGGCGCCAATCTATCGCTTGAGTGTCAGAAACAAAGCCCGCATTGATGTTTACGACAGTATCTATAGCTTCAAAAGTGTTATTAGCGCCTTTCAGCGTTGTTGCTACTTTAGTTATTTCCTTTGAATCAAGACGTATCATGATACTTATATGTCCTATACTTTTATCGTCCGGATATTTGGAAGGAGTTAAGAAGAATAGTATTGATTGGACGAAATCGCCCTTACTTCGTTGGAACTTTAGAGAGCCATGTCTCCATTTGAAGCCATACTTGAAAAGTAGATCAGCTAAGTCTTTCTCTATACTGACTCTAAAGAGAGACCTTAATTCCTTTACTTTCATTATTATCTATACGTTATGTTACTCATTGTCAACACTTCCTTCAGTTTACTATTACCGTAGAACGGCTCCTATCCTGTCTTAGGGTAATACTCTTTGTCTCATATTCTAAACGCAAGAATCTACGATATATTATTGGATACTACCTCGTCTTGCAGGGTTGTATCCTACTCTTTTCTGCATTAGGAAATATCTTAAACAGGCGAGGTAATAGATTGTGTAAGATAATCCAGGCCTGTGATATTATGGTGTCTCATAACTTCTATCAATGAGTTGGAGAAGAATAAGCCTGTGTTTTGTAGTTTAATAATATCATATTTATAATCAGCTTTGAGCTGTATGTTGTGCATCTTTGTAAACTTATATGTCCTGTTTGCATATTCCTCATAGGAGTTAATTCTTAATTGGACGCCTGAGAAGGAGTCAAGAATAACCGAATGGGCATAATCAACATTCTCTAACGATAACTCGGGGAAGCCCAACAAGAAATATTCCCTTTGAGTAGAAAACTCAGGGATATAAGCTTGTATTTTATTATAGATAGGTAAGTTTGCTTCCAAAAGTAGCTTGTATGTTTCTTCAGACACTATAAAGTCAAACAAGTTGAAGGAGTTATCCGTTAGACTCGAGATGAAATCAGTCTCCTTAACCCCCTTCTTTGTTTTATAATATGTAATCTTACTGATTCTTGAAGGGTCTATTAAAGGGAAGTTGTCATTCTTCCTGTTTTCCCATAAATACTTACAGTAATCCTGGAAATAAGCCTTTTCAGTTTTATCTATAAATGAAGGTTGTGATTTAGTAAATCGAGTCTCAACCTGGCAGGTAACGCCATCTCTTATCCCAGTAACGCGACTTTCAATAGAGGGTCTGACCCTAAAATATTTCTTATGCCTATCCATATTCTATCTGTTATTGTATTTTCTGTTTCTATCTTCCAAATAGATTGAAGTATTATAGGGTGACGTTGAGTTGAAAGTCCAGTGACATCACTCCAAATATTACAGCTTCTCACATAGCCCAACAGCGTCGAATTATTCCCCTGTTAACCTTATCTTGTCTTGGTTAATGCAATCATCTATCTTCAGCTAATAAGGTATATGAGTCCATAGTTGTTAGTCTATATGCTACGATTAGATGAGTCATCAATGAGCTAAAGTCCAATCATTTAGTTTCATTTTGACCACACTCTAAATCTGGCCGACAATACCCTTCTATTAAATCCATTATCTCATGTACGAATGCAGAGCCGTCTTGATAGTCTTCTGCTATCTTACTAAAAAAATACAAAACCTCTTCCTTGCTCTTTCCTGCGTCTTTATATGAAGACAACAGTTTCTTATGTTTCAGATAAAAGGCTAATGGCAGGTTCTCAACACCCTCATATCTTGCTTGCCAATCTTTAATATCTGCAATAACAGAAAGGGCTTCTTTTTTATCTATCTGGCACATAAGGTTTTTAATTTTACGTTGTCTGTCATTCCATACTTCTTGTTGTTCAACCGGTGTCAACGACCTTACAGGGGTCTATAACACTATGCTTACCATCATTGTTAGGCTTAAACATCAGATATATCGTAAGTTGTTTAGGACATTACATTAGTGTTTACCAACGACACAATAGGTGATGGGCTATTGAAATGTATCTTCTCTTCAATCATGTGGCTATATTCCTTGTATTATAACCTAAACGTAAATTCGTTATGAAAGATAGTTACTTGGACAACTCTATTAGCTTGAAAACGCTATGCAAAAAAGATAAGACATCATCGTTGGCGTCTAATTTATAGTTAAAACTATTACTCTGGTTTTCTAATTTAATAGTATCGTTGCATAATGACATATTTCTTATCACTTCTCTTATAAACTGTGGTCTGTTTTTTACAACATAGTATTGGTTGTCTTCTTCAAATATTCTTATGGAATCAATAGTATTGTAGTTATTCACTTTGCTTATATAGAGATGCTCTAACTTGTCGCCTGTAAAGAATAGATCTATCTTATCAAGTTCCTTAGTATTGTGGGTATTCTCCCATGCACTCATTACTACTTTAAAGCCTAACATGTTTATTTGAAAGCATGTGTTTATAGTGACATGTACAGGTTCTTTCCCTATATTACATTCCAGACATCTTTTGTTAATATCTAAATTAATAAAGTCTACTGTCGTAAGTTCAGGTTGACCATGTGGGTTTAAGTCAACTTTAAATTCATCATTGTCTCTTTTCATAAACTTTAATCCTGATGAAACGATAAGCTCCTCAAGATTAGGATTATAATAAAAGAGAAAGTCTTTTGCTTCAATTTGCTCCATACTGTATTATTCTATACTGAAGGTCTTACCATGATGGATAACTTTTCGCGTTTCTGCATCGAGCACAACATCCTCAGTTCCATACGTCTCTGATTTCTTAATGAACCATTTAGCATGCGTGTTCCCTTTGTTCTTATGCTTATTTCTGGGTATAAAATAGATATCAAAAGGAGTATTAGAGAACGTTGTCTGTTGTCCTTCTCCTGTGCTAAGGTTTATCCATCCCTGCCTTTGCATCCACATAAGTACATCCTTAGGTCGCATGGCAAGATGCTTAAACTTAGCATCCTCATCGGTTACCTTTATTAAACTCCCCTTATCATCATACTCACGCCATGTACCAACACGTACACTGGAATACAGAAAGAAGCGCCCTTCTCTCTTCAACCTGTTATTATGTTTATAATAATTCCTTATATACATTACGAAAGTCATAGGTTTTATCATATAGACACTATTTTCGTCATGGGAGATAAGAATCTGCACCAAGGTGCTATCAGAGTCTTTATATACTTGATTATCTATCTTCTCTTTCCCAATCTTCCTCTTATAATATTCATAATCAAATCGGTCGTTTGTTTTCATCATCTTTATTTTCTGTGCAGGACATGACAATGAGATTATGAATACTACAAGGTAGGTAACAATTCTTCTCATATCTATCTGATATTTAGGTTAATCTTTATACATTAGCATAGAACAATTAGTTGCACTTTATCATTTAGTGAAAATGGTAGAGTTACGGGTTCGAGAAGCAAACAAATGCACGTATAGTGAATGTAAAGGTGAAAGCATTTATCCTATATTTTAGAATAAGCACTATAAATATTACGCCTCGTTTTATGAGTTCATCATACTCTTCAATTTCATTACATTTAGGTTACGCCACTGACAGAAGTCAACATACACGGGGCCAGACAGATAACCAGTGGCATTATAATCATAACGGACACTTCTGTCGCTTATTGTATCAAGTGGTCGTAGAAAGCGGAGATTATCCCCCTTGGTAGATGACTTGTCATATAGTGTTAGCCTAATATGACAGAAACACAGATGTCTTGTATAGTCAATAGTTTCATGCTGTATTGTAAGCTTCTCATGCTCAACTATAGTATTGGATATCTCACATGTGAATAGAGACTATCATTGCATAAGGTAGTCCTAAGACTAATCTCTGTTCTAATTAAGCCTTATGTGAAATCCAAAAGATTCTTACATAGCACCCTGCATACTCCTTACCATCACTTTAATGAGGCTTCTTTCCTTACATAACCCACATGTTTTCCCACCTTGAGTCTATATGCTTTACATGGCAGGTGTCTATGCTTTTAACGCAAGAGGACTAATAAGAACCAACTAAACTATGCCAGAATGGCATGCCAACACCTTGTGTTATATGCTCCATAAGTTGTATAAACTCTGTTTCTCTTTGACCCCAACAGGCATATTGGGCAGTCCCCATACCTCTAACTAATTGCTCAAAATAATCAGCTATTAGCATCTTCTCTCCAACTTCCGTCTCACTATCAATGGTATATATCCTACCTGAAGAACATTCTAAAAGGATGGTGTAAGGGTCTCCGTTAGCAATAATAATGAGACCAGCTGCTTGTAACACAGGGTAATCCTCATATCCTTTATTTCTTTGTATAAGCCAGTTTATTCCATTGTCATCGTTGTATCCAAACTGATAGCTGAGTATACTAAGGTTGCCCCAGCTATATTTTAGGATGCTGTTTATGAAGTTCTGGTCCAATACATCTATCTTTAACTCTTCTTTCAAACGTACAATTTCTGTACAGGGAATATCTACCTCCTTTAGAATTATGTCTTCAATCAGTTCTGGGTCGAGTCCCTTAGTTTTTTCAACTATAGTTTGAATAATCTCGTTTAATGTTAATAGTTCCATGTATTTACCTTTTTTATTTATAATACTACACCTCTTCTTAACCAGCAGGAGAGCTTTCCACCTTTATATCCCTCTATGTTCTGAAAGTTTATTTATCCACAGACAGAACGAGAATACACACCTAAGCTCACTCAAAGACATAGACATAATTTGCATTGACTTGGGAAGGTTAAGTTTAAGAAGCTAATCCGATAAAATCCTCACTTCGCCTTCTTCTCATTCTATAGACCATGAAGTATTGCAATTAATGATAATCCGAATCAAATTCCAAACGCCATTATTCTTCTAACCATTTATGTTTGCATAGCCACTCTCTTGTATCATTAAGGAAAGATTCTCCGTAAGTTTGGATTCCATCTAATTTCCTTTTATATCTTTTAAAAGTCTCAACCAAGAAACTATAAAAGGCTTTTCCCATGAGTAAACGCTGACAATTCTTGGGGAGTGGATAATACTTTCCATCTATAAAAGGTCTGATGATTTCCTCATCGATAGCTATGTCTATACCCAATGCGTTGTCATCCTTATAAAATCTTCGCATTGATCTCCGCTCATATTCTTTAGGAAGACAACGAAAACATAACCATAACTTAAATGGAAAACAGTTCTTGTATTTAGGGAAAACGGCTGCCTCATATTCGTATAGCTCTTCTTCTATTTCCCATATCTTACACCAACTTGCACCTGGTGCATCCTTCGTAAGTCCTAATTCTAACATATCTATTTATTGACAAAGTGATAGATGACTTATATGAGTATTGAACATTAATAGCCTCATGAGGTTATTCTATTATTTCATTAGCACCTTGTTCTATAACTTGTCCTGTATTTGCATTTATCTTAACAAAATGGATTTTGCCATCACATGGGTTCCATGTAATAAACCAAACGGGGATATTATGGTCCTTAGCAATGTAACGATTTACCGAAACTCCCTTATCGAACAAGTCCAGTTTTAACTGTTCTTTTACGAACTTCATTACTTTCTCCCATGGATAGTTCGTGTAAGGAGCATCTTTATCGATAGTTTCTATTAAATAGCCATTCTCATCATAGCGTTTCCAGAGGCCTATATTAAACTGATTATAATAGTAGCGTCCTACTTTCTTGAGCGTCTTTGTCTTGTTGTAATATTCCTTATAGGTTCCGAATAATTCATGATCTTTCCTTGCATACTCAACGAACTCAGATCCATTCTCACCTCCGAACTGACGCACCCTACCTTTTATACTATCTTCAAAAACGTACTCTGTTCTTTGCTTATGCGTGTAGTATCTCGTAGAATCAAATCTCTCGGTAGTCCTTTCTTTGTTTTTAATGTTATTACAGCCCGTATTTTGTGCCTTACAACACCCTGTTATCAGAAATAATGTAAGTATGGCAAACATTTGTCTTACCATGATTTATTATATAAAGATGTGTATATTACTTTATTCCAACTCACTCTTTCCCTATCGTTCTTAGACCGCCTCTTTACTTATTAAGTAAGTGAGGTATAGTTCTACAGCCTTTTTGTAATTGGTTAGTCTGCTGAACGCATATCAAAACCAGTCTAAACAGCCCTTGCTCATAGTGTGTTATCGTTAATTGAAACGTTCGTAAATGTTTTGTTTTCCTATCTCCCTACGGGTATGTATCTTACTCTCAGTCATTCTCTCGATATTCATCCTCATAGCTGAAATCGCATAACATGTTTAGGTTGATAGGTAGTCAGTTGGAATAACCAACTTGTCCATTTGTTATCAAAGGTATTCATTCTTACGTAAACAACGGCCGTTAGCCTGTACTCTTTAAGACTTTTTAGCGTAAGAAAGGGTCTGGGGATAAGGCTTCTATCCCTCGGTGGTAGGAGCATTGTCTATCGAATTACCCCTATTGGACTGTTTGTATTGTTTGTTAGTAGGTTCTTCTCTCACGGTGGATGAGTCGTTCTCTCACAGAGTGCACAAATGGAACAGAGCCAATTAGAGTACATGTAGAGCGTACGAATAGCCTTCGGCCGATAGAAGGCACAGAGCATTTCTGCTATTGGGGAACATGCTGCTTGTGAGAGAGGTGTTTTAATAAGGAGGTGAAAAATCATTACATTGTAGCAAGCAAAACACCCTCTAAATAGGGGAATGATATCTTATGTAATCGGAGTTATAACCTACAATAGATCAGTAAGTTATAAACCGCGTTCGAGAATATGCCCTTCTTGCCCGAAGAAGGGCGTCTTCAAGCCTCAAGAAGGGCATGTTCTCGAACGTAGAAGGGCGTCTTCTTGAAGCATGAAGAGGGTGTATTGTGTTAGGAAGGAGCAAAATTTCTTGACGTTAAAGTGATGGGCGTGCGTAGATAATACATGTGTGTAAACTTAAAGATATCAATGCTTGGCTGAGTTTTTAGGCTTGTGGGTATGATATGAGTCCTTTATAGACACGTCTTGTAGGCTACTAAGGTGGCAATCAGCTCCCTCCGATATCTCTCGGTTAGTGTGCTGTGTCTATCTACGATGTGTAGTTTTTATGATGATATGACCCTCTACAGCATAGAGACAGTAGTAATGGCGGATATAGAGTAGTCTCCTATCTTGCCGTACTTCTGCTCTTCATGGTCAATGACTATGGGCAACATTGCTTATAAGTACTCATATCTTTAAGTTTATGGGTAAAGCTAACCAATTATTACATTACTTTATGAGAGCACTTATCTCTTTCTCTAAGGAGTATAAATCATTCGTTATTGGATCTTCATAATCGCTAACAATATCTAAATAGGCTCTCGTTATTCCATTGATTGGATTTAATGTCAGGCTCTGACAGTTATCGGATAATAAACTCTTTACGCTCTCCAATCTTGAAATAATCAGGTCTAATTTGGCTCGTAAGGTAGTTTGTTCTTTAGATCAACTATTACTTTATCTAATTTATTCTTCATATTCTTATATTTAGTAGCAGCCCTAACCGAATCGAATTAAGTCTTTATAACGTCTTGCCAGATGGCCTTCAATTCCCTTTCATATTTAGTTGCATTCGCAATGTCTATCCTTTTCAGGTATCTACACAAAGCTGTTGGATGCTCTTTAAGTAGATAGTACTCAATTAGAAAAGCAACCAGAAAGTTTTTATAGTAAGGAAGTTCTGTGATGAGTTTAGGCTTCTCATCACCACTTAGTTCTTCTCCTTTAGGATATTCTTCCTCATCCTCAAAATCATAACTCATCTTCCTTTCCACAAAAGAAACAATTTCTGTCATGTTTGAAATGAGCAAGGTTTCTAAGTTCTCGACCTCAATTTGTGCGGCTTTTAACAGCTCTCTGTCATAATCTAACAGTACAAAAGGGATATTACTCTCAATCTCTATATTCCTTTTTTGTAGTATGTTCCTTAGAAGAAGTTCATAACTTTTACCATTGATAAATCTATTTATTTCATCCATATTGCCAAGAGTTTGTTTCTTCAATTACTTTTCTTAATTTATATTCAGTATGTCTATAGAGATTCATTGATGCGAGTTCCTATGGAGTAGTTTGTGTTGATTCCATGTCTTGTTTGCTGTTCAAAAAGAAAACAATGATTCTCAAGGGTTGAACTTGAGTACTTATATGTTATAATATCAAATGGGGTTTGTTGGACTTAGGCCCATTGTATTTACCAAATTATTATTATATATAAGAGTTGAGGCTAATCTCTTCGCTTGACAGGCTTATCACTTATTGGTTAATGTCATTCCTTCTCCATAGGTTGTAATACTGGAGACGGTTGTAGTAGAGTCCTACCTCATCATCCTCATACTGCCCTCACTGGTGGAAAAGAGTAAGTTCTTGCAGCTGTGAAATGGCTGTCTTGTTTTAAGGAAACCGTGCCTCTTACAGCGTACCATTGTACTATCGTTATTTCCTATCTGATGGTCATACTCCTTGTAATATGACTTAAACGCAAAAAACTACAATTTATTATTGAATAAAGTGATGTCTTGTAGGGTAATATCATATTCTTTCTTCACTGGTATAAAGAAACTTTTGAGATGAGGAATACTCATAATATCCCTCACTTTACAGTCTCTAACACTCGTTGACCCAATCATTCTGATTTCTTTAAGATTGGACAAATGCTGTAAGAAAGCAATAGAAGGTAACTCGCCACAGTTATCTATTATTAGTCTTTCCATATTTGTTAACGAGCCAAGTATCTCCCAGTCTTTTATCTTCTTACAGTTCTGAAATGCAACAGAGATAAGAGATTTGTTATCTTTTAGCCAGCTTATAGACTCCATTTTGGAATTGTAACCTATTCCGATGTGCTCTAAGTGTGGCATATTCTGTAGTGCATTAAATTCGCTTAACTTACTTTTCATCAATCCTATTCTTCTTGCTTTTCCAAATGAGACAAATTCGTTTGAGGTCGTTCCAGAGTAGTTATCAATAAAGATATATTCTAAGTTCTTGCATTGGAAGATTGATTTACAGTTCTTTTTATTATAGTTTAGATAAATGCACCATAGCAAGGGTAATGAAGAAAAAGGGATTTCTTTGTCTGCGCTACCATGTATCTTTAAATACTCTAACTTTCTCAAACAAGACAAGTGAGACAGGTCTTCATAAGTATACGAATTCAGGTTTAATGCTCTTATATGCTCTAAAATAGATATCTTTTCAATATTTCAATCTTCTTGTTTATGCCCTCTGAGATTGCTATAAGACCATCAACATTGTTCGTATTTATATAAGATACATCAGGTATCTGTTCTATATTTGCTTGCATAAAAGTATATTCTTTTCCGAAATACTCCTTCCTTATAATAGTCTTCCCCCCTGTCGGTAAGCTTCTTTTTCCTTGAAGATCTAAAACGCTGATATTACTTTCTTTCATTCTTGATGATATTTCTTTTATGAGGTTATGCTCTATAGAATGCGGAATAGATTTGGACTACTAACCTGTATATCAGGCTCCTTTTTGTTCGCTCCATAGGCTCTGCAGGCTACAACGAACATTATCTATATGCTGATGAAATTCATTCTTGCTACTTGTGCTTGGTAATGTTTTTTGTGTAAAGTAAGGCCTTATATCAGCAACAAAGATACGTTTATTTTCAATACTTTTGCTGTATTTGATACTTCACTTTTAATATACACGGGGCCAGACAGATACCCAGCGGCATTATAATCGTAACGGACACTTCTGTTGTTTATTGTATCAAGTGGCCGTAGAAAGCGAAGGCTATCACAGCCTCATATATCAGTAGGTGGGTGATTGACAGAACCCTTTTCGTTTCAGCTCGCTTTAAGTGCTGTTCTAATCATCTTTTATGCACTTAAATGTAGTTTCTCCGCAAGCCTTTAGATGCCTTTATGATAACAGAAAGCTCCCATGCGTCCTCCTGCCATGTACTAAAAGTTACAGCGAACTTACTTACTCTCTTAGTAAGATACGCATGCAACTCGTAGGATGTTTTACTTTCTCTATCGGAGATGGACACATCCCAAGACTCTTATCTGTACCTCCATAGGGCTGTGAGGACAATAACTTGACCTATCTGGGGAACCCATTTGCTCTTGAAAAATCTTTACTTTGCATCGAGCTATATCCCTTCAAAATAGGAATATAATGTCTCTTGGAATTAAGTCTATAACATGCAATGAATCAATATATTACGAATAGCGTTTGAGGACATGCCCTTCTTGCTCAAAGAAGGGCGTCTTCAAGCCTCAAGAAGGGCATGTTCTCGAACGTAGAAGGGCGTCTTCTTGAAGCATGAAGAGGGTGTATTGTGTTCGAAGGGAGCGAAATTCCTTGACATTAAAACGATGGGCATGCGTAGATTATACATGTGTATAAACTTAAAGATATCAATGCCTGGCTAATGCGTAAGGGGCCAAAGTGTGATATGATTCCTTGGTAGTCATGCCTTGTAGGCAGCTAAGACGGCATAACAGCTATATATATTAGGCTCGAAATGATACTTTACAATATATTCATGCAGTGTGAGTTCGCCCCTTGTCAAGCTCATTGTGGCTTGACTAACATGATTATCTATCCTTGATACATAGCAGTAGAATTGGTTATAATAAAGCTCCAGAATCCTTGTACTCATACTGGCTTAGTTAGTAGGAAGGGATGATGTTTCAGCATGAGTGAAGCTTGACAAGCTTATCCATAGAGGTTATAGTCAGTCTGTTGATGCGCCTGTTATCTTGTAGTTAGACTATAGGTCAGTAATAGAAATGCCCCGTTAGGGAGGTGCTATTCGATTTCTACTCTTAAAAACAAATCCTTTATTAAAGAGTCATTATCGCATATCTCTCTAAACTTCAGTATGAAATCCCTTAAGGCATCAGCATCTGTAGCATAGGCACAATACATGCCTGCTTCTGGATCATGGTGTATGGTAGCTTTAATTCAGGCATATATTCTTTCAAGAAAGCTTTGGCCAAAGCACACCAGTCATATCCATTCCCTTCAAAGCCCTCTTCTTCTCTTGTTTCAAAAAGTTCTTGTTTGTATTCTCCTGTACTCAAACACACAGAGAATTGATCTTCATGATTGACCCAGAAAAAGGGTGCTATCTTACTTTTGAAATGTTTAGTGTCCATATTGTTCTAACTGAATAAAGAGTTCATCACTGTTAGTTTTTATTCCTTCTCGGTATTTTGCTGGGATTTTATTACCGCATCGTTCGAACCAATCGTTAAACACCTTTTTCCACTCTTGTACCTTCTCTTTTTTAATTAGGAGGTTTGCATTGACAGGAAATCTCTTCGCTAAAGACACTAATATATCGATATGGGTCATTACAGCTTGAACTGGTTTATTAGCTGTTTTAAGCCATTCTATGTTCTCTTCTATCTGCCTTAACGCTAAGTTGATATACCGTGCATTCTCTAATTCGGCCATTTCATTTCCTTCTGGTGCAGTACTAAATATCCTCATACTTTATGTATTATAATTTACAACCTCTACTTTAAGGTTCTTGATGTAGTCTTTTAGTTTATTCAACCCTCTTATTCTATGGCCTGTCCCATCTCTTTGCAGAGTAGTCGACCAGTCTTGGCATTCCATGTGTAGGTAATGTCTCCACTTATATCCGTTATGGAATCGTTCAAACAACACATGACAGTGAGACTATAAATAATAAAAGGTAAGTGATGAGTCTTCTCATATTCTTATCTGATATTTAAGCTCATCTTTGTCAATTGTTATAGGACGAGCAGGTGCACTTTATTCCTTAGTGATAGCTGCAGAGTAATGGTTTCAAGTGCAAATCTACATATTCTTTTTCTTAAAAGCAAATCTTCATTTATTCTTTTGGGTGTTATGCTTATTCTACCTTTGGTTTATTTGTCATTTTTTACGCCTATCCATCAAGCGATTTTATCCCCGTCCTCTCTCCGAATCAGTTGAGGAGTGATGATCGAGATAGGGCCATGTATGATTGTATGCAGCTTAATAAACGCTTTACATTCATGTCATTTGCGTAATTCTTAGTACTGTTTATTCAATCTTCTGCGCTTAGATTAGTCGTCTCCCTTTGTGCCACACGTAGCTATATGCTGCTTCTGTTAATTGTGTTATATCCCCTTCTAAATTTCATGTGTTGATGTTTCATTTTTTATTATGCCATTCTATATATGTACATTCCGTCTTTTTATCATTCGAATAAGCCCATTGTCTTTGTGTATTTATGGTACTTTGTACGATTTGAAAAAGTTTTGACAGGAATCATTTGAGCGGTTGAGGCTAACGATAACGAAGATGGGTATGAATAGAGCTCATAACATTCAATAAGTCAGTTGGTTATGGTTACCTGTTGAGAAGGGCGTTATTAAGGGATAAGAAGGGCGTCTTCAAGCATCAAGAAGGGCATGTTCTCGAACGTAGAAGGGCGTCTTCTTGAAGCATGAAGGACAAGTATTGGTTGTGAGATAAGCGAAAAAGATTTACAGAGTGAACTTACTGTCACTTATTGTAAGTCTATGTTTCCTCCTTCTTTCCTATCTTCTATCAATGTTTTCACGCTTTCGGATGATGTATGGATGTTCCACATGTGAGGAAAAGAAGATGATGAAACCTGTTACTCCGCCAAGCATCGTTCACTCTGTTACCTTGTCTATCATATTCTGGCTAAAAGTGTTTACACTGTCTTAACTATATCCCGTCTCGGAAGACTTGCGTAACTATAGTCATAGTAAGGTTATTCAGTCAAAATCAAATTTGCTGTCATTACTGTCATTCGATGTTGTCATTTAACTTGTTAGTAATCAGTAGTGTTACACGAAATGTTAAATATGACAGCAACTTAAAATAAAAATAATTCTTGTATAATGTGTTGTGTTTTCCTTCTGTCAGTAAGGTGAGTTATTACCTCATAATGTCAGAGCATCAGTTAACAATCAAGAGTTCAAAACAGCGTGATTTATTATTGAGTTGTAGGCATGGCGAGAGAGCTCACAGCTTAATGTTAGTCTGTTTTAGGGATAGTATTCATGGAGGAAGTATATCACAGTCTTTTTATGAGTGAATAACATGCTAACCCCATTTTGGTAAGATTTATTTCTGTTTTTTACGTCAATCAGCTAATAATCGAGATATTTTATCTATATTTGCATTGTGTTATAAAGCAAAGCAAAGATGAAGAAGTATGTCCTCGACTTGAAGGTATCTTCTGTGGAGAGAGTCAATGCAAGGAATGTCCTTATTAAGTTGACAGATGATAAACCACTCCCAGAGATGCTGCCTGGTCAGTTTGTAGAGGTGAGAGTGGACGGCTCACCTTCTACCTTTCTTCGCCGTCCTATATCCATAAATTTCGTTGATATTGAGCGTAATGAGCTGTGGCTGCTTGTAGCAACAGTAGGAGAAGGAACGCATGCGCTCGCACGCTTGCGCAAAGGCGACATGTTAAACTGTGTGCTCCCATTAGGTAATACGTTCACACCCTTGGCAAGTTCGTCAGAACGAGTACTACTCGTTGGTGGCGGAGTAGGGGTGGCTCCACTATTATATTTCGGTAAGCAGATAAAGGAAGCAGGCGGAACACCAGTCTTCTTGTTGGGTGCTCGTACAGCAGCCGACTTAGCTGAAATATCGCTTTTTGAGCAGTATGGAAGGGTATGTATAACCACTGAGGATGGCTCAGCAGGTGAGAAGGGGTTTGTCACAAACCATTCAGTTCTGTCCACAGAGCGTTTTGACCGTATATCTACGTGTGGTCCTAAGCCCATGATGAAGGCCGTAGCACATTATGCCTATCAAGCCTCAATCCCTTGCGAAGCATCGTTAGAGAACATGATGGCCTGCGGAGTCGGTGCTTGTCTGTGTTGTGTAGAGAAGACAACAGAAGGTAATCTATGCGTATGTAAGGAAGGTCCTGTCTTTGATACACGTAGATTGATGTGGGGAGAATAAATCAGAAAGGAGTGGTAGGAGACTTTGTTTGCTTTTATTAGGTCGATAAAATGAATCGTCTTAATAAGGTTGATAGAAGGAGAATACCACAATGTTTCGTAAAAATAGATGATTAGAATATGGCTGATTTAAGTGTAAAGATAAGTGACTTACATCTTAAGAACCCCGTGATGACGGCCAGTGGTACTTTTGGCTATGGTTTGGAGTTTGCCGATTTCGTACCATTGGAAGAGATAGGAGGAATCATCGTCAAGGGAACGACGCTGAAGCCACGAGAAGGAAATGACTATCCGCGCATGGTGGAGACACCTCAAGGGATGCTAAATTGCGTAGGCTTGCAGAATAAAGGTGTAGATTATTTCATCGAACATATCTATCCTCAGATAAAGGATATCGACACGAATATGATAGTTAATGTGAGTGGAAATTCTCCAGAGACGTATGCTGAGACGGCAGAGAAACTCGATGCGTTGGAGAGAATACCAGCTATCGAGGTGAATATCTCCTGTCCAAACGTGAAAGAAGGCGGTATGTCGTTCGGTGTCACCTGTTCTGGGGCAGCTTCAATCGTGAAGGCTGTACGCGAACACTACCATAAGACGATGATAGTCAAGCTATCACCTAATGTCACAGACATCGCCAGCATTGCACGTGCCTGCGAAGATGAAGGTGCCGACTCAGTGTCGCTGATAAACACGTTGATGGGAATGGCAATCGACATAGAGCGTCGTCGCCCTAAGTTGAGTATTCGTACAGGAGGGTTGAGCGGTCCAGCTGTAAAACCAGTAGCAGTCCGAATGGTCAATGATGTGGCAAAGGCTGTAAAGATACCAGTCATTGGGTTGGGGGGTATCTCAACTGCGGAAGATGCGATAGAGTTCCTTATGGCGGGTGCCACTGCTATCCAAATAGGTACAGCAAATTTCCTTGATCCTCAAGTAACGATAAAGGTGCGTGATGGTATTAATGATTGGCTCGATCGTCATGGCTGTAAGTCTGTAACAGAAATCATTAATTGTCTGGCATAGACATGTAGGGTAAGGAAAGGTGTAGGAATAGTTCGTTACATGGAAGACGAATGGTGATAAATACTGTCATTGTTCGTAGATATGGATGGACGAGCAAAGTCTTATAACCGTAGTTCCTTAAAGAAAAGCTAAGTGCTGACAACGTCTCGACCTCTTTTATAGGGCGTTGTCAGCACTTATTTTCGTTTATTAGTTTAAGAGATATTTGCCTTTGCGGTTAGTCTTTAGGCTGAGTGTAAATGCAAAACAGGCGGTATCCGCTCTTAGAAGACCATTAGTCTTACTTTTAATCAGCAGGATCAGAAACGTAATCAATATCAGTTGAAGAAAGATACTTAGATAGGATTAATTCCTACCCCTCATTGTTGAAGTTGGAAAGTGGGGTAGAGAAGGTTATGTTTTACATTTTTTTGCACAAAGTCTATTTATGTGCGCATTATTATAAGGAGCGTGTTTTAAAATACATTAAAATAGGGGTTATTCGCTTGCTGTATTATTTCTCTTTTTATTATCTTTGTAAGATAGAATCAGAAATATATAAGTTTACTTTTAAAGCAATGTTTGAAAATTTAAGTGATCGTCTTGAACGCTCCTTTAAGATACTCAAGGGAGAAGGAAAGATAACAGAGATAAATGTAGCAGAAACCCTGAAGGACGTGCGTAGAGCACTTCTTGATGCCGATGTTAACTATAAAGTAGCTAAGTCGTTTACAGATACTGTAAAGCAGAAGGCATTAGGTATGAATGTGCTTACAGCCGTTAAGCCTGGACAACTCATGGTTAAGATAGTACATGATGAGTTGGCAGAGTTGATGGGTGGCGAGGCTGTTGGTCTGAATTTGTCAGGTCGTCCTTCAATCATTCTTATGAGTGGTTTGCAAGGTTCTGGTAAGACTACATTCTCTGGAAAGTTGGCAAACATGCTTAAAACAAAGGAACATAAGAATCCTTTGTTGGTTGCTTGTGACGTTTATCGTCCTGCAGCTATCGACCAGTTGAAGGTCGTTGGAGAGCAGGTGGGAGTAGCTGTCTATAGCGAACCAGAGAATAAGAATGTAAACGAAATTGCTGATCATGCACTTGCAGAAGCAAAGGCAAAGGGGAATGACGTAGTTATCATCGATACTGCCGGTCGTTTGGCCGTTGATGAAGAGATGATGAATGAGATCGAGAGTCTTAAGAATCATGTTCATCCCGACGAGACTCTGTTCGTTGTTGACTCAATGACAGGTCAGGACGCAGTGAATACTGCTAAGGAGTTCAATGACCGTTTGGATTTTAATGGCGTCGTTCTCACAAAGCTTGATGGTGATACGCGTGGTGGTGCGGCGTTATCAATCCGCACTGTCGTCACAAAGCCTATCAAGTTCATTGGTACAGGCGAGAAGATGGAGGCTATTGATGTGTTCCATCCAGGTCGTATGGCCGATCGTATCTTAGGTATGGGTGACGTTGTCTCACTTGTAGAACGTGCGCAGGAGCAGTTCGATGAGGAAGAAGCAAAGCGTCTGCAGAAGAAGATACAGAAGAACCAATTTGATTTCAACGACTTCTATAACCAGATACAACAAATCAAGAAGATGGGTAACTTGAAAGACCTTGCTTCTATGATTCCTGGTGTAGGCAAGCTATCCGTGATGTTGATATCGACGATAATGCCTTCAAAGGTATTGAAGCTATTATCCAAAGTATGACACCGAAGGAGCGCACGAACCCTGAATTGCTCAATAACTCCCGTCGTCAGCGTATTGCTAAGGGCTCTGGTACCAATATACAAGAGGTAAACCGACTCATTAAGCAGTTCGACCAGACTCGTAAGATGATGAAGATGGTTACTGGCTCGAAGATGGCTGGTATGATGGGCAAGATGAAGGGTATGCCGGGTATGCCAAAGATGCCGAAGATGTAAGAAACACATATTCATTAAATAATATCATTACTATGGAATATCAGTTAATAGACGGAAAGGCAACAGCAACTGCAATAAAGCAGGAGATTGCCGAAGAAGTGAAGGCCATTGTTGCCGCGGGTGGTAAACAACCTCATCTGGCAGCTGTTTTGGTGGGACACGATGGCGGAAGTGAAACCTATGTTAAGAATAAGGTCATTGCCTGCGAGCAGTGTGGATTTAAGTCTACACTCATTCGTTTTGAGGCTGATGTTACAGAAGAAGAGCTTTTGGCTTGTGTGGATAAGCTGAATAAAGACGAAGATGTTGATGGCTTCATCGTTCAGCTTCCTTTGCCAAAGCATATCGACGAGCAGAAGATTATTATGGCTGTCGACTATCGCAAGGATGTGGATGGCTTCCATCCTATCAATGTGGGTCGTATGGCGATTGGTTTACCTTGTTTTATCTCAGCTACTCCATTGGGTATTCTCACCTTGTTGCAGCATTATCATATTGAGACTTCTGGTAAGAAATGTGTCATCTTAGGCCGCAGCAATATTGTTGGTAAGCCTATGGCACAGCTGATGATGCAGAAACAATATGGTGATTCAACGGTAACAGTATGTCACTCTCGTTCAAAGGATTTGAAGAAAGAGTGCCAAGAGGCAGACATCATTATCGCAGCTATTGGCAGACCTGAATTTGTAACAGCTGATATGGTGAAGCCTGGTGCAGTGGTTATCGACGTCGGTACGACACGTGTAGAAGACAAAACACGCAAGAGTGGTTTCAGACTGTGTGGTGACGTGAAATTTGATGAGGTTGCTCCTCTTTGCTCTTTCATAACTCCTGTCCCTGGTGGTGTTGGTCCTATGACCATCTGCTCACTTATGAAATACACTTGCGGCAGGCAAGAAAGAATATTATAAGTAGATGACAGCAGAAGAATACTTCCAACGAGGTAATGAATGCCGACAGAGAGGCGACTGGCAGGAAGCCTTAGCTAATTATATGGAGGCTATCGAGTTGGACCCTGATTCTCCAGCAGTAATCGCAAAAGAGATGCTGGAGAATATTCTCAACTTCTATAACAAGGATGCGTATAATCCTTAAAATACAAAAACTATGAGCAAGATGAAAGGTGCCATTGTAGTAAACACAGATCGATGCAAAGGATGCCAGTTGTGTATCGTTGCATGTCCCAAGGATGTTATTGCATTGGCTCAGAAAAAGGTAAATGTCCACGGCTATCCGTATACAGAGTCTGCACGACCAGATGATTGCATCGGTTGTGCTGCTTGTGCTACGGTTTGTCCTGATGGCTGTATCACGGTCTATCGTAAAAAAGTGGAGGAATAATTTATGGCAGAACAAGATGTAAAACTAATGAAGGGTAATGAGGCTATCGCTCATGCAGCTATCCGCTGTGGCGCTGATGGCTATTTCGGTTACCCTATCACTCCTCAGAGTGAGATAATAGAGACACTTGCAGCATTGAAGCCATGGGAGACAACGGGTATGGTTGTCCTTCAGGCTGAGAGCGAGGTGGCTTCTATTAATATGATATATGGTGGTGCTGGTGCTGGTAAGCGTGTGCTAACAAGTTCTTCATCACCTGGTGTAGCTTTGATGCAGGAGGGTATCAGCTATATGGCAGGTGCCGAACTTCCCAGGCGTCTTTGTAAACGTTCAGCGTGGTGGACCAGGTCTTGGAACTATCCAACCAAGTCAGAGTGATTATTTCCAAGCGACACGTGGAGGCGGTAATGGCGATTATAATGTGATTGTATTGGCACCAAGCTCAGTACAGGAGATGGCTGACTTTGTTGACTTAGCATTTGAGTTAGCATTCAAGTATCGTAATCCTGCAATGATTCTTTCTGATGGTGTGATTGGTCAGATGATGGAGAAGGTTGTCCTTCCACCGCAGAAGCCACGTCGTACAGAGGAAGAAGTCCGTAAGGAATGCCCATGGGCTTCAATGGGACGTACCGCTGGTCGTGAACCAAACATCATTACCTCTTTGGAATTGAAGCCTGAAATAATGGAAGAGAGAAACCTCCACTTACAGGAGAAGTATCGTCAGATTCGTGAGAATGAGGTACGCTTTGAGACGCAGCAATGCGAGGATGCCGACTATATTATCGTTAGTTTCGGTAGTGCAGCACGTATCGGCGAGAAGGCTGTTGAGCTGGCTCGTGAGTCGGGCTTGAAGGTCGGCTTGTTCCGTCCTATTACTTTGTGGCCTTTCCCAAGCAAGCAACTTGCAGAGTTATGTAAGGGTAAGAAGGGTGTATTGGTTAGTGAAATCAATGCAGGTCAGATGGTACAAGATGTTCGTTTGGCTATCAATGGCGCCTTACCTGTAGAGCATTTTGGTCGCTTAGGTGGTATCGTTCCTGACCCAGAAGAGATAGTCAAGGCACTCAAGGAAAAGTTAGTAAAGTAAGAAGGGAGGACGTATATTATGGCAAATGATATCATTTCACCTGAGAATCTGGTGTATAAGAAGCCTACTTTGATGAACGATACGACAATGCACTATTGTCCGGGTTGTTCACATGGTGTGGTTCATAAGTTAGTTGCAGAGGTTATCGAAGAGATGGGAATGAGTGATAAGGCGATTGGCGTATGCCCTGTAGGCTGTGCTGTGTTCGCTTATCGTTATCTTGATATCGATTGGCAGGAGGCCCCTCATGGTCGTGCTCCGGCTGTAGCAACTGGTATTAAGCGCCTTTGGGAGGACCGTTTGGTCTTCACTTATCAAGGTGATGGTGACCTTGCTTGTATTGGTACAGCAGAGACTATCCATGCCTTGAACCGTGGCGAGAATATCCCAATCATCTTTATTAATAATGCTATTTATGGTATGACAGGTGGACAGATGGCGCCTACAACGCTTATGGGTCAGAAGACAGCAACTTGTCCATACGGTCGTGAACCAGAACTGCATGGCTATAATCTGAACATTACGGAGTTAGCAAGTCACTTGAAAGGAACCTGCTATGTAACTCGTCAGAGTGTTGACACCGTTGCTTCAATCAATAAGCAAAGCGTGCAATCCGCAAAGCGTTTGAAGCAAGTATGCAAGGAAAGGGAAGCTCGTTAGTAGAGATTGTTGCAACCTGTAACAGTGGTTGGAAGCTTTCTCCTGTTAAGGCTAACGAGTGGATGCGTGAGAATATGTTCCCTGAATATGAAAAGGGTGATTTGAAAGACACTACAGGTCTTTAATCCTTCCCTATATAAATAAGGTGTAAAATGAAAAAAGAGATAATTATTAGTGGCTTCGGTGGTCAGGGCGTACTCTCTATGGGTAAGATCCTGGCTTATTCGGGACTAATGGAAGATAAGGAGATAACATGGATGCCTGCTTATGGACCAGAGCAGCGTGGTGGTACAGCCAACGTTACTGTTATTGTAAGCGACGAACGCATCTCTTCTCCTATCCTTAGTAAGTATGATGTTGCGATTGTTCTGAACCAACCTTCGCTTGATAAGTTTGAACCAAAGGTTAAGCCAGGTGGTATTCTTATCTATGATGGTTATGGAGTATTCAATCCTCCTACGCGTAAGGACATCACCATCTATCGCATTAATGCTATGGATAGGCTGCTGAGATGAAGAATGCAAAAGTGTTTAATATGATTGTTCTGGGTGGTCTGCTTAAGGTTTGCCCTGTTGTCAGCACTGATGGACTAAAGAAGGCACTCTTCAAGAGTCTTCCTGAACGCCATCATAACCTCATCCCACTAAATATGGAAGCAGTGGAAGAGGGAATGAAAATCATTACTCAGCAATAATTAAGTGGTAAACAACAATAGTAATTATTGTTATAATAAAGGAATTTAACCTGATTTTTTATAACTCTCTAATTTGTTTAAGGGACCTAAGCAGTGATGCTACGGGTCCCTTTTTCTTTAGTAAACATCTTATCCTTTAAGATTGTGTCTGCTTATATTGGTTGTTGAGGGCTGAACAGATATTGTTTTGTTATCTTACCAGTTGTTTGCCTTTGGCATGCAAGCAATCTTCTAACAACAGGTAGAAGGCTATTATAGCTATTTGTTGCTTGGCGTTACGAGTTAGCACGAAACATATCAACTTATAGTACCATATTTGTAGAGTGTTCGCATGATTGCTGAAAGTTGGAGGTAGAACTTTCGATAGCCGTGAGTGAAACAAACGATAAGGGCCTGTTCGAACCACTTTGTGGCTTCCAATAATTTTGAAATATCGCTTTCGGTATTGAAAAGGGTTCTCCCTACAATATATGTGATATAGCCCTATTGTTTCACATGTTATTATGTTACAATAAGATAAAAGATATATAACATTGTTCAATATTTCCATCTTTATGGTTTCTTATGCTCATAATATAGGGGCCTGTGCATTTTTTATCTAAAAAAATTTGGCTGTCTCATTATTTTTTTATTACTTTGCAGCGAGTTTAAGACACTGACATTATAGATTTTACAAATATTAATTAATTCAGAGAAAACAATGAAAAAGTTAGTTTTAATGTTGGCAGCTGCTTCTATGGCAGCATCTGTTTCTGCTCAGACAGTAGCAGAAAGCAAGGCATTTGATAACGTCTACGTTGGTATTAACGGTGGTGTTGCAACAAAGACAACTGGTCACAAGTGGTTGAGCGACCTCGATCCAAACGCTGGTATCCGTATCGGTCGTTACTTTCACTCCAGTATTCGGTCTTTGGCTATTGAGGGTAACGCATACTTTCTCAAACAAGCCTTGGACTTCTACAGGTACTGTAGTTCGCGCTACTAACGCAAGCTTGCTCGGTACTGTAAACCTTAGCAACTGGTTCGGTGGTTACAAGGGTGAGCCACGTACATTCGAGGTTAGTGCACTTTATGGTCTTGGTTGGATGCACGTATTCACAAGCAACAAGGCATTCAAAGGATGCTACTGCTGACAACCGTAACCGTATGACTTCTAAGGCAGCTCTTGACTTCGCTTTCAACTTCGGTTCAGAGAAGCAGTTCCAGTTCTATGTAGAGCCTTCTATCAACTTCGCATTCTTGGGTCAGTCAAAGAACAAGGAATTGGTTGCAACTGGTAATGCTTTGAATCCAGTAGCTTTAGCTGATCATCAGGAGTATGGTTACAAGGCAGCTTCACAGGCAGGTCAGCCAGCTTACAACATCAACAACTCATTCGTTCAGTTGAATGCTGGTTTCATCTACAAGTTTGCTAACTCTAACGGTACACACAACTTCACAATCGTTACTCCACGTGACCAGGCTGAGATCGATGCTTTGAACGCTCAGATCAACGAGCTCCGCAACCGTAAGCCAGAGGTTATCACTAAGGAGGTTGTTAAGGAAGTTCCTTCTGTTAAGGTTAAAGAGTTCACTGTATCTGACCTCGTATTCGTAACATTCGCTCAGGGTAAGTCTGCTCTTACTAAAAACGACGCTAAGGCTGCTCTCAACAACGTTAAGGAAGGTGTTCACGTTCAGGTTGTTGGTACAGCTTCTCCAGAGGGTTCTAAGGAACTTAACGATCGTCTCTCACAGGCTCGTGCTGACGTAGTTGCTAACTACCTCAAGGGTCGTGGCGTTATCGTTGACGAGGCAACTGGTAAGGGTGTACAGGGTGTAACTTCTAACCGTCTTGCAGTTGTTTACGTAAAGTAATCTAAACGAGTAGGTTAAGAAGGACAATCCTTCAAACAATAACAATAAGGGATGCATCTTTAAGGTGCATCCCTTTTTATTTTGCTTTTTCGTTATCAACTTATTGCTTGTCATATAGTCTGTTCTCTGTGAGAAACATAACACTTAACATGTCTCATACATGTCATCTTATCGAGCGGGAAAGTCCTTCTTCCACAGAGAAGCACTGAATTTTGCACGCAAATAGAATCTATATATAGGGCCTATCCCTTGTCTTAACGTAAACTTTTTTGACAGTCAAGAGAGTAATACATGGTCTTTTAAGATAGAAGAAGAGGCCTAACAGTATTCAAGAACATGCTCTTCTTGGGTGATGAAGATGCCCTTCTTGCCTCAAGAAGGGCATCTTCTTTAATGCAATCTGTAACATATTGATATAATGTGTGTTATGAATTTCATCTGAAAGGATATTATACCCCAACATAAGGGGTGTTCTGCTCGATTATGTGTAATGTTTTTCTTAATTCTATTAAACCTCATGAAGAGTGAGGTGAAATGTTTGAACTGATCCCTAAGAAGTGGAGTATGCCCTCTTTAGATATAATGTTTCATTTCTACTAAGGTCAACTACGAGTCTTCAGATTTTCTTGTTTAGATAGAATATAATGACGAGTTTTCCGTTATACTAATAAGTTAGGCATTGTAAATGCATAAAGTAAATGTTCGTGTAAGATAAGGGTAATATGGAAAAGTTATCAAAGATAGGAAGATATGAGTTTTTGGCTGAGCCGTTTCATTGCGACTTTTCCAATCATTTGTTTATGGGTCACTTAGGCAATCACTTGTTGAATGCTGCTGATTTCCATAGTAATGATCGTGGTTATGGTATGAATTATCTCAATACTGTCAATAAGACGTGGGTATTGAGTCGCCTGGCTATTGAGGTGATGGACATGCCGAAGGCCTACGATAGATTTTTCGTAGAGACTTGGGTGGACAGTGCTCTGAGGTCTTTTACAAGCCGTAACTTTAAGATAGTCGGGGAGTCTGGGCATGTTTATGGTTACGGAAAGAGTGTGTGGGCCATGATAGACCTTGATACACGTCATCCTGCCGACATACTTGCCGTTCGTGGCGGCTTGATAACTGAGTATATAGAAACCGAATATCCTTGTCCGATAGAAAAGTCTTCACGTGTGAAGCTATCAGTTGGTGCAACTCCAATCCGTTCAATCGACACTTATTATAATGATGTAGATATCAATGGGCATATAAACTCAGTCAAGTACATAGAGCATGTATTAGATCTGTGGGACGTAGCTTGGTATAAGCAGCATTGTATCAGGCGTTTTGAGATAGCATACGTAGCAGAATCTCATCAAGGAGATAGACTCCACTTCTATCGAGAAGGCCGGTATTCAGATACTGATTTTAATGTTAGAATAACCAAGAGTAATAGAGACAGCGCAGAAGTAGAGGTTTGTCGTTGTAGAGTTCAGTTTGTTTGATGCCAAATCAAACATTAGTAGAATCAACGAGAAGCTGATTGTTTCTGACTGATGCGAGCCTACAATAAGCAGGCTGTATCTACAAAATAATTTTTCCTGTCACATCTGTCATGCTTTATGAGTATCTAACTAATTAGATTGCAATGAGTTAGTTCTAAATGTTAAAATGACAGCAAATGAATTTAAAAATAAATTTGTTATAAACGTTGTATTTCAGCTTTAATTTTAGTCCAATTAGTGAGGACTCCAATAAACCGAGATGTGTTGAGACCTACCACATTAATCCATGTATCAGAAGACCAAATCTTTTAGGGTAGAAATAAGAAACTTCCATCCAAAAGGATCTCCTCTTCCAGAATCATCTCTCGCATAACCTGCTGAACAAGGTCCCAATCATCATTCAGTTGACGAATCTCTGTAATAGCATGCTTATGCTCATCTTCTAAGAGTGTCAGCAGTTGTTTTCTGATTTGTTCTTTCTCGTTTGTATCATCCTCTTTGGTATGCGATAAGCAAACATCACATTGTCCGCAGTCGGTTGATTTATTTTCTCCGAAATAGGAAAGTAGCTGTCTGCTGCGACACACTCGCTCATTTTGTGCGTAATTGATAACAGAGTTGATGCGTTTGATAAATTCTTCTTTTCGATTTTCATATACCTCTTTACTAAGAACAACATCAACACCGTCAATACGATCTTGTGTATAGCTAATAAGTGGTATATTCTTACGAGGGATGAAATTGATGATACGTTTTTTACTAAGATTGGTGAGTATCATGTAGGTTTGGTTTCTATCCAACCCAGCTTCCTGTCCAAGATAACTTTCATCTATGTAGCCATTGTCGGAGAAGAGTCCACCATAATTGCGAAGTAGTGCTGTTACGATATCGTCTTCTTTATCGCTCAGCGAGTCTAATCGGTAAAGTTCATCCCTATTGAGAAGGAAGCGAACACGTGCCTTAGTGTCTGGGTTAAGTTCGTAATCAATATATCCTGCTCGTTGAAGGATGGTCAATGCTGCATTAACACGTATGGGAAAATGCTTGAAAGTATTGCAGAATTTGTCAATCGGAAACTCAAATATACATCCGTAGCCACTCCCAACGCCTATCTGATAGAAGTAGGCTAAGTGTTCATAGACTGTTTGGATATAGTCTTTAGGTGGGAAGGTATCTTCGATGCGCTTCTGCAGTGTGCGTCTGTCATTGCCATTATAAAGTAGAACAGCGTATGCCTTATTACCATCACGACCTGCACGACCCTGCCTCTTGGAAGTAAGCCTCCAGTGAACTCGGGCAATCAATATGGATAACTACACGTACGTTAGGTTTGTCAATACCCATACCAAATGCGTTCGTCGCAACCATGACACGTATCTTATCAGTCTGCCAGTCGTTCTGGCGTTGGTCTTTAACACCAGGTTCTAAGCCTGCGTGATACCATGTAGCCGAGATACCATGTTCTGTGAGCATCTTTGCAATCTCTTTCGTACGTTTTCTGCTACGGCAGTAGACAATAGCTGTCTTGGGTAAGGATTGCAGAATATGTACCATCTCGGCATCTTTGTCTTCAGTCTGGCGTACGACGTAAGCTAAATTCTTACGCTCAAAGCTCATTCGGAAGACATTCTTCTCTTTGAAATCCTAAGCGGTCTTGAATATCATCAACAACATCTGGTGTAGCTGTTGCAGTTAAGGCAAGGATAGGTGCATCAGGTACTAACTTTCGGATGTTCTCAATCTGTAAGTACGAAGGGCGAAAGTCATAGCCCCATTGACTGATACAGTGGGCTTCATCAACGGTGATGAAACTCACTTTTATGTGTCGTAGTTTTGTTTGAAAAAGGTCAGACCCTATACGCTCAGGAGAGATATAAAGCAACTTTATTCCACCAAAAGAGCAGTTATCCAAGGTTGATACAATGTCATCATGGCGCATGCCAGAATAAATAGCAGCGGCAGTGATGCCTTGTTGACGGAGATGGTCAACCTGATCTTTCATCAACGCAATAAGAGGAGTAATGACCAGGCACACTCCTTCTTGGGCTAATGCTGGTACTTGGAAAGTTATGGACTTTCCTCCTCCTGTTGGCATTAGTCCTAAGGTATCCTTTCCTGAACCGATGCTCTCGATGATGTCCTTCTGAATACCACGGAAATCAGGATAGCCCCAATATTGGTGAAGAATGTCGAGATAAGACATTAAACTACATGCTTTGAACGATGAACATTGAGGTTTGAGCTTTTGGACTTTAGGGATGATAGTCCTTATTGTTGATACAAATAATACAGCTCAATACAATTGTTAGCAATCCTCAGTAGGTCTGATATCTTCTATTTGCAGTTGAACAGATCCACGCTTAAAGACGTTATCTTCAATCGTGTAAGCAATGTCAAACGAGCGTTTTGATTTGATGTAACGGGCTGAAGCACTCTGTCCGAAAGCGATACCATTCATTACGTTGTTGGATTTAGAGTCAACCAGTTCTAACTTGATATGCTCTTGCTCGCGTCCTACAACTTTACTTGTTCCAAAGTCGTAAACATCTAACGTACAGAAGAGTGGTTTGGGATTACCAGGACCAAATGGGGCAAAGCGTTTCAAATCAGTGTGTAGCTTTTTGGTTATATCCTTAAAGTCGATAACAGCATCGATGTCGAGGATTGCCTCACGCTGTTCAGGCTCAATGTGCTGTTCTACGTAGTCTTGGAAGCGTTCACGGAACTCCTTTACATCTGCCCACTTCATAGTTAGTCCGGCTGCGTATGTATGTCCACCAAAGTTCAATAATAAATCACGACAACTCTTAATTGCTGCATATACATCGAAACCAGCTACACTACGTGCAGACCCTGTAGCAAGGTTCTCGTCACGTGTTAAGACTACTGTCGGACGGAAATAGATTTCAGTCAGACGAGAGGCAACGATACCTATGACACCTTTCTTCCAATGCTCATCATAGAGGACGATACTTGATTGGTGTTTCTGACTCTCCAAACGAGCAACAATCTGGTTGGCCTCTTCTGTCATCTGACGGTCTACATCCTTTCGCTGTTCGTTGTATTCGTCAATATGCTTTGCTTGATCGAATGCCAGACTGTATTCTCTTTCAACAAGTAGGTCAACACTTTTCTTACCATTCTCCATACGGCCGCTGGCATTAATACGTGGTCCAATCTTGAAGATAATATCGCTCATAGATAATTCACGACCATTCAATCCACAGATATCTATAATGGCTTTCAATCCAAGACTTGGGTTTTGATTTAACTGTTTCAGTCCGTGGAAGGCAAGAATACGGTTCTCATCTACTACAGGAACCAAATCGGCTGCAATGCTGACAGCACAGAAATCGAGTAGGGGAACAAGTCGAGAAAAGGGGATATTATTGTTCTTTGCAAATGCTTGCATGAACTTAAAACCTACACCACAACCACAAAGGTTCTTGAAAGGATAAGTGTCATCTGGTCGTTTTGGGTTAAGGATAGCTACTGCAGGAGGCATCTCTTCATCAGGAACATGGTGGTCACAGATGATAAAGTCTATTCCCTGTTCCTTGGCATAGGTTATCTCTTCGATTGCTTTGATGCCACAATCGAGGATGATAATAAGTTTAACTCCAGTTTCTTTGGCAAAGTCTATTCCCTTCTTGCTTACTCCATAGCCCTCATCATAGCGGTCGGGGATGTAGTAATCGATGTTTGAATAGAATTGTCGTAAGAATTTATATACCAACGCTACAGCTGTACAGCCGTCTACGTCATAGTCTCCGTAGACAAGAATACGCTCCTTATGCCCCATGGCATCATTGAGACGGTCGACAGCAGCATCCATATCCTTCATTAAGAAAGGGATTGATGAGGTCTGCCAACTGAGGACGGAAGAACCGTTTTGCTGCACTCTCCGTCGTTATACCACGACGTATCAGCAGTGAAGCAAGAATAGGGCTAATACCTAACTTCTCTCCTAAGTCTTTAGCTGCATTGTCCTGAGTCTCTGTAGGTGGAATGTAGTTCCATTTAAATTGCATTTTAAGTTGTTTTTATTTCTGTCTGTAAAGGTACAAAAAAAAAGCCAAATGAGAATGTTATGTGGCGTATTATTTGGTTCTGTGTTTTTATGATATTAGCCCTGTTAGGCTAATTAGCTCAATTGATAATAAAACAACAATCCCGCTCCAATTGCTTAGAGCGGGATTGTTTATGATTTATAGATTGTTGAAATGATAATATCAGTAAGGCTTGTTCTTTGTTATCAATTCAACTTGTTTATTCTTTTAGAGACCCATCTTCTTGCGGATATCCTTAGGAATAGCATTCTTGTTTACCATATAGTCCATGGTGTTAGCTGCGATGAAATTCTTGCTCATATACCATATACCCTTGTAATCGCCAGTCTCACCCCATGAGTTCTTTACCATGTAATATTCCTTACCATTCTGATCTTTAGCGATACCGAAGATAAGCATACCGTGGTCGTCAGTAAGTTCCCAGTTATCGAAACGATCCTGACGCTGCTGCTGTGTAGGAACAACCTCTGGTACGTTTACACCGAGTGAGTCGATGATGTCCTTCTTCTTTGCTGCAGAAAGACCAAGCCAATGAGCCATATCACTACCCTTCATGCTCTCAACCTTCTTACCGTCAACCATATAAGCCAAACCCTTACGAGTGAAACCAGGCTCACTAACGTCGCCACCCCATGCTACAGTGTAGCCGTTCATGACAGCGTTATCAATGATACGCATCATCTCGTCCATTGGGAGGTTATAAGACAATGGGTTGCGCCAGTTATCCTGTACCTCAACAGCAAACTGTGAGTAGAATGGGTGATGTGTGTAAGAAGTAATGGTTACATAGTCACTCCAGTTCAAACCAAGACTTGCTGCAAAGCTCTTTGGAGTGTACTGCTTGCCTTCGTAAGTGAATGTCTCTGGACACTTGCCAAGATAAGCATCAAGAATACCCTGCAAGCCTTGCTTCCACTGACCTGAAATCTTGTTTGCTTTGTTGCGTGCAATACTATTTACGTATGGCTCTAACAATGAGAAGAACTCATTGAAATTGTTCAATGAATCACCATAGAGTGAGCCTGGGAATGGCATAGCACTCTCTGGACAAATACCATGAGTCTCAAGGGTGTGCAATACATCGTATGCAGAACCACCTTGAGCAAACTGGCAATCACCATGCAAACGTACTACTTGGATAGCACGTTCCATATATGTCTTATTAGCTACAAAGCTCTCACAAAGATCGTAAGTCTTACCAGTCTTCTTCAAAATCTCAGCCTCAAAATAACTGAGAGTTGAATAGTCCCAACATGTACCAGAACGGTTCTGGTCTTTGATACTTGTAATTGGATTTTGCTTTACTACTGTGAAAACAGGCTTGTTTGAGGTTGCACCCTCTTTCTTGTCTGCGGCATTAGCACCTAACGCAAGCAAAGCGAACAATGCTACTACTAAAGTTTTTTTCATAAGTTGTTTCTTATAAATCGGGTTGCCGTTGTGAGTGACACTCTTGCGGCAACCTTGATGTAAATATTAATTAAAATGTTTTATTACTTTCGGTTTGCTGCAATGAAATCTTCAACATCCTGTGGATGATAAGGAATAATATCCTTGCCAATGAAGCGGCAACCATCCTTGGTAATGAGAAGGTCATCTTCAAGACGGATACCTCCAAAGTCCTTGTACTCATCTAACTTATCGAAAGTTGAGGAAAGTCAGCACAATGTTTCTTTGCACACCATTCATCAATCAATGCTGGGATAAAGTAGATACCTGGTTCATCGGTGACAACAAAGCCTTCTTCCAAGCGTCGACCCATACGTAGACAGTTTGTTCCGAACTGCTCAAGGTTAGGACGTGTCTCTTCATCAAAGCCAACATTAATCTGGTCGAATGACTCCATGTCATGAACATCCATACCCATCATGTGACCGAGTCCATGAGGCAAGAACATAGCATGAGCACCAGCAGCAACGGCAGCATCGGTGTCGCCCTTAGCCAATCCCAAGCTCTTTCATTCGGTCAAAGAGAATACGGCAGATTGCAAAGTGAACATCCATATATTTAACGCCAGGCTTAGAAAGTTTCAATGCTGCATCGTGGCACTCTTCTACCACCTTATAAATCTCCAATTGTCTCTGAGTGAATTTACCACTTACAGGGAATGTACGGGTATTATCAGAACAGTAATGGTTGATGGTTTCAGCACCACAATCACAGAGAGCAAGACGACCAGCCTCCAATACAGCCATTGAAGGATTACCATGCATAATCTCACCATGCTGGGTGAAGATAGTAGGGAATGATACCATTGAGCCGTATGAGTTGGCAATACCACTAACCTGACCACCGACAAACAGCTCTGTCACACCAGGCTTACCCAGTATCATTGCAGTAGTGTGCATCTTATGTCCAATAACAGCAGCACGCTCCAGTTCTTCGATTTCTTCCTGTGTCTTTACAGAACGCATCTTAACAATCGCATGAATAAGGTCCATGCTTGCTGACTCTTTCTGCTGGTTTGGGTGGATACCAAAGAGGTCAAAGATTTGAATCATGATGTCTGCACGATAAGGTGGTAGAAATGAACCTTACGATGCTCTCTTAGTGCATTGTTGCAGATAGTCTTCAATCCCTTCATGTTGACGGTGTTAGCTACGCCAACAGCGTCTGCCATATCTTTTACAGAGTCAACACTACCATACCAAACAATGTCGTCAATATCAATATCATCGCCAACGAGAGTCTCGGTGTCATTGTCAATATCAATAACACCAACTAATCCGTCACGTTTGACCGAAATAATAGAGGAATGATGAGTCCTGACGGAAAGGATAATATCCATTCGCAGGAAAGTTTGCAGGCGACTCGTTGTTGCCAAAAAGGATAATAATACCTTTCCCAACAAGCTTCTTTAGCTCTGCACGGCGCTTTACATAGGTTTCTTTGTTAAACATATTTCAATTATTAGTTGGTTTGATTGCAAAGATAGTTATTTTTGTTTGAAAGTTATTAACTTTGCAGTTGTTTTTTAACGAGATTTTATGCAAATAGATAGGAATACAGGCTTAGTGTTAGAAGGGGGAGGCATGCGTGGCGTCTTTACCTCTGGTGTGTTGGATGCTTTTATGAAGTATAAGCTCTACTTTCATTACACTGTTGCTGTCTCTGCAGGAGCGTGTAACGGCTTGTCGTATGCCAGTCGTCAGCCACGTCGTGCACGCATCTCTAACATTGATATGCTTGCCAAATATGATTACATAGGACTGCGTTATCTCGTTACGCAGGGATGTATCTTTGATCCTGAATTACTTTACCACCGTTTCCCTTATGAGATTATTCCATTTGATTATGAGGAATATTTCCGTAATTGTAAGAATGGTGATGTATTTGAAATGGTGGTCACAAACTGTCAGACTGGTTTTGCTGAGTATCTTACGGAGGCATCAGGAGACAAACAGAGACTCAATGAGTTAGCACGAGCATCTTCAAGTCTTCCTTATGTAAGTAAGATGGTTACGATCGATGGTAAGGATTTGTTAGATGGTGGGATTGTTGACTCTATTCCTGTTCTCCGTTCTATAGAAACAGGACACACTACCAATGTCGTTATTAGTACGCGTAATAAGGGTTGGAGAGATACCGGACGTGACTATAAACAGCCTAAGTTTATCTATCGTAATTACCCACGTCTTCGGGTTGCTCTTAGCCATCGAATAGAAGCATATAATCGTCAGCTCGATTTGGTAGATGAGTTAGAAGAACAAGGGAAGATACTTGTTATTCGTCCAGTGGCACCAGTAGTTGTCGGACGGATGGAGAAAGATGTAGAGAAACTTGAAGCGCTATATGAAGAAGGTTTCCGTTTGGGAGAAGAGTTTGTGAAAGAGAATCTTCCTCAACTACTGTAACACCAGTCCTTTGTGTATCGTGAAATGACGGAGCTAACCCTACATGTGAGAGATGATCAATTGTTATACTTAACCCTCAATTCCGCAGCATTATTCTTTGCGATCTACTTTTATATATTGACGTGACATTTTGGTATTTATCCATTGATTTGGGATTTTTCTGGGGTTCTTGGTTCTTGCATAGGCATAAAATCCCCCACCCAAACCCAATGGGGGATATGATATCCACAAAGAAATACTGTTTATTCAAGAAATACTTCAGAGTAGTATGTTTTATTTGTATATCGGTTCAGAACGTTCTGCCTTCCCGTTCTCACCCATTTTGCTGGTATGCTGACAAAATGCAGGATAAAGGCTTTCAGCCTGCTTGTCTTTTTCAGCGGCTTGACCTTTTCGCTGATATGACGGACGAGATAGATATAGAAATTCTTCAGCATGGCAGTAACCATCATGAAAACCATGTTCTCAGCCATAAAGGAAAAGGGCAGATGTGACCAGCCGAAATCATTGTTCTGTATGTCGAAGTTCTTTTCACTTGCCCCACGCTCATTATAAAATGTAATGATGTCCTTCTCGGTAGACAGCCAGTCATTGGTGAGGATACAGCGGTATGTGTATATTACTCCGAACATATCCGTCTGTTGCTTGCCATCCTTGTCTTTCAAAGGACTACGCTGTACGACAAGTCTGTATGACTTTCCTTCTATCAAGCTGTCCATGCTGATGGATGTGACATCGCATTTCTCATAGCCAACTTCAACGCTCTTCCATTCTTTCAACTGGCGAAACTCCTCGCATCGACTGCCGCAGTTGGCAGCGCGAATGTAGAACGTGTTGCAGCGCTGCTCTACGATTTGGATAATTTCCTTTGAAAACGATCCACAATCAGCACGGAAACGCTCTATTACCACACCAAGTTCTGAGGTTACACGGTCCATAATGCGACGGAGCGTGTCTTCTTGATGGAATCTCACATTGGTGTTTCCGTCACGGTTCTCACCTCCGACTATGATTCCCCCAATGGAAGCCCAACCAGGGAAATAACCAAAGTCCTGCTTGTAAGAATACTTTGCATCGAACTTGTTGGCTGGAACGAACTGGTGGTCAAAGTCTAGGTCAACATGACTGCCCGCCTTTATAAGCCCCATTCTCCGTATCATCCGTAATAGTAAGGTGTTCAGCTTCTCTGCCGTGTTGAAACTGTAAGACTTGCCGGAGGTATCGCTCTTGTAGACAATGTTCTCTTCAGCAAGCTCCTTTAGTCCGTGCCCCACAGTGTCGGCACCGGGTAATAGCGTATTAGGTCTCTGCTTGAACTGCCCTATAAGCACATTGATGTCCTCAAGGCATTCTCCACCACAAAGGTAACTGAAGAAGAGAGAGCCGAAAATACTTCCATGGCTGAATGCTTTGCTGCGACATCCACGTCTGCCCAATACGGATTCGATAAGTTTTTCAAAGCCCAGCTTTGAGAAAACATCCATAATATGATAAATTCCACCGAAAGAAGTGATATTCTCGTTTTTAATTGCTACCTTTGTCATGTCAGATTTTTGCTTACTTATTATGTTTGTAGCACCAAGATAGGTGAAATTTCTGACATATCCAAGTGTTTTGAGAACTTTGTTTCTCAGACACTTGGAGTTCTTACAAGAATTTATGCTGCGGAATTAAGGTGTTAGTCAAACATTTAATCTATATATAAAGAACCCAAAATGAAAAGACCCACTATAATATTCTTCTTTTTTATAATTGGATATGCGCTATATTGGTGCATATCTGATAATAATTATAGATACAATAAAATAAATAGTATCGTAGGAATTTATAAATTAGATTTTTAATCATACTGATTCTGAAATTTATAAGGATTCTATTGAAAAATATAATAATTTAAGATTAATATTTAATTCTGATATGACATTTTCCTTATCATTTTCCGTGCCATTTATGGCTGATACTGTAGGAACATGGAAGGTTGGAGGAATGAATGAATGGAATGAAATTGTCTATCATAATGACATTATAGATCAATTTGGGAAATTTGATGATGGGGATACGATTATATATATAAATTCGCCAACTCCGCAAAAAAAAAAATCAAGAAACCAACAGAAATAAACAAGGTTTTCTTTGTGAGAATAAAGTAATTTTTTTACTCGTTCTCCGATTTCCTCAATTCCGCAGCATTATTCCTTGTGAGGTACTTTTATATATTGAAGTGACATTTTGGGATATGTCCTCAAGGCAATCTCCACCACAAAGGTAGCTGAAAAGGAGAGAGCCGAAAATACTTCCATGGCTGAATGCCTTGCCGCTACTTCCACGTTTGCCCAATACAGATTCGGTAAGTTTTTCAAAGCCCAGCTTTGAGAAAACGTCCATAATATGATAAATTCCACCGAAAGAAGTGATATTCTCGTTTTTAATTGCTACCTTTGTCATGTTAGATTTTTGCTTACTTGTTATGTTTGCAGCACCAAGATAGGTGAAATTTCTGACATATCCAAGTGTTTTGAGAACTTTGTTTCTCAGATACTTGGAGTTCTTACAAGAATTTATGCTGCGGAATTAAGGTTAACAATAAAATATTTTTTTATTTTATTTGGCTGTCATATTTAGTATCCCTTGTAAGTGTACTATAACTTAATAAGTTATCTCCGTCAAATGTATGACAGACATAACAGGACAATTAATTTTGCAGGAATTGTTTGTTGATGGGAGGTTAGTCAATCACATAAAAAGTGCATCGTTGAGTCCCTCCTTATTCCACGAATGATACGGTGAGGACTTATCCTGTTTCTACCCAATTATTCTCAGCTTCGAAGCAAACAACGTTGAGGCTTGTACTATCACTCTAAATGATTAAAAAGGGACAAATAATTTTGTATTCTTTTCGTCATACTAAAAGGATTAGAGAGATATATTGAACAGATTAATATATTTTCTTGTTACATATTTCCCCTTTCTAAATACTTTTCTTATCTTTGCACAATATATTAAAAAGAAAGCATAAATGAAGAAGATAAATTTTCTCCTTGTAGTGTTGGCAGTGGTGCTGGCATTTAGTTCATGTAATAAGTCTGAGACCTATGCAGACCAATTAGAGCGAGAGAACGATGCTATTCACGCATTTATTGTTAAGAAAGGAATAAATGTAATTACTGAAGCGCAATTCACAAAACAAGGGAACACGACAGACACAACAAAGAATCAGTATGTTCTCTTCCCTAATACAGGTATTTATATGCAGATTGTTGAGAAGGGAACTGGCGAAGTTATTAAAAAAGGAGAGACTGCGACTGTCCTTTGCCGTTTTACCGAACGTAATCTTCTTAGGGACACTGTTCAGTTGTCAAATCAGTATCTTGTCTTTGGACCGAAGGTTGATAAGATGTCTGTAACAAACACAAGTGGTACTTATACAGCTTCCTTCGACCCTTTGTCAAGTGTGATGTATGAGGTTTATCAGAGTACTTCCGTTCCTAATGGTTGGTTGGTTCCAATGCCTTACATCGGTTTGGGCAGATTAGTTAGAGCAGACTCAAAGCTGTCACACGTAAGACTTATTGTTCCTTCACAGCAAGGACAGATTAATGCTTCACAGTCTGTTTACCCTTGCTTCTATGACCTTACTTTCCAACGAGGACTTTAATAGAATGTGGCGAGGGGGATTAGAAAGACGAGAAAGAACAACAATATAAGAGAACAATAAGGGGAATACCCTTCAAACATATTTTAAGTATGACGCTTATTAAATCTATTTCCGGCATCCGTGGTACTATCGGAGGTCGTGCGGGTGATACGCTTAATCCGCTGGATATTGTTAAATTCGTTTCTGCTTACGCAACTTTCATTGCTTGCAAGCACCCAGGAAAGAAATTAAAGATTGTTGTTGGTCGTGATGCACGTATCTCTGGACCAATGGTAAAAAATGTGGTATGCGGTACGCTGATGGGTATTGGCGCTGATGTAGTGAATATCGGACTGGCTACAACACCTACCACAGAGTTGGCTGTACGCATGAGTGGGGCAGATGGTGGTATTATTATCACTGCTTCTCATAATCCACGCCACTGGAATGCTTTAAAACTTCTGAATGAGGAGGGTGAATTCCTTACTGCTGCTGATGGGGCAGAGGTGTTAGACATCGCTGAGCGTGAGGATTTCAACTATGCAGATGTAGATGGTCTGGGTAGTTATACTGATGACGATTCATTTGATGAGCGCCATATAGAAGAGGTGATGAACCTTGAATTGCTCGACCTTGAGGCTGTTAAGAATCGTAAGTTTCGTGTCGTAGTTGATTCTATCAATTCTGTTGGTGGTATCATTCTACCTAAGCTTCTTGATCGTTTAGGGGTTGAATATAAGTTCTTGAATGGTGAAGCAACAGGCGACTTTGCTCACAATCCAGAGCCAATCGCAGCAAACCTCACAGGCATTATGGATGAGGTTGCCAAGGGTGGTTATGATTTGGGTATCGTTGTTGACCCAGATGTCGACCGTTTGGCATTCATTCAGGAGGATGGTAAGATGTATGGTGAGGAGTACACACTCGTCACAGTGGCAGACTATATCCTCGAGCATGTGAAGGGTAATACTGTTAGCAACCTCTCTTCAACACGTGCTTTGCGTGATGTAACAGAGAAGCATGGCGGTAAGTATTATGCTTCTGCTGTTGGTGAGGTGAATGTTACCACAAAGATGAAGGAAGTCGGTGCCGTTATTGGTGGTGAAGGTAATGGTGGTGTTATCTATCCAGAAAGCCATTATGGTCGTGATGCCCTTGTTGGTATTGCGCTCTTCCTTAGTTCTTTGGCACAGAAAGGACTGAAGGCAAGCGAACTTCGCAAGACTTTCCCAGAGTATTTCATAGCAAAGAATCGTATTGACCTTACTCCTGATACAGACGTTGATGCAATCCTTGCACGTGTGAAAGAACTCTATGGAAAGGAGAAAGATGTACAGGTAACTGATATTGATGGCGTTAAGCTCGATTTCCCTGATGCGTGGGTTCATCTTCGTAAGTCAAATACAGAACCTATTATTCGTGTTTACAGCGAGGCTAACACCATGGAGGCTGCTGATGCATTAGGCAAAAAGCTGATGCAGGTGGTTTACGATATGCAATAGATAAAACTATTTACAATGAAATAAAAGAAGATGTCTGATTTTTCAGACATCTTCTTTCAATAGACTTATTGTCTGATATATAAGAGTAAAACGATGTAACGAGCTTCTAATTACGCAATCTTTTTTTAGTTTAGAATCTCATAGATAATGTTATTTACTTAAAAAAATATTAGTGTTTTCGTTTTGTTAGATTAGAAGAGGTTGAAATGATGAGTATGCTAATCCCTATTTAAGGCTCTTACCTCTCATCTTTAATTCTTTTATAGTATAAAAAATAGAAAACATGATCTTGTTCCTTAAAGTGCAAAATAACAATGAAAGAAATCTTTTTATGCTCATATTTTGCTGAGGTAGCCGCTCTTTTGCCTCATAGTATCCCTAATTCTTTGCATGGAAAGATAGTAGCATTTATACCAACAGCAAGTATTCATGAAGATTTTAATCAATATGTTGAAGATGGAAGGGGAAGCTCTTGTATCTCTCGGATTGACTATAAAAGAATTAGAAATTACACAATGTGAACAGAAAGAGATAAGGGAGGTGCTGAGGAACTGTGACTGTATCTATATCACAGGTGGCAATACTTTCTTTCTTATGCAAGAGTTACGGAGGACAGGGACTGACAGGTTAATTGTTGAACAAGTAGAGGAGGGGAAACTGTATATTGGAGAATCAGCAGGTGCTATGGTCTTTGCTCCTAATATAGAGTATGCGAAGAAAATGGATAATCATCTTTCTATGACACCTGGATTTAATGATTTTACAGCACTTGGTATTGTTAACTTCTATCCTGTTGTGCATTTCAAAAGTTATCCTTTTGAAGAATCAACACAGACAGTCATACGAGAGAACAGACATCTACTCTTAAAACCAATAACGAACAAACAAGCTATAGTTGTCATTGGCGATACTATCTCCATTCAAAGTAAGCAATAATAGTCGCCATTTATGGATGCTTTGTGGCTAAGTTCTCTTCCCATATCTCTTCATTTTCAACTCTTATTCTCTTGCGTCGTATCTCTTTTATTTTTCTTTATAGCTATTCCTCTATAATATATATTCACTACTGTTTGTTTGTACATTGCAATGCGAAATTAATTAATCTTTGGGAGACAGAGGTTTCTCTTTCTTATTTTTATACATTGCTTGTTGATTTTCCTCTCATGGGGGCTTCTCGTCCCCAAATACCTCTGTGTTTTCAGGTATAGATTATTAAGCTACACCAGCACTTGGGATTGCAGTTCTATGTTGAACTTGCGGCCTAATAAAGTATCTTCCCTGCAAACTGCGTGTAGGGGATAATCCTCCTTTCCCTATAGTCCTGCAGGGTGCGGGGACTGATATACAGCCGCTCGCATACTCGGAAAGCGAATTAGAATAAGCAGAAAAAGAAATGTTACAAGATTATGTAATACAACAAGTTACAGAGATAAAAATAAGGTTTCAGAAAAGCAATTGTCTGTCAGTCGCATTTTAGATATCATAAACCTTCGCCTGAGATATAAGAAACTCTCGTCTGAGATATCTCAAACTAACAAATATGACGTCATATTTTGTCACACCATACATAACGATACGAGTTTGCAGTTCATATAATGTCAGTACATAAACAATCAATACAATTATTTTGCATTAAGTAGGTGTTCACAATTAATTATCAATATATTTAAGTCCATCTTTCTGTCGGTCTGCCTATCTCAAAGAATGAGTTGCAGAAAACTTCCCATGTGCAGCCCAATACGATCTGACCGAAATACTTGCGATATTGCTTAATGTAACCAAAGAGGAACTTAAACGAGCGTTCCTCTGTCTTCTTTTCATAAAACGCAGGTGTGGGTTCTAAGAATATAGCGATACCCTTTTCCTCACCGTCCGATTGTGTGCTAATCCAGTGCTTCTTGAAATCTTCAAGCGAGTATTTCACAAGTCCCTTTGCTGGGTCAGCAATGTAGAATGTCTTTCCCCTCTTGACCTTGTATAGTACAACAAAATGATTTTGGTTCCAGTGGAGTAAGCAAGGATAATTTATGTCTTTTATTTGATATAAACTTGCTTTTCCACATAGTGCATCAAAACCTAAGGCCTCTGCCAATTGTTTTAAAGCCTGTATTGAAACACCCTCATTGGTTATAGAACATATATTTGATAGGTTTTCGAACGAATATATTCTACCATAATACTTACAAACCATAGCCATGCAGGCAATCCCGCATTGCATGGCGTCATGTTGCCTATAAAAATAAAAGGACATTTATTTTGCTGTGTTGTATTTGGTTAGACCGGAGTCGTTGTCTCTATTATTAATATTTACCCATGTGCCATCGTGAATTACCTTTCGTCAAAGAATAGACGAAAGTCAGTGCCATAAGATTTTTGAAATTACCCCATCGGGTCTTTTCTACGAAATGGAATGAAGGAGTATCTGCATAAATCTTGGAAGGATCGGGGTTGTAAATAAACATGGCACCCACAGTGACAGCACCGATTCTGTATGTAAGGGATGCGTTCGCATTATACCCATGCTTCTCAAAAACATCACCGTCAACAGTTGTCATCGGTAGATTGTGGTTGGTAATGAATTGCCACTTGCCTGTCACCACCTGACAAGATATTCCGACATTGTTCAGATTGTGGTTGACACACTGATTGGGCGTATTGTATTTGGAAAACAGATAGTTATAGTAAGGCTGCAAAGTTAGCCATGAGAAAGGTCTACAACTTAGAACAAGCGATGCGCCATACTCGTTGACATGGCGGATGCCCACAATCCGGTTCACGAAGTCCGAACCGTCAGCGAAAATAACTGTCATATTCTTGCTGGGATAGTAGGAGTGGCTGATGGAAGGTTTGACAAACCAGATATTGTTGGCCGACGCATACTGGAAGCAAAGTTCGGTACGGTAGAAATGGTAGGGCTTCAGATTGCTGTTGCCTTGTAGATAGAATCGTTCATCCACGATGGTGCGACTATCTGTGAGCTGACCGACGTTAGGAACCGCAGATGCTATGGACGAGATCAGGCGTAGCGAACTGTGTTTGTGCAGCTGGTAATTAAGAGAAACAGAAGGCCGCATAAGGATGTAGTTGGCTATTGCCTTCGTCACAGTTCTATATCGGTTGTTCTCCACACCGATCCCCAGGTTGTAGGACAATGCCCCCCCATTGATTGGTGTAGTCGGCGTATAGGTATTCCTTTTGCGTGTTCACTGTCGACAAATTGGATGCCCCGTCTATCTGATGCAGGTTTTTGTATTGATAGTAGGCTCCTATCTGTATATTTCCATGCCACAGTTTGTCAGTATAAAGTGCTTCTGCTATTAGCGAGTAAGACTTGTTGTCGACGACGTTGGTAAACGTTCCCGTTCCCGAGGCGTTTGTTAGATTATTGTTCGAATTGGATTTGAAATAAGTGTTCACCACGTTGACCGACAGACTGTTGCCTTTGCGGAAAGTGTGTCCGAAGTAGATGTTGGCCGATATGGAGGAAAGTCACTTTGAAGCCTTCTGTGGTTGGTATCTTCCAATGTACCCGTCCGCAAGAGCTGTTGACTGTATTGCTGGGTAGCCGGAGACTTACGATATTCTAAAGTGATATTGAAAAGGTTGCTGTTTTGGAAACGCTGATAGAATAATTGTCCTATGTGGTAGGCACCAGTGTATTTACCCGACAAGCCCTTGTAATCATTCGTTACATCATCCGGATAGACATAACGGTTTTCCATGGTATTCCGGTTAAGATGTCTGTAGTCCAGAAAATATGCTGCAGACACTTTGTTGAGCGAATCGCTATAACTGGTGGAAATCAAGTTGGTACCGTATCCTGTGGTGATACTGTTTTTGGTGTCGAGATATAGTGAATACTGCCTTTTGTTGGTGCGCTTGGTTGCCACATCCAATACAGCACCTATCTTCTCATGCGCAAACCTTGCAGGTGGATTGGAATAGTAGTGCAGGGTCTTTATCTCGTCGGCTTTGAGCAGCATCAGTTCGCGTACAGACCTCCTGATTCCATCAATCAGCACCAAGACAATTTTACCATCAGCCGTCAGCAGTTCACCGCTGTTTGTTGAAAGTCTGAATTGCGGCAGGCTACTGATGGCCTCCAAAGCGTTGTTTCCCATCTGTCTGGCACGCCTGTCTAACAGGATGATATCTGCGTTGCCGAAGCTTCTTAGCCCTTGGGCCGACACAGTGACCTCTGAAAGGTTCTGTACGCTCTCAGTCAGCTTGACCACTCCGACATCGCCACTCTTGCATGTTAGCTGTTGTGGCTGATATCCTAAGCAAGAGAATTTCAACAGGAACTGTCCGTCTTCGTCTACATTTAAACTGAAGGTTCCTTTTGAATCCGTCAGCGTGTGAGCAATGGCTACCGTGTCAGATAAGTTGGCTAACACGCAGTCCACGCCAGCTAATGGACTGCCAGGCAAATCAGTCACCGTACCATATATCCTGTTCTGTGCGTTGCCACTTATCAACGAGATCACAAAAGCAAACCATAACGTTGTTAGAGTTCTTGCCACCATAATATAAATTATTTACACATTGATTCTATGTAATTTACCATTGAATCTTCCAAATTGATATCCATTCCATCGAATTTACACGCATTTACATATTCATTATCCCTTGGACACACCCCCATACAAATTGGAAGTTGTTTGCATTGTAAGCACCGTTTATTCTCAAAGGATTTCACCTCATATTTTCTGATAAAATCCATGTTCCAAGAAATAGAGCCATCGTTTTGAATAATGCCATGAGTTTTGTTCTCATACAAATCATTGCATGCATTGCATTCTCTTATTGTCAAAATTAAAGAAATATATAGTTGAGTCCAAATATTTTCGAGTTTTTCTTTCAAAATTACTTAAAAAATCATACTTTTGTATGATGATACAGAATGTTCCATTATAAAATAACATTAGATAATTAAAAAGATGTAGGCATATAAAAGCTCAATAAAATGACAGTTTTCGATATTTTAAGAGGGTTAAAGGAGGCAGACGACGATGCACTGAGTATCTGTAGTCAAGCAATAAATGATTATTCTCCTTACATAAAAAGTGCCCAAGCTACTGATAGGCTTGGATATGGGAAAATAGTTCTGATTGATTTCTGTCGATATACTTTTCTATATATATCACCATCTATTTTTTCAACTCTACAACAAAAAGGAATTAGAGATAACGGAGGAAGAATTGATAATATACTTGATGAAAGACAGTTAAGCTATTTGACCAATATTCTTAAATCGTATTTCGCATTACAAAAAAAATACGCCCTTATAGAGTCCTCAGTCTTGCATTTTGACTTGTCAATAAATACCTCTTTATGTAAGCAAATGATACATGCCTCGTTGACTCCTTGTTTAATTGACAGTAACAAACATATTACACTAGGAATTTGTATGATAACGTATTCAACAAGAAAACAAATAGGGAACGCCTTGGTTAAGTTACCTGGGGTTGACTATCATTTTGAATTGAGAAACGATAAATGGGTGCAAACCAATAATTCACATTTAACTAATATGGAAAAAGTTATTATTGGGCAAAGTGCAAATGGTAAAAGCATAGCGAACATCGCAGAGTATCTCTCTGTTTCGATAGCTACAATCAAGACTCACAGAACAAACATATTCAAAAAACTTGGAGTTAACAATATTACTGAGGCCATACAATATGTAGAGGATTATAATCTAATTTGAGTACTATCTCCAAAATATCGTATCAGGAAATAATTGATATCCAACAGTGTTTTTGTTGGATTTTCCACTGAAGATATACAGATTTTTCTGTATAGTAATTATAAGTAACTATTTGATTATCAACACTGTTTTATATCCTTTGTCGCAGAATATTTACTTGCAATATACCTGCTACCTCTTATAATTCCCCTCCAGCATTTTCTCCAAGTCTGAAGCCTTGTAGAGTATTTTGCCTGCGAACTGCGTGTAGGGAATAATCCTCCTTTCCCTATAGTCCTGCAGGGTGCGGGGGCTGATATACAGCCGCTCGCATACTCGGAAAGCGAATTAGAATAAGCAGAAAAAGAAATGTTACAAGATTATGTAATACAACAAGTTACAGAGATAAAAATAAGGTTTCAGAAAAGCAATTGTCTGTCAGTCGCATTTTAGATATCATAAACCTTCGCCTGAGATATAAGAAACTCTCGTCTGAGATATCTCAAACTAACAAATATGACGTCATATTTTGTCACACCATACATAACGATACGAGTTTGCAGTTCATATAATGTCAGTACATAAACAATCAATACAATTATTTTGCATTAAGTAGGTGTTCACAATTAATTATCAATATATTTAAGTCCATCTTTCTGTCGGTCTGCCTATCTCAAAGAATGAGTTGCAGAAAACTTCCCATGAGCAGCTCAATACGATCTGACCGAAATACTTGAGATATTGTTCAATGTAACTAAAGAGGAACTTAAACGCTCGTTCTTCTTTAGGTTCTTCGTCCATCTTCTTTTCATAAAACGCAGGTGTTGGTTCTAAGAACATAGCGATACCCTTTTCCTCACCGTTCGATTGTGTGCTTACCCAGTGCTTCTTAAATTCTTCGAGATAGTATTTAACAAGTCCCTTAGCAGGATCAGCAATGTAGAATGTATTTCCCTTCTTGTCCTTGTACAGTACTACAAAATGATTTTGATTCCAGTGGAGGATACAGGGGTAATGAGCCTCCCAAAGTTTATTAATACTGATTCTTCCGCTGATGGTTCGTAATCCAAGTTGTAAAGCTGTTTCATTAATACCAAGTCATGAGACTCCTTCTGTGGTTGCAAAGCAAATTTTAGAAAGATATTCTATTCTAAAAAATTACATACCATCGCAAGGCATGCAACTCCACACTCCATCGCATCATTTTGCTTAATAAAAGGGAAGTTATTCATTACATTCTTTCTTTTTCTTCTTCATTAGAGTGTATCTTATCATGCTGGATTGCATGTTTTGACCCGGTAGAAAAACTAAATGTTACGCTGACAAAGAATTTTCGGGAAGTGAAATCAAAGTCTGTACGGTGCTCAAAGTCACCGTTCTTGAATATTTGTTGGTTCTTTCCTCTGCTATTCAGCAAGTCTTTTACACCAAAATTGATATTCAACTTGTCTTTCAAACAACTATAATCCCCCTCTATATCTACTCCAAGGTAATCTGATTTCTGAATAAGATAAAGTTGTTTATAATGCCTGATATAGTGTAAATTAGCCATTGCAGTAAGTTGCTTGGACAACCTGAAACGATTAAAACTTGACAGGACAAGTCCAAAGTCATTAACATGCTTGGTACTGTTCCGATAAAAGTTTTCACTTAGTTCGACATTACTTCTGCTATTCCATAGACCACACGTAAAAGGAAATTCTATGTATAAAGCTAATTTCTTTAAATTACCATCATTTCTTAATGTGTAGCGTGTTTGTCGTTCGTTCATCTGTTCGTATACCTCATTGATTTTCCTATCAATAAAAAGTGCAGATAACGAGAAAATTGATCTTGACTTCAAAACGAATTGTAGTGCTGCATTGTACAGCAATTCGCCTTTCAGATTAGGATTACCTTCCTTATAAGATGTTTCGGACAGATGAAAAACAAATGGATTTACCATCTGATACGACGGACGGTTTATCGATTGCGTATAACTAAGCGACAGTGCATTCCCTTGCCCCATACCTTTTCTCACAAAGAAAGACGGGAAGATATTATTGCCTTTTTGATTGTTATGTAATTGGGTTCTAACTCTTTGTTGGGTATTCCATTCAGTATATTCGTCACGTAGTCCCACTTGAAAATCCCAAGGTCGTGAGGAGTACCTGTACATTCCATATATCGCATATCGTCGCTCAACATAACAGAAATCATCCCATTGGTCAACATCTTCCGATAACATTCCTCCTAAAGTCGTGTTTCCGAGATATAGCTTATTATCATAATGGATACTGGAATTGATATACTTGGTACCAAGAGTAAACTGATGACGGTTGAAGAACTTTGTAAAATCTACCTGTGCACTACAGATGTTGACGTATTCGAATGAAGATTGCGATTTAGATATAATACTATCCCCACCTATACCTTGGGTGTATTTATTCTCATACTCGTACAAATCATATTCTCTTTCTCCTACATAATCTGCAATAAGGTTCAGTTTACTGCCTAGTGTATCTGTTTTCCATTCATAATTTAATGTAACATTATTGGTATTAGGCTTTAATGTATATGGTGCATAACTCCTAATACTTGTTTGATAAGGACTATTGTCGGTAATAGTAGAATGAACCCAACAGGCATTGGCATAATCCTTTGAATAGTTGCCCGACCATTCTACGCCTAAATAATGCTTCGGAGAAATATAAAAGTCAAAGCCTAACTTAGGTCTATAATAAAGACTTTTATCTGTAGATTCAGACATACTATTGATGGTAATGTTTTGTCCATAGTCGCTTTCGGATATCTTACTATGACTTGCCGACTGCCCTAACGCCATATTAGCATAAAGAGCAACGTTCCCCCACGAATAGGTTACCCCTGCAAATTCCGAAAATAGATTCTTGCTTTTCCGTTCGTATTCACTGCCCACATAACCTGATAGTCCGTACTCATGTTTCTTCTGACGGTTAATAACAAGAACAGCCGTGCCTCCTTCTGCATCGTACCCAGCTGTTGCCTGAGGCAGCAACTCCAAATTCTTTATATCATTACCGCGCAAGGATGATAAATAGCTTTTGAGCTTCGCCCCACTTAACCTTATCATTTTTCCATTTTCATATATTTTGATACCATTGCCCATAAAGGTAATACCACCTTCTCCATCATAATTTACACCTGGAATCAAATTCAAAATATTAGAAAGAGAACGTGCCTTTAACAATTTACTATGTTCTACACTAACTATCATTCTGTCAGCTTTATGTTGAACAAATGGTCTTTCTGCTAATGCAGTTACTTCAGAAAGATTTATAGTATCTGATATTGAGGTATGTTTGTTCTGTGCAAGCCCGTTAGTGCACATTGCAAAAAACAAAAAGAAAGAATGTATAAATACTTTTTCATAGGGACTTTGGACAATTTACGTCAGGATAATCTCAATTCTTGTACCATATTTTCTTACAATATCTATATAACATATATAAGAATATCAATGGTTGTTTTCGCAAATATAGTCTTTTATTCTTTAGATTGTAAGAATTAAGCCTGAAATATCAATGGGAATCTAAAATTTAACAATTAAACCGCCATAAAATGCGGACTAATTGAGCTTTGGGCATATTCATAGTTGTTCGTTTTGACATGTATATGTGCGCGTATGTTCTATCTAAGGAATTTTTCTCATGATTTCTTGAGAGGTTGGTGTTTATCTGCAAATTTTCGTATAGTTTTCTACGTTTCATGCATGGCAAACGGCAAAAACATGAAAAAACATCCGTCACGTATTTCTCATAAAACACATGATGGATGCAATTCCTATATGATAAAAGAGTTTTCTCTTGTCTATGCGCTATAATTTTCTTCCAGCAGCCTCTCCAAATCTAAAGCCTTATAGAGTATCTTTCCTGCGAACTGTGTATAGGGAATAATCCTCTTGTCCCGATAGCTCTGCAGGGGGGGCTGGGCTGATATACAGCCTTTCGCATACTTCTTTACTTGTGAGGAAGTGCTCACCGCCAAAGAGCGGCTTGTGTGTCTGTGTACTTCCTTAATTCTCTTGCTTATTCCGCTGATAGCGGACAACACCACCTGCATATTGTCAGCCTCCATGTTTAAGTCTCTTACCTGTTCCATAATCTTCCTACTTTGGTTCATCTTTGTAAGTCAAACACAGAACCTATTATTCGTGTTTACAGCGAGGCTAACACCATGGAAGCTGCTGATGCGTTAGGTAAAAAACTGATGCAGGTAGTTTACGATATGCAGTAAAATGACCTTATCATATAAAAGAAAAGGATGCTTTTGAGGTTTCTTTAAAGCATTTTTTTTCATTGATAGCCGTTTTATGTAATATTTTATCACCGTCTTATATCTGTCTTTCTGTTGACTCATAAGATGTAGGAGAATTTTGTTTTAGCCTCTGTATATGCCCTTTTAATTCTGTGTTAAGGTGCAACATGAAATCGTTTACTATCAGTAGGCACCGTGTGAAGCTATAACATGAAAAGAAAAAATGTAGAATTGCAATTGGAAGAGGGGTTTATAGTCATTTATTCGGAATATTATATGTATCTTTGCGGTATCATCCATTAAAAGAGAAGGAGGCGATTATGAAATATCCTATCGGTATACAGAGTTTTGAAAGTTTAAGAAAAGAAAACTATGTGTATGTTGACAAGACGGAGATGGTATATGAGTTGGCAGAAAGAGGAAAGTATTACTTTCTTAGCCGCCCGCGTCGTTTTGGCAAGAGTCTGCTCGTTTCCACGATTGAAGCCTATTTCTCAGGACGGAAGGATTTGTTTAAAGGCTTGGCAATAGATGAACTGGAAAAAGATTGGGAATGTCATCCTATCTTACATCTTGACCTAAATACAGAACGTTATAATACAGTTGACTCCTTGACTGACAAGTTGGAAGCCAACCTTAATGACTGGGAGCAGTTGTATGGTAAGAACCCAGTTGCAAAGTCTTTTGCTACTCGTTTTGAGTATGTCATTCGATATGCTTATGAAAAGACAGGCCACCCTGTGGTAATTCTTGTTGATGAGTATGATAAGCCAATGTTGCAAGCTATTGGTAATGAAGAGCTGCAAAATGAATATCGTGGGATTTTAAAAGGATTTTATGGTGCCCTGAAGTCGCAGGATCGCTATATACGTTTTGCTCTACTCACGGGTGTTACGAAGTTCGGAAAAGTGAGTGTATTCAGTGATTTGAATAATCTGCAGGACCTCTCAATGGATGCGAGATACCAAGCACTATGTGGTATGACAGAGGATGAGGTTGTACGTTATTTGGCGAACCAATCCGTGCATTGGCTATCAAGAATAAACTGAGTGAAGAAGAAACGCTTGCCAGATTGAAGAAACGTTATGATGGTTATCATTTTGTTGAGAATGGTATCGGTATCTATAATCCATTCAGTCTTTTAAATACTTTTGAACGATTACAGTTTGGTAGTTACTGGTTTGAGACAGGAACACCATCTTATCTTGTTGAACTGTTGAAGCGTGATGACTATGTTCTGCCACACCTGACAGAAGAAGTTTCCACGGCTGATGTTTTGAATAGTATTGATGTCGTTTCTAATAATCCAATTTCTGTGCTCTATCAGAGTGGCTATCTTACAATCAAGGATTACAATGATGAATTCGGGGAATATAGATTGGGCTTTCCTAATGAGGAGGTGGAAGAAGGGTTCCTACGCTATCTTCTTCCTTATTATACTGGTTTGCACGATGTGACAACTCCCTTCTCCATGAGCCAGTTCATTGGTGATCTCCGATCTGGTCGTCCAGAACAGTTTATGCAACGAATAGCATCCCTCTTCTCAGATACAGACTATAAGATTGTTGGTAATTCTGAACTCTATTTCAGAATGCTTTTTATCTTGTCGCTAAGATGATGGGCTTCTACACAAAGGTGGAACGGACGACGAGTAATGGTCGGATGGATCTAACGATAGAAACTAAGGATTATGTTTATATCGTGGAGTTTAAGTTAGATGGTTCGGCTGATGTAGCCTTGCAACAGATTAATGAAAAGGGCTATGATAAACCATTCTTGATGGATGAACGCCACCTCTATAAGATTGGTGTGAATTTCTCTTTGGAGAAACGTTGTATTGATGCGTGGAGGATAGAACCTGCTCCGTAAGTGGGAACTTACAATAAACAGTAGACAATTATTCTGCACCTCACGTCTATATGTCATCATTCTCAGTCTATTGTAGAATATAATTAGAGCAAAAAATATTACTTCTCAATATCATTTGTCACCTTTTCACTTGTTTTTTTCCTATTTATTTTCTTACTTTGTAGCGATAGTTATAAAGCCTAAAGTATAATGTCATATATGCTTGTATATGACTGAAAGATAGCAGTAAGATGGATAGAAGGAAAATAATTTGTGTTATTTTTGGTGTGATGACACTTCCTGCTGTTGCACAGACTGATTCTGTATCAAAGAGTGTTCAGCTGAAGGAGGTGGTTGTTGCTGGTGATATGACGAAACGAGAGGTGGACCATATCGACTGTATTCCTACTCCGAAACAGCGGAAACATGCTCATTCCGGATTTGAGCTTATAAGGAATATGATGTTGGCTGGCGTCAATGTGGATACTGAGAATGGTGTTATAACAACGCCAGTAGGTACGGCAACGCTGTATATCAACGGTAGGAAGGCTTCTGTGAGAGAGATAACTTCGTTACGTCCAAAGGATATCCTGCATGTAGAATACTATGATATGCCTACGGGAAAGTATGCTAACGACAAGGCTGTGATAAACTATATTGTTAAGACTTATACTTCGGGTGGTTATACACAAGTGGATGCTTTGCAGGGAGTAGGCTATCTGAGGGGTGATTACAACCTTACCTCAAAGTATAGTCTTGGGCATTATAATGTTAATCTATGGGCAGGTTGCAGTGTACAGAACCCTAAGGTTTATGGTGAAACTACGACAGATTATCTGCTGGATAACCCTATTCACAAACAAGAAGCAGCGTATGATACTGATATGAAGCGTATCGGTCGTTACGTTAATGTCAGTCTTAGTCGGAGGACGGAGCGTACAACGTGGATGATTAGAAGTGGTGTTGAAGTCAGTACAAGGCGTGATGATGTCTTGAATGGTAGTTTGGAATATACGGGTTATACCATTCCTTTGTCGTTTACAAATAATGTTCTTGAGCATGATAAGACTGTAAAACCCACTCTTTCCCTATACTTTAATCGTAATTTCAAGGGTGGAAAGAGCCTTGAATGTTCGTTGGATGGTTATTATGCACGTAATACTTATAAGCGTAATAGCCTTGAAGACAGGGTTTCTTGAGTGATGTGAAAGAAGATTACACGTATCTAAACTTTAATTCAAGCTATGTGATGCCTCTTCCCAAGGGACATAATCTAACGTTTAGTCTGATTGAATTCTTGAAGATAAGTCAAGATGAGTATAGAGGTAGTTCTCCGAGTCTGCAGCATCTGAGGTCTTCTGAATCCTTGTTTTTTGTTGATTATGCGAAGCGGTGGGGGAGAAAGGTAATGTTGGTGGCTCGTCCTGGTGTGTCTTACCTTGCTTACAAGTTGCGTGGAGAGCAGGAGGTGACACATCTGACACCACGTTTTTACTCAATGTTCTCGTGGAGTCCAAATCAGCATCAGGCTTTACAACTGTTCTTTGCCTTAGGAAATACGTTTCCGACACTGAATACTGTGAATGCTGCAGAGCAGCAGGTAGATCGTGTCTTGGTGCGTCGTGGTAACCCTACGATGGATAATTCCACGCTGCTTGGTCCTGCTTTGACTTATTCTGTCAACTTTAAGAAATGGTCTGCCTTACTTTCTGCCAACTATGAATATATGAGTAATGCTATTGCCAATGTTTTTCTAAAAGATAATAACAGATTGATAAATACTTATTCGAGCGATACACGCTATCATCAGTACCAACTGTTGCTCTCTGCAACGTGGAAGCCTGTGAGTGATTTCAATGTGAAATGGGAGGGCGGATATGATTATTACCGTGTAAGCGGAGCTGCCGACGAACGTTTAGGATGCTGTTATGCACGTATGGAAGCCAGTTATTACTTGGGCGATTTCTCGCTTTCAGCTTCTGCACAGACGGCTCGCAAGGATTTGATGGGTTGTCAGGAACGTGTACACCTTCCATTCCTCTATGATTTGTCAGCAGAGTGGAGTCATGGAAATCTGTCAGTAGTCGTTACTGCACGAAATCTCTTTATACAAGGTAATGAGCGTACACGGAGTTTTATAGCCCCTAACTATCAGTGTTATGGGCGTAATGTTAGCGAGCGGGATAATTCTTTGCTTCTGTAAAAGTAGCTTATTCTCTTGACTATGGTAAGAAGGTTAAGCATTCCCCTAAGTATGAGTCGAAGGTTGCGGAGAGTTCTATCTTGAGGTGAAAAGTGGGTTTTACGTAGCTTGAATGTCTGTCACTCCACTGTTCAGAGAAATTAATAAGATTATGAAAAATCATTACATAGTATCGAGCAAAACATCTTTAATGACGGAGTATAATCTCCCTTAAAAGTAAGTTTGTAACATGCAATAAATCAGTAGATTACAAACAGTGTTGAAGAAGACGCCCTTCTTGCTCCAAGAAGAGCGTCTTCTTAACCCTTGAAGGGCATGTTCTTGAACGTAGAAGGGCCTCTTTTAGGCTCATCCTCGGCCCCTTCTCAAATTGAGAGGAGAAGGATGATTAAAATATCCTTACAATCTTCAGCGTCATTCGGAAGAGTTGTTGACGTTATTCCCGTTTAATCCACTTCAAAATTGTTGGGTCTTTCAACTTGTTGTCTTCTGCAAGGAGTACCATCTTGGAAACAATCTCCACGGTCTTTGGGTCTTCATCCATAAATGGGAGATAGAGCTTCCCACGGTGCTGACTGTGTACAGGGATGATAGGAATCTCTACGCCACCGACCTGACGCACATTACCCGAACCGAGGTGGATAGTATAGTCGGCAAGTGCGCCTTTGACGTGAATAAAGTTGTCTGAAACTGTTACATTCTTAAACTTCATTAAGTCAGCAGTACACTTGACAATAGCTGCACGCAGTTCCTTTGTTGAGTTTCCTGTTTCTGGGTCGACACCACCGACGAAGGCAATGCTAACCGTCATGTCTACATCACGCATTACCTCGCTGTAGAGAATCGGGTCAATATCCGCAATCTTTAGTCGATTGTAAGTACGTGTAGATGAGAAGTAGACATACTCAATGGCGGGAGCTTCCACATCAGCAGGAGTAAACCAGTTGGCTTGTGCATAGAGTTCAACAGAGATTCCTTGGCGATAGAATACCTTGCGCAGCCCTCCTTCATAGTCTGCACTCCACCCACGGCTACGCAATGCAGCTGCTGCCTGCTTCACCTGAATCTGATACCCACTGTAACGAAGCGACTCGTTTTGTTCTGCTTCATCAGGTGTCGGGATGTAAATCTCACGGAATATCTGTTTGAAAGGTTGTATAATCTTCTTGTTGAAGACGAAGTGTTGCCACGCTGACCACGTGCCATCGGCATTGAGTTGCTGGGCGTGGATAATGGTAATGGACTCGTCTGCTTTTATCTTCTGGACGCCATTGAGCGTCTCCATTCCCTCGTTGGTATAGAAGCCTGTGGTTGTCCCTTGTCGAAGGAGTAGCAAGCGGAACATCGGACTGACGATAGGATTCTCAGCAATCACCTTTACATCCTGTGGACGTAATGGTGTCTGGCGTATCATCATATCCTCCATAATCGTGCGGGCACGCTTTCTCTGCTTTGTCCACTCCTTGCCCATAGCGGCAATATTGAGGTAGGCAGGATGTTTCTTAATCTTTGCAGGTACCGTTTTCAGCACCTTCTCACCTTGTTGAATGATGAGTTTGTTGGTGCCATCCTCTGCTAACTGTAGTTTCAGTGTGTATCCCTCCACGTCTATTCCTTGTAGGAAAGCAGCGTTGTCAGTCACCTGCTGGCTCTCCATACGCCACGTTAGCTGTATCGGGTCAGCATATCCGGCACCGCGTGAGAGGTTGAGTAAGGCAATCTCACATACTCTCTTCTCTGATGCTTGACGCTGTGCGCCATACTGCTTAGACTCTTTCAGAAAGGCTTGTATAAGCTGATAGCGTCGTTGCAAAGCCTTGTCGCTCTTGTCTGGGAGTAGTCCCAATGAACAAACAGCATCCTTGTTGCGCTTGGAGTGTATCTGTTCTGTGATCGTTTCTTCGTCTATCTTGCCGAGTGCTGTGTCTGCAAAGCGACGTGCCCGACTGTGATAGTTGCTGTTTCCGATGTATCGTGCAGCCTTGTAGAACAGGTCGAAACGCTTTTCACCAACCACAGTGTAAGCCTCGTGGAAGAGTTTTCTCGTCAAAGGCTCCATCGGCAAGATCAGATGGGTCGAGGTCGGTGAAGAGCGCTGTTGCAGCCCTCTTCTCGTCTTCGCCCATCTCCTTAGTATGTGCAATGAAGTAGTAATAGGCAAGATCGAAGCCTTCCCAGTTGAGATACGCTTTGATAAGTGGAACCCACTGCGGTGCAAAATACGCCAACTCTAAGAGTCTGTCATTTTTGATTGACTTGAGTATTTCTGGCGTATCTGTTTCGAGTGGGAAGGTACGCTCAATGATATCGGTCAGCACTGCACGCTTTTCAGTGCCGTAGCTACTTGCTATCAGGTGATCTTTGCCCAATGCTTTCATTGACGTAACCATATATTCTGCCCCCTGAAGTACCATTGCGTTCCCCGCACGGGTGATGATGTAGGAGGCTGTCGTTGGTGCATTAAGGCGCGTCATCTCAATCTTAAAGAGGTGTTGAGCTATCTTGTTGATGACTCTCTGCAAATTCTCGTAAGTCTCTTTGCCGTATCGAGCATCAAATATCTTCTCGTCCTCATATTGTAAAGAGAGTCGGTGACCGCGTGTGTTATAGATGTACTTCCCTGCTTCCTGTAGCTGTTTGCCTTCGTCCTGCAGCAGTAGTTCCATAAAGGCATCGTCGGATAGATGTCCTTGAAGGTTGTAACGGGATAGTAAGAGTGCATCTATGCTATAGTCAGAGTAATATGTCGATTTGTCAGTTCGGGCCAATGGTGCATACTTCTCATACATTGCCAATGTCATCTCAGCAAAGAGCTTGAACTCTTCTTCGGTTCTCCAACTACTTTCGGCATACTTCATCGCAATTGAGAAGAAATGGCTGTTGAATATATATCCCTCTTTCTCTGAATCGTAAGAAGAAATTCTTATATACTTGTTAGTCGGACAATAGAAGTATATCAGCGCAAGTGTCACGTAGGCTTGACGGAATAGTAGGGACGGATTTCTCCTGTTTAAGTCGGCAAGTAAGGTCGCTATGATAAGTTTGAAATGGTAGTCATACTTCCAGCTTTCAACGTTCTTTAGACCCTTGAAGGGATAGTTGTCTGCGTTAAGGTCTACGATTTCTGTATGATAGTTGTCTTCAAACACAATAAGCATCAGATAGATACCTAATAAATCTTCGTCTTTGAGAGGATGGGCGGCCAGAAAACCTTTCCATAGTTCGGGGTAGGGAAGGGTGTCAAGGGTTTGCTCATCAGATGTAAAAGAGAGAGATAGCTATCTCCAAGTATTTGTGTACCTCCCCAGCGACTCTTATACTCCTTGTCGGCATTCTCTACTATAATCTTTTCCAGTTCGGTGTAGAGCTTGCGTAGTTCGTCAATGGTATAGGTAAAGACAGAGCTTGCATCTGCATGGCTCTTACCGGTAATCTTATTGAATACCTTACCAAGGAACGACTGCGAATCGTTCTTTGTCTGGAAAGGATCGGATAGCTTAATGGTTGGTATCTCCCCCGTCTTGTACAGACCGTAACCACCTTCAGGGCCAGGATAGGACGTTGGTGTGACAGTGCTTGTCTCTTCACTTGTAGGAGCAAAGTCCTTTGCAAGCTGTTTGTTGCCCTCCCTAAGTTCGGTCAAAGCGGCTGGGATATAGTCTCCATTAGTAGTCTGCAAGCGTTCGTAAGATGCTTTCAGCAGCGAGTAAGGTAAGGTGAGAAGGAGGCGCACAGCCTTATTACGTGTGTCAGAGACCTTGGATTTCAGTTTCTTCTCTATCTCCTTGATATCCGTGGTGGTAAAGTCTTCCTTGGGGAAGAAGGTCAAGAGAAATTCAAAACCCTCCTTCTCGTAGCTAAAGATATTCTTGTAAGGTACTGACGACGTGCTTCAGGACTGCCTAAGGGGTAATAGTCCTGCATAAAAGCACGTAGTGGTTCTTTGCGTTCATCGTCTTGACCATATCTATAATATCTGGTAAAGGATACACTCCAGTTAGGAATCTTCTCAAGAAGGATGTGGTCAATGGTCTCTTGCGTCTTCAGTTGGCAGGCAAACACCCACAGAGCATTGATGAAGGTCTCGTGCGAAAGACGGATTCTGAACCATTCAAAGCCTTTGAAGGTGAAGTCTGTGTTATTCTTAACCTCCTTCTCCCATTTCGCAATCTCATCAAAAAGCTGTTGAAAAAGTTCACGTTGTTTTCCCGAGACACGGCCAACCTTCCCATATTCATACTTTTCCTCCCTGGCTGTACAACTTAATTGTTGTATGAAGAAAGCCTTTGTGAAAGGATCATCCAGATGCTTCGCAAAGAACTCGAGGTGGTCAGTAACTTTGAAATGACTTGAACGGTCAAGATAGTAGATGGCTGCAATACGATTTTGGAGTGGGGCTTCATTGTTGATTAACTGTATAGCATCATGTTGTGCAACATTGAAGTCTTCAGCGCCAGCGGTATATAAAGCAACGTAAACGAGTAGTGCATTCGGCCCCATATAGGCTTTTGCTCGTTCCTTAGGGTGGCCCAGGAACAGGCAAATACCTTCAAAGATGGTCTTTATATCTTTGTCGGTAATAGTCTCGTAGCCTATTCCTACCCACGTCTGCACAGACCGTCTAACGGAGCTATAACGTAGGAGTCCTTCTTCAGCAATGACACCAATCAATCGTTTATAGAATGTCAGACTATATTCATTACCACATTCTACGATACTTTGGCGCAGACCTTCTTGTAGTTTTGCTGCCCTCAACACGTTGAGCAGGAGCATGTGCAACTCCTCATTGTTATTAGACTCTATGGCTGTGATGAGGCTTTTTGTGAGAATTCCAACGTTGTTCTCACTGGTCAACACCTCTTTTGTAGCTTCGATAGTTTCTGGCTTACCTTGTTGGATGGCAGCAGTAAGAACCGGAGTGAATGAGAAGAAGTAGTTTGTAACATCTGGGTACTGTCCACGGATGAGCTCGTCAATAGTGAGGCCATAGGCAGCTGTGGCAAAGAAAGTTCGCATTATGTCTGATATGTCAGATGCTATCTCCATTAAGTCGAGGTCGCCTCTTACGTCTATGCGATAGATTCCTTTCGTATGGGAGAGGTCTTTGAGCTGTCTCAGATGAGCTTCTAAGAGTTCGGAAAAGTCTTTGGGAAGAATGTGAGGGAGGTTTGCTCCTGAGGAAAGGAGTTCTTCTATCGTTTGAAAAGAGAAATTTTCCTCAGTGACAGGATTATAAAAAATATTCAGATAGTTGCCGAATTGATAGTTATCCTCCCTGCAGCGTTTTACAAGTTTCTCCTCCCATATATTGCATTTAGATAGGTTGATGTTTTCAATATATTGTTTACAGTGTTCCTGTAGTTCTTGCTTTGTTTTCATATCTTATTCTTTTTAGTAGGTTCTTAGATGATAAATCCTTCATAGTCAAAGCGGTATTGCTGACTGAAAGGGTTTATGAAACGATGGTAAATGGTAGAAACTAAGAGTTTGCCCTTGTAGGCAGAACTTCTAAGAGGTTGTCTTAGAAATAAAGTCCTGTGAGCATGGTGAGTCTGATAATGACGATTTCTGCTCCTTGACAGAGCTTGATGGGAGCGTCCCATGTTGTTATTTCTTCACCGTTGATGAACACTCTAAAGAGGCTGTCGTCGTATGCCTGTCTCGTTCGTTGTATTGCTTTTTCCAGCGTGTCGTGGTTTTCGCTATAGTTCTCTGCAAAGCGGATGCGTCCTTCCTCAGCCTGTTCGGCAATCTCACTGTCGGATAAAGCATGGTTCTCTTTCGGAGTCTGGGCTTCTGTCAGACCTTGTCGGGTCAAGGTGTAGAGTAGGGCTTCGAGCGTATTGACGGTATCATCAATCTCTATAGGGTGCCTGCCTAATTCCTTTCTACTCCCCAATTTCTTTTTTACAATGTGTACTTCCATTTTGTTTAGGTGTTTCTTTCCCTTTGCAAATATAGGAAATAATTAGTAAACAAATGAATATTATCCCATTTCTTTGTATTCAGTGGGAGTAAGAAGGTGATGATAGAGTATGGGCTCGAGCGTTGGAAGGTGGGTTTAAGGTTCTCGGTAGTTGTAAGAAAGAGGATTGGTTATATTTAGAAATGATATGTAGACATCTATTAATAAGAAATGCTATGAGAGTATTTCGTGGATAAGTAGTCTTTTTGAGGTTTAGTGTATGATATTTGATAAGGGACTTAGTCTGCCTTACCAGTCGTCTTCAATCAAGGTGTTCTTCTCCCTTTTATCTCTTGGGGTACTGCTCATTGTTTCGGAGTGAGAGTGGGGATGCGTCTACTTCTTTGTTTTGAGATGGTTTTAAATTTGCTGTCATTACTGTCATGTAAAGTCGTTATATAACGCATTAGTTATCAGTATGGTTACATAAAATGTTAAAAATGACAGCAAACTAAAATAAAAAATATTCTTGTAATATGTGTAATAGCTTCTCTTTTTGGAGAGTATTTACTGCGCTAAATGTCAGGCTAATCATATTCTCTAAGTATTTTATGAACTTATCCATGGAGAGATGATGGTGGGAGAGAGAATATTCGTTTACCCTAAGTTGGTTATTAGCCTGCAAAACCACTAATCTTAGTATTAGTGCCAATGCTTATTAAGTATATAAAAGAAAAAGCGGAAATCTATTAAAGACTTCCGCTTAATTTAAGAAGGGTGGGTGGTGGGATTCGAACCCACGACATTCAGAACCACAATCTGACGCTCTAACCAACTGAACTACATCCACCATGTTGGCTATTTCTTCTTAGCGAGTGCAAAGGTACGGGTTTTATTTGGAACGACCAAATATTTCCCGTACTTTTTTGTTATTTCTTTTTATTTAGCTGGAGATGCTGGTGCCTGAGCTGGTGCAGCAGGAGCTTGAGCAGCTGGTGCGGCCTGCTTCTGTTGGCTTGCGCCGAAATTAGGCAGGTTATTAGGATTAGTTGTATTGTCCTGTGTTGCAGCTTTCTCTATTACGCTCTCATCAGTGCTTTCTCTTGGAGCCACGTATGCACTGGCAACACTGATAACTACCATAGCAATAGCTAAACCCCATGTAGTCTTCTCGATGAAATCCGTAGTCTTGCGAACGCCCATGATGGCATTAGAAGATGAGAAGTTTGAAGAAAGACCACCGCCCTTTGACTCTTGAATCAGTACGACACCAATCATCAAAAGTGCTGCAATCACGATAAGGATTACTAATAACGTGTACATTTTTCTTGTCTTATTTTTTATTGTTATTTATTATCAATTTCTCTAAAAACCGTATTTGGTCTGCAAAGTAACGATTTTTTTTTCGGATATACCAAATTTAATCGCTTAATTATTTCCAATGCTTTGGAATATCGACCTTGTTTTATATATATTCTTGCTAAGGTCTCGGTGAAGTAGCCAGTATCTTCGTTTTCGGCTGCTTCGTTATGATTGTTTTCTTCTGGTTCGTATTCTGTTTCCTCTTGTAAGGTTATCTTACCTCCTTCGTTGAAGATGAAGTCGTCGATAAGTTCTTGTCCTCTAAGCTGCGGGGTGACCTCTTCTTTCTGTTTACTCTCACTTTCCAGTAAATAGGCAACGTAGTCTACAGTTGCATCGGCAGGTGTCGGTTTACGTACACCAGCTGTCTCTTGTTCTCTTTCGGCCTCCTCTGGGATTTGTTCCAGGAAATTGTCTATCAGTGAGGTCGTACGATCCTGTTCCTCTTTGGCTGTCTGTGTAGCAGTAGAAGTCTCTGATTGCTTTTTTACTTGTTTCTGTTGTGGAATCAACCGATAGTGAGCTTCTTCTACAAGCTTAAATAGTATATGACGATCAGAGATATAAACAGCAGCACGTCTCAACTCGTCATCGAAGGTAGGGTCGTGGAGTAGGAAGAGATTCTGTAGTAGTAGGATACGTGCTGGTTGGTAATAAGGATAAAGCGCAAGCAGACTTCGGAGATCATATAAGGTCTCCTTGTTCAGATTTTCTGGGTGATTAATCAGATTGGCTATATCCATGTGTTGAAGCGTTTATGAGGGGGAATGGTAAGGATGATAATGCAAATGAATTGTATTTACCAATTAGCTACGGTTGCATTAAATATCTGGTCAGTAAGATCTTTCACCATCTGTGTGACGAGTTCCTCCTGTACAGAGTTCAGACTACGTACTGTTTCATAGCTTGCTGTGGCTGTGAACTGTCGCTCAAAGTCTTCGCTATGGTTAGTATTGTTTGTGAAACGCACGTTGACGGTGATGGAAAGTTCTGTTTGTGCAGAATATCCTTCGCTTGAAACACTCTTATTACGTTGCTGGTATTGTGTGATTTCACCCTCAATCTTCATATCTCCATTTCGCTTCACTTGTTGTAAGCGTGTGTGATTGGCAAAGACATCTTTCAACTGATTGTTGAACATTGGTCCCATAGGGCCCCATACGTAGGATGAACGGATAGGGAAATCTGAAATCTGGATAGTATGTACCTTACTATAATCAATGCTTGCACCATTGAATTTATAAGATACACTGCACGCTACAAGCAAGAGCAAGCAGATAGCTGTTACACCCCATGTGAGTGGACGAATAGATATTATGTTCTTTCCTATCTTCATTGTCTTTTATGAGAGGATAATTCTTTTACGTAGTTATTGTTTAATCTTTGTCTAACCCGTATTGTCTGATGCGACGATAGAGGGTGCGGTCGCTGATACCTAACTCTAAGGCAGCTTTCTTGCGATTGCCATTGTTGCGTTCTAATGCTTTCTCCACAAGTTGCTTCCCAATATCATTTAGGTTGAGTGTCTCTGGTTCAGAGATCTCTTCAGCTTCAGCATCTTCAACCGGTTCTATCGTACGAGTAGGGGTGATGGGTTGCTTGTTAGCAGTGGCTGGGAGATTTGAGACTGTCTGTGGAGCAGGTTGGAATCCACTTGCCCCATTGAGTTGTCTACTCTCTTCCAACTGTTTACGAACATTGGTAAGGTCGCGACGTAAGTCACTTACATTTCCTCTTAACTCATAGAGTATCTTATAGAGAATCTCACGTTCGCTTTCATAACTATGCGTACCACCACTTTGTATTGGTGCAAGTTGTGTACTATCCTGGTCACGAGGGATAAAGTGCAGCAATGTGTCAGCATCAATCTCTCGCTTCTCACTAAGGATTGACATCTGTTCGGTAATGTTCTTTAGTTGACGAACATTGCCAGGCCACTTATATTGTAACAGTATCTGTCGGGCTTCTTCGGTAAGTGTAATCTTTGGAAGATGATACTTCTCGGCCATTTGCATTGCGAAAAGACGGAATAGAAGTAGGATATCTTCGCCACGATCACGGAGTGGTGGCATTTGGATAGGAATTGTATTCAGACGATAGAACAAGTCTTCACGGAACTTTCCTTCGCTGATGGCTTTACGCATGTTTACATTGGTAGCAGCTACAATGCGTACGTCAGTCTTGCGAATTTCCTGTCCTCCGACACGAATATATTCACCTGTTTCGAGTACACGAAGCAGTCGAGCTTGCGTTGCTATTGGTAGTTCACCAACCTCATCAAGGAAGATTGTGCCTTTATTGGCTATACCGAAATAACCTTCACTCTCACCTATAGCACCAGTGAAAGAACCTTTCTCATGACCGAATAACTCGCTATCAATGGTTCCTTCTGGGATAGAACCACAGTTGATAGCAAAGTATTTCTCACGTCGACGAGGTGAATTGTCGTGTATCACACGTGGGATAATTTCCTTACCAACACCGCTCTCGCCGATAATTAGTACTGACAAATCGGTGGGTGCTACCTGTAAGGCAACATCCAATGCACGATTTAGTCCGTCACTATTACCGACAATATTATATCGTTGTTTGGTTTTCTGTAATTCTGTTGTATTCATTTAACTGACAAATTTACCTATTTAATTTGAAAAAGCTGCAACTTTGGCAGACTTTAACAACTTTCTTTTTGTCTTTCTTTGCCGCCTCTGATAAAGGATAATTCAAATAGTTTAGAATTATGAACGTCAGTCGTATAACAAGTAGAAAAGTTCGCGAATAATTCATAAAGAGTTCGCGAACATCTTGATGATTGTTCGCGAACTTTTTTATAACTGTTTTTATTTTGCAGATTACTTGTCTTGTCTTCTATTCAGTTTGATAAGTAGTAAGCCAATAGCTGTCCAAATGAGCTCACGAATACGTACCAGTAGGGCAACGAAAATACCAGCTTCGAGCGTAAGTCCTAAGCCTTTGACAGACATTAGGAAGCCTCCTTCACGACCACCTAATTGTAGAGGCATGAAAAAGAGCATGTTGGCAAAGGAGAGAGGTGAAGGCAAGAATGAGAATACAGTCAAAGTAATTGACTGACGGGAGTAATACTAAAAGGATGAAGAATATCTCTAATGCACTACAAATTCGGCATGAAAACTCAAGTAGAACGACGGTGAAGAAGGTACGTGGGTTCTGGTTGTGTAATGATGCTATCTGTGTGTCAATTCTGTCGAGCTCTTCCTTATGACTGGCAATAAAGGGTTCTGCCCATCTCTTTATAAAAGGTATATGCCGTACAAGGTTCATTCCCCGAACTGCTAAACCTTTCTTATAGCCTGTGAGGAAGAACCAAATAGCAGACACGCAAAAGACAAAGACTACAGTTAACATCACACCCATCGGAAGGTTGACAGGCTGCGTGAAGATATAAAGAAAGATGGAGACAAGCCAAAACCAAAAATGACTAAAGATGTGGGTCATGGCATAAAGGACGACAGAAGAGGTTGCACGTTCAGCTCCAATCTTTGGTGTAAGTTCCATGATACGATAAGGTTCACCACCCATTAGTCCTCCTGGAGTAGCGTAGTTAAGGGCAAAGCCTGACACAGTAACCTTATAAAGCCATAGGAAAGAAACCTTCTTTCGTTCCTCTGCGCCCTGTATCTGACTACGTATAATCGTGTACCAAGCTGCCGTATTAAAGATGTAGAGGAATGCCCAAAGTATAACTACAGCAAGGAACCAATAACCTGCATGCTGTATTTTTTGCCATGCATCAGTAAAGTCAAGGTTGTACACCATGATACAGAGTACAACCAAGCCAAAAGATGAAGAAGATGTTCTGAAACTTTTTTGTTCATAAGTCTTCTTTATTAATATCAGTAATAGAAAGAGGACACGCTTAGTGTGTCTCTTTCGTATTACGGCTTTTCGCCATTATTTGGTGTGCGGTCCTCACGCTTACGTGGAATGGCAAAGCGCACCTTGTCGCTTTCATCTCTTCTTTCCTTGTAAAGCTTTGGAAGAGGATTGCCCATAGGTGCATCGTATTCTGCACGATTGCGGAAGATGTCTATAGCGAGACAGATTGCATGGCGGAAGGGTAGTTCGTCTGCAATCCCCTTACCTGCTAATGCCAAACTATTTGGTATTTCTGCAGCTGTACGAATAAGTGATAATCCCGCTGTATATATGATACCATGGCATGACGAAAGAGTACGGAAAGGAGCAAGTCCTTGTTCGTAATACATTGCTAATATACCATCAAACTGTTCTGCATCGTTGCAGCCAAAGAAGGTGTCAGCAGGGTAGGGGCCGAAAGCTTGTATTCCATTTTCTACCAGTTCGTCTATAGCTGGCAAGATAATCTCTTGTTCTTCAGAGCCCAACAAACCATTGTCGCCAGCTTTGGGGTTCAAACCGAGTACGGCAATGCGTGGACAAGAAAGGCGGAAATCACGACGAAGACTCGTAAAGAGTGCACTTACATTATTAACAATACTTGCTTTTGAGATAGACTCTGCTACTTGGCGTAATGGGAGGTTACGTGTAGCGAGAGCAATACGTAGTCCGTCATTAATCAATACAGATAGTCCTTGCTCCTCTGTGTCCAAATGGTCTTCGATATATCGGCTCTGACCACTAAAGTGGAAATGTTCATTGTTATCGATAGGAGCGGTTACGAGAACATCAAATAGTCCTTGACGATAGTCTTCTAAAGCCTTGTCTACAGCACGCAAACCAGCTACACCAGCTTCCTCAGAAGGTACACCTAATTCAACCTTAATCTCGTCATCGAAGACAGGGAGCAGGTTAAGCCGTCCATTCTGTGCTTCTGATGCATCTTTAATAATAGTGAAGTTTGCTTCAATATTGAGTGCATTGCGATGATAGGTGGCTACTTTAGGCGAACCATAGATGATGGGCGTGCAGAGTTCCAACATCTCTGGTTCAGCAAAGGTCTTAAAGATAAGCTCATAACCAATGCCGTTCGTGTCTCCGTGTGTGATTGCTATACGGATTCTTTTATTCTCGTTCATATAATTATATCTTGTATTGTTTTGTTTTATTCGGTTTCCTTTTTATCTTTTACTTTTCTCTCTTCCTCTTTCTTCATCAATCTTCTTTGCCGTTGAGAGCAGACCGCAAGCTGCAAAGATATCCTGTCCACGACTGGCACGGATTGTTGTGAAGATACCATGTTGTGTCAGATAGTTTCTGAATCTCTCCATCCTATGGTCATCAACACCCTGCAATGGAATATTAGGGATAGGATGGAAACGAATAAGATTGATGCGGCAGTCCAATCCTTTGAGTAGATGTACAATCGCCTTAGCATGTTCCTCACTATCATTGAAATCCTTGAAGACAATGTATTCAAACGACAGACGACGTTGATGGGAGAAATCGTAATTGCTGAGTAACTCGATGATACTCTCTATAGACATTCCTTTTTCTGCTGGCATCAACTCCGAACGTTGGTCGTGCAGAGGGGTGTGCATACTGATAGCAACGTGACAGTCACTTTCATCAAGGAACCGTTTGAGTTTTCCTTTGACGCCTACACTGCTCACGGTAATGCGCTTTGGTGACCATCCATAGCCGAAATCAGCTGTCATAACCTCTGTGGTACGAAGTACGTTATCAAGATTATCCATTGGTTCGCCCTGCCCCATGAAGACGATATTCGTCAGCTTGTCACGTTCAGGGAGGGAGTAAATCTGATTGAGAATGTCTGTAGCCGAAAGACTACCTTCAAAACCCTGCTTTCCTGTCTGGCAGAAGAGACAGTTCATCTTACACCCCACTTGTGAAGAAACGCAGAGTGTGGCACGGTCTTCATCTGGTATATACACCGTTTCAACAAACTTACCATTATCAGTAGGGAAGAGATATTTGATGGTTCCGTCCTTAGAATGTTGTGCATCAATAGGTTCCTTACAGCCAATAGCATATTCTGCAGCGAGTTTCTCTCTGTTTGCTTTTGAGATGTTCGTCATCTCATCAATACTTTTCACATGCTGTGTATAGAGCCACTTGGCTATCTGTCCGCCTGTAAAAGCTGGCATTCCGAGCGACTTGGCAACCTCTTTCAGTTCGCCAAGTGTCATTCCCAACAAATACTTTTTTTGCACTTTCCATTCTCGTTCTCAATGTTTTGTTGCTGCAAAGATAACGAAAAAAATAGCTAATATTCGTGCTTTCCTTTCTTTTTTTGAGATACTTCGATGATATGGAGTGATAAAGTCCGCTAAAGTAAGAAGGAATTTACCACGTATTATACAAGAGTTTTTTTATGGTTCTTCCGTTAAATGTGTAGATTGTTAATAGAGTGAGATTAATCCACATACATGGTAAGCTTACCTCCAATAAGATTGTTTTATAAGGGGGAGGTAAACTATATGATAAATGTAATTAGGTGTGATGTCTATCTGTCGTCTATAACCTGCTTATTCCCTTATTAAATCATGTTTGTAAATTGTTTTCGTACAGCTCAAACCCAATACATGCTCTTTTGGCTTCTAAAAGACGCCCTTCTGGGTTGCAAAAGATGCTCTTTAAGACCCTTGCTAACGCCCTTTTGATGTCCAATCAAGCACCTTTTACTTTATACTTGGTAACTAATTGATACCCTGTTGATTGCAAACTTGCTTCATGTGTGTATTTTTGCCGTTAGTTCTAGGTGTTTTCCTTAAAATTATGTAATGATTTTTCAAACCCTTGTCTGCAGATTTTCGAAGTCTTAAAACGGAAAGATTTTCAATGAAAGAGGATGAAAATAGGATAGATAGTTGACTGTCTCAGCTATATTTTTGTTTAATGAGTAACTTTGGCTCTTACGTTAAAGCACTACGAAAAGCGTCCACACATTTAACGGAAGAACCCCATTTGTTTGCAAAGTTCTTCTGCCTTTTTAGAGTTTCCATATTTCTTTAGTAATAGAGTAGCTATGTAAGCTAATGAGCTTTGTTGTCTTTCCTCATTGTTCATAGTCATACCTATCTCTATACACTTCTCATAATAAGCAATGGTTTGTGAATCTGTAAATGTACCATCTTGTATTTGACCCATAATACGATAACACTCCATCTCCAGTAATGGATTCTTTATATTCTTTGCAATCTCAGCTGATTTCTCAAACGCATCTATTGCATCCTCTTTCTTCGTATAGCAAGCAAGAAACCACCATAATTCACATGCATCTGTGCAGACAATAAAGTTCCTTCACCAGTAAGACTCAATAAGGTACGGAATGTGTCATGTGCTTTCTCCTGTTCATTTTGTGTAAGCCATACATAAGCATCTAAGAGGTGAGCTGTACATAGCACATCCTTAAGATTGTGTCGGCTGGCTATGCCAATAGCTTTGGCCAAAGCTACATGAGCATTATCAAACTCACGCCTGCTAAAGTGAACGTTTGCCAATAGCATTTGTTGTTGCAGAACATTTTCGTCATCATTAGGATCTGCAGCAGTCTGGGCTGCCACATTGTTCATCAAAGAAGCAATGTCAGTACCGGTAAGTACAAATTCATGTCTGTTTTCAGGCAGATTCTTTAACAGCCGACCTTCATGTTTCTCAAGAACTACAATCTTGACATCACAACTATGCATATTAACACACCAATCAAACAGCCACTGTTCATATAAAGGTATACTACTTATCTGTTGTGGTGATAAGAGAATAAATATCTTGTGTCCACGTAGTGGTGGAAAAGATTCGTATAGTCCTATTAGCGCCTTAGCTGTATTCCCTGCATCAGTCTTAATTTTACCATCAGGAACGACTATGTCCGTATTCCATTCCTTACATGGAACAGAATTCAGATTGTGTTCTCTCCACAAGTTATAAACCAAATGTAGTTCTTCTAATAGCTCTGCACCATACCGCTGTGCATCCTCAAATGGTTTATAATTCACAAGGAAAACGTCGTTACTTTCAACCTCATCTGCACCATGACTCTTAAAATAAACGTCAAACATGTTCAGCGTATGCTTCTCGCCCAAGCACACAAATAGTGGTTTATCAGTATGTGCTTTTACTTGCTCATACCATTGTCTGTCTATCTTTAGTAATTCCAATCGTACTGGATTCATACCACTATTAGTTTAGTTTTACTTTACTTCCACCTACAATCACCTCACTTGATGCGGTAACAGACGTTGTTCCACTACTTGAACTTACATTAGTCTCACTGGTGCCATCAATACAAGTCTTTGCAGAAGTTATGTTAAGGTCTGTCGTAGTCATACCAATACCAGTACTTGGTGTCTCGCCTTCCCCTACACCAGCGACAATACTTGATGTACCTGCCATGGAGATATCCGTGCCTCCAACTGATATCTCCTTACCATTTATCTTTATCGTACCATCTTTGTGCAACTCAATAGTAGCACTACCACAGGAGATGAGTATTTTGTCAGATGAATCAAATGTGGCATTACCCGAACCGTCCATGTGAATGCTGGTCTTTCCAGGATCTGATAACGTGACACTACCTACAGAATCATCAAGTTTCAAGGCACAGCCAGTGCGACTGGTGAGGCTTTTGCAGTTGTTGCCTTGGCCTCCGCCACCACCTGTTGTTCCATTAAACAAGCTGCCCATAACGTATGGGCGGGCGGGGTCACCATGACGGAAGCCGAGGAGGACTTGGTCGCCTACCTCTGGGATGAAAACGAAGCCACGGTTGCTCTTTACGTCTTTGCTGCCACCACCATCTGGTGTCATCACACGCACCCAACTTGTTCGCATGTTGTCGGTCTGCCAATTCATGCGCACCTGCACACGACCCGCCCCATGTGGGTCGGCATTGCTGAGCACCGTTGCCATCTGCGTTTCAGCCAGAGGCATTTCAACCTTTGGATTAGGCAGACTCATTACAGTACCAGGGATGGCTTTGAAACGGTTTTTGTAGTAACAGCTCTCGCTCACTTCATGGGTCATCTCGATGATGATGAAATCGCCTAAGCTCTCTTGGGAGAGATTGCCAACTCCCTTTAAGAAAGAACTATACAAACTTATCACCGAACCTACGTGTAGCCTTGGGTCCTGACTTTCGGCCGTGACGTAATGGGTCTCAGCCGTTTCGGCGGCTTGTTTTAGGAGTACATAATTCTCAAGATCATCGATAGAGCTGACACGCTGTATGGAGTACTGGCGAGCCGCCTTAGGGTAGGAGGGGAAGCGCAGCACGGAACGCATCACCCGCCATCCTGTCATGTCCGTAAGCCTTATCGGGCGTCTTGCGGTCCATCTCACGGTTTGCACCAGAATGGAAGGTGAACACCTGTTCTGGACGAGCTAATGTTTGTAGACCAATATTGAGGGAACTTAGTGACGTACCAAATTCCATCTTGATAGGGTCTGGCAATCGCCTTGGTTTACCGAAGACAAGTTTCAGACCATCATAATACATCCATTCCTGATACTGCAAGGCAAGCCGACGAACGAAATCGAAGTCAGATTCCTCGTATTGGCAGATGTAATCCAACTGTTTCTTGTGTGCCGCATTCAATGCCAATTGCACCTTACCATCACTGCACAGACTCTTTACGACATCGCCAATCGACCTGTCGTTCCATGAGTAACAGCTCGGTGCCGTCTCCATACGATAAGTAGAGGAGTATCCAGACACCTGTATACACCCGAAGTCGCTACCATCACGATGCAACTCAATATTTGTCACTATGCCACAGAAGAATGGTTTGTTCGCAGCCTTCACTATGATATCCTTGCCGAGCCACTCTTTACTGCTACTGATGTTATGCACCTGTCTGTTACCTCCCGACTCAAGGTCAACCGTGAGGTCAAAGTGATGATGTGCACCAGTACTTTGGTCGATACGAAGTGATTTAAAAGAAGAAAGTCCATCCTTTCCTATGGTGATGGAGATGGGATTAAAAGGTATTGCCATTGAATATATTTTTGAGGTAATTAAGGCTGAAAAGCGATTTAATAAGATTTGTTCCCTATATATAATAAGGTGGCGACCTCAGCAGCTTATAGGTATGTCCTACTGCGATGAGACCTAAATAGAAAGCTAAAAGGACCATGTCAAGCACGTAGCCCGACACAGTCCTTAAGTTTCTTAGACCTATGAACGAGGCCAGCGGTTGTCGAGTTCGGCATTACCCACAGTGATATTCTCAGCAGAGAAGGTCATCGCAATGGTCATAGGAGCCTCGTTGTTAACGTCGAGTGTCTCCTTGTAGTGAACGATGTAAGCATTCTTGAAAGAAATCTCCTTCATCTTAGCATCCTCTTCGCTCTTCTTGTAAACGATCTTACCCTCAACAGGCTTGAACTGACTGTTGAGCATAGCCTCGATAGTAGAAGTGTCATCAGTAGACTCGATAGTGACGCTGATACGACCACCAGAGATACTTGATGCAGGCTGACCCTTCTTGTCAGTCGTACGACTGAACTCGTAGTTAGAATAGAGTACGTCGTACTCCTTGCCACCTAATTCCAATGTTGCTCTAAATGAACTCATGATAGATAATTTTAAAGTAGTTAGAAAAATAAGAAAACGAGGTCATCTTAATTTCCCTCACGTATGAGAAACAAAAAAGAGAAAACCCCTAACAACGTTTTGAAGTCTCCTCTGCGTGTGGCTGTAAAACAGTCTTGCTCTTTGGAAGAAGAGGAAGATTTGCAATCTGTTGTCATTTTCGTTGTCAAAAGTAATCATATAATTTCATAAAAGCAATTGATACAACACTAAATAACAAAGGTTTAATATCTTATACACATTCAAAGCCATCTTCATTCTGCCCCTCATCCACTCTTTGTCATTATGTCCTTCTGTCTATGTAAGAGCTTTCAGTCTCTTCCTGTCATTATGTCTGAGAACATTAAAAGTGTTTTTCCTTCTGTACCCTCCGTCTTCGTGCAATTTGTGTAATTCGTAGTTCTATGTTGATGGTTGTTTAGTATAGTCCATACCATTTTTGGAGTTCTTTAGAAATTTGGACTAATAATGACTCGCCTAAGCTTAAGTCTCTGATGAAATGTCACATAGAGAAAAGGACAGTACGGAGAGTCGCAAATTCGACAAACTGTTATTTTCTATCTATTTGTTAGGGTGGGAAACTTTAGTAAGTAACTTTAAAAGGTTCTTTCTGCCTCACGAGTGTCATTCAAAACCTTTCGTTATAGGGGACAGAAGAGTTTGTAAAAGAGTAAAAAAGTATTACACCGTGACGAGCTAAGTATGCTCTATGTGGTTGTATGATATCCCTTAAAAATAAGTTCGTAATATGCAATAAATCAATATGTTATAAATCGCGTTAGAGAAGACGCCCTTCTTGCCCCAAGAAGGGCGTCTTCTATGTGCAAGAGGGGCATATTCTTTATCGTTGTTAGGCCTCTTCTTGACTTAAGTTCGGCCTCTTCTCGGATGAAAGAGAGAATAGTTAGTGAAATATCTTTACATTTTCTACCTATATATTTAGTATTTCATCCCCTTTTATCAGCAGTCTTATAGAGATAAACTCACATTCTATTCTTTGCATCATGCGCAGAGTGACTGGAGATGAGGTTGCCTTTATAGGGCTAATAAGACTCATGGGGTAAATAAGGCCGATAGGGGAGAAGCGGGATAATACTACCCGTAGAAGAAGATTGATAAGGGTTAGTAAGTGGGTAGAAGGTGCAAAATGATGTTAAAAATAACGTGCAGTCGCTTGCGATATAAGTTTCTTTTTATATCTTTGCAAATAAGAATAATGGTTTAGCAAGATTTAGATAAGAAAGATTGTAAAGACGATTAATCTGTAAAAGCATTGCAAGTGGATGTGATGCCGACAGTTTATACGGTATAAAAATATAATTGTAGAATTTAATAAAGAGTAAAGAATTATGGCAACAGTTTATGATTTCAATTTGAAGGACAAGAAGGGTAATGAGGTAAGTCTTGAGACATATAAGGGTAAGGTACTCCTTATTGTAAACACGGCAACGGGTTGTGGCTTCACTCCACAGTATGAGGAGTTGGAGGCAATGTACCGCAGTCTGAAAGAGAAGGGTCTTGAGATTCTCGATATTCCATGTGATCAGTTCGGCCATCAGGCTCCAGGTACAGACGAGGAGATTCACGAGTTCTGTACAGCAAAGTTTGGAACTGACTTCCCACAGTTCAAGAAGAGTGATGTGAACGGTGCTAACGAGCTTCCTCTTTACACATGGTTGAAGAGTGAGAAGGGCTATACTGGTGGTGCATACGAGGAGAAGTTGGCTGCTATAATGGAAGACCTTTATAACAAGGCAAACACAGAGCCTCGTAAGCAGAACGACATTCAGTGGAATTTCACCAAGTTCCTCATTAACCGCAATGGCGAGGTTGTTGCACGCTTCGAGCCTACAGTAGACCTCAAGGAGGTTCAGAAGGCTGTGGAGGCTGAGCTCTAATCAATAGCTGATAAGTAAGTTTTAATAGTTCCTTGTGGGACAATCTTTTAGGAGTTGAAGGTTTTAGTGGGGTTAAGCCATTACTGTTTCTTTTCGGAGGGCAGCAATGCAAGGATATGAAAGGTATCGGCTTAACCCCTACTAATTCCTTTCGCTCCTATTTCATTAGGACAATATGGAGTAAGAATGGCTATAGATATAGAGGCGTTTCGCAAAGAAGTCTATGAGGTTGTGGCGTCTATTCCGAGCGGTTGCGTACTGAGTTATGGGCAGATAGCGTGGCTTGTTGGCTGTCCCCGACATGCTCGTTTGGTGGGGAGGATGCTTCATGGCGTATCTGAAACCGAACATTTGCCATGTCATCGAGTCGTAAATAGTAGTGGACGTACGGCTCCTTGCTGGGAAGAACAGCGTGGGCTTTTAGAGGCAGAAGGGGTTACTTTCCGTCCAAACGGCTGTGTAGATATGAAGAAATGTCAATGGAAACTGGAGGAATAAGACTGTTGTGGTCTTTTTTCCATTTGTAGCATACAACCTTATATAAAGTGATAGTTATGAGCGTAAACCCTTTTCTTTTTGATTTAAGTCCGCCATTCCTTTGTTAACTGAAATAAAAGCATTAATTTTGTAGGCATAAAAAGAAAAGCAAATGCAGGCAATGATTTTTGCAGCCGGACTCGGTACCCGTTTGAAACCGCTTACTGACACAATGCCAAAAGCGTTGGTAAGGGTGGGAGGTGCGCCACTGCTTGAGCATGTAATCAGGAGATTAATAGATGCTGGATGCAGTCGTATGGTTGTCAATGTACATCATTTTGCAAACCAGATAACAGACTATTTGGATGCACACCACTATGGTGTGGACATCTATGTGTCTGATGAAACAGAGCAGCTCCTTGACACCGGTGGTGGTATCAAGCGAGCTGCTTCGCTTTTTAATCGGCAATTACCAGTGTTGATACACAATGTTGATATATTAAGTAATGTGGATTTAGCTGCTTTCTATCACCATGCTTTGGAGATAAATGTCGATGCCTTACTATTGGTAAGCCATCGTGTGACGCAACGTTACTTGATATTCGATAGCAATATGCGCTTGGTCGGTTGGACGAATGTGGCTACAGGCGAGGTAAAATCACCTCATGACGAGATACGTCAGCTACATTTTGTATCACCGACAGAGGCTGAGAGTTCTTATTTCAGCATAGTTGCTACCTCTGTGCCTTCTCAGGTATTCACGTGTTAGCACCTTCTGCGGTAGAAGCTGTTGAGGCTGTTGATGAGGATAAGTTCCCAATTATGGAATTCTACCTTAACAACTGTGACAGACTGGATATCCGTGGAGAGTTGAAGACCGACCTCTATCTGCTTGATGTAGGCAAACTCAACAGTTTACAAGCTGCTGAAGACTTTATAGCAAATTCAGAGTATCGAAGCTCCAAGACGGAGAACTGATATTCTTTAAATACATTCATTTACATGCAACAGAAGATTATCATTTTGGATTTCGGCTCACAAACGACCCAGCTTATAGGCCGTCGTGTGCGTGAGTTGGATACCTTCTGCGAGATCCTTCCTTACAACAAGTTCCCGAAGGACGACCCCTCTGTGATTGGTGTTATCCTTTCTGGTTCACCTTACTCCGTACATGATCCAGAGGCGTTTAAGGTAGATCTCAGTCAATTTATCGGTAAGATACCTGTCCTTGGCATCTGTTATGGGGCACAGTACATCTCTCATTCAAATGGAGGTAAGGTTGAACAGACGGGTACACGTGAGTATGGTCGTGCCAACTTAGAGCATATCGACCTTAATAACCGCCTTTTTGCAGGCTTTGAGAAAGGCTCGCAAGTATGGATGAGTCACGGTGATACGATTACAGCAATCCCAGAGGATTACGATATTATAGCTTCTACAGGCGACGTTAAGTATGCTGCTTTTGCATCAAAGACACAGCCTGTATGGGCAGTACAGTTCCACCCAGAGGTTTACCACTCATTGCAGGGTAAGCAGCTGTTGAAGAACTTCGTTGTGAATATCTGTGGCAGCAAGCAGGAGTGGAGTGCAGCTTCATTTGTAGAGAGTGCAGTTCAGGAGATTCGTGAGCAGGTGGGTAACGATCGTGTTATCCTTGGTCTTTCTGGTGGTGTTGACTCTTCTGTTTGTGCAGTATTGCTCAATAAGGCTATCGGCAAGAACCTTACTTGTATCTTCGTAGACCACGGTATGCTCCGTAAGAACGAGTTTACAAAGGTGATGGAAGCCTATAAGGGACTCGGACTGAACGTTATCGGGGTTGATGCATCAGAGCAGTTCTTTAAGGATTTAGCTGGTGTTACCGACCCAGAGCAGAAGCGTAAGATTATTGGTCGTGACTTTGTCGAGGTGTTTAATGCTGAGGCAAAGAAGATTACCGATGCTAAGTGGCTCGCACAGGGTACTATCTACCCAGACCGTATTGAGAGTCTTAGCATTACAGGTATGGTTATTAAGAGTCATCATAATGTAGGTGGACTTCCTGAGGAGATGCATCTTCAGCTTTGTGAGCCGCTCCGCTGGCTCTTTAAGGACGAGGTTCGCCGTGTAGGTTATGAGCTTGGAATGCCAGAGCGACTTATCAAGCGTCATCCATTCCCTGGTCCTGGCCTTGCCGTTCGTATCTTAGGTGACATCACACGGGATAAGGTGCGTATCCTTCAAGATGCTGATGACATCTATATCGAGAAGATGCATAACTACACAATGCCTGATGGTACAAGTCTTTACGACCATGTTTGGCAGGCTGGTACAGTGTTGCTTTCTACCATTCGTTCCGTGGGAGTGATGGGTGATGAGCGTACTTACGAGCATCCAGTTGCTCTCCGTGCCGTTACATCAATGGACGCAATGACAGCAGACTGGGCCCACCTCCCTTACGATTTCATGGCAGATGTGTCTAACGAAATCATTCGCAAGGTGAAGGAGTTAACCGTGTATGTTACGATATCTCCTCAAAACCACCTTCAACAATCGAGTGGGAGTAAGATAGAAAATAATCAAAATAAAAGGATAGGGGCGCAGTTGCGTCCCTATTTCTTTTTATACTACATTATATAAGGGTATGAACGACCAAAGAGAATGATGTTTAGAAAGGTTGATTTTATCGTTTATTACGTTGGTAATCAGTCTGTAAACTGATGTTGAGATTACTGGGAAATGATATAGCATACCTTTGACAGCGAATTTCTTTTCATGAAGAAAAATATTTTCAGTCGTGAAGAAAAATATTGTTTGTCGTGAAAAGAAACATTTCTTATCATGAAAATAATTCGGAGAGAACGTTTGGTTAGTTGAATGGCGAGTGAAAGTTATACTCTTTTGCAAGCTGTTTGGGCTATTAGAGAAGACCGATATAGGGAAGAAACTGAGGTAGAAATGAAGTCTTTTGACGATATCAATGAGTAGAGATAAGCGTTAGGGCCAATAAAAAAAGTCCGAAGAATCGTAGTGAATCTTCGGACTGATTATATCTGTTTATCAGATAGTTGCTTACTTGTTCTTCAACAAGTCACGAATCTCAGAGAGCAGTTTCTCCTCGTTGGTTGGCTCTGGATCAGGTGCTGGAGCAGCTGGTTCCTCTTCCTTCTTCTTAGAAAGCTTGTTGATAGCCTTAACCATTAAGAACACACAGAAAGCAATGATGAAGAAATTAAGTAATGTCTGTAAGAAGTTACCATAGTTGATGGTAGCTGGTGCAGGAGCAGTCACACCAGGAATCTCTACTGCAGGCAGTGTCCATTTTAAGTCTGAGAAATTAACACCACCGATAAGCCATCCGATAGGAGGCATGATGATGTCGTCTACAATAGATGAAACAATCTTGCCGAATGCACCACCGATAATTACACCGACAGCCATATCAACTGCGTTACCCTTTACTGCGAATTCCTTGAATTCTTGAATAAGTTTGCTCATAATAAATGTTGTTGTTAATTTAATTGTTCGTCTTGCGTGCTAATACTAATACCCTTTCTTTTGTTATATAGACTTTGCAATCTTGGTTTAATGTATTGCATAGAATTGCCTATGTGTGCGAAACGAGTTATTTTTTATAATATTTAATACGCTAAGCGACTGCAAAAATAAAAAAAAAATTGTATCTTTGCAATCGTAACAGATAAAATGTTTCAATCGAAAGGTAAAAGAATTTAGTTTTTATACACTTTTATAAATAAATTAAAGTAAAATGGTAAATGTAGCTATTAACGGCTTTGGCCGTATTGGTCGTCTCGCATTCCGTCAGATGTTCGAGGCTGAAGGTTATGAGGTTGTTGCAATTAACGACTTGACAAGTCCTAAGATGCTTGCTCATTTGTTGAAGTATGATACCGCTCAGGGTGGTTTCGCTGGTAAGTTCGGTGAGGGTAAGCACACTGTAGAGGCTACTGAGGATTCTATCATCGTAGATGGTAAAGAGATCAAGATCTCTGCTGAGAAGGACGCTGCTAACTGCCCATGGGCTGCTAACAACGTAGACGTAGTTCTCGAGTGTACAGGTTTCTATACATCTAAGGAGAAGGCTTCTGCTCACCTCCAGGCTGGTGCTAAGAAGGTAGTTATCTCTGCTCCTGCAGGTAACGACCTCCCAACAGTTGTTTTCAACACAAACCACAAGACTTTGAAGGCTGAGGATACAGTTATTTCTGCAGCTTCTTGTACAACAAACTGCTTGGCTCCTATGGCTGCTGCATTGAACGCATACGCTCCAATCCAGTCTGGTATCATGTCAACAATCCACGCTTACACTGGCGACCAGATGATTCTTGACGGTCCACAGCGCAAGGGTGACCTCCGTCGTTCACGTGCAGGTGCATGCAACATCGTTCCTAACTCAACTGGTGCTGCTAAGGCTATCGGTCTTGTAATACCTGAGTTGAACGGTAAGTTGATTGGTTCTGCACAGCGCGTTCCAACTCCAACAGGTTCTACAACTATCCTCGTTGCTGTTGTTAAGGGCAAGGATGTTACTGTTGAGGGTATCAACGCTGCTATGAAGGCTGCTTCAAATGAGAGCTTTGGTTATACTGAGGATCAGATCGTTTCATCTGATATCGTAGGTATGCGTTTCGGTTCTTTGTTCGATGCAACTCAGACTATGGTAAGCAAGATCAGCGATGACTGCTATCAGGTTCAGGTTGTTTCTTGGTACGACAATGAGAACTCTTACACTTCTCAGATGGTTCGTACAATCAAGTACTTCGCAGAGTTGAAGTAATACCAACCGAAAGGTCATCTGCAATCCTCTCTTGCGTAGAGAGTGGTTGACGGATAAAATAATAGTCCCTGTCAGCTTGCTGGCAGGGATTTTTTTGTTATCTTTGTGACATGAAGAACGAGTTTACAGGTGAGAGTACTATTGTTGGCACTGCTTCCGACAAGCGTATGATAACCATTCTTGGCCCTACAGCATCGGGAAAGACCGACCTTGCTGCACATTTAGCAGCTCGGCTCAATGCTGAAATTATCAGTGCTGACAGTCGTCAGGTCTATCGTGGCATGGATATCGGTACGGGCAAAGACTTGGCTGATTACACGGTTGCAGGACAGGCAATACCTTATCACCTTATAGATATATGTGAACCAGGAACGAAGTATAATCTCTTTCGCTATCAGCAGGATTTCCTTGATAGTTATGATGATATACGGAGTAGGGGAGTGCTGCCCATTCTCTGTGGTGGTACTGGCCTTTATATTGAAGCAGTACTGAAGGGGTATAGTCTGTCACCAGTGCCGCAGAACCCTGAACTCCGTAAAGCGTTAGAAGACAAGACACTTGAGGAGCTGACCACGATGTTAGTTGAGTTGAAGGAAAAGAATCATTCTGTCATGCACAACAAGACGGATGTAGACTCCTGTCAGCGGGCTATTCGTGCGATTGAGATAGAGACCTATAATCTAACTAAGCCAACGGAGGAACGACAATGTCCGCCAATAGACTCATTAATAATAGGTGTAGACATCGACCGTGAGGCACGAAGAAAGAAGATAACCACCCGTCTGAAAGCTCGTCTTAAAGAGGGAATGGTTGAAGAGATAGAAGGATTACTAAAGCAGGGCATACCTGCTGATGACCTTATCTATTATGGTTTGGAATATAAGTATGTGACAGAATATCTCATAGGGAGGCTGTCTTACGACGAAATGTTCCGACAGTTAGAGATAGCCATACATCAGTTTGCAAAACGACAGATGACGTGGTTTCGTGGTATGGAGCGTCGTGGATTTACAATCCATTGGGTCAATGCTGCGCAAAAGATGGAAGATAAAGTAGAAGAAATTATAAAGTTATGGTAGAGGAAGGAAGATGGGGGATTATTTATTGCCCTAAAAACGGATTGCTTAGTAGCCCAGAAAAACGCTGGGAACATACAGAACGCTGTCTACTATCGCATGGTATAGAGTTTGACATGGTGCAGAGTGAGAACCCACGAAGCGTAGATCGGTTGGTGCGTATGCTGGTTAGTAATGGCTACAAAACTATTATCATCTATGGTGGAGACTCAGCACTGAATGATGCGGTCAACTATCTCATGCTGTTAGAGCCAGAAGAGCGGGATAAGATAACGTTGGGTGTTATCCCGAATGGTGTGTTGAACGACTTTGCCCACTTCTGGGGTTTTGACGAGTCACACGTGGAGCAGACGATTAAGTGGCTCAAGCAGAAGCGTGTAAGACGAGTGGATATTGGCTGTATTCGCTATGAGAATAAGAAGAATGAGCGTTGTCGTCGATATTTCCTCAACTGTGTGAACATAGGTATGGTGGCTAATATCATGAGTATGCGTCGTCGTATGCGCCATCTCTTTGTGTCGCGTACAATCTCCTTCATCCTTTCTTGTATCCTACTTCTCTTCCAACGAATTGACTATTTGATGTCGTTAAATTAATACAGATACTATCAAGCAACGACTGATGACGGTCTGCATAGGAAATGCCCAAGGATATGGACAGACACCGAATGCTGTCCCTTATAATGGGTTGCTCGATGTCTCCATTGTATCGCAACCAAAGATGTGGCAAGCAATAGAGGGTATGTATCTCTTGTTGAGAGATAAGATACTAAATCATCGTAATGTCTTACCTTATCGTACGCAGGAGTTGAGCGTACAGTTATCGGAACACACACCAGTAAGTGTTGACGGACGACTATTGAATGGTACTCCTGTTGGCACATTCACGATTGGCGTAGAAAAAGAAGTTATCAATTTCCTCATTCCAGATTAGTCTTTTGAGGGGCTACTGGGTTGTCGAGGGCTTTCGTACTCCAGATTGTTTCTCCCGTAGGGCGGCTCCGTCTGTGACGAATTACCTGCGATATTCCGTGAGAGATAATCGCTGAGAAGGCTCTATAAGAATACTGATAGAGGGAGAAAGAATACTAAGCATATTGGAAGAAATTGTAAGATAATTTCAGTAAATGTGCTTCCCTCTATTTGGAAAGGGGCCGAGTAAGAGAACAGAAAACACCCTTCTACGTTCAAGAACACGCCCTTCTTGCACGTAGAAGAGGCTTCTCTTGAAGCAAGAAAGGCGTCTTCTTTATTGTAGCTTGTAATGTGCTGAATTATTGCAGGTTATAAACTTTGTTTTAAGAAATGTTCTGCTGATTTGTAGAGGGAGTTTGGTTGATTGTGTTGTAAATATATTTCATTGTTTTAATGGCTCTTCTGAAGTGTGGATTGGAATGTTTATTGCTCTGCTGAAATATGGAGTGATAAACTAAAACTCTTATATCATAAGGCACACAGAGTTACGGAGAGGACAGAGGTAAACGCAATAACACGGAGGTGCCGATGGCACAAAGAGCAACGGAGGTGTAGTGTATAGATTTCTGATAACTTTTGAAATAAATGCTCTGGGTATAGAATCTCTAAAAAAACAGGTAACCTATCTCCGTCACTCCACGCACCGACGGTGCCTCCGTGACTACCGATGATGTGTTTTGATATCCCTTTGTATTCTCCATTTCTCTGTGTGACATTTGTTAGAGACCTAAGTTTAGGCGAATCATTATCATTCCAAAAATCAGAAGAACCATGTTTATCACATCACTTGAAAAGAGGAATGAGTGAGTGGGAGGCTTCTGTACAACAGGTGTGGATGGTTTGCATACATGACACAGGGGTGTGGCGTTGATTCAGTTAAGTAGTGATTATTCTACAATCTACTATTGTGACTCATGCAGTCTTTTGTTATTTAAAATCTTATACAATACCCCAAGCGAATAAGGTTTACTTGTTGGAGCGTGATGGTATTTGTCAATGCGATAGGAGATGGTCTAATTAGTCTAAATCCATTCAAGCCCAGAATAATTGGTTGATAGCAAAAATAATTTTGCTGTCATTCCTGTCATACTTAGTAAGAGGCTAACAGGTTAGTTGTCAATGAGTTCTATGGAAATGTTAAAATGACAGCAAAATGAAAATAAAAAAAACTTGTTATTTGCGTAGTTTTATTCTTCAAATACCGTAAAGTTTAATCACTCCAAAACATAGGAAACAACTAATATTTCCAGAGAGAATAATGGGCAGCAAACAAGAGGAAGATTTTATCGAACATTAATAATTGAAAATATTATCTTACTTTATGGTGTCATTATGAAAAATATTTGTATCTTTGGAGTGCCGAACGGCAAAGTCTGTAAAGACTTCTACCAAAGGACAATTAAAAACCAAACAATAAACCTTAAAAGACATGAGCTACTTAAAATTTGAAAAAGCTCTGATGACCAATCTTCAAGATTCGCTTCCCAGAGAGTTATTGCGAACAAATCGCTCTGGTGCCTACTCTTGTTCGACGATTGTTGATTGTAACACACGCAAGTACCATGGCCTGCTTGTAGTACCAGTTCCTGAATTGGACGATGAAAACCATGTACTTCTTAGTTCTCTCGACCCTACCGTCATTCAGCATGGTGCCGCTTTCAATTTGGGTTTGCATAAGTATCAGGGCAATAACTTTAGTCCGCAAGGGCATAAGTATATCCGTGAGTTCGACTGTGATACTGTGCCTACTACGCTTTATAGAGTAGGTGGTGTCTTATTAAAGAAAGAGGTTGTCTTTCAGCACTATGAAGACCGTATCTTAATTCGTTACACCTTGTTAGAGGCACATTCAAAGACTACCTTGCAGTTCCGTCCATTCCTTGCGTTCCGCAGTGTGCGCCAGTTTACCCATGAGAATGGTGCTGCCAACCGCTCGTATGAGGTTGTCGACAATGGAATCAGCACTTGTATGTATGCTGGTTATCCATCGCTTTATATGCAGTTCTCTAAGAAGAATGAGTTTCACTTTGAACCTTACTGGTATCGTGGATTGGAATATCCGAAGGAGCAGGAGCGTGGTTACGCTTCTAATGAGGACCTTTATGTTCTGGCTACTTTGAGATGAATATCAGCAAAGGCGAGAGTATTGTCTTTGCAGCATCTACAGCAGAGTGTCACCCATCAACGTTGAAGAGTCTGTTTGATAAGGAGGTGGAGTCTCGTAGTCCACGTGATAATTTCTTCCATTGCCTTGTCAATGCTGCCCATCAGTTCCATAACCGTTCGAAGAAAGATGAACGTTATATCCTTGCTGGTTATCCATGGTTTAAGTGTCGTGCTCGCGACCAGTTTATTGCTTTACCTGGACTGACCTTGAGTATCGAAGAACAAGATTACTTCGAACTCGTGATGCAGACGGCAGCAAAGGGCTTACGTGAGTTTATGGAGGATAAACCACTCAGCGTGGAGATATACGAGATGGATAAACCTGATGTTCCGCTCTGGTGTGTATGGGCAATACAACAGTATGCTAAGGAAGCTGGCAAGGTGCGTTGTAGAGAACTATACATGGATTTGATACGTGATATTGTTGATTATCTTCTTGCAAGTAAGCATCCTAACCTCACTTTAGACGAGAATGGATTGCTTTATGCAGATGCGAAAGGAGAAGCGATAACATGGATGAACTCCATGAACAATGGTCAGCCGGTTGTTCCTCGCTCTGGATATATCGTTGAGTTTAATGCTCTTTGGTATAACACGCTGCGTTTTACGGCCTCTATGGAGAGGGAATGTGGCAATGAAGAGCGTGCAATAGAGTTAGAGGCACTTGCTGAGAAATGTAAGGCTTCATTCGTTGAGACATTCCTCAATGAATATGGCTACCTTTATGATTATGTTGATGGTAAGATGATAGACTGGAGTGTACGCCCTAATATGGTGTTCGCTGTGGCACTTGACTATTCTCCACTTGACCAGAAGCAGAAAAGGGGAGTGTTAGATGTATGTACACGAGAGTTGCTTACGCCAAAGGGATTGCGTTCGCTTTCTCCAAAGAGTGGTGGATACAATCCGATGTACACGGGTCCACAGAGTCAGCGTGACCTTGCCTATCACCAAGGGACAGCTTGGCCGTGGTTGGGTGGCTTTTATCTTGAAGCCTGCTTGAAGCTTACAAGCAGACACGTCTGAGCTTTGTAGAACGCCAGTTGGTAGGTTATGAAGACGAGATGATTAACCATTGTCTCAGTACACTACCTGAGCTCTTCGATGGCAATCCACCGTTTAATGGGCGTGGAGCAATCTCCTTTGCCATGAACGTAGCCGAAGTGCTTCGTACGTTAGAATTACTTGAGAAGTTTAAGTTTTAAGAGGAGGGACTAATATGAAAGTTTTAATGTTTGGATGGGAGTATCCTCCTCATGTATATGGCGGTTTAGCAACTGCTAACTTTGGTATTTCAGAAGGTCTGCATGCGCAGGGCGATGTTGAGACTATCCTCTGCTTGCCACATCCTTTTGGTGATGAAGACCATACATACGCTGAGATTGTGGCAATGAATCATGTGCCAATCGCTTATCGTGAACTTGGCTATGATTATGTGAAGGAACGTCTTGGTAATATTATGTCGCCAGAACTTTACTTCAAGTTGCGTGAGCACATCTATGCCGATTTCAATTATATGAACGTCAACGACCTTGGTGCAATGGATTTTGCGGGAGGTTATCCTGCTAATCTACATGAAGAGATTAATAATTATTCGATTATTGCTGGTGTAGTTGCACGTACATACGATTTCGATATTATCCATGCACACGACTGGTTGACATATCCTGCTGGTATTCATGCTAAGCGTGTGTCTGGTAAACCATTGTGTATTCATGTGCATGCAACCGATTTCGACCGCTCACGTGGTAAGGTTAATCCTACTGTTTATGGTATCGAGAAGGATGGTATGGACAATGCTGATTGCATCATGTGTGTGTCTGAACTTACACGGCAGACCGTTATCAATCAGTACTATCAGGACCCACGCAAAGTGTTTACGGTTCATAATGCCGTTTATCCTTTACCACAGGAGATAGTAGATATTCCACGTCCTGACCACAAGGGTAAGGAGAAGATTGTTACTTTCCTTGGTCGTTTGACGATGCAGAAAGGACCAGAATACTTTGTTGAGGCTGCCAATATGGTGCTTCATCGTACACGTAACGTTCGTTTCTGTATGGCTGGTTCAGGCGATATGATGGACCAGATGATTTATCTGGCTGCTGAAAGAGGTATTGCCGACCGCTTCCATTTCCCTGGTTTTATGCGTGGAAAGGAGGTTTACGAGTGTCTGAAAGCATCTGATGTCTATGTTATGCCGTCAGTCAGTGAGCCTTTCGGTATCTCTCCTTTGGAGGCCATGCAATGTGGTACACCAAGTATTATCTCTAAGCAGAGTGGCTGTGCCGAGATACTCAACAATTGTATTAAGGTTGACTATTGGGATATTCATGCGCTCGCTGATGCTATCTACTCCATTTGTCATAATGAGAGTCTCTTCGATTACCTTGCTGAAGAGGGTAAGAAAGAGGTTGACCAGATAACATGGGAGAAGGTTGGTGCATGGATTCGTGAACTTTATCTTCGTACTTTGGGTTGGCAATAGCGGTCATGAGAGAACTAATAACCTTTTAAAACTAAAACAAAAAAGATAATGAAAACAATCTGTTTATATTTCGAGATACATCAGGTGATTCACCTGAAACGCTACCGCTTCTTCGATATTGGTACCGACCATTATTATTATGACGATTTCGAGAACGAACGCTCAGTATCGGAAATCGCCGAGAGAAGCTATATGCCTGCATTGGACACGCTGCTGCAGATGATTAAAGACAATGGAAAAGCATTTAAAGTGGCCTTCTCTCTGTCGGGTGTGGGTATTGAACAACTTGAGATGCACGCTCCACAGGTGCTTGAGAAATTGCAGGAACTGAACAATACGGGCTGTGTGGAGTTTCTTGCTGAGCCTTATTCTCATGGTTTAGCATCATTGGCTAACGAGGAGAGCTTTAAGTCTGAAGTGAAACGTCAGGCCCAGAAGATTAAGGAATACTTTGGTCAGACTCCAAAGGTGTTGCGTAACTCTTCACTCATTTATAGTGACGACATTGGTTTGATAGCTTCTCAGATGGGTTTCAAGGGAATGTTGACAGAGGGTGCAAAGCATGTCTTGGGTTGGAAGAGTCCACATTATGTATATAACTGTGCCCTTGCTCCTAACCTAAAACTTCTGTTGCGTGATGTGAGATTGAGCGATGATATATCATTGCGCTTTAACAATTCAGACTGGGAGGGGTATCCTTTGTTTGCTGATACGTATATGGCAGAGATTGCCGCACTCCCAAATGAAGAGCAAGTGATTGGTATCTTCATGAACCTTTCAGCCCTCGGTATCGAACAGCCATTGTCAAGTAATATCCTTGAGTTCTTTAAGGCGTTGCCTGCTTGTGCTAAGCAACAAGGTATTACCTTCTCTACTCCAACAGAAATTTGCATGAAGTTGAAGAGTGTTGACAGCCTTTATGTGCCTGACACATTGAGTTGGATGGATGAAGAACGTGATGTCAGCACATGGTTGGGTAACCCTATGCAGCGTGAAGCGTTCAATAAGTTGTATAGCATTGCCGACCGTGTACGTATTGCTAACGACCCACGTATCAATCAGGATTGGGACTATCTGCAGGCAAGTGATAACTTCCGCTTTATGTCGACTAAGCCTTCACGTGTTGGTATGGACCGTGGTATCTATGACAGTCCGTTTGATGCTTTCACTAACTATATGAATATTCTCGGTGACTTCCTCAATCGTGTTAATACGCTTTACCCTGCTGAGATAGACAATGAAGAGTTGAACGGATTGCTTACTACTATCCGTAACCAGGGTGATGAGATTGAGATGCGAACGAATGATATTAGTAATCTTCAAGCAAAGGTAGAGAAGTTGGAGGAAGAAGGTGACAAACTTCGTGCACAATTAGAGAAGAAATCGCCTGCCAAGAAGGCTGCTACATCAAAAGCTACAGCTAAGAAGTCTGCTAAGAAAGCTCCTGCTAAGAAGGCCGCTTCGCCTATTAAGGAAGAAACTAAGGCTAAGTAAGACTTTTATATAACATACATATAACGCTCATATAGCATGCGGTCTCATTTTATCCGCTATGTTATATGAGCGTTTCTTTTATACCCTTTAAGGCTATGTCTACATTTCGTGATAGAATGAAATGCTGCAAAAATCGGGCTTATATGACAAAAGATGACCTAAAACCTCCTTTCTTCTATGCTTTCTGTTTGTCTTTGTATCTTTATGTCTATATACATGCTTTCTACTAAACGACGCCTATCTATTCCCCTGTTAATTTAATAATTTTAGTCTATTCTGTAATTTTTCTGTAGTTTTCTTTGCTGTTTTAATATCTTTTATTACTTTTGCAGCCGAAACAGAGAATAACGACAATGATTCAGACAATAAATATTAAAACCACAACGAACAGCGCCTTTTACAATAAAGGAGTTGTTGCTGTCGTGCCTGTTGCTGAATCATTAAGTACTGAGAGAAAAAAAGATGAAAGAAATATTGCAAAATATTTGGTAGTTCCAAATATTTGTATACTCTCTCTCTCTCTCTCTCTCTCTCTCTCTCTATAGGCCAGGCCTAACCTCCCCACTTTTTTCTTCACGCATACGCGCGCGAGGCGTGCCGTGCAACCCCTGTAAACAAAGGACTTTCAGAAGTTTCCTTTGTTCTTTTTTTGTGCGTTTATGCGAAAAGAAATTTTAGAAAATAAGAACGAAATAATAACTATTTTAATTAATAAAACAATGGAGAAAAAGAAACAAAAGAAGAACTATTCTGCACCTAATTGCGTAATAGTTCAGGTAAACGAAACCACTAATTTAATGGCGGGGTCTCCTTTTAATGGTCAGCACAACCCAGCAACACCTGGAGGAACCATCAGCAGTGCTAAGCAAGCACCAGCATGGCAGGGAGCTGACAATGAGAACGAAGACGATTTTTCCGCTTGGGAAGACTAATAGAGAGTTATTAACAAAGAGAACTAAGTAAAAATGAAGAAAACAATGAAACGACATTCATTCATATCACGACTAGCGCCTTTGGCTGTCGTGTGTGGCTTAATACTAGCCTTTGTCTCTTGTGCAAATGATGATTTAGCACAGAACGGCAAAACAACAACTGACGATAAAAGCTTAACTGCATTCAGCACTGGCGAACCTGCAACACGCACAACCATGGAGGCAGATGGTAAATTCTATTGGGAAGCAGGCGATAAGATTTGGGTAAAGGACGATAGTGGCAATTGGAAGCAAAGTAGCAACTCGCCAACAGGCAAGACAGCCTCTTTCAAGTTCTTAATGCCTGGTAAATACACTGCCAAATCTTCATACGAAGTTTATTACCCTGGCAAGAATGGTAATCAAGATAAAGTAACTATCTCCAATAAGCAGAAACAAACAGAGCCTAACACCACCGCTCACTTTGGTGCTTCAGGTGATTGTGGTATAGCTAAGGCAACACGTAACGCTACAAGCCACGAGTTTGAGTTCGCACTCGACCACAAGGCAGCTTACCTTGTTTAAGCCTTATACAAGCAATGATGTACTAAAGTATTGCTATCTTACGAAGATAGAAGTGACATCAGATAATGACATCGCATCTACATCTACCTATACACTTGATCCAACTGCAGATACTGGTGCAGGCGCATTAACGGGAACAGGTAACGGAAAGCAGATTGTGCTTGAAACCAAGGGTAGTGGTGCTTATACTAATGGTTTCCCATTGACAAACACTTCTGCAAACCTAACAACCAATGGTGCTTACATGGTTATCAAACCCGGCACACACACTTTAAGAATCCGTTACTGGGTAAAGGATGTTGCGACACACATAGAGGGAACAATTACCAAGATTATTCCTTCCCATACCTTTGCAAAGAATGAATATGTAAACATGGAAGCTGATTTGCAAATAAAGAATTACGACGGCGACCATTATTATATGTGGGATGCACAACAGCAATATTGGTATGGTTACGAATGGACACAGCACTTGTCTGGAAACACAGGTCAGCCAACACTAAATAATGGAAGTTCCTCAAATTACGCCCGGAATAACAGTGATGTGTCTCGTTGGTACCACGAAGGCGGCGGTTCAGGTCGCTTTGACGCTACCCAGAGTTGCGCAAGCCTTCCCAACGCTAACGAGATGTCTTGGTATTGCATGTACGGTGATCCACGTTGGGACCCAGACGAGTTATGGACTACAATGGGTCACTTATACAAGGTGGCATGTGGTTTAAGAAGAAGTCAGTTCTGCAGGCAGAGAATCATTACGACACCGAGAAATCTGCCGATGGTTCAACCGATCTACGTACAACATGGAAGAACTACTACAACAACAGCAGTAGTATCTACAACTCCGGCCTCCCATCTGCAGCCGATGCAAACAAATATTTCTACCTGCCCGCCTTGGGTTACTACAACGATGGTCGGCTGAACGATGTTGGCGACATTGGCTACTATTGGTCGTCAAGTGCTGACCCGTTAAACTATAACAACGCGTACTACCTGTACATCGGCAGTGGTGGTGGTGGCGTCAGCGTGAGCAGCACCAACCGCTACAACGGGTCCAGGGCGGAGGCGCTTCAGTAGTTCTCGCGATTGCCCCTTTACAGGTGTCGCCCTCTAAAAGGCATGAATTAATGCGAAAAAACATGACAAAAGAGAGCAAAAATAGATCCTTTGTAAGTGACTGATAATCAAGGTTTTATAAATAGGGTACCAAAGTATGATACTTAGGGGGTCTAAGTATGATACTCAGGTACCCTAAGTATGATACTTAGGTACCCTCAGTCCCATACCGAGGGTGGCTCGAATAAGAAAATAATTTACATATTGTATTTGCTAACTTTAAAACATTGAGATTATGGCATTTTTTAAGAAAGTAAAAAAGAAGTTGACAGGGTTATGGTATCCGGAAGCGATTACTGTTGGAAAACCTGTAACGACAGACCAAGTGGCTGACCGATTGGCATTGATTTCGACCGTGAGTCGTGGTGACACGTATGCTGTTTTGAAGGATTTAGGTGTTGTTATGGCTGCCTTTATGGCGGAAGGGCGCACCGTTAAACTGGAAGGTGTGGGCACGTTTTACTACACTATCAACGCCGACAAGGGAATTGCGAAGCCAGAAGAGGTGACGGCAAAGCAGATAAAGGGCATCCGTGTACGCTTCATTCCCGAAACATCACGCACACAGAGCAATAAGGTTGCCACTCGTTCGCTGGTTTCTGATTCTATCTACTGGGAAGAGTGGAAAGACGAAAATGTGAAAAAGAAAAAAGAGGAGAAAGAAAAGCAGACAGGAGGAAGTGGCCCAGTAGCTGGCCAAGAGTGAGGGAGGATATTGGGCTAATGGGACTAATAGGGCCAATAAGGCTAATAGGACTAATAGGGCCAATATTCAAGAAAGAAAAAGTTCGGTTTTAATAATACTGAATTGATTAATTTAGTTTTAATTATGTTTCCAGCGGGAAGGCATTGATGTGATATCAATGACGATACATCGGTAATTTAATTTTCGTTTCTTGCCCCTGTCACCATCCTTGGTGTTAAGGGGCAAGTTTTTTCTTACAGTTTTCATAGATAGACAGATAACTATTCACATGTGTTCGGGACGCAGGAAGGGCTTCCTGTGAGGGAGGGTAAGGGGGTTGCTATTTCCCCTCCATTGGTACACAGCACCAGCGGGAGACTTTGAGCATCACACCTATACCTGGTATTTCTTTTAGGAGATAATACTTCTTACTTGAACGCACCAGTCGGCCTGTCATTCCTTTTAATGGTCCGAACTTAACAAGAACTTCATCTCCAGCTTTCATTTGTGCCTCGTCTGAAGATAGGAACTTGCGCATCGTTATCTCAGGGTTACACATCAAACGAAACTCATACATTTGGTTATGGGGGATAAGAGCATACTCTTGTGAATCCTTAGCTTTCTTTACGACACTAATCTTATAGTTAGCTTCTTGTACAATCTTCTGAAATGAAATGTCTTCTCCAGGTTTCTTAACAAAGATAAGATTACGAACAACAGGACGAAGAACAGTGTGTGGTTTACCGTCTCGTCCCTCAATGTCAACATACTGTTCAGGAACGAAAGATTCCAAGTTATGACTTTTAAAATAGGTTCTGACCTCTTCAAGTTTCAGTGTGAATAGTTTCACAGCATACCACGGTGCTCCGTCGTCAATGACTTCGTCTGTATAGCTTGTCGCTTTTGTCATAGTAAAGTACAAGATTTATTATTTGTTAGATGCGTAACCAATTCGCCATAATCTTCTTCCCATCAGGTGTTAAAACACTTTCTGGGTGGAACTGTATACCATATATATTATGCGTCTTATGGCGTAATGCCATGATTAATCCTTCCTTGCTTTCAGCGATAACCTCCAAGCAATCAGGAAAGTTGGTCTTTTCTACGACCCAGCTATGATATCTTCCCACAAGAAAATGTTTTGGAAGGCCGTCAAACAAAGGGGTATCAACGACTTTGTTGTTTCTGTTGTCACACCATGAAAGACATCAGAAAGATTCTTCAACTTTGCTCCGAACACCTCGCCAATTGCTTGATGGCCCAAGCAAACGCCCAAGATAGGTTTTATGTCAGCATACCGATGAATAACATCCAATAGTAGGCCAGCTTCAGAAGGGACCCCAGGACCAGGACTCAAAACGATACGGTCGTAAGCATTCAAGTCTTCAAGGGCAAACTGGTTGTTGCGAACTACCGTCACATTAGCTCCCAACTCCTTTATGAGATGAACAAGATTATAGGTAAAAGAATCGTAGTTGTCAATGATAACACAATTTGTTTTCATTCGTGTCTCAACCTTTTAATCGATAAACCTTACTTTATCTTTTCAAGAAAGTCCTTCAGTAATGCAACGTCCTTTACTGCTGGTGCGCTCTCAAACTTCTCGTTCACACTGATACCATAGAACAGGGGGTGGGAGAGTGTTTTGATATTCTCAATATCTTCAGTACCAATATTCCCACTTACAAGGAAAGGAACTTTCCCGTCATACGCTTCCAAAATGCCCCAATCCTTTAGATTATCTTGGACGTCAAAGAGGAAATAATCCACTCCCTCAGCATATTCCTTGTAATTCTCTGTGTCCTCACGCTTTGTGATGGCAAGACGCTTCATCATCTTAATTCCCGCATGAATGTCTGGATCAAGAGTACGACGAAGATTGTCAATCATCACGCTACTCTCGTTTCCATTGAGCTGAACAACATCAAGATTGAAGTTAACAACACGTGTAACAATATTCTGGGGCATGTCATCAGCAAAGACTCCACAGAGAACAGGACCTTCTTTCTGTTGGGATAGTTTGTCTGAAGACAGGTCAGAAGGCTACTATAGTCAGGAATTATCCCCGCACATGATGCTATTTGACTCACATAACGTTCGCTGTTAGGAATGAATTCCAATCCTATCCAGTCTATGCCAAGTTGAGAAACCTCGTGAATATTGCGGGCATCACGCATGCCACATACCTTTATAATCATATAGATATAAAATTCTCAAATACTTTTACGCTACAAACTTACATAAAATTATCGAATTATGAGCCTGTGAGATAGAGAAAAGCTTGTATCTTCAAGGGAAAGATGGATAAAAAGAGCGATGCAAGAGTATTCTGATAGAATTAATACATATAAAGAAGAAATATTCTTGTAGAGAGATATAATAATATCTAATTTATATCGTTTAGAAGGTATAATAACTCTCAATAAAACATTTCCAGCCTATGGTAAGAATATTTACTTCAGAAGAACTTAAGCCGTCTGAGAAGACGCTTAACCTCATCCGACAGATAGCTTATACCTATCGGGTAATTAAAGTTAATGGAAAAATGCAAACCTTTTGCTTGAACTAAGTCTTGTATGGAAACAATAGTATCACCTTCTCTACTCTCCGCTAACTTCCTTCATTTGGATAAGGAAATTGAAATGATTAACGAAAGTGAGGCCGATTGGCTCCACATGGATGTTATGGATGGTGTTTTCGTTCCTAATATCTCTTTTGGATTCCCTATACTCGATGCAGTCGGAAAGGTTTGTAAGAAGCCTATGGATGTTCATTTGATGATTGTTCATCCAGAGAATTATATCCAACAGACAGCTAAGTCGGGTGCTGCAATCATGAATGTCCACTATGAGGCATGTGTTCATTTACATCGAACGATACAGGCTATTCACGATGCAGGGATGAAGGCGGGTGTAACCCTCAATCCTTCAACACCTGTCAATGTACTTGAGGATATCATTGGCGACGTAGATATCGTTCAGCTCATGAGTGTTAATCCTGGTTTTGGAGGACAGAAGTTCATTGAAAGCAGTATTAAGAAGGTTCAACGTCTTCGTCAACTGATAGAGCGTGAAGGTAGTAAAGCCTTGATAGAGGTGGATGGTGGAGTACAAGCAGAGACTGCCCCTCGTTTAGTAGAGGCAGGTGTCGACATACTTGTTAGTGGTAGTTATGTCTTTAAGGCAGCTGACCCAAAAGCAACAATCCACTCTCTCAAGCAGTTGCATAGATAATTATAAGGTATAAAGCGAGGACCATTTTATAATTAATTCAAAGAGGTGTAAATCTTTATGCTAACTGTAGGTTCACCTTGTGTTCGCGAACCATTCTTCTTAGGTTGAAGATGGCATAACGCATCCGACCAAGGCTGGTATTAATGCTAACACCTGTAGTCTCAGCAATCTCCTTAAACGACATCTCTTGATAGAAACGCATAAACACTACTTCACGCTGTGTCGCTGGAAGAAGATTCATCATGCGCTTTACGTCAGAGAGCGTCTGGCTGTTAATGAACTGACACTCAATGTTGTCGATGACAGTATCGTCACCACCAACATTGGATAGGTCGTTGTCTTTGGGTGCATCAATCACCTTGTCAGCACGTTGTGCACGATACCAATCCATGATAACGTTATGAGCGATACGCATAACCCATGCAGAGAACTTACCAGTTGGTGAGTATCTGCCCTGTTGCAACTTCGTGATAATCTTTACGAAAGTCTCTTGAAACAAGTCATCAGCAGCATCCCTATCATGCACAACGAATAGAATATACGAGAAGAGTTTCGACTGATTGCGTGACAGCAACAGGTCGAATGCATCGTTGCTTCCTTCAATGTATGACAATGCCAACTGCTCGTCGGTCATCTCATTCAGTTTCTTCATTTTTAATTCTCTTTCTTATGAAGTAGAAGTGTGTCGATAGGCTTTTTCTAACTTTTACAATTATTTGGTGTTGCAAATATAATCATTTTTTTCTCTTTTAGAGCAAATGTTTCATATAAAAAAGTCATTCGTCAAGCCATTCAATGGCCAATATGTGCTTTTTTTATACCTGAGTATTCCTAAGTATTTCTGTTTAATGCCTAAGAAAGCTATCTGCCGTCCATAGTTTTGTGGATTACTATCTAAGGCAATGTTTTCTTTCATTTGTTTGTTAACCATCTGAATGGATATAACCTTGTCGGGGTCTGATTCTTCTGGGCTATCAGCCAACAAGATAGCTGTATTATACGAGAAGGGAGGTTCCCATTCGGCTTGTTTGATACTTCGTTTACATGCGCCAACGATATAACCCTGTACCCAGACAGCTTTGTCTCCAAAGTTTCCTTCGATGAACTCCTCCACACTATAGACGGTCTCGTCGTCGACGGGCGTTGAAGAAGGTGTTTCTTTCTCTGTTTCTTCTTCCTGATCATTCTCGGAGGGCAGAATTGTTTTGCCACAACCAGATAGGTAGATTACGGCTAATAGTAAGATAAAAAGCTTATTCAGTTTCATAGACTTAGGTTTAAAAACTGCTACAAAGATAAGTAATCATTCGTTACTTGTCAAGTAAATCAGTATTTTTCTGATGGAAGAGTAGTCTGTGCTACAGGCGACTCTAATCCTTCGAAGACTGTAGAAGTGAACTACGAATTAATCTAATTATTCGAGTAAGAGTGGTGGCAAATATGAGTTAGAAGCTATGAAAGGATGAGAAACTAAAATAGAGAAGGAAAAGTATCAATATATACGAATTTAGTTTTAATGTTAGTTGCTGTCATTTTAACATTTACTCGTATAGCATTGTAAATAAGTTATTTAGCTCTTTGAAAGTGATGACAGATATGACAGGAAACTTCATTTCTACTTTTTTCGTCTGTACAGAATATGGGGAATATTCGCTAAGGAATTTGTTTAAGATGATAAAAAAAGAGGTTGGTGCAGGAAGCTACCAACCTCGAACATGATTTAGCAGAATATCTAAATCAATGAAAAACACATCGCAAATATAGGGCAAATAATGTAATAAAGCAAATTTTACCAATAAAAAAAGATGTTTTTAACATTGTAAGCGCACACATGTGTTTATGTGAACTTTGCTTATACATGTCGAAGAGGATAAATAAATGGCTATACTTTGATTAATAATTGCATATATCATAATTATTACCTATATTTGCATTGTATTTAAACCTTTATATTAATTAAACTAATTTATTATGAATCGAATTTTACGCTTTGTTTTTGTAGCAGCATTAACTGCTGTTAGTTCTTTATCTTTTGCCCAGAATACTGTGACTTTTGAGGCTGAAAAAATACAGGGGCCTTCGAAGGGAAAAAACATTAGTCTTACTAAAGACGGGGTTACTCTTACCTTGTCTGAGGGTGCGATGGATAATAAATATTCGTATCGTATCTATCAAAAGGAAACTTTGACTATCTCTTCGGAAAACAATAAAATGACAGAAATAGCAATGGAATGTGACACTTTTTAGAGAAAAAGAAAAGTAAGAAACAGTATTTAGCAGATGGATTTGCTAATAATATGGAGGGTGTTACTGTATCTGAAGATAAGATTCATGTTACATGGAAAGGTGATAATAGTATAGTAAAGTTCAATGCCTTAATTCATCAGGTACGTGTTAAGAAGATAACTGTTACTTTGAAGAGTGCCCCTGCAGGTATAAAGGAAATCCATAATAGTGAGGTAAATGAGAATACACCAATCTATAATCTTGCTGGTCAGCGTGTAAGCAAGGATTATAAAGGTGTAGTTATACAGAACGGTAAGAAGTTTGTTAGGAAATAGATAGGCTATCGTACTGTTGGGTAATTATCTTCTGTATAAAGTCGACCTTGATATCTGTCGATATGGAGGATACCATCTATGAATACCTCTCTTAATCTCTAATTGATAGATAAAGGGATTGTACAGGTGGTGTTGCTGCTCGATACATATAGTGTACATGTTGAATACCAACGATTTTGTTGTTCCCATATATTGATTGATAGAGGTCACGAAAGTAATAGGAGTATTTTTTTTCTCTCCTTTCCCTTCACCGAAAGGAGAGACATGATTAGTGAGGTTACCCCAATGAAGGTAGCCTCACCCCTGACTCCTCGTAGATTGTAATGGGGAGGAGAAGGTGAGCTTGCTTCTATAAGGTGGCTGATAAAAGGAGATAGGACGCTAAACATGTAGGAAGAAAAGATTGCTTTATTTCGGTAATCACGACCATCACTGTTTGGAGAGAGGATAGAGGGGAGCGAAGAAGAGGCCCTTCTTTATTCAAGAACATGCCCTTCTTGCCTATAGAAGACGCCCTTCTTGCCGCAAGAAGGGCGTCTTCTTGAAGGCTGTGTGTAATAGTCTGATTTATTGGATGTTATAAGCTCGTTTTAGTGAGATATGTCATTCCTATTTTGAAGGAGACAAACTCGATGATGTGTAATGGTTTTTTATGGTGATAATGCTACCATCGAGATGTGAGAGGAGCGTCTGAAACATCACTCGAGAAGTTGGGTGAGTAGGGTTAGTCTACCTAAAATGCCATGTAATATAATGGTAGGGTAGGAGCTGTAAATGGTTAGGAAAGGTTCTTACCTTTTCTATGCTAAGATGATATTGATTACTCATAAAGAGAAACCTCAGGTGCGTGTGCTAAGTAAAATAAGTCCAGCAGCGTAATCTCTTTAGTATAAGCGAATAACAAAGACCCTCTTTAACTCGCTCTATCATATAAAAAGCGCCAAAGAATAGACATACTCTTTGGCGCTTTAATCTTATCTTATCCTAAGTTTAGAACTCACTTGTAAAGTGGAAACGGATATGTTCAAAGTCTTGTTGTGCCATACTTAGCACGTAACCAGAGTCTGCGAGGAAGACATCACGTCCCTCAATATCCTTAGCCATATACTGGTATTTACGCTTCTTAAAGTTCTCTAACTCTGTCTCATCGTCAGCCTCAATCCAACAAGCTTTGTAGAGGTGTACTGGTTCCCAACGACACTTCGCATTGTATTCATGCTCCAATCGATACTGAATAACCTCAAACTGAAGCTGTCCAACGGTTCCCACGATACGACGGTTATTGAATTGATTGACGAAAGACTGTGCGACACCTTCATTCATCAACTGCTCTATACCTTTTTGGAACTGCTTAGACTTCATTGGATCATCGTTCTCAATATATTTGAAAAGTTCTGGAGAGAAACTTGGCAGACCACGGAAGTGGATGTTTTCTCCCTCAGTTAGTGTGTCACCAATCTTAAAGACACCACCACTATCAGGCAGACCAACGATGTCACCTGGGTAAGCCTCTTCTACAGTACTCTTGCGTTGTGCCATAAACTGAGTAGGGGAGGAGAAGCGCATCGTCTTCCCATTACGCACATGGAGGTAAGGTTGGTTGCGTTGGAACTTACCCGAACACACCTTACAGAAGGCAATACAACTGCGATGATTAGGGTCGATATTGGCTGTAATCTTAAAGATGAAGCCAGTAAACTTTGGTTCAGTAGGTTCAACAACACGTTCTTCAGCCTTAGTAGGACGAGGACTTGGGGCTATTTCAACGAAGCAATCGAGTAGTTCTTGTACACCAAAGTTATTCAATGCAGAGCCGAAGAACACTGGTGCAACCTCCGCACGACGATAAGCCTCGACGTCGAAATCTGGGTAAACACCATTGACTAACTCGAGGTCGTTGCGTAGCTGTTCGGCAAACTCAGCACCTACTTGCTCGTCCAAGTCATTCGAGTTGATGTCTACCTCAACCTTCTCGGTCACACGCTGTTTGTTTGGTGTGAAGAGGTTCAGCTGTTGCTCGTAGATATTATATACGCCCTTGAAGCGCTGTCCCTGTCCGATAGGCCATGAAAGCGGGCGTACACTAATCTTGAGTTCTTCCTCCAATTCGTCTAACACCTCGAATGGGTCGCGACCTTCACGGTCCATCTTATTGATAAAGATGATAACAGGTGTGTTACGCATACGGCACACCTCCATCAACTTACGTGTCTGTGCCTCCACACCCTTGGCTGAGTCAACAACGATGATAGCTGAGTCAACAGCTGTCAGAGTGCGATAGTATCTTCGGCAAAGTCCTGGTGACCAGGCGTATCAAGGATATTCACTTTATAATCTTTGTAGTCGAACTCCATCACAGAGGTCGATACAGAGATACCACGTTGCTTCTCGATATCCATCCAGTCAGACGTAGCCGTCTTACGTATCTTGTTGCTCTTCACCGCACCAGCAACCTGAATCTGACCACCGAAGAGAAGGAATTTCTCAGTCAAAGTAGTCTTACCGGCATCTGGGTGAGAGATAATGGCGAACGTTCGCCTGCGTTCTATTTCATTCATCTGTATTATGTTCTTTGGGAGTAAAAGTCTTGTCTACAGTTGGTTAAGCCGAAGCCAACTATTTTCCCTTTATGTTTTCAAGGAAGATGACGGCTTAACATTATCTCATCCAACTTATTTCTTCACTCCTATTGTTTGTCTTGTTCCTGTAAGCCTTTCATGCACTTCTTAAGAGAGTCAACCCAATATGGAATCTTTATGCCGAAGGTCTCTTTTATCTTAGTCTTGTCGAGGACCGAGTAAGCAGGACGTTTAACAGGAGAAGGGAACTCGTCGCTGTGGCAAGGAAGGATGTCACATGCTGTGTTACCTGCAAGTTCTGCAATCTTAATGGTGAAGTCATACCAGCTACATACACCCTCGTTAGAGAAATGATAGATACCATTATTCCCCTCATACTTGCGGTTCTCAACGATATCGAAGATGGCATCTGCTAAGTCGCCAGCATAGGTTGGTGTTCCGCACTGGTCGAAGACAACCTTCAACTGTGGTTTAGTAGCAGTGAGATTTATCATCGTTTTCACGAAGTTATGGCCGAACTCACTGTAAAGCCATGCCGTACGAAGAATAATATGGTTGACACCAGTAGCCTGAATCTTCTCTTCCCCATGTAGTTTTGTAAGGCCATAAACACCTGTAGGGGTACCCTTCATGTCCTCTTTGCAAGGAGTGTTGTAAGGGTCGCCACCGAAGACATAGTCAGTGCTGACATGAACGAGCAAGCCACCCACCTCTTTCATTGCCTTTGCGAGGTTCTCTGGGGCAACGGCGTTGAGTAGTTCAACAATCTCGCCAGCAGTCTCAGCTTTGTCTACATTGGTCCATGCAGCGCAGTTGATGATACATTCAACATTATTGTCATGTACCATCTTGCGGATATCCTCCAAATTAGTAATATCCAACTTAGTATATCCTTCACATACATCAGTGAAGATATAGTGGTCTTTACTCTGCTTAGAAACAAGCTGTATCTCGTTGCCAAGCTGTCCGTTAGCTCCTGTAACTAAAATATTCATACGCTATCTCCTTTATTCTTCGCCGAAGTCTAATCCTTCAGTCTTATCTTTTATGTAATAGTCTGATAACATACCAATGAAGGTTGTTATCTCGTTAAGTGCACGAGTTGTCTCTGGTGTAATCTCTTTCTTCTGCAGTCGAAGCATCATCACACCATAGAGAAGGTCGAAACAAGTCTCTATCTCGCTCTTTCCTAACTGTGCAGCAACGGTCTTCAGGCGTTCGTCATTCGTACGAGCCATCTTGTCTGCTGTGCGCTTAGTCTTACCTCTTAGTTCAACAATGAAAGGCAGAACGCGATAGTACTCAGCGGAATAGAAAGGAAACTTAGACGATTGCAGTAACTGTGCGTGTAGTTCTGTCAGGTCCTGCATGAGCACCTTATTAATCTGCAGATGTCCACCTTCACGGCAACCCTCTTGGTTCATCATACGAACAAGGTCGCCAAACCAGTCTTCCTCTTCCTCCTTTTGCTCGTCAGTATATTGGAATTGGTCGATATATTCTTTGCGGATTCGTGTCAATGAACAGCCGTATGCACGGATAGTATCTTCTATCTGCCACATGTAAAGCAGGTATTCTGCTATGCTCTTTTTTCTTAATTCCTTCGCTACAAACATAATTATCCTTTCTCCATTAATCCGTCAATAGTTGGTAAATGATAGAGATTAAACACTGTTCCCAAAAGCATAATGATAGAGAACAGGATGACGACAGCACCTATCACCTTATTTATAATAAGGATACCATTGACATCGAACTTCCCTCTAATCTTGTCTATCAGCCATGACAAACCATACCACCATAGCAACGCACCAGCTGGGACGCAGGCAAAACCAATAATCATCTCTAATGGACGATTAGGTTGTACGAATGCAAACTGTGCGTATGATGCAATGAAAAGAAAGATAATCAAGGGATTAGAAAGCGTTACTAAAAAGGCTGTAACACCATTGTGGAAGAGTGAACCCTTCTCTTTTCCGCTCTGGTGAGCTTCTTCATCGGGTCTGATTTGAAACAATATACACCGAAAAGCAGCAGTAACACGCTTCCTGAAATCTGTAAAATCAACTTGTAGGTTGGATTCTCTAAAGGAGCCATGATAAAGCTCATACCTAATCCAACAATCAAAGCATAGATTGTATCACTGATGGCAGCACCGATACCTGTTATAAAACCATACCAACGCCCCTTGTTCAAAGTGCGTTGTATACATAATATTCCAACTGGACCCATGGGAGCTGACGCTATAATACCAATGAGTAATCCCTTAAAGATGAAATCCAGTATATCTAATTGAATAGGAAATTGCATGCTTGTTATTTTGGGTGCAAAATTGCAAAAATAATACGAGATAAGCAAATTTACCTAACAAAACTTTGTGGTATTCTACTTTTTTCATAACTTTGCCCATAGTATATTCAAACTAAAAACTTATTATGTCATGGACGTAACAGAGCAGAAGCCAGTTGTAACTGGATTGGAAAAGCCATTTGTAATTGGCTTGGACTTAGGAGGAACAAATGCTGTATTCGGTGTCGTAGATCAGCGTGGTCAGGTACTTGCCACCAATTCTATTAAGACACAAGCTTATAAAACAGTCGACGATTTTGTAGAAGCAGGTGTAGAGGCAATACGTCCTCTCGTTGCTAAATATGGTGGAATAGGTCAGTTCCGTGCTATGGGTATTGGTGCACCTAATGGTAACTTCTATCGTGGAACGATTGAGTTTGCGCCAAACCTCTTATGGGGACACGATGGTGTTGTGCCATTGGGCGATATGTTCTCACAGAAGTTGGGTATTCCTGTTGGTCTTACCAATGATGCGAACGCTGCTGCTATCGGAGAGATGCAGTATGGTGTGGCACGTGGCTTGAAGGATTTCATCATGATTACCCTCGGTACAGGCGTAGGCTCAGGTATTGTTGTTAACGGTCAGATGGTTTACGGCTCTGATGGCTTTGCAGGTGAGTTGGGTCACGTGATTATGGTTCGTGGAGAGAAGGGGCGTACTTGTGGTTGTGGTCGTACAGGTTGTTTAGAGACTTACTGCTCTGCAACAGGTGTTGCTCGTACCGCTCGTGAGTTCTTGCAGAATAGCAAGGAAGACTCTTTGTTGCGTGAGTTGAAACCAGAAGATATTACTTCTTTGGATGTTTCTATTGCTGCTGGTCGTGGCGATGCACTTGCTAAACGTGTTTACGAGTTCACTGGTAATATGTTAGGTGAGGCTTGTGCTGACTTCGCAACTTTCTCTTCTCCAGAGGCTTTCATCTTCTTTGGTGGTCTAACTAAGGCTGGTGACTTGTTGATGGAACTATCATGCGTTCTTATAAGGAGCATGCTTTGGAAATCTTCAAGGACAAACCAAAGTTCTTGGTAAGTTCGCTTGACGACGCTGCAGCTGCCGTTCTTGGTGCTTCAGCTATTGGTTGGGAATTATAATATAAGGTATATAGTTTCGGCTTCTATTAGGTGGTGCGTATGGCTATCCGCTTAATAGAGTGTGAAACGAAATGTACATAATGTAAGGACAAACACCCTTGTCAGTTTTTCTATATTAATAGGTAGAACTGACTTACGAGGATGTTTGTCCTTTTCGTGTTTGTTATCCATATCTTTGTTTTCGTGTGATATATCTTTAGTGAGGGTATAGCTACGTTATAAAGAAGAGCAAGATAAAGGACAACTTATTGGTAGTAAGGATTTGTTCTACCACAAGTAAGTTTATAGAAGAGTCTACTTTTAGGGGTTCCTCCGAACATTAATCACTCTTTGTAGACTTTCTTTTTATAGTTTTTGTTTTGTGTTCTCGTTTTTTTAATCTAACTTTGCGAATACTTATAATACTTAGAAAGAAATAAAAAGGACAGAAGATGAAACAGGAAGACGACATCAAGAAAGCGATTGAAGTGATGAGAAAGGGTGGTATCATTCTTTACCCAACTGATACAGTGTGGGGTATAGGTTGCGATGCTACCAATGCTGAGGCCGTAGCAAAGGTTTATGCCTTGAAGCGCAGAGATGATTCGAAGGCTCTTATCTGCTTAGTTGATTCTGATAACCGACTTCAGCGTTATGTTCGCAATGTTCCTGATGTTGCTTGGCAGTTGATAGAAGCTGTTGAGAAACCAACAACATTGATTCTTGATGGTGCTGTAAACCTTGCTCCGAATTTGATTGCTGAGGATGGTTCTATCGGTATTCGCATAACAAAGGAGCCTTTCTCACATGAATTATGCTATCGTTTCCAGAAGGCTATTGTAAGTACGTCGGCTAATGTTAGCGGTGAACCTGCTGCACAAAACTATTGCGATATATCACAGGAGATACTTGATGGTGTTGACTATGTTTGTGAGTCAAGACGTCAAGAACATAAACCGCATACCCCATCCAGCATTATCAAATTGTCTGCTGATGGCGAAGTGAAAATCATAAGGAGATAATTGAATAGATAGGATGAAAGTGTCTGGTAGTCTGGGGGATATGTCTCGACTTGCTAATTGGCGGAAGAACCATGTATCCGATCGTCAACTGGTGTTAGTGTTGGCGTTTGCTATTGGTCTTCTTGCTTCATTAGCAGCGTACATTCTTCACTTTATTATCAAGTTGATAGAGGAATTGGTAACCTCTGGTTTCGATGTTGCAACGATTAACTGGCTCTATCTCATCTATCCAATCGTAGGTATTTGGCTGACAAGTCTATTTGTTAAGTATGTTGTACGTGATAATATCTCACATGGTATTACGCGTGTTCTCTATGCTATTTCTACGAAACAATCTCGTTTGAAAGCTCATAATACTTGGTCGTCTATCGTTGCTTCTGCTATTACGATTGGTTTTGGTGGTTCGGTAGGAGCAGAGGCACCTATTGTGTTGACGGGTTCAGCTATTGGTAGTAACCTCGGACGTATCTTTAATTTAGATAATCGCACACTCATGCTTCTTGTGGGTTGTGGTGCAACGGCGGCTGTATCTGGTATTTTCAAGGCTCCAATAGCAGGATTGGTATTTACATTGGAAGTGTTGATGGTCGATTTGACCATGGCTTCTCTTTTGCCGATATTGATTGCATCAGTGACGGCAACGTGTTTCTCCTATTTCTTCACAGGTGGTTCGTCAATGTTTCATTTCCAAATGGATAACATTTGGGGACTTGATCGCGTTCCACCGACAATCTTGTTAGGTATCGCTTGCGGTTTTGTATCACTCTACTTCATGCGCTTAATGTCATGGTGTGAGAATGGTTATGGGAAACTTTCTTCTAAGCCTTATCTGAAACTGCTTGTGGGTGGCTTGGTACTTTCTCCACTTATTTCCTCTTTCCCTCTCTCTATGGTGAAGGCTATGATAGTTTGAGATTGTTTATAGAAGGAAAGACAGAGGCTGACTGGATGCAAATCATGAGTGGTTCTATGTTTGCTGAAAAGTCAAATTTCTTACTGCTTTATGTGGGATTAGTTGTAATGACGAAGGTCTTTGCAACCAGTGCAACAAATGGTGCAGGCGGTTGTGGTGGAACCTTTGCGCCTTCTTTGTTTATCGGTGGCTTTGGTGGTTTCTTCTTTGCTCGTTTGGAATATGGAGCAACTTGGTGTTTATATTCCAGAGAAGAACTTTACACTCTATGGTATGGCAGCTGTGATGTCGGCTGTGATGCATGCACCTTTGACGGGTATCTTCCTGATTGCCGAACTAACAGGCGGTTATCAACTCTTCATCCCATTGATTATCGTGACTATCAGTTCTTATCTTACGATAAATATCTTCGAACATCATAGTATTTATGCTGTACGTTTGGCAAAGCAAGGTAAACTTCTCACACACCATACAGACAAGTCTATCCTTACTTTGATGAGCATGGATAAGATTATCGATCATGACTTTACATCTGTCGGACCGGATATGGAGATGGGAAAACTTATCCATGCTATCAGTTCCAGTCGCAATGATTATATTCCTGTGCTCGATGAGTCTCGTAAGTTATTAGGTGAGATTGATATTAACAATCTACGACATATTATCTTCCGTACTGAACTTTATCATCGTTTCATGTCAATCAGTTGATGTCACCGCCAGCAGCAATGCTCGGTGTCAACGATCCAATGGAGGATGTGATGAAGACCTTTGAACGTACGGGTGCACAGTATTTACCTGTTGTGAATATTGATAGCCAGTTGGTTGGCTATATCTCTCGAGCTCGCCTTTATAGTATGTATCGTCAGTTTGTAGCAGACTTTAGTGCAGAGTAAAATAGATATCTGCCGTCTCTTACTAATTATCTCACCTCTTGTTAAATTCCCAAAGATAATGAAAAAAGAAAATATACGTATTGTTTTCATGGGCACTCCAGAGTTTGCTGTGGAGTCGTTGAAAGCATTAGTTGAGAATGGATATAATGTTGTAGCTGTAGTCACACAGCCTGATAAACCTGTTGGACGTCATCAAGAACAGCTGCAGCCATCACCTGTGAAACTCTATGCACTTGAACATAACTTGCCTGTTTTGCAGCCTGTAAAGATGAAGGATGCAGATTTTATAGAAGAATTGCGTTCTTATAAAGCTGATATGCAGGTGGTTGTAGCCTTTCGTATGTTGCCGGAGATAGTGTGGAGTATGCCTCGCTTGGGTACGTTTAATGTACATGCAGCTTTGCTTCCGCAGTACCGTGGTGCTGCTCCTATCAACTGGGCGGTTATCAATGGTGAGACCGAAACAGGTGTGACGACCTTCTTTCTTGATAAGGATATTGATACTGGTCGCATTATCCTTCAAAAGCCGTTTGCTATTCCTGATACAGCTGATGTTGAGTATGTCTATGATGGCTTGATGGTTTTGGGTGCAAAGATTGCTATGGAAACAATTGATCTCATTGCATCTAAATTGCCTGAAGATAGTTTGGATAATGTTGATTTCTCTGCAGTTCTTGATGGCATAAGTGCTCCTCAAGTGTGTGAAGATGCTGAATTACATCATGCACCGAAGATATTCAAGGAAACATGCGAAATTAATTGGAACCAGTCTGCTAAGAAGGTTTATAACTTTGTGCGTGGACTCAGTCCTTATCCTGGCACTTGGAGTACACTCTGTTCTATTGAAGACAATGGAGTAAAGCCTTTGATTATGAAGGTTTATAAGACGGCTAAGTCTGACCGTACATCTGTAGGTACCCCTGGTACGCTCGTTGTAGAAAAGACCCGTCTCTATGTCAATACGTCTGATAACCTCTTGGAACTTCTTGATATTCAGTTGACTGGTAAGAAACGAATGGATGTTCGCTCATTCTTAAATGGGTTTAAGGATATAGAGAAATATCGTTTTTAGACAGAATGACATAAAGACATATTTCCTTTAATGACATATTTTGTTGTTTGAAAAGGAGTTAAGTATAGGCTATCAGACAGAGCTACATAAGATATCTTAACTCACAGCCTACACGTCCCATATTAAAATATGACATTAAAGTAATACGTCATTATGTCATTCTGTCTAAACTATTGCATTCAGTCTCATTCTGTCTTCCCTTAGAATATGTCATAAAAGTGATATGTTTTTATGTCATTCTGTCTTCCCTTAAATTATGTCATTAAAGTAATACGTCTTTATGTCATTCTGTCTAAACTCTTGTCTTTCTGTCTTCCCTTAGAATATGTCATTAAAGCAATATGTTTTATGTCATTCTGGCTTCATAAAAATATGTCATTAAAAAATATGTCTTTATGTCATTCTGTCTAAACTATTGCATTCTGTCTTGTTTTATAGTTTTACAGGCATTGTTATTTGTAGTTCTGTGAAGTCTGCCTTCGTTGCATGTGCATTAACGCTAAAGCCTAAAGTAAGATTCTTTAGCTTAGGGAAACTATAAAACACACCAACTTGTTCATGATAAGGTCTTTCCAATCCATTACGTGATTTATAACCCATGTGTCGGTAGAGGTAATAGCCTAAGCTGACACGAACAGACATGTTACCATAAAAGATCTCGTGACAACCTTCGATGCTAAGTGACCACGGACTATGCTTCTCTCCAGTGTATCCATGTTCTTTATCATGTTGTGCAACCCTACTAATATAATCTCCATAAAAAAGACCAAAGCCTACGCCAGATGCCCAGCGACGTGCATAACGATAGAGTAGGTGAGTATGGAAAGAATAGGCTCCGTAGAAAGCAAACTGCTCCTTACGATAGTCAGGATGTCCTTGTGGTGTTTCAAATTGTGTTTGTTGCCAATCCTCTATTAAGGTTTTACCACCTACTCCAAGTGTAAATTCTGTAAACCAATACTTTTGGAAGGGATTTTTAGGAAGTGTGTTCCCCTTTGCAACCTTTGTTGTTTCCTTCTCTGGTTCGTATACAATACCAAGGAATGGACCTAAATAGTTTGCACCTTTGTTGGGTCGTGCCATAGCCCCATTACTATGGTGTGCGAAGTCTAATCCAGCCTTTATGCTCCATTCCTTTGCTACCTTATATTGTCCGTACAGTCCTGCTGTGAAGAAGATATTAAGGTGTGAACCAATATATTCGTTGTCAATATTGTTCTCCTGGTTATATTTTAGCGAAGTATAGCCTACGCCAGTGCCTAAGTAATAGCCCCATTGCCAGTGCTTACTACGATAAAGCGGACGATTAAAGGTGCCATAGAGTGTCAGAAAGTTGCCTAATTTACTGGTGTAGTCTACTGGCTGTGCTTCTCCCCATGGATTGTCTTTATGCATTGTTGTCCCATGGTTGAAATTATAACGCAAGCCAATAGAGAAGGTTGGGTAGTTATAATCGCGTGCAAAATCATTCTCTGATGGTGTGATATTTAGTTGTGCAGCTATAGCATGCGTCTCTTTCGTCTTAGTCCAGATACGTGGCTCCTTATCTAAACATAAGGTTTGGGCAGGGATATAACGCATCTCTACCCCTGTTTGGGGTATAGCTATAGAATCATACTCCTCTGCAGAAGCAACTGCAGAGAGTAGTAAAAAAGGTATGAAAAGGAGTTTTCTCACTTGTCTTCAAACGGCATCAGAGCACCTGTATTCTGTAGCCAAGTGTTACTTCCAACATATTGTTTCGAGCATTCTTTAATAAATCCTTTGCTTCAGTGTCTCTTGCTAACTTTCTGAAGTATAGGTTGTAACGTGCTTCTATCTGCCATTGCTTCCATTCGTAACTAACACCAAGAGGAAGTGCTATATCACCTTTATAGATATAATCCTTGAGGTTGATATCTTCACCATTTTTCTTTTTAGCATGTGCACTGATAACATATCCAGTGTGTACTCCAGTAGTGAAACTCCATGGTAAATCTGCCCAAGGATACCAACGTACTATATAGTTAGTGTTGATATAATGCAAATTGACATTGTATGGACCATATTTTTGTATAATAGGGTTCCCATAGTCGTCTGTGGCGTTGATATTACGATAGATACCAGAACCTCCTTGGTGGCTATATTGCATTTCAACGTCTATTGCAAGGTTTTTAGCCACGAAGACTTCAACGTAGGCACCAGCAACAGCCCCCAACTTAAAATTGTTATCAACACCTAGGAGGTTTGATAAGTTTAATCCAACTTTCGGGGCTGCATATAAATCCCATACCGTATGTTCACCAGTTGGTTTAGTATCTTGAACAATGGCTTCTTTAACGTCTTGGTAGCCTTCTTTAACAACTTCGCCAATACGTTTTGTGGCATTTTTGTTTATTACCTGAGCCTGTCCGTTTGTCAATGCCCCTAAAAGGATGGCAGCAATCAATATAATCTTTTTCATTTTTTAGGATAACTGATTCTGATGCAAAGATAGTGATTTTTCTTCAAACCATTGATATCTTATGGCTTTTTCATACATATAAAGATACAGAATGCATGTTTAGACAGAATGACATAAAGACATATCTCTTAATGTTATACTAAATATAGGGCGTAGTTGAGAAATAGGTACGACATTATGTTTATTTTGTCTGTCTTTGTGTCATTCTTTCTCTGGTTAAAATATGTCCTTGAAGAATATGTCTTTGTGTCATTCTGTCTCTGGTTAAAATATGTCCTTGAAGAATATGTCTCTATGTCATTCTGTCTCCGCTTACAATATATCCTTAAAGAATATGTCTCTATGTCATTCTGTCTCCGCTTACAATATGCCCTTAAAGAATATGTCTCTATGTCATTCTGTCTCCGCTTACAATATGTCATTAAAGAATATGTCTCTATGTCATTCTGTCTGTGTTATGTACATTCTGTCTGTCTTTATGTCATTCTGTCTATATGATGTGTACTCTGTATGTCTGTATGTCTTTATGTTATTCTGTCTCCAATTAAAATATGTCATTGAAGAATATGTCTTTATGTCATTCTGTCTATGTGAAGTATACTCATTCTGTCTCTCCATTGCTTGTTAGTTCGAAAGGGGTTGGGGAATGAGGTTATTTTACATCGCATACTAACAAATATTCTATTAATATTCTTTCTTTTCTCATTTTTTTTATTTAATTTTGTACCCATAATAAAGGAAATTAGAACTATTAACAGAATGATTCTGCGAACGAAACCCATCTACTGAATTGACCAGCACAGTTTTTATTGTTTGAGCTAACGATCGTTACTGTATCATGTCTTTATGTTTTGCGTTTTCGTTCTTATGCGGAGGAACCGAGATAGTTGTCATCCTGCAGACGAATTATTGTCTGTAGGGAGGAGATGATTTTACCACTTTTATCTTAAATTACGTATTAGATGCTGAGTAATCAGTGGGTCGATAGACGATAACAGCTTGTCTCAATCGGTTACTTTCCGTATCCTTGTTTCTCTTTTCCTATCAAACCAAGATTATCTTAATATTATGTTTAACCAATGGATATAAAAGATTTTTTGATCTTAGATACTTTTCCAAAGCGTTATGAAGCTTGCTTCCTTGAGAATTGTGCAGTGAAAGAAGATTGTCTTCACCATTTATATTTCAAGTTACAACCAGCTTCCAATACATGGGGAGATGCAATCTTTCCCTCGGCACTTATGCCCGAAAACCTTATCAATGGTCGTTGCAGAATGTTTCATGCGAAGAGACTTGTCACTTGTTATGCAGGTTTCACTCATTTCTTCGACGAGGTAAGGCGCAAGGACTTACCTTCTCTCCGTAGTGAAGTCTATTCGTATTTCCGAGGACGTAGTAATTTCTATCGTTATGGTAATGCCGAAAGGGGGTACCTTTATACGCAGTCGATGGCAGACGATGTGAAAGCGTTATTTATGGAGTATGGCTATAACGAACCTAAATACGAACGGACATTCAAATCAATAGTCTTTTACGAGTAGGTATTGATACTGTCTTAATTTAATGTCCTATTCATTTAAGCATGATAAAAATGTTCTTATATTTTTGTCCGGCAGCTCCGGACAGTTTTTCCGACATCCCCGGACAATCATTCCGGCTACTCCGGACATGTTGTCCGGCGGCTTCGGACAATATGTCCGATAATATTTAGATACTCAAAATAATTAAAAATATCATTTAGTAACTAAGGGACATAATGACTTTAAATCAGCGTATTAATTGGATAGACTGGGCTAAGGTTTTTGCTATATATTTAGTAGCGTTAGGACACCTCTTAAGTAAAACAGGCAGAGAAGGATATATATTAAATTTTATATATTCCTTTCATATGCCATTTTTCTTTTTTATATCAGGTTATCTCTTTAAGATTAAAGAAAGTAACTTTCGTTCATTTCTAAAAGGGTCTATTCGTTCACTATTAGTTCCTTATGTATTACTAAATCTGATAGGTAATTTCTTTCTCATCCCAACTTGGGTGTTAGCAAAGCAATGGCCTATTGATCAGTTGTTTTATTTTATTACTGCGGACTGTCATGGAGAACCTGGCCCTACCTGGTTTTTAGTGTGCCTTTTTCAGGTTCGTCTTTTATCATATTTTATAGTACGGCAGACTCCTGTTTGGCGTTTGTTAGTTGTCTTGTTCTGTGTATTGATTGCTTATCTATTTCCTTTCCATCTATATTGGAGAATTGATACGGTGTTTATGGTTTTACCATTTTATATAGCAGGATATGAACTAAAAAGCAAGTTATCTTTTTTCTCTTCGAAGATATCCTTTTTTATTTTACTGCTCATTGTGTTGTTATCGACAATGATAATGGGTTATTCAAATGTATATTTACGTTTGTTTGGTGATTACCCATTGCTTTATTATCCTTATGCATTTGCAGGGATTTTTATGTTAATTAGCTTGTCGTTCATGTTTGATAAGTATAATTTTAAGTTTATTACAATATTATCAATAGGCACAATTGTGATAATGGGGCTTCATGGTATAGTCTTCTTATATGTGAAAACTATATTTAAGGATTTATTCTCTTTAGACTACATATTTCTCACATTCACTGGCAAATTACTTTTGTCAAGTATAAGTCTTTTGTTGTTATATTATCCAATTATTTGGATTCAGAAATATTTTCCTATTGTAATGGGAGGAAGAGGTCGTTATGGAAGGAAATAACAAAACGATAGCCAAAAACACTTTGATGTTGTATATGAGAGCTATTCTCATGATGGGAATAGGTCTTTATACCTCTCGTATTATCCTTAAAGTCTTAGGAATAACAGATTTTGGTATCTATAATGCTGTTGGAGGTATTATAGCTATGTTTGGTTTTATATCCTCTTCCTTGAGCAATGCAACTTCACGATTTATAACGATAGCTATTGGTCGTGGCGATCAAAACTATACTAATCGTACTTATGGAAATATAAAAGTAATGTACTATATCCTTTGCGTGGTTATAGTATTACTTGCAGAGACTGTTGGGCTTTGGTTCTTGTTTAATAAAATGACCATTCCTGCTGATAGAATGTCTGCCGCATTTTGGGTTTATCAATATTCGATCCTCTCTTCCGTCGTTGGTTTCATATCTGTGCCATATAATTCTGCTATCATTGCTCATGAGAGAATGTCAGCTTTTGCTTATATTTCTTTGCTTGATGCTACGTTAAAGTTAATTATCTGTTTTCTTTTACAGATGTCATCTTATGATAAGTTGATTGTGTATGCTACTTTGTTGTTTTTTGTAGGTGTCATAGATCGGATTATTTATGCAGTATATTGCAATAAACGCTTTGAAGAAGTTCATGCTCCAGCAAGAATTGATAAAGAACAGTTAAGGGAGATCTTAACAATGTCTGGATGGTCTTTAAGTGGAAACTTGTTTTGGATTTTGAATACGCAAGGAGTAAATCTTATCTTGAATGTTTTCTTTGGCCCTGTTGTTAATGCAGCTCGAGGAATTGCGATGCAGGTGCAAGGGGTTATGGGACAGTTTGTCACAAATTTTCAAACAGCAATTAATCCGCAGATTACAAAAAGTTATGCTAATGTAGAATATGATAGAATGCACTCTTTACTCCATTTAAGTAGTAAGTTCTCTTATTTTCTAATGCTATTAATGAGTGTGCCTGTCTTTATAGAAGCACCTATTATATTGAAGTGGTGGTTAGGGACTATTCCTGATAATACTATTGTTTATCTAAGAATTATATTGTTATATTCTGTTTTTACAACGTTAGCTAATCCTTTATGGATTGCAGTGTTAGCCACTGGTAAACTTAAGAAATATCAACTATGGGATAATACGGTACAAGCACTTGTTCTACCAATTTCGTATATTGCATTTAAGTTCTTTCATGCAGCCTCATATTGGGTCTTTATTATATTACTTGTTGCTGAAATTGTTGAGATTTGTTCGTGTATGGGTTGTTTTACCACTAATAAATCATAAGTATTTAGATTATATTCGTGAGGTTGTTATCCCCTTAGTATTAGTGTCTTTTATTGCCCCATTGGTTCCTGTGGCCTTGTCCAATTATTTAAGTATTAATGAGGTGGTTGAATTTTTTATGATTTCTGTTATTTCTGTGTTAAGCTCTTTATTATTCATTTGGTTGTTGGGGATGAAACGTTCAGAGCGAGTTTATTTTGTAGAGTTTCTTAAAAAAAGGTATAAAAAGTAAGTAATATGACACCAAAGATTTTAGCATTATATTTACCTCAGTATTTCCCATTTCGCGAAAATGACGAATGGTGGGGTAAAGGGTTTACTGAATGGACTAATGTAGGTAAAGCTAAACCATTATGGAAGGGACATTATCAGCCTAAAGTTCCAGCAGACTTAGGTTATTATGATCTTCGTGTGCCTGAGGTCCGTGAGCAGCAGGCTGAATTGGCACGAAAAGCTGGTGTCACAGGTTTTTTGTATTGGCATTATTGGTTTGGGAACGGGAAACGTTTAATGGAACGTGTTTTTCAAGAGGTTCTTGAGACAGGTAAGCCAGATTTCCCTTTTGCGTTAGCATGGGCAAACCATTCTTGGGACAAGAAAGACTGGGAAGGAGGAAGACTTCATGACATTATGTTAATGGAACAGACCTATCCTGGGGAAGAAGATGCAAGACAGCATTTTGAGTTCTTATTAAAAGCATTTAAGGATGAACGTTATATAAAGGTTGATGGTTGTCCGTTCTTGTATATATTTAAGCCGGACGAAGTGCCATCAACTTATTTACGTTGGTTCAGACAATGGGCACAAGAAGCTGGCTTTAAGGATTTATATTTAGTAGCTAATGTGTGGGGAAAGAATACATTAGAACATTATCAGACAATGGGGTATCAGGCTGTTGTTGAAAATAATATGCTTGATTTGTTACAAACAAAATATTCACAGATGCCTAAATATAAGGAATTTCTATATCGTGCTTATAGGAGATGCTCTCAAACTTTGAGTGGAAAGTCCAGAGGGGCTATGAATTATAGAGAGTTTGCTTCTAAGGTTATTACTGATGAATGTAAGAATCGTTATGTTATTCCCGAAATATTTCCTAATTGGGATCATAGTCCACGTAGCGGTAGAGCTGCCACAGCAATATTCTATAATGAAGACCCCAACTCCTTCTATGAAATGGCGTGTGATGCATTGAAAGCAATTAAAGATAAACCTTCTGAAGAACAGATTATCATTCTTAAATCATGGAATGAATGGGGAGAAGGCAACTATATGGAACCTGATATGAGATATGGACATGGTTACATAGAGGCATTACGAAAGCTGTGGATAAGTTTAAGTAAATTTATGTAAAAAACTATGGAGTGCGCTATTTCTATTATTGTTCCAATATATAAAGCAGAAAAATATCTTCGTAAGTGCATAGATGGCATATTACAACAATCTTTTACGGATTTTCAACTTATATTAGTTGACGATGGAAGCCCAGATAAGTCTGGGGAAATCTGTGATGAATATGCCTCTAAGGATTCTCGTATAGAAGTTATTCATAAGAGAAACGGAGGACTTACTTCTGCACGTAAATGTGGAGTTGAACATGCAAAAGGGATGTATTCGATTCAAATAGATCCAGATGATTGGGTTGAAACTTCTTTGCTTGAAGATTTGTATCAGAAGGCTATTAAAGAAGATGCTGACATGGTGATTTGTGACTTCTGGGAGCATTGTGATGGGAATACTGTATATTCAAAACAAGAGCCAAAGTCCCTTGAACATACGGAAGTTATGAAAGAAATGTTTTCAACTCTGAAAGGCACCATGTGGAATAAGCTTATCAGAACTTCATGTTATAAGCAATGTAACATTCAGTTCTATGAAGATTTAGTACTGATAGAGGATTTATTCTTGATGTTTCAATTCCTACTCCATCCACTCAAAGTGGCTTACGTTCCTAAGGCATTATATCACTATGAAAGAAATACAAATCCTAATAGTTTAACAATGGCTCATGGCGAGCGCTTCAAAGGGTATGCAGATGGTATATGTAAACACTTTAGAGAATTACTAAAGCCATATCCTGAGTTTTGGAATTTATGGGTAGAAAAAGAAATGCCTTGGATAGCGTATCTAACATTATATTATGATGCTTTTAATAAAAAGCGTTATTCATACGAATTCTCATGTCTTAAAAATGTACTGACTAAAAAAACAAATGACAGATTGATACGACTTGCCTTATATAATTATTCAATCGCTTCTTGGTTAATAAACGTCAAAAGAAAATGTTCGAAAATGAGGGTATGGATTTTTTAAAAAGAGATTGATAATGAAGCCACATGAGGCGTATGAAGAAGATTTTTGGATCTTTTTTAGTGTAGGCGCAGAAATGTAATAGGACATTTTAAACTTTGCAAAAGGCTGTAATAGGTCTTAAGTTTTCTACGGTAATAGCCAAAACGCATAAGTTCTTAAATATAAATAAGCAAATAAAGTATAGGTAAAGATAAGTTTAATATAATCGTTCTAAAATAATATAGCATTCTATTTTAAATTAATTCAAATGATGCGTTTGTAAAAAACAGACATTATCTGTATAAGTAATGACTCTACATTTATTTCTGTTATGGAAGAAATCACTTTATATTATCTATTAAATGATTAAGAAAAAAACTTTTAAATGTGCTAGTATAATTAGCATTGAATATCTAATTTTTATTATTTGTATGAAGATTTTGTATGATTATCAAGCTTTTTCATGGCAAAAATTTGGAGGTGTTTCCAATTGTTTTGTAAAGCTTATGACAAATTTACCGAAGACAACAACTTTCGATATAGCTATCCGTGAGACGGATAATATTCATCTTTTAGATGAAAATATAGATGGTATAATACCTTGTAAGCATCCAGGAAATCGGTTTCTCACGAAAAGTTTTTTCCCAGGGAAATACAGGATTTATAAGTATTTTACAAAGCTTTTCCCGACGTTTACAACTGATGGCGTTAATGAATTGGTGGCTAAAGAAAAACTTAGGAAGGGGGATTTTGATATCTTTCACCCAACTTTTTTCGATAATTATTTTTTGAAATATATTTGCAAGAAGCCTTTTGTTTTAACAATTCATGATATGATACCTGAATTAGTATATGAGACACAACGAGACCCCCAAATAGAGGCGAAGCGAGTATTAGCTACAAAAGCTGCACATATAATTGCTATTTCTAATCAGACTAAAAAAGATATTATTAAGGTTTTAAAAGTACCAGAAAATAAAATCTCTGTTGTATATCATGGTGCACCAACCATTCCAGATAATTTAGACTCTTTTAATTTTGAATTTAATTACCTTTTGTTTGTAGGTGGTCGTCGTCAACCTTATAAAAATTTTATTCCGATGCTTAAAAGTATTGCCAGTGTTCTTTTAAAACATAAAGATTTAAAACTGGTATGTACAGGAGAGAAATTTAATAAGGATGAACTTCAACTGATAAAATTCTTAAAACTAGAAGAAAAAGTTACACATTATTTTTGTGATGACATAGGCATGATGAAATTGTATAAAGGTGCAAAAGCTTTTATATTTCCTTCATTATATGAGGGCTTTGGGATCCCAATTTTAGAAGCTTATGCTACAGATTGTCCTTTGATTCTGAATAAAAAAAGTTGCTTTCCTGAGATTGCAGGGGATGCTGCAGTTTATTTCAAATTAGATAATAAAAATAACGATCTGAACATAATATTAGAGGACTTTTTGTCTTGGGACACAAATAAAATAGATTTTCTTATAAAAAAACAACGAGAGCGTGTAAAATTATTTACATGGGAAAAGGCTGCTATTGATTTGAATAAGGTTTATCAAAAAGTATTGAATATTAAATAAGGGTCATGTTGCTATCTATCATTATCCCTTTATATAATGCGGAGCACTTTATTATTAAGTGCCTTGAAAGTTGTTATATGCAAGGACTGGCTGAAAGTGAATTTGAAATAATAGTAGTTAATGATGGATCAACTGATAGATCACTGGATGTTGTTAAAGGATATCTTAAATCAAAGACTAATATTAGACTTTATACACAAAAGAATTTAGGGCAAGGGGCCGCTCGAAATTTTGGGCTTAAGCAGGCACTAGGGAAATATATATTGTTCCTTGATTCTGATGATTTCCTATTATCAAATTCTATAAGTAAAATATTGGAGATTGCAGAAAGTACATCTTGTGAGGTCATGAATTTTCTTATGGAGGTAGAGCTTCCTGATGGTAATATAGAAGTTGGATATTCATATAAATATGATTTACATAAAATATATTCAGGTGAAGAATTGTTATTGCACAATAATATAAATGTTGGGACTGCCTGTTCTTCTCTATATAAAAAAGATTTCATTTTACAAAATGACATTTTTTTTCCAACTGACATGAAACACGAAGATGTGTTTTTCTCTTATCAAGTTTATACCTTTGCTTCAAAAATCTTTTTCTCTAGTATACATGCATATTATTATTGTTGGCATGCAAATTCTACTGACCGAAGTGTAGAGCCCCAAAAACTAAGGATATTACAGATGAGTGAAATTAGTCTGGCTTTTTATCTTAATAAGTTAAGTTCGGATCAACGTGTAAAAAGAGAAATTAGTAATTACTTAAAGAAAGCCAGTAACTCTACATTGATCTCTTTATTATTGGCTATTTTCAAGAAGGAATCGGTGTTAACCAAGAAAGAATTTAAAAAAGAATGTATGCATAGAAGCTTGTATCCTTTAAAAGGAAGAGCCCTTTCATGGAAAACAACAAGTATTTTATACATATCTAAAGTAATATTAGCATTCTCATGAAAAAGATTTATATAAAAGATAGGAAGAGGAGGAAGTCAGAGTTCCAATTTTTTATGCACGATTTTGTTGATGCATGTTGTGAAATAGGCTTTGTAAAAAAAACAGATTTATTTCCCTCATATTCTTGGCATATAAGAGCTGTCTTGAGAGAAATATTGTTTTTTTTATATCGTTTAGTTTATTGCAGTTTACCTCATGCCTTTAAAAGAAAAGAAGCTTTAATCGTTACGGCAAATGGTGTTACGCTATTAGATAATGCTTTCCCTTACTATGGGAAATATGAAATTGTACCAATGTTATGGGACGTATGGCCTTCTACTTGGGAAAGAATGTATAAAAGTTTTTATGTATTAGATGTGAAAACTGTTTTTACGACAAGTCATCAAGTCGAAGATATGATAAATCGTAACACAGATATCCATGCACATTGGATACCTGAAGGTATAAACCCTAAAAATTATAAAAATGATCTCCAGTTAAAAGAGAGAAAGTACGATATATTTGAGATGGGGAGGCGGTTTGAGAAATATCATAAAATTATAGAATTAGTAGACGAAGAAAATGAATTAACTATGGCCAGCCCCAGTAATTTAAATAAAAATGGGACATTAAATGAAAAAAAAATTGCTTATACAAATGATGAGTTGTATGACATAATGTCTAAGACTAAAATAATGGTCTGCTTTCCGCAATGTGACACTAATCCAGATAGAGCGGGTAATATTGAGACTCTTACCATTAGATATTGGGAGGCTATGTTATCAGGCTGTATTATAATAGGTCGTGCCCCGAATGAATTGATAAATCTTATAGGTTATAACCCTGTTTTAGAGGTTGATTGGGAGCGTGCACAAGGACAATTAGAAGAAATCTTTTCTTGTATAGAGAACTTTCAGCCATTAGTTGATAAAAACTATAAGATTGCGCAGAAATATGCGCCATGGAAAAGTAGAATGACTTTTTTTATACAAAAATTAAGAGAAGAAGGATATGAGCTGGTGTAATAAACAAATAAATTATACTGTAGTGATTCTTTCACCAGTGTAAAATTCTTATGTTGGAGCAGTAACATACTTTCTGTTTAATTTTCAGTTATTATAGTTCTATGTGTTTGAACTGCATGCTTATTATACTTTAAAAGTTGATCTGATATTCTCTACAGGATTTCATACAATGTCTCTTTTGGTTTGCTTTGAAAAATTTTTCGTTTTAGGAATTTTTTTATGATGTGTTTAAAAAAATAAGATTATACACTTGGAATAAGTTATTTGAAAAAAATGTAATCTCTAAAAAGTATCATCATGAGATATAAAGAGTGTTTGGATTATATAAGAAGTGATTATTATCGCATAACAGGGAGATGGGATGTAGGAATTTAGAATGTGGTTGTCAACACTTTTTGATGGTGGATTCCAATTTCTATTTTGGCTACGTTTGTCTAATTATAATAATATTATATTAGGAAATATTGCTCGGTTATTTTATCAGATTATAGGCCTTATTATGCATATTTCTATACCTCGCCAAACGCAAATTGGTTATGGATTGAGAATAGTACATAATGGACCAATAGTTATAAATGTCTCCGCGATTATAGGTGACAATGTTGATATTTATCAAAATACCACTATTGGAAGTATGTTTTTAAAAGCTGCTCAGATAGGAAATAATGTTTATATAGGTCCATCTGTTTGTATAGTCGAGGATGTAAAAATAGGAGATGGAGTAACAATAGGAGCAGGTTCTGTAATTGTAAAAGACGTTGAGGCTGGAACAACTGTTGCTGGGAATCCTGCAAAAGTCATCTCACATAAGGAACCGGGACGCCTCGTTTGGAGAAGATGGAATCGTGAATGGAATAAATATAATAAAAAATGAATCCACAAATATCTGTTATTGTTCCTGTATATAATGGAGAGCGTTATCTCCATGAGTGTATAGATAGTATTCTTAATCAAAGTTTCACAGACTTTGAGTTAATATTAATTGATGATGGCAGTAAAGATGGCTCTGCCCATATATGCGATGATTACGCAAAGAAAGACCAAAGGGTGCGAGTTATACATAAACAAAATGAAGGTATAAATGCTACTCGAAGACGTGGAGTTCTTGAAGCTAATGGCATGTGGATTAATTTGTGATAATGACGATTCATTACCGCAGGATTCCTTAGAAAATTTATATCGTCTTACAGAGGACACAGACATCGTAATTGGTTTTCCAGATACTCCTAATTATCGTAGAGAATTATCACTTGATGATTGTCGTCGTAATATGATTACAGCAAAGCTTCTCCCTCCGACACCATGGGCTAAACTATATCGTCGTTCATTATTGACAGATGATATTTTTGATTTTCCTCGGGAAGTAGACGGAGAAGAAGATATGATAATGAATATTCGTTTAATGTTCAAGATTACTCGTGCACCACATATTTGTTTTAAGAAGGTGTATAATTTCCGACGTAATACAGCTAGTGTCTCTCACACGAAAAAGGCTTCCTTAGAACATGAGGAGATTTTTGATAAGATAAGGGCTATATCTATTCCTTCTGATGTAATCTCTTGTTATATGTCAGAGATTTTGTGGAGTAGATTGAATGGCCTTGTTGGTATTGCATTTAATAATCCAGAGTCTATTGTTGAATGGGAACATCCTTATCTTGTCCAGCTTAAGAGTGATATAAAAAGATATCAATATAAGCTAAATCTTCAACAATGGCTAATGGTACATATTCGCACAAAAAAAATATTAAAGCTTTGTGCTTTCATGATTATGGTAAAGAATTTCATTAGATATCGTTTAGGGCTTAATAACTAATTGTATTTTTATGAGATTGACTTTAATATCCTTATCCACTCCTACATTTAATAATTGTCGTGCAGCGAGTGCTTTACCTTATCATTTGATATCTTCAGTAAAGAAATCTTTTTCAGCTTCGATCAATGTATATAGCTATAATATTAATGAATTAGATACAGCCCAGATAGAGCAAGTAGAAAAAGAACTGAATATAACAATTCATCTGTTGGATAAACCCAAGTGGTTAAAATTGATGATGATGTTACATTTAGTTTTTCTTCGAGTTTTCTTGAAATATCCGCTGTATAGTTATTGTAGTTTACCCCAAAGACATATTGATTCTATTAAAAGTACTGACTCTGATGTTATTTGGATTTATGGTGAAGAGTTAGCTAATCATTCTAAATATTTTGAAGGTTCAAAATGTATAGTAACTATGCCTGATTGTGAATCTCTTTATTATTATAGGATGCTTCGGCAGCCTTGGGCAACTATGAGGTTATTGCAGATATTGAAGTATGCATTTGCATACTGGCAGTACAAGAGTTTAGAGAGGCTTTTCTGTGAGAAAGATGTAATATATCATTTTGTTGGTAAGGAAGATGCGGATTTTTTTAAGTCGATGAACGGTCAAGCTAATTCTTTATTTATGCGCCATCCTTTATATGCATATAATAGCGAAAAGACTATAAAGTTCCATCAACCAAAGATAAAATTATTATTTACAGGTAGATACGATTTTTATTGTCAGCATGGAAGTGACGATTTTTTGTCAGAACTTGAGAAAAATTGTAATGGTTTATCTTCTTATTTTGAAATAACTTTTTTAGGAAAAGGATGGGAGATTTGGAGTAAAAAACTTCATAAAGTAGGATTTCAGTCTCAGCACATTTCTTTTGCACCAGATTATATAGCAGAATTACAAAATCACGATATACAAGTTAATGCTATAGATGTAGGTACTGGTACGAAAGGTAAGGTGTTAGACGGGATAGCAAATGGTTTGTTAATCGTTGGTACACCATACGCATTAGAGAATATATCTGTTAAGAATGGAGACTCGTGTGTTATGGTTTCTAATGGTATCGAATTCATTCAATCTCTTTATATTATAAAGAACAATGTTTCTCTCTATGAAAGTATTGCTAAAAAAGGGCAAGAGAAAGTCCTGTTAGAGCATAATACAAAGACTATAGCTAGAAATCTTTTTGGGAATTATAAATAAAAAAATAATTTATGTGGTTGTATCTTCTAATTTTCTTTATACCAGTTTTTTTCTTCCTATCTACTAACCCAGGAAGGAATCAACATAGTTCATTTTTGTTCCTGCTTCTTTTAGGCTTATCTCTTTTCGTGGGCTTTTCAGATATGTTTGGCGGTTACGACAGATATATTTATGGGGAAATTTTTGATAATCTTGCTGATGTAACAACGAGAAAAGGAGATTACTCAGATTCTCTCTATTATTATTCTTATAGTAGTGAGGTTGGTTATACTTTTCTAAATGTACTAATATCTTTTTTTACAGAGAATCGTTATATTTTCATCTTAATAATCACATTGATTATTTATATCTGCTTATTTATATCTCTAAGAAAGTATACGGAAAATTATCCTTTAGCTGTAGTCTTATTTATGGGGTTATGGTTTTTCTTTACATTTACCTATTTGAGACAAGTGCTTGCTGCAACAATTGTATGGTTAAGTATTCAGTATGTTGTTGAACGTAAGTTTTGGAAATTCTTGGTAGTCTTTCTTATAGGATTCTCTATGCATAATTCTGCTATTATTTTCTTTCCTCTGTATTTTATACCATTAAAAAAATTCTCACCAAAATTAATAGTAGGAGTTATGCTGTTTTTACTATTGTTAGGACTATCTCCTTTACCTAACTCACTTTTTGAAGTATACGAGAGTAGTTCTATTGTTGAACGGCATGCAGAGTATAATGCAAGTGGAGGCTTAAGAGTTGCATATATTTTAGAAGCATTCTTCTTTTTATATCTTATATTGAAGAACTACAAAAATATTCCTAATGATAAGCAACATGTTGTTTTGTTGAATATGGCACTTGTTTTCTGTGGTATTTTATTACTTTTTGTACGTTCTGAGAATGGTGGTCGTTTGAGTTGGTATTATATGATCGGTATAATCGCAACGATAACATCTATTTGTACTTATAAAACAAATATACAGAATAAGATTCCTATTTTTCTTATAGGGCTGAGTCTATTTCTTTATATACGAATTTATACAGGATGGCAGGTTTATCTTAATTTATATCCTTATAAAACATTCTTTACAAATGGTGTTAGAGTTGGAGATTATAGTTGGGAAAAATTATGAATACAATCATGAATACGATAATGATAAATTTTGTCGTAAGGCTTTTCGTTTTTTACCAAATTTGTAATATAATTTATGGACAAAATAAAGGAGAGATATTCAAACTTTGAATTGCTTAGAATTGTTGCGATGATTTTGGTTCTAATAGTTCATGTACTTATATGTCTACCTCGCCCTACGACTGCTTTTGTTATAGCTGAACCTTTTAAAGCAATAAGTTTCTATTTTACAGATGCAATTTCTATAATTTGTGTTAATGTCTTTATTCTTATTTCCGGATGGTTCGGTATAAATTTAAGACTGCAAAGACTAAGTATACTTTTGTTTCAAGTTTTTTTCTTTGCAATTGTAATTTGGGGAGTACTTGTTTTTATTGAACCTAGTAAGTATATGAATTTGCAGAGCTTAACAACGGTCTTAATGCTAAATGGTAGTGACTATTGGTTTATCAAAGCTTATTTGGGTCTTTATTTTTTATCGCCTATTTTAAATGTCTTTGTGGAAAAAGTGGATCAAAAGTATTATCGTGATATTTTGATACTACTTTATATTTTCCAAACTATTTATGGATGGTTCAGTATTGATGGAGCAGCATGGATAGCAGGTGGATACTCTGCTTTTTCTTTTATTTGTCTTTATCTTTTAGGTAGATATTTAAAAAAATATGGCGATACTATTAATGTAGGAAGATATTTTAGAATTTGTTCCCTCTCAAAAGGAAATCTATTGCTATTATTTTCAAGTATTGTTTTTCTTCTAACCTTTTTAGCGTATACGGTTACATATTTAGGAATCCCAATAGAAGGGCGTTTGTTTACTTATACAAATCCGCTTGTTATATTAGAATCTATTGTTTTAGTTTTATTATTTAGCAAAATTAAATTTAAAAGTTCTATCATAAATCGAATTGCTTTCTCATGTTTAGCAATTTATTTGTTGCATGGAAACGAACTTATCTTGCGTCCTTATTATGGTAAGTGGATTGCTCAGTGGTATAGTTGTGAGACAACGACAAACTTTGTTATGAGAACCTTGTTTTTAATCTTTGTTGTGTTTATAATGGCTATATCTTTGGATCAGATTCGTCTTGTTTTAAGCAAGATAATATTTTCAAAGAGTAAATGTGTTTGATATGATTGATATATTAATTAGTGTCTTTACTCCCACATATAATCGTGCAGACCTTTTGCGTCGTTTATATGACACTTTAATTCTTCAAACATATAAGAATTTTGAATGGATTATAGTAGATGATGGTTCTAAGGATAATACTAAAGACGTTGTTATTTCTTTTGTAAAGGAAGGGAAAATAAATATACATTATGTACAGCAAAAGAATGGCGGAAAGCATAGGGCTATTAATACTGGCGTTGGATTATCTAAAGGAGAACTTTTCTTTATTTTAGACAGTGATGATATCCTTCCTAATAATGCTTTAGAACTGGTAGTTGAAACTTATCAACCTATTAAACATGATATATCTTTTGCTGGTGTGTCAGGCATAGATGGATATTTTGATGGACGTATAATAGGTAGTGGGCTTCCTGATGACTCTATAGATTGCAATTCTGTTGATATTCGATATAAGTTTCATGTAACAGGAGATATGAAAGAAGTCTTTCGTACTTCTGTAATGAAAGAGTTCCCCTTCCCAGATATAGAAGGAGAAAAGTTTTGTCCAGAGGCTTTGGTGTGGAATCGTATCGCAAAAAAATATAAGTTACGTTATTTCAATAAGATAATATACAAGGTAGAGTATCAACCAGAAGGATTAACTTCTAATATAGTTAAAGTTAGGATGAAAAGTCCAATTACCTCTATGATGTGTTACGCAGAGATGTTAGATCTTAACATTCCCTTTAAAGATAAGATGAAAGCTGCCATTAACTATTGGAGATTTCGTTTGTGTTATAATGGAAATGATAGTTATCCAAAGTTATCTGGACTATGGAATGCAGTTGCACCTTTAGGTTGGTTGATGCATTTGAAAGATAAGCGTGTAAATAAAAGATAGTTAAGAGGAATCTATAATTCATAACATCCCTGTATATATGTGTTAAACTGGAATGTTAGTCCTATATTTGGTTCCAAGCATACTAACACTGAAAATGCTATATGATTATGTGACTTCTCTGGAACAGAGTTATCATTACTATAGCGTAGGTTTTTCGGTTTTGCTGTCATTCATGTCATTTTAAAATAAAGCATAAACTGGTGAACATCAACTCCCTATGATGAAATGTTAAAAGTGACAGCAAACACATTTTAAACTTTCTGTGGTATTTGTGGAATACTTTTGAAGATTATCTGGCATTATAGAATAAAAGAAATAGGATAATGAGGATATTACAAGTCATTACTTCTTTAGAGATGGGTGGGGCAGAAACGTTGGTAGTTAATTTGATACCAAGGTTGCAGGCTTTGGGGAATACTGTGGATTTATGTATCTTTAATGGAAAAGAAACACCATTGACTCAGAGATTAAGGAAAGAGAGTCCACAGACAAAGATATTTGCATTAGGTCATGGAGTTTATAATCCGCTCTATATATTAAAGTTAATAAAGATAATGAAGAATTATGATATTGTTCATACGCATAATTCGTCACCACAACTCTTTGTAGCAATTGCCAGTTTATTTAGTCATACGAATCTTGTTTCTACAGAACATAATACTTCTAATCGGAAGAGAAATTGGATGTGGTACCGCCCGATAGAAAGTTGGATGTATGGTAGGTATAATCATGTAATATGTATTAGTAAGATAGCAGAAGAAAAATTAAGAGAATATATGGGAGGGGATTGGCTTGTCAAATCATCAAATAAGTACAAGTCAATTACCACAATAAATAATGGAATTGATGTCAATACAATATCAGAAGCTGAACCATGTAAAGAGTTGTTAGATTTAAAAGAAAGTCGTAAGTCTATCTTGATGGTGGCTGGATTTCGTAAGCAAAAGAACCAAGATACTATTATTAGGGCTTTAACCTTATTAGACAAAGAAAAACATGAAGTTTGGTTTGCTGGTATAGGTGAACGAATGGAAGAAGTAAAACAATTAGCTCTGTCTTTAGGTGTTAGTGACCGAGTGAGATTCTTAGGCTTACGTACTGATATACCAAATGTTCTGAGAGCAGCAGATGTTATCGTGATGTCTTCTCATTGGGAAGGATTGAGTCTTAGTAATGTAGAGGGGATGAGTGCACATAAGCCATTTATAGCCTCTGATGTTAATGGTTTGAAAGAAGTTACTAAGGGATATGGTTTACTTTTCCCACATGAGGATGCAAAGGCATTGGCTGAAGAAATTAATCATTTAGCAAGTGATGAAGCATATTATAATGAGATAGCTGAACGCTGTTACAATAGAGCCTTAGAGTTTGATATTTCAAACGGTTAATGGGTATAATAATATTTATAATGAAATATAATAATAAAAACATACTCCATGTTGTAAATATTTACTTTGTACTTCCTTATTTTATAGGAGGGCAATTTAAGTACTTTAAAGAGAAGGGATATCGTTTCCACGTTGTGTGTTCGGCGTCAGAATACTTGGATGCTTATGCCAAGGATAATGATTTTGATTATCGTGTAATGCCTGTTTTGAGATCTATTAATATTCTTCAAGATTTTAAGACTATTGTTGGTATTTGTCGATATATCAAAGAAAAGGAAATAGGGATTGTTGTTGGACACACGCCTAAGGGTGGTTTGTTGTCGATGATAGCTGGATGGTTAATGAGGGTGCCGAATCGTATTTATTTTCGTCATGGTCTTGTCTATCAAACTTCACATGGGTTGAAACGTTTTATCCTTATGAGTGTAGATCGGTTAGCATCCCTTTGTGCGACCAAGATAGTATGTGTGTCTCCTTCTGTATTACAACACTCTGTAGAGGATCATTTAGCGCCCGCAGCCAAGCAATTAATTCTTCATAAAGGGACGTGCTGTGGTATTGATACCGAAGGGGAAGTTTAATCCAGATAATATTGATACAGCTAAGCTATCTTCTATGAGAAGAAAGTGGGGCATTGATACTAACGATTGGGTGATAGGGTATTCCGGTCGTTTAGTGAAAGACAAAGGAATTATTGAATTGGTAAGAGCTTTTCGTAAGGTAAAGAAAGATAATCCTCATTACAAACTTCTTCTTGTTGGAATGTTTGAAGTTCGAGATGCGCTTCCTGATGATGTTCAAGAAGATATAAAGAAAGATACTCAGATAATATGGACTGACTTTCAGAATTGTGATATGGAGTATTTTTACGCAATGATGAATGTCTATGTCCTTGCATCTTATCGTGAGGGATTTCCTACAGGTGTTTTGGAGGCTCAGTCAATGAAGGTCCCTGTTATTACAACTCATGCAACAGGATGCTGTGATTCTATACTTGAAAATGAGACAGGATTGTTTGTAGGACATGATGTAGACCAGTTGGCTGCAGCTATTCGTCGTATTCACAATGGAGAAACAAGTATAGATGGGGTAAAGGCACGCAAGTGGGTTCGTGATAACTTTGAGAATCATATTGTTTGGAAAGAAATAGAAAAATTATATTGAAATGAAAATACTTATTACTGGCTATCATGGTTTTGTTGGACAAAATCTTATACCTTATTTGAAAGAGAAAGGACATGTTGTCTATGGGCTTGGTCGGTCAGGAGATTATTTATGGAAAGATCTTGAAGAAAATAAATTACCGGATGTAGATGCTATAATTCATCTTGCTGGTAAAGCACATGATACGAAGAATCAGACAGAAGCTGGTGTTTATTTCAAAGTTAATGTTGATTTGACAGTGAAGGTCTTTAATTACTTTATCAAACATCCAAATATAAAGAAGTTCATATTCTTCTCTTCTGTCAAGGCCGCAGCAGACCAAGTAAATGGTGAAGTTTTGAATGAGGACATGCCGATGACGCCTAAAGGTCCTTATGGAGAAAGTAAGGCTGAAGCAGAAAAGAAAATAAATGAGGTATGGAGTAATTTGGATATGAATCAGAAGGACTCTCGTCATGTGTATATTTTGCGTCCTTGTATGATGCATGGGCCTGGTAATAAAGGTAATCTGAACTTACTTTATAAAGTCGTAAATGTAGGATTACCTTGGGCATTAGGAGCCTTTGAGAATAAGCGTTCTTTCTGTTCTATAAGCAATGTTTGTTTTGTGGTGGGGCAGCTTTTGACTTTTGATGTAAAGAGTGGGACTTATAATTTGGCTGATGATGAAGTTTTGTCTACAAATGAGTTGATTGGTATTATTTGTGAAAACTTAGGTCGTCCGACTCGAATATGGAAATTTGGGCGCTCTGCTATGTCATCTTTTGCTAAGATTGGTGACAAATTGCATTTACCTCTAACCACGGAACGTTTGGCTAAGCTTACAGAGAACTATATTGTTGATAATAGCAAGATTAAGAATGCGTTAAAGATAGATAGAATGCCTGTTCCTGCTCGTGAAGGTCTTTCTTATACGATACATAGTTTTAAGGAAAAATAGCAAATGGAAATCATAGATAAGAATTTGTTAGATACTGTAAGTGCAGCAGCAAAGTCGTCAGAACGCTTGCGGATGAATCATAATTTTCATGAAACTTTAGAGGCTCCGTGTCAACGTATGTTGAATGCTTTGGAACCAGGGACCTTTGTCCCTATCCATCGTCATAAACATATAGCAGAGACTTATATACTACTGCGTGGAAAACTTAAGATATTTTTCTATAATGAAGAGAAAGTAATTGTTGAAGAGGAAGTTCTCGACCAATCTCATGGGTGTTTTGGTGTTCATATTCCTGCTGGGGTATGGCATTCTATGGAGGTATTAGAGTCTGGTACTATAATTTTCGAAACAAAGGATGGTCCGTATACTCCTATAACAGAACAAGATATATTAAAATAAGTAAACCATGTTGCAGATAGCAATTATATTTCTTTCGCTTTTCATTCTTGAAGTTTTATATTTTAAGGTTGCTGATTACTTTAATATTATAGATAAGCCATCAGAACGAGGGTCTTCAAAGTTTATTACTCTTAGAGGAGGCGGTATAATCTTTTATATAAGTGCCTTAATTTGGTTTATATTCTATGGAAGAGAGTATTGGCTTTTCTTTACAGGACTTAGTATAGTCTCTATACTAAGTTTTGTCGATGATATACATTCTTTAAGTGCACGATTACGTTTACCATTGCAGTTTATAGGAATGTTACTGCTATTATCCCAGTTAATTCTTGGGAATAATAGTATAATAGATATAAACAGTAGTGGATTCTTTACTATAGTCCTTATTCTTGTGTTAGGTTTGGTGATTTGTACGGGAGCTATGAATGTTTTTAATTTCATGGATGGTATTAATGGAATAACAGGTGGATATTCATTAATAGTTCTTTCTGCTATACTTTTCATTTTAGATAGAGAAACTTTGTTGGGTCAGTCATCAGAAGTTGAGACCATTGTATCTTTGTTAAAGATAGTTTTATCGGCTGCCCTTGTATTTTGTTTCTTTAATTTCCGTAGTAGGGCCAAGTGCTTTGCTGGAGATGTTGGTTCTGTTTCTATAGCCTTTATTATCTTGTTTACACTTGGTTTTATAGTTATAAATACGGGAGACCTCTCTTGGCTGTCTTTCCTCGTTGTTTATGGTGTTGACGGCTGTCTAACTATTTTACATCGTATAATGTTGCATGAGAATATTTCTCAACCTCATCGAAAGCATTTGTTTCAAATTATGGCAAATGAGTTGAAGATACCCCATGTAATAGTTTCCCTTGTGTATATGTCGGTACAATTATTGTGTTGCATTTGGTATATTATATATCCAGGTTATCTTACACTTTTGTTCCAGATTATAATTTTATCTATTATATATATACTATTTATGCGCAAGTTCTTTAAGTTGCATCAGCGTTAGAGATGAGCTAAGCCTTATAGGTTTTATTAAGGGCTGACGTCGTAGATCTTAATGTCTTCGGTGCCAGCCCTTGTTGTGTTTTTCCATATATTAGATTATGGTAATATCTTGTAACTCTACTTTCTTATCTGATACATGTAAGCCGTCGAATTATTGAGCAGATGAATAAAAATCCTAAATTCTATTAGGTTTGTACCTCAAGTGGGTGATAAGCCAGAGTTTATGCTATTTAATAATGTTAGTGTCGCAAAAGTACGAAAAAAAAATGAACGAACGAAGAAAAGAAAAGAAAAATAGTACTTATTTTTCAAGATTTCTTTTCTCTTCTTTTTTGATAATATCTTTTACAGAATCAGGCGTGTTTTGCGGTAGTAACATTGTAGATATCAATGAGTTGAGAATTGTCGATATGTTTTTTAATTGCGTCGTCTCATTGTGTTTGTTAGTCGTGTTGTCGTCTATTTTCGATAGTGAATCTTTAGGTAAAGTAGCCTCATAATTATTCCAGCAAGCAGCTGACATTCTTTTTATCTGAGCAAGTCTTCCTTGCACATCTTCATCCTTTTTATACAGACTATAAATCTTTTCAGCATTCATATATTGGTCGTATGCTGGTTTCCATGCCTGTAGAAACATATTACATAAGCCTAAGCGGTAATAGACATCAGCCTTTTCTCGTTCATAACATACGGTTAGTGTTTTTTCATAATAGGGGATAGCCTCTTTGTAACGTTTAAGGTTGAACTTACTTTCAGCCGTGGTGTAATAGTAGACTGAACGTTCATGTGGGGCGAACACCTCCAGTTTTGGCATAGCATCCTCCAAGTATTTAGCGGCAGTCTCGTAATCCCAATCGTGGTAATAGCACAATCCTATATAAGCCTTAAAGCGTTCGTTAAGCTTATACTCTTTATCTAATCGCTGAAAGATAAGCAGGGCTTCATGATACTTTGCCGACGTAAAGTATTCCAATGCCTTTCCCAACTCTTCAGCATCCTTGCTTTTCTGTGCAGATGCAGAGACAGAGCACGTTAGGAACAGTAGGAGTGTTATGATTAATTTCCCTGTTATTCTTACAGCCATATAATCTCTTTTACAATCTTCTCTCCGTATTGTGCAAGGTCTATATCAATCAGAACCTTTCCCTTTTGATGGTTTCATGCGAGTCACCCATCGTCTGTTCAATCTCCTTTAGACATTGTATAACTTGAGTGAGCGACATCTCTGTTTCAAGCGTTCCTATACAGTTTAAGAACTTATCCGACGTGATTCCAATCGGTTCAGTCCATTGTGTATCAGAGAATTTGACATTCTTGAAACGCTGTTTCAACAATGTCTGTGCCTTTGAAATATTCTCCTCTTGATTATGGTTTGACCCCAATGCGATAATAGTCTTCATAGAGTACAAAGTTACGTATAAGTTTTGAAATGTTTGAGAGATTTAAGATAAATCACTTTGTAGTATATAATAAAACGTGTATTTTTGCAGTTATATTATATAAAAAGAACTTTTTATGAAGCGATATATTTTCCTTTTTATCTCATTCCTCTATATGTTTTCTACCGTAGCGTCGGGACAGGCAAGGTGGAATCAAGTTTATCAATCTTATATTGATCAGTACAAAGACATGGCCATTGAAGGTATGTTGAAGTATGGTGTACCTGCAAGTATCACCTTAGCACAAGGTTTGCTTGAGAGTGGGGCAGGCCGTGGTCGACTTGTACTTTTAGGTAATAATCATTTTGGAATCAAATGTCATGGTTGGGCTGGACGTACTATCACACACGATGATGATGCGAAAGGAGAATGTTTTCGTGCCTACGATAGTGCATTAGAGAGCTTTGAAGACCATTGTAAGTTCCTTCGCGACCGTCCACGTTATAAGAGTCTGTTCAGTTTAGATAGAACTGATTATCGTGGTTGGGCGTATGGGTTGAAGCGAGCAGGGTATGCTACTAATCCTGTTTATGCACAGAGTTTGATTAACCTGATAGAGTTGTATAAGCTCTACGAGTATGACAAGGCCACTCGTTACGACCGCTTTATGGCGCATCACAGCGGTGAGAACACGGTTGTTCGTGATATTGATAAGGGTAGGATTAGTCCTGCTCAGATAGTAGGAGCCCATCCTATCAATAGATATAATGATAACTATTATATTGTTGTAAGACAGGGCGATTCGTTTAAGTCGTTAAGTAAGGAGTTAGAGATAAGTGCAAGGAAGCTTGCTAAGTATAATGAGCGCGATAAGCATGACCGACTTATTCTGGCGAGTATATCTGGTTGAAGAAGAAAAAGAAGAAAGCACCGAAAGAATATAAGAATCGTCCATATTATGTAAGCAAGTCTGAGAGCTTATATGATATTGCACAGCGATATGGTATTCGTCTGAAGAGTCTCGTGAAGAAGAACGAGAAACTTGCTGAGCGTGGTCTGCGGATTGGCGATGAGGTGATATTATATTAGTACAGAACCCATCGGGTTACCCCTGTGGAGATGTTTGCAAACGTTGTTGGGTATTGATTATTGGCTGTTATTGGCCGGAGTTAGAATGTCATATTTCGCTCATTACCTATATAGTTATAGCGAACTTAATCCCGTTAGGTACTCCTCTCTTTCGGAGGAGGTAGGAGAAGACGTCTCTTTAGACACCTTCCTTTTTCAGAGATGTTGATAGGAGGTCAGCCCATTTGGCATCCTTCTCCTTTTCGAGGAGAGGATGGGGGAGAGGTTTTAGGGGCTGGGAGGAAGGGTTCCTCTTCTCATCATGTCAAATCTTTTTGCTCCTCTCGAACTTGACACATGCTCTTTAAGATGATAGAAGGGGCCTTTCAACGTTCAAGAACATGCCCTTCTTACATACAAAAGACGCCCTTCTTGAGGCAAGAAAGACGTCTTTAATAATGCTATATATAACTCGTTGACTTATTGCGGGTTATAAACTTGTTTATAAGAGATACTATACCTTTGTAGTGAGAGACTTTGGCTTGATATTATGTAATGATTTCGCAATCTTACTTGTTCTCTCGAATGATGGAGTAATTATTGAGATAATCCCCGTGAGAGTTTGAGAGAATGTGGTAAACCACGTCCTTCTCTCATTTAGCAACCCTCTCTACGACTATAACGAATAGTCAATATGATGCTCCGTAGGTTGGGTGAACCATAGATAAGATACTGTTAACCTCCCATGAATGGTGAGAGTATCAACTGATTAGAAATCAGTCAGACAGGTATCTAAGGCTTTGGTGATAGCCTCTTTGTCGAGGTTTTGGCCAATAAATACGAGTTTCTGCATTCTGTCTCCGTATGGTTCCTCCCAATCTTTCTTAAGTTTAGGATTTTTCTCAAGGAACTCACGCAATTGGAACTGTGGCATTGTAGCATACCACTGACCAGCATTGCGCAGGCTAACTTGCTTTCCTGCTTGCTCGAAAACATAACAAATATCTTTCTCGTTAGCGAAGTAGCATAAGCCTTTACAACGTATAATCTGCTTAGGCCATTGGCGTGCAACGAAGTCATCAAAGAAGTTTATATCAAATGGTTTACGTGCATTATATACGAAGGTTTGGATATTATATTCCAAAGCCTCGCCACTCTCTTCGTTCTCTAAGCCATGGTGGTGGTGATGATGATGGTGATGATGGTGGTGGTCATGATGTTCTTCATGCTCATCGTGGTCGTCTTCATGCTCATCATGGTCATGGTGATGCTCATGTTCTTCCTCCTCCTCATCGTGTCCTTCAATCTCTGCAATCCAAGCCGCAGACGTTGCAACCTTATCAAAGTCGAAGTCTCCCGTATTGATAATCTTATCTAAGTCAACATCTCCATAGTTACATTCGATAATCTCAGCCTTTGGTTGGAGTGAGCGGATAATCTTCTTTACCAATCCTAACTCATCCTTGCTGACATCATCCACTTTGTTGAGGAGAATGATATTACAGAACTCAATCTGTTGGATAAGTAGATTCTCAAGGTCATCTTCCTGTAAGTCTTTCTTCAGAAGGTCACTACCAGCAGAGAACTCATCACACATACGACGTGCGTCAACGACGGTAACGATAGAGTCGAGTACTGCTTTTCCTTTCTTGGCCAGGTCTGGATACATCTGTGGATAAGCACAGATAGTCTGTGCAATGGGGGCTGGTTCGCAGATACCACTTGCTTCAATGACGATATAATCGAACTTTTGTTGTGATACAATCTCGTTCAACTGCTGCACTAAGTCCATTTTAACGTACAGCAAATACAACCGTTTTGGAGTGCAACGAGCGAGTCATCCTTCTGGTCGACAACACCGCCTGCCTCAATAAGGTCGGCATCAATATTCACTTCACCAATGTCATTAACGATGACGGCAAACTTAATACCTTTCTTGTTGGCAAGAATCTTGTTTACTAATGTTGTCTTACCGCTGCCTAAGTAACCTGTAAGCAGAAGGACAGGAGTCTCTTTTATATTCATATAATGCGTCTTTTTGTTTTATAATTCTTAGACTACAAAGTTACAAAAAATATTCCAAGTGACGTATTCTGTATGGTGAAATATTGCGTAATTTAGTCTTTCCTATTCCATAATAGAAAGAGAACGGCTATGCCATGATTGGTATAACCGTTCTTTCGGGGATGTGTATTGTCAACTAATAGTCCTTGTAGACAAAAGGAAGAGTGAGACACTTTATCCTATTGAAAACAGTTCTATCTCGAAAATTAAAGTAGAGAAAGCAGGAATGTCACCGTTGCGTTTTGTGCCATAGCCTTCTTGGTAAGGAATGTAGACACGCCAGTGGTCGCCTTTGTGCATTGCGCAGAGTGCTGTTTGAAAACCTGTAATCAGTTCGTTGACACGGAATGCTCAGGGATACCTCTTTGCCAACTATCATCGAACACCTTACCAGAGATGAGGCTACCACGGTAGTGACAGGTGACGATAGAACGCTCTGAGACTTGTTCCTCACCGCTTCCATCTTTTATTACTTCATAGAGAACACCATGCGAAAGGCTTCGGATACCCTCTCTCTGACTAAGTTCTTTGAGATACTCTTCGTTCTTCAGTTTGTATTCTTGCTTCTTACTCATATCATTTAATTATCCAATAATGCACACAAAAGTAGCTAATATCTTTTGAATTCACAATTAATTCAATTACTTTTGTTTCGGCATAGTATTTGTACAATAGCTTATAAACGAACGATATGGATTTTGATAGAATAGAGAATGACGCACGTCGAGCAGAGCTGATTAGAGTGTTGGAACATTCAATAGAACGCTTGTCATTGGCAGAGTTGGAGGCTTTGTATTACGATCTTGTGGCTAAGGATTACATTAGAGAGTAGAGAAATGCAATTGATGGATAACTGGAACAGGGAGATACTGCGCCTTGCCATCCCCCTCTATTATAAGTAATGTGACGGTACCACTGTTAGGTCTTGTCGACTTGGCGGTGGTAGGGCATATTGGCAATGAGACCTATATCAGTGCGATAGCAGTTGGTTCAATGATATTCAATGTGATGTATTGGCTGTTAGGCTTCCTTCGTATGGGTACAAGTGGTATGACTTCTCAGGCATACGGGAGGAAAGATAGGCAAGAATGTTTAGATATTCTTATACGCACCTTGATGATAGGAGTAGGCATGGGCTTGCTCTTCATTGTGGCACAACGTGGCATAGAGTGGGGGATGCTTCGGTTGATGAATACACCAGCAGCCTCGTGGCACTTCGTAGCCACCTATTTTAGAATAGTGATATGGGGTGCTCCAGCAATGTTGGGACTCTATGGCTTGACCGGATGGTTTATCGGTATGCAGAATACACGTACGCCTATGCTTGTCGCAGTATTGCAGAATATAGTCAATATCCTTGCCTCTCTCTTCTTCGTCTTCGTGCTTGGTTGGGGGGTAAGTGGCGTTGCAACAGGAACATTACTTGCTCAATGGGTAGGTTTTCTTGTCTCTCTGTATGCTGCTTATAGGCAGATGACTACTGTCGGAGTTGTTGAGAGTGAGTGTTTGCAAGGGTGTGTCCGTCGAGTGTTGGCTATGAAGGGTAAGTGGGGTGAGTTCTTTCGTGTAAACAAGGATATCTTTTTACGCACCCTTTGTTTGGTAGCTGTCAACTTTTTCTTTACCTCGTCAGGTGGAAAGCAAGGACCAATGATTTTGGCTGTAAACACCTTGTTAATGACATTGTTTACGCTGTTTTCTTATATAATGGATGGTTTTGCATACGCAGGAGAAGCACTAAGTGGGAAGTACTATGGTGCGGGAGATAGAGTAGGGTTGCGTATAACCGTTCGTCGATTGTTTGGTTTGGCATCATTATGGCCTTGTTTTTTACGTTGATGTATGTCTTTGGGGGTGTAGGTTTTCTCCATCTTCTCACAAGCGATAAGACTGTTGTCGTCGCAGCACACCCCTATCTCTTTTGGGCCTACCTTATTCCCGTAGTGGGGATGGCAGCTTTTGTGTTGGATGGGGTCTTTATTGGGTTGACAGCAACTAAGGGGATGTTGTTCTCAACAGCTATGGCAATGATAACATTCTTCGTTGTCTATTATCTACTGTGGAGTAGTTATGGGAATGATGCCTTATGGATAGCATTCTTATCGTTTCTTGGAATGAGAGGTGTAGCCTCTATACTGTGGGCACGTAGATATTTAGTAATATTTTAAGTAAAAAGATTGTAAGATGAATTTTAGTAGAGTAATAGTCCTTCTTCTAATCCTTCTAATAGGTGTTGGGTATGTAAGTTGGCATGTGTGGCAACTCCTGCCGATGACAGTTACAGGTAAATGGGTCGTTACAGGTGCGTTGCTTTTGTGCTTGGTATGCTTTTTTACCAATTTTATTTTTGGTCTTGATGATAAGCCAATGTCTGTGGCTGTAGCACTGTATGAACTGGGAAATTCTTCTCTTTTCATCGGATTCTATTTATTGTTGTTCTTTCTTGTACTCGATTTAGGTAGACTGTTTCATCTTGTTCCTCGTTCCTTCCTTAACAATAGTTGGATTGGTACGGTGTCGGTTATCGTCATTATGACAGGATTATTTGTCTATGGCTATTTCAATTATCTACATAAAGAACGTGTACCCATGGTTTTGAACTCTGATAAACCTTTTCATCAGCCGCATAGATTGGTAATGATGTCGGATTTACATTTGGGTTATCATAATCGTGCAGATGAGTTTAGAAAGTGGGTTGACATGATCAATGAAGAGAATCCAGAGGTAATTCTTATAGCTGGCGACATCATTGATAGAAGTATTCGAGCTTTGATTGATCAAGATATAGCGTCAGAGTTCCATCGCTTGAAAGCTCCTGTATATGCTTGTTTGGGCAATCATGAGTATTATAGTGGCGAGCCCCGTGCTAAAAAGTTCTATCAAGATGCGGGGATACACTTGCTGATCGACGAGCATAGTGTGGTACCTTTGGCAGGTGGTGACTCAATCCTTATTGTAGGACGCGACGATAGGACGAATAAAAGACGTGCCAGTCTACGAAGCTTGATGGGGTTAGCACCAAAAGGTTATTATACGATTCTTATGGATCATCAGCCTTATCACTTAGAAGAGGCACAGCAGGCAGGGGTAGATTTCCAACTCTCTGGGCATACACACTATGGACAGGTATGGCCTATAAGTTGGATAGAGGACCTTATCTACGAGGATGCCTTTGGGCCTTTACAGAAGGGAGATACGCATTATTATGTATCTTCAGGAATCGGTATTTGGGGTGGTAAGTTTCGTATAGGAACAAGGTCTGAGTATGTGGTGGCTGATATCAAGTAGGAGTAAGCCGTGTTGTTCATTCTGAATGACACTCTTTATAAAGTAACTTTACGTATAAGATGCTTGTAATTAGCTATTTACTACGTACGGTTAAATTATAAACGTAAGTCTTTCTCGTCGTTGTCTACTTTGGTGCTGGTACTTTTCACACGTTGTATTGATGTCAAACACCAATGGTGTGAGGTGTCTGCACCATCGCTGTTAAGGGTTAAAAGTCTTGTAGAATGTCTTTGGTCTGAATCCTGTTTATCATTAGGACGGCTGTAAACGACCAAGGACTAATAAGATGTCTGATAGCAATACGATTAATAACCAGTTTTGACCATTATAGTTTATGGCAAGTCCTAAGTTTTAGACAGATTTTCTCTCAATGCACTTCAACACAGTTCTGATGTGGAAAGGTGTGCGTTATTATGTGTTGAAGAATCTAAAAAGAAAAACAGTTATTAGCTTGTAGTTATCAGAAAATAGTTGTATTTTTGCAAAGAATATGATTCGATCGATAAAATAAGGGGCGAAGTTCCATAATTTTCGTTCGTTTTTATTTTGCTAAAATTAATGTTGATAGTTGACTACACGTTATTTGTTCAAATGAAAAAAATTATTTTCTCCCTCATAGTTACGGCTATGATTGTGACAATGTCAGGATGTGGTTCAAGTAAGGGCTTTACCTACTTACAAAATGCTGACTCTATTAGCCTTGCTGCTTCACGTGGTTTGTATGACGCACGCATTATGCCAAAGGATGAGTTGACCATCACGGTGAACACTACCGACCCTGATGCGGCAGCTCCTTTTAACCTGCAAGTACGCAACCAGTTGGGAGGTGGTAAGCAAGTTAGTTCTGGTGGTGGTTCTTTACAGGGCTACTTGGTAGACAACTCTGGCTTTATCAATTTCCCTGTGATTGGTAAGATTCATGTAAGTGGCTTGACAAAGCCTGAGTGTGAGGACCTTATCAAGAGTAAGATTCAACCTTATTTGGCACGCACAGAGAATCCTATTGTGACGGTTCGCATGAGCAGTTATCATATAACAGTGCTTGGTGAAGTTGGTCACCCAGGCGTTATTCCTGTGTCAACGGAGAAGATGAGCGTTATGGAAGCTATTGCACAAGCAGGTGACCTTGGCGTTTATGGTAAGCGTAATAACATCATGTTGATACGTGAAGATGCGACAGGTCAGAAGCACGTTGTACGTTTGAATCTTAATGACGCAAACTTGCTGAACTCACCTTATTATTATCTTCAACAGAATGATGTCCTCTATATTGAGCCAAACAGCGTAAAGGCTAAGAACTCTGGTATCGGTAGTTCAACCACTCTCTGGTTCTCTTTTATTGGTATCGTGACGTCAGTAGCTTCGCTGCTTGTGAACGTGTTGAGAAAGTAATATACTGTCCTTGGAGGCTATTCTTATAGTCTTCTATGGAAGAAATATAATTGGAATGAGAATATCTTTGACATCCATGTCTTGGGTAGACCTTCGGGTCTACCAAAAAGAGGGGGTGTGAGAGGTGTTCTCTTTTTTGAATAGAATAATAGATTGTATTAGGAGTATGTGTGGAATTGTAGGATACATAGGAACAAAGCGTGAAGCTTATCCCATTTTAATTAAAGGCTTACAGCGTCTTGAGTATAGGGGGTATGACAGTGCAGGTGTTGCATTGATAAACGAGAGTAAGAATCTGAATGTATATAAGACTAAGGGGAAGGTTGCCGACCTGGAAGAGTATTGCTCTGATAAGGATACAACAGGTAATATCGGCATTGCTCATACACGTTGGGCTACTCATGGAGAGCCTTCCTCAGTAAATGCTCACCCGCATTATTCGCAGTCTAAGAATCTTGCTATTATTCATAATGGCATCATTGAGAACTATGCTGAGATAAAGCATAACCTCATAGAGAAGGGAATGAAGTTCCAATCAGAGACTGATACAGAAGTGTTGGTGCAACTGATAGATTATATACAGACGAAGAAAAACCTCAGTCTGTTGGAAGCTGTACAGTTAGCACTTCATCAAGTCATTGGTGCATACGCCATAGCTATACTTGATAAGCGTAATCCAGATACGATAATTGCGGCACGTAAACAGAGTCCGTTGGTGGTTGGTATTGGTGATGGAGAGTTCTTTCTGGGCTCTGATGCCAGTCCTATCATTGAGTATACGGATAAGGTAGTGTACTTAGATGATGGTAATATTGCCGTTATGAAGTTAGGAGAGGAGCTGAAGGTGGTTAATATTCTGAATGAAGAGTTATCACCTGAAGTGCGTACTGTAGATATTAATCTTGGTCAGATAGAGAAGGGTGGGTTCCCTCATTTCATGCTTAAAGAGATTTTTGCGCAGCCAGAATGTTTAAATAATTGTATGCGAGGACGTGTTCATCCTGAGCATAATCAGGTTACGTTGAGTGCTTTGATAGACCATCGTAATGAATTACTCAATGCAAAGCGCATAATTATCGTAGCTTGTGGAACAAGTTGGCATGCCGGATTAATAGGTAAGCAGTTGATAGAAGAGTATTGTCGCATCCCTGTTCAAGTTGAATATGCAAGTGAGTTTCGTTATGGTAACCCGTAGTTGGGAGTGGTGATGTTGTCATTGCTATCTCGCAGAGTGGTGAGACAGCAGACACACTTGCAGCAGTTGAGCTTGCAAAGTCTAAGGGTGCTTTCATTTATGGTATCTGTAATGCGATAGGCTCAAGTATTCCTCGTGCTACTGACACAGGTACTTATATTCATGTAGGACCTGAGATTGGCGTAGCATCAACGAAGGCTTTCACAGGACAGGTTACTGTGTTGACAATGTTTGCACTTGCACTTGCACATGCAAAAGGAACTATCAGCGAAGAAGATTACAAGAAAGTAATAAAGGAATTGGCTGAAATGCCATCTATTATAGAAGAGGTGTTAAAGTCAAATGAGCAGATAGCAGACTTAGCTCGTACGTTTACTTACGCCCGTAACTTCCTCTATCTTGGTCGAGGATATAGTTATCCTGTGGCTTTGGAAGGTGCATTGAAGTTGAAAGAGATATCCTATATACATGCAGAAGGTTATCCAGCAGCAGAGATGAAACATGGTCCAATTGCTTTGATTGACTCAGATATGCCTGTTGTAGCTATTGCAACCCATAACGGAATGTATGAGAAAGTAAGGAGTAATATCCAAGAGATAAAGCACGTCAAGGTCGTGTGATAGCTTTAGTATCAAAGGGTGACACAACCATCTCTAAGATAGCAGATGCTGTTATAGAACTCCCAGACATGATGGAATGTCTTGAGCCATTAGTGGCAACGGTTCCATTGCAGCTATTGGCTTATCATATAGCTGTATGTAAAGGCAAGGATGTTGATCAGCCGAGAAATCTGGCGAAGTCAGTTACTGTTGAATAAGGAGCGAATGAGTGGTAATAAACCAAATATTATAAGACATAGTCTGTGCGAGTTAACGCTTAATGTGCAGGCTATGTACACTCCTAAAAAATGAAACCAATAATATTTTCCTATTTAAAAGGGGAGATATACAGAGAGAAAGAGTAATATAAAAGAACAAGATAGACAGAAAGCTTATCAATGGAAAAGAACATTCATGAAGATTGCGGTGTAGCAATGATACGTTTGTTGAAGCCGCTTGAGTATTATCAGGAGAAGTATGGCACCTGGATGTATGCACTGAATAAACTCTATCTGATGATGGAGAAGCAGCATAATCGTGGGCAGGAAGGGGCTGGTATGGCTTCTGTAAAATTAGACTCTGAGCCAGGTAATGAATATATGTTCCGTGAGCGTGCAGAGGGGAAAGAATGCTGTTACTGAGATATTTGCTAATGTTCATAAGCATTATAAGGACTACTCACAGGAGCAGTTGTCTGATGTTTCTTTTGCTAAAACTAAGCTTCCCTTTGCGGGAGACCTTTATATGGGCCACCTTCGGTACTCTACTACCGGCAAGAGTGGCCTTTCTTATGTCCATCCTTTCTTGCGTCGTAACAATTGGAAGGCTAAGAACCTCTGTATGTGTGGCAACTTTAATATGACGAATATTGAAGATGTCTTTGAGATACTGACCGAACAAGGACAGTGTCCACGCATCTATAGTGATACGAATATTCTATTGGAATTGATGGGACACAGACTCGACCGTGAGGTTGAACGTAACTTTGTGGCTGCTCAAAAGTTAGGTTTGGAGAAGCGTGCTATCACCAACTATATTGAAGAGAACGTACAGATGAGTAATGTCCTCAAGACAACGATGCAGCATTTTGATGGTGGTTACGTTATCTGTGGACTGACAGGTTCGGGAGAGATGTTCTCTATTCGCGACCCATGGGCAATACGTCCTGCTTTCTATTATAAGAATGATGAGATTGTTGTCTTGGCCAGTGAGCGTCCTGTTCTACAAACAACATTCGACCTCGAATGTGATGATATTCAGGAATTGAAGCCTGGTCAAGCACTGATAGTCAACAAGAGTGGGGAGTGTTCACTACAGCAGATACTTGAACCTAAGCAGAATGCGGCTTGCTCCTTTGAGCGAATTTATTTCTCTCGTGGCTCGGATCGTGATATATATAAGGAACGTGAAACCTTAGGACGCCAGTTGACAGATGCCGTCTTGAAGGCTGTTGATTATGATACAGAGCATACTGTTCTCTCGTATATCCCTAATACAGCAGAGGTAGCATTCTATGGTCTTGTTCATGGCTTTAAGGAACAAATAGACAAGAAGAAGGTTGAGCAGATTGCAGCTTTAGGTTCTAATGCTGCTCCAGAGGAGGTTTATCATATCATTCATCAAGATGTACGCTCTGAGAAGGTGGCATGGAAGGATATAAAATTGCGTACTTTCATTACAGAAGGTAACTCACGTAACGACCTTGCCTCTCATGTCTATGACGTTACATACGAGTGTATTAAACCCTATCAGGATAGTCTTGTCATCATTGACGACTCTATCGTGCGTGGTACAACATTGAAAGAAAGTATCCTCCGTATCCTTGATCGTCTGCATCCTAAGAAGATTGTAGTCGTGTCAAGTGCACCACAGATTCGTTTCCCAGACTACTACGGTATTGATATGCCTCATCCAGAGGAGTTCTGTGTGTTCCGTGCTGTAGTCGAATTGATACGTGAACGTGGTCAAGAAAGTCTTCTTCGTGAAGTGTATGAGAACTGTAAGAAAGAATTGGCAAAGCCTAAGGGCGAACCTATCTTCAATGCTGTACGTGCTGTTTATAAGCCATTTACGGTAGATGAGATAAATAAGAAGATAGTTGAAATGCTTCGCCCTGAGGGGATGACAACGCCTGTTGAACTTGTCTTCCAGAGTGTAGAAGGATTGCATAAAGCTATTCCTAATCACCCAGGTGACTGGTATTTCACAGGAAACTACCCAACTCCTGGTGGTATGCGATTGGTCAATGCGGCCTTCGTTAACTATTATGAGCGTGAACACTTAAATGCAGGAAAGGCGTAATAAACGCCTACCTGTAAATTAACATCATGATAAAAAAGATTTATTTTCATGAAAAGAATTATTTCTTTTCACGATAAGAAATAATTCTTTTCATGAATAGAAATTTCAATCCAACAATACTATAAGCAATGAGGAACGTAACTTTAGTCTTAAGTGACGGAACAAAATTCCATGGAAAGTCGTTTGGATATGACGCCCCAGTGGCTGGTGAAGTAGTCTTCAACACTGCTATGATGGGCTATCCAGAGAGCTTAACCGACCCTTCATACGCGGGTCAGCTATTAACAATGACCTTCCCATTGGTAGGTAATTACGGTGTACCACCTTTTACTATAGGAGAGAGCGGTATCCCAACCTTCATGGAGAGTGATAAAATCTATGTATCGGCTTTAATCGTATCAGACTACACTGAGGAGTATTCTCACTGGAATGCAGTGGAGAGTTTGGCTGAGTGGTTGAAGCGTGAGCATGTGCCAGGCATTACTGGTATTGATACACGTGAACTTACAAAGGTGCTGCGTGAGCACGGTGTGATGATGGGTAAGATTCTCTTTGATGATGAACCAGATAATATCCCAGAGGCTGATTACGAGGGAGTGAACTTTGTTGACCGTGTTTCAACCAAGGAGATTATCCGTTATAACGAGGGTGCTGGTAAGAAAGTAGTACTTGTAGACTGTGGTGTAAAGGCCAATATTATCCGCTCACTTATTAATAGAGGAGTAGAAGTTATTCGTGTTCCTTGGAACTATGACTATACAGGAATGGACTACGATGGTCTTTTCTTGGCTAATGGACCTGGTGATCCAGACATGTGTAATGATGCTGTTGAGGTTATTCGTAAACAGATGAGTATGAGTAAGAAGCCTATCTGTGGTATTTGTATGGGTAACCAGTTGCTTTCAAAGGCTGCAGGAGCAAAGATTTATAAGTTGAAATATGGTCATCGTGGACATAATCAGCCTGTTCGTATGGTGGGTACAAATAAGTGTTATATCACCTCACAGAATCATGGGTATGCCGTTGATGCTTCAACATTAGACAAGGATTGGCAGGAACTCTTCGTTAACATGAATGATGGAAGTAATGAAGGTATCTGTCATAAGGAGAACCCTTGGTTCACTTCTCAGTTCCACCCAGAGGCTTGCTCTGGTCCGGTTGATACTTACTTTATGTTTGATAAATTTGTAGAAACACTGAAATAATGAAAGACGAGTCAATAAAGAAAGTCCTGATACTTGGTTCAGGCGCATTGAAAATTGGTGAGGCAGGCGAGTTTGATTACTCTGGTTCACAGGCGTTAAAGGCCTTACGTGAGGAGGGTGTTTCTACTGTTTTGATTAATCCAAACATCGCAACAGTACAGACATCAGAGGGTGTAGCCGACCAAATCTACTTCCTTCCAGTTCAACCTTACTTCGTTGAGCGTGTTATTGAGAAGGAACGTCCTGATGGAATTCTCCTGTCTTTTGGTGGCCAGACAGCACTAAACTGTGGTGTTGAGTTGGATAAGACAGGTGTTCTGAAGAAGTATAATGTAAAGGTTTTAGGTACTCCTGTTAAGGCTATCATGGATACTGAAGACCGTGAACTCTTCGTTGAACGACTCGATGAGATTGATGTAAAGACAATCAAGAGTGAGGCATGTGAGGATATTCAGCAGGCACGAGTGGCTGCAAAGAACCTCGGTTATCCTGTTATTGTACGTGCTGCATACGCATTAGGTGGCCTTGGTAGTGGATTTGCCGATAATGAGGAAGAACTGAATACACTCTGTGAAAAGGCCTTCTCATTCTCTCCTCAGGTATTGGTGGAGAAGAGTTTGAAGGGTTGGAAAGAGATAGAGTACGAGGTTGTTCGTGACCGTTACGACAACTGTATAACAGTTTGTAACATGGAGAACTTCGACCCACTTGGTATTCACACAGGTGAGTCTATCGTTATTGCACCTTCTCAGACCCTTTCTAACAGCGAGTATCATAAGCTTCGTGCACTGTCTATAAAGATAGTACGTCATATTGGTATTGTTGGCGAATGTAATGTTCAGTATGCTTTCGACCCAGAGAGTGAGGATTATCGAGTTATTGAGGTAAATGCTCGTTTGTCACGTTCTTCAGCTCTTGCCAGCAAGGCAACTGGTTATCCTCTTGCTTTTGTTGCTGCTAAGTTGGGTATGGGCTACGGACTCTTTGAGTTGAAGAACTCTGTTACAAAGACCACTTCTGCTTTCTTCGAACCAGCACTCGACTATGTAGTCTGCAAGATTCCACGTTGGGACCTCAGTAAGTTCCGTGGTGTGGATAGGGAGTTAGGCTCAAGTATGAAGTCTGTTGGTGAGGTAATGGCTATTGGTCGTAACTTCGAGGAAGCCATTCAGAAGGGTCTTCGTATGATAGGACAGGGTATGCACGGCTTTGTTGAGAACAAAGAATTGCAGATAGAAGATCTTGATGCAGCGTTGCGTGAACCTACCGACAAGCGTGTGTTCCTTATTTCTAAGGCGATGCACAAGGGCTATACGGTTGACCAGATTCACGAACTAACCAAGATTGACCGTTGGTTCCTTAATAAACTCAAGCATATCATAGATATTGATGAGGAACTGAAAACTAAGAATATCAACACACTTGATAAGGAACTTCTGCGTACAGCAAAGGTTTATGGCTTTACAGACTTCCAAATCGCACGTGCTGTTGGTTTGGAAGAAGAGTGCAAGAAGATGCACGAAGCTATGAGAATCGTTCGTCGTTTACGTAAGAGTTTTGGTATTCTTCCTGTTGTTAAGCAGATAGATACGTTGGCTGCGGAATATCCAGCACAGACCAATTACCTGTACGTTACATACGCAGGTGTGGCTTCTGACATTACATTCTCTAATGATCGCAACTCAGTTATCGTACTTGGTTCAGGTGCTTACCGCATTGGTAGTTCTGTAGAGTTCGACTGGTGTGGTGTTCAGGCACTGAATACAATCCGTCGTCAGGGCTATCGTTCTATCATGATTAACTATAATCCAGAGACAGTGTCAACGGATTATGACATGTGTGATCGCCTCTATTTCGATGAGTTGACATTCGAGCGTGTCATGGATATCATTGATGCAGAGAATCCACATGGTGTGATTGTATCAACAGGTGGTCAGATTCCCAAATAACCTTGCGATGTATCTTGATGAGGAGAATGTGCCTATTCTTGGAACATCAGCAAAGGATATTGATAACGCTGAGGACCGTGCTAAGTTCTCGTCAATGCTCACAGAGAATGGTATCAATCAGCCAGAATGGAGTGCATTGACAAGTATGGACGATATTGACAAGTTCGTTGACCGTGTTGGCTTCCCAGTACTTGTACGCCCATCTTACGTACTTTCTGGTGCAGCAATGAACATCTGTTCTAATAGAGATGAGCTCACTCGCTTCCTTCAGTTGGCTGCCAACGTCAGCGAAGACCACCCTGTTGTGGTAAGTAAGTTCATTGAACATGCAAAGGAGATTGAGATGGATGCGGTTGCACAGGATGGTGAGATATTGGCATACGCTATCTCTGAGCATATTGAGTTTGCAGGTGTTCACTCTGGTGATGCTACTATCCAGTTCCCACCTCAGAAACTTTATGTTGAGACAATGCGCCGTATTAAGCGTATCAGTCGTCAGATTGCGAAGAAGTTGCACATCAACGGACCATTCAACATTCAGTTTATGGCACGTGATAACGATATTCTCGTTATTGAGTGTAACCTCCGTGCGAGCCGTTCATTCCCATTCGTTAGTAAGGTGTTGAAGCTCAACTTCATCGACTTGGCTACTAAGATTATGCTCGGAGCACCTGTTGAGAAGCCTAATAAGAACCTCTTCGACCTTGATTACGTAGGTATTAAGGCGTCTCAGTTCTCTTTCAACCGTTTACAGAAGGCTGACCCAGTATTGGGCGTTGATATGAGTTCTACAGGTGAGGTTGGTTGTTTGGGTGATGATACCTCTACAGCTTTGATGAAGTCAATGCTGTCTGTTGGTCTTCGAATACCAAAGAAGACAATCTTGTTGTCAACTGGTGGAGCAAAGCAGAAGGCTGAGATGCTTGATGCGGCAAAGATGTTGAAGCAGCATGGATATGAACTCTATGCAACAGTTGGTACATCAAAGTATCTCACAGAGAACGGTATTGAGAACACACTCGTCTATATGCCGTCAGATGAAGGACAATATCCACAGGCGCTTGAACTTCTCCATGAGAAGAAGATAGACATGGTTGTGAACATGCCAAAGGACCTTACTCCGCGTGAGTTGACGAATGGTTATAAGATTCGTCGTGCTGCTATCGACCTCAATGTACCGTTGATAACGAATAGCCGACTGGCAAGTGCGTTTATTTCAGCCTTCTGCAATGTCGGAATGGATGATATTGATATCAAGGCATGGGGCGAGTATTAATGCTCTTCAGATATTAATAAGCGTATAGGGAGTTTAGAGATAAGTTATCATTGTTGAGGGTATTTGATACCTTTCACTAAACTCTCTTGACTTTTTCAAAGAACGAGGGTTAGGAAATATGGTCTTAACTCCTTCTAACTCTCTTAACCCCTTTTAGCTTTTAAAAGATGAAACAACATTCAATGAGAGCTCTTCCCTACATCCTTTGTGGTTGTCTATGTCTGTAGCTATTTATGTCATGTCTCAGCTGTTCTTCACGTGGAGTAGGGACATTATGATACGACACAGGTCGACACAATGATGGCTGTCGATCTTGATAGTAATTCGTCTGGTGATGGGACGTATGTTTCTTCATGGACCTATCTCAGAATGACTCACTTGTAGCCAATACGCAGAGTGCTCCAAACAGAAAGTCGCAGATAACACCTTCTAATCGTATGAACATTCGTGTACGATATCTTGGACGTGTTGGGTATAGAAGCATGTATGATTCTTGGTGATGGCGAACAGTTTGCTGGGTAACAGTTATGATACAACCAACTATGTTCGTGTCTATGCATATGGAGAAGAGGTTGGGACGATTCAGTTATAAGCCGGGTATCAGTAAACAGACTGACTCTGCCTTCGTTCAAGACTCCCAGAAGCATTTGTTGATTGTCTTCGTAAATATCGTTCTTTTCAAGATTGAAACAACGACTTTTACCAGCGGAACACTTGTTTATAGCTTTTGATGCCATCGCTGACATTGGCTAAAAGAGAAGATAAGAGGTAGTGTGTTACCTTTATGGTAACCTTTTGTTTTACTACGATAGCATTGTCTATATCTCTGAATTATCAGAATATATCATTATAAAAAGGCAGTATTTAAAGGATAATGAAGAAAGGACTTGTATTAGAAGGAGGCGCCATGCGCGGATTGTTTTCAGCTGGTGTGATGGATGTTTTGATGGAGAATGAGATATGGCCTGATGGTGTGATTGGTGTTTCTGCTGGTGCTGCCTTTGGTTGTAATATGAAGTCAAAACAGCCTGGACGGGCGATAAGATACAATAAGAAGTTGGCAAACGACTGGCGATATGCTTCTTTACGATCACTCCTTACGACCGGTGATTACTTTGGTGGGGAGTATGCTTACCATTATATGCCTCGTCACATCGACTACTTTGATGTTGATACCTTCCGTGATAACCCTATGGAGTTCTGGGCTGTATGTACGAATGTCGGTACGGGTAAGGCTGAATACAAGCGTTTGATGGAGGTTGATGATAATTGTTTAGAATTTATTCGTGCCTCTGCATCTATGCCTATTGCTGCTCGTATTGTGACGGTGGAAGGTAAGAAACTATTGGATGGTGGTATTGCCGACTCTATTCCTCTTCGCTTTTTTCAAGAGCAAGGTTACGACCATAACCTCGTTGTACTTACTCAACCAGAAGACTATGTGAAGACTCCTAATTCATTAATGCCCCTTATGCGGATGTGGTTACATCGTCATCCACGTATTGTGCGGGCTTTGGAACAGCGCCATATCATGTATAATGAGCAGTTGGCATATATCAAAGAGGAAGAAAAGAAACCTAATACACTGGTCCTACGACCTAAAGGAAAACTTACTATTGGGCACCTTTCTCACGATCCAGCCATGATGCAAGCAACGTATGAACAGGGTAGGGAAGTAGCCTTAGAGAGGTTAGATGAGATAAAGAAACTATTTGCATTATAAGAAACAGAATACAAATGATGAAGACAAAAGCAGAAGAGAAAGTAAGTATCTTGTTTATTTGTTTAGGCAATGTATGCCGTTCTCCAGCGGCTCATGCTGTGATGCAACACCTTGTTGACGAACGAGGGTGGGGCGACCGATACTTGATAGACTCAGCAGGAATTGGGGGCTGGCACGTTGGACAGCTTCCTGACAAGCGGATGAGAGAGTGTGGAAGGCAGCGTGGGTATAATGTCAATCATCATGCTCGGCAGTTTGATGCAAGCAGAGATTTTGATTGTTTCGATAAGATTGTCGTTATGGACGAAGATAACTATCGTAACATTACGTCGCAAGCACCGAATGAGACGGCCCGAAAGAAGGTTATTCGAATGGCAGATTTCTTCACTCAGCATCCTTCAGCTACTTGTGTTCCCGACCCTTATTATGGTGGTACAGAGGATTTCAACTTCGCTCTTGATTTGATAGAAGACGGCTGTGAGGGTATCTTAAAAGCGCTTTCTAATCATTGATAAAGTCTATTAACGAAGGCCGAATATAACACTTACAATTACAGAAATATTTTTCATTTCATTTTGCTGTCATATTTAACATTTCATGTAACCCCGTTGTAAACTAATGTGTTAGGTGGTAATATTGAATGACAGTAATGACAGCAAATTTAGTTTTAGGTGAAATGCAGCGTTATCGATTCTCTGAAACAAAGTAGTAGGAAATGTTCAACTTGCAAGGAGCAACCAAAAGACGCAAAAGGATTGAAATGCGGACACTAAGAAGGATGATGACTATGTCGCTCGCATAGACCTTTTAAACATCAAAAACTTGTAGTTATATAACTGACGCCGAGCCGAAGGAGTAGGATGATGTTCCCCTTCTTTATTGGACTACAGCATTTTTACAACCAGCCCAAGGCTTTTGTACAACCAGTCCGAAGCCTTCGGACAATCTGCCCGGGACATCCGGACAAGATGAGATAAGCCTTAAAACGTGGGGAGAAGATGGGATAAAAAGAGGAATAAGGGTGTTGTTACATGAAAAAGTAAGGATTTACTGAAGTTCTTTCTTGCCCTTCTCAAAACCATTACTTATCCCTTATCAATTATGATGATGAGTAATAGATTTCAAGAACGTTTCTTTCTTGAGTCTTATTAAGTGGTTGCTAACTCACGTTAGTTCCTTCATTTCCTACATCAGCACTACATAAAAAAAGTCCCACAACAAACTATTATAAGTTATGTTATGGGACTCTTTGTTTTATTCTTTCGTAGCTTATAACTATTCCATAGTCTTCAATATCTCTTGACAGAGCATGTAGCCCTTAATCATCATACGTGGAACGTGGAAACGGACCCTTGAAGATATTACCCTTTGCAGGCTGTGCAACGGTTCCGTCACGATGGAGATAACCATACCATTCTGGGTAGTCTTGGTCAGGGAAGTGGGCGTATGTCCACTCGCTAATGCGCTGATGACGATAGAGATATTCCTCGTCGCCAGTTCCAAGGTAGGCATAGAGAGAGGCAATGATTGTCTCGCACTGTGGCCACCAGAACTTCATATCCTGCGAGTAGTCCTGTGGTGGGAGGTTACGACAGTCTCTGAAGTTGATGATACCGCCATATTGCTTGTCCCATCCCCAGTCCCATGACCAATCGAAGATGGTGAGGGCGGTGTCGAGTAAGTCTTTATCCCAGTTGCGCAACTTAGCTTCCTCCAGGATAAACCATGCGGTCTCAATACAATGACCAGGGTTGATAGTACGTGCTGCATTGGTATCAATGAACTCTCCCTTTGGGCCGACTGTTTCAAGTAATGCCTTAAACTCTGGGTGCATGAAGTAGCGACGGAGTAATGAGATAGACTCGTCAATCTGTTGGGTCAGTGTAGGGTCGTCAATTACTGCACGCAGACGTGAACCAACGTTGATAAGAATCATAATGATAGAGTGGCTCTGCATCTCTACACCTGCCTCATATTTAGCTGGAAGGAAACCCGGAGTAGAGAGGAAACGCTGTGCATCGTGGAATACCTGCAACGCTCTTTCTGCATAATGCTTGTCACCTGTAGCCAAAGAGTATTCGGCAAAAGCTATTGCAGCGAAAGTCTCTGAGAAAACATAGCGACGCTTACGCAGTGGTTTACCCTCTGCTGTTACCTCAAAATACATGTGTCCATTCTCGTCAAAGCAATGCTTCTCAATGAAGTCAATGGCAGACTTTGATGCCTCAAGCCATTCCTGATTCTTCTCTACATTATTGTATGCAAAAGCGCAGATGAAGGCCCATCGTCCTTGAAACCACACCGATTTCGTTGTGTCCATTAAGGATCCATCACGATCCAAGCAGGTGTATATACCGCCATTCTCCTTGTCCCAACCATGGTTCAACCAGAAAGGCATAATGTTGTTAGTAAGGTCGTTCTTGTAGGTTTCAGCCCATGAACGTAAGTATTCTTTCTTATTCATAATCTTAGGTGATATTATCTATATGTTTATTCTCCAATGGATAGCTGTGTAGGGTGGGTAAGGAACGAACTTACTCAGTCCTTCCTTCATCAAAGAAGCCCGACAAATTTAGAACTAATTTACCGATTATCCAAATAAAAGAGATGATAACTTGTAACTTTATTCTTGATAGCTATGACTTATTTCAGAACTTTCGCAAGGAAGCGAGAAGTGTAGCTCTCCTTGTTCTTTGCCACCTCTTCTGGTCTACCACAGCTCAACATGCGACCACCTCCACGTCCTCCTTCTGGTCCCATGTCTATGATGTAGTCTGCAAGTTTGATGACATCGAGGTTGTGTTCGATGATGATAACGGTGTTGCCACGGTCAACAAGTTTCTGTAAGACGTCCATCAAGATACGTATGTCTTCAAAGTGCAGACCTGTTGTAGGCTCATCAAGGATGTAAAGTGTCTTACCTGTGTCACGTTTTGCCAGTTCTGTAGCCAACTTAACACGCTGACTCTCACCGCCAGAGAGGGTAGTTGAGCTTTGTCCAAGCTTGATATAACCCAAGCCAACATCTTGTAGTGCCTTAATCTTCGGTAGTATCTGTGGTACGTTCTCAAAGAACTCTACAGCCATGTTAACCGTCATGTCGAGCACGTCGGCTATTGACTTTCCCTTGAAACGCACTTCCAACGTCTCACGGTTATAGCGTTTACCATGGCAGACCTCGCACGGTACCATTACATCAGGTAGGAAGTTCATCTCAATAGTCTTGTAGCCATTACCGCCACAGGCCTCACAACGTCCTCCTTTCACATTGAAAGAGAATCGTCCAGGCTTGTAGCCTCGTATCTTAGCTTCGGGGAGATTGACGAAGAGTTGGCGTATATCAGAGAAAACGCCAGTGTAAGTAGCAGGGTTACTACGTGGTGTACGGCCGATAGGACTTTGGTCAACATTGACTACTTTATCGATGTTGTCAATCCCTTCAATACTCTTGTAAGGCATTGGACGCTTCAGTGAGCGGTAGAAGTGTTGTGAGAGAATGGGCTGTAGGGTCTCGTTGATTAACGTACTCTTTCCTGAACCAGACACACCAGTGACGACAATTAGTTCGCCAAGTGGGAAGGTTACGTCTACGTCCTTCAGGTTATTACCCTTACAGCCAGTGAGCTGTAGCGTCTTTCCATTACCTTCTCTGCGTTCCTTAGGTATCTCTATCTTACGCTCACCGTTCAAGTATTGTGCGGTAAGCGTGTGTGTCTTGAGCATGTCTGCAGGTGTTCCTTGGAAGACAACCTCGCCACCTTTGCGTCCAGCTTTGGTCCGATGTCTACAATCCAGTCGGCTGCACGCATCATGTCTTCGTCGTGTTCTACCACGATGACCGTGTTTCCCATGTCGCGCAGCTCTTTTAGCGAGTTGATAAGACGCTCATTATCACGCTGATGAAGTCCGATAGATGGTTCATCAAGGATATAAAGAACATTAACAAGTTGTGAGCCTATCTGTGTCGCAAGGCGGATACGCTGGCTTTCACCACCTGAAAGCGTAGCACTTTGACGGTTCAATGCAAGATAATCAAGGCCCACGTCGAGTAAAAAGTTTATACGTTTACGTATCTCCTTCACTATCTCTACAGCGATTGTACGCTGTTTCTCATTCATGTGTTCCTCAACATGGTCTATCCAATCTCGCAGTTCGGTTATATCCATCTCTGCAAGTTCAGCAATGTTCTTATCCCATATCTTGTAAGATAAAGCCTCACGATTAAGACGATGACCATGACATTCAGGACATTGTGCTTCGGCTATGAACTGGTCGGCCCACTTCTTCCCAGCTGAGGAATCATCGTTCTCCATCACGGTGCGGAGGTACTTAATGATACCATCAAAGGACACAAAGTAGTCGGAGGTGGTGTGTACAAGCTCTTTAGCAATCTTCAACTTCTCCAAAGAACCATACAAAACCTCATCCATTGCCTCCTTTGGAATATCCTTGACAGGGGTCTTGAGGCTACAATCATATCGTTTTAAGAGTGCATCTATCTGCCAGAAGATCATCTGGTTCTTATACTTTCCTAACGGTACGATAGCTCCACTATGGATGTCAAGCTTATCATCTGGAATCACCTTCTTTAAGTCTATCTCATCAATCACACCTAATCCTTTACACTGCGGACAGGCTCCTTCGGGCGAGTTAAAGGAGAAGATGTTTGGAGCAGGGTCTTTGTATGCTATCCCAGTGACTGGGTCCATCAGTCGTTTAGAGAAATATTTAGCTTCGTCTCGTTCGTTATCAAGAATCATTATCAAGCCTTCTCCTTGCTTCATGGCCGTTGAAACGGTCTTTGCCAGACGCTCACGTAGCGTGTTATTCTCCGTACCGCCGAGTTTCATCTTGTCGATGACAACCTCGATGTTATGGTTCTTGTAGCGGTCTACCTTCATACCACGTGTAAGCTCTTGTACCTCTCCATCGACACGAATGTACAAGTATCCCTTGCGTCGCATCTGTTCAAAGAGCTCACGATAATGTCCTTTACGGTTGCGAACAAGTGGTGAGAGGATATATATTTTGCGGTCTTGATAATCAGACATAATCATGTCTACCACTTTCTCCTCGGTGTATTTCACCATCTTCTCACCGCTCATATAAGAATAGGCTTCACCTGCACGTGCATAAAGAAGGCGTAGGAAATCGTATATCTCAGTTGTTGTACCAACGGTAGAGCGGGGGTTCTTGTTTGTTGTCTTCTGTTCGATGGAGATGACAGGAGATAGTCCTGTAATCTTGTCAACGTCTGGACGCTCCATATTACCAAGGAAGTTGCGTGCGTAAGCAGAGAAGGTTTCAATGTATCGACGCTGTCCTTCGGCGAAGATAGTGTCGAATGCAAGCGAACTCTTACCTGATCCAGACAGTCCAGTGAAGACGGTAAGTGAGTTACGAGGGATGGTTATGTCTACATTCTTCAGATTATGTACTCTTGCTCCGAAGACTTCTATTTTCTCGTTCATGGGGTTGTTGGGTGTTAAATGTTTGGTGTTGGGTGTTGAATGTTGGGTGTTGATGGATAGTTGGGTGTTTGGTGTTGGGTGATGGGTGTTGATGATTAGTACTGTGTTGATGGTTTCCTTGAAGATAACCACTGATGAAAATCGCTATTCATCACCACCCATCATTCATCATCCATCATCCACCAAACATCATCTCGTCGACTGCGTGTAACCTCTGAGAAGGTTGACATCTCGTCGGATGTGGAACTCTTTGCCGTCAGCTCCTTTGGCGGTTACATTGACGAAGTAAGTTCCTTGGGCAACGTCTTTGCCTTTATACTTACCATCCCAGCCACCAGCAGGGTCGTCCCATTCGTATATCTTTTGTCCCCAGCGGTTGAAGATGATTGCTTTGAACTCTACAATACTCTTATAGCCGGGCTTTGCACGATAGATATCATTGATGCCATCGCCATTAGGTGAGAATGCATTAGGCATTTGTAGACTACTCTCACTAATCGACAGACTTATTGGGTTATAGCGTGTGGTGTCACCATTTAGAATCTCATAAAGTATTACCCTCGTCGTACCAGCCTCTGTGAACGTGTATTCCGTGTCCTTATCATAACGGATAAGAAAGGCCGAACGAGGATTCTTCTGGTTGAAGAAATGCCATTCGTAGTTTGTTGCTGCATCCGTTGTGGTAGCTGGGTTGGCTGTGAAAGTTATTGTTAATGGAGCTGAACCACTATAAGTATCACCAACTGCAATCGTGTTTGTCTCACCATTCGCATCTGTATATTTGCCCGATGGCTGGCAGTTTTGTGCCCAAGCTACTGTAGATAGCACCGTTGAAAGCAGTATGGCGAATATCCGTGGTTTATGTTGTTTCATCCTTATAGTTCGTTTATGTTACCTTGAAAATTGTATAATCGTGCAAATTTACACAATTTCCCATACAGACAAGTAAATGTTCTTGTCTGGATAAGATAATACTGCGTATTTCTTCATCGGTGGTTTCACTCCTTACAAAAAAGTGTAAACGATGTTGCCTTAACCCCTTTTCACTCCCCATCACTCCTTATCAAAAGTGTAGATGGAATTGTCTTAACTCCTTTTCACTCCCTTTTACTCCTTAACACCTTATGAAATTACTCCCCTTCACTTCTTAACTCCTCATAGAATCATTTCCTTTTAGCCCTCATAATAGAGTATAAACGGTGTTGTCTTAACTCCTTTTCACTCCCTTTCACTCCTTAACTCCTCATAGAATCATTTCCTTTCAGCCCTCATAATAGAGTATAAACGGTGTTGTCTTAACTCCTCCTCACTCCCCTTCACTCCTTAACTCCTAAATTAATCATTCCCCGTCAGCTCAAAATTCCTTGTTAGTTTGTCAATATCTTTCGCTCCCCTTAAAGCTACTACATGCTTTTCATGCTCATAGAAGAGGCCTAACTGTGTTCAAGAACATGCTCTTCTTGCCTATTGAAGGCGCCCTTCTTGAAGCAAGAAAGGCCCCTTCTTCGACGCTGTTTGTAATATGCTGATTTGTTGAATGTTATAAACTTGTATTTTAAGGAAAGGTTAGTCTTATGTTGAGGATATTTAGTTTACCTTTGTGTAAGGATTTTTTCTGTCCTTGTTGACCTTTTCTAACTATTGAAGGCTAATTGAAATCCCCCTGTAAAAGATACTGATGGATGGAGAAGGGGAGTTTGTTCTCACAGAATATCATAGTTTTTACGCACAAATGGGATGCAGTCTAAGAGTATAAGGAATGGTCAAGGCGTCAAGGCAGAAGTTGGATGAGTCCTTCTCTTTGAACTTTTTGCTTTTTGTCTTCTTGTTAAGCATGAATGAAGAAAAGTTGCTATGACAGCTCAATTCACTCAAATTATTTTTCCTGTCATATCTGTCATAGATTCTAAGATGCTAACTTGTTGGTTTACAGCAAAGTTTCATGAAATGTTAAATATGACAGCAACTTAAAATAAAACTATTCTTGTAAGATATGTAATCGTTTCTCTCTGGTGAGTGAGTTATTATCTTTCTATATCTCGGAAGAACCTAAGATAACATCGAACAATAGATTACTAAAAAATTATACAAGAACGTTATTATGTGCACAAATAAATTATCTGCTATTAACGTTTTTGTGTTTTTTATCATTCTACATCTTTTGATTACAGATTTCTTTTGTATATTTGCAGTTGTAATTAAATCTTTTTGAAACCAACAGTATGTTTATGAGAAAGTATTTGAAATATCTTTTGTTATTCTTTGCAATGACTTTTAGTTATAGCTTATTGGCACAAAGTGTTCAATGGCACGACCAACATAAAGTTAAACGCAAGGAGACTATATTCGGAATAGCCAAGGAGTATGGTGTTACCATCCCACAACTTATAGAAGCAAACCCTTCGATGAAGCAAGCAGGATACGAACTGAAGAAGGGCGACCTAATCTTTGTTCCTTATTCAAAGGAGGGAGATTTCCAAGCTGACGGGTCTATAAAAGGTAAGGTAGACAAGAAGGCTGCGGCAAAGGCTGCCGCTAATCAGGTTGCTGCGAAGGCAGTGAATGCTATTCGTGTTGGTGTTATGCTACCCTTGCATAACCAAGATGGAGATGGTAAACGTATGGTTGAATACTATCGTGGTATCTTGTTGGCTCTTAACCAGTTGAAGAGTGAGGGCATTACGACTGATGTTCATGCATGGAACGTACCAAAGGGTGCTGACATCCGAGCTACATTGTTGGAACCAAATGCTTCTAAGTTGGATGTTATCTTCGGTCCTCTTTATTCAGAGCAGGTAAAGCCTTTGGCTGATTTCTGTCGTACGTATGACATAAAACTCGTTATTCCATTCTCAATAACAGCGACTGATGTAGAGACGAATCCAAATGTTTTCCAGGTTTATCAAACTGACGCTTCGTTAACGAATAAGGCCATAGCCGCTTTCTTAGAGCGTTTCCAGAAAACACACCATCCTATCTTTGTTAATTGCAAGGACGCAACAAGTCAGGTGGGCGACTTCACAACAACTTTGAGAAGACAGCTCGATTTACAGAAGATTAAGTATAATCTTACGAGTTCAAAGTCATCAGATGCAGATTTCTCAAAGCATTTTGAGTCAACTCGTCCAAATGTTGTAGTTATCAATTCAGAGAAGAGTCCGCAGTTGAATGAGGTCTTTGCGAAGTTAAATCAGTTGAAGAAATCACGTCCTGGTGTGGCTATCAGCTTGTTTGGATACAATCAGTGGTTTGTCTATCAAGATTATGATCTTGACCAGTTCTTCAAGTATAATACTTATATCCCATCTACCTATTACTATAATAAGGCAGCAGATAAAACAAAGGAGTTGGAGGCAAAATATACAGAACAGTATGGCGAGCCGATGTCAAAGCAGTTTATTCCACGTATGGCAATAACAGGTTACGACCAAGCACAGTTCTTTGTTCGTGGTTTGAAAGCACATGGAAAGGATTTCAAGGGTTCTGCTGCCGAGGTTAAGTATCGTCCGTTACAGACTCGTTACGACTTTGTTCGTGTAGGACAGGGTGGGTATATCAATGATAATTTCCAACTGGTTCACTTTAAGACAGACCAGACAATGGAGAATCTTGTCTATTAATCTGAAGAAGAGTATCTTATCCAGAGATGAAGAAAATAAGCTCAAGAATATTAGCTGTTATTCTATTTGCGTTGCCGCTGACTGCAGCAGCGCAGATAGGAGACCATCGTGACGACCTCGCCATTGGTGTTAATGGTGGTTATGTCCTCTCTAATGTGGGCTTCACTCCGAGTGTAAGACAATCCATGCACGGTGGGTTAACGGGCGGACTGAGTGTGCGTTATGTGTGCGAGAAGTATTTTAATACTATCTGTTCTATCTATGGTGAAGTCAATTACGCCTCAGTAGGATGGAAGGAGAAGATACTGACGGGTACTGATCAGCCTGTTATCAACTCTAACGGGGCCGCTGAAGAGTATTCACGCACTGTTAACTATATTCAGATTCCTGTTTTTGCTCATCTTGCATGGGGACGTGAACAAAACGGATTTAACTTCTTCTTCCAAGCAGGTCCACAGTTAGGACTCTATTTGGGAGAGTCGACATCAAAGAACTATGACACCCCAAATCTTGCTACTGATGGTACTGGGCGAAGCAATGCGGTAACAGCACAGGAGTCAATGCCAGTAGAAAAGAAGTTAGACTACGGTATTGCAGCTGGCTTAGGTTTAGAGTATAGCAACCGACATGTAGGTCATTTCCTACTTGAAGCCCGTTACTACTATGGATTGGGCAATATTTATGGAAGCTCAAAGAAAGACTTTTTCGGCAAATCTAATTACGGCAATATTGTTGTTAAGGCTACTTACCTTTTTGACATTGTAAGAACAAAGTAATAATTAACCTATAATTTTATCATTATGTTTGAGAACCAACCTAAAGCACTGTACGCATTGGCATTAGCCAATACCGGTGAGCGTTTCGGCTATTACACCATGATAGCCGTATTCACTTTATTCTTAAGAGCCAATTTCGGGTTATCTAGTGGTACCGCTGGCTTGATTTATGGTGTTTTCCTTGCCTTAGTTTATTTCTTACCATTGATAGGTGGTATTATGGCCGACAAGTTTGGCTATGGAAAGATGGTGACTATTGGTATTATCGTCATGTTTGCGGGCTATTTATTCTTGTCTATCCCATTGGGTGGAGGAGTAATGGGCTATGCAGCAATGTTTAGTGCTTTACTACTTGTTAGTCTTGGAACAGGTTTGTTCAAGGGTAACCTACAGGTGATGGTGGGTAATCTTTATGATGCACCAGAGCTGTCAACAAAGCGCGATTCAGGTTTCTCTATCTTCTACATGGCTATCAACATTGGTGCTCTCTTTGCTCCTACAGCAGCTGTGAAAATTAGGGATTGGGCTGAAGTGTCACTTGGCTATTCTGGTAATGACGCCTATCATTTCTCTTTTGCAGTTGCTTGTGTGTCATTGATTATCTCAATGATTATCTATTATGCCTTCCGTAGCACCTTTAAGCATGTAGAGGCTGGAGCAGGTCAGACCAAGAAAACTGATACAGCTGTTGCTGGAGAAGAACTCACACCACAGCAGACAAAGGAACGTATCGTTGCTCTTGTCTTGTTTTTGCTGTTGTTATCTTCTTCTGGATGTCGTTCCATCAGAATGGTCTTACCTTGAATTACTTTGCTGATGAGTTTGTTAGTCCAAAGGCAGAGGGTGTTCAGACAATGGCATTTGATGTAATCAACCTTGTGATGATTATCTTCATGGTTTACAGTCTTATGTCATTCTTCCAGAGCAAGACCTCTAAGGCTAAGCTGATTTCTACTGTTGTATTCCTTGCAGCCGTAGGAGTATTGGTTTATAAGTATCATAACATCGGTGGTCCTGTTGATGTTAGTGCTCCTATCTTCCAGCATTTTAACCCATTCTATGTAGTAGCTTTGACTCCTGTCAGTATGGCAATCTTTGGTGCTTTAGCAGCTAAAGGTAAGGAACCAAAGGGCTCCTCGTAAGATAGCTTACGGTATGATTATTGCAGGTTGTGCTTATCTGCTTATGGTTTGGGCATCACGTGGTTTGCTAACTCCTAATGCGCAGGCTGCAGCAAAGGCTGCAGGAGAGACTGTTCCATTTGCTTCTGGTAACTGGTTGATTGGTACCTATCTCATTCTTACATTCGGTGAGCTGTTGCTGAGTCTATGGGTATCAGCTTCGTTAGTAAGGTTGCACCCCCAAAGTATAAGGGCGCGATGATGGGTGGATGGTTTGTTGCTACAGCCATCGGTAACCTGCTTGTTAGTGTCGGCGGATACTTGTGGAATGACATACCTCTGACAATTGTATGGTCTGTCTTTATTGTACTTTGTCTCCTCTCCGCTGGTTTCATGTTCTTGATGATGAAGCGTTTGGAGAAGGTTGCATAGTAGAATACAAGAATGAACGTATGACTACCATAAACAGGTCTTTTGATATTGTTTTCTGGTAGTTCCATATAATGATATAAGAAAGGCTGAGCTCAATGGATGAGTTCAGCCTTTTTATTTGTCTACTTACAATACCGACGTTTGGTGGAATAGTCATAATGAGTCTCTATTATCTATGTTATTGTTATCAGATAGCGTATAGAATCCGGCTATCTGCTTATAGCAGATTAGAGGACGTACGCATGTGGCAGATAACAGCGTTATGGTAATAGCTTTCAAAGCGGTCGACACTTCTCCTAAAGAGGGTTGACCCTTTTGTTCAAAAAGGTCAACCTTTTCTCTCAAAAAGGTCAACCTTTTTCTTCAAAAGGGTTGACCTTTTTTAAAATCAGTCGACTGTCTTAAAAGATTCAGTCGACTGATTTATGTTGCAGTGTGTCTTAATATCACCAAGAAACGCCTGTGAAGGGAGGTGTTATCAATCTGTTGTGATAGGATTAATGCTTATCAAGGAGTTATTTTATAACTTTTCTTTCAAATACTTACCCGTCAGACTCTCCTTGCAGCGAGCCACCTCTTCTGGTGTTGCAGCTATTACGAGGTTTCCGCCCTTATCACCTCCATCAGGACCAAGGTCGATGACATGGTCGGCACACTTGATAACATCAAGGTTGTGTTCGATAACCAATATGGTGTGGCCACGTTCGATAAGCGCATTGAAAGCATGGAGTAGCCGATCGATATCATGGAAGTGCAGACCTGTTGTTGGTTCATCAAAGATAAAGAGCGTTGGGTCTTGCTGTTCCTGTCCGATGAAGTAGGCGAGTTTCACACGTTGGTTCTCACCACCAGAGAGGGTAGAAGAACTTTGTCCAAGTTTGATGTAGCCCAATCCAACATCTTCCAACGGTTTAAGTTTGTTGACAATCGCTTTGCGTTTGTGCTCACTGAAGAATTGAATAGCCTCAGAGACTGTCATGTTCAAGACATCATTGATATTCTTACCTTGGAACTGTACGTCGAGAATTTCACGCTTGAAACGTTGACCATGACACTCCTCACACTCTAAGACAAGGTCTGCCATAAACTGCATCTCTACCGTGATGACACCCGCACCCTTACATTCTTCGCAGCGACCACCCTCAGTATTAAATGAGAAATACTGTGGTGTGTAGCCCATCTGCTTTGATAACTGCTGGTCAGCAAATAGCTTTCTGATTTCGTCGTATGCCTTCACGTAAGTAGCGGGGTTAGAGCGTGTACTCTTACCGATAGGGTTCTGGTCTACAAACTCCACGTGTTTAATCTGTTTCCAGTCACCTCCAAGAGAAGAATATTCGCCAGGGGTGTCGGCAACCTCGTCTAAATGACGTTTGAGGGCAGGGTAGAGGATTCCTTTCACAAGGGAAGACTTTCCGCTACCGCTAACTCCTGTCACCACTGTAAAGACGTTCAGAGGAAACTTAACATCTACTCCTTTGAGATTATTCATGCGAGCGCCCTTTAGTTCTATGGCCATATTCCATGGTCGACGACTCTTTGGAACTTCGATAACCTCCGCTCCCGTCAGATATTTAATGGTGTATGAACGAGGATACTTCTCAAGGAGTTGCTTTGACTCGGCATTGTTTTTATCATTGATGTCTCCCTTTATTCGTTTAATGTCAGATACTTTACCTTCAAAAACAATCTCTCCACCCAGTCGTCCAGCATCTGGTCCAACGTCAATCAGGTAATCAGCTGCACGCATAATCTCCTCGTCATGTTCTACGACAACCACGGTGTTACCTAATGCTTGAAGTTCCTTGAGTACGTGGATAAGTCGATCAGTATCTCGACTATGCAAGCCAATGGAAGGTTCGTCAAGTATATAGAGTGAGCCAACGAGTGAAGAACCAAGGGAGGTTGTGAGGTTGATGCGTTGACTCTCGCCACCACTCAATGAGTTTGATTGGCGGTTAAGGGTGAGATAACCGAGTCCTACATCTAAAAGGAACTGCAGACGACTTGTTATCTCGGTCATTAGTCGCTTGCTGACCTCTTGCTCATGCTCAGTTAGTTCCAGTTTGTCGAACCATTGTTTGAGGTTGATAATAGACATATCAACGAGGTCGGTGATAGCCATGCCACCTATCTTCACCCATGTAGCTTCTTCTTTAGCTTTGTGCCATGGCAGTCAGGACAAACAGTCTTACCACGATAACGGCTGAGCATGACACGGTATTGAATTTTGTATTGGTTCTCCTTTACCATTTGGAAGAAGGTATCAATACAGATACGGTCGTGAATGTCTTTCTTTCTTTCGCTTGGCAGACCCTTCCAAAGACTTTCTTTCTCTGCCTTTGTTAGCTCAAAATAAGGCTTGAAGATAGGGAAGTTGTCTTTTGCAGCACGTCTGCAGAACTCGTCTTTCCATGTTGCCATCTTTTCACCATGCCAACACTGAACGCAACCATCATAGACAGAAAGAGAAGAGTCTGGGATAACTAACTTCTCGTCTATACCGATGACGCGACCAAAACCCTCACAAGTAGGACAGGCTCCGAGGGGAGAATTAAACGAAAACATGTTGTCGTTCGGTTCTTCAAAGCGTATGCCGTCAGCTTCAAAGCGTGTAGAGAAATCGTAAGTAATCTTGGAAGGAAGAATCATCAACTGCATATTGCCATCGCCCTCATAGAAGGCTGTCTCACAAGAATCGGTGAGTCGGGTCAGTGTGTCTTTAGAGCTGTCAACGGATAGGCGGTCGATGACAAGATAGATACTCTTTGTCTTATCCTTAGTTGTAGCTTTGTTGTTGTCGTCAGCAGGGTTCTGTTCCAGCCAATCTTCTATGCGGATAAAGTCGTTATCTACATAGATACGTGCATAACCTTCCTGCATCTCCATCTCAAGTTGGTTCTGTACGCTTCGTCCTTCGACGATGTGGAGTGGGGCAAGAATACAGAACTTAGTTCCTTCTGAGTAGGACATCACTTTTTCTATGACATCTTCTACAGAGTGATGTTTCACTTCTTCGCCAGAGATAGGGCTGAAGGTCCTACCTATTCGAGCATAGAGAAGACGGAGATATTCGTATATCTCGGTAGAAGTACCCACTGTTGAACGTGGATTACGAGATATGACCTTTTGCTCAATGGCTATGGCAGGGGGGGAGTCCTTTGATGAAATCGACCTCAGGTTTAGACATTCTACCTAAGAACTGACGGGCATAAGCAGAAAGACTTTCTACATATCGGCGTTGTCCTTCAGCATAAAGCGTATCAAAAGCAAGTGATGACTTACCTGAACCAGATACACCTGTGATAGCGACAAATTGTCCCTGAGGGATATTTACGTCTATATTCTTTAGGTTGTTAACCTTAGCTCCTTTTACCTCAATATACTTATTCATATTGCTCAACTTTATTCTATATTTACTCTTATAGACCCTTAAAAGAGATTTAAAGGGCTAATCGGAATATGCAAAATTACAAAAAAACTTTGGTTCTTTCTGATATTTACTTTATATTTGCAGCGATATTATATATTAAAAGAACACAATTATGAGAGTTAAAAAGTTATTGGTTATTGCTTTGATGGCTTTCCCAATGATGGGTATAGCACAAAGCTCATACGAGCAGAAGAGTGATTCTGCTAACACGACACAGTTTGAGAACAAGCAGAATAGCGCTGCTTACCAGCAATGGTTGAGCCAGTATGAAGAGTGTGGTCGTCAGATTAATACTATATCTGAGCAGTATCAGCGCGAGGTAGAGAAACGTGGCTATCCTAAGAAGAAGACTGTTAAGGCTAAGATAGCACTTGTTAATCAGTATATCGGTCTGTTGCAGCAGCAGCGTGATTCTCCTGAACTAAATCAGGGAGTCGACCTTGACAAGGTGAATAGTAAGATTACTATGTGGCAGGAGCAACTTGCTGGTTTGACTGCTTTGTTGAAGAAGATTTAAAGAAGATTCTATCGTAATAAATAAGAGCTGTAACCGCATTAGCAGTTACAGCTCTTTTTGGGTATTATTGCTCTTCACCATCCGTGTTAAGCAGAACTCTCTTGTTTCCTTTTTTTGCTTCGAAGTAAGGTGGTTCGTCCCTCAATGATATACTATCATAGATGAAAGGGGCAATGATTGTATCTTTACCATCAGGGAGTATCAAACCAAGTTTGCCGTCTAACTGGGCTATGAGTGGCATAGTACGTAAGTCATCGACATATACATAACAAGTACGAAGGAACTCATACTTTGGTTCAACGAGTATACGTCCTCTATGGTCAAGAATACCAAACTTTCCTTTTCGTTCGATAACCTCATGATACTGAATGTAAATCTCACGTATAAGGTTCAGATACTTCACCATCTTTCGTTTATCGTTGACCAATGTGACGAGGTATTCGAAGGTGTCAGAGTAGTTGGCCATCGCACGGGCTAAGACGATCTTCATGTCTAACCCTTTGATAGCTTTGCGGTTCAAATCGATGTATCGAGCGATAGCAGCCTCCTTTTCCTTCATAGGAAGGTCTTTCAGATGTTCTTCAAAACGTAGCATCTGTTGCTTGCTGCCGTGCATAGCTTTGATATATCTGTGTATCTGTCGCCCCATTTCAATGCACACGAAATGGCGAATCTGCTGCTCCTCTATAGGGTCAGCGTATTCCTGGTTGAAGTTGTCTTGCGTAATCATGGGCTTTTTTTCTCCTTTGTTTTTGCCAAAGATACTGACTTTTAATAGTTCTACCAAGGAATTAAAAGAATTTAATTCAAATGTTTTTTAAATGTCTTTATTTTCGACTTTAGACTAAAAGTTAAGCTCAACATCTTTACCAAATGGAGCAAGGGACAGTCCAGCCATTTTGAAGTGTTGCTTGGCAAATGGAATACCTATAATTGTAATGGCAAGGAGGATACCAAAAAGAATGTGGGTTAAGCATGCCCATAAACCACCAAAGATAATCCAAATGATATTGAGTGGAATGGTGATACAGCCTGAAAGACTTTCTCCATCTCTCACTTCTGCCCCAAAAGGCCATAGGCACAAGAGTCCGAGCTTGAATGTTTGTACTGCAGCTGGTATGCCGATAATGGTGATGGCAAGTGCTAAACTACCTGTAAAATAACCGATAGCAGCCTCTAATCCGCCAAATATCCACCAAATAATGTTTCCAAGAATACGCATAAATTGATTGTTGAATTAAGATGTTAAAGTGCAGAGGACTCCTCTGCTTAAATGTTATAAGGTAAGTTTCGAATCTAATTCTACCAACATCTTGCTTTCGTTTCAGCATCATGTTGTGTGGTGTGGAGCGTTAACACCATTGGTGCGAACCATTAGCACCATTGGTGCGGAGCATCAGTACGTTGCTTGAAGATGAGAAGAATGATTCGTTATGGTCGTTACATTATATGTATAAAATGCTAATGAATAACCTATGTGGGATATGTAGAATAGATAACAGAAATCGTTTATAAGGATTATATGAAGTCTGTAATTTCTTCTAATGTCTTCCGCTTCTTCTCATTCGTTGGACAGTCGTCGGCTATGTGACCGATGGGAATGATGGCAACAGGCTCAAAATCTGTATATGGAAAGGTCTCTTTCAGTTTGGCTACATTAAAGTTACATACCCAACAACTACCTAAGCCTCGCTCTGTTGCAGCCAAACAAAGATGTTCAGTAGCAATGGCAACATCAATATCGCCATGCTGCTTATTGTCTTCTTTGCGTATCCAGTTGTTGTCAACCTCACGCATACAAATGACGTAGAGCGGTGCCGACTTGAACCATTCACGGTCATAGCATTCTTGTAGCTGCTTGCGTGCCGCTTCAGACTTCACAACTACAAATTTCCATGGCTGTTTGTTGACAGCCGATGGTGCCATACGTGTCACCTCAAGGATATATTGTAAGTCCTCTTCTGATACAGGGGTGTCACTATACTTACGTACAGAAAGCGTTTTTTAGATAGTTCTAATATGTTCATAACCTGATAAATCTAAGCTTTCCAAGTGGATTAAGCTATGAAGTGTTTTGTTGTTTATACTCTCGCTATAAGGGGTTCTACTTATTGTAACTCCTCTTTATAATATAGTATCGCCTTAATGGCAATCTGTTCCGCTTCCTCGATGGTGCAATTTAGTCTTCCACCTGATGCGTCAGCGTGACCGCCACCATTGAAGAATTTTGCTGCCATAGGTTGACAGTGGAAACCATTGCAAGAACGAAGACTCACGAGTACGGTCTTAGGTTTCTCTGTATCTTCTCGCAATGAGATACTCAGTTTGAGTCCTTTAATCTGCTGTGGAATATTAACAAGTCCCTCCATGTCTCCCTTGATGAAATGGAACTGTGCCATCTCCTCTTTTGTTACGGTATAATAGGATGCGTGCAACTCCTCAATCACCTTCATCTTGTTGAGGATGATGTGTGCACGGAGGCGGAGGGCATTGGTAGAGTAGTTGTGGAATACACGGTTATAAATCTCGTCCTTATCAATATTCTTGCAAGAAGCTGTCCGATAATATAGAATATCTCTGGGCGTGACGAATTGTAGGTGAAGCCACCTGTGTCGGTCATCATACCACAATAAATGCAGGACGCACATTGAGTTGTCATCTTCTCGTAGCCATCTAACTGACTAATCAGACGGAAGACAATCTCACAGGTACTTGACATTTCTGGATGTGAAACCGTCAATGCGTTGTTTGTTTCAGGTTCTAAGTGGTGGTCGATGAGTAGGCGAGGGGCTGTGGAAGACTCCAAAACCTCTTGCATTGCATCTACACGTGAGTTTTGGTTGAAGTCAAGACAGCAAACGAGGTCTGCTTCCTTAAATGCCTTCTCAACTTCCTTTGGTCGTCTGTCATAACGAATAACGGAATTATGTCCTGGAAGCCAATGCAGGAAGTCGGGTGTAGCGTCAGGCATACATACCTTGATATTGGTCTTACCAATTTGATTTAGGTAATGCATCCATGCCAGTGACGAACCTGTTGCATCCCCATCTGGTGACTTATGAGCACAGATTACGATGTTTGTTGCATTGGAAAGAAGATTGCGTAGTGTTGCAATCTCTTCTTGATTCAGTAGGTTTAATTCCATTATAGCTGTAAGCTTTGGTGTGTGTTTGAAAGGTGTGTGGGTGTTATACCCGATGTGTGTAGAGATGAGAGAAATAAAAAGCCCTGCCTGGATACCCGTCTTACATCTTGAAATACCGAAGAATGTATGCGGAGATAGTACCCAGGCAGGGGTTATGAATTAGAACAATTTAGCTGGATACGTACCATCATCAACCAGTGATTGAATCTTTTCAACCACGCTCTGACGATCGGCAGCGTAGGTAACGCCAAACCACTTGCTGGTAGTGTCAAGCACCTTCACGGTAGATGTACCATCGTTGATGAGCTTGTTTACCATCAATGGGATGAAGTATTCAGACTTCTTATTCTCCATGTTCTTTGGTTCAGAGAGGAACTCCTTGAAGTATGCCTCACTATACTCGAAGTAGTCTGGTGTGAAGCCCCATACATTCATAGATACTGGAGTGTTCTCACCTACAGCAACCCACTCACCATTGTCGTCTTTGTACTTGATTTCACCATCGCGACGCTCAATCTCTGTACGCTCAACAACAGTTGTCAAGTTTCCTTCAGCATCGGTAGAGCAGATACCACGAGCAACAGTACCATTCTCGCTCAGTGTGTTACCTACGCGGAAACCAACCATTGCATACTTGTCTCTTGCACCTTCTGGGAGGTCAGCAAGGAACTTACCGATAACCTTGAAGCAATCACGGTTATAGAAGTCATCGCAGTTGATAACGCAGAAAGGCTCTTTGATAACATCCTTTGCCATCAATACCGCATGGTTTGTACCCCATGGCTTCTCACGACCTTCAGGTACAGAGAATCCTTCTGGCAGTGCATCGATACTCTGGAAAACAAGTTCTGCAGGGATATGACCCTCATACTTTGAAAGAACTTGGCTGCGGAACTGCTCCTCGAAATCCTTACGGATAACAAAAACAATCTTACCAAATCCAGCCTGGATAGCATCATAGATAGAGTAATCCATAATGGTCTCACCATTAGGACCCAGTTCGTCGAGCTGCTTCAGCCCACCGTAGCGGCTTCCCATACCTGCCGCAAGGAGTAATAATGTAGGTTTCATTTTCTTTATTATTTCGTTAAACGATATTTTATGTTCTGATTGCAAAGGTAAGAAAAATATAGGATAAACTATTATTTTGTATTGTGAATTATGGGGACTCTTCTGATATTTGGGGTGATAAACTAAAGCTCTTATATAATGGCATTCAGAACATCTATCGAGCCACTTGTATTCTTTTTCTCACAGAACCACACAGATGAACTGAATACACAGGGTTTCACAGAGACATTAAGTCAACCGACAACACAGAGCGTTTCAGCTAACGTTAAAGGAAGCAGGCCCTCCCCCAACCCCTCCCCCGAAGGGAAGGGGCGTAGTATGTGAGGTTACCCCTATAGGGTCGCTGATAAGAGGATAGAACGAAGCGTACCCCCTCTCCATAGGGGTATCTCGGTGATCACGCCCCTTCCCTGCGGGGAGGGGTTGGGGAGGGCCGCCTCTCTCATTTTCTCCTTTTTTTCTCTCACAGAACTACACAGAAGGACAGAATACACAGGGTTTCACAGAGACATTAAGTCAACCGAGAACACAGAGCGTTTCAGCTAACATTAAAGGGAGCGGCTCTCCCTCAACCCCTCCCCGCAGGGAAGGGGCGTAGTATGTGAGGTTACCCCTATAGGGGCTGCTGATAAGAGGATAGAACGAAGCGTACACCCTCTCCATAGGGGTATCTCGGTGATTACGCCCCTTCCCTTCGGGGGAGGGGTTGGGGGAGGGGCCGCTCTCTCTCATGTTCTTCTTTATTCTCTCACAGAACCACACAGAAGAACAGAAATCACAAAGGCGCACAGAGACGTTAAATCAACCGATATCACAGAACGATATAACCAAAATTAGCAGAAAGGTTCTGTGATATCTGTCGTCGCTTGCCGGCGTTTGTGGGTTCTCCCTGTTCGCAAAAAGGCTTCTGTTTATCTGTGAAAATCTGTGAGAGATAAAATTCCCAACGAGTTTCTTACGTTCTAAAATCTGTGAGAAAAAATTCAACGAGCTACCACAAAAAAACTTGCCCCATGACACCAAGGATGGTGACAGGGGCAAGAAACGAAAATTAAATTACCGATGTATCGTCATTGATATCACATCAATGGCTTCCCGCTGGAAACATAATTAAAACTAAATTAATCAATTCAGTATTATTAAAACCGAACTTTTTCTTTCTTTAATATTGGCCTTATTAGGCTCATTAGTCTTATTAGCCTTATTGGCCCTATTGGCCTCATTAGCCCTATTAGGCCTATTAGCCCAATAATCTCTTTTATCCTTGGCCCGCTACTGGGCCACTTCTTCCTCCATTCTTTTTCTTATCCTCCTTTTTCTTATCTTTCTCTGCCTCCTCCTTCTTCCTCACCGACTCGTAGGAGTTTGCGGCTAACTCTCGCTTCAATTCTCCGCCAGGCGTGAAGACGACACGAGGCTTAATGGTTGCGGTCTTAAAATCCTCTTCCTTTTCTGCTCCTTTGCTCGACAGCGTGACACGCATCGAGCCAAACTCACCCAACTGAATGCTGAAACCATCACGGAGATAATGGGGCAGACAGTCGATAAAGTTATACAACACGTTCGACACATCACCACGCGTCAAGGACGAGCGCCCCGCAATGTCACGCGCAATGTCGTCGAGCGACTTATGCCCAAGGTTAACTGGGTTTGCATAAAACTTCACTTCCTCCCGCTTCTGCGGATTTTTCTTTTGTACTAAACGAATTTTCATGATTCTTTCGACTTTAAATTATTAATACTATTGTTGTTTATCATAGCGTAGGGTAGCACGCCTCTGCAGCTTTCTTTGTGCATCCTCATGCTGCCCCATTCTATTTCTTGGTTTGCTTCCTGCCTTTCATCATCTCTTCTTTCCTCCTTTCAGCACCCTCTTCCCGTCAGATGCGTATCCCCTTGCTGCGCAATGCGTATCTACGTGCCGTTAGATGCGGTGAGCGTTGCTGCTAAATGCGGTGAGCGCTACTGTTAGATACGCATCTAACGGCTGCGCAATGCGTATCTACGAGTTGCTAAATACGCATCCGCCAGCACGTAGATACGGTGAGCGCAGCGACGGAATACGCATTCAGCAGAAGCTCTGCCCAGTAGGCTCTCCTTCCCCTTCAGGGCGGGGTGGGACTTTACGGCGGTTCTTTAGGTGTCCCCTTTTAGAGGGCGACAACTGTGAAATGCAATTATAAGAATTATTCGAATAACGTCTCTGCTCTGAACCCTTTGTTGCGTAGGTCGATGCTAACTTCGACTAAACTATCGCTGAATGACAGGTAGTATGCATATGTGTAGCCCAACGGGGAAGCACTAGACGACCAATACTGGCCGCTGTGTCCAACGTAGTTCGTACCAGAGATGTAGCTACCAAAGGCGGGCAGGTAGAAATAACTGTTTACATCAGTTGCAGAAGGGAGGCCAGATTTGATACTATTATTGCTGTAATTTTTGTAGTGTGTACGTAAGTCAGTTAAACCATCGGCGGATTTCTCAGTGTTGTAATGATTATCTGCTTGCAGAACTGACTTCTTCTTAAACCACATGCCACCTTTATATAAATGGCCCATTGTGGTCCACAATTCTTCATCCCAATGAGGATCGCCGTACATTACATACCAAGACATCTCGTTGGCGTTTGGAAGATCTTTACATGAAGTGTGGGTAGCTGGATTGCTTACGCCATTACCAAGATAACTATCGTTGTAAGCGCGAGGGTCACTTATGTTCTGGGCGATGTTGCTATTACTGTTACCATTCAAAACAGGGTCGCCATGGATTAGCACTATTCCATTCGTGACCTGACCAATAATTCTGCTGCGCATCCCACATGTAATACTTTGTTCCGACGTAGTCACGTACATTAAGGTCAGCAGTGATGTTGTAATACTTATTTTGGTCGTAAGTTGCTGATGGCAATGTCTTCGTTATAGTTCCTTCTGTACCTGTTGCAACGTCCATTACCCAATAACGTATCTTGAGTATGTGCGTTCCTGGCTTTATCACTACGTAAGCACCGTTAGTAGCTGCACTGGTAGCGTTATTCTTTAATGGAAAGCCATTAGCGTATGTTCCATTACCACCTGTTGAAATAATAATCTGCTTACCTGTTCCTGTGCCTGTTAATTCGCCTGTTGTTGGGTTGAGCGTATAAGTACTGGTAATGTCGTTATCTGAGTTTACTTCTATCTTAGTCAAGTAGCAGCCCTGTAAAACGGTGTTGCTGGTACGTGGCAATAAGAGAAGGTAAGCAGCCTTGTGATCAAGTGTGAAAGCAAATCCATTCTTTGTATTTGACCATGTAGCATCTGCCATACCGCAATCGCCTGATGCACCAAAGTGGGTGGTCGTGTTTGGCTCTGCTTGACTTTGGTTCGCAGCGATTGAAACTTGATCCTTATTGCCATTCTGACCAGGGTAATATACTTTATAGGTGCTGCTTTTAGTAAACTTACCAGGTACCTTAAACTCAAAGCTGGCAGTCTTTTCTGTTGGTGCATTGCTACTTTGCTGCCATGCACCGTTATCGTCTTTAACCCAAATCTTATCGCCAGACTCCCAATAGAACGTACCATTGCTTTCCATTGATGTACGGGTTGTTGGGTCTCCAGTTGAGAAGGTTGTTAGGTTTGCATCGTAATCTTTGCCATTTGGGTTCTGCGCTATTTCTTCATTGGCACAAGAAGCAAAAGCCAAGGTGATACCGAATGCGAGTGCCAAAGACTTTAAACGTGATGCGAATGAATGTTGTCTCATTGTTTTCTTCATTTTTCGTTGTTCTTTTAGTTTATTACTTTCTGTTAGTCTTTCCATGATGGAGTTTCTTCCTCATCTTCGTCCATCCAACCAAATGCCTTCTTGGCATCTCCTGATGTGCCACCTGATTGTGCAGGATTATGCTGACCATTAAAAGGAGATCCTGCCATCAAATTAGTGGTTTCGTTTACGTAAACTATTTCACACTCCGGTGCAGAATAGTTCTTCTTTTGTTTCTTTTTTTCTCCATTGTTTTTATCAATTAAAATAGTTATTATTTCGTGCTTAATATCTTCTTATTTCGTTTACGTAGGAACACAAAAAAACGAACAAAGGAAACTCCGAAAAGTCCTTTGTTTACAGGGGTTGCACGGCACGCCTCGCGCGCGTATGCGTGAAGAAAAAAGTGGGGAGGTTAGGCCTGGCCTATATGAGAGAGAGAGAGAGAGAGAGAGTACAAAATTATTTGGAACTACCAAATAATTTGCAATATTTTTTCGTCTTTCTTCGTTAAAGAATCTAATGCAGCACAAAGTGTGTCTGCGCCTTTATTTCTAATAAAGTGCAAACATTTGCTGAATTAATATTCTTTATGACTCTCATCGTTATTACGAGTTAATTTTATTTTAACTGGCCGCAAAGGTAGTGAGAATATATGAAACAAACAAGAAATTAGCTAAAAAATATAAAAACATTTATCTTTCCTTGCGCTACGTATTACCTTATATAATAGCAAACATCTTTGCAGAAGGCTTATATTATGAGGGTTAAGTCCTTTTGCCCCTTCGCCTTTTCACCTTTAACTTAAGACGATAATTCGTCTTTTTATGTCCTTCAGTCTTTGACACGCATTGGACTAAAGTTTTGAAGGTGGGCGAAAGAGAAGAGAGGGTCAGCCACGTTTCATAAGTATAGAACGCTCTGCGGGTGAGAACTTCTCAATCGCATAACGCAACATGGTGCGTGGCATGTCTGCTCGATGGTTCATAACGTAGTCATAAAGACGATCGGAATCACGCTTCCCAGCCTCACGAAGCATCCAGCCAATAGCTTTGTGCATTAGGTCGTGTGGGTGGTGCATCATCAGGTCGCTCAGTGCGTATGTGTCTTCTAATTGCCCTTTACGAATGAAGGCGTATGTCGATACGATAGCGATACGATTATCCCATAGTAGTGGACTTTGAGCTAACTGATAAAGAATATCACGTGATTTGTCGAGTAGGTATTCTCCTACAATGAAGCGGCAAGATAGATCAACAAGGTCCCAGTTGTTAATTCTATCGGTTTGAGAAAGGTAGAGATCAAATAGTTGTTGACGTAAAGCCTCGTCTTTTTTCTTGCTTTTCTCTACCATAATAATTAAGGCACAAAGACGCACCTCGTGCCATTCCGACAGCATCAAGTCACGTATCTCGTCTAACGAAATATCTTTGTGGAGTTTGGCAATAGCCCTGATATTGGGTACGGTAACACCTAAGAAACGGTCGCCTTCTCCATATTCTCCTTTGCCAGCCTTAAAGAACTTCGGGAAAATCTCTCGTTTTTCAGCATTTGACAGTGCTTGAAGTTCACTTGTAATAGTCTTAGTAATCTTTTCCATCGTAAACCTTTGATAGTTCTTACCATATTCTTTTTCTATTGCAAAGATAAGACTTTATTTTATTTCTTAGTAAACATGACAAGAAAAACTGACAGGTTGTCAGATAATATTCGTGAAGATGTCAGTACGTCCTTTTGGCATACTTTTCGTATAAAGTAAGGCGAAACGATTTTTAGGAGTCGTAGAGTAATGATAAACAAAATCTTAAAATATACGATTATGACAATTAAACCTTTAGCAGACAGAGTGCTTGTACTCCCAGCACAGGCAGAAGAGAAAGTTGGTGGTATTATAATTCCAGACACAGCCAAGGAGAAACCACAGCGTGGTAAGGTTGTAGCTGTTGGTAATGGTACCAAGGATGAAGAGATGGTTCTCAAAGTTGGCGACGAGGTACTCTATGGTAAGTATGCTGGTACAGAACTTGAGAATGAAGGAGAGAAATATCTGATGATGCGTCAGAGTGATGTATTAGCAGTTGTTGAATAAAATAGCCTTTGCTTATTAAAGAATGTAATACTCTTACCTTATATATATAAGGTGAACGATAAGCGAAGCATAACTAAACAATAATAATAAGGAATAAACAAAAATGGCAAAAGAGATAAAAATTCAATTCAGACGCACGTGAACTCTTGAAGAGTGGTGTTGATCAGTTGGCAAATGCAGTGAAGGTAACACTCGGTCCTAAGGGTCGTAATGTTGTTATCGGTAAGAAATTTGGTGCTCCACAGATTACTAAGGACGGTGTTACCGTTGCAAAGGAGGTAGAGCTTGAGGATAACTTTGAGAATGCAGGTGCACAGCTCGTTAAGAGTGTTGCAAGCAAGACTGGTGACGACGCAGGTGACGGTACAACAACAGCAACAATCCTCACACAGGCAATCGTTACTGAAGGATTGAAGAATGTTACAGCAGGTGCAAATCCAATGGACCTTAAGCGTGGTATCGACAAGGCTGTAGCTAAGGTTGTTGATCATATTAAGGCTTCTGCAGAGGTAGTTGGTGACAACTATGACAAGATTGAGCAGGTAGCTACTGTAAGTGCTAACAACGACCCTGAAATTGGTAAGTTGCTTGCAGATGCTATGCGTAAGGTATCTAAGGATGGTGTTATCACTATCGAAGAGAGCAAGACCCGTGAGACAAGTATCGGCGTTGTTGAGGGTATGCAGTTCGATCGTGGCTATCTCTCTGGTTACTTCGTAACAGATACAGACAAGATGGAGTGTGATATGGAGAACCCATACATCCTCATCTACGACAAGAAGATTTCAAACGTTAAGGACTTCCTTCCAATCCTCCAGCCAGCTGCAGAAAGTGGTCGTCCATTGTTGGTCATTGCAGAGGATGTTGACTCAGAGGCATTGACAACATTGGTTGTAAACCGTCTGCGTGCAGGCTTGAAGATTTGTGCTGTTAAGGCTCCTGGCTTTGGCGACCGTCGCAAGGCAATGCTTGAGGATATCGCTGTGTTGACCGGTGGCGTAGTTATCAGCGAGGAGAAGGGTCTTTCACTTGATAAGGCAACTCTTGAGATGTTGGGTACAGCTAAGAAGGTTACCATTTCTAAGGACAATACAACAATCGTTGATGGTGCTGGTGAGAAGGAAGCAATCAAGGACCGTGTGGCTCAAATTAAGAACGAGATTGCAGCTTCAACAAGCTCATACGATAAGGAGAAGTTGCAGGAGCGTTTGGCTAAGCTCTCTGGTGGTGTAGCTGTTCTCTACGTTGGTGCTAACTCTGAGGTAGAAATGAAGGAGAAGAAGGACCGTGTTGACGATGCTCTTTGCGCTACTCGTGCTGCAATGGAAGAGGGTGTAGTTGTTGGTGGTGGTACCACTTACATCCGTGCTCAGGAAGCATTGAAGGACCTTAGGGTGAGAATGCTGACGAGCAGACTGGTATCAATATCGTTTGCCGTGCTATTGAGGAGCCTCTCCGTCAGATTATCGCTAATGCAGGTGGTGAAGGTGCTGTAGTAGTAAACAATGTTCGTGAGGGTAAGGGTGACTACGGTTACAATGCTCGCAAGGATGTTTACGAGGATCTTCGTGCTGCAGGTGTTATCGACCCAGCTAAGGTGTCTCGTGTAGCACTTGAGAATGCTGCTTCAATCGCAGGTATGTTCTTGACAACAGAATGTCTTATTGTAGACAAGGTTGAGGATACTCCAGCAATGCCAGCAGCTCCTGGAATGGGCGGTATGATGTAATGTAAGTTTTAGATATTAAATAAAAAAGAGGGTGGTGACACCCTCTTTTTTTTATGCTCTATCTGAAAGCGAACGGTCTTATTACGTTCTTAATCCTATATTCCTCAATCTTTTTTATCCAAAAAGACGCTTGAAGAAACCTTTCTTCTTAGGTTTATCCTCTTGCTTAAGTACATCTTCTTTAATAGCGTCTTTCGTTTCAGCAGTAAGTTCTTTTTCGTTGGTTGACTGGTCTTCAGGAATGTCATCACCCTCAATGATACCAGCAGTGCCCCATTGTGCAGCAAGTGCTATCGCATCCTTACGGGCCGTTGTCTCGTCGATTTCATATTGATTACAGATGAGTTCAACGAGATTATTCACTGTAAAAGTGCCCATTTTTGCACCTCTTCCCACAGGTATGCAGAACTTTCGTTCATTGAAATGATATTACTAAAGTCGATGTTCTCGTCTCCTTCAGCAACGATGATATGCTCTCCGCATACTTCACGGAGGTTGAAACCATTTTTTACTTTCATTCTTATTGATAATTTATTTTGTTATCTTTCGTTTTATATTGGTCAAATTGTACCGAAGATAGGAATCCATATCCGTCGATAAGCACCTAAGAGATATCTCCGTAGCGGTAGGAGTCGAGTCCATATATAGCTATATGTTCTCCATTTCCATGCGTCGGTAGCGTCCATTTCTTTTCTTCCTTTGCGATAGAAACCGATGACGGCACCTACGATATTTTCTTTTTTGCAATGTTCGACACCAAGGTTTCCATCGCCTCGTAAAGTCACGTTGTCTCCTTCTATACTATCAATGCGATGTAAGACAAAGTGAAGAGGATTTACTTCAGCCAAGACAGGGTCGCCAACTTTGATACTTGAAGGTTTCACCAATAACGCTTTGTCACGATCGTTCTCAAGGAAAGGACGCATAGAATAGCCTCGAAGGCGTAATGTAACCGTATGGCCTTCATTTAATATCTTTACAACTTCTGGCAGAAACTCTGCATTAGCAAACTGAATCTCAGAAGTAGTTAGTACAGTCTTTGACATAAGTCTTATCTATTGTTACTGTTTGATAGTAAGCTGGAACATAAAAGTAGTGGTAGTCATTCTTTGACGTAAGCCTTACCTTTTTGTTACCGTTTGATAGCAGACCTCTGCTGCTTCCTGATTTGGTAAACAGTGCAATGTGAAAACCCTTCCTGTTTCAACTATCTTTGTAATTGTATCGCAAACTCCATTATAGATGTCAGAGTCCCATTTCATACTTGAACAAGAGGGGAGGAGTGAAGCAAAGGCCGCAATAGGATTAGGTTTCTCTACAGAGTTTATTTTTGCACGATCAATTCGTGTGATAGCTCCTAAGCGTGCCTTGACATTCCGATAGCATGGAGTCTTTCCACTCCAAGGACTACCATATATCCACGTCTCACCATCAATAATTCTTACAATGGGATTATCGTCATTCATAAGGTCGCTGCCAGGAATATAGCGTAGCCACATACTGACCTGTGTAGACTTACCTGTTCCGCTCTTAGCTATAAAAGCATAGCCATAGTTGTTGTTACGAACGAGGGAAGCATGAATCAACAATGTCTTCTTATGTGCACCAGCAAAAGCAAAGATAAGCATTAAGGCATTGTTCAGTCCAAATGTACGCATGTTCTTATTACCATTGAGTGCACAACGGCAATCAGAGAAATCCTTATTGCTCTGTAGAAGACAGCAGTCAGCACCATTAATGTCTTTGATAATATACTGATAACTACCATCATCAACACGGTCGACAACAGTGTCACCGTTTCCTGTATCAAAGGCACGAATACGTTGTCTTCTATCTTTTGGGATAGGACGAAGCGTATCGTCAACAGTCAGTCGGAAAAAGACATCCTCCGATACTTCCTTAATCCTAAAAGGTTCAAAAGAACTTAGTAAGTGCATTCCATTGACACCCGTCTCACGGAAGATAATCTGTATATCAAAGTCAGCTATTCTAAAGTTATTTATTTCCATTCTCTTGTGTTTGGGCTTCCTTTGACTGAACTGCAGGTGTCGTATTCACTTGAGGAGTTACGTTTGGAGTATAGTTATCTGGTGTTACAGCCTTATATCTGAACTCAGAGTCAGAAATCAACTTAACATCAAACTTCTTCTTACCCTTTTCGTATTTATTCTTTAAGGCTGTGAACTTCTTCATAGCCTTACTTTCATTTTCTGCATACATCGTTACGCAGGTTGGAAAGTTTAGCAAGCCAGTACTCTGAAGGTAATAACGAAGCTGATAGGAGTAGTCTTCACGATTAGTAAGGAAATTCGTGCGGTCGTTGGCAAGGTAAGCATCTATCTTCTGTACGTTGGTCATGTAGACCGTTGAATCATTAAAAGAAGCTGCGAAGCCAAACATATAGACTTTTGCAGGTTTATATCCTTTTGCATTACTACTATTTACCCATCCCAGTAGGAGTACTACCGCTATGATTAATACCTGACGTACTTTCATCTTAATTTATAAATATATTACAATGTTATGTTATTGCCCCAAATACGCCTTCAATATCTTACTATTGGTTTGCTGGCGTAGGCGTCGTATTGCTTTCTCCTTTATTTGTCTAACACGTTCACGTGTGAGATTATACTTACTGCCAATCTCTTCCAAGGTCATTTCTCGTTGGTTTATACCGAAATAAGCTTCAATAACCACCTTCTCTCTATCTTCGAGAATTTGTAAAGCTCTTCCGATCTCGTCACGTAAACTCTCCTCAACTAATTCCTTATCAGTAGAAGGGGTGTTGTCGTTGGGGATAACGTCTAACAGACTGCTCTGTTCATCATCATAGAAAGGCGCATCAACCGATACATGACGGGAATTAACCTTCATCGCATCAACAATCTTGTCTTCTGGTAAGTCTGTGTTCTGTGCTATCTCATCAATACTGGGTCGTCGCTCGTTCTCTTGTTCAAACTGGGTCAATATCTTATTGATTTATTGACAGAACTAACTTGATTTAGTGGTAGCCTAATGATACGACTTTGTTCGGCTATTGCCTGTAAGATACTTTGTCTTATCCACCATACAGCGTATGAGATAAACTTGAACCCACGGGTCTCGTCAAATTTCTCAGCTGCCTTAATGAGTCCTACATTCCCTTCATTGATGAGGTCGGGCAGTGAGAGACCTTGGTTTTGATACTGCTTAGCAACAGAGACAACGAAACGTAGGTTGGCCTTTGTAAGACGTTCTAAAGCCTTTCGATCACCATTTCGGATTTTTTGAGCAAGCTCAACTTCTTCTTCAATACTGATCATTTCTTCATGACCGATCTCCTGTAGATACTTGTCGAGAGAAGCGCTCTCTCGATTCGTAATCGATTTTGTGATTTTCAGCTGTCTCATGTGCTTAGTATTATATAAAGTGATGGCAAATTTACACAAATTCAATGAGTTAAACAAATAAAAAAGTAAAAAACTGACCTAAGAAAGTTTAATGTTGTATGGTAAGTTTTATCCTCATGGTTTGTACCTCTTTGTTGTATCATTGTTTAGGTTGGCTATCTTTATGCCTTTTTCTGCCTTTATCGTGAGCAGCTAAAGCATAAAAAGTCCCCCATTCTTGATTATCTTACAAGGATGGGGGACCTATCATTTATCGACATCTTCGTCGAAAGTTATCTGTTGTTAGTCAGCAAGCGGAATTGCGAAGTATGCCTTCTTACCAGTTGGGTAGATACCTTGTACATAGAGTACAGGGTCCTTGCTGGTTGATGCTTTCTTAACGATGTTCTGCAAGTCATCGATACTCTTCACCATGTTCTCATTTACATTCTGAATGATGAACCCACGATTGATGCCAGCATTCTTCAGTGCACCATTGTTAACCTTCAATACCTCAAGGCCATAGCTGATGTTAAGCTGTTTCTTAAGATTGTCTTGTACAGGACGGAACTGTCCACCGAGAACGTCAATGTCGGCTTGTTCAATAACCTTTGTCGTTCCTTGTGCATTCTTCAGTGTGATAGTCTTTGAAATCTCCTTCTTGTGACGGATATAGGTTACAGTAGCCTTGTCGCCAGGACGCTTGCTGTTGAGTGCCTGCTGAAGCTCAGACATACGTGTTACCTTCTGTCCATCAAACTTAGTGATAACATCGCCCTTAGCCAAACCTAAGGCACAGCGCCGTTGCCATCAGCTGATACCTCGCTGACATATACACCTTCGTTTGTACCGAGGTCAACACTCTTGCCCTCTTCTTTCTGTGCATTGATATAATTCAAGACGTCGCCACCTTGGATACCGAGCATTACACGCTGTACGCTACCATACTTCTTAATATCCTCAACAACCTTATTCATTATTGATGTTGGGATGGCAAAACCGTAACCACTGTATGCACCAGTCTGTGAGTAGAGCATAGCATTGATACCAACCAACTCGCCCTGAGTGTTAACCAATGCACCACCAGAGTTACCTTGGTTGATGGCTGCATCAGTCTGGATAAAGCTCTCAATACCATTGCGAGTAGCACCCAAGCCACGTGACTTAGCACTTACGATACCTGCAGTAACTGTAGAATTGAGGTTGTAAGGGTTACCTACAGCAATCACCCATTCACCTACCTTCAATTTGTCAGAGTCACCGATAGGGAGGGTAGGGAGATTCTTTGCGTTAACCTTCAGTAGTGCAAGGTCTGTCTGTTTGTCAGTTCCTACGATGCGAGCAGAGAACTCACGGTTGTCATTCAGTGTGACTGTCAGTTCGTCAGCGCCCTCAACAACGTGATTATTCGTTACGATATAACCATCAGGAGAGATGATAACACCACTACCAGTAGCCTCTTTCTTAGGGGTCTGTACCTGCTGACGGCGTGAGCCATTACCTTGGTTAGGATTTCCAAAGAAGCCGAATGGGTCGAAGAAACCACCGAATGGGTCGTCTTGAACGTCAACGGTTTGTGTCTTAGAGTTCTGTACATACTTAATGTGAACAACGGCTGGAAGAGCCTTCTCGGCAGCGTATGTCAAGTCGACTGGCTGTCCAGGAGCTACAACGGGTGTCTCAGCTGCATAAACTTTGATGAATGCGCCTGTAGAAAAAGCAAGGGCAGTAACACATGCTGCACCTACCAAATACTTTGATAAATTCTTCATATACTTAATTATTTGTACGTTAATTACTTTTTTGTGTGTCAAGTAGTCATTATTTCTAAATGTCTTGTTGACATCTTTCGAGATGCAAATATAGATGCAAAAAGTGAGAAACCGACATTTTGTCAGTTATCTTTATCCGATTTTAACATTTCCCAAATGCGTCTTAACGGTTCTTAGTTAACGGTATGAAATAATTTACATTCATTCAGTTTGAGCGTTATTTTTTTGTTGTTATTTCAAACATTTTACTCTCTATAACGATACTTTGTAAAAGGAAAAGTATATGGAAGTGTCGTCTCTATGGTCATTGATGTTTAATTTGCTTGTAGAGTTGTTGTTTGTGTCAGATTGAATTTTTTCATTTGATTTATGCATCTGTTTTAGCAATGTATATTATGTTCTTCGAACAGTAGAAGCATAAAAGTCTACTGAAATAAGCAAGGTAATAACGCACATTATAGCAAGATTATTTTTAAAATTAGTTTGCTGTCATATTTAACAAATCAAGTAAGTTACTGTGTGTTAGAAACTTATTTGTCATTGATAGCTGACAGATATGACAGGAAAATTTGTTTTGAGGAAATCATCTATCGTTGGTTAACGCTTCACACTTGTGAAAAGTGGCATGCAAAAGAAGGTTTTGTCAGATGTAAATTTAGTTTCTTTTATCCCATGTATATCATTGTTCGCGCATGCAAAACGAGATAAGGAAGAGTGATGATAAGTTGATACGAATAATAAATTCGCTTATGCCATTCTTTGTAATAAATATAGATAATCATTGAAATATTTTGCCTTTTCCATGATTTCTACTATCTTTGCACTCTGATAAGGCAGTGTTCCGGCTCTGTCGCTGGCATCTGTAATGGGTGCGAGAGGAAAGTCCGGGCAGCATAGGGCATCCTGCTTCCGAAAATAGAAGCTATTGGTGACAGTAGATGTAGGCAGAAGAAAATAACCGCCATACACTCGTATGGTAAGGATGAGAAGGTGGTGTAAGAGACTACCAGCAGGCGGGTGATCGTCTGGCTGTGCCGTTCAGGAGCTGCAAGTTCATGTAAACCGTTGTTTGAGGGTAGCCCGCCCAAGCTATAAGCACAACGGAGGGTAGAATGCTTTAGTTGCAGGGCGACCTGTAATATAGATAAATGACAGGCATCTTCCTATTATCTAAAGATGAGGAAGAGACAGAACCCGGCTTATAGGAACACTGTTTTATTTTTCTTTCATATAAGTCCTTTTTCTCTCATGTGGGTATAACGGAGAGATTAGGGGAAATGTAACTATACTAAAATTAATACTTTAAGATGTTATGAAAGATTTAGAAGAAAAATATGTAACTGTGTTGGACGATTTTCAACGCACTGTAGAAAATAAAATCCGAAACCATAAAGACGAAGAAGGGTTCCCGCAGTTGCCGGCTAATCTTAGCGAAGAGGACCTTTCTAATTATCTCTTCGACTACCAGGCAGCTTTGGATAGCGAAGGAACGGAGCGTACACGCTATACGATAGCAGGGTTCCTAATGTGTTTGCCAATATTGATTTTATCGGCTTTTCCTGATGACTCTTTGCCTTTCAAAGGGGCGTTGAATGTGTTGGCAGCGATTGGTGTAGGACTCATTCTCTTCCTTCTTTACAGACTCCTCATGAAGTTGATGGTACGTAGTAAGATTCGACGTGCAAACTTGGATTACCCAGAAGCAAAGGCTTATGTGGACCGTGTGATGGCATTCGAGTAGGTTTAATTAATGTTTTAATGATAAGTATGGAATTACCTGATTTACAGAAATATAAAGATAAGTTCACCCAGCAGGGGTTCTTTGATAAGATTCAGCGTATTGCAAAACGTGCAGGTGCTAAGTTGGTATATGTTGCTTTGCTACTATATTACTTATTGCAGAGTGATAAAGTGTCGTTGAAGGATAAGGCGATTATCATAGGTGCGTTGGGATATCTTATCTCTCCGCTTGATATTGTGCCAGATGCTATTCCTATAGCAGGACTCACCGACGACCTTACTGTCCTACTTTATGCACTGAACAAAGTGTGGACTTCTCTCGATGATGATATTAAGAAGCAGGCACAGGATAAACTGTCAAAGTGGTTTGATGATGACGAAATGAACGTTGCGGAGGACCTCTTTGCAGAAGATACTACTGATAACCCAGTATAAAGGTAGAAAGGGGGATTTATGTGGCAGTATGTTGTCTTAGCCATAGTGATTTTGTCAGCTATTGGCTATGTGGCTTATCGTACGTGGCAAACGTTTAGAGCGGCGAGTGATCCTTGTCATGGATGTGCTGGCTGTGCTATACATGACCAGTTGAAAGCAAAGCAAAAAAGGAAAGGGCGCAAGAAGCCTGTGTGCTTCAAGTAGTTTCTGAGGAGCTATTTGTCATTAGTTTTGTTTATACCATCTCTTACAAGATAGGCTATAGAGACTTGTTGAGTTTGTTCATAACATTGAGTTGATAGCATGTTTATTGAAAAAAGTCTCTAAATTGTTTGGTTGAACCGAATTAATTGATTATCTTTGCACTCGCAAATCGCAATGATGATTTGTGATAAGAATGGTGCTTGGGCCGGGAGGTTAGGCAATGGTCTGCAAAACCATGTAGAGCGGTTCGATTCCGCTAGGCACCTCAAGAGACTCTCAGTAATGAGAGTCTTTTTTTTATGTCGATATTTGACTGTAGTGTAGTCAATGCTTGTATCATTTAGCTTTTATATTCTTTCACTTCTTAGAACCTTGATTATTTGTCAGTATTTTTGCTCCCCATTAAGGCTAATACAGGCTCTTTGGATTGATAGAAAAGGCCTAACTATATTCGAGAACATGCTCTTCTTGCATGTTGAAGACGCTCTTCTTGAAGCAAGAAGGGCATGTTCTTTAATGCTCTTTGTAATGTATTGATTTCTTGTGAGTTATAAGCTCGTTAGTAGAAGATTTCATACTTTGGACTTGAGAATGTTGAACTCTAATTATGTAATTATTCTTTACGATGCAATTGGTGTTTCCTAAATATGGTGCAATTGGTGGGTTTCATTCATGCAAGATATAGATAGAGGGAAATGAAAGTTTTTCTTTTCACAACCTAACGCTTAAAAATACATGCAAATAGTCCTTGCAGATAGGGTATTTCATCCCTTTGTCTTCTCCGAATAAGGTGGGGAGTAATCATAAAACTCTCTTAAGGGGGTAAAGATATTGTTTGGTTAGGGTTGTTTTATTAATGTGTTAGCAGCCTGTCTGATAAGGGTGAGAGGTTTAGATTCACGAAGAAAGACGATATTATCAGACTTGAGAACCTTGTGCATTGGACCATATATTGTTTTAATCTAATAAGCTGTATTCTCAGTATAACGACTGCTTCGAAGTATTGGCTTAGCTGTAATTATGTCGTACAGATAAGAATATGGGTTGAATAATCGTGCTTTAAGGTAAGAGATTATTCTGAAGTAATTTTATCAAAACGAACTTTGCTGTCATATCTGTCATCCTTTTAGGGTATATAACTAATTAATTTACATGTAGTTACACGAAATGTTAAATGTGACAGCAAACTAAAATAAAAAATAATTGGTATAATTGTGTGGTTGTGTTACGTATTTGTATTGGGCAAATCCATAGATTTTACTGCACATAGAAATAATATTGTCCTGCGACATTCGGTAGGTTGTTCTTCAATCATCATAGAGAAAGCTAAAGGAGACAAAGGCGAGTTGGAGGGTAATGCTATAACGAATGATTTCAATGGTTACAAGGGTGCCAGTTAAAGCTTATAAGTCCATGATTACCTCTATATACTTGTCTCTTAATCATAGTGGAGTAGGGTATAGGTCGGTAGTATCTCAATAGATATATAAAACAAAAGAGTTGTAATCAGATGACTACAACTCTTTTGTGGGTAGTGATGGATTCGAACCACCGAAGCTAGAAGCAGCAGATTTACAGTCTGCCCCATTTGGCCACTCTGGAAACTACCCAAGGTGGTGGGCGTTGACGGATTCGAACCGCCGACCCTCTGCTTGTAAGGCAGATGCTCTAAACCAGCTGAGCTAAACGCCCTTACTTTTCGTAAGCGGTTGCAAAAGTAGTCATTTTATTTGAACTGTGCAAACTTTATCAAGTTTTTTTGTTCTTTTTCTTTGTATAGCATAGGATTATAGTTTAAGAAGTTGATTTATTATGATGGTGGAGACAAAAAATCCCTATGAGTAAGGTCATTGCTCATAGGGAGAGAGATGTCTATATAATAAGGTGTTTAGCCTTTTATAAAGTTCAAGACAAAGAGAATAGCCAAGATGATGAGTGTCCAGTTCAGATCTTTCCACCGACGTGTACAAGTCTTCATGAATACGTATGCGAGGATTCCTAAGCAGATACCATCAGCGATGGAATAGCAAAGTACCATTGTTATCATCGTGATAAAGGCTGGGAAGGACTCTGTTATATCTTGGAGATCAATCTTCTTCACAGAGTCTATCATCAGTACACCTACCATGACCAAAGCGCCACTTGTTGCCGCACTTGGGATGAGTAAGAAGATAGGGGATAGGAAGAGAGCAATGATGAAGAAGATACCTACTGTGAATGCTGTTACTCCAGAACGGCCACCTTCCGCAATACCACTGGCACTCTCAACGTATGTTGTCAGCGTTGAGCTACCCAACATTGCACCGCAGGTTGTACCGATAGCGTCACTCATCATGGCTTCCTTTACATGAGGGATGTTGCCATTTGCTTCAACAATACCTGTCTTATCAGCTAAGCCCATCAACGTACCGATAGTATCAAAGATGTTAATCAACAAAAAGAGAATACTACCAATACTGTCTTGAGGTTCAGAAGACTTGAGAAATCAAACTTACAGAAGATAGGAGTTATGTCCTGTGGTGCAGAAACTGGTAGCCATCCATTAGGAAAAACCGTTACACCCATTGGTATACCGATAATTGTCGTGATGATGATACCCCAGAACAAAGAGCCTTTGACGTTTCTTGCCATAAGTGCACCACTGAGTAAGATAGCGATGATACCAAGAATACAGGTAGGTGTGAAGGCTCCTAAGCCCACGAGGGTTGCATCGTTATCAACGATAATGTTTGCATTCTTCAGACCGATAAAGGCAATGAACATACCAATACCAGCTGATATGGCATAGCGTAAATTTGTCGGGATGGCATTGAGAATCATCTCTCGCACATTGAAAAAGGTAATTACGACGAAGAGAATACCCTCAATGAGCATGATAGCAAGCGACTGTTGCCATGTAAACTTTAATGATACGCAGAGTGTATAGGCAAAGAAGGCATTAAGACCCATAGAGGGTGCCTGTGCAAACGGTAGTTTTGCCATAAATGCTAACAGCAATGTAGCAATGGCAGCAGCAAGAGCTGTACCCGTGAAGAGCGCTCCCTTGTCCATACCAGTAGTCGCAAGGATACTTGGATTAACTGCTAAGATATAGCTCATAGTTAAGAATGTCGTTGCTCCAGCAATAATCTCAGTGCGGAGCTTCATCGACTTGGGGTTAAAGCCGAGGGCTTTTTCTAAGAAAGTCATCATTGTTTTAAGGTTTAAATACTCTTTAGTTTATATTGATGTTTTGTTTATCCAATCATCAAGAATCATTCTCGCTATTGATAAAGGCTCAGGAATGGTTGGTAGGTTGTCTTTAGTAAACCAGGCTCCTTTGGATAGTTCGCTTTGTTGTAGATGAATGTCTCCACCGTCATAATCGGCATTAAAACCTACCATCAGACCACAAGGATAGGGCCAAGGTTGTGAACCAAAGTAATGAAGATTCTTTATTTCAATCCCTGTCTCCTCTTTCACCTCACGATGTACGGCTTCTTCGAGTGTTTCACCAGTCTCAACAAAGCCTGCTACCAGTCCATAGAAATCAGTTTTGAAGTTACGAGCATGTACCAAAAGGACCTCGTCGCCTCTGTGTACAAGAACGATGACTGCTGTTGCCAATTGTGGCCATACTTCTTTTCCACAGTTCGTACAACGCTTTGATATATCAGTGTGCATCTTCATCGGTGCACCACAAACGCCACAGAACTTAGTGTTATTATCCCAGTAAAGTAGTTCGTGACACTTACCAGCCTTGAGATAAAGTTCTTTGGAAAGGTGGTAGAAGGAAGGACGTAAGCCACACATCTCATACAGAGGATTGTCTGTAATTGGTTGGTCGATCATGACTGCCTTCACTTCTGTACCGTCTTCCATTGGTGTGACGTTCAGTACGTGTGTCCAAGGATGTAGTGTTACTGGAGCTTCTTCAGAAAGTGGAATGGTATAGCCTTTACCCACTTCTCAAGCATGATATCTGTCTTACAGAAAACAAACCAGTATTTCTTCATTGGTCTCAGTATTAATCTTTTGCCTAATTCTATTAACCCTAAACTCTAAACTGTCATTATGTTTATTGCTCTTTGGTTACTTTCCCTTCTTATTTGTTTATTCGCCAAAAAGAAGTTTACGGTCACGTGCAGCAGCAGGAACGGTCCATGTCTCTGGAATAAACTTCCAGTTATGGTTTGGCTGTGGATTCATCACACCAGCTTTCTTTATCTCTTCCATTAAATAATGACGTTGGTCTTTTGGACTTTCCCAAATAATTCGACTCTTCAAAGAGTCACGTGGAATACCAGCACCCTTGGTTAATAACTCGCCACCACCATTAGCACGATAGCTATTAACTGCTACTGTGTACCACTTATTCTCATCAAATGGTTCTCCATGACTCATGCGAAGGATACGTACCTTTTGTCCATCAGGTTTTGTAACATCGACTTCATAATCAATACCAGCTGCTGAATCAAAGTTGAAAGAGAAGTTCTTGAAGCCAAGACGTTGTGCATCATTCTGTGTATTAGATAGTAAAAGAAGATGGTCTTCAGGGCTCTTCATCGTGTTACACCACAAATCATAACTCATCTCAAGATGCTTACGAATCTCTTTACCAGTCAGACGCATGGTGCAAAGATTGTTCTCATACTTATAAAGATTGAACATATCAGCAACAGTGATAGGACCAGCTTTGATAGATGCGTTAAATAATAAAGGTGCATTGAAAGCAATATCTGCCTTAGTAATCTCCAACTCCAAGTTGAGGATAAGGTCGTTGAAAGCAGAGTTGCCGAAATAACTATCTTTTGTATAGATAGTATTTTCAAATCTTCCAATTACCTGGTCGCTCCATGCTTTTACAGCATCAATCTCTGGTTGGAAGTGCTGAATGAAAGCATCATCAGCTTTGAGATCCTTTACATCAACTAATTCACCCGTAGCTTTGTTACGGTGTATTGACGCTTACCTTTGACAGTCTTAGGTCTAAGGGTTAATGTTGCTATCGCTACACGTTGTGCATTGTTAGCAGGGTCAAGACAGATTACGTCTTTACCAACAATATTCTTTTCAATAGAACTATGTGGAGTATGGTCATGTCCGAAGAAAACAATATCAAAACCAGGTACTTCCTTTGCTACTTTCTTCGAAGCATCTTCATCGTATTCAGGTGTCTTGATACCACCATCCCAACCAGAATGGAACAAACCAACAATAACATCTGGCTTCTCTTTCATCTTTACCTCAGCCATTGTTCGCTTGGCACAAGAGACCATTTCTTCAAAGCGTAGACCACTCCAGATGCTCTCTTTTAACCAGTTAGGTATAGCAGGGGTGAGCATACCAATGACACAAACCTTAATACCATTCTTTTTCTTGATAGTATAATAAGGTAAGATATAAGGCTTATTAGTCTTTGTGTCGATAATATTTGCACCAAGGATAGGGAACTTCAGCTCCTTAAACCATTTGTCATAAACCTTATGTCCTGTCTCTATGTCGTGGTTTCCAACCGTTGCTACGTCATATCCCATATAGTTAAGTACGCTTGCAGCGATGTTAGTCTTCTCTGGTGCAACGTAATTATAATAGTAGGAGATAGGCTGACCTTGTAGGATATCGCCGTTATCCAATAAATAGACATTGTCTTTTCCATCCTTCTTACGCAGTTCTTCTACTAATGTATAGACTCTTGCCATAGAACCGCTCTTAGGCTTTCGAGTGATGAAATCGTATGGAAAGAAGGAACCATGCACGTCAGTTGTTTCGATAAGTTTGATGGTAACATCCTTCTGTTGTGCCATAGTTGAAGAACTTAGTCCTAACATAATGGAAAGTACTATTGTTGAAAGTTTCATAATCTTAATTTTAATTCAGCTACAAAAGTACTAAATTATACGGAAATAAACGAACTTGTCTTGTTATGTTTCAAAGTATGTTTGTAGCTTGGGGGAGTTGAGTTGGGGTGTTTTCAAGGTCAATAGGGAATTGTTTAATAATCTTTTGTGTCGTATAAGAATTATGCTGGTGATAGTAGGCAATATGTCAGAAGCACACAGGCTAAACCCTTTGAACGTCCTTTTACGTATTCTTTCTAATATCGTTTTGAATAAATACTATGAACCTTCTCTATGGTTAAAGCTGTGTGCTCCTGTTTTTTAGTTGCGTTTGATAGGCGTAAAAACCTAAATAACGCCTTGTGCCATCATTGCCTTAGCAACCTTGATAAAGCCTGCAACGTTAGCACCTTTTACATAGTTGATATATCCATCGGCTTCTGTACCATACTTGACACAGTTTGCATGGATATCATCCATAATCTGATGGAGTTTCTGGTCAACCTCTTCACGGCTCCACTTCAGACGTCCTGAGTTCTGACTCATCTCAAGTCCTGACACAGCTACACCGCCAGCATTGCTTGCCTTACCTGGACAATAAAGCACTTTTGCCTCTTGGAAAATCTTTACAGCCTCTGGTGTAGAAGGCATGTTTGCACCTTCTGTCACTGCAATAACACCATTCTTTACGAGTTCTGCAGCTGCTTCTCCGTTGATTTCATTCTGTGTCGCACATGGAGTTGCGATGTCAGCTTTCTCAGACCAAGGTCTTCCTCCTGGAACATATTTCACATTATACTTCTCTGCATACTCACGAATACGCCCACGTTCAATGTTCTTGAGTTCCATGATATAGGCAAGTTTCTCCTCGTCTATACCATCTGGGTCGTAAATGTAACCATCAGAATCAGAACAGGTAAGGGGCTTTGCACCTAATTCAAGCAACTTTTCTATTGTGTACTGTGCTACATTACCCGAACCAGAGACGAGGACAGTCTTACCTTTAAGGTCAATATTACGAGTCTTAAGCATGTTCTGCAAGAAGTATACATTGCCATATCCTGTTGCTTCAGGACGGATGAGGGAACCACCGAACTCCTGACCTTTACCCGTAAGGATACCAACGAACTGATTAGTCAGTTTCTTATATTGTCCAAACATATAGCCAACTTCGCGTCCACCAACACCGATGTCACCAGCTGGAACGTCACAGTCTGGACCAATGTAATTCCACAACTCTCTCATGAAAGCCTGACAGAAACGCATTACCTCTGCATTAGACTTGCCTCGAGGAGAAAAGTCTGAACCACCCTTAGCACCACCCATAGGGAGTGTTGTCAGTGAGTTCTTGAATGTCTGCTCAAATGCGAGGAATTTTAAGATAGACTCATTAACTGATGCATGGAAACGGAGTCCACCTTTGTAAGGACCAATCGTGTTGTTATGTTGTACACGGAAGCCCATATTGGTTTGTACATTCCCCCTGTCATCAACCCAGTTTACACGGAACTTAATGATTCTGTCTGGCACACAGAGTCGCTCGATAAGATTGGCTTGTTCAAAACCTGGATGTTTATTGTATTCATCTTCGATCGTATCTAATACCTGTGAAACAGCCTGAATATACTCTGGCTCATTTGGAAAACGCTGTTTTAATCTCTCTACGACTTCTGTTGCTTTCATAAATAGTTGTTTTTATTATTATACCCTGAAATGTTTTATATCATATATTTACGTTTGTTTATCTTGCAAAGGTAATACTTTTTTGCTAAAATACTTGTCATTTTGTCGTTAAATATTTGATTACAGTGTTAATTAGTTATCTTTAGTTTCTATTATAAAGTATCTTTTTGTAACGCCATTAAATCTCTTTTTTCTCCGTTTTTCAGTGTCGTTACATGTCAACAAATCCCTTGTTGTTTGTATTCTTTCATTGATTTAATAGACAAACAGAAATCCTTTTCGCAACAGATTGGATGTGTGGATATCCCCTTTTCTTACCTTTCATTCCGAAGGTCAGATTGCTTTTCGATTTTACAACATATATATGTAAATCAAATACCATATTATACTGAACTTTTTTTTATTTAAGTTTGCTGTCATATTTAACATTTCGTATAAAATATTGTAAGCTAATTAGTTACATACAACAAGGTGATGACAGTAATGACAGGAAATTTATTTTATACGAAAAAGCTCTGTTTTATTTTCGATATAATTCTTTGCTCTTTAATCACATAAATTACCTTGCACCTAAAATATATTTCTATTTTGTTAGTGTATGGGAATATCCTCTATTCATGTCAGCCGAGGAACGCAGCCTCCTCCAAGTGCTCACTCCCATCAATAACTATAAATTCACTCTCCATATACTGATTTCGTCATGTCTTTAAGTCTATACCTTTGTTATGAAAATCATTTAATGACCCATATAATCATAGTGAGCTTATCTCGTTAGGCGCACCCTTTTCTTTTTGAGCGGGGCTGGGGAAGGAGGTTTTTCAACCTTTCTGTCAACTATTTTCGCTCCTCTCATGTCTAATACATGCTCGTCATAGTTTAAGAAGACACTCTTCAATGTTTAAGAACATGCCCTTCTTGCGTGTTGAAGACGCCCTTCTATGGTCAAGAGAAGCGTCTTCTTTGAGGATATATGTAATATCTTGATTTGTTGTATGTTACAAAGTCGTATTTAAGAGATAATATACTTCTACTTAGAGAGAGTTTAGTTTGATGCAATGTAGTGATTTTTTACGAATACATAGCGCTTTTAGAAGCGTCGAGTGATAGTTTTTCTTGTAAGTAGGAGAAGGTGGTTTTTCTTCCTTTCCCTTCCTTGCAATGAGGAATTTTATTACAGAGTTACCCCCATAGAAGATGTTGATGAGGCTAAAAAAGATGCTGTTATGCGTATCATTCATTAATGGGCAGGTGGGAATAAAACAATGCCCATAACCCTTGTTCTTGGGTTATGGGCATTATATAATAATGTGTAAGCACACTTGTTTTACTTCTTACCGAGTCCACGAAGCCACTTCAGAGGCTTTTTGATAAGCGCCTTCAAGCCTGATTCTTTGTTGGATGTTGATGGTAAATCCTCACGAATATCATATTTCGTACTCCTTCTTACAGACTTGTCTTCTGGTGTACGCTGGCGGTTGTTACGTTTCTTACGCTTATTGTTAGGCTTCTTATTCTGCTGATTGGTAGTGTTTTCAGCATTGCCTTTATTATTAGCAGGTTTTCTGTCATTGCGCTTCTCGTTCTCAGCTTTTGGCTGACGCTCCTGCTGCTTACCCTTATTCTGACGGTTATTCTTCTTGTTTACTGGTTTACCCTCAGTTGCTGCAGGCTTGTTATCTTGCTGCTTTTGAGTCTTGTTGTTTTGTTTGTTTCCAGCCTTACGCTCCTGTTGGTTTGCGTTGTTCTCGTCAGTGTTGTTCTGTGTCTGTGGTGCAGGACGTCTGTTGCGCTGCTTGTTGTTTCCCTGTTTCTTATCCTTGTGACTCTGATGGTCGCGGTCCTTACGGCGGCGGTTCTTGGCACTGTTGCCACCCTTCTTAGGCTTTCCGTTGCTCTTATACTCTGGTCCTTCACCAAGGTCAGCTGGTAGTTGTGCCTTCTCAATCTCCTTCTCTAAGAATGATTCAATCTGTTGGAAGAAATAAATATCATCTTCATTTACGAAGGTAATCGCCTTTCCGTCACGGTCAGCACGTGCTGTACGACCGATACGGTGTACGTAATCTTCAGCGTCATGAGGTACATCATAGTTGATGACCATTGCGATATCGTCGATATCAATACCACGTGAAACGATGTCAGTAGCCACCAACACGTCAATCTGACCACTCTTGAATTTGAACATAACGTCGTTACGCTGTTCCTGATCGAGGTCGGAATGCATCTCACCACAGTTGATGTGCATACGATTGAGCGATCCTGCAATCTGCTTTACCTTCTGTTTTGAACCCGAGAAGATAATGACACGCTTGAGGTCGCCAGCCTTGAAGATATCCTTAATGATACCCATCTTCTGCGTCTCATAGCATACGTAAGCTGTCTGCTGAATCTTCTCTGCAGGTTTACTAACAGCGAGTTTAATCTCAACAGGATTCTTTAGCAGTGTCTTAGCAAGTTCTTCAATCTTCTTAGGCATGGTAGCAGAGAACATAATTGTCTGACATGTAGCAGGCAATTTCTTTGCTATTGTCATGATGTCATCCGCAAAACCCATGTCGAGCATGCGGTCAGCTTCGTCAAGGATGAAGAAGCTCACCTTAGATAAGTCTACATTTCCGAGAGAGATATGAGAGATGAAACGGCCCGGTGTAGCAATCACTACGTCTGCTCCCAATGCGAGACTCTTCAACTCCTGGTCGTATCTATTACCATCATTACCACCATAGACAGCAACACAAGATACACCATTAAGATAGTAGGCAAAGCCCTGCATACCTTGATCAATCTGCTGTGCTAACTCGCGTGTAGGCGACATGATGACACAATTAATTGCTGACTCAGGGTAGCCACCATCAGCCAGTTTAGAGAGAACTGGGAGTAGGTAAGCCGCTGTTTTACCTGTTCCAGTCTGGGCAACACCCAATACGTCGTGTCCTTTTAATATTTCGGGAATGCACTTCTCCTGAACTGGAGTACATTCATCAAAACGCATGTCATATAGTGCGTCAAGTACGTTATCGTTTAAATCTAAATCTTCAAAATACATATTCTACTGTTTTGCCCTTCTTCAATGAGGGTAGTTTTTACTTTTGTTTTGTCCGCCTTATTAGCTTGGTGCATGCCTATAGCAGAAGTAGGCGATGATAGCAAAGATAATATTTGGTATCCACGCTGCCAATATAGGCGGTGTGTCATCCTTAATAGCAAAGGTTGCTGAAACGGTCTGGAGCATGATATAGCCGAAACTCAATGCCAAACCGATTCCAAGATAGAGTCCCATTCCACCTTTCCTCTTACGTGAAGAGAGGGGGAGAGACCGATGATGGTGAGGATGAAAGACGAGAACGACATCGCTATTCGTTTGTGGAACTCAACTTCATATTGTACCACATTACCAGAGCCACGGCTGGTTTGCTTGGAGATATAGTTTAGTAGTTCTGGAGAGGTAAAGGTTTCCTGTTGACCTTTAGAGTAGACAAGATCAGTTGGTTCCATGAGTAGCACGGTGTCCTTTGAGGCTCCACTTTGGATATGCTCCTTTAATCCTTTGAGTGTACGTATCTTCCAGTTACTTACCTTCCAATGATACTTTGTGTCAGCAACGGTATCATACTGAATCTCCATTGCAGTCATGTGGCTAACAATCTTCTTGTTTTTAGTCTTTACAAGTGAGAATCCATAGCCCCGTTTATATTGGTCGTCGTAATGCTGAATATAAGCGGTAGTATTCTTTGCCACAAACAGTTGTACGTTCTCTGCCGATGTGTTCTTTTTAGAATTACGATAGAGAGACTCGAAGTTTTGGCGAATAACAGTCCCATGAGGTATCACAAAACTATTAAGATAGAATGTTAAGCCTGCGATGAGCACACATGATATCATGTAGGGACGCATCAGTCGTCTGATGGAAACGCCAGCTGCCATCATTGAAATAATCTCTGAGTTACCTGCCAGTTTAGAAGTAAAGAAGATAACTGCAATGAATACGAATAGTGGTGAGAAGAGATTGGAATAGTAAGGGATGAAATTGGCATAGTAATCAAAGATGATTGCTCGCCATGGAGCATGATATTGTGTGAACTTAGAGAGGTTCTCATTGAAGTCGAACACAATAGCAATGGAGATAATCAATAAGATAGCATAGATGTATGTACCTATGAACTTCTTAATGATATACCAGTCCAGAATACCAATATAACGAGAAGGAGAGAGCATCTGAAGTAGATGTCCTACCTTCTTCAAGACAGGAAAGCGTGCAAAAACACGTTGCCCGAAATGGTTAATCAGTTTCTTAACTTTATCAACAATCTCTTTAACCTTACTCATTTGGTTTCTTCTTAAATTCTTCTTCCTAACTGTTCAATGACAGAAGCTTTCCACTGTACGAAGTCACCTTGCTCAATATGTGTACGCGCATCCGTTACGAGACGGAGATAGAACGCAAGGTTATGGATGCTGGCAATCTGCATTGCGAGCAATTCTCCTGCTTTGAAAAGATGATGGAGATAAGCTTTACTTGTGATAATATCAATATCACAGCCATCAGGATCAATCGGTGAGAAATCGTTTTCCCACTTCTTATTCTTCATGTTCATCGTACCATTGTAGGTGAAGAGCATTGCATTACGGCCGTTACGGGTAGGCATAACACAATCGAACATATCCACACCGCGTTCAATAGCTTCAAGAATGTTCTGTGGTGTACCAACTCCCATCAGGTAACGAGGCTTGTCCTTTGGAAGAATCTCATTGACTACCTCAATCATCTCATACATTACCTCTGTTGGTTCACCAACTGCCAAGCCACCGATAGCATTACCATCTGCACCCTTATCAGCCACAAATTTTGCCGCTTCACGGCGCAAGTCCTTGTAAGTACAGCCCTGAACGATAGGGAAGAGGCTTTGGTTATGACCATAGAGTGGCTCCGTCTCGTTGAAACGTTTAATACATCTGTCAAGCCAACGTTGCGTTAGTTGCAAACTCTTCTTGGCATATTGGTAATCACTCTGTCCTGGAGGGCACTCGTCGAAAGCCATCATAATATCGGCACCAATGATTCGTTCGGTATCCATCACGCTCTCTGGGGTGAAGATATGCTTAGAACCATCGATGTGACTTCTAAACTCACAGCCCTCTTCTGACAGCTTACGAATACCTGTCAAAGAGAATACTTGGAAGCCACCAGAGTCTGTCAGGATTGGACGATCCCAACCATTGAAACCATGCAGACCACCTGCAGCCTTGATGATATCAAGTCCCGGACGCAGGTAAAGGTGATAGGTATTACTAAGATTATCTGTGCCTTGACCTGTTTACGCAACTCCTCAAAGTGTACACCCTTAACAGAACCGACTGTACCAACAGGCATAAAGATAGGAGTCTTTATCTGTCCGTGGTCGGTTGTAATGATACCTGTGCGGGCATCACTGGCATTATCTGTATGCTGAAGCTCAAATGTCATTATTTAGTGTCCTCCTTCTTTTCTTCAACAATGGTAAAGTCTACTGGATGTTCTACCTTTTCATCGGTCAACGCAAAGTCCCATACCTGCTGAATATTCTCAACGAAGTGGAATTGAAGACCCTTACGATAAACCTCAGGAATCTCCTCAACGTCCTTCTTATTCTCTGAACACATCACGATATCAGTAATTCCTGCACGTTTTGCAGCAAGTATCTTCTCCTTGATACCACCCACAGGAAGAACCTTACCACGTAGGGTTATCTCGCCTGTCATAGCTGTATTCTTACGCACCTTACGCTGTGTAAGTGCTGAAGCAATACTTGTCGCAATCGTTATACCAGCTGAAGGACCATCCTTTGGGAGTTGCTCCTTCTGGTACGTGGATATGGATATTCCACTGTTCAAAGATGCGATAATCTACGTTCAATGCGCTGATATGTGCCTTGACATACTCCAATGCAATGACAGCAGACTCTTTCATGACATCACCAAGGTTACCGGTCAGTGTTAACTTACCTGCTTTACCCTTATAGAGAGAGGTCTCAATAAAGAGAATCTCACCGCCCACACTGGTCCATGCAAGACCTGTTACCACACCAGCATATTTGTTGCCCTGATAGATATCACGTGTGAAAGGTGGCTTACCTAATAAGTCCTCTAACTTATCTGGTGTAATCTTCGTATAAGGAAGTTGCTTATCCATTGCCTGCTTAAAGGCTAACTTGCGCATAGCTTTGTTGATTTGCTTCTCAAGCTGACGCACACCACTTTCACGGGTATAGCTTTCGATAATCTTCTCCAGCGTCGCTTTCGCAAACTTTGGTTTCTCTTCTAACTGGTCTAAACCTGTATTTTCGAGTTCTTTTTGGTACGAGATGGCGCTTTTGCTATCTCAACTTTTTTTCTTCCGTGATATAGCCTGAGAACCTCAATAAGCTCCATGCGGTCGAGTAGTGGACGTGGGATTGTATTGATGTCATTGGCCGTTGCAATGAATAAGACCTTTGATAAATCGTAGTCCATATCCAAGTAATTATCATGGAAGGCATTGTTCTGCTCAGGGTCGAGAACCTCCAACAAGGCTGATGAAGGGTCGCCATTAACAGTGTTCTGAGTAACTTTGTCAATCTCGTCAAGAATGAAAAACAGGATTTGATGAGCCTGCCTTTTTGAATATTCTTGATGATACGTCCATAGGCATAGCACCAATGTAAGTCTTACGATGTCCTCGGATTTCTGACTCATCATGGAGGCCACCTAATGACACACGAACATACTTACGTTTCATAGCTTCGGCTATACTCTTGCCCAAACTGGTCTTACCAACACCCGGAGGACCGTAAAGACAGAGGATTGGTGACTTTAGATTGCCACGCAACTGAAGGACGGCAATGTATTCAAGGATACGTTCCTTCACCTTGTCCATGCCATAGTGATCTTTGTCAAGAATACGTTTCGCACGCTTCAAATCAAGGTCGTCTTTGGTATATTCATCCCAAGGCAGACTAACCATTGTGCGCAAGTAGTTTACTTGTACACTATAGTCAGGACTTTGTGGATTTAATGTTTCGAGTTTGTCTAATTCCTTTTGGAAAACTTTAGCAACCTCTTCTGGCCACTTTTTGTTCTTTGCCTTCTCAAGCAACTCCTTCTTGTCAGGTGCAGAATCGCCATCCCCTAACTCCTCCTTAATATTCTTAATCTGCTGATGCAGGAAGTATTCGCGCTGCTGCTCATCGAGATCTTCACGTGTCTTAGAGCGTATGTCTTGGCGAAGATGCTGGAATTGTATTTCACGATTTAGCACCTTCATCAATGAGAATAAGCGATCCTTGATAGAGTTTCTTCCAACATTTGAATCTTGTCAGTCACAGGGAATGGCATTGTTGAGCAAATATAATTCACTGCAATGACAGGATTATTAATGTTGTCAAGTGCGAATTGTGAATCGTCTGGAATGTCGTCACTACCATGGATATATTCCTTTACGACCACCTTCATGTCTTCTACTGCTGTAGAAAACTCTTTGTCCTTTTCAGGCTCAGCCTCTTCTGGTATAGCCACAGTGTATCCCTTCATGTAAGGTGTTGTTGTTGTAATCTTCTTTATCTTACACTTGCCAAGACCTTGCAATATCACTGTGCGGTTATTACCTTCGTAATTACCAGGCATATCAAAGGCACGAACGAAGCGTGCATAGATACCTGTCGTATAGATGTCGTCCTCCTGAGGCTCGTTAATGTTGCTATCTTTCTGACTGACAATCGCTATGATTGTGTTTGGATTCTCTTCCAAGTGTCTAACAAGTTCTAATGTTGGCTTCCTTCCAACGAGGATAGGGGAGAGAATCCCAGGGAACATAACGAGGTTACGGGTTACGAAAACGGGTATCTCGCCGTCGACCTGTATGTCTAACTTTGGCATATCACCCTCGTAATCAGTAATCATTTGAATAGAGCTATTTTGTTTCATAAAGTTCTTTTATACCTACTTTTAGCTTGCAAAGGTACAAAATAAAACCGAAAGACTGAAAGAATAATTGTGCTTTAATTGGCTCTCTCGTAAAAAGACTGGTTTATATGCGTGAAGAGATGGTGGTTAGGATGAGTTGCAATGTAAATAAGAAAAACTGTTTTTCGGGGCTTTAAGCTTGCTGTTTGATATGGTTAGACAGCATACGTAACAACGCATAAACTCTTTGAGATAGATGATAACGTTTTTACCTTATTGTCTATCTACTTCATGCCTACTTGATGTAGAACTCTTGTGTAATATTTTGATACCATTCTGTGCGTGTCCCCTCGTCGGTGGTCAGCACTTGTTCTTCCTCTTCACATTGTTTAGTAGCGTCCTTCCCAAATTCTATTAAGCAGCGTTTAGCTGGTTTTGAAGATTTAGTCTTAATGTTTACAAGCTTCAATACTGATAATCCGTTAAATATAGCTTCTGCTTCAAGTATATCTTTGTTGTCGTAGGGAATGATAATGGAGAGCGTTCCCTTTGTTTTAAGGAGCCTCTTAGCATAATAAATAAGTTCTTGTGGAGAGAGGGAGTCGGCATGTCTTGCAGTCGTTCTTGACAGTAAAGGATTTTTTAATGAGTTGATGAAATATGGCGGATTACAGACGATTGTGTCATAAACGCCCTCAGTACAGGTTCTATGACATAGCTGATAGTCTTGTAGACAACAATTAACAATGTTTATTCTATCGTTGAACGGAGATTGTGAAACGTTAAGCTGAGCATCCTCGAAAGCTCCTTTGTCTATCTCTATAGCGTCAATGTCGGCTAAAGGAAAACGTTGAGCCATCATGAGAGCGATGAGTCCTGTCCCTGTTCCGATGTCAAGAATCTTCTTACCTCCTTGTGCCCAAGCTCCAAGCAATACCCCATCTGTCCCGACCTTCATGGCCGTGTGGTTGTCAACGATATGGAATTGCTTGAAAGTAAAGCCCATGCGCCTTGTTATGGAGTTTCTATATATTTAGTTTGCGAAGCAGATTCTTATTGATTGCCTGTACTTTTCTACTTTGTTTGGTAAGGTCTTGTCTCATCAAGTCAAAGTTGTAGAATATCTCAGAAAAGGCTGTTTGTAACATATTTGGTTGTCTACAGTCCTTCCCACCCTTAGGGTTAACAATGATGTTTATGCCTTTAGGGACAATAGAAATATCCACATCTGCACTTGATGTAATAGGGTCGCCATCATAGTGAATGATACCTTCGCTCTTACGATGTATGTGTATATGCTTGGATCTGAAGGTCTTTATCTTCAGATTCTTATCTAATGTCTTGTTGAAAAGTTCTATGGCAACTTGTGGCGCATCGATGAGGTCGAATGGTTCCATTATGATAACATCTAATAGTCCGTCGCTCATTGATGCCTGAGGAGCGATGTAGGCATTGTTACCATACTGTGAGGCATTGGCTACAGAGACGAGGAAGGCCTTATAGCTATGCGTTCCGTCCTCATCTTCAATGACGTAAGTTTCAGGCTCATAACGCAATCCCTCCTCAAGAACCTTCTGCATATAAGTGATAGGACCACGTTTCCCAGCTTCTGCAAACTTCATAGAAATGAATGCATCGAAGCCCATTCCGCAGGTGCAAAGAATGGATGTTCGTTAATGATACCGTAGTCAAGTTTCTTAATATCGCAGTAGTTTAGAATGTCAATACACTTCTTAAGGTTCATGGGTAGGTTTAGGTGTCTGGCAAGTCCATTGCCAGAGCCACACGGAAGGATGCCCATTGCCGTGTCTGTTTGGGTTAGTGCTCTTCCAACTTCGTTGACAGTACCATCTCCGCCTACAGCAACAACAATATCAACACCATCCTTTGCCGCTTCCTTTGCGAGCTCAGTTGCATGGCCAGCATAACTTGTTTCTGCTATGCAATAGTCAAACCTATCTTTATCGAGCCGTTCTTCAATAAGATCAGGAATGCCTGCTTTACTGACTGTACCCGATATTGGGTTTAGGATAAAAGTTATTTTTTTCTTATTCATTGTGCCAAATAATCAGCGCATAGTTTATTTGTACAAAGATACATATTTGTTGTTTATATCGTGGAGATTAAGAGAGTAAAAATGTTTAAAAACCACTTTTCTAATCAAAAAGACTTTTTTGTCATTCTAAATTAGTATCTTTGCAGCCTGAAAATAATATTTAAGTAGTCATTGACTACACCATATTAAAAAATAATGGGACAATTACAAGACAAGTACAAAAGCTACCGCGAGCCGCAAAAGTTTATGGAGGCAGGTGTCTATCCATACTTTCGTGAGATTACAAGTAAGCAAGGAACAGAAGTAACAGATATTGATGGCAACAAGATTCTTATGTTTGGTTCTAACGCCTATACGGGTTTGCCAAACGATCAGCGTGTGATTGATGCTGCTCATCGTGCTCTTGATAAGTATGGTTCGGGGTGTGCTGGAAGTCGATTCTTAAATGGTACGCTCGATCTTCATGTACAGTTAGAGAAAGAACTTGCTGCTTTTGAAGGTAAAGATGAGGCGCTTGTTTTCTCAACAGGCTTTTCTGTGAATGCTGGTGTTCTCGCTGTGGTTGTGGGACGAGGTGATTATATCATCTGTGACGACCGCGATCATGCGAGTATAGTAGATGGACGTCGTTTGAGTTTTGCTACTCAACTGCGTTACAAGCATAACGATATGGAGGATTTGGAGCGTATTCTCCAGCGTCTTCCTAAAGAAGCTGTTAAGTTGATCGTCGTTGATGGCGTCTTCTCTATGGAGGGAGATCTTGCTAATCTCCCTGCAATTATAGAGTTGAAGCATAAGTACAATTGCTCTGTTATGGTCGACGAGGCACACGGATTAGGTGTCTTTGGTCGTCAGGGTAGAGGTGTTTGCGATCATTTTGGGCTGACTGATGAGGTTGATCTTATTATGGGTACCTTCTCAAAGAGCTTGGCTTCTATCGGTGGTTTTATAGCAGGTGATAAGGATACCATTAACTATCTTCGTCATACTTGCCGTACTTATATCTTCTCTGCAAGTAATACTCCATCTGCAACAGCGGCTGCGTTGGAAGCTCTTCATATCTTGGAGCAGGAGCCAGAACGTCTGGAGCAGTTATGGAAGGTTACAAATTATGCTCTAAAACGTTTCAGAGAAGAGGGTTTTGAGATTGGTGATACAGAGAGTCCGATTATTCCGCTCTATGTACGTGATATCGAAAAGACTTTCATTGTTACGCGATTGGCTTACGAGGCTGGCGTATTTATCAACCCTGTTATTCCTCCTGCTTGTGCTCCACAAGATACGTTGGTACGCTTTGCGTTGATGGCTACTCATACCGAAGAGCAGGTTGAACGTGGCGTTCAGGCGCTGACAAAGATTTTTAAGGAACAAGGTATTATAAAATAAGATACCAATAGATTCTGATAAAGGAACTATAATTTAAGAACGAAGAGGTTATTCTTATTGAGTAAACTCTTCGTTCTTTTTTTATATACTATATATATAAGGTGTAAAATCTTCGATGAGATTACGCCTTATGGTTATCTCTCAGTGGCATGTACGATAGGATTTACGCCTATATTATGTGTAGGACGATAAAATGCAAGTTGTGTTCTTTATGTTTTGTTAGTTCTCATATCTGTTTGCTATATGTACTATACTGTCTGTTGTTATGGTAGAAACAATTCTATTTACTCATTATTTACCTATTTTGTGAGGCTTTCCTACTTTTTGTGTTGAGTCTTGATATAGCTGGAGTTGAAGGCGAAATATAACGTGTGAGTACTATTCGTAGTTATTATCTCCTTGCAGGAATGATAGTCAGTTGTTGCCTATAGTGGACTGAGAAAGCAAACTACGAATTGCACGAATTAAGCTAATACGAGGGTAATAAACTTGAATAACACTGGCTGCATAAGATGGAATGCTGTTGTGACAAGCTGAGAACAATGTAAAGAAGATAAAAACTGATATATTAAAAAACCATTACATAGAACAACGTTGAATACTCTCAAAAGACGAGTGTAATGTCTATTAATTACGTGTTTATAACTTACAATAAATCAATTTGTTACGAATAACGTTTGAGAACATGCTCTTCTTGCCTCAAGAAGGGCGTCTTCAACATGCAAGAAGAGCATGTTCTCGAACGAAGAAGGGCCTTTTCTTATATCACCTCAGAACCTTGCTTGAAAGAATAGGGGAGTGGTTTATAAAACATCTCTACAATTTTTGCTATCATGTATAGTGTTTCTTCTTACGCTATCAATCATTCTGTGGGGGCTTCTCGGAGAGTTTTCTTCAAAAAGTAATAAGTGGTTTTACATATAAGTAGCGGTTGCAAATCGTTGGATTTACTTCCTTTTCGAGACAACATGTGCTGATTAAAGGGAACAGGAGAAGAGGAAAGTAGCCACAATGAAGCTCTTGTTGGAGGCTAATAAAAGGTCATTGTTAATCGTATAGTTCCACTTGTATGGGTAATATCAATCATTATTTTCCTCTCAGCAAGGATGGTTGACGGGAAAAAATAGTAGTTGAGGTGGGGGAGGGGTAACTTCTTCTGACCTTATAAGCTCTATTACGCCACATATCTGAAGCATAAACCTAATCATTATACTCTAATTTTATTTGGAAAGAAGGGCGGTCTGTTCGTTAGATCTTAGTAGATAGGTTTGGAAAGGACATTTTTTTTTAGTTTACATGGATATAAAGTGATGCCTTTATTATAGTTTGATAATCAATAGTTTATTTAATATTAGAGCAGAGAAAAGTTAACAGAATAATGCAAAAGCATTAATTTTTCTTGAAAAAAAACGTAGAAAAGTTTGGCAGTACAGAAAATATATAGTACCTTTGCACTCGCAATTCGGAAATGAGTTAATCATTAAAGAAAAGCAACGGGGCGTAGCGCAGCTCGGTAGCGCATCTGGTTTGGGACCAGGCGGTCGCAGGTTCGAATCCTGTCGCCCCGACTTTTTGTCTAACTCTTTAGAGAAAGAGAGACGTTAAATGCGGCAATAGCTCAGTTGGTAGAGCACGACCTTGCCAAGGTCGGGGTCGCGAGTTCGAGTCTCGTTTGCCGCTCTTTGATATTCTGAAAGATATATAAGCTTTTGCTTTTAGTTTATGCCCAGGTGGCGGAATTGGTAGACGCGCACGTTTCAGGTGCGTGTGTTTCACGACGTGCAGGTTCGAGTCCTGTTCTGGGCACTTTTTTATTCAGAATGTCACGGACATGTTGGAGAGGTGGCGGAATTGGTAGACGCGCTACTTTGAGGGGGTAGTGAAAATTGTTTCGTGGGAGTTCGAGTCTCCTCCTCTTCACATAGAATAGTTTAGTAAGTTGTTATTACTTACCTTTTAATGCGGCAATAGCTCAGTTGGTAGAGCACGACCTTGCCAAGGTCGGGGTCGCGAGTTCGAGTCTCGTTTGCCGCTCTTTTAAAGAGAAACATACATAGCATTATCTTTATGAATTTATACTTACGATATTTCGATAATGAAGTATTAGTGCATAGCGTCGATGAAGCGTTAGATTTTCTAAGCTCTATACCAGATATTCAGCTTACTCCAGAGTTGGAAGATGATATTAGAAATTATGCTTCTAATGATGTTTTCTATCCTAAGCGTTATAAGGTGCGCCCACGTGTTTATTTTATTGTGATTAAGACAGAAGCGGCTACGATGATGGACTTCAAGCAAAAGAAGGCGCTTCGTCCAGCTGTTGATGGTATGGCCCGTAAGGATAGTCCTGCTATCATGCACTCAATGAGGAACGTGAGGGTTGGTATGAAGGTGAACTTGATTTCAAGCGTGTTGTTCTAATCCCTACTTCTGGTAAGCACGAATATCGTGATACACATTTTGTTGCACAGTGTAAGGCTGTTTCTGGATGGGATTGCTATAATCGCATTGTAGAGTACTTAAAAGACAGAGTTGATAATAGAAGTCAATTCCCATCAGCTAAAGGTAAGAATTTCAAGTTTAGATACTTAGGTATGTGGAAGTAATTCCACATTCCTTTTTGCTATTATGCTTTTATGAATAAAGTAATGTTGATTGGCAATGTCGGTCGTGAACCCGAAGTGAAGTACTATGATACCGACCAGTGTGTAGCTTCTTTTACGTTGGCTACAACAGAACGTGGATATACACTTCCTAATGGTACTGTTGTGCCTGATCATACGGATTGGCATAATATTGTTCTATTCAAGGCATTGGCTAAGTATGCAGAGAAATATATTCATAAAGGTGATAAACTCTATATTGAGGGGCGAGTACGTTATCGTTCTTATGATGATAAGAAGGGTATACGACGACATGTAACTGAGATCTATGGTGACAATCTTGAATGGCTTGCTGCGTCTCGTAAAGCGGAAAATGTGTCTGGTGATAAGACTGACGATAGGTCCGCTGATACTATAGATGAAACTAATTTACCGTTTTAATGGATAGCTTTTAGTAGATTTTTCTTCTTATATAAGTGTTAATCCAATAGATGTCAATGTTGTTGTTGCTATTCTGTTGGTTATTTTACTTCTTCTTTTGTCAGGTTTTGCAAGTGCATCGGAGATAGCTTTTTTTAGTCTTTCGCCTACTGATGTTGAATCACTTGATCCGGATAAAAGTTCTTCGGATAAGCTTATTGAACTGTTAAGGGATGATAGTGAACGTACATTGGCAACGGTGCTTATCACAAACAACCTTGTTAATGTGGCGGTTATCATGTTGTGTAATTACATCTTTGGCAGCTTATTTACATTTGGTGCTGAATGGTTGCAATTCCTTTGTGTAACCATTTTGTTGACTTTCCTTCTTCTTCTTTTTGGTGAAATTATCCCAAAGGTTTATAGTAGACGTAGACCATTGGCTTTCTGTAGAAAAGCTGTTAAAGGTATTATGTTCTTCCGTCGATTGTTTTGGCCTATAGAGACGATACTTTTGAAGAGTGGTGCTTTTGCTGAGAAGGTTATACAAAAAGAAAATAGACAATTGTCGGTTGATGAACTTGAACAAGCCTTAGAACTAACAGATAAAGAGGAGATTAAGGACGAGCAGAGTATGCTTCAAGGTATTATTCGTTTTGGTGATGAAACGGCTAAAGAGATTATGACTTCTCGTCAGGATATTGTTGATTTGGATATTCGCTGCTCGTATGATACTGTATTGAAGTGTATTGTAGAGAATAACTATTCTCGTATTCCTGTTTATCAAGATAACCAGGATAATATACGTGGCGTACTTTATATTAAGGATCTCTTACCTCATCTTTCTAAAGGGTCAAACTTTAGATGGCAAAGCTTAATACGACCACCTTATTTCGTGCCAGAAACAAAGAAGATTGATGATCTCTTACGTGATTTCCAAGAGAATAAGGTTCATATAGCTATTGTGGTAGATGAATTTGGTGGTACAAGTGGTATTGTGACACTGGAAGATATCCTCGAGGAAATAGTTGGGGAGATTAATGATGAATTTGATGAAGACGAACGTAATTATACTAAGTTGGCCTCAAATACATATCTCTTTGAGGGGAAGACGCTCTTGAAGGATTTCCTTAAGATCCTTAATCTCCCCTGATGATGAATTTGATGATATTGAAGGTGATGCTGATTCGTTAGCAGGATTACTTTTAGAGATAAAAGGTGACTTCCCTGCAGTACATGAAATCTTAATTTATAAAGATTATAAGTTTGAGGTCTTAGAAATAGAAGAGCGTCGTATTAGTAAAGTAAAGGTTACAGTCTGTGGTGCGAATAACGAATGATGCTGAGGGCAAGGTAACTATCGGTTTGCTGGAGATTGATAAAGGGAAGCAGGCTGAAAAAGAAGGAGTACGTCGTATCCTAAAAGAAATCTTAGGCTTTGAGACACCTGTCTTACATAATGATGATGGGAAGCCAATGGTCGAGGGATATCATATTAGTATCACTCATACTATTGGTTATGTTGCTGTTATTCTCTCTCGTGATTATGAGGTTGGCATTGATATAGAATATTTTTCTAACCGAGTTAATCGTATAGCATCTCGCTTTCTTAGGTGTGATGAAATGTTTACAAACACTTTGGATACGCTTACTGCTTGGTGTGCTAAAGAAACAATCTACAAGCTCTTCTCTTCTGAACATTTGGCTTTGCAAGAGATTAAAGTGAATCCACAATTAAGAACTGTCACTAATCTTAGGCAGTGTCTTACTTTTGAGTTCAAATGTGAATGTACACCCAAGTATATCTTAACCTATACTTGGTATTAGTTTTATTTGTATTCTTTATTCCTTCGAAGCGTGAATGTAATGCTACAAAGAGCATTGTTTTATTACGAAATAACGCCTTTGTTGGTAAAAAATGTTTAAATAATTAGTATAATTAGACTAAATACTTGACTTTCGTTTCCTTTTTACTTACATTTGTACCAGCCATTTAGTGGATAACATAATATATTTACCAATTAGTCTAATTAATAGGAGGTATTTAACATGAAAGAAAACAAAACACATGAATTCTTCGAAGATTATGACTTCGAGAATCAGAATAGTCGGGAATACACCAACACAGACCAAACGCTTGGTGGAGAGATTTGGTACAACTAAGTTGTATACATATTAGATTATATATAATATAATAAATTAGAACGCACTTATCCTTTTGGTTTAAGTGTGTTCTTTTTAATATGTTCATTATTCGTTTACTATAAAAAGAGGTAGTGCCTTAAAATGACATCTCCTCTCTTCTGAAGAAACTGTCAAAGTTCTCTTTGTTCGAATTATCTATCTTTTTTGCAATAACAGTCGAGCTTTTTTGAAGAAGGCGGTAAGCCTTTTATGATGGACTTTTAATCCTCTTAAAAAAACGATTAACCTTTTCCATGCATACAGTCAAATCTATGTTTAATAAGTGGTGTAGCCTTTTATGGTGGTTTAAATCTCTCTTTGAAATAAGATTAACCCCTTTCTTTGCAAACGGTCAAATCTATGTTTAAGAAATGGTCAAGCCTTTTATGGTGGGTCATCACCATGCTTAGAATAATGATTAATCCTTTGCAAGCATACAGGAAAATCAATGATTAAGGAATGGTCATGCTTTTTATAGTGAACAATCACCATGTTTAGAATAATGATTAACTCTTTCTTTGTAAACGGTCAAATCTATGTTTAAGAAATGGCCAAGCCTTTTATGGTGAGTCATCACCACGCTTAGAATAATGATTAATCCTTTGCAAGCATACAGGCAAATCAATGATTAAGGAATGGTCATGCTTTTATAGTGAATCATCACCACATTTAGAATAAGTATTAATCCTTTCTTTGTAAACGGTCAATCTATGTTTAAGAAATGGCCAAGCCTTTTGTGGTGGGTCATCACCACGCTTAGAATAATGATTAATCATTTGCAAGCATACAGGCAAATTAATGATTAAGGAATGGTCATGCTTTTTACAGTGAATCATCACCACGTTTAGAATAATGATTAACCCTTTCTTTGCAAACGGTCAAATCTATGTTTAAGAAATGGCCAAGCCTTTTGTGGTGGGTCATCACCACGCTTTGAACTATGATTTACCCTCTCAACGAAAATACTCAACGATTTTGAAGAAAGAAGTCAATCCTTTTTTAAGAAAGAGCAGACCTTTTGGTAAAATCTATCACCCTTTTTTGTGAAAAGAGTTTACTTTCTTTTGCATAAATAGTTGTTGCTTTATGACAAAACTATCGTACTTATTTTTTACAAAGATAATCGAGTTTTTATGAAAGAGCTGGCAATGCTTTTGTAAAGACATTCATCAGTTTTAAAAAGTTAGTGGTTTTTTACGGAAAGTGTATTGGGGGTTAGGAATAAAAAGAGGGAATGTGTTTATTTTGACACATTCCCTTTTTTATTTTAGAAATCAACACGCCAAACTCCTCTATCGAATACGAATGATTTGTTAGAATCATCGTTACTTGTCATTCGTAAAGACGTTGGATGCTTTGAATCATTGATAGTTAATGTATAAGTCGTAGGATTACCATTGGTGAGGAAGGTGTTAGCTATATCCTTCAGTCTAAAATTATTATAGAAGTTAGTGCCATTCTTCTCATCAGCTGTTTTAGTTCTCGTAATAAAACCAGAGATGGTTAGCTGATCATTTCCACTTACACTATAATTTACTTTGACATCTCCCCAGCCATTCCCAACGTAAGATGAGAAGCTAAGATAACCTGGCTTGTTACTAAAGAAGAGAGTTACAATAGCATTATTCTGACTTGTTGCGTATGTGGCTACATCACGCCAAATATTCACTTCTGTCGTACTACTATAAGCAGTATTAAATGACCAATCGTCGAGGAAAAGAGCTTCCAATGGAGTTGCTGCACGTGGACAAAGTTGTATTGTTTTGTCATTAACATCAAGCCATTTATCATCAGCAGAATAAGTAAAGCGAGTCATCTTCTTTCCATACAAAGGACTCTCTCGAAGAATCTCCATACCTTCTTTTGTATAAATGAAAGGAATCTCTATAGTCTTGCCTTCTTTGCCGACGAAAGTTAACGTGTGATATTTCATTTCAACAGGATATGTCTCATTATCGATGATTAGATTATAACGCTCTGAGTACATTGCTGAAGTTGTATTCTTAACATCTGCGAAGAAGGTAGCCCACGTTAGGTTTTCAGGCATTGGAGTTAGAACAACACGATCTCCATGTTTACGACCTTCGAGGACGACACTATCTTTTGAACAAGACATCACACGGAACTCAAAATCGCCTTCAAAACCTTTACCATTTTGTCCGATAGCCTTACCATTCAGTACTCCAACAGGATCAGAATACTTATGTAAAGCGCTATTAAAAGAGTCGAACGAAAGCAAGACACCTTGTCCCTGTTGAATCTTATAATGCGATGTTGCCTTCACATTCTCTGTTTCTTCTTCACAGAAAACATTATTATCTGTTCCAAACTTGCAGAGAATATTGTATCCACCGAAGCCACCAGAACCTTGATAAGCCATTCGCCAGCCGTTAGGTGCTGCAGTCAAGATATCTTTTGTATTTTTGATAGACTCAGCAATACGTGCAGCTGAAGGCTTATTAAATGCATCTTCCACTTCTGGTGTGCAAGAAGCTACAAGTATAAATGCTGTTGTAGCTATTAATAACCTATATACATTTTTCATACTTAAATCTTAATTTAAAGTTTCCAGATCCAGACTATTAACTTCGCTTGCACGTCGCAGAACAATGGTACGTAGTTTATCGATATCTACACCCCAAGAGTCCTTTAGATAACTACGAATGATACTCAACTTAGCGAGAATTGCCTTCTTACCAGTTTCATCACCATTAGCAGCCACTGCCTGAGCAAGTCTTTTCTGCCACATTACATCAGTATCCGTTACATAACATGAGAACACTTCAGCGAAGTCCTCGTTGTATTCGCTACTTGCATAACCTGTTACATAACCTTCTTTACCAGCATCTTCATCTTTTACGTTTACCCAATCAGCAGAGTGATACTCCTTAGTGATTGTACGGAAATCAGTAGAGTAATCCTTCAACTGTGTAAGGATATGTGCGAACTCATGATGCATTGTATGGAAATAAGCACGATTTAAATCGAAATCACTACCCGAAGCAAATGGATTCGTTTGTTCAATATATAGATGTGCAGGGTCTAAGTAATTTACTTGAAAGAGATTCACACGAATACCACCTTCAGCAAAACCAAGGACAATAGAGCCGTCATTCTTATGTTGAGCAGAACCAATCAGCTGGAACTCTCTAAAGCAATGTTGTTTAAGAAAGTCAGGTCCCATCAACTCGGTATATGCATCAAGCCACACGTGTTTGATAATCTTAGCCAAGGCAATAGATTTCTTAATGTCTGCAGGGCTAACATTATAGCCCATGTCACTATTCTGGTCAATATAAAGATAATTGAACCGAATGTTGTAAGGTTCAGTATAATTTTTATTTAACCACTTATCAAATGCTGTTGAGTCTGTATTCTCCTCTCGTGTAGGGAATATAGAGTTGTTCGCATCAACATCATCATTCGAACAAGCAACAGTCAATGCAGCTACAGCTGCGAAAAGAAATATTTTTATAGTATTCATACATTGTCCTCCCTTTTTTAATTCTCACGTGGATTAGGTTCCAGTCCAGCTTCGATTACATCAGAAGGTAATTGTAAAGCACCTCTGAGGTCACCCGATTTGAAGTAGACAGGATCTTCACCATCAATGAGGTGAGTTATTCTAATACCATAACGTTTGATATCCATAAATCGCATTCCCAGCTGGCAAGTCTCTATACGTCGCATCTGTAGCAAGATATAAAGTAAGTTCGTCTGGGTTTCGTCAATTGAGAAGCCTTGTGGGTGCAATGCTTTCTTAAAGCCAAAGTCTGATTTATTCGTAATCTCTTCTGGCACCAAAGGTACTGTTGCTAAGAAATCATTCACTGATTGTAGAGTCAGTGTAGGACGAGTTGCTGTTACCACGCCATTTTTCTCTACATTAGGAGCACAGTGTGCATTAATCCATAGATTCATATCATTCAGTGCCTCCGTGTACTTCTTCAAGTGGATTTCCGCTTCAGCGCGAACAAGTAGTGTTTCGTCAGCTGTGAGTACAGCATCAACAGTACGAATATATCCTCTACTCCTTGCAGCATCAGTATACTCAAACTCATTAGACAAGCGAGGGTAAGCAATCTGCTGGCTATTACCATAGAGTAAGTGCGACTCATAAAGCGTGTTATCAACAGAGCCTGCTCCCCATGGCATCTTTGTCCAGTAGAGTTCATTAAGAATAACATTGTAACCTGAATTAAAACGCTGATATCCTCCATAGAAAGTGGCAGCACCAGCAGAAGACACTGCTGTCTGTAGCATAAAGTTAGCATTCTCACTTGAGTTAATGTAAGCATCGTGAATAGCCCATCTTCCTCCGAGAGTCTTATAGCGATAGACTGTGCGTAAGAGAGAAGCAGGCTGAGAGCCTAATGCTTTAGAAGCATATTCAGCAGCTTTATCCCACTTCTGGTAATAGAGATTGAAGCGTGCTGCGAATGCGTATGCTGCTTTCAGATTAAAGTGATATTTAGGTACTGTCATATAAGATTCGCTTACATGAGGTAAAGCAGCTTCAATATCAGCATTAATATTCTCATAGAGTTCACGAAGTGTACCACGTGTATCTATTGAACGGTTAGGCTCTTTTGGATATGGCAATCCAAGATACTTATCAGCCTTAGAGTCGTCATACGCCATACAGAAAGCGGTTGCGAGTCGGAACATTGACCATGCTCGGCAGAGTAAGGCCTCAGCTTTCACAGCCTCAACATCGCCATCTTTTACCTTACTAAGGTCAGCAATAGCCTGATTAGCATTTCCGATAGCATAATACATCTTTCCCCAGACATATCGTGGGTCATCGTTTCCTGTAGTATTCACGTCTTTCCAACGAAATAGTTGGTCTTGATTTGTTTGATAATTGAAAGTTTTTCCATTATCCATTACGTTATCACTACAATACTCCATCATATAATCAGTTGACCCATCAGGATAAGCTGACGACACCAACTGTGTAGCCTTTTCAAAGTCGTCTACCTCAGCTCGATCATCAGGCAACTTATCCAAGAAGTCATTACAGGACGAGAATGTAAACAGTAATCCCACTCCTGCCAATAGAATATTTATCTTTTTCATTTTGTAGTTCTCCTAATTATATATGTTAGTATCAGATTCCGAGACGCAATGTCAGTGTGAGCTGACGAGGAACAGGTAGAGCCACACCACCTGCATTATAGAATTCAGGGTCCTGACCATTGAGTTTCTTATCAGAGTAAATCAAGAAGAGATTAGTAGCTTGGAGCTTTAAGCTCAATGAACTTAATGAAAGATGTCTTATCATCTGTACAGGGAAATCATAACTCAGTGATATTTCCTTCATACGAATAAAGTCTCCTTTGGCAATACGCTCCGTTGAGTAGTTGTATGCGTTATAAGCACGATACAAATAGCCATCTTGCTGTAATGATCTAAGGTCAGCTATAGCAGGGATATTCGTATGCTTCTCATCACCAGCCTCAGTCCATCGATTACGGAACTCCTTAGGCATTGCAGACATATCAGAATAGCCTGTGCTAAAGAATGGGTCAAGGCGTACCTTATTACCAAAAGCGTAAGTGGCAAAGATACTCAAGTGCCAGCCTTTATAAGAGAATGTGTTACCAAATGAGCCAGTAATCGTTGGATCTGTTGGACCCTCATAGACTAAATGGTCGAGGTTATAGCTTTGGAAATCCACACCACTTGTTGTAAGGTTGCCATTCTGGTTGATAACCTGTGGTATTCCATGCTCGTTAAGTCCCTTGAAATCCCAAGAGAAGAGTGCACGATAAGGATAACCTACCATTGTGAAACCGCCTCCACTCACCATTGACATAATACGTGAACGGCTATCGAGGTCGGTTACACGTGTATTTACATGAGAGAAGATAAAGTCAGTAGTCCATTGGAAATTCTTCGTCATGATATTCTTACTTGAGATAGACAGTTCCTCACCATGCGACTTCATACTTGCAACGTTAGCATATTCAGTAATTGTACCCTTCGTACCATTTGTTGTACGTGGACCAATAAGGTCGTAGTTATTACGTGTGTACCAGTCGAATACAACATTCAAGCGGTTATTCAAGAATCCTAAGTCTACACCAATGTTAAACTCATGTTTCTTCTCATAAGTAAGATCTGGGTTAGCAAAGTTCCAAATCTCTAATCCAGACTCTTTATCAATAGCAAATGGACGCCAGAAGTTCGTACTTGTAATCATCACCTGCGAATTGGTAACAGCAGGTTTATCACCCGTCAGAGAGTATGACATACGTAAGGTAGCGTGTGTCATTGCACTCTTAAATGTCTTTTGGAACCATGGCTCCTCATGTGCATTCCACACACCTGACACGTTCCATGTAGGTAGCCATCGAGCCGTGCGAGCTTACCGAGTCGGTTACTTCCTTCATAACGAGTTGTAAAGTTGGCAGCATAACGTCCCTTCCATGAATAGTTTGCTGTACCGAAGAAAGACACGTCACGGTTGTAGCTATTAGAGAGACTATAATACAACATATTCTCTTCTACAGCATGCTTGAAGTAATGATAGTCGTAATTAGCTAAGAAACCTAATCCGTACTGCATACCCACACCTTCAAAGAAACTACGGTTACGCTTTGTATTGTTAATCTCCATACCTCCATAGAGGTTCAAGATATGTTTCTCGTTGAATACATCATTATAGCTTGCCGTTGCACGGAAGTCCCAGCTATTCATGCGATACTTTGTTTCGTCATAGAAACCTCCCTTAGGTAATACAGAGTATTTCAAAGAGTTAGGCTGGTCTGGATCAAGATACAACCAAGGGTTCGCATTGCGAATAGTAGCGTCGTCCATAGCACGATAAGCCATAGCCATGTTAGAGCCTTCACGAATCTGGTAAGCTTGAGAAGTGATAGAATACTTATATGCACCAAGGAGAGCGATTTGTACCTTACTGATAGGTTTATACTTCAATTCTGCTTGCATCTTCAAATCGAGAACATCAAAGTCAATGAAATTATTTGCTAACTCATGATGTATATTAAAAGGTGCATAGTTGCGAACATAGAAAGTATTTGGATCTAAGGCACGTGAGGTGTTAATAGCATAAGAATAAGGATTGATGTCAAAGCCACGATTTACCTCACCCGTTACCACGTTTACATCTTGATTAACTGAACCAGGGGCACGTTGCTTACGATATGAAGTGTTACCAATAAGATTTAAGGAAACTTTCTTACTTAGGTTATAGTTTGCATTGACAGAGTAAGTCATACGACGAACCTTGCTCTGCTCAGTCCATCCTGGGTCATCCATGAATGAGAATGATGTATAATATTGAGCTTTCTCCGTACCAGATGACATAGAGATAGAATGGTTCATAGAGACAGAATTGCTGAAAAGCTCTTTGAACCAGTTGGTATTACGCATCTCTGCTTCACGAAGATAATCATTAATTGCAGTTGGGTTATTTGCAATACCAAATCGTCCGTTAGTTTCATCGTAAGTATTTAGCAGCGTGTACATCTTACCGTAGATACCACTTGTGGCTGCACGCATCGTGCGTGAAAAGGAGAATAAGCCATCAGCAGCCATCTCTTTATAAATACCCATTTGTTCCTGTGAGTTCATGATATTAAATTGTGAGTAGCTTGGACGCATACGCATCGTGAACTCACCGGTATAGCTAATACGGTTATTACCAGCCTTACCTTTCTTTGTTGTCACAACAATCACACCACCCATGGCACGTGCACCATAGATAGATGTTGCAGAACCGTCCTTCAGAATCTGGAAGCTTTCGATGTCGTCAGCATTTAGTCCTGCAATAGCAGAAGAGATAAGTGTTGCAGCATCTCCTGATGACAAGTTGTCGGCATTGACCTCAGTCACATCTTCCATAATGACACCATCAACTACCCAGAGTGGTTTTGAGGAACCATAGATAGAGGTAGCACCACGCACACGAATCTTCGGTGCCGTACCGAATGTTCCTGACACGTTTTGAACACTCACACCTGCCGCACGACCTTCGAGCGAACGACTCACGTCTGCCATACCATCAAGTTTTGCTTTTGAAGCATCAATCTTGGTGGCTGCACCAGAGAAGAGTCGTTTGTCTTGTTGGGTCATACCCGTTACGACAACTTCCGTAAGCTGATGGTCGTCATTGCTTAGGGCAACCTTCATGCCATCTTTAGGCGTAAGGGTCTGTGTGACCATACCAATGTAACTGACTACGAGTTTCTTTCCTGCAGGGACATCGATTGAGAAACGGCCGTCTATATCAGTGACAGTACCCGTCGTAGTACCTTGTACCATGACAGACGCACCGATGATGGCTTCTCCATCTCCCTGAGAAACTACGGTTCCATTAATCTTTGTCTGTCCGAATGCTGTGCCTAACGACAGGATCAGACCAAACAAGAATAGAGCAATTCTTTTTTCCATAGATCTCTTGTGATTATTAAAACATTTTTGAATAACTGTCTTGTTAAACTATACGTATTTTATTCTTCGCTGAAATCTTATATTAGAATAGGTATATAAACTTTAAAAGATTGTTTAGGTTCTACAATAGATAAAGAGTATTACGTCTATTGGCCACAAAGATAAATATTATTTATTGAGATTGCAAACTTTTTTTGTCCTATATTACATTTTATATTAAAATTTCCTTTAATTCCATAACTGCATACTTCGTTTCTCCTTAATAAAAGACATGTTTTTTTGAGTGAAAGCCCTTTTGTTCCATTCAAGAATTAAAAATGTAGTTGACTCCTACTTTTGTTATTCTACGTTTAACACCTATCATTATAATTTCTTGCCGTCAGTGCACTCTTTGCTATGTTTCAGCTGTGGATTTTGTGTCCTACAAATCTTAGTCCTTCTAAATGGTTTTTACTTTTAAAAAGTTCTTCATTTATAATGAATGGTAGAGCATACAAAAGTAAGAAGAATAATGTTTCAAGCTCTTTCCCTTCTCCATTATTTCCCTTCGGTCATTGATTGTAGGCGTGGAGAAGAGTAGGATCAGAGTCCTGTAGATTGTAGGAGTGAGTCTAATAGGAAACGAGGTGAGACTAATTCTTTGCTCTATACATACACGGTCATGTCGAGCTTAACCCTGTCCGACATCTCCTTTCATTCAGAAAAGGGTAGGGGAGAGAGTGACTATTTTATCTTGTTGTCAATATTTTTGTGCCTTCAAATCATACACATGCCCTTTGAGCAAATAGAAGAGGCTTAATTAGATTGCAGAACATGCCTTTCTTGTGTGTTGAACACGCCCTTCTTGGAGCAAGAAGGGCATTTTCTTTAATGCCTTTCTTAACATGTTGATTCTATGTATGTTATAAGCGTTGATTTAATAACTATTATACCCAATCTTAAGGATTTATCATACGTCCTTTTATAATATCTTTTTATTCTTCTTAGCGATATCTTTGGCATATAGAACAATTATCTTGATACGTTTATAGAGATGTAAGTAAATGTAGTAAGAGATATACCTCTCGCAGAATATAACAAAGCCTCGCGTGTAAAATCATTTCTACTACTGAACTCTATGAATGCCCGAACGAATACGGCATACTCAGGCTCTTTGGACGCAAGCGCATAGAATAAACATTCTATCTGTCAATTGTGCGGACGATTTATCTATCTAATTACAGAGAGATAGATAAATCTTACCTTCGTCCAAACGGTCTATCGTTCGAACTATCTATTTATCGAACTATCGGACGATCGATATGTCGAATTGTCGAACTCTCGAGAGTTACCTGCTTTCATTTTCGTTGATATGAAACGAATCGGCACCTTTTCTCATTGCCGCAATCATACCATTCTTATACAGAACATAATAGTTTTTTCTGCGACAGCTCCAAATCTGATAGGGAAAGCTAACAGCCTTTGCGCTTAAAGTTTATGAGCTTTCTATGAAAAGCTTATAAGTAATCTGACAAAAGCTTATAAGTTATTTACAAAAAGCTTAAGAGCTTTTTGATGAAAGCTTAGGAGCTTTTCAGACTGACAAACTAATTTCTCTTCCTTCTATTTCCTTGCTTTTCTGCGTTGCTTAGTTCAATGCAGTTCTACGCTTACCTTTGCACACAACAATAGTGGCAACAGACTGTATATGAGTTTGTTTGCCGAGTAACAATAACGTAATCAAAACAAAAGAAATGCAATGAAACTTATCATTATCGACCGCAAGGCATGGGAGCAGCACAGCTCAGACTTTGCAGACTTTGTCCATCGTATCGAACAACTTATCGGCAATCTGCCCGAAAAGGACGAATGGCTCGACAACTAAGCCGTATGTCGCAGACTCGGCATCAGCAAGCGTACCCTGCAATCTTATCGGGATACAGGCAGAATATCCTTTTCCATCATTGGGCATAAGTGTTATTATTAGGAGAGTGACATCACAGATTTACTGAACGCAAAAAGTGAATGAACTATGACAGAGAACGAAATCGTTACACAGAAAGACTCTCAGATGCAGATGTTTGCACAGCTGATGCAGGGCACATTGAAGAAGTTGGAGCGTTATTGCTTGGCGGCTCGCCCTATGCTTGGCGGAGAGGTTTACCTCACGGGCGAGGAAGTTTGCAGTCTGTTACGTCTGAGTACCCGTACACTTCAAGACTATCGGGACAGCGGAACGATTGCCTATTGCAAAATCGGAGGCAAGATACTCTACAGGCAAAGCGACATACAAGCCATGCTCGAAAGGCACTATTACCCAATACGCAAGAAGGAAGGCTAACAAAACGTGTCGCAAGAAGTCATAACTTAAGTCAAGGGTATGGTCAAGAATAAAGTAAATCAATAAGTCAGCTGGTCAGTAAGTTAGTTTTAACTCAGGTCAAAATTGACTCACTGACCAAACTACAGACTTAACTCAGTTGACAAGTCGATAAATCGATAAGTCAAGAAATCGACAAGTCGATAAGTCTGAACTTTGGTCAAGAAATATCGGGAGGTAATATCAACAGCAAAAGTATCATTTCTTTATACTGGCAAGGTGTGTCTTTGTACCACAAACTGCCGTTTGTACCACAAAGACCCTTGCCCCAAATGGGGGTTAAATCACTCCAAAGTCGTGATTAAAAAGCAGAAACAAAAGAAGCCAGACGGCAGATGTGCCACCTGCCCACGATGGGATAGATGGCACATCAGAATACTGAACCCTGAAGACCAGCAGAAACTTATCAGATTCTACCGCAAGTCGGGAGCAAAGACAAAGAGCGACTTTGTCCGAGCAAGGCTTCTTGGTGAATCTTTTAAGGTCATCACCCAAGACCCTGCAAAAGAACCTTACTTAGAGAGGCTATCAGAAGAGTCTGATTACACTCTCTTTTGCTGAACCTAAATAATCATATTCAATAACATTGACATAATTATCACTATCCCAATTCAATCATAAATCCCAAGAGAAGAGTATAGAATCCGCTTCACACTTTGATAGTACGATATCAACGCTATTATATAAATTTTTAATTTGAGAAGGGCTGTTACTACTATTGTAATTTCTTTTAGCTGTATGATAGACGTATTCCCATTTCTTATTTTTGAAATAGTATGTAACAGTCAAAGATTCTCGTATACTTCCATCTATCGTCATGTAAGTTTTGCCTCCCAAATAGATATCACTTTCCCAAATTAATCTATTGTTCTTTATTAAATTTCGCTTTTGAAAATAACAAGGTACTCCGTCCTTTTTTTGCGGATTAACCCAAGTACCTCCCTCAGATGTATAGGAGGGGTAGTATTTCCAAGAAGAATCCAATAGAGGTAACTTTATAATACTCCTTTGGTCGTTAAAATTTATGCCATATCTATTCTGTTTATCAGCACAGCCAAATATTATTAATATGACGCATAAAGAGCAAATCATACATTTTAGTCTTCTATCCTTACTATTTCTGTCCATTTTCATATTTCTTTAATGTTACCACCGAGTCTTATACCTTCTCCTCTCATTTTGTAGGGTATAATGGCATCGTGTTATCCATCATGATTATTATCTTTTCGCAATCGGGTGCCAGACTCCCATCCTGTTGTATTTGTGACAGTATCATTTTAATTATAACTTCCATCTTTATTTTTCCTAATATCCATATTTATATTATAACTTCTTATGAAAGAAGTTACAAAATTACCATCCAATAATCCCTTCATAATTTTTTTTACCATAGACCCAAGTATCGTTCATAATAGTACCTGCCTTAGCATTCATTACAAGGTTTTGCAAACGTCTGCGTGTAGAGTAGTAGCTGTAGAAGGTTTCCGCTCCGTTGCAATACTTCAGGTAGGTGCGCTGCTTGGTGATGCCTATTCTTCCACACATATCAATCATTTAATGTCGTTCTTTCTTGTTTATTGCTTGCGGTTTTAATACCCTTATATGGGTGTTAAGAGGTATTTAAATACTAAAGAATATGGGACTCTCATTTCACTAACACTCTACTATGAACATTTCCAATATAGAATTATCTACCACTAAGGAGAATGACCAAACCTTAGGCATTAGGGAATTTATAAGGTCTTCAAAATTATTCTTAAGTACTTCCTTTATTGTTTGCCGTTCTATGCTATTATAAAAGTGCCAAGATAGGTATTTCCCCCAAAGACGAATCGCTTCACGGTAACCATCTGCTTGTATTTGTCTTACATATGTTCCTCCCTTAAATAAAACAATAATATTAAAAGTTTGCAATTCTGAAGGAAGATGACAATGCTGAACAATATATGATTCTATTATTTTTCCATTGACTTTTTCATATAAGCAACTAATATGATGTAACTTCTTCAAGGGTATTTCCTCTATATCTCCACTATATATATGTTGCTTTGCTTTAGACTTGCTAATATTACCAATATGTGGAAAATCCAACGCGTCAACCCATTGGTTCATTGCAACTTTCATAGAAACTGCATCTATTTGTAAAACGTCTGTTTTTTTCCCATATTGATAATTGGTTATAAAAGTATATTTGTCCATCACCTATTACCTTTATGGTTTCTACTATGGTTTTCACCACTGAAATTTCTACGTTCATTGGCCCGATTCATTTGTCTCTTTAATTTATTTATTCGCTTTTTACGTAAAATAATTTTATTGTTTGGGGATTAAATGATTTACATTGGCTCGTAGTAATTCCTACATAATATTGCTTTGTGTTGAACTTTATTAGAAGGTTTGAGCCACCCCGATAACCACTGCTGCAATTAATTTCCAGTACTGAGAAATCAGTTATCTCTTTCTCGCAATTCACAATTGTCTTTCTATGATTATACGAGAAACAAACATATATAAGGATGGCTAATAAGCCAACATTTAATAGTACAACTTTTTCCATTCAATATTTGTTATTCTTTTTTTGACAACTCCGATTTAGATTATTACTATCCAACAAGCCTTTACATATATAGCCTACAACATACTCTATAGGTGTCTGTAGTTCAATATCATTGTTATCTAACAAATCGTTTATTAAATTATTTACTATAGCCCAGGTTTTATCCTGCTCGTATTTTTTATATGGGTGTTGCATAATTTTTTGTTTTATTTTTAGATCCATTTGGTGATATTTGGTTACCATTATAATCAACCCCTTTAACCTTTTTCCTGTTTTAGGATTTGTAACATCATAATGGGTTTTATGTTTTCTGTCTTTTCCCAAATATTTCCTTTTTTATTTTTCCATTCCTGTCCATCACGTAATTTGGTTAGTTTAGCTGGAGGTTCTTTAGAATATCTTGGAGTGCTTGAATATCTACTACATTTTCTTGCAGATGCCCTTTCCTATTTTCCTAAATCCTTTGTGCCATTAATAGTCATCATTGAAGCAAGCTTAGTATTGCACTCGACTTGCACGATAATTCACATAGATGGCTTCATGCTCGCCACTCGTTTTCACCGTGCGCTCGCTATCGGCATCGTAGCAATGCGAGAATATATGCTGTTGTCGTCCACTGTAAGCGGATGATTCCCACATTGGCAAATGTATATAACATTCTTGAGAAATCCAAAGAAATCGGAATTTATTTTTGAGGTTTTTGTTTTATTGTATCAAATTGTATCTTATGGCTATTTGAGAAGGCTTCGTTTTTACTAATTGCGACACTCCATTAGAACATATTACTAAAAAGGCATGTTCTGATTATCAACCTCTTGTCGATATTAATATCTCATTGAAAAGTGGCTTTGAAGTGATTTACTAACGCGAATGTAAGAAACTCAATGTTTATAATTCGAGCAAGGCTCTTGGGCGAAGCCTTTAAGGTCATCACGGCAGACCCTTCAAAAGAAACTTACTTAGAGAACTAACAGAAATCGCTGCCTTGACTCATAAGAGAGGAGTTCTGTACAACGAAGTCGTGAATGTCCTCAATAATTAATCATTCTGTCGCCACTGCTCAACGACTGCTTGGAAAACTCGAAACCTATTGGCAAACTCTCATCAGACTGCAACAGTAAGCAGTGCTGCTGACAAAATCTCTTGAGAGTAAACAAGAATGAATGCTGATAAATCATAATGCCCAACGTTAGTATCGTGCTGTGATTGCCCAATCGCTCTTTGGTCAGTTATCCATGTTAGGAAGATAGGCTTTGCATGTTGTAGACGGTAATAAAACAGTTCTGGCAATTCTTACATCGGTAGTGTTGTTTACCTATACTACTTTTACCACTTCTAATAATATTGTTTGAGTGGCAATGCGGACATTGAAACTCAAATCCCAATCTGGGGCGTAAAGTGCCGAATCGTTATCGTATATTCACTTTTCTTTGTTTGGGGTTACAAATATAGCAAAAGGCAGAGAATCTTTCCCTGCCTTTACGCCTAATCTTTTAAAAATCACATTGATACTCAGATGACTATTTTGACAACTCCCGTTTTGGAGCATTACTATCTATTCCCTATTCGTTGTATTACTCTATCTTTAAAGGTATAATAACTAAAAAATCTACCGTCCTCATAACGTATTATTTTTGAAATATTAGCTTTGTTAGTTACGATTCTAAAAGACTCGAAAGGACATCTTATTATCTCCCAGTTTCCAAGGCCATCGGTCTCATAGATTATAAAGAGCATAGAAGCCCCATACGTGGAACCCTTTACATACATTTCTATAGCATATACTTTATTATTAGGTTCGAAATAATATGATTTTAAAGAGATTTTTTTCCATCTTTTAAAATCAATATTCCCCGCACCTGATATAGTTCCGATTTCCGAAAAGTTTTTACCATAATATCTAATCGTTTTGAACATCACATAATTATTAATAGTATCCTGATAGACATTTAAAAAGGAGGTTTTATTTTCTCCCAAAGGGAATTTTTGTACACATTGAAGTGAGTTGTCCTTTAAAGAACTAATTGATTCCCTTTGAGCATGGGTAACGGTTATATTAAATGACATAATTAATAACCACATACACTTTAAAATATTCATTTTCTTTGACATTTCTTTTTCGATTCTTTGTAAGTATACATCTTAATATATGATGCTCTAACTCCAGCCACGTATATTTCCTTTAACTTGTTAAAGTCCCATTTTGGGATGGTAGGATTACCTTTCTTATCCCTTGACATCGATCTTGGACTATAATATAACAAAGCCGATTTACTGATTCCCCGTTCACTTCCTTTATATACCTTGATAGCATTAGATAAACTTCTAACCCACGCATTATGATTCAGTTTGTCTAACTCGCCTTTATACTTCCCACTTTGAATCTTAAGTGTCTCGCTAGGATTGGTATAGAAAATCCGATTATTGTCATTCTTATTTAATGAAGAGAACTGCCATGGTTGTTTTATAACACCCTCTATAGTATTTGGAAATTTATCAGACTCAACTCTGTTCATTACTATATCCATTCCTACTAGTTGCTCCGTAGAATTTCCCCCTCTAAATTCGGCATAACCAATTCTAGCTAATTGCCCAATGTTGCTATTTAAATTAATTTCAGATATTGAAGTTTTTTTATCAATTTTCCCATTGAGATAATCATTCATATTAAAATTACCTGTAACAGAATAAGCTTTACCATCGTTTATTTTATCATATCCCAAATAAATCCCAGAATTAGTGAAATAATCTCCTTTGCCATCTGGATCGTATAAAATTATAGGGTTATTATGGCAATATCCATAAGCTGATAGGTTAGGATAATCTTCTTCCAAGGGATCCGCACTCATCCACAAACTCAACCTCGGCTCATAGTACCTCGCACCATAGTAGTACATACCTGTTTTCTCATCAAATTCTTTAGCATTGAAGAGATAAGGCGTGTTCCACGTGTTGTTGCGTTCTTCTATGAATACTTCGCCAAATGGTACATATTCGATATGCTGCGATACTTCGCCATCAAGGTTGGTGATATAACTACTGCTACCCAAATGGTCAGGATGATAGTAGAACTGCATTTTTTCGTAATTGTCCTTGTCATGGAAATTATTATCTACAGCAGCACGTGTGCTGGCATTCATAGCTCTTGCCTGTGCTGCTTCCGGCGTGCCATCGTTGCAGCAGAAGCCTTGACCGTTTACGTAGTCATCGTTGTCCTTATCGTTATAAGGTTGGTCAAAAGCCTTGTAGTTATCCTTAATGGATTGCAGTTGCTTTGCATACTTGTCCTTGTAATTGATAGTCAAGCCATCAGCCTCATTGCCTGCATACGGTATTCGTCTTGGGTCTACGCCATAAGAAGCTAAGTCGTCAAGCTTGCTGACAATTCTCTGACTGCCTACATAGATATGCTTGGTGTACTTACCACCTTGCCTGCCACGAGGTATGGGCTGACATAGAGCGAGAAGCGTGCCGTACCGGTGTTGCCACCAGAGAACTCAGAGTTCACATAAATCGCTTCATTCTCACCGCTGGTCTTCACTGTGCGCTCGCCGTCGGTGTCATACCAATGCGAGAATAAATGCTGTTGTCGTCCACTGTAAGCGGATGGCTCTTTACACCGTTGTTGTGTCAACATCGTTCTTCTCAATATTCCAAAGACTTGTTTACAATTTTTATACCTTGCGAGGTATAGTATTTCCATATTCCTACTTCCTGTGCATCATCTTCTATATCATCTTGAAATATACACCATCCTTCTGATGTAATTTTGCCATTGATATTATAATTTATAATATAACACTGCAATGTAGAGTTTGGGGTACGAAATCCTGCTTTTTGTGCCTCTTTCAAAAAGTTTGAATTTTTTGAAATTTTGGTTTGTGAAGTAGCAACCATACCATTAGTATAAAAAAATAGCCATTGGTACGCTTGCATATTATTACGGTAATATCCAGAAGCTTGAAGATAATATTTATTTTGTCCTAACTTTCTGTATATTTGAACAAAGCCGTTTTTAATTCCACCAACATAGAGGCATAGTGAAACAATATCATCAGAAACTTCATACCAACACCCATTTTTTTTACCCAAGGAGTCAAATTGATTAATATATTTCAAGTTGATATTCAAGGGAACTATGGGTAAACTTATTGTTTGCCCCCAAATATTGGGGCAAACAATAAATGATAATATTAACATAAATAGCCTCATATGTAATTATCTTGGTCTATATATTGGATTCTTATTGACTACTCTCAGGGCATCTACTGGCATTGTAATAGGTGGCATAGCAATTCTCGAACTTTTAAAACGAGACATTTGAGACTTTATTACGTTTTGATTTGTTGGAGATGACATACTTCGAGATACTGTCACACTTATGAGAGCAGATGCTTCAAATTTTCCCATAAACTCAGACCAACTATTTCTATTAATTAAGAAACAGCCTTCCGAAATAGGAGTGTTTGAAGATGTCATTCCTGTCAAATTATTCAAACCTGGCTTATGGATATTTATTCCGCACGCCTTTGTTGTTTTTGAATTTGACGGATTGGGTTTCCCAAGCTCTATGGAAGACGAATTAAAATCGGTAGTTCCAATATCGCTCATACGTAAAGCTTTATACTGTGCAGAACTACCATTGTGCATACCGACTTTTGCTTCATACATACCCTCTGGAACTGTAGCATATTTATCTAAGTTCGATGGATAAGTACAGGCTTCAAACTCAGAAGTAGTACCATCCCTACAATAAACCGTCGCAATTGAAGACCCCATGTTAAATCTGTTTTTCGAATTAAATGTTTTACCATTCTTTCCCTGATTGGAGAAAAATATAGCTTGCTCATATAATCCTGGAAGTAATTTCCCTTTGGAATCATACGATTTTGCCGGATTTATCCATTCATATCCTGTATTCTGTCCTGTTTCTTCATTTTTAGTAGGTTTCCACGCCTTTCCGTCTGGATCTATTAGGATTGTTGGATTGTTGGCTGTGTAGCAATATACGGTAATATGCGGAGCTGTTTCTCCAAGAGGATCTGTTGACACCCACAGGCTCAACCTTGGCTCATAGTACCTCGCACCATAGTAGTACATACCCGTCTCTTCGTCAAACTCCTTGGCATTGAAGAGATAAGGTGTGTTCCACGTATTGTTGCACTCCTCTATGAATACTTCGCCGAACGGAACATACTCAATATGCTTCGCCACTTCGCCATCAAGGTTGGTGATGTAGCTACTGCTACCCAAATGGTCAGGGTGGTAGTAGAACTGCATCTTCTCGTACTCATCATTCGGCTTGAAGTTACCATTTGCAGCCCTTGTGCGTGCCATTGCTTGTGCCGCCTCCGGCGTGCCGTCGTTGCAGCAGAAGCCTTGTCCATTCACGTAGTCGTCATTGTCCTTACCATTATAAGGTTGGTCAAACGCCTTGTAATTGTCTTTAATGGATTGTAACTGCTGGTTGTACTTATCCTTGTAGTTAATAGTAAGACCATCAGCTTCATTGCCAGCGTATGGGATTCGTCTTGGGTCTGCACCATAAGAAGCCAAGTCGCCAAGCTTGCTGACGATACGCTGGCTGCCTACATAGATGTGCTTGGTGTACTTACCACCTTGCCCAGCAACCAAGTATGGGCTGACATTGAGTGAGAAGCGTGCAGTACCTGTGTTACCACCCGAGAACTCGGAGTTCACATAAATAGCTTCATTCTCGCCTGATGTCTTTACTGTGCGCTCACCATCGGCATCATACCAATAGTTGCTCACAAAACCGTTTTCAAAACTTTCTGTATCTTCAATTATCATACTTACATAATATAATAGTCGTAATAGCTTATTATACGTTTCTTTTGTAATAAGAGACGTAGTCTTGGATATAAATTGTGTGTTTTTACATACTTTAATAATCTTTTTTCTTCTATTATATTACCGTTGTTATGATTAATTATTACTAGCATTACTATTATCTCTTGTTGTCGTTTTTCACAACACCATTTTACAAATTGGCGATATGCAGGCAATTTTGATACTCTACAATTATTCCAAATCCCAAGTAGACCTAATACATTTTTTTAATAATAAATCATTTGCTATTGAATATAAAATTGTTGTATCTGTACAATTATATAATAGGTTTATTTTATAATCATCCCATGTTTCATGCGATTCTGGATAAAAAATATTTAAGTCTTCACGATCTTTTATGAGCATGAATTTCACTAGTTCTTTAAAAGAAGGTCGTGAAAACAGTATAGAGAGTGAATCTTTATTTAGAGTATCAGTAGATTCATTAGTCATAGAAAGGTGTAAATACCTACCTAATAAAGTATTAAAACTCTTGTTGGATTCCATATCATTAGATATGACAAAAGGATTCTGAGTCCAAATGTCCATTTTATGATAATCTCTTTTTATGGAAACCTGAGCATAACAACAAATTATGCTACAGATTTCCATTAGAAGCACAGTTAGGTTTCTTTTCATTTTGTATATATTTGCTTAAAAGATACTTTTATATCTGTTCCTTTTCTATTTCCCTTATCTTCTTTTTGGAAACGCATAATATCATTCATAAAAGAAACTTGAGCCAATATAGAATATGTTGTAATCTCGTATTCGCATTTCCTCGCTCAAGGAATAGGATTTTGCCAGCAGAATTCTCGCCTACACCTACTATCTGATTATCGGAATGCTTAATTCCATGTAAGGCAAGTTGTTTAACCAGCCTATTCTTTACCGTCCAAGTTGGTGATGTAACTACTGCTACCCAAGTGGTCACCGTGCGCTCGCTTTCAGCATCTTACCAATGCGAGAATAAATGCTTTTGTCGTCCACTGTAAGCGGATGATTTCCACATTGGCAAATGTATATAACATTCTTGAGAAATCCAAAGAAATAGGAATTTATTTTTGAGGTTTTTGTTTTATTGTATCAAATTGCATCCCATGGGTATTTGATAAGGCGTTGTTTTTCCTAATTGCGACACTCAATTAGAACATATTACCAAGAAGGCATGTTCTGATTATCAACCTCTTGTCGATATTAATATCTCATTGAAAAGTGGCTTTGAAGTGATTTACTAACGAGAATGTAAGAAACTCAATGTTTATAATCCGAGCAAGGCTCTTGGGCGAAGCCTTTAAGGTCATCATGGCAGACCCTTCAAAAGAAACTTACTTAGAGAACTAACAGAAATCGTTGCCTTGACTCATAAGATAGGTGTGCTTTACAACGAAGCCGTGAAAGGCCTCAAGACTTATCATTCTGTCGCCACTGCGCAACAACTGCTCAGCAAACTCGAAACCTATTCCCAACTTCTTATTAGACTGCAACAACAAGCAGTACAACTGATAAAATCCCTTGAGAGAAGTCAAGAATGAATGCTGATAAATCATAATGCCCAACGTTAGTATCGCGCTGTGATTGCCCAATCCCTCTTTGGTCAGTTATCAATGTTAGGAAGATAGGCTTTGTATGTTGTAGACGGTAATAAAACAGTTCTGGCAATTCTTACATCGGTAGCGTTGTTTACCTGTTACTTTACCTCTTTTGAGAATATTGTTTGAGTGGCGATGCGGACATTGAAACTCAACTCCCAATCTGGAACGTAAAGTGCCGAAGCGTTCTCGTATATTCACTTTTCTTTGTTTTGGGTTACAAATATGGCAAAAGGCAGAGAATCTTTCCCTGCCTTTACGCCTAATTATTTAGAACAAAATTGATTATTAAGTAGTTATTCTGACAAGTCCCAATTTGGAACATTACCAAAAATCGTGTGTTATTTGTTTTCATATATGATTTCTTTTGTTTCATAGTGTCGTCTATATATTTTTTCTAATTTTACTATTCGATTATTTTTATCATAAGTAAATACACATGTATATGAAATAATGATGTCAGACATATTGGGCTTGTAAGTATAACTATATTGGGTAATAAGACTATCCTTGACTATAATGTTAATACTAAATACATAGTCAACACTGGCATCAAGGTACGTGTAATACTTATTGATATCTTGTATAGAAATCTTTTTTCGCTCCCCTATAGGCTTTGTAAACGATAAGATTTCGCTTGGGTCATAACTTGACAAAATATCAGCAATAATACACGCATCTTTATATATGACCTCGGGATATTTTAGAATTATTCCATAATCAATCAGGCTATAAGATTGATTTAAAAATATCTTTTGATATTTGATTTCATCTGCGGACAATTTAACCAATCTACCTCGTTTATTATACACCCCGATTTTTTTTTCGTTTAGAAATAAACTTCTCTCTACCTTACAACCATTGCTTAAAATTTTTACAACAGTTTGTGATTTCAATTCTAAACTATTTAGAATTGAAATCACAGAAAGTATCAATATAGCACAAAATCTCATTATTAATCTTTTATTTAGTTTCTTTCCAAAAAATAGTTCTTCTGTATACAGCGATTCTAATCTTGTTTTCCAGCATTCATATTACGTTTTTTTCTCACCACCAAGATTCATTGGAACAATGCGAGTTTGAGGTGCTTTAAAAGATTTTCCAACATTTTTCTTCCATTTCGCATAATGTTCATCGGAGATTTTCCATCCCATAGTATTCATGTGAATTTCGAGACGTCCAGTACTTCTACGCATGTTCTTAATTGTTTATGGTTATCAACTATATAAAACACTATTCTTTCCTGTTTATTGCTTACGGCTTTTAATACCCATACAAGGGTATTGCCCGTTACCCTTATATGGGTGTTGGGGCATACCCTTGTATGGGTAAGTTCAAACAATCTATATATGGTTTATCATAGTCTTGCTGTTTTAATGTTATACATTCTGTTCTCTATTGCTATTGTGGCTTGTAAAAAGATATTTCCTTTATTACTTTTTTCTTAGGTAAATCACGAATGTCATAGATTGTAACCACAATGGTATCGGGTGGAACTTGCCTTTCAAAATAATAATTAAGCGTGTACGGTGCTTCAAATGCAGGAATGTTATCTATTTCCCAAGTTTCTCCATAACCTTTGCTTTGCAAGTTATCACTATCTGATAAGATAATTATAAATTGGTAGCTATCTCTATCAACTATTAATGCTTCACTATTGTAATCTCTGTAATTATACGGATGTTCTACAAATGATCCTTTTATGTGAATACATATACTATCAAATACTATTGCAGTTCTATCTGTTTTATATATAGACACAAGCGCACCTCGCTCTTGAGATTCTGCTGCAGATATACTATTTGCAATTCTTAAAGTCTTTCGTTTATAAAAACAGTTACATGAAGACAAAGTATTTATAATTAATATTATCAAAGTAGTCGATAAAAAAATCTTCCTCATAGTATACAAATTGAATAACACTGCCATAACTGATTTTTGTACATAAATAGAATAATTCAAGTATTAAAATAAGCCTAGTAACCACGGACGTGGTCTACCTGCCCACCGAGGTTGCAGCCATAGGTTACTTTCTCCTCATCGGGGTAAATCATTTCCAATAGGCGGTTATGACTGTCATATTTCCACTGCGTGATGTAGGTTGCCACTGCCTGATTAGGCATAATCAGCGTACGTACTGTCTTAAAGACCTCACCCATTTTACCATAGTAATACTCGATAGCACCACTTCCGTCCTCACGAAGCATCAATCTGCCGATACGATTGTAAGAAGAGTTGATACCACCGTAATGGTACTTCACGTTGTTTCTGGATGGTCGGGCAATGAGTTTAAATATCGTCTCATGGGCCTGTAAAATTAATAAGCATTAAAAAGTGGATAACTCAAAATGTATATAAAATTTTATGGCTGAAATTATGTTGTCCTAATTTCAGCCAGCTCTCAAACGTCACGAAAAAGAAGGATATATTCCGTAGACGGAGAGTGAAATCCATTCAAAGAATGAGTTACGACCATAAGCCTATTATTAGTTATACCCTCGTTGGCAAATGTATATAACATTCTTGAGAAATCCAAAGAAATCGGGATTTATTTTTGAAGATTATTTGTTTTATTGCACATCTTGCATCTTATGGCTATTCGAGAAGGCTTCGTTTTTCCTAATTGCGATACTCAATTAGAATAGATTACTAAAAAGGCATGTTCTGATTATCAACCTCTTGTTGATATTAATATCTCATTGAAAAGTGGCTTTGAAGTGATTTACTAACGAGAATGTAAGAAACTCAATGTTTATAATCCGAGCAAGGCTCTTGGGCAAAGCCTTTAAGCTCATCACGGAAGACCCTTCAAAAGAAACTTGCTTAGAGAACTAACAGAAATTGCTGCCTTGACTCATAAGATAAGAGTTCTGTACAACGAAATCGTGAAAATCCTCAATAATTAATCATTCTGTCGCCACTGCTCAACGACTGCTTGAAAAACTCGAAACCTATTACCAAACTCTCATCAGACTGCAACTGCAAGCAGTGCTGCTGACAAAATCTCTTGAGAGTAAACAAGAATGAATGCTGATAAATCATAATACCCAATATTCGTGCTGTACTGCGAATACCCATACCCTCTTTAATCAGTTGAGTGATTTTGGAATGTGTAGTCGGTAATAAAAATGCTTCTGACAATTTTTACATCAGTTGTGTGGTTTACCTTACTACTTTTACCACTTTGGATAACATTGTTTGAGTGGTAATGTGGACAATGAGACTCAACTTACAATCTAGAGCATAAAGTTCCAAAGACTTTTTGTTGGCTCATTATTTTTTTGCGTAAAATAGCAAAAGGAAGAGAAACTTTCCCCGCTTTTACGCCTAATCTTAAAAAACACACACATTGATAATCAGATGATTATTGCAATAACTCCCGATTTGAGGTATAAACGGCACAATCATCATGCGGTGAATCTTCTTATTTGATTATAATATACTCTCATTTGAAAGCGTAAAATGTTTTCCAAGAAGAGACGAACTAATGGGATTGCCTGTAAATTTTATAATGTCATGGCTTATCTCTATCTTGTGGTAGATATAAGAATGATATACATTACATTCTTCTTGGTAAGGAACAAATTCCATTTGTCCGCTATAATAGTTAGTATTTCTTACCATTCTACAATTTATTGTTTTAAGACTATTTGTTACAATTTCAACATCACTTCTTTGAATATTAATATTATATTTTGAGAGAATTTTTTTACACATCTCAAAGTTAGCTCTAATGTTACTCATAGAAATTTGCGTTTTCTTATCATTTATTATGTAAGGAATAATGTCAATATTGACATCATCTTTGTATCTGTTTAAAGAAAAAACAATCTGTTCTTCTTTATTGTTGATAATTTTTTGACTGTTGAAAAAATCGACAAGTAGTTTAAAACACTTTTCGTTATTTTGGAAATTGACAATATAGAATTCCCTTGTACAAGAATTTGGTTGCTTGCATGAAAATACCGAAAATATCATAATGGTAAAAAAAATATATTTCATACATAATCAGAATTAGTGTGGCTTCCAACGTTGTTCACTACTATTTTCTTGCAGATGCCCTTTCCTATTTTCCTAAATCTTTTGCGCCATTAATAGCCATCATTGAAGCAAGCTTAGTATTGCACTCTACTTGCATGATAATTCACATAGATGGCTTCATGCTCGCCACTCGTTCTCACCGTGCGCTCGCTATCGGTATTGTACCAATACGAGAATAAATGCTTTTGTCGTCCACTGTAAGCGGATGATTTCCACATTGGCAAATGTATATAACATTCTTGAGAAATCCAAATAAATCGAAATTTATTTTGAAGATTATTTGTTTTATGGCACATATTGCATCTTATGGCTATTTGAGAAGCTTTATTTTCATAGTTACAACACTCCATTAAAATTGATTTATCTTATATAAGGACTTTGGTTACCAGAATGTTGTCGGTATTAATACCTCAATGAAAAACGGCTTTGAAGAAATTCCCTAACGAAGATGTAAGAAACTCAAAGTTTATAGTCTGGATTTCTTCTCGTCTACTTCGTTTTCTACGAGAAAATTGTTATCATAGAAGGGTTCTTTGAGGCATTGCAGAATAAGGAGAGGGAAAGAAACTTACTCGTTTCTTATTCATTCACCCTTTGACATATAACCAACTCTGACTTCTAATAATCAATTTTTTGATCTTCCGAGATATGAAATGATAAACTAAAACTCTTATATACTAAGGTGCACAGAGTTACGGAGAGATTGGAGGCAAAGGTTATATTAAGGAGGTGCCGATAGCATAAAGAGAGACGGAAGTGTAGTGTACAGATTCCTAATTAGTCTTTTGGGAGAAACGCTTTGTGTATAAATTGCTAATGGAATAGGCAAAATATCTCCGTTGTTCCACGCATCGATGGTGTCTCCGTGACTATCAGTGCTTTGATTTGATAACCCTTCATACTCTCCTTTTCTCTGTGTGACATTTCGTCGGAGACCTAAGCTTAGGCGAATTATTATCACTTCAAAATTCAAAAGACCCACTTTTATCATATAAGTTATTTTTTAAATAGCATTGACAGTAATTCATTCTTTAAAAATATTTTTCCTGTCATTCCTGTCATCCGAATTGTCTATCTAACTTGTTGGTTTATAGTGTCATTGCATGAAATGTTAAATATGACAGGAAAATGAAATTTAAAATGTTATAGGAATTGTGCATAATAAATCCTTTACTTTTTGTAATCTTAATCGTACTATAATTTTGAAGATTCTTAGTTCAGAGAATCAACATTCTATATAGGGAATAAGGCACTAATTTCTTTATTTATTAGATCGTAGATGTGCTATACAAAAGTAAAAGGTGTGCTAATCTTGTTCATTTCATATAAAATGAGTACTTTTGTATTAACAAACTATTATTTATGGAAGAAACAAAGGCAGAACAAGAAGAACTAATCCTTATCCGTATTACAGGACAAGATAGGCCAGGACTGACAACAGCAGTAATGGCTATCCTCGCACATTATAATGCACATGTCTTAGATATTGGTCAAGCAGATATCCATTCCACATTGTCACTCGGTATTCTTATTCGTATTGATGAAAAAGGAGCTGGGCAAGTAATGAAAGAGCTATTGTTTAAGGCAACGGAGCTTGGTGTAAATATTGGTTTCTCCCCAGTTGCAGACGATGAATACGAAGATTGGGTTAATGAGCAAGGTAAATAGATATATTCTAACCATTATCGGTAGATCTCTCTCTGCACGCAATATCGAAGGGACAACACGTGTGATTACAGGGCAGGGAGTGAATATTGATTCTATTCTACGTTTGACGGGTCGTCAAAGTATACGTAAAAGTAATCAAAGTGTGAGAGCTTGCATTGAATTCTCGTTGCGTGGTACTCCAAAAGATTACAGACAGATGCAAGCAGACCTCATGCAGATGAGTCATGAACAAGGTATTGATTTCTCTTTACAGAAGGATACCATGTATAGGCGAATGCGTCGACTTATATGTTTTGATATGGATTCTACGCTCATACAAGCAGAATGTATAGATGAATTAGCAAAGCGTGCTGGAGTAGGGAAAGAGGTTTCTGAAATTACAGAACAAGCTATGCGTGGTGAGATAGATTTCAAAGAAAGTTTCACACGACGTGTTGCTTTATTGAAAGGTCTTGATGCCAGTGTCATGGAGGATATAGCAAGGTCAATGCCTATCACGGAAGGTGTAGATCGCTTGATGACCGTGTTAAAGCAGTGTGGATATAAGATAGCAATATTAAGTGGAGGGTTTACTTATTTTGGTGAATATCTTCAGCGGAAATATGGGATTGACTATGTTTACGCAAATGAGCTTCAGATAGATGAGAATAATAAGTTAACTGGACGTTACGTTGGTGAGATTGTTGATGGCAAACGGAAAGCAGAGCTATTAAAATTAATTGCTCAAGTAGAAAAGGTTAATCTTGCACAAACTATTGCTGTTGGTGATGGAGCTAATGACCTTCCTATGTTATCTGACGCAGGATTAGGTATAGCATTTCATGCAAAGCCTCGTGTGCAGGCAACAGCTGAACAGAATATTACCACTATAGGGTTGGATGGTGTCTTGTATTTCCTTGGTTTAAGGATAGTTATTTGGGTGAGGCTGGAAGACTCTAAGCTAGAAATCAAGTTTAGATAACATAGATTCAAGTGAATAACTATAGACTGTTACTAATATATCAAAATTTGGTAAATAAGTCCTTAAAGTTTGATAGATGCAGTTAGATTATTATTTGTTAACAACCATTGTTGTTGATCATTATTATAGAAACCTACTTGGAATAAAGAAAAGGTGTAGTTGCTTAATATAAAATAGGAGATAATCAACTGTGATTATCTCCTATTTTATATTAAGTAATCTCAATCTTTGAGACTCTTAAACCGATCTGTGCGTCTTGGAGAAGTAAGTCCTATTATCAAAAATTCCACCAGTGTTTCTTTTTTGGAGGTTGATGATCTTCAAAAGAGCGATGAGCATAGTTGCGGCTCTCCCATGTCTCATGGTTGGTTATCATTTGATAGATAGTCCCCCAATCAGGTAATCCTCCAAGATTACGGTCGTCAATAAACATCTCAACCTTTAGTTTCTGGAGAAATGATTGTTCTTTTCCTTCTCCTCTTCAGGGTAGTCCTTGTTAACAGCCCAGAAATCGACCCCACGTTCATGACACCAGTCAACAGCTTCTTGGAGTAAATCACCTTCCCTAACACTCCATAAGATAAGTTGATGGCCGTCTTTAATCAGCATTTTAAGAGTATCGGTAGCGAAGGGAAGTTCGCTACCGATTTTAGGATATTTATGTTCTACGATGGTGCCATCGAAGTCAACTGCAATTATCATTGTCTTTTTAGAATTATTCTCTTGTTTTAGAGTTTATCTCTTTACAGAATTATCATTCTTATTTCCATAGTGACTATTTGTGTAGTTACCATAGTTGCCATAGTTACCATACTGTCCGTAGCTTGTACCATAACTTGCTCTACCATATCTACCATATTTTCCATAGCCACCATAACCATAGTAATAGCTATACTTTCTCTTAGACATATCGATGCCATTAAGGACGATAGCCATATTTGGGAACTTGTTTTCGTTTGCAAGTGCGTTAATCAAGTTGAAACTTGATTTTGGTGTGTAGTCTGCACGACACATATAGATTGAAGCGTCTACAACACGTGCAATCTGGAGCGTATCAGTAACCAAGCCAACAGGAGCAGTATCAATCATGATATAATCATACTTTTCTTTCAAGAGATTTATGATGATATCTAATGAGTTGCGCGCAATAAGCTCCGCTGGGTTAGGAGGAATAGGACCGGCCATAAGTAAATCCAAATTCTTATTAACACCAGAAGGTAAGATTTGTTCTTGTAGTTCCTCTGCTGTTGGATTATCCTTTACAAGGAGGTTTGTAATACCATGCTTATGATCATTGATACCAAACAATTCAGCCAAACGTGGTCGACGAATATCAAGACCAACCAAAATAACCTTTTTGCCTAAGAGACCAAAACTAACAGAAAGGTTAGCAGCGTTGAAGGTTTTACCCTCACCTGAAGTAGATGAGGTGAAGAGTACAACCTTTTGACCTTCTTTCAGCATAAACTGAAGATTGGTTCGCATAGATCGGAAATCTCCTCCATCTGGTTGTTCTGATTTTCGTGTACAACGATATCAGCTTTACCCTTAGCTTTGTTACTTGCAACTGCAACATCAGCGATGATAGGTAGCTTAGTAAGGCGTGCAACATCATCGTGACCTTCAATCTTATATCGGAAGAATTGTAGTACAAGTATTACTAAAACAGGGATTACTAATCCAATTAAAAGTGCAACCATCATAATAGAAGTTGACTTAGGACTAATCTTTCCTACTAACTGTGGGTCATCGATAAGTTTACCCTTGTCAGCGGTAGCAGCCAAAGAAATGCTATTTTCCTCACGTTTTTGCAATAACATAAGGTAAAGTCCAGACTTAACCTCCTGCTGACGATCAATTTGTGTCAGCATACGCTCCTGTTGTGGAGTCTCTGCTACCTGACCGTTATACTTATTTACTTGTGCAGAAACAGCATCACGCTGAATAAGTAGGTTTTGACGGGCCGCTGCTATTGCACGGCGAATGTTACCATTTAGTTCGCGAATCTGAGCTGTAAGTGGTTCTACTACAGGTGAGCTCTCAGATGCGCTACGTAACAAACGGTTACGTTCAAGTACTAACTCATTGTACTTATTAATTAAAGGATGTTGAACTCTGGTCATCCAATCCAACATTAGATGGGATTACCTGAGTGAGGTTACGAGATGAACTTTCAACTTCTCTTGCAATGGTGTTGAACAACTCTATCTGTGTTTCAACGTCAGCAAGTTTAAGTTCAGAATTATTCTGATTAGCAACAGAGTTGCCTGCATTCATTTGTAGTTCAACAATGCCATTCTTCTGTTTGTAGTTCTGTAGCTCGCCTTCAGTCTTGCCAAGTTCTGTATTAATCTTAGACAGACGATCATTAATGAACTTATCTGTGCGAAGTGCAATTGTATTCTTGTCTTCATTTGCTTGACGATTATATACAATGGCTAATTGTTTCAAATAGTCAAGAGAACGTTGTGGTACCTCATCAGTCAGTTGTAACTGTGCAATAGAGGTTGATTTTGCTGTTTGAGAAACTTGCAACTCACTTGTATACTTGTTAGCTGCCATTCGTGGTGAAAGGATACTAACGTTCAGAACATCTGAATTCTTTAATGTATGTCCGTAATTAGAGCTAATCGTAATAATACCAGCACGAGTTGCTATAGTAGCAGGAAGATTTGTTATCTTTCTGTTGATAGAATAAGGTCCCTCGTTTGAGTTGTCATTTGTGGGTACATAGTATGTTCCACTGACGATGTAAAAGATACTGTCCTTAGTAATTGTTAAGTCGATAGGCGCATTTAGTTTCTCGAGATGCTCCGGGTCAACATCAACATTAAGTGGCTGGTTACGATATAAGATAACGTCTTTAACTCTTCCTTTTGTTGAGTAGTTAACATATAACTTTAAGTCTCTAATAGCGTCTTCTGCAAGAGAGTGTGATGTAAGAATCTCCATCTCATTGTCAATACCAGTTGAGTTTGAGATGATACCAAGGTTTGACATGTTTTGTAAAGACTGTCCACGTCTGTTACTACCGCTTTCATCTTTAATCAATAATTTAGCAGTAGACTGATACATTGGTGTTGTGTATCGAAGATAAATCGCTCCTAAGCTGCCAAAGATTATTAATGACAGTACAAACCAATACCAATTGAGAACGATTGTTCGATAAAGGGTGGCAAAATCAAAGGAAGAAAGCCCTTCACGGACTTCTTGTTCCTTCCCTTGTTCTAATTTAGTTGTTTCTTCCATATTTATTATTTTTCTTATTATTCTGTAAAGGATTTATTTTGTATTCTTATTCTCTTCTGCAAGTTGAAGAAGATATTTACCATAATTATTCTTTATCATTGGCTGTGCCTCTTCTTTTAATTTCTATCGTTATCCAGCCTTTTTTGTATGCAATCTCTTCTAAACAAGCAACCTTAAGTCCTTGTCGTTTCTCTATGCACTCTATGAATGTACTTGCCTCAGATAAACTATCATGTGTTCCTGTGTCAAGCCATGCAAAGCCACGTTGGAGTGTCTGTACCATTAAATTTTCTTGTTTAAGATAGCATTGATTGACAGTCGTAATCTCTAACTCTCCTCTTGGTGATGGCTTTATGTTCTTAGCAATCTCAACAACACTGTTCGGATAGAAATATAGTCCCACTACAGCATAGTTACTCTTAGGATGTTCAGGTTTTTCTTCTATACTAAGACATTTCCCATTATGGTCAAATTCTGCAACTCCATATCTTTCAGGATCATTTACATAATAACCAAAGACAGTTGCTTTGTTGTCTTCTTCCGCCCTCTTCACACTATTCCGTAATAGTGTGCTAAATCCGGCTCCATAAAAGATATTGTCTCCTAAAACTAAACACACAGAATCATTACCTATAAACTCTTCTCCAATAATAAAAGCTTGTGCAAGACCGTCAGGAGAAGGCTGTTCGGCATATTCGAAGCGTACTCCAAAACTACTTCCATCTCCTAAAAGACGTTTGAAACCTGGTAAGTCAAATGGAGTTGAAATAATAAGAATCTCTTTAATTCCAGCCAGCATCAAAACGGATACTGGATAGTAAATCATGGGCTTATCATAAATTGGTATAAGCTGCTTACTTATTCCTTTTGTGATAGGGTAGAGGCGTGTGCCAGAGCCACCTGCAAGAACAATTCCTTTCATAATAGTATGGTTTGATATCTGTTTTTTAATTAGTAGTTGTTGACTCTCTCTATATGTTTAAGCATTAATTCCATGAAAACTTTCAGCGCTTTTCGCTGTCAGTACGTGTATAGATAGCAATGAGGTTATACTCAAAGGGACTATGTCGTAGAGAATAACCAATATGCTCGTTAAGTATTTGCTGTTACACGCTTTCATTTATAATATAGTATATCTTGATTGCAAAGGTAATAAATTTAATTTGATTAAAAGCTGTGAAAATGAGAAATCATTTGCTTAATAGGCGTTTTTCATGTTTTTTTATTAACTTTGCAATCGAGTAAAATCAAAAGATTTATCTTAATAACTTTAAAACTTTAAACAAAAGATATGGGATTCTTATCAAAACTCTTTGGAAAAAAAGATGCTGAACAAGCTAAGACTGGTGGAATGGAAGATTACATGACACTTGTTCGAGTTTACTTTCAAGCAGTGTTAGCAGCTCGTTTGGGTATCAATAACTTAGCTATGTTACCAGACCTTCGTACATACAAGCAAACATTCCGTGTACCAACACTCAATAACAAGTTGGGAGTTGGAGAAAAAGCCAGTGTGCGTAAGACTATGAAAAGTATTTATAATGTAGATGATAATTTCTTGATGAGATAGATGCAAGCATCAAGAAGAATTGTAAGAAGATGCAAGATATTCAGCCTTATCTTTATCAGTTCCAAGGCTACACACAAGATTTGATGATGCTGATTGGTAATTTGATGAAATTCAAATTGCGTGTTCCTGGTTTCTTTAAGAAAGCAATCTATACGATGACAGAAAAGACGGTAAACGATATTTTTGATAAAAACAGCTTTTCTGATCCGGGAGTTATCAAGTCTGTTATGGCTGTTCGTCAGTATAATCAGCGTCTTGGGTTTAGCCGTAAGTGGACATCAGATTTTGTTTATCAGATAGTGATGCTTGCAAAGAAAGAACCAAAGCCTGCGGATGATTCATCGTCAAAATAATTAGGTATATATTTGCTTAAATAGAAACTTTAATGTAATTTTGTAGCCAAAACGAATATATTAGCTATGAATGCAAATGAGAAGATTCTGAATACGTTTGCGACGCGTGTACGCCAGATGATTCTTCAGTACGAAACACTGAAGAAAGAGAATGATGAGTTGTACACACTTGTTGATCAGCGTGAGCAGGAGATAAAGCAGCTACAAGAGGAGTTGTCTCAAGCACAAGCTGATTATAATTCGTTGAAAATGGCCAAGATGCTTGAAGTTACGGATGGAGACATGGAAACCGCACAGAAGCGTGTTGCCAAACTTATCCGGGATGTAAATAAGTGTATCACACTTCTAAGTGAGAAATAAATTAGAATACAATGGCAGACGATAAGCTACATATAAGATTGCATGTATATGATGCAGAACTTTCCGTAAATGTTCCACGAGAAGATGAGGAGTATTATCGTTCGGCAGCCAAACTTATTACCGACACAATTAATACTTATTCTACTCTTTTTAAGGGGAAAAAGGGTGATAAGGATATTATATATATGGCTATGCTTGATATTGCATTGCGATATAAGAAAGAAGGTGTACGTAATGATACAGCTCCATTCAATGATATTCTTAGTAAACTCACTTCAGAAATAGAAGATGCACTGAAGTGATAATAAGAATATTTAATTTAATTCATATAAATAATCAATGAGTCCAATTGTAACAGTTATAATAGCTGTGGTATGTCTTTCAGCAGGATGTGCTGGAGGGTTTGCTTTTTTTCGTTATATCTTAACTGGAAAGTATAAGGATACAATGGATAAAGCGGAAAAGGCTGCAGAAGTTATTAAAGAAAAGAAGCTGCTTGAAGTTAAAGAGAAATTCCTTAATAAGAAAAGTGAACTTGAAAAAGAAGTTCAGCAGCGTACGCTGAAAATTCAGCAAGGTGAAAACCGCTTAAAGCAGCGTGAGGTAACGTTGAATCAGCGTCAAGAGGAAATAAATCGCCGTAAGCAAGATGTTGAGCAACAACAGCAGCGCGTTGATAATGAAAAGAAGTTGCTACAAATTAAGCAACAGGAACTTGAGAAGATGCAGGAGCAAGAGAGAATGAAGCTTGAAGAACTCTCAGGACTTAGTTCAGAAGAAGCAAAAAAGCGTTTGATAGAGAGTCTGAAAGATCAAGCTAAACTTGATGCTGCTTCTTATATTAATGAAATTGTTGACGAAGCAAAACTTAATGCTAATCAACAAGCAAAGAAGATTGTCATTCAAACTATTCAGCGCGTTGCAACTGAAACAGCTATAGAAAATTCTGTTAGTGTTTTCCACATTGATAGTGATGAAGTTAAAGGACGTATCATTGGGCGTGAAGGTCGAAATATTCGTGCCTTGGAGGCAGCAACAGGTGTTGAGATAGTTGTTGATGATACGCCTGAAGCAATTGTCATTTCTGCATTTGATCCTGTTCGTCGTGAGATTTGTCGTTTGGCACTTCATCAGCTTGTTGCAGATGGTCGTATTCATCCTGCACGTATTGAGGAAGTTGTAGCAAAGGTGAAGAAGCAGCTTGATAATGAGATTATAGAGACAGGCAAGCGTACAGCTATCGATTTAGGCATTCATGGCCTTCATCCAGAGTTGATTCGAATTATTGGTAAGATGAAATATCGTTCTTCATACGGGCAAAACCTTCTACAGCATGCTCGTGAAACAGCCAATCTTTGTGCGGTTATGGCAAGTGAGTTAGGCTTGAATCCGAAGAAAGCTAAACGTGCCGGATTGTTACATGATATTGGCAAGGTACCTGATGAAGAGACGGATTTACCACATGCTCTTTATGGTGGTAAAATAGCTGAAAAGTATAAAGAGAAGCCAGATATCTGTAATGCTATTGCTGCGCACCATGATGAAGTTGAGATGACAACTCTTCTCGCTCCAATCGTACAGGTATGTGATGCTATCTCCGGAGCACGTCCAGGTGCACGTCGTGAAATTGTAGAAGCATATATTAAGCGACTAAATGATCTTGAAGCAATAGCAATGAGTTACCCTGGTGTAACGAAGACCTATGCTATTCAAGCAGGTCGCGAACTTCGAGTAATCGTAGGAGCAGATAAGATGGATGATGCAGAAAGTGAGAAGCTAAGTTCTGAGATTGCGGAAAAGATTCAGAATGAGATGACTTATCCTGGCCAAGTTAAGATTACAGTCATCCGTGAAATCCGTTCTGTTGCGTATGCAAAATAGTCTTTTCATAATAAATAGAAAGCACTCCTTTTATGGGGTGCTTTTTTTGATTTGCCTCTTTTAATTGTAGATAGTATTCTATGTGCCTTTAAAGGACTAATCACGAAATAGTGTATAAAGAATGTTATAATACAGAAACAATTAGTATAGAATGTGCTGGTGCATCACTTGTTTAGAAAACAATATAAGTCTTTAGTTTATTTTCTCTGTATTTTTTATAGGCTCTTCCGTTAAATGCGTGGATGCTTTTTGTACAGCTTTAACAGAAGACTCAAAGGGATTCATCAAACAAAATACATGGGCAAGGCAGTCAACTGTCCATTCTATCATCATCCTCCGATGCAAAACAACCTTTTTATTTTAATACGTTCAAAATACAGACAAGAGTTTGAAAAGTCATTACATAATTTCAGACATATCATCTGCAAATATAAAAAACAAATGCAAAAAAGTAAGTTTATAACCAGCGGCCAATCAACTGGTTATCAAGTCATTCTTAAAAGGTGCTTAGTTGGACTTCAAAAGGGCGTTAGTAACACGCTAAAAGAGCATCTATTGCACGGTGATCAGGCGTCTTTTAGAAGTTAGAAGAGTATGTGTCAGTTTTGAAATGCGTAAAAATATTTACAGACACCGATGTTATGATAATAATTTATATGTATAGGCAGAAAGACATGCTAATGAAGAGACACAGCATCAATTTGCCTTTTCTGCATCTTATCTTGTAGTTTATCTTCCGATATAAGACCATCTGATTTGGGACAGTCATACCCTGCAAGTGCATAAGCCTTTATTCTTTTTCCAACCTACGCATTTAATGGAAGAACCTTTTTATATTGTCTGTAAAGTGCAAATAATAAAGTATTTCAATGTTATAAACGATGACAGAAGAAATGAATCCTTGTCATCTTAGTTTAAACAGCTTTTCAAGACGACAAGGATTTCATTATTTATTAGCAACCTGAACCATCAAGGCGACAAGATGCTGCAGGTGTTTCATTTAGGTTGATACCAGCTTCTTCTGGTGATAATGTTACAGTACCATCCTCAAGTACGAAGCAGGGGATGCCAGCATATCCATGTTTCTTGGCATCATCAAAGACTGAATTATTATCACGAAGGTGGAGAAACTCTTTCAAATACTTTATATGTGAACCAATATCAATTATTTCGTATCGATTATCACCTTCTACATGCTTGTCTACAGCAATACAGTCTGGACAAGTTTTCATTCCATAAATTTTAATCATAATCTATTGACTTTATTAAGCTCTAATGTATAGAGCAATGAATTTAATTTTTCTAATAATCTTTAAACTTAATGGTTGCAAATTTTACTTGTATCAACTGTGAAACCTCCTTGAACCAAGGTAAACTTGCTACGCTCTGCCAAGAAATCAACAATCTCATTAGCATCCATACCCTCTGCTGAGCAAGTATGGAATCGTTCTTCTGTCCCAAAACGAGCAATGATAGCCTTTACCAAGTCTTCTTTTGTTGTGTAAGTGTTGCCCTCCATCATGTGGAGTACATCATGTCCATGTGCCATATATTCTTATTTTAGTTGATAATTTATTATATTGAATCTCAATAAATATATTCTATAAGCTGCAAAAGTTGTGCCATACACGCGGTTAACTATCTTTAACTCATCAAAAGTCTTAGAATGATATAATTTAATTAATTTTGTGCACGATGACATATTTTATTGATGGTCAGACTGTCAAAATGGTGTTGTTTATGCTTACAAGTCTTTAGCATATCAAATTAGAAAGTTGTACATATAAATTTATTTGATAAGAGAGTATATTATGAAACGAATTATATTAGCTCTTGCTGCCGTTATTATGTTGTTATCATCCTGTGGCAGTAATAAGGCAGTAGTCAATAGTTCAAGGGAAATTAATTTTATGGAAGCTCGCAATTATTTCCATGTTGGTACTGAAAAGAGACCGACTATAAAGAAGATATTGTCACGAGCATCTCTTGAAAAGGAATTTGGTGAAGCTACATTCATGGGTAAGGGAGGTGAACCGACAAAGATTGATTTTAATAAGAAATTTGCAATAGCTTTTATCCTTCCACAAACTAATCGAAAGACGGTCTTAGAACCTCTTTCTTTAACTCTTAAAGGCAAACAGCTTGATTTGCTTTACAAATTAGAACAAGGAAAAGTACAAACTTATTTTACTCAACCATTCTTTCTAATTGTAGTTGATAAAAAATATGCCGATTACAATATTGTAGAAAGCAGGAGTTTTGATTAGTTCTTTTCTATTCTTTTTATAATAGATGAATACTTTCTGTAGATAAAATTTAAGGCATCCGAAAGGATGCCTTAAATTTTATAATCTGTGAGCGGAATACGGGAGTCGAACCCGCCTCACAGGCTTGGGAAGCCCGTGCACTACCGATGTGCTAATTCCGCTAATGGAGCCGATACCCGGACTCGAACCGGGGACCTACGCATTACGAATGCGTTGCTCTACCAACTGAGCCATATCGGCGGTAATGCGATGCAAAGATACATCAAAAAAAACAAACGACCAAATTTTTGTTTTACGTTTTTGTTTTTACTATTAATGAAAGTACATATTCTGTTTCTTCATAGCGTCATAACTAATTAAATAGCCTCACGTTGTAATCTATAATTATCCAAGGTCTATTCCACTATGATTATTTTTCTTGAGATTTAACAGTTTCTTGCTGTGAATTATAGCATTTATTTTTTGTCTTTCTTCATTATTATTGATAACTTTGCAATAGATATAAATAAGTACGGATAGTAATCTTCTTTTCAGTATTCTTCCTGCTTATATAATTTAATTTGAAAATTCCTGATTTAATTAAAGACCTATGAAGAAAATTATTACACTTTTATTCTTGGCGCTCGCTATGACTGTTTCTGCCCAAGATTTCAGTCGTTATTTCGATGATGCAACTCTTCGTTTAGATTACATCTTTGCTGGTAATGCACAGCATCAGACGATTGCTGTAGACGAGTTGTCACGTATTCCGCACTGGTATGGTAAACATGAACGTTTAGCAGAGGTCCCTGTTGAAGGGAACGGCCAGGTAATTGTTCGTGATCATCGTACGCAGAAAGTTATTTATCGCAATTCTTTCTCAACTCTTTTCCAAGAATGGTTAACGTATGATGAAGCAAAGAAGTCATCAGAAAAATCCTTTGAAAATGTTTTCCTGGTTCCTTTCCCCAAAGATACTGTGGATATCACAGTTGAATTAAGAAACAATCGTCGTCAACCAACTGTGTCTATGAGTCATACAGTTAATCCAAAGGATATTCTTATTCGTCATATTGGCGAGCATTCTGTTACGCCTTACGAAACATTACAGAAGCTGCCGATACGACACGTTGTATTCATATTGCATACATCGCAGAGGGATATACTGAAGCAGAGATGCCTAATTTCATTGAGGCATGCCAAACTGCTAATGAAGCTCTTTTCGCACACGAGCCGTTTAAATCATTGCGTCAACGCTTTAATGTTATTGCAGTTAAAGCACCTTCTGTAGAGAGTGGCACTTCAGAACCATCAAAAGGTATATGGAAAAACACAGCTCTTCACTCTCATTTCGACACGTTTTATAGTGATCGATATCTTACGACATTGCATTTGAAAGACCTACACGACTGGTTGGCTGGTACGCCTTATGAGCATATTATAGTGCTTGTCAACACAGAAAAGTACGGTGGAGGAGGTATTCTTAACTCATATAACCTCTCAATGGTTCGCAACTCTTATTTCAAACCTGTTGTTGTTCATGAGTTTGGACATTCTTTTGCAGGTTTGGGAGACGAATATGCGTACGAGAAAGAACAGATTAATATGTACCCTACTGATGTGGAACCTTGGGAGCCAAACTTGACTACCTTAGTAGATTTCCATGGTAAATGGGAAAAGCTTATTGACAAGAAAACTCCTATACCAACACCACAACCAGCCGATCTTGACAAAGCTAATGTTCGTCGAGATAAGTGGAAGGTTGGAGTTTATGAGCCTGCAGGCTATTCTCAGCATGGTGTTTATCGTGCATACCCAGACTGCCGTATGCGTACGAATATGCATCCTGAGTTTGTCCAGCTTGTAATTTGGGTCTGACAAAGCTTATTAAGTTCTATACGGGAGAGTAGGGGATATTTGTTTAGCTTACATCTCTTTTTAAAGTAATTTATTGATAGTTTTATAACTTGGCTTATGTGTTCCATCAGATATGTTCTGGGAATACATAAGCCATATTGTTTGGATGAAGTGATTAAGATTCATCTTTTGTGTTATACACAAATACAATGTCTTTGGGTTCTCCTGTTAAATAGATAGATTTGTGCATTGATTAAGATTTAGAGTATAGCTCCTTAAAATGCAGCTTGGTTGTTTTCAGCTAACAGAATATTGTGCATTGTATAGAAATAGTACGCATTGCTATTTTCTTTAATATTCAAAAGCCTTATCTACGCATTTAATGGAAGAACTAATTATTTTCTATACTATATAAAAAGGTGTGCCATTCATTTGGCACACCTCTGTTGTTGTTTAGTATCTTATAAAGTTGATACCTCTTAATTCTTATGTTTAGTAAGCGAAAAGAGGATAATCCTTCATTGTCTCATTCACTTTCTCACGAACTCGCTTGATAACCTGTTCGTTCTCAGGATCTGATAAGACTTCGTCGATAAGCTCGGCACAGAGCAACATCATATCTTCTTTACAACCACGAGTAGTCATAGCTGCTGTACCAAGACGTAATCCACTGGTCTGGAAAGCAGAACGCTCATCGTATGGAACCTTATTCTTATTTGCTGTGATATCTGCTGCAACAAGAGCATTCTCAGCAACTTTACCAGTAAGGTCTGGATACTTTTGACGTAGATCGAGCAACATAGAGTGGTTATCCGTGCCACCGCTAACGATACTGAAGCCCTTGTCAACAAGTGCCTGTGCGAGTACGGATGCATTCTTCTTCACTTGCATTGCATATTCTTTCCAGCTTGGAAGGAGGTTTTCACCGAAACCTACAGCCTTAGCTGCGATAACATGCTCCAATGGTCCGCCCTGATTGCCAGGGAATACGGCAGAGTTGAAGAGCATTGACATAGGCTTTAAGTCGCCCTTCTTTGTTGTTAAACCCCAAGGGTTAGCGAAATCTTTACCCATAAGAATAACACCACCACGAGGACCACGCAATGTCTTGTGAGTTGTGGTTGTAACAATATGTGCGTACTTTACAGGATTATCAAGCAAACCTGCTGCGATAAGACCAGCTGGATGAGCCATATCAATCATCAATAAAGCACCAACCTCATCAGCTATCTGACGCATACGCTTGTAATCCCACTCACGACTGTAGGCAGAACCACCACCAATGATGAGCTTAGGTTTATGTTCACGTGCAAGACGCTCCATCTCATCATAGTCTACACGTCCTGTTTCAGGATTGAGCGTATAACCGACGTGATTATAGAGTATACCAGATGTGTTCACCTCACTACCATGAGAGAGATGGCCACCTTGGTCAAGATCAAGTCCCATGAATGTGTCGCCTGGTTTCAGTACGGCAAGCAAGACTGCTTGGTTAGCTTGTGCGCCAGAATGTGGCTGCACGTTGGCATACTCAGCACCAAAGAGTTCTTTTACGCGCTCAATAGCGAGTGTTTCAACTTTGTCAACCACTTGGCAACCACCATAATAGCGTTTACCCGGATAACCTTCAGCATACTTGTTGGTTAAGTAGGATCCCATAGCTTGCATCACTTCGTCACTGACAAAATTCTCAGATGCAATCAGCTCCATTCCTTTGAGCTGGCGCTTGTGTTCCATCTCAATAAGGTCAAATTTCTTGATCTCTTCTCATGTGTATTGAATGTTTAGTAGGGAGTCATTTTCTTCAAACTAATCCCTGGTTAGTGATAATGTTGCAAATATACGAATTAATGTTTTAACTTGCAAGTGTATCAAAAAAATAATGTAACTTTGCAATAGAATAGTGTGATTATTATTTGCTTATCTCAGTATTGTAATGTGAGAAAAGTGCTGGTTTACAATATATTATAAGTTTATATATGAAGTTAAAAGAATTATTCCAAGCTTACAGTTTTGATGAGATTTATCCTCTAATCGGACTGATGTTTCCTAAAGGTAGGCATTTGCGTACTCAGTTTGGTAATGCATACGACTTGTTGTTAACACTTAATCCTGTCGCATCTAAGAAGCAGATTCGTTATCAGTTGATGGAGGATCCTGATACAAATGAGATGTTTCGGAGCTGATGACCATGATTTTAATGGTCCATGGGAAGTATTACTTGGTAAGGAAGTAAAGAAAGAACCTAAGGTTGACCTTACTAATGAGGAGATGGTGGCTAATTGTTTGTTGAATACAGTATTAATAGGTAGGCATCCACGCTCTTTTGAAAGTGATTTTCAAGTTATAGTCAAGTAGGTAATCATAGTGCTAAGTATTTAGTAGAATAACAAAACAAGTTGACAAGCCGCCGTAGTTTAAGACTCTAATTCCCTTTCTCAAGCAACTTGTCAACTTGTTTATTCTTGTTTTTGAGGTTTTGTAATCCTTGAAAAACATTTACCAGATTTATCAAAGAACTTGTTACCTTGTCGAGCTGTTTTATTTATCAACTCGTCAACTCACAATACTATCCTCTAATCATAGTAATAATCATCTTAAATCTTTCGGGTGCATTCACAGAGTGGGGTGCTCCACTTGGAATGATGAAACTTTCGCCCGTTTTGATGATATGCTTAACCTTATCAACTGTCAGTTCCATCTTTCCGTCGACAACTTGAATAAAAGCATCGAATGGTGCCGTATGTTCTGAAAGTCCTTGACCAGCATCGAAACTGAATAAGGTTACACTACCCGCATTGCTGTGTACCAATTCTTTGCTTACTACGCCACCTTCAGAATAGTCTATAACTTCGTTAGACTTGAATACAACTGCTTTTTCTACTTTAGCCATGTTTTTATCTATTTTGTTTGTAATATGTTATTATCTCTTTATAAACCTACGCAACAAAGTTAATGCCAATGCTGCAGGTAGGAACAAATGTTACTTCTAACCATAAACGCTGAGTCACAATTGTGTGTTCTCGTTTCTTTAAAACTTTTTTACGGTGATATTTCGTTTAAGACCTTCGAACTTAACACGCTTTACAGCTGAACCTTTGAACAAACGCTGATACTCCTCAACGGTAAGATTATGCCACTTTTCTTTACTCATACTAAGTAGTTCGGGCTTTGGTTGCAGCGTTGGTTCCGTGTTTGGTGTTGCATATCTATTCCATGGGCATGCTGTTTGACAGCGGTCACAGCCATAGATTGTATCACCCATAGCTGCTTTTGCCTCGTCAGATAATTCTCCTCTGTTTTCTATTAGTTGATAAGATAAGCATCGTTCGGCATGGAAATCCTCATCAGGAATGATGGCTCTGGTAGGACACGCATCAATGCATCGATGGCATCTACCACACCGATTGGGCATTGGCTCATCATAATTATCGGTGTCAAATGGGAGGAATATTTCACCTAAAAAGAACATAGATCCAGCATGAGGAATAATGAGTTGATGATTGCGCCCAACCCATCCAAGTCCTGCTTTCTGTGCCCAATAGCGTTCAAGGACAGGAGCTGTGTCACAGAAACAACGTATGGTAGGCTCTTCATTTTCTTTATTTTGAGGAATTTGATACTGTTCTGCTATCTTTGTTGCTAATTCTCTCATCTTTCGTTTCATCAAGTCATGATAATCTTGACCGAGTGCATAGGCTGCTATTTGGTATTCCCCTTTTGGTATCTGTTGAGCAGGTGCATAGTTGAGGGCAAGCGATATGATACTACGTACACCTGGAACAAGGAGACAAGGATTAAGTCGTTTCTCCAAGTAGTTGGCCATATAGGCCATTGAAGCTTCTTCTCCTTTTTCCAACCATTGTCGATATTTCAGTGCAATTACCTCATCAACAGGTGTTGCCTTTGCTATGCCACAAGCAAAGAATCCCATCGAGTGGGCTAAGGACTTAATAACTGATGATTGAACAACAGAGGAGTCCATTCCATGTGTGTTAGTGTTGAAAGTATCTATTGATGACATACTATGAATTTAATAATTTCTTTCTGCACCTTTTCTTAGCAGATACAGGTGAATTAGTGAGGAGATACTCCATGTAGAATGGTATGTTATACCATGGAATGTTATCCTTTTATTTAAATACTAATGTTGTAAGGCAATATATTATTAAAAGGTTTCAGCGGGATCATCGGGGAATACCTTAAACGCATATCCTTGCTCTTTCAACCATTGCAACGATTCTGGAAGTGCTGTACGAAGTTTATCTATACTTTTAAGAGAATCATGGAAAGTAATGATAGAACCATTTCGTGAGTATTTTTTTACATTCTTTACAACATCATCAGCCGTCAACCATTTGGAATAATCTCGTGTTACAAGATCCCACATAACGACGCGATAATTCTGTTTCACCCACCAATAAACTGTATGACGGAGCCATCCATGTGGTGGTCGGAAGTAAGGGGTATTGAGTAAAGCGTCTGCCTTCGTTACATCTACTGCGTATGTCAATGTCCAATGTCTAAAGGAACCAAGGTGATGATAGGTATGGTTACCGACTTTGTGACCTCGTCGAATAACCTCTTCATATAGTTCAGGATGTTTTCTAACGTTGTCAGCAACCATGAAAAACATTGCTTTCGCATTGAATTGGTCGAGTATGTCGAGGATAAAAGGTGTTGCCTCAGGTATAGGTCCGTCATCAAATGTCAGATAGACCGAATGATCCTCCTTGTCCATACGCCAAAGTGCATGTGGATATAGGATACGTAGCCATCGTGCAGGTTGTTCTATTATCATATAATGTAATCCTCTTTGTTCTCCTCTAAATCCATTAATTAGGGAGAGGTTTGTTATTTATACATAGTTTTTCTTTATTTATCTTCCATAGACTTAAAGGAGGATATAAAGCAAAAAGCCAGAGTTTGGTTATCTGTTATGATAACCAGATTCTGGCTTTTAGATAATTATTTTAAATGGAGAGCTTCTGCTCTCTAAGTTTATAATGACCCACCTTTTGCTTTGAAGCTCTGGAATAGGTTGTTAAGCTGATTTGCATGCTTCTCAGCCCATGAACGATTGGTCTGGTCATTGTCATTGACAAGATTCATCATTATCTGGAAATGCATCTTACATGACCCTTCTGACATGTTGAAAAGACGAGGAGGAAGATTCATATAGTAGTTTGCATACTGAAGAGAAATCTTCCACAATGCATCATAGAGTTGACTTGCTTTTGCCTTTTGTCCCAACAATGCGTATGCACGTGCCATATCACCAGAACCACTCATATAGCTGACAGGTACATTATAGGTAGGTATCTCCTTCTCAACCTTCTGTAAGACCTTCAATGCTTTAGCCTTCTCACCCTTTGCAATGAGGTGAAGTGCAAGGTCGGCCATCTCACGTCGATGTGTATAGCACATACGAGCTACAGTTTCATCGATGTAAAGTCCTGGCTTGCTAAGGCCACCCCACTTAAAGCGGTTCATCATTACATCGTATGTCTTCTCTGTATCGAAGTTACGCATGTTGATACCTTCTGAATCCTGACTTTGTACTGTTGAGAATGGTGTGATACGATTGACCAAACCTTCTTGAACAAAGTTATCACCTAAGTTCATAAATTCTCTGAACCAACAGTGATTGCTACGTAGAGAGGACGTGTCCAGTTGCAGTTAGCTATCATCTCAAGCATCATCAAGTCGTTCTTATACAACGCTTGTTTTCCTGCCAAAGAGATGACCATACGGTCTGGAATTGAATCGCCAGGGAGCATCATACCACTTCGACGTACAGCTTCCTTATCGATAGTCATATAAATGGTATCGGTAGGAATACAATGGGTCTCATCATTCTTTGAGCGTACCCAATATTTGAGGATATTCTTTAACTCAAATGGGTCGTCACCAAATTGTGCCTTTGCAGAAACTGGATCCTGCTTGTAGAATTCCTTAATCTGTTCCTTATACTGTGGTTCAACTCGTACAGCCTCATTAGTGCCACTTACATAATCGAGGCGTGGCCATGAGATAGGAACGCTTGGGGATTTATATGCAGGACGTCGCATTTGGTCAATATACCAGTCTGTCTGTAGGTAAGAAAGGTTACATACGCGTGTATCTGTACGTACTCCCTCAACCTCTTGGTTGTACCATAGTGGGAAGGTGTCATTATCACCATTAGTGAAGATGATTGGATTACCCTTCTGCTGTAGTGAGTTAAGGTAGTTCTGACCAAAGTCGCGACATGTGTATCGGCCTGAACGGTCATGGTCGTCCCATGTCTGAGATGCCATCTGAATAGGAACAAGCAGACAGACGAGTGAGATGACTGATGCTGACAGTACCGGTGCAACTTTCAATTTACGTACCCAATCGTAGAGTGCCAATACACCTAAACCACACCAAATTGCGTAGGCATAGAATGAACCAGCATAGGCATAGTCGCGCTCACGTGGCTGACTTGGTGTCTGGTTCAAATAGATTACGATAGCAAGACCTGTCATAAAGAACAGGAAGAATACCACCCAGAACTGCTGTATACCTCGTTTGCCACGCCACGCCTGCCAGAAAGTCCAATAAGACCAAGTAGCAGTGGTAAGCAATAGAATACGTTATGACCCTTATTAGCTTTCAGCTCATCGGGCATTAAGTTCTGATTACCATAGAGTGCATTGTCAATGAATGAGATACCAGTAATCCAGTTGCCATGTTCGGGCTCACCATTACCTTGTATATCGTTCTGACGTCCTGCGAAATTCCACATGAAATAACGCCAGTACATGAAATTACACTGATAAGAGAGGAAGAACCTTAGGTTTTCCAATTGTGTTGGCATCTTCACACCGTCAACGTCATGTCCGACAATACCTCCCATCCACTGCTCATATTGAGCCGCATGGCTAGGGTCATACATACGAGGGAAGAACATATTCTGGTCAAACACCTGTGTTGCTTTATGACGTACAACGAAATAAGAATCTTTCTCATCTTTAGATGCTTTCTCCTTACGCTCATAGACAGGTGCACCCTCATCGAACTTATAATGTGTACCATCATCTGTAACAGAAGGCTGACTTGAGTAAGCCTGTCCGTAGAGTAATGGATGATCACCGTACTGATCACGGCTCAGATAGCTACCCAAGGTAAAGATGTCCTCTGGTGAGTTCTGGTCCATAGGTGGGTTGGCTGTTGAGCGAATAACAATCACTGCGTATGAAGAATAGCCGATAATCAACATCAGCATACACAGTAGGGCTGTATTCTTTACACGTGGTGATATAAGAGCAACACGTTGTCTTTTTCCTTCTTTGTTGAATGGACGCTGCCACTGTAGTAGCACATAAACGACAGCCAGTACAACAAGACCTGTGAAGAAAGCAGTCCAACCATAGCCATAGAATGGTATACCAATTAAAGCTAATGCTGCTAAGAATGCAATGTTCTGCCGTCTTGTGTCTTTGTTCTGATATGTCTCATATATACCCCATACAAAGGAAGCAATAAGAAGAGCTATATATACAATGGTACCTGTATTAAATGGCATGCCAAGGGTGTTTGTGAAGAATAGTTCAAACCACCCTCCAACGGTGATAATACCAGGTACAACACCATAGAGTACAGCTGCGACAAGAACCACAGAGAGTACTAAGGCTAATAATGAGCCCCTTAGATTAGCCTCAGGAACCTTCTTATAATAGTAAACCAGTACGATAGCTGGGATACAAAGGAGATTGAGCAGGTGTACACCAATAGATAAGCCTGTCATATAGGTAATGAGAATCAGCCAACGATCAGAATGTGGCTTGTCTGCATTATCTTCCCATTTTAAGATGAGCCAGAATACTACTGCGGTAAATGCTGATGAATAAGCATATACCTCTCCTTCAACGGCAGAGAACCAGAAAGTGTCACTGAACGTATAAATCAGTGCACCAACAAGACCTGCACCCTCTATAGCGATGGTTTTTGCAAGTGATGGAGCTTCTCCGTCACGCACGATTAGTCGACGTGAGAGGTGGGTGATGGTCCAGAAAAGGAACATGATACACGTTGCTGAAAGCAATGCGCTCATGGTGTTAACCATGCGTGCTACCTCTGTTGGATCGCTTGCAAAATGTGAGAAAAGATTAGCTGTAAGCATGAAGAACGGTGCCCCAGGAGGGTGTCCTATCTCCAGTTTATAGCCTGTTGTAATGAATTCTGGACAGTCCCAAAAGCTGGCTGTCGGTTCAATTGTGGAGCAATAGACGAAGGCTGCAATAAGAAATGCAACCCATCCGAAGATGTTGTCCACCAGTCTAAATTGTTTCATTTATGCGATTAGAATTTACTGTCTACTCATCTTTCTTGGATAAGCAGAGATATTTATTTCGAAATAATCGGTGCAAAGATAATAATATTAATCAAAACAACATAAAGAGAGTGGAGAAATTATAGTAAAATGTGATGAAAAGAACATGACTAACGTTTGGAATTGACTTTATTTGCTTGGGTTAAAGCATAAAGGTAAGATTATGTAAATGTGTTTTTGAAGTTTTATACTCGGATAGGAGGATTATATTACACATCTTATAAGAATATTTTTTATTTTAAGTTGCTGTCACTTTTAACATTTCATGTAATACTACTGTAAACTAACAAGTTATATGATGATTTTGGCTGACAGTAGTGACAGCAAAATTATTTTTTGAGAAATACTTAGATCTCTTTATACTGAGTTTGGGCGCTTTAAAGAGCATTCGTTTATTATGAATATGCCAATAAGGTTTCGGGAAACGCAAATGATTGTGTTTAAGAATGATGATTAAATTATGGGTCTTCAGGATTTTGGAGTGATAAGTTTTGCCGCTTGTGTTTAGAGTTTGAAGCAATGTCACACGGAGGCACGGAGAGGACGGAGGATTATTAAAACAAAGCAATGGAAGTAACGGAGGCACCGACGGTGCATAGAGCCACGGAGCTTGTTTGCCAATTCTATTAGCAATTTATATACAAAGCGTTTACCTCAAAATAGTTATCAAGAATCTGTACGATATACCTCCGTCGCTCTTTGTGCCGTCGGCACCTCCGTGACATAGCATTACCTCCGTTTCTCCATTACTCCGTGTGCCTATTATATAAGACTTTTAGTTTATCACTTCATATTTCGGAAGAACCCTTTTTAAAGCTCTACCAACCATACGCCATCTTTCTTAAGATAAACGATTGGCTCTACATCAAATTTGAAACCCTCAATGGGGGTACGTTCTTCCCAAACGTCAGTTACTTCATTCACAAAAGAATCATAAGGTAAATGAATTCTTCTATCATCATAAAGATGTAACCCCAATTTTTTCTTTGTCTCTAATTCAGGAGATAATATAATCTCATTTTTTTCTAAAATGATATTTTCTAAATAATACTTTCCAGCCTGATAGTTACAATAATTCTCCCTCCGAAAAGCACTCTGTATCTGTTCTGCGGATAGAGTTATGAAAACTTTATCTGATAAAAATTCATTTGTTTTGCTATTTTCATATCTTTTAAATCCAATACCCAATAGCCCTTCTTTAAAAGAGGTTTGAAGACGATATAAGTTTTCTTCTACTTGCCAAAACCGACATTCTATACCTTTAAAAAAGCATAGTCATTATTTTTTATTTTCAACATAACACATCATTTTATGATAATAAGATTTTCATCTTCTTTACTGTAGATTGCCCTTAAAATTTCTTTGCCATCATTAGACACCTCCCATATTTCATCACCTTCATTAAATTTTACTCTTCGTAGCAAATTCCATTCAGGTATTCCTAATCTACCATTGTTACCAGAGGTAAATCCTGTGGAAGTAAACGGATAGAGCCAATTATCAAATGTACCTCCTTTGGGAATAACAATATTTTCAGGAATATCTTTTGATTTGAACCTTATGACCACACAACTATTATTTAAAAGATGCAACTTAATGTCCTTATTTTACTCCTCCACCAACCAAATACCATCTTTTTTAAGATAAACAATTGGCTCTACATCAAATTTGAAACCCTCAATGGGGGTACGTTCTTCCCAAATGTCAGTTACTTCGCTTATGAATTTATCATAAGGAATTTCAATATAATGCTCTCCTTTATCTCGAAAACCTAAAATGTGTATTTGGGTATCTATATCAGGGAATAAAATAATCTTACCGTCTTTCACAACTTGATTTGGAGTATACTTTCCTCCACAAAATATGCAATAAATATATTTACGAATAGCTGTGAATTCGTAAACAGATGCACGTGAGAGATATAATTTATAATAATCACCAGATTTCTTAAAGCCAAGACTTAAAAAAAATGGATCATCAGTATAAACTATCCTAATACTCATCATTATAGCTAAGTTTCAGCCATCTATCATGTATATATATATAACTACCACTCTTCAAATATTCAATCTCCTTTATAGTCATTTTATTAACTTATTTTACTCTATTGAACTTAACTCTATCAAACATGAATTTAACAAGCAAGTGCGAATTTACTTAATCTTTTTGTTAAAAACAAATTCTGGGGGTCTACATTTCTATTTTTATCTTTATCATGTGATTTCGATACTTCAATTGGTAACATGGTAAGTGGACAAGTCAATGAGTAGATAAGTGAACAAGTTGCTTGTATCAAAGATAAAGTAACATGGTAAGTGAACGAGTGGACAAGTTAACAAGTTGCTTGCGAAGCCGAGACCCCGTCCTGTTTCTCCAATGAAAGACGAGATAACAGGTGACCGATGCCAAAAAGATAAAATAAATCATCATTCATTCAAGTTTTAACACTCAAAAGTTTGGATAACTTGCTTATTTTCTTTATTTTTGCTTCCATAATAGTTGTGTTGTCTTGTCTTTAAAATCAATTGTTTAGCAATTACTAATTTACAAAGAAAATTCGACAAACTGTTATTTTTCTATTTATTAGGGTGGGAAACTTTTGTTAAGTACATATAAGTAAAATATTTGATTATGAAAAGATATATAACGATAACCCTCTTATCATGCATGTGTTTCTTTTCTATGTATGCGCAGCACTCAGCTAAGGATTGTTTATATGATCTTTATAAAGTTCTTAGTACGTGTCATAATAAAGATTACATTGGGATAGGAGACTGTAATTATTCTATTAGCTCCCTTTACCAAGGAAAGAATGAGCGAATAATTTTTGATGCGATAAAAAATGCGTGTATATTTAGCTATGGCAACCCCCTTGACTCTGTTGTAGAAGTTAATTTAGGGAATAAAGTACTATATTTTTATGGTGAATACAGAATCACCTTGTAGCTTTAAATATTCTGATATTAATTCTATATATGATGGAAATGGGCTCAGTCTTGTAGATAGAGATGATTATATGAAATTTCCAGCGATTATTAATGATTCTGACGGCTTTACTTACGTTAGAGAGGGGCCTTCTAAAAAGTATAGGGTTAAAGGTAAAATATTGAAAAATGATATTTTTTTGTATACGCCTGTTTTAGACGGGGATTGGTATAGGGCCTACTCTAAAAATGGTAGTGCATACCTTGGATATGTATATCGCAAACGGATTCTACCTTATGATAAATGTCCTATTAATATAAAAAAGAAAATGGAGAAAATTATGTTTGACTAAGTATCCTATATTTTTGATGTTTATAATTAAGTCAAAGAATATGGCTTGGTAATAAATAACTAAAGTTTCCCACCCCTTCAAACACAGACTTTTCTCATTCCCCTTTGCCTGTCGTTCCCCTAATATCCATTGACTTTTAACACATGACTAACTGAGGTTATTCAGTGTGTCCATATACTTCATTCCATTTTTCTAATGCTTCAGCCATTACGAGGATTTTGTACATTGCTTTGTTATTACCGCTGATTGTAGCCATAAGGTGCTGGGGTGTCACTCCAAGCGTTTCTCCAATGACAGGCGAGATAACAAGTGATCAATGCCAAACTTATCAAAAAGATGAAATAAATCATCACTTATTCGAGTTTTAACATTCAAAAGTTTGGATAACCTACTTATTTTCTTTATTTTTGCTTCCATAATAGTTTTGTTGTCTTGTCTTTAAAATCAGTCGTTTAGCGATTACTAATTTACAAAGAAAATTCGACAAACTGTTATTTTTCTGTCTATTTATTTGGTGGGAAACTTTAGATAAGCAAACAAACAAATGCAATGTAAACAGCCAATGCTGCTGTTATAAATGCATTTACACCAGGTTCTATAGATTATAGCAATGGAGCAGATTAATGGGATGGTTCAGAACAAGCAGTGATTCCTAAGGAGTTTCAGAATAAGCCATCAAATGGTACTTTTGTGTATAAAATGAACGTCATGGGGTGGAGTATGCATGATAAGGAGTATGCATCGTGGAAAAATGCTGTAAATAAAAAAAATGGTAATGGATTATTTAATGTTCCGCAGAAAAAACTGCAGGATACAATTATGGAGGTATGAAGAATAAGGGAAGAATTAGGATTACTTCCATTGCACAATATGGATTAACTATTTTTTGGAGGACTCTAAAATGATTTTATTTTCAAATTTATGGCTTCGAAGAGCGTTTTTTTGCATTTTATTTTCTTCTTGTCTGGTAGATAATAAAGCTCAAAATGTCTGGAAACTTTATTACAATACAAAAGAAGTCCAGATTAGGAGTTATACATCTAAAGGACAGTTGAGACATCTTGTGCAAAGCGACGACGATGGGAATAAGGCCGATTCTGTAATTTATAAAAAGAATATTTATGTTTATTCTTTTGCAAAAACAAAAGTGTACAAGAACTCTGATCTTCGTGTCATAAATTTTTATTCTAAATTTAAACTGCATAAGGAGACTTTTTTGTCTCCTTATGTTAAACATGCATTCCTATTAGAGGAGTATATTTCTGATTTGCAAGACATCTATGAATCCATTCTTCCGAATGGTGATGAAGTTTCAGATCATATATCGATTTCTATAAATAAAAAAATAGCACCCATATAACATTTCGTAATCTGAATTGTCGTTTTAATGTTTTTATTTAGTCCTGTAATATTACAATCTTATTTGTCCTACAATACAATAAAAGACATAAAGCTATATACTAAATTCGGAAGGCTCTCGAAAATAAGTTATATTTTGGAAGGGAATATTCTCAATATCTTTTTTAATTATAAACATAATTCAATTAAGATAGTAATAGAATCATTATCATCCTATGATGATAGAAAAGATGAATATATTTATGAATGGAAAAGAGATACGTAGGGTCTTGCTAATTTAATATAACTAAAGTTTCCCACCCCTTAAAACACTAACTTTTCTCATTTTCCTTTGTCTGTCGTCCCCCATATCCATTGACTGTTAACTCATGCCTAACAGAAGTTATGCAGACTGTCCATATACTTCATCCCATTTTTCCAACGCTTCAGCCATTACAAAGATTTTGCTCATCGCTTTGTTATTATCGCTGATTGTAGGTATAAGGTGTTGGGGCGTCATCCCAAGCACTTCTCCTAAAATGCGAAGAATGCGCTCGATACAGGCAAGAACTCGCTTCCATAACGTGAGTGCCATGAGATCGCCCTCCATGTCCGAAAAGAGTTCGTCCATGGTTTGATATTCTGTGAATCTCTTTTCCAAGGCCATGACGGTATATGTAAGGTAACACAGCGTAGCATCGGCTATCTGACCATTGAAGTCGCAACCTTGATAACCACCTAATCCGAGATACTGCTTAGTTTCCTTTTTCCCCTTTTTCTGATGCAGTTAAAAATCACAGGGGATGGTTGTCTTGCTGTCAAAGAATGCAGAAAGTAACAGTTTGTAGCCCAATACGAACCTGTCTTTTACATTGTCGAAAACACGACTGATATCTTCCTTTCTCACACCACTCTTTCTAAGCATGGTGTCATCTGTAATGAAAGACGAGATAACAGGTGACCGATGCCAAAAAGATGAAATAAATCATCACTCATTCAAGTTTTAACACTCAAAAGTTTGGATAACTCGCTATTTTTCTTTATTTTTGCTTCCATAATAGTTGTGTTGTCTTGTCTTTAAAATCAGTTCTTTAGCGATTACTAATTTACAAAGAAAATTCGACAAACTGTTATTTCTCTATCTATTTATTAGGGTGGGAAACTTTTGTGTTATTAGTAAACCTTTAATCTGAAATAAAAATGAGAAAGTTAAAAAACTTCACCTTGCCTTCATCTTGTAAGCCACTCAACAATGAGATGATGATTGAAATTGTAGGTGGTGCTAACGACAAGACCTGCTCATTCAACTCTTCACAAAGTTCATGCTCTGGCTCATGTGATTACGAAGGATATCAAGGCTCTTGTGCCTATGGATCTATTGGATCATTCACAGGGGGTTATTGCTACATCGCCTAATTTTAGTTTGTTGCACCATGCTCGTATGAGTATGGTGCAACAATAAGTTCAACTTTAACAACAATCCTAACAATGTTACGTAAAATTACATTCTGTTTGATGTCTTGGAGTTTTTCTGTGATGCTCTATGGACAAGTCAAAGATAGCATCGCTTCTACTTTTTTAGTTGCTCATTATGATTATACTTGCCGGACTTCTGACAATAAGGGAGAAAATCATATAGTGAACTATGGGCTTACCCTGCAAGTAGCTCAAGATATGGCGTGCACTATGGGACAGAAGCGCCACGATGGAGAAAATGACAGGAGTGAGCAACTACTCTATGTGCCCACGACTTGGCAGAACTATCCTGAGGGAAATATAACATCTGTCGAGACCATTCCACCTTATCACTATTTGACCACGGAAAAGATGGTCGAGATAAAATGGACGTTACTAACCGAACGCGATACCATTTGCGGACTACCTTGTCAGAAAGCAACTGGAACGTATGGAGGAAGGGAGTGGATGGCATGGTTTACCGAAAAACTGCCCACTCGTTTGGTCCATGGCGATTAGGAGGTCTGCCTGGTCTGATTGTCCGTGCGATGTCAGCCGACAGTATTCATCGTTTTGAATGTAGTAAGGTAGAAAACGTGAAAGAAGCCATTACTTACACTGTACCAGAAAGTAGTATAAAGTCTGCACGTGCCAAATTCGTTAAGTTACGCAATCGTATCTTTGGGAATCCGAACTACGTTTCTAATCCATCGTATTACATTAAGCCTACAGAAATAGAAAGTATGGCAGTGATAGAGGGATTGGTTGTATTAGGAGGGACACCGATTGAGATGAAACCTGCTAAATTTCAACCTTTAGATTTCTGATCATTATATGACTCGTTTTTGGTACTTCTTACTTCTCTTAGTTGCCCCCCTCAGTGCTGTTAATGCTCAGACACAGACAATAAGTGTGAATGGACAGGCTCGTTGCGGTACTGAAAAGGTCGTAGGAGCTCTTGTGACTCTGCTTCAGCCAACGGACTCCAGTATTGTTGCCTATACGACAACTGACAAACAAGGTTTCTACACCCTAAAGGCTACGACTCAACTCAGCGAAGTGCTCCTTAGTATCTCAGGCTTTAATATCAAACGGAAAACGACTCGTATAAAAGCGCATTCGCAAACATTTGATTTCCATGTCAAGGAAGAAAACAGAATACTGCGTGAAATCGTGGTTAAGTCGCAAAAACTGTGGGGGAATCGCGATACGCTCAACTATCTCGTTTCTGCCTACACGCGTGGAAAAGACCGTTCCATAGGTGATGTGCTACAGAAACTGCCTGGCATCACCATTGAGGACAATGGAGTGATTAAATATCAAGGCAACCCTATCAACCATTTCTACATTGAAAACCTTGACATGTTGCAGGGACGTTATAATCTTGCCACACAGGGTATCAAAGCCGAAGATGTCGCCACAGTACAGGTATTAGAAAATCACGAACATATTCGTTCGCGAAAGGATCAAACTCCCTCCGAGCGTGCAGCGATCAATCTAAAACTTAAAGATAAAGCCAAGGGGATATGGAGCAAATCTGCCAATTTAGGTGCTGGACACAATCACGATCAAACATTGTGGGAGGCTATGCTCCAGACTATGTACTTCGGTAAAGGCAAGCAGCATATGTTGCGTTATAGTGGTGACAATCTGGGACGTTCCATAGAGATTGGCACTGACCATTATGGTTTCTCCTCAGAGGGAAACTCACGTATGGTTTCACTTGTGGAACACTCCTCATCGCCAATAGGCAATAGTTTGTTTGGCTATCGCCATAGCATCAATCTCAACAATTTGGCAAAGCTCTCCGACATCATTACGATAAACTACAACTTCAATTACAGTCATAACTTCTCGAGAGGGCACTCTTTCTCACAAACTACTTACTTCTTGCCGAATGGTGTGAAGCAGTTGCTGATGGAAGATATAGCCGATCGCACGCACACTCATTCGGCGAATGTACAATTCATCTACGAGATGAACTTTCAGCAGCGCTATCTCAAGAATACGTTCTCGCTCTGGGGACGGTGGAATGAGGGGCGAGGAGATATTCTTTCCACCCATCAGTACCAACCCTCGATGTTGAACGAAACTATCGGAGATTCCTCCATTTCACAAACCTTGCACTATCGTTCGTTGGGAGTGACCAATTGCACCCATTGGGTGTACCGCACGGCAAAGGGAGGAGGTTTTGAGTGGACCTCTACCAATCGAGTTTCAAAGACTCCACAAACCCTTATCATTGCTGGCGAGAGGGCTGCTCATCAAGACATAGAAATCACTGCTATCTCCACAATCAATAGTTTTAGATTGTTGCGCGACCTTCGTTCTTGCAAATGGACACTTTCTTCCTCGGGAAATTTGAATACCAGCTATACTATACTCACTTCTGCACTCACTCATCCCAATATACCTGTGGCTCCTAATGGAGATATGAATCACATGCATGCCAGTGTAGATTTGGGACCTGTGGCACAATACACGAGTGGTGCTTTCCAATCCAAGCTCAGTGTACCCGTAGCTTTGACCTACACCGCCCTCCACAACGCTACTATTGAGGGTGAGGAAACGGATGCTCACCGCTTGCATTTATATTTGCAACCTTCATTTTCTTTACATTGGAAAGCCACTGATAACTTTACGCTCAACGCCAATGCTCACTATTCAGCCAGCGAGACTCCTTGGAGAAAACTTCTCACAGCCAACGTGATGCAAAACTATCGCAGCCTTTCGCGCTATCGTGCTACACTCGACAACAGTTACGATGCAGGCGCTTATTTCAAAGTGGCATTCAAAGACATCTTTACAAGTGTGTTTGCCCATTTGGAGGGCAATTGGCAGCGTTCGTGGAGTGACATCGCCTACGGAACTACCATTGATGCGCAGGCGCATACGATTGTCGAGGCAGTATATATGCCCAATCATAGTAATCGTTACATGCTGACGGCTTATGGACGCAAGGACATTGATTGGCATACACTACAAATAGAACTCTCGGCTACGCGCTCATGGGGGAAGAGTGAAATGTTGCGCCAATCGGTACTCACCACTTATCGCACCACAGGCTATGCCCTTCAAGGTACACTGGCTTTCGATATTGCGAGTGGATATCGCTTGGATTATAGAGCCACATGGCAGCGACAATGTTCGACGAGTCCTCAACATACATTCACCTTCGACGAACTAAGTCAGCGTGCTGAATTGAGCCTCCGCTTGTGCTCTTCGCGTCTATTCTTGAGTCTCCACGCCAGTCATACACATAATAGCAGCTTGACCTCAGAACGTAAAGACTATCTTTTCATGGGTAGTAGTCTGCAATTTAAGCTGTCAAAGAAGGTGGAATTCAACCTCAACGGTGATAATCTCACGAATATCCGCAGTTATAGATCTCGCTCCATTGGAGATATGGAGAACTACTATTCAGAGTATTATCTTCGCCCATTATCCATTACCCTAACAGCACATATATATTTATAATGCCTCCTCGTTTCTTATTTTAAACAGCCTTCGAACTGCGTCCAGCTTCATTGCGTATGATTGCTCGATTTTATAGTATTGCTTATGCTACAGAGATGTTGAGAAAGCATTGTCATATATCTCGATATGGGGTAATTATGCGAGGTATAGATGAGTGTGCCCAATATATCGGTTTTGAAACTATGGGGTTTCTCTCTCCTTTGAAAAATTAGCAGAGGAAGGCGTGTTACCGTGTATTTTACATTGGAACCAGAATCATTTCATTGTGTGTTACGGAATTACAAACGATAATGGAAAATATAATATATCATTAATGTCCGATTTTAACGGGACACTAATGACTCGAGAACAAAGATGTCAAACGTGCCATAAAAAAGGACAAAAATATCTTTGAGAATGATAGTATTTAATAAAAAAATGATGTTCCTTCTGAAAAGACAGCCTATTTCAAATAAGCTGTCCAAAGGACTTGCGAATCTTTTAAAAGAAGGAATCACTGTCAATGGACGATGTATTTTCTTTAAACGTTTTTATGTCAATAATCCACATATAACATTAGATTTGTTTGATGATATGACGGCGTATGAATGTTTTCTCAATAATGTCCACATTGAAGATTTTTGTCGTAAGGATATCTTATCAAATGCTTTTATTTTCGCAGATAGATTGGGGAATATACTAAAAGAAATGAAATGTGAATATGAGATTATATTAACCATAGACAGAGAGTCATGTGTACTTACATTCCATTCGTTGCATGAATCTGAAGCAGATTGGATGGATCTCAGTAAAATCGATGATTATAAATGTGGAATAGCTCTTTTTAGGTCTCAAGGGTAATGCTCCAAATCCGAGGACACCAAAATAAAAGATTAGTTACTTTATTGGTAGTAGGGTGAACTTTTTATAATAGTGTTGTGTGTCAAATAAGTAGTTTTGTGGATACTTGGATTTTATTTTTGATTGTTGCAGCATGAAATTTATGAAGAGGAATATAAACAAATACGGACACACATAAGCGTGTGTCCGTAAATGATTTTAGGGTAATAGACGTGAAGTCTGTCAGCCCTATTAGTAAGTTAAAGCGTTTTTACAATAATGTCTGTTATGCGTTCTTGGTTTCAGTAACCGATTCTTTACATAACTTCTCATTTGTTGTATTAACTGTATATTTATCTTCTCCTGCATAGAAACGGCGGTGTGCTTCCTCTTGGCGAGGTACAGAGAAGTTGCTAACACGTTTCATGTACCCAATAATGCGAGTGAGATAATCAACATTCTTAGAATGACAATGTGGACATTCGTGCATATAACGCTTGTCGATATGACCGCAGTCATTGCAGATAGTGTTAGGAATATTGAATGTGAAGTAGTTGCAACCTTCCTGTGCAGCGACACGCAACAACTGGCGATACTGTGGCTCAGAGAGGTGCTCCTCGAGATTCATGTGAAGGGCAGAACCACCAGTTAGATGTTCAATATATGGTGCTCCATGTAGCTTAAACTTGTCAAGAATCGTCAGTGAGTTGTCTTCTACACGATAGAAATAGCTGTTATAGCAGTTACGTGGAACGAAATAGCCATCTTCGGCATCCCATTTTGCATGCTTTACACCAACATTCTCTGCAGGAATCATCTCACAGTTGAACATTGCTTCCTTTGTACGGAAAGCCTTGTTCTGTGTTTCTATCAATCCAAGTACAGTCTGTACAAACTTCTTATAGTCCTCATTCGGTGTGATGTCAAGTCCCATGAATTCTGCTGCTTCTACAAGACCATTGATACCAATAGTGAGATACTGGCGATCAATGTTGATGTATCCAGCATCAAAGAGTGGTAGCATGTGATTACGCAGTAACTCCTTGAGGTTTTCATTGTATGCTAATTGTACCTTATGGCACAACTCGATAATATGCGTCAGATACTCCTTGTAATCAAGGTTGTTATTGACTGCATACTGAATACAGCGATTGAGATTGATTGTCAATACACTCTTTGATCCTGTTGAGACGCCACCAGCACCGAGCGTATAAGAGAATCCATTGTCTTGAATTTCATTACGTAGACGACAACATGAACTGAGTGAGTCGGCATTATCGCTCATGTATGTGAAGAAACTATGTCCATCAGAATACATCTTAGCTGCAAAGTCACCCCATTCCTTATCCTTACAATCACCATTCTCAGCTAACAAAGCCATTGTCTCAACAGGGAAGGTGAGAACAGTCTTTAGTCGTTCTTGATTGAACCAAGTCATGAATCGCTTTTGTAACCATGACAAACTCTCCCAGTCTGGTTGTGAACCATCAGGAAAATAGAAGTTCCCGAAGAGTGATTCAAAGTAAGGACGATCATAATAAGAGATATTCCAGAAAACTGCTTGATAGTTACGTGCTCCCGTAGGTTGGTTCAAGGAATAGACTATCTGTTCAAAGTAGTCTGTAATAACCTTGTCTATCGTACGTTTTCTGACGCTCAAGTCAACTACCTCATCGGCATGTTCCCAATAGTCTTTACCATATTCTTTCTGAATAAAGTAGTTCATATACATCAAGAACTCTGGTGTTGCACAGGCACCAGCAAGCATTGATGAGACCATGAAAACCATGTTTATAAATCCACCGCAGAAGCTTTTTAGATTTGTAGGGGCTGTGGAATTTCCTCCGATAGAGGTTGTACCACCAATAAGCCATGGATACATTGTGATAGAAGCACAATAGTTGGCAAGGTTTGTCTCATCGTTCTTATATATAAAGTGGTGGGTTAGGAGATTGATATATTCATCAGCCAAGTCCTTACCATACATCTTCTTGATACGATCAACGAGTAGTCTTCGATTGAGACGGATGAAACCTTGCTTTGGAAGTTCACCAATAAGTGTTGCAATGTTTTTGTGTTCGACATTAGCATTGGCGTCAAACTTTGAACCAGTGGCAGCGTTGGTGGCAATGCAATAGTCTGAGAGGAACTTCATCTTCTCAAGTGTTTCGCGGTCTTCTGTGTGTTGCTGACGATAAACAATGAAGCTCTTTGCTACATTGTAATATCCTTCTTTCATCAATGCCAACTCAACTTGGTTTTGGATATCTTCTACCTTGATGTCATTTTGAATATCAAGATTAGAGATAATCTTAGATAATACACCTAAATCAGTTGGTTCGTTAACACTTTCAAAAGCCTTGAGTATGGCGTTCATGATTTTGTCGAGGGAGAATCTTTCCTTTGAACCATCACGTTTAGTGATTGTGAAGTTCTTTATTTCCATTGCTATTTTAGTTTTTAGACGTTTATTATTTTATATGTATTTATCCTCAAAAAAATATAAGTTTGATACCAATTTATTCTTTAGAAGTTGTCAGTTTTGGAAAACTTTTTTTGTTTTCAACTTTCAAAAGTTTCCCATTTTGATAAACTTTGTGCTGCAAATTTAATTAAAAGTATTCAATCGACAAAAGATTATTCGACTAAAAAATATTGGAGAAATTACTAATTTTTGATGCTTTTTCGTCCGTATTGTAGACGTACAAAAAGGGTTGGCGATGATTTTATCTGACGAAATATTTTTTTTATGAATGAGCTCTTTTAATTTTATTAGGATGGTTATTCGTTTTTCATAAGTTGACCTCTATTGTCGTATCATTATATAGGAAATCAGCATGATTTACGCTTATTTTTGTTCAGTCTCTTGTCTTTATAGTGTATTTTATATGGTTTTTATGGTTGTAGTATATATAAATAATGTAATTTTGCAGTTCGAAACAAGAAAGTTATGAAAGATATATCATTGATAGCCTTTGATGCTGATGACACACTATGGGAGTGTCAAACTTACTTTGAGGCAGTGGAGAGAGAATATTGCGAGATACTAAACTCCTATTCTTATGCAGATGAGATCTCAAAAGCTCTCTTTGCTGTTGAGACGGCTAACATGCCTCTTTAGGGTATGGTAGTAAGGCTTTTATATTGTCATTGCTGGAGAATGCAATAGAGATAAGTGATGGGAAACTAAAAGCAGAGGAAGTTAAACGAATCTTAGCATTAGGAAAAGGCCTTCTTCAATTGCCAGCTAAGCCTATGAAAGGAGTCGTTGAAACTTTGAAGGTGTTGCGTGAATTAGATAAATATCATTTAGTAGTATTTACTAAAGGTGAATTACTTGATCAAGAGAATAAATTTCATCGTTCGGGTTTGGCCCCATATTTTGAGGATATTGTAGTTGTTTCAGATAAGACGGAGAAGTCTTATCATCAGTTGTGCGAACGTTTTTCGATTGGTGTAGGGCAGCTACTGATGGTTGGAAATTCTTTCCGTTCGGATATAGAGCCTGTACTAAAACTTGGGGGGTGGGCTGCTCATATACCTTTTCATACAACTTGGCAACATGAGGTGATAGAGGAGTACGAACATCCTCATTTGTTGAAATTAGAGTTCTTTACGCAGTTGAAGGACGTGTTATTGTAATGTTTGCTTATTTAATCATAGTATTTAACAAATAAGGTTATTATCGATAAGGTTCTTTGTATAGTTTTTTCTGTTTGTAAATAAATATGGATTAACTCTCATCAATTAATTAGAATAACAATGTTAGCACCACAAATAGATTTTTCTGATCGCGAAGAAAGGATTGAATTCATCCAAGAACGTTTCCACTGTAAGGCACCCTCATGTGGCGGTTGTGGGTCGTGTAATCTGCCTGACGGTGTTCCTGCCCTTGAATATTTTGCTGATTACATAGAGGGTAAGGTTGAGTTTGTAAAGCTTGCAGCAAAAATATGGGAGTAGGGGAAGTGTTTCCGCTCTTGACGTATTAGCTTATAACAATGAGTAAGCTGGGTTGATTTTACTTTTCAAGTAGCTTAGAAGCAGCCTTATCATGCTAAGATACAAATAAATGGCTTTATTTATTTCACTTTGCTTTACTATTTATTATTATTTTGAGTACTACCATGACAATGGTATGGTAATGTCTACTAAGGTCATGACGATATAACACTCTATTTTACAAGAAAAGTTTAAATTCATTTTGCTGTCACATTTAACATTTCATGTAAACCTACTGTGTATTAGTAAGTTAGACGTTGATTGCGTGTGACAGATGTGACAGCAAATCTAATTTTGGCTGAATTGTGTTATTAACGATGTACAGAAGATGGACTTGTTGGTTACATTCGATTGCGATGGAGTTATCAAAAGGTTTATAGAGAGATTTGTGCGAGTGCAATAAAGAATAATGGCTATGTTATTAGAGAAATAAGTAAAGGCATAACAAGGTGATGATTCTAAAGTTAGGCTGGTTTTAATGGGCATGGCAATGAACGTCACGTTCATAGATAAAGACTATCCGTATAACATGGGTTAAGTTGTAAAAACTATAGGGTTGGGTAGGGGAGAGGGTAGGATTAGTATCATCGTTATAAAACTACACCTGGTATTATTGTAAAGTCTTTTTCGTACTCTTCCAACTAAGTAGTTATCCTTTGTGGTTTAAGAACATGCCCTTTAAGGTTCAAGAAAATGCTCCTCTTGGGTATTGTTAACGCCCTTCTTGAGCCTAATTAGGCACCTTCTCCTTTGTAGCTTTTAACTAATTGATTTCAAGTTAGTTGTCAGTTTGATTATAACGAGGAATTTTACTCTTGTTCGTAACTAAGTTCATGAAAATATGTCGTGACTTTTTATTAGCAATGGAGGAGAATAAATGATAGAATGATAAGATGTGTAGAAACCTTATAGTTGTAGCTGTTTGGAAATAAAGATTGCTTTCCTATAAAGTATGAGTTGGTTTTGGCATCTCGTAAAATAACATTACATCTAATAAATCTTGCTTAGGAGGAGAGGATAATAATTATTGTTTTTTCTATTCAAAGATAGTTTGAGGATGAGCCTTGTCCTTTGATAGAAGGCTATAAGGAGAGGATTGGTAGTGTGCTTTTACTCTTTTACAGAGAAAATCAATATTAGTTTATATAGTGAAAGTCAACTTTATCGCTCATTACTTCGAAAGATTGTTTTTTCTGATACTGTTTTTATAATTCTCTTGTAGAGTAAATCTTTTATATTTGAAGGCTGAAGAAGAGGCTAACGGCTATTTGAGAATTTGTGTGTTTATTATCACTACATGCGTTATTGATTGTCAATACTCCGTTATTCTATTGTTTCGATGATAATGATTTAGGGGTAATTGTTCGTTAATGGCGGATGGTAAGTGTTTGAAAAAAAGCAATTTAGGACAATAAAAAAAGAGCGGCCTCTTACGAGAACCGCCCTGATGAAAGGAGGAGTGGTACCACCAGGAATCGAACCGGGGACACAAGGATTTTCAGTCCTTTGCTCTACCAACTGAGCTATGGCACCATCTATATCTTGCTTTGTTTTAAGAAACAGTGTTGCTATTTCTTAATTGCGATGCAAAGGTAGTACTTTTATTTTATTCCTCCAAACTTTTATAAAGAAAATTGCCGATATTTACATCCTTTAACAAGTGGGTTATTCCTTTGTAATAGGCCATCCTTGCGCCTTTAACTCGAATTCATTTCCATCTCGAGCGATAAGGAATGAACCCAGGCTCTCCTTTGTTATATAACCTATCTGTCTGATATTCTCCATCTTATCAATCTTCTCATGGTCGCCAATTGGTACTGTAAAAAGAAGTTCGTAGTCTTCTCCACCATTTAATGCAGCTGTTGTAAGGTTCATATTAAATTCTTCGCAGGTTGCTGCAGTTTGATAATCAATAGGGATATTCTTCTCATAAACTCTACAACCACAGTGACTCTTTTCGCAAATATGTTTCAGTTCGCTTGCCAATCCGTCAGAGATATCAATCATGGCTGTTGGATGTATTCCTGCTTCTCGTAGTTGGTTGAGAATATCGCCACGTGCTTCTGGCTTCAACTGGCGGTCGATAAGATATTCTTTTCCAGCAAAGTCTGGTTGGAAATCTTCAATGGCTGCACGTTCTTGGCGCAGTGCTTCGAGTCGCCTCTCGTCTTTATTGTTTTGAGCTTCCTTCACCTTATTATTATACTCTTGCACTTGCTGATAGTAAACAGATTTCTCTCGTTCGAGAATTTGTAGTCCCATATAAGCAGAACCAAGGTCGCCTGTCACACAGATAAGGTCGGTCTCATTTGCACCACTGCGATAAGTGACATCTTCTTTAGCTGCTTCACCAATACAAGTTATGTTGATAGCAAGTCCTGTGTATGAAGAAGTGGTATCACCTCCTACGATGTCTACATTCCATTTGGTACAAGCTTTGTTCAGTCCTGCATAGAACTGCTCGATGTCTTCCACCTTAAATCGCTTGCCCAAGCCTAAAGACACGATGATTTGACGTGGTTGCCCATTCATAGCAAAGATATTACTCATCGCAATCATAGCCACCTTATAAGCAAGATGCTCCATGTCGATGTAAGTCAAGTCAAACTGTATTCCTTCCATGAACATTTGTGAGGAGACGAGTGTTTCTTTGTTTGAATAATTCAGAACAGCTGCATCGTCACCCACTCCCATAATGGTAGAGCTATTAATTGGTTGAATATTTTTGTAAGGCGGTCGATAAGTCCAAACTCACCAAGTTCTTTTATTTCCATTGATTATGTTAATTGCTTTGTGATAAAAAGTCTAAGACGTTCTTTATCTATTTGCTTATAGATTAAAGAACGTCTTGATATAGTCTTATTAGATATGTGCTATGAGCGCTTAATCATTTCACGCATGATTTCTGTCATACGTGGTTGTGCTGCATTAGCAGCCTCCTGAACTTCTTCGTGGCTGACCTTTACTGGTACATCAAAGCCGCCAAGGTCGGTAATCACACTGATACCAAATACCTTTATGCCACTGTGTCGAGCAACGATGACCTCTGGCACAGTGCTCATTCCTACTGCATCACCCCCCATCTTATGGTACATACGATATTCTGCAGGTGTCTCGAAGGTAGGACCCTGTACTCCCATATACACTCCATGCATAACTCTGATATTCTTTTCTTTGGCAATAGTGTCTGCAAGTTCTATAAGTTTATGGTCGTAAGCCTCGTGCATATCAGGGAAACGAGGACCTGTTGGGAAATTTCGTCCACGTAGTGGGTGCTCTGGAAACATATTAATATGATCGGTAATAATCATTAAATCGCCAATCTTAAACGAAGGGTTCATACCGCCAGAAGCGTTAGAAACAAATAATGTCTCAATACCTAATTCGTGCATGACACGGATGGGGAAGGTTACATCCTTCATATTATATCCTTCATAGAAATGGAAACGACCCTCCATGGCCATGATATCTTTATCTCCAAGCTTACCGAATATAAGTTTTCCAGCATGACCTTCTACAGTAGATACAGGGAAATTAGGTATATCTTGATATGAGAAGGCATAACTATCAGTTATCTCTGAAGCTAATTGTCCGAGGCCTGTGCCCAGAATGATGGCTGTCTTTGGACTTGTGGTCATCCTCTCTTTTAGCCAAGATGCTGTTTCTTGAATTTTTTCGTACATAAGATATGATTTTTTGATTAAATGTCTCTCCCTTATCAAGCATAAAACTTACTTTAATAGGGAGCGCATATATGTTCGCTTTTACTTCTTCTGATAATTTCTCAACATCGATTAGTCGTGCCTTATCTTTCTCTGTTGTGACAATCAACTTAGGCTCAGGCATTTTTGCAAAGGTCTCATTTATTCGGTTTATATCCTTTGTTGTAAATGCGTGATGGTCGGGGAAAGAGAGGGTAGTCAGTGCATTGTTACCCGTAAAAGAGTTTAAATCTAACTCTAACTGTTTAGGCGACATGATACCTGCAAGCAGCAAGATATTCTTTCCTCTTATCTCTGTAAGTGGTAAGTTTCGTGTCTTACTGAAGATAGGCTCTAAATCACAATAATCTAAAGTAGTGAAATAAAGCTGTTGAAAAGGGTAAAGCTCCATTGCTTTACTCAACACACGATAGTCTATAGGATTAAGACTTTTAGGACATTTGGTGATAATTACTATGTCTGCGCGATTCTTTCCTGACAATGGCTCACGAAGTCGACCAGCAGGAAGAAGTTTGTCATAGATGATTAATCGATGATAATCAACTAATAGAATATTAATCCCAGGTTGTACATAACGATGCTGAAAAGCATCGTCTAATAGGATAACATCAACATCCTTTGTCTCTTCATCAGATGTTAACCTGTCTATTCCTTCACAACGATTCTTGTCTACTGCAACGCAAATGTCAGGAAACTTTGTCTTCATCTGATAAGGTTCGTCTCCAATCTCACGCATGGGTGTGTTCTCGTCAGCCAAAACATAGCCACGATTTTTACGTTTATATCCACGCGAAAGTACAGCAACTTTCATCTTATCTTTCAATAATCGGATAAGATACTCTACATGAGGGGTCTTTCCAGAGCCCCCAACAGTGATATTTCCGACGGATATAACAGGGATGCCAAACCGTCGTGTCTTAAGAATATTCAATTCAAATAGCTCGTTGCGCAGACCGACTCCCACTCCATAGAGCCAGCTAAGCGGTATGAGCCATTTGTTTATTTTAATGTGATCTCCTTCCATATCTAATTAATGGATGTTAGGATAAAAAGGCAGACGAGCCTGAATAGCACTTTGTTGATTAATTGTCTTCAAAAGTGTAAATGGCTCATAATAGTCGCCTAAGTTTGCACGTAGTTCATCGCTCAGATAGGTGTCAGGTTTTACCTGCTTTAGTATCTGGTCCAAGACGTCGTCAGCCTCTGGATATGCTGATGTCCTGTAGTTTGGTAGTTTAGCAAGCTGAGCAGCTTTTGCAACTGCAACATCTAATCCACCAAGTTGATCAACAAGTCCAATCTTCTGCGCATCTTGTCCTGTGAATACGTGTCCCTGTGCAATTTTCTCCACTTGATTATCTGTCATCTTGCGTCCTTCTGCAACACGATGACGGAAGAGTTTATAACCTCTGTTCACATACTGGCTGAGATATGACATCTCTTCTTCTGTGAAAGGGCGTGCACGTGTGCCAAAATCAGCATACTTGTTGGTCTTTACCTCATCAAATTTCAGTCCCAATTTCTCCCTAAAGAGATTGCTTACGTCGGGGAACATACCAAAGATACCTATTGAGCCAGTGATTGTTGTAGGCTCAGCGACAATCCAGTTTGCTGGTGCCGACATATAATAACCACCCGATGCAGCCATTCCTCCCATGCTTACAACAACTGGTTTTAACTTCTTCATTTCCATAATCTGGTGCCATATCTGTTCTGATGCGTAAGCCGAACCACCACCAGAATTGATACGTATGACAACTGCTTTTATGTCTTTATCTTTCGCTAAATCTGCTAAGTCTTTACAAACTACTTGTGCATCAATCTGATGACCTTGTGAGAAAAGACCTCCTACGGCACCATCTACAATGTCGCCATAAGCGTAATAAACAGCCACTTTGTTGTTTTCATCACCTTGGTTCTTCGCTTCCGTATTCACCATATCAGCGATTGTAACCTGTTCAATATCGTCGTCAGCATCAATCCCTAACTGTTTCTTGACAACAGTCTTTATTTGGTCAGTATATAATAAGCCATCAACAAGTTTAAGTTTAACATATTCTTGTGGATCTGCAAAGGTAATCATACTATCAGCATAGGCGTTCAACTGTGCTACAGATAATCCTCTGCTTGCACCAACCTCTTTTGTGATATTGCCCCAAATACTATTAAGATAAGCTGATGTTTGCTCACGGTTGGCATCGCTCATCTTGTCGCCTGTGAACATTTCTGTAGCACTCTTGTAGGCACCCACCTTAACAACCTGCATCTTAACACCAAACTTTGCCAAAAGATCTTTGATAAACACGGGCTCAGAAGCAAGTCCATGCCAATCAATCTGACCTTGTGGATTAAGATAGACCTTATCTGCAACAGACGAAAGATAGTATGTTCCTTGTGTGTAAGTGTCTGCGTATGAGATAATCCACTTCCTGCTTTTCTTGAAATCTAACAGTGCATTGCGAAGAGCTTGCATTGATGCGTATGAATCAGCAGCAAAGGCACCAGCCTCGATGTATATTCCTTTGATATTATCATTGTCTTTTGCTTTTTTGATCCCTTCAATCATATTGTCAAGTCCCAGACTATTTACTTGAGTACCTTGTAGCTGACTAAGAAAATTATTATCACTTCTTTCGGATAGTTGTCCTGAAAGGTTCAATACCAGTACAGAGTTTTCTTCTGGTTCTTTTGTGGCATCTTGTGACGTAATCATGCCAACAATACCACAAAGAGCAAAGAAACCTGTAACGATGCTAAACAACATCATCCCGAAAAAAGAAGCAAACACGAACTTGAAAAATTGTTTCATATATAAGGTATCTAATCAGTATTTACTTGCAAAGATATATATAATAGATGTAAACTCCAAATTATTAATGAATTCTTAATAACTTTGTAGGCATTATGAAGCGTATTATTTTAGCAATTGATAGTTTTAAGGGCTGCTTATCCTCATTGGAAGCGGAGGAGGCTGCCGAACATGGCCTCAATGAGCGATGGCAGGGGATAGAGGTTGTCAAGGTTCCTGTTACCGATGGTGGAGATGGTATGTTAGAAGTATTTTTACAGTTGTCTGACTGTGAAAGGGTCTTTGTCGAATGTCATGATGCACTCATGCGCCCTATTCGTGCCAGCTATGGTGTTCGTTCTGATAATACTATAATCATTGAAACAGCATTGTCTTGTGGTATCAACCTAATTAATAATCAAGAACTTAACCCATTACGTGCAACAACTTATGGAGTTGGTGAGCTTTTAGCTGACGCACTACAGAAAGGGTATAAGAAGTTTATTATTGGTCTTGGAGGGTCTGCTACAAGTGATTGTGGACTTGGGATGTTAACTGCCTTAAAGAATATTTTAGGAAATAGCTGGCGTGATAAGATCTTACATAATTTAGATGTTACTTTAGCTTCAGACGTTAGTAATCCGCTCTATGGAGAGCATGGAGCGGCAGCTGTCTTTGGTCCACAAAAGGGCGCAACAACTGAGATGATAGGCTACTTAGATCGTCGAGCTCGTACTTTTTCACGTATGGCCTCTGTGCAATTAGGTGTAGATCATGCTTTTGACAAAGGTGCTGGAGCTGCTGGTGGATTAGGTTATGCCTTCCTTCAATTCATGAATGCAAAAATACAATCGGGGGTTGATGTACTTTTTGAAACTATCCACTTCGATGCTATCATAGATAAAGTTGATTTAATCATAACAGGGGAGGGGAGTGCTGATGCTCAAACACTAATGGGGAAACTACCTGTAAAAGTCTTAGAACATGGGCTTCGCAAAAATATTCCTGTTGTACTCATAGCGGGTAGGGTAGTAGATGTTTCTTCTTTACTCAGTGCAGGCTTCTCTCAAGTAGAATGTGTTACGCCTTCAGAGATTCCTTTTTCAGAGGCTATAAAACCTGTTATAGCAAAGGAAAATATCCATAAAACGATGTTCAAGCTTTGATATGTAGGGAGAGTATCTCATAATTTGAATTACTGTTTCTTTACTTTCCTGATAAAACTGATATTTTAAGATATAGATTTCTTTGATGTAATACTAATATGCAAATAATATATTGTACCTTTGCAAACGATTTTAAGTTAAGTAAATAGATTGTTTTATATGGACGGAAAACAGACTGATAGTTCCAAGAGAATCCTTCGTAAGAAACTTGATTTGCTCCTTCGTACAGGACAGATATTAATGGAAAGTTCTGCAGATACGAGTCGTGTGAAACGCAACATGGAACGTACTGCTGCATATTTGGGTCTTCCTAAGGAGAACCTGCACATTAATGTTGATTATTATATGTTGCAGGTGAACATAAGTGACGAAGCTCACAGTTTTTCTAAAATGCAACGTTGTGACAAGCATGTTATTAATCTGCTTGCTATTCAGGAGGTTTCTAAACTCTCATGGCGTGCTATTCAGGAAGATTACTCAATAGAGAAATATGAGGAAGAACTTGAGAAGATTGCTCATGGTAGACATTATTACACCGAATGGGTTATTGCTATTGGTGCTGGTCTTGCCTGTGGTGGATTCTGTATACAGTTTGGTTGTGACTGGACAGCATTCTTCTATGCTTCTATAGCTGCTATTTTGGGTAATCGTTTACGTATGTTTTTGAATCATTCTGGTTCTAATTTGTATGCTAATTTTGCTATTGCTGCTTTTGTAAGTACGATTTTAGCATGGCTATCGTCGTTCCTCTCATCCCCTTCTGTTCAGATGGCACTCCCTGAGTTTATCCGCCCTTATCTTCATTCTGAGACTCCTTGGCACCCTCTCTTAGCTTGTGCACTATATATTGTACCTGGAGTTCCTTTGATAAATGCTGTTAATGACCTGTTAGACAATCATATAAATACTGGTTTAGTGCGAGCCACAAACACATTGCTCATTGTTGTTTCAATGGCATTTGGTATTATGTTGGCAATAAAATGTGGCTGTTTTGATGGTTTTGTAAAGACCCTTCCAACAGTACCTCACCATTCTTCTCAGTTTATGCAATAGCTGCAGCAATCTCTGCAGTGGGGTTTGCGACGATTTATAACATTCCATATCGTTTGATGCCTTGGATTGCAGTTGGTGGTGTAATATGTGTCTGTACTCGTAACTTTGTATATCTTACCCCTGAATCAGGAAATGTTGGCTTAGGCTTGGGACTTGTTGTTGGTTCTTTATGTGGGTCTGCATTGATATCACTCATTAATATTAAGGCTGTTCATATTTTCCACACTCCACACCAGTGTATTACGATTCCAGCTGTTATTCCTATCGTTCCAGGAGTATTAATGTATCGTGCACTTTATGGCTTCATGGAGTTGCAGGGTGTTGTTGGGGAAGTTACAAGTGCTATGTCCTTTGCTATTAATGGCTCATTGGTGTTATTTTGTATAGCTTTGGGTGTCGCAATTCCTAATATCTTTGCTAGAAAATGGATTGCTCCACACCGTAGAGCAAAGTTGGAGCGCATGATAGATGAGCGTCGCCAGCGTGGTAAGTTTGTTGATTTACATAACTATAATATTGATTAGAATTATTGACTTTGCAGAAATATAGTTTAGTCTTTTATTATATGCATAAGATGGATATATCATCTTAGCTTCATAAAAGAGACGATTCTACTAATATAGAACAATGAAATCGGGACTGTTACAGTTCCGATTTTCTGTTTTTTGCTCTATTAGGGTATGTGATATTTAATGGTAGGGTAAGTTATTTCAAGTATAGTATGAAGATTGATATAAGACCAAATATACTTACTTAGCAAGCCTTTATTCGTTCTCTTCAGATGTAATGTCTTTGTAATCCGTCAAAAAAATATGCAGTAAGTATATAAAATAAGAAAGGTAGTAATATGAAAAGAGTCCATCGCATTCTAAACTCTTGATAAGGCGAGATTATTCTCCTTGATTCTTTTGTCTTAACACTCATTGCTATTGAGGCTGTAAGACAACAACCCAATTGAAGAACAGGAAATAAAATGCACAACACTTTTAGCTGATGCGTGTTCAGATAATGCTCCCATGGCATTTATGGCTAAAAAAACATTAGCTACCAGTAACATTAGTATGAAAACAATAATTGAAATGGTACAAAGTTTCTTTCTCACAGAACTCCATAAAAACTTTCCGTATTCTTTTTGTAACTGATTTCCTTTTTTCATTTATCGTCTTTTCGTTTGTAAGTATTTTGTTATTATAGCTAGAGGTTATATTGTGTTTTAGCTATATAGTTACTTTTTTAAGATTGTTATATACTAATGATGAAGCTTTATAAGGCATAATGATAACCAGATAGCAAAATTATATGTTATAATTTACATCACCAAGAATATGCTATTATAAATTTATCTTTTATTTAATTTAGTAGATAATTAAGTTCTAAAAGCATGATTAATAACGATTTAAGAGACACTATATAATCTTAGTTGAATGTTCATTTCTTCTTAAAAAGGCCTCTCTTAAAATAATGGTCATTATGATAAATAAAGAGTGCAGGCAGTTCTTTTAATCGTTTATAATGAGATGTAACATCAATGAAAATAACTGAAAAGAGACGATTTGAAGGCTGATAAAGTTAATGACTGACGTGAGTTAAATGCCTATGATGCCTTATTATAATAAAAAAAAAAGGTAACTGCCTTTGAAAGACAATTACCTCTTTGCATATTTCTTTTACTCAGTCAAGTATTATTGACCAAATAAATTACTTCAACTTAGTATAGCCATACTTAGCGCAACGACCGAGTTCTTCCTCAATGCGGATGAGCTGGTTGTACTTAGCCATACGGTCTGTACGTGACATAGAACCAGTCTTAATCTGGCCAGAGTTTGTTGCAACAGCGATGTCAGCGATAGTTGTATCCTCTGTCTCACCAGAACGGTGTGATGTTACAGTTGTGTAACCATGACGATGAGCCATTTCGATAGCCTCAAGAGTCTCTGTCAATGAACCAATCTGGTTAACCTTAATAAGGATAGAGTTAGCTGCACCCATCTTGATACCCTTCTCGAGGAACTTAACGTTAGTTACGAACAAGTCATCACCAACGAGCTGGCAACGGTCACCGATAGTAGATGTCAACTTAACCCAGTTTTCCCAGTCGTTCTCATCAAGACCATCCTCAATAGAGTCGATAGGATACTTTGTGATAAGGTGCTCGAGATAAGCAATCTGCTCATCAGCGCTAAGCTTCTTACCATTAGGATCCTTTGGCATACCATTCTTCAACTGGCGATAGTCGTAGAACCACTTACCATCCTCGCATACAGCGAACTCAGAAGCAGCACAGTCCATTGCAATCTTAACATCCTTACCTGGCTCGTAACCAGCATCCTTGATAGCCTGAATGATTGAGTCAAGTGCATCCTCAATACCATCGAACTTAGGAGCAAAACCACCCTCATCACCTACTGCAGTAGAGAGACCGCGTTTCTTCAAAGCTTAGCAAGAGCGTGGAATACCTCAGCACCCATACGGATACCTTCCTTCTCAGAAGGAGCACCAACAGGACGAATCATGAACTCCTGGAAAGCGATAGGTGCATCAGAGTGAGCACCACCGTTGATGATGTTCATCATTGGTACTGGCAATACGTAAGTATTAGCACCACCGATGTAACGATACAAAGGAATGTTCAATGCCTTAGCAGCTGTCTGAGCTACTGCCAAAGAAACGCCAAGGATAGCGTTAGCACCGAGCTTACTCTTTGTAGGAGTACCGTCAAGTTCAATCATCTTATAGTCGATTGCACGCTGGTTCAGCACGCAGTCACCCTTCAATGCAGGAGCGATAACGTTGTTTACGTTCTCAACTGCCTTGAGGACACCCTTACCCAAGAAACGGTTCTTGTCACCATCACGAAGCTCAAGAGCCTCATTCTCACCGGTAGATGCACCAGATGGAACGCTTGCACGACCCATTACACCATTTTCAAGAGTTACCTCTACTTCAACTGTAGGATTGCCACGTGAGTCCATAATCTCGCGAGCATGTACTTTTTCAATCTTCATAACTTATGTGTTTATTAAAAATCAGTTATATTTTTAACTTTCTTTTCTCCTTGCAAAGTTAATAAAAAAAGTCGTAATCATCCCCTAACGACTCGTTATATTTCTCTTTTTGACAAAATTAACGTTTATCACATTATGATGACAGTAACACCTCTGGCTGCTTGTGCACCCATAACAAGCGCTTGTTCGATATCTGCAGTCTTGCTCGGACCTGATATAAAGCAGCCATAACCATAATCAGTCATGTGAATTTTCTTGTAGGCTTCGTGCATGTTATTGACGATTTTATCACGTTGTACGAGAATAACAAGATTCTCTGAGATGAAACAAACGACCCTTTCTTTCATCGTTTGTGGTACCCATACACATCCATTCTCGGCTACAGCAATATCGCCTTGAATAATCCCGACATCCGTTCCGTTTAGTCTTGTGCCTTAGCAACAGTATCAGGATTAAGGTCTGCCTTTATCCCTTCTACGTTAGAAGCTAATACTTTTGCATCTGGATAAGCCTTTTGTATCAACTCATTGATATCATCATCAGCCTTTGCTTCAATAACTTCACAACCAACAGTGTGGCTCATCTCAATGAACTGCTGTACTACATCTTGATATTTAATACCTTCCATCACTTTCTTAAGCATATCAAAATGTTGTTTAGTATTGCGACGCAATTTATTAAATAGTTCTTCTTTATTCATGTTTCAGTTCCTCCATTGCGTGCTTAAATATGACATGGAATGGCTTTTTAGCAAACTTTGGCATTGTATGACCAATGCTCCATGGATTAAGCTTTATATCCATTAGCGATTCTGGTATGTGATTGGCAACTGATGAATTACGAAGTAACGCATCATAAATATGGTAGTTTTCGTAAACAACTTTCATACCTTCTGCCATCACCTTCTTCTCTTTGTTCTCTGTTCCATACGTTTCAAGGCTCTGACGCCAGCGATAAATCTGACTTCCAGGGGTTACCTTTGCAGGACAAACGCAGTCACAACTCAAACATAATGAGCATGCTGATACATTACCACTATGCTGTTTTGGATTCTTTAGCATACCAAGGTCGACTCCAATAGGACCAGGAATAAAGTAACTATATGAATAACCTCCAGAACGACGATAGACAGGACAAGTATTCATACAAGCACCGCAACGAATACACTTCAGTGTCATCCAATGTTCTTTATTAGCAATCATGTCACTACGACCATTGTCAACTAATATTACATGCATCTCACCTCCTGGTCGAGCCTTACGGAATTGAGAGGTAAAGGCAGTTGATGGCTGTCCCGTACCGCTACGTGCCAATAAGCGTTGGAACACTGCCAACGAATCATAATCAGGAATCACTTTCTCAATACCCATAGCAACAATGTGTAGCTTTGGTATTGAAGTTGACATATCAGCATTACCTTCATTGGTGCAAACAACACAATCTCCTGTTGCAGCAACACCGAAGTTACAACCCGTCAATCCTGCTTCTGCATCCATAAAATCACCTCGAAGGTTCTCACGTGCACAACGTGTAAGATAAGCTGGGTCGTGATTGCCTTTCTCTTTTGATATTCCTTTTTCTTCAAACATCTCCCCTATCTCGTCACGAGTCAGGTGAATAGCTGGCATAACAATATGTGCTGGTTTCAGATGCATGAGTTGAAGAATACGCTCACCAAGGTCGGACTCAACCACATTGATACCTCTCTTAATAAGATAAGGATTCATCTCACACTCCTCGGTAAGCATAGATTTAGACTTAACGAGCTTCTTTACTTTATGAGACTCAAGTATCCCATAAACCATTTCGTTGAACTCCTGTGCATCTTTAGCAAAATGAACAATAACGCCATTACGCTCCAGACTATTGGTGAATTGCTCTAAATAGTTTGCTAAATGGGTTGCGGTGTGTTCTTTAATACGACTTGAATGCTCGCGTAAGTCCTCCCATTCTGGTAGCTCTGCCGCTGCAGCATCTCGTTTCTGACGTAATGACCAGAATGTGCGGTCGTGTCGTTCAACCTTCTTAGGGTTCTTCAGAAACTCTTTTGCTCTTTTTGAATGATATGTTGACATAACTTTGTTGTCCTTCTATAAACCTTTTATATATATCATAAACCTGCAGCTAATATCTCAGCTACATGCATGAACTTAACTGGATAATGTTTCTTGGCAGCTATGCCCTGCATGTGCATTAAGCATGAACTATCTGAACCTGTAATAATCTCAGCACCTGTATCCATGTGACGTTTCACCTTATCGGTACCCATAGCTGTGCTAACATAAGCCTCTTCGACAGCAAACATACCACCAAAACCACAGCACTCGTCCTTACGATCAGGTTCTTTTACGGTAATACCTTCCTTTAGTTTTAATAACTCAATAATCTTATTAGCAGGTTTCTCTTGAAACTCTGAAGGCGTACTAAGGGTTAACTCACGTACACCATGGCATGAATTATGAACTGATACGATATGAGGAAAACTTCCGGGGAGTTCCTTTACCTTCAAAACATCATGTAAGAACTCTACTAACTCCACTGTCTTCTTAGGGGTCTGACACTCATGGTTGAGTATCTGTGGATAGTTAACTCGTACAAAAGCAGCACAAGATACACTTGGTATAACTACATAATCAAAATCCTGAAACTTATCCTCAAAACGTTCTGCGAGATGATCAGACATACGCTGGAAACCACCGTTTGCCATAGGCTGACCACAACATGTCTGGCGTTCGGGATAGACTACATCTACTTTAAGCTTTCTCAAAAGCTTATAGGTTGCTACGCCTACATGTGGGTAGAGTGCATCGACGTAGCATGGGATAAAGAGTCCAACTCTCATAATTTTATCTTTTCTTGTTCGTTTCTTTGCTACAAATTTAGATAAAATAACTTAGATAGAAAAAGAAAAACGCAAAAAAAGATAGGTATGAAAAACAGTTTAAGTCTCCTATCGAATATTTTTCTTACCTTTGCAAAGGTGAAAAGAGGGAGTGTAAGGTATAGGAAGAGATTTGATATAGTATAAAGCATGAAAGTTTGCATAGCCGAGAAACCAAGTGTAGCTAAAGATATTGCCCGTATCCTTGGTGCGAATAGCACACGTAACGGGTATATGGAGGGCAATGGATACCAAGTAACATGGACCTTTGGCCACCTTTGTGAGCTAAAGGAACCACATGACTATACCCGTAACTGGAAGTATTGGAGCCTTGGGTCTCTGCCCATGATTCCTTCACGCTTTGGTATTAAGCTGATTGAAGACGAAGGAATAAAAAAACAATTCGATGTTATAAAAGGTCTTTTTCAGGCTGCTGACGAGATTATCAATTGTGGTGATGCTGGTCAGGAAGGTGAGTTAATCCAACGATGGGTCATGCAGAAAGCGGGTGTAAAGTGTCCTGTAAGACGACTTTGGATTTCGTCTATGACGGACGATGCTATTCGTGAGGGATTTGCTAACCTCAGAGACGAAGCGCAATATCAACCCCTCTACTTAGCTGGCTTATCCCGTGCCATCGGTGATTGGCTTTTGGGAATGAACGCAACACGCCTTTATACGTTAAAGTATGGCAATAATAGCTATGGTAGAGGGCAAGTGTTGTCCATTGGTCGAGTCCAGACACCAACCTTAGCACTCATCGTTCAGCGACAGAAGGAGATAGATAATTTTAAGCCAGAACCTTATTGGGTATTGGCTACAGTCTATCGTGATACACAGTTTACGGCTACAAAGGGTAAGTTCACCTCTAAGGAAGAGGGCCAAAAAGCTTTCTCTACGATTGAGGGAAAGCCGTTTACGATTACAAGTGTCACTAAGAAGAAGGGTTCTGAACTGCCCAAACAGCTTTATGACCTCACTTCTCTACAGGTAGATTGTAACCGTAAGTTTGGTTTCTCGGCTGAGATGACACTTAATACAATCCAAACTCTATACGAACGCAAGCTTACTACTTATCCACGTGTTGACACACAATTCCTTTCTGATGATATTTATCCAAAGTGTCCACAGATTATGAACGGACTCTTTCAGACTGCCTTTGCTGGTAAAAAGCCTTATGCTGACATCGTAAAGGCGTTGGGTGGCAAGCCTTTACCTAAAACAAAGCGTGTCTTTGACTCCTCAAAAGTGACGGATCACCATGCTATCATCCCGACAGGTGTACTACCGCAAGGGCTGACAGATGCTGAACAGAAGGTATATGACCTCATTGCTCGCCGCTTTATTGCTGCTTTCTATCCCGATTGTAAGTTCTCTACGACAACGGTATTAGGTGAGGTGGATAAAATAGAGTTTAAGGTCTCTGGCAAAGAAATCTTGGATTTAGGTTGGAGAGTCTGCATAGATACGTCAGCAGGTACTTCCTCTACCCCATTGTATGAGGAGCAGGAAGGAGCAGCTACTGGCCCAACATTACTACCAAACTTTAAGAAAGGCGAATCAGGACCGCACACCCCTACTCTAACAGAAAGCTTACTACTCCACCAAAGCACTACACTGAGGCCTCTTTACTCCGTGCAATGGAAACGGCTGGTAAGCTTGTTGAGGACGAAACTTTGCGTGCTGCTATGAAAGAGAACGGTATCGGTCGACCTTCTTCACGTGCAGGAATTATTGAGACGCTCTTCAAACGCCACTATATCCGCCGTAAAAGAAAGAATATAGAGGCCACAGAGACAGGTATTGCACTTATTGATACGATTCACGAGAAACTTCTTACATCAGCCGAATTGACGGGTATCTGGGAGAAGAAACTCCGTGATATTGAAGCTAAAAAGTATGATGCCTCTCAATTTATCAATGAACTGAAAGAGCAGTTGACTAATATTGTTAATGACGTATTAGCTGACAATTCTACTCGAAAGATTGGTGAGATTGAGGATAATAAAGGGAAGTAAAGCATTGTTTGTTATGCTTCCATCGAGATAACAGTCTTCTTATAGGCGACGTGATTTAGGTCTTCAAACAAGTGAAATATTATAGCAAAATATACAAGAAAAGTTTTGTTTTAAGTTGCTGTCACATTTAACATTTCACGTAACAGTACTGTAAACTAACGTGTTAAGTGTTGACTTTGACTGACAGCAATGACAGCAAAATTGGTTTTAAGTTAGATCTCTTTTTGTCAGTATGCAGAGGAAGAGTGGTTATGGATTTCAATTATCATAGAGAATTCAAACTGTTTCGAATGAAAGGGGAGTAGACGCAATAAAGGGCCAGTTGCTATATCATTTGATATGTTCGATGAACATGTAATAACATCGATATTATTGTCTATTGTTTTGTGTATTGACAAAAGAATTCATGAGCAGGCATACTGTAATATTATTCACTAAATTCGCTCATTTTTAATGGTTTACATCTTCTTTACATACCAATCATTGCCTACATACTTATACTCTTGTTTATGTTCTTCAAAAAGATATAAGCCATCGTGATAGCCTTTCTTTATTTTTATATAGTCAATGCCATTAGAAATAACTCTTATTATCTTTCCATTATCTACACGACAATATGATAAATTTAATCTCTTGTAAGCCTTGATAAACTTCATAATATCTTTATCTTGTAAGGGATAGTTCTTTGGCTTTTTTACTATTCTTAGAGCCTTGTCAACAAACACAAGTCCACTACCTTTCGTCTTGAATGACTCGAAAAGTATCATGTCAGCATCTCTATTATAGATTAGGCAACCATCTAATCTGCGATAATCATAGTTTGTTATTTGACTATTATAGCTTATTTTAGATGTACAACTACCGAAGAGAAATTGAGATAGAAATAGAAGCAATGTCAATATCTTAGAATTCATGTTGTTGTTTTTTGCAAAGATATAAAACATCTTTTCTTAATCAAAATAAAAACTTCGTTCTTTTAGAAACTTTCGAGAAATGGAACTATTAAGCTAATGAAAGTAAGATATTGAGGAAAAACTGTAGTTTCTATGAGCTCTATACAGATGCAAAAATTTGATACTCTGATGAGAATGAGATTATTGTTGTACCTTCTCAAGAGTATTGATAAAAGGAGTAAAAACACTATATGTGTAAGTGCGAATTGTAAGATGTTTCAGTGATAGTTTCTTTCTTTATTCGAGAAAAGCTCAGTGAGTAGACAAGAAGAGGCCTTTCTACGTTCAAGAACATGCCCCTCTTGTGTGTTGAACACGCCCTTCTTGGGGCATGAAGAGCGTCTTCTTCAAAGCTATTCATAACATTCTGTTTTATTGACTGTTATGAGCTTTGTTGTTAGAAAAGATATGCTCCTGCGTTAAGGTTGTTTTGTTTTATGCTCTGTAATATTATTTTACTGTCTTAAAGACTTTTTTCGAGGTGTGGAATGATTATTAAGGTTCATCAATGAAAATATAGATAAATGTAGTAGTGTGTGTTTATTTTTTACAGAGTAATACAGAGAGTATTCTTATTTAGATATGGTTGTTTATCAGTATTTAAGAACGACTATTCGTATGCACTTTATCTACTTAAACCTTGGGTGGCTAATGCTCTGAAAGAAGAAAGGGCAATAGAAGTCCGTTATCGGATACCTCTATCACCCTTTTAGAATTTATCTGGAAAAAATAGGAGTACTATATCTTAGTAAGCATGGTCGTCCTCAGCAATTTCCTTACGGTCAATAGCCTTCTTGTCGATTGCTCGCCAAGCATAAACTATGTATGCCAAAACGAATGGAACAAGGAAGCTAACATAGAACATTGCCTTCAATGTGAACTCACTTGAAGAGCTGTTCTTAAGTGTCAATGAGCTTTGGAGTTCGGCTGTTGATGGATAGTAAGCTGTGTTGTTCCATCCTGCAATGAGGAAGAGGACCAAAACAACCAATACCACACCAATACCTGCAGGCCAAATACCACGGACATACTCTGGCTTAAGAATGGTCTTAACGATTCCAAAAAGCAAGAGAACAACACCTACAAGCAGAATGATAGCCAATGGCCACATTGCTAATAAGTTGTTCAGATACTTCATTGGCTCCATAACGATAACGCCAGCTTCGTTTACTGCGTAGCCCTCACCAACCAATGTAACAATCAGGAAAGGCAAGAAGAACAGTAAGAAGAGAACGGTGTTAACGAGCAGTTGCTTACGAACACGTCCACGGATGATATCATCGTTCACATTATTATTAATATAAAGTGTGCCGAGGATACGTGCAAGGAATACTACTGAAATACCAAAGATAACTACCCAAGGATTGAGCAGTACGTCAAGTCCACGTGAACCATTTGCCCAATGAGAGATAACAGGTTGCATGAAGTCAGTAATGTTACCTTTCTCTACTATGAAATTAGAACCTGTAAAGAAGGTAGCAACAGCTCCACCTAAGAGCAAAGGACCAAGAATACCATTGATAATCAATCCAATCTGGAAGGTACGAACGCCAAAGAGATTGCCTGCCTTGTTCTGGAACTCATAGCTGACAGCCTGAATGATGAATGTAAACAGTATCAACAGCCATACCCAATAAGCACTACCAAAACTCGTACTATAGAACAATGGGAATGAAGCAAAGAATGCTCCGCCGAATGTTACAAGTGTTGTAAAGGTGAACTCCCACTTACGACCTGTTGAATTAATGAGCATGCGGCGCTCTTCTTCAGTCTTACCTAACTGGAAAATCATGGAGTTTGCACCCTGTACGAAAAGTAGGAAGACAAGCAGTCCACCTAAAAGTGAGATGATGAACCACCAGTAGTGTTGCAGAAAATCGTATGTCATAGTTCTGGTCCTTTCTTAATTTGCTTACACATAATACTTACTTCGACTGCTAACATTGCAGTAAAGAGAACAAGGAAGAGGAAGAAGGTGAATGCGATACCGCCACTTGAGAGGTCGCTCACTGCTGCCCATGTTGGAAGCATGTCCTGGATGGTCCAAGGCTGACGGCCAAATTCGGCAACAAGCCAACCACACTCACTGGCAATATAAGCCAATGGGATGAGTGCAATACCCACCTTCTGCAACCAGCCAAAACGGGTAATGTCTTTTCTGTAAACGATGAACAACATCAGTGCAAACACAGCGATGAAAAGGCATCCAAGCCCAACCATGATGCGGAATGACCAGAAATTAATAGGAATGAATGGTACAATCTGCGTAGCATCTTTGATGTATCCATAGCCAAAGTACTTCATGTCCTTTTCAAGAACCTTGAGGTTAGCCTCTTTGTTCTTACCTGCACGATAGTCTTTAAGGGCCTGAATGGCATTACGACCACGTTCTTGCTTCTCCTTCAGAGATGGTTCCTGTGTGCCGTCAGCCTTCTTATAACCCTTAATAATATCCTTTACGCCAGGGACATAACCATGCATATCCTTTGTTGCAAGGACAGAAAGCATGTTAGGAACCGCTATTCGCATAGGTGGCTCGGTCTGCTTCATATAGTCGGGTTGGACGAATGGGTTCACCCAAGCTACTGCTGTTAAACTCTGATCGTTACCTCCTTCATAGAGAGCTTCCATTGCTGCAAGCTTCATAGGCTGTGACTGTGCTACCATGTAGGCAGAGTTGTGACCCGTAGAACCTGCTAAAAGAGAGGCTACAAGACCAACAGCTGCACCCACCTTGATACTTGCTTTTGCAAGTTCAATATGACGTTTGCGAAGCAGATACCAGCAACTTACTGCAACAGTGAATGCTGCTCCTAATACCCAAGAAGAGGTAACAGTATGTGTGAACTTGTCGATTGCGAATGGACTCAATGCAACGTCGAGGAATGAGGTCATCTCGTTGCGCATCGTATCGGGATTGAATGTACAACCAATAGGATACTGCATCCACGCATTAGCCACGAGAATCCACCATGCTGAGATAGTTGCTCCTAAGCCTGTGAGCCATGTTGAAGCGAGGTGGAAGCCTGATGATACCTTGTTCCAACCGAAGAACATCACTGCAACAAAGGTTGACTCCATAAAGAAAGCCAAGATTCCCTCGATGGCAAGTGGTGCTCCAAAGATGTCACCAACGAACCAAGAATAGTTGCTCCAGTTAGTTCCGAACTCGAACTCAAGGATGATACCAGTGGCAACACCCATGGCAAAGTTAATACCAAACAATCGCTGCCAGAAACGAGCTGCAGTACGCCAGAACTCCTTTCGAGTGCGATAATAACAAGTCTCCATGATTCCCATTACGACAGCTAAGCCCAGTGTCAAGGGAACGAAAAGCCAGTGATAGATGGCTGTCAGCGCAAACTGTGCACGTGACCAGTCAACAGTGCCTGGATCAATGGCTAAAAGTAGGTTTTCCATTGCTTTTTGTTATTTGTAATAATGTTATAAATTAAATATATATACTTGATTCTTTAAGGTGGTGACGTAAAGCAACTCATCGCTTCATGAGCTGTTGCTCGATGAATTCACCTTCTTTTCCTGCCTTTGCATTCTCCTTAAGAAAGTTCGGGAAGAAGAATATCTTTAAAACAAGAAACATGATAGCCAGTTTGATAATGATAACTGTCCACAACGTTTTGCCCAATGTCATGTGTCGAAAACCATCGTAATAAAGGTCAAAGACACGGTAAAAGAAACTGCTTTTGTTCACTGTGTGAAATGTTTTCGTACTTGTATTTTATACAAAAGGATTGTGCAAAGATAATCAATTATTTCTAAAGTTGTTCTAAAACTCCCTAAAAATAGACATATTTTTGTATTTTAATGAATAACAACTGCAATTCTCTTGCATATCAATCTAAAAGCACTAATTTTGCAGGTAGTACTTTCAGTGATATTTAATAATGATGAGGTTATTTACTATAGCAGTTCTATTGGGGTCATCTTTGTGTGTTCAAGCACAGGAGGTGTACTCGTTACAAAAGTGTAGAGAGTTGGCCTTGCAGAACAATCGACAACTGAAAATCTCGAACATGACTGTAGATGTAGCAGAAAATACGCGTAAGGCGGCTAAGACTAAATATCTACCACGTGTAGATGCACTTGCTGGTTATCAGCACTTTTCACGTGAGATTTCACTCCTTAGTGATGATCAGAAGAATACTCTGAGCAATCTTGGAACAAATACCTTTGGGCAGTTAGGTGGTCAGATAGGCCAAAACCTTTCCTCTTTGGCACAGCAAGGTGTTCTTAGTCCACAGGTGGCTCAGCAGCTTGGTCAGCTCTTAAGCAATGTTTCTACACCACTCACTCAAGCCGGTAATAACATCGGTCAAAGTATTAATGATGCATTCCGTTCAAACACAAAGAATGTATATGCCGGTGGAATTGTAGTCAACCAACCTATTTATATGGGTGGAGCTATCAAGGCTGCGAACGATATGGCGGCTATTGGTGAGCAGGTTGCACAGAACAATATCAGCCTTAAACGACAGTTAGTACTCTATGGAGTCGACAATGCTTATTGGCTTGCTATCTCCTTGAAGAAGAAGGAAGCGTTAGCTATTCGCTATCGTGACTTAGCACAAAAGCTGAATGAAGATGTCAAGAAGATGATACGTGAGGGTGTTGCTACTCGAGCTGATGGATTGAAGGTTGAGGTAGCTGTTAACACAGCTGATATGCAAATCGCTCGTATACAAAGTGGTGTTTCATTGGCAAAGATGGCCTTATGCGAACTTTGTGGACTTGATTTGAATGGTGATATACAATTGTCTGATGAAAGAGAAGCCGACCTCCCTCCTACTCCTTCAACCCAGTTTGATAATTACATCATCCCTGCTTCAGACAGTACAAGACTTAATGAGACTCGTCCAGAGCTACGCCTTTTGCAGAATGCGGTTGATATGAGCAAACAGAATACCAAACTTCTTCGCTCGCTTTATCTCCCTCATATACTTCTCACAGCCGGTTATTCCGTATCAAATCCAAACCTTTTTAATGGCTTTCAGAAACGTTTCACGGATCTATGGAACATTGGTGTAACTGTTCAAGTACCAGTATGGACTTGGGGAGAAAACAAATATAAGATACGTGCAAGTAGGACTGCTACAAGTATAGCACAGTTAGAAATGGATGATGTACGTAAGAAGATTGACTTAGAGATAGAGCAGAACAGGCTCCGTCTTAAGGATGCTAATAAGCAACTTGCGACGTCTCATAAGAACATGGCTGCCGCTGAAGAGAACCTTAGATGTGCAAATGTAGGTTTCAAAGAGGGTGTTATGACGGTAACAGAAGTCATGGCAGCGCAGACTGCATGGCAGACTTCACGTATGGCAATCATTGATGCTGAGATCAGTGTTAAACTGGCTCAAGCTGGTTTACAAAAAGCTCTTGGTGGCTTATAAAGTGTGTTTAAACCATGAGACAGGTCTTTAAGAGATAGTTGAAAGGTCATAAACACATATACAAGAAGTTCAATTAAGTAGAATAAATACATAATATATAAAATCAAACCACAATAATATGTCAGCAAAATCACAACATAAGAACATACTTTTAGCCGTTCTGGGCTTTGTATCTGTGGTAGTTATCGTAGCTGTCATTGGTTATTTCACCATTGATCGTACAGAGGATACCATCCAAGGAGAGGTAGAAGTAAGCGAATACCGTGTTGCTTGTAAGTTCCCAGGACGTATCACAGACATCAAAGTAAAGGAAGGTGACGTCGTTCATAAAGGCGATGTCCTTGCGACATTGGCTATTCCAGAGGCAAGTACACAAGAGAAAGTGGCTGAAGCAGCGGCTGGTGCAACAGATGCATTGAGTGCTTTGGCAGAAGGTCCTACACGTCGTGAGACCGTTGAAAGTGCCTATCAGGTTTATCAGCAAGCTATAGCAGCGAACGGTATAGCCGAAAAGACTTACGGTCGTATGCAACGTCTATATGATGAAGGAGTAATGAGTGCGCAGAAACGTGACGAAGCTATGGCAGCATACGAAGCGACGAAGGCTGGTGTAGAGGTTGCTAAATCACAGTGGGAACTTGCTAAGAACGGTGCTCAACGTGAGACGAAAGAGGCTGCAAGAAAGCAGGCACAGGCTGCCCGCTCTGCTGTTGATGTTGTTCGATCAGTGTTAAAGGAGACAGTACAGCGTGCTACTGCTGATGGAGAAGTTGAGACAATCTATCCAAAGGTAGGCGAACTTGTCGGCTTAGGTAGTCCTATCATGAGTATATCTATGGTCGATGATATATGGGGAACATTTAATGTACGTGAGGATCAACTTAAAGACATGAAGGTTGGAACAGTTCTGAAAGCCTACGTTCCTGCGCTTGATAAGAATATAGAACTGCGTGTAACCTCCTTAAAAGATAAGGGGTCTTACGCCGTATGGAAGGCAACAAAGACTAATGGCCAATATGATTTAAAGACATTCCAAGTAAAGGCTAAACCAACAAAGAAGGTTGAAGGGTTAAAACCTGGTATGTCTTTGATATTAAAGAAGTAGGCTCGCTCTCTACACTCTCGGGGGAGGTAAGCTACCTAAGGAGATAAGTTTAATGAAGATTTCGTGCTTTCCTTAGAGTTTCTTCCTTAGAGGTTAATCATCAGATAATGGCAATAACACCCCTCTCCCACCCTCTTCTATGCTATTTTTTACAATCATCACGCATTGAGTTGTTAACAAATAGCAATGGCGTTGAGGCTTGACATGCATATTCAAAACACTTATTTCGCCAAGTGACTATAACGTTTTATAATTATAAAGACCATCCTTCCAAAGGCTATTAAAGCCATTCATAGCTTCTAACATACCTTTATAAAAGGAGTTACAAGAGTTTACTAATTATAATGAAGAAATTAGGTATATATATAAGAAGACTTATCAATCTCTGGGCTCGTGAAGTTGAATTGATGATACACAACCCCATCTACATCTGCTGTATGGTGGTCTTCCCCCTTATTGTCATCTTCTTCTTTACTTCTTTGATGAGTACAGGACAGCCAGAGAAGCTCCCATGTGGTGTAGTCGACCAAGACAACACTTCAGTAACACGTGCAATGATTCGTCAGTTGGATGGTCTTCAAGGAACTCAGGTAGCAGGACATTATAACAATGCAACTGAAGCGCGTAAGGCTATACAGCGTAATGAGATATATGGTTTTCTCTATATTCCAGAAGGAACAACGGCTAAGCTGTTTCTCAACGGCAACCTGAAGTATCTTTCTATTATAGTAATGTGACACTCGTTGCGGGTGGTATGTTGTTTAAAGACCTAAAAACAGTTACTACTCTGACCTCAGCAGCTGTCGGCGCAGCGAAGTTACAGATGCTTGGAAAGACTCCTAACGAGATAAAAACAATCATACAACCGATAGGACTTGACGTACACATGATTGGTAATCCATGGATGAATTATAATGTTTACTTGAGTTGTATCATGATACCAGGTATATTAGTCCTGTTTATGTTGCTCATCACGGTCTATTCTATTGGTACTGAACTAAAGTTTGGACGGGCAAAAGAATGGATGTCTATGTCTGGTAACAATATTCTTATTGCACTTGCTGGTAAGCTGTTACCACAGACACTTATCTTCTTAACCATCTTCTTAGGTTATGAATGGTATGTCTATGGGTATTTGAATTTCCCTCATCCAGGCGGACTGAGCATGATTGTTTTCCTTGCCATCCTTACTGTCTTATCCTCTCAAGGGTTTGGTGTGTTTGTCTTCGGCTTAATGCCTTCCCTTCGAATGTCAATGAGTATCTGTTCTCTTTGGGCTGTTGTTGGCTTCTCTGCCTGTGGTGCTACCTTCCCATTGTTCGCTATGGACGGTATGATTGAGGCCTTGGCACAGATTATCCCACTGCGACATTACTATATGATATATCAGATTTGTATCTTCAATGGTTATCCTTTAATTAATGCGTGGGTGAATGTCGTGGCCTTGGTAGCCTTTGCATCTCTTCCTATTTTGGTCGTTAGGAATATTAAGCGAGCGATGATAGAGTATGTGTATATACCATAAGACGGTATTAGTCTTACTAATCAATAGTCAACAGAGGCAAATTTATATGCCAAATATGGCAACAGACAAAGTATGATTATGGTTTATTTCACTATTAATTATTCATCACTTCGTAAATAACCTTTTGTAGACGCAGACTCAATAAATTGTCAATTATGTCAGAAACAAAGAATACTACAAAGCCAAATAATAAACGGAAAGCAAGCTCAGGGCCGCTGGGCTTCCTCTCCTCTCTTTGTTATATATGGTGGTTGGAGATGAAGAGTACGATTAAAGATGAGGGAGTTTTAATCTTCTTCCTACTTGTTCCTTTGGCCTACCCTCTGCTTTACTCATGGATATATAACAATGAAGTGGTGCGTGAAGTACCTGTGGCTATTGTTGACTTGTCTCATTCTGCCTCTTCTCGTGAGTTCATTCAAGACTTTGATGCGTCTCCTGATGTACGTGCTGCCTACTATTGCAATAACCTACAAGAGGCCGAAGCATTAGTAGGAAAGCAGGTTGTACATGGCATACTTTATTTCCCAAGTGATTTTGATCTCACTTTACATCGTGGCGAAAAGGCTCACGTAGGAGTCTACTGTGATATGAGTTTAATGCTTACCTATAAAGCTATCTATCAGACAGCACTGGCAGTATCAATGGAGATGGGTACTGACATGAAGAAGGGGCAGTCCATGTCTTTTACAGAAAGAGATGAAGAGGTAAGTACAGAACCTATGGTTGTAGACGCAGAACCCATTTTCAATACAACAGGGGGATATGGTAATGCAATCCTCCCAGGTGTGTTAATCCTCATTCTACAGCAGACCTTGCTTCTTGGTATTGGTCTTTCTGCTGGTACAGCACGTGAAAACAATCGTTTTCAAGACCTTGTCCCTATTGGTAAACACTATAATGGGATAATGAAGATAGTACTGGGTAAATCCTCTTGTTACTTCATGATCTATTGTGTTATGGCTGCATACGTAACAATGGCAGTACCCCATTTCTTCAACTTTACAATGCTTGCGCGTCCTGCTGACTTGTTTTGGCTTCTTTTGCCATACCTGTTAGCAGTAATCTTCTTCGGTATGACCATCTCTTGTCTTGTACGTTATCGAGAGAATGTAATGCTTTTGGTGGTCTTTACATCAATTCCCTTTCTCTTTCTTACGGGTGCATCATGGCCACAAAGTAGTATTCCTGGCGCCTGGCAAGGTGTTAGTTGGCTGATTCCCTCTACCTTTGGTGTGCGAGGATATCTGCGTATTGCATCAATGGGGGCAACGATTGATGACGTATTACCAGAAGTTCGTGCGTTATGGATACAAGCAGCAGTTTACTTTGTAACCACTTGCTTTGTCTACAGGTTCCAGATTATCAATGCACGTAAGCATGCTATCTCACACTATCAGATGATTCAAGACAGAATAAAGACTGCACGTGAGAAGAGACCTACGGGTAAATAATCATGTTGGAGTAAAGACTTTCGGATGTAATACACTTTGTAGACGAGTCGTTAAGGTCCTTCCGATAAAGGACGTGATTAGTGAGGTTGCCCTTATAAAGTCATTCATAAAAGCAGATGGAATGCTAAACATGACGATACGAAACGTTAAGATTTTTCAATAATCATTCTCCTCTCTATTTGAAGAGAGGCCATTATAGAAGCAAGAAGAGGCCTAATTGCATTTGAGAACATGCCCTTCTTGCCTATAGAAGACGCCCTTCTTGAAGCAAGAAAGGCGTCTTTTTTGTTACTATTTGTAACCTTTTGATTTAATGAAAGTTATGAACTAAGACTTAAGGGATAGTATATCTCTGAGATAAGGATGTTTAGCTTGATATGATGTAAAGATATTTTACAGTATTGCTAATGGCTCTCATAAGTGAAGACATTCTTAGTATGCCTCTATTGAGATGGTGTGAGATTTAGTAGAAAAATAACATCTCTCACTTTAAGAAACAAACTTTTATACACTTTTTGATGCTATAGAGAGTTATTAGGAATGTTTTACACAAGAGTTTAAGTTTCTTCTGTCCTTAATAAAAACAATGAGAATACAAGTTTATACGTCTACTGTTGTACATTAGCAATAGGCGTATAAACTTGCATCCTCATAATGATTGTATCTTTTTATCTCATCTTCGAGCAGATACAAAATCTCTGTGTAGATACGATAAGTAAGCTAACAAGGAGCTAAAGCAGAATGTGGTTACATCTTAGTCTCTCTATGTAGCACACTTCCACTTGCTTGATGGGTTGCAAGGACAAGCACTTCAGCTATCTGAACATGGGCAGGAGCGGAAGCAGCATAGAATACTACGTCAGCAATGTCGGCCCCTGTAAGAGGTTTAACTCCCTCGTACACCTTGTCTGCTCGGGCGTCATCACCATGGAAACGCACGTTAGAGAAGTTGGTCTCAACCAATCCTGGTTTCACATTCGTTACTCGTACAGCGGTGTGTGCAAGGTCGATACGAAGTCCGTCGGTAATAGCTTTTACCGCAGCTTTCGTACCACAATAGACATTACCACCAGCATAAGCAGCATCACCAGCCACTGAGCCGATGTTAATAATGTGTCCACTGTCACGAGCTACCATCCTTGGTACGACAAGACGGGTCATGGTTAGGGAGTCCTTTAATATTCGTATCAATCATCATGTCCCAGTCTTCAAAGCTCCCTTCATACTCTGGTTCTAAGCCAAGTGCTAACCCCGCATTATTAATCAAGACATCAATCTGCTGCCATTCTAATGGTAAACTCTTGATAGCTGCAGTAGCCGCTTTACGATTACATACGTCGAAGGCAAGTGCGAGCACTCTTACTCCGATTGCTTCAAGCTCTTTCTTTAGGTCTGCAAGGAGCTGGGCTCTACGCCCAGTAATGATGACATCGTATCCACCCTGTGCAAACTTACGTGCACAAGCTTTGCCAATTCCACTGGTTGCACCAGTGATTAATGCTATTTTCTTCATATTATGATTAAGTAATTATTCAAAGACTTTGTTCTTATGTCAGTGCATGATATTTCTAATCTGTGGTCGGGTTGAAGGGAGATAGTATCTTCTTAATGAGCTGAAATCCCCTATCCTATTTATTCGAGACAGCTACACCTATCAGAATCAATGCACTTCCCACATACGCTATGGCCGTCATTGGCTCATTGAGGAAGATAGCGCTGGCCGCTACTGTGGTGATAGGGTTAAGATAAAGATAGTTTGATGAGGTCATAGCACCAATCTTCGCAATGACTAATGTCCACAGTACAAAGCAGAGGAAAGAGGCTACAAGACCGAGGAACAATAGGTTTAGGATTACTTTCGGCGTAAGAAGCATAGAGGTAGTAGCCGTCCATGGATCAAAGAGAAAGGCTGGCAGTACTGTTACAAGCCCATAGAAGAATATCTTACGGGTGATGAATACTGCAGAATAACTATGTGAAATCTTCTTCATCAACAAGGAGTAAACTGCCCAACATAGCGATGCTAATAAGGTGAGGAGGTCGCCCCATGGATTTAGGGTGGAGTACGAAACTACCATTGAAGATGACAGTTGCTACTCCTAATAACGCTATCAACGAACCAAGAATCAGCGACCAACTTGCTTTTGATGCTCTTTACAAAAGTTATACCGAGTAGTACGGTGAGCAATGGAGCGGTACATACAATGAAACTAACGTTATTGACATAAGTTAGTCCTACGGCATAGTTTTCTGCAAGAAAGAATACTGATCCGCCCGTAATACCTAATAGAAGCATGATTAACTCATCACGCCATGTGCGAGAGAAGAGCTGGCGCGGCGAGATAAACCATATACAGATATAGGCAATGACGAAGCGTAGGAAGAAGATTTCCAACGGTGTTAACCCACTGTTATAAAGTACTTTTGTGTTAACAAAGGTCGTGCCCCATACGGCAACGATGGCAATGGCAAGGAGATGCCAAAGGATGTTTTTATTCTTCATGATTGGCAAATTTTCGAAGAGGATTAGGTAAGGTTTTGCCCTTTGTGATAAGGAGTATTACGGAGGTTATGATGAGTACACTGCCAATAACGACTGATGTAGTAAGTGGTTCGCCCATGAGTGCAATACCGATTGTCATTGCTGTCAATGGCTCAAAAGCACCTAAGATGGCTACACTGGCCGAGTCAATCAAGGTTAGAGAGCGTACTAAGGTAACATTACTGATGGTGGTCGGGATTAAACCCAATAGTATCAATGAAAGGAAAGAGTCGGCAGTAGTGATTCGCTGTACGCCTCCTGTCGTAAATGTTGCATAAAGAATAAGTAGCAACATTGCCATAAAGAAGATATAGAAATTAACCTTCAAGGCTGGTAGTTTACTGATACGCATGTTGGGGAAAAGTACCATATAGATGGCATATAACAGTCCTGACGACATTGCAAGAGTGACGCCCCACATCGATTTAATACCATCTGTATGCCCTACCCCACCAAGAAAAGCCACGCCAGCAATGGCAAGTAAAATGGCTAAAGATATGCGGATTGTGAGCTTCTCATTAAAGAAAAGGATGAGGAGTATCTCTGTCCACACAGGATAAGAGAATAACAACGTTGTTGCTACACCACCTGGCATATATTCGTAACTGCTGAAAAGGCATACAGCCGACACTGCATAGAGGATAGAAAGGAACGTAATACGGAGTCCATCTCCCCATCGTATGTGTAGATTCTGTCTACGCCATAGGAGGACAGCCATCATGAATAGACAACCAAAAGCAAATCGATAGATCAATACGGACGGCAGTAACATACCTGACTCCATTACCGGAATGGAGAAAAGCGGTATTGTACCGAATGTTATTGCAGACAGGCTGGCATAGCCATAACCCTTTATGGTGGATGAATTATTCACAGTTTCTATGTGTGTTGAATATCTTTAATATGAATGCAAATTTACATAATTTTCTGTAATAATGCTGTTGAAAATCAATAAAAAAACAAGTCTTGAGGTTAGTCTGACGCTTGTAGAATGGCTTATATATGTTTTTTCTATTTTTATACTTCTAATATAAGATTTTAGTATAGCTTTACTTGTTTGGAAACGCATGGGAGTGTATAGCTGACTCACAAGTAGATGACTGTCTTAAACTTTTGCGTAAGCTGCTTTAAGGACACTGAACTAATAATTAAACACATTGTTTAAAAGTTGGTATTCCCTGTTTTCTTTTTTTCACTCATCTAAGAAGCGAAAAATAGAAAAGATAGGTATGTACCTCAAACCCATTGATTCTGTAATTTTCAAAGGAATATACTTCAACATTGTTGCTTCTTTGATAACTATAAAAGTCTTCTGTTGAAGCATTCTGTTAACCCAATAGTGCGACTCTACATCCCATTTTTTAACATCCACATGATATAGAATCACATCCCCTGAAAAGTAATAACAAGCAATGAGCTGTTTATAATCTTTTTTCGAATAATACCAACAACCTGATGATGAAACGATATTCCCATCGTAGGTATATTCAAATGGTGATAGTCCTAAATCATACTTATAAACACCTTTCTGAGCATCTAAAGCAAAGTCTTCATTAATGTATTGTTTATAGTCTGCCGTGTCCTTGGGATTTATAAACCTCCGAATGCTGGCATTATCCTCTACTTTTACATAGAAAGGGTATGTCTTGCCGTTCACTGTTATCGTACGACCTAAATGACAATAAGTGTTCTTTTGTTGTGAGTGATGGTCAGATAACGCATAAAAACTTTGTACAATCCCGTCTTGAATATGCATAATTTCAGCTGTTAATTGCGCATTCAATATAGTTGCTTGTAGTGAAAAGACTATGCAGAGTATTCCTTTGAGATAATATTTAAGGGTCTTCATTTCTTTTATTCAGTTTATGTTTGGTTTCATTTCGATGCAGTTTAATCCTATTGTATTACTTCTTAACCATATAGAAAGATGATTAGTTTGATGAAAAGCAGTTCACAAGGCAAAGATAAAGATTTCCAATTATAAACTACAATCTTATCAGTTTAATTTTTACTCTTTAGGCGTAATAAGGCTTAGAATGATAGGAATGGAGCTACTAAACAAGCAACAATTATTCCTTCCGCCCTGTGCTTGTATTCTTACCCGACTGTTCATATAAGCATTTCACACTTAATTAGTTAAGAAAGAATGATTGATTAATGGATTAATATGAAAGTATTGTTGTATAGAAGATGCCTAACGCCACCATAGCTATTAAGCCATAATAGAAAAGCCAACCGTTAGAATCTCATTAACTCCTCATCTATAATAATGTTGACCATTCTCCTTAATCTATAAAAGGTAAATATTTGCAAGTATTACAAATTATGTGTACCTTTGCACTGGACTAAGTATTTAAGTTGAATAACTTAGATATAAGAGGTTACCTAAGGTAGTAAACGAATAAAGAAATCCCTTGACAATCAAAAAGAAAGGGATTATTTATAGTACATATAATAATTAATTCAAATTAGGTAAATAGCAATGAGGATAGCATTTTTCGACGCAAAGTCGTATGACATTGAGTCTTTCAACGAGGTAAACAAGGATTATAATTTCGATATTCGCTATTATCAAGAGCGTCTTAGTATAAGTACTGTACCTTTGGCAAAGGGTGCTGACGTGGTATGTATCTTTGTTAATGCAGAGTGTGACGCACAGGTTATTAACGAGTTGGTGGACAATGGAGTCAAACTTGTTGCTCTTCGCTGTGCTGGTTTCAATAATGTTGACCTCAAGGCTGCTGAGGGTCGTATTAAAGTAACACACGTTCCTGCTTACTCTCCACATGCTGTTGCGGAGTATGCCGTAGCCTTGATGTTGAGTCTTAACCGTAAGATTTATCGTGCTGTGAACCGTACACGTGAAGGAAACTTCACCTTACACGGTCTGTTGGGCTTCGATATGTATGGTAAACAGCTGGTGTTGTTGGTATGGGCCGTATTGCAAAGGAACTTATTAAGATTTTGCACGGCTTCGGAATGAATGTTATGGCATACGACCTCTACCCAGATCAGGAGTTTGCTAAGCAATATGATGTTAAGATTGTACAGCTTGATGAACTTTATGCAAACAGTGATATTATCTCTCTCCACTGTCCTTTGACACCTGACACTAAGTTCCTTATTAACAAGGAGAGCATTTCTAAGATGAAGAAGGGCGTGATGATTATCAATACTGGCCGTGGTCAGCTTATCCATACAGAGGACCTTATCGAGGGATTGCGTACTAAGCAGGTGGGTTCAGCAGGTCTTGATGTCTACGAAGAAGAGAAGGAATACTTCTATGAGGACAAGAGCGACAAGATGATTGATGATGATGTCTTGGCTCGTTTGCTCATGGTTCCAAATGTAGTACTAACTTCTCATCAAGCTTTCTTTACCAAGGAAGCACTCTACAATATTGCAGTCTCAACCCTTAGCAGTGTGAAAGAACTCTCTGAGGGCAAGTCATTAAGCTGCGAGGTGAAGAAATATTAAGTCTTTAATAATCCTTAGAGATTATAAAGGACAGAATAACATATATAATAAGGTGGATTGAAAAGAAATTTCTTCTCAACCCACCTTTTTCTATGTAATTTATTACTCCTTGAAAGATATAAGTACTATTTAACACGAAAACCTTTGTGATTGCATCAGTTTCGTTTAACTTTGCGCCCGTAATAAACAAGAGTATTCAATATAGAACGTCTCTTTTAAGGAATTAAAAAGCCTACGGAGAGAGGTGAAATAAAGGATAACTATAGAAAAGAATATACTTAACAAAAAAACAAAGAGTTATGAAAAAGATTTTAGTTGTAGCTGCACTGATGCTTTCATCAGTATCTACATTCGCACAGCACGCAGTTGGTTCTTTCAACCTCCAGCCAAAAGTTGGTGTTAGTATTGCTAATCTCACAGAATTGAAGGATACAGATCCTCGCGTAGGAGTTGTAGCTGGTGTTGAAGGTGAGTATCAGGCAAGTGATATCATCTCTGTAAGTGCAGGCGTACTCTACTCTATGCAGGGTTCTAAGTATGAGTATGAATTACTGAATCAGAAGTATAAATCAACAAACAAGCTTGATTACATTAACGTTCCAATTATGGCAAACGTTTACGTAACAAAAGGTTTGGCAGTGAAATTAGGTGTTCAGCCAGGTTTTAATGTTAGCAGTTCTAATAAGCAAGAAGTAAATACATTTGCTGGATCAGGAAGTAGTACTTTTGATGTTAAGGCTAAATCAGTTGATTTCTCTATCCCTGTAGGCCTCTCTTATGAGTACAACAATTTCCAGCTTGATGCTCGTTACAACTGGGGTTTAACTAAGGCTTTTGAGAACGGCAAGGCTAAGAACAGCGTATTCCAGATTACTTTAGGCTACAAGTTCGACTTGTAAATCATTGATACACATACTTTATTGTTAGGAGGGAGCCGTTTGGTTCCCTCCTTTTGTTTGTATTTTTTCTTCCTCTCTAAAGTTTACATAATCCTTAAAAACAGTTTATTATGAATTATTTTCATGAAGATAAATATTTCTTCTCATGAAGATAAATGTTTCTTTTCACGTAAATAATCATTTCTCTTCATGATAATAAATTAGAATGATCTACGTGTTAGTTAACATTCGGGGTGGTTCACACTTTAACATAGAGCTTATCATGGGTCGGACAGACACGTTTTACTTAGACAGGAAATAACGTTCTATTCTATTAACAATATCGTGTTATTATTATTAGAAGAGTAAGTAATTTAAGAAAAACGCATGAAAATACAGTTATTTTTCGTACCTTTGCAGCGCACTTAGGATAATATAATAGCAATAAATAGTATGTCATATCAATTTTCAAAGTACGAAACACACTATCGAAACCTTACTTATTTAGGTGTTCCAATTATTATCGGACAATTAGGAAACCTTATTCTTTATTTTGCTGATACGCTAATGATTGGACATCATAGCACAAAGGAATTGGCTGCAGCGGCATTTGTTAATAATATGTTTACGCTGGTCATTATCTTTGCTGTGGGTTTCACATACGCTATTACTGCCCTCGTCGGTACGTTATATGGTCAAGAAAAGACGCATCGTATTGGGGAACTCATGAAAAGTGCAGTAGCCGCAAACACTTGTATGGCTGTGTTTTTATCGGCTATTATGTGGGTATTGTATATCAATCTTGGTAATTTAGGTCAGCCAGAGGAGCTGTTGCCCCTTATGCGCTCTTACTTTGTCATTCAGCTTGTGTCCCTTCCTTTTGTCTGTTGGTTTAATACCTTCCGACAATTCACAGATGGTATTACCGATACGCGAGTAGCTATGTGGATTTTAATCGGGGGAAATATCATGAATATATTTGGTAATTGGGTTCTTATCTATGGTCATCTTGGGATGGAAGAGATGGGCTTGGTTGGAGCAGGACTTTCTACTATGATTTCTCGTATCGTAATGGCTATCGTCATGGTTAGCATCTTCTTCTTTAGCAAGCGATATAAGGAATATAGAAAAGGATGGCGTCAAGGGAGTATCAATCGCACTGATTTCAAGCAAGTTACCGTACTTGGTTTACCACTTGCACTACAAATGGGTATGGAGACAGCCGCTTTCAGCCTGTCAAGTCTGATGGTTGGTTGGTTTGGTACAACTGCCTTAGCAGCACATCAGGTTATGCTTACAATCTCGCAATTGGGTTATATGATTTATTATGGTCTTGCTGCAGCTGTAGCTGTACGTATCAGTAATTTCATGGGACAGCGAGATTATACGGCTGTGAAACGTACGGCAACAGCTGGAATACACCTTGTCTTCTTCTTGGCCATGCTGACTTCAATTCCTGTCTTTATCTTCCGTCATAGTATCGGAGGACTATTTACTGACAGTTCTGAGGTAGTATCGATGGTTTCTATGACTATTATACCATTTATGATCTATCAGTTTGGAGACGGAATGCAGTGTAACTATGCGAATGCCATGCGTGGTATAGCCGTTGTGAAACCGTTGATATGGATAGCCTTCGTTGCCTTCTTTATCGTCTCATTACCTTTGGGTTATCTCTTTGGAGTAGTTATGAACTATCAGCTCATTGGTATCTGGTATGCTTTCCCATTTGGTTTAACAACAGCCGGATTACTCTATTATGTCTATTATCAAAAGGGATTGAAACGTATTGAGGAGTCTGCTAAATAAGTTGTAGGGGCATAATACTTCTTTGAGAGTTAAACATCTTTGTGGCTTACACTTCCTATAAGTATTAAAAAATAGCTCCCCCTATTGCTTGTATGGGCAGTAGGAGGAGTTTGTATTTGTACGCTAATTCAACTAAACCCAATGAATCATTTTGGATTAAAGGGATAGGAAGCGTGTCTTACATTTAAGACAATGAGTCTTCTCATCATATTAATACTGATAGATTAGCATTACCTTGTTCTCTCCTAACGTTCAATTGATATGTTTACATTGAGATTTTGTAAAGTGTTATGCTATCAATATGCTTGTTGCATAACGTTAGCACCACAGATTTCTACCTATAAAATGATGCGTGATGAAACACAATACCAAAGGGGAATGTTAGGAGAAAGGTTTATTACAGTCAGTGGGTATCGTGCAGTGAGAAGCTGATAACTAACTTACTTGGGTATGTTCTATAGTACAATTCTATACTAAAATAGTTGACAAAGTTATTGTCAACTATTTTAGTAAAGCTTAAACCACCTTATTCTTTATAATGAATGGCCTCCATAAAGCGCTGTATAACCTCTGGTTTACCTGTATGCTTTCCTTTATCCTCCGATATCTTGCAAGTGTCATTATAGAATGGCCACCGCTCAGTTATCTTAACTGCAACAAGTTTGATAACGATGTTCATTGGTTTTACATGTGGGAAATCGTTAGTGAAATGAGTACCAATACCAAACGATGGTTTTACACGATTCTCTGCATAATGTTGTATCTCAATTGCTTTGTCTGTATCCAATGCGTTTGAGAATAACACTTGTTTGTCACGTGCATCGATGCCAAAAGACTTATATTTCGCAATGATTTTCTCTAATTGTTCGAAGTTGTCACCAGAGTCTATGCGTAGTCCCTTGAATTGATTAGCAAAGTCTTCTGAGAAATTGTAAGAGAAGATGTCCCAGCCAAAGGAGTCATACAAATAGGTTCCTAACGCTCCACGATAAGTCCGACGCCAGGCCTCCATTGCCATGTAATTGGCCATTTGAGGACCAAACATACCACCGATAGCACAGATAAACTCGTGTGCCATTGTTCCGACTGGTGTCAGATCGTATTTCATTGCAAGGTGAATATTACTTGTACCGACAAATCGTCCCTTCCACTCTTTACTATCATAACAATCCTTCATAGCTCTCACAGCAGTTTCTTCTGCTACCAAACTGGCACGGCGGCGAGTACCGAAATCTGAAAAGACACAGCCTGCTTCAAGTAAACGCTCTGTCTTATGGTAAGTGTTGTCATAAAGTTCTTGATAATCAAACTCCTGTGCCTGCTTGTTAAACATGTAGAATAACTCAGAGATGATAGCAAGTATCTTCACCTCTAACAAAATAGTGTCAGCCCATAAACCTTCTATTTCAATATGAAGATGACCTTCTTCATTTTGCCAAACCTTGACCCAATCGCGTGAAAAGCGGAAGCCACGTAGATAGGTTAGAAACCATTCGGGAAGATAATTACACTTCTTTCTTAGGAAGTTTATCTCTTCATCGGTTATAATGACAGTTTCCAGTAATTCTATCTGGTGCTCCACTTCCTGTGCGAAGCCTTTGGGATATACCGTATCATCACGATCTACGAACTGATAACATACGTGTGCACGTGGATAATTGTCAATGACTGCACAACACATTGTTAACTTGTACAGGTCATCATCAGTGAAGTGATTAATGATTTGTCTCATCTTTTTTTAGCTTTTTCAGCTGCCAAAAGTATAAAAAAGATATGGAAGAACAAAGCTTTTTGATAAAAATATAGTTTCATATAGGTGTTGATAGGATATAAAGAGAATAAATACTTGCTATAACATGAGAAAGTTTCATAACTCATTACTCTCTTTACATGATATAAAGAGGTTAAATATATGGTATAACATGATCTTCTTCTTTTCATTTACGCACATCTTTCATTTTTTGCAACCCTACTTTCTTTTTTATTTAAATAATGTGATAGAGCAAGGAGTTGACAATGTAGATAGAAAGAATGTTCTGATTGTAAGAATGCTATTCGGAGAGAGAGGTGTGGTGCTTGATGGTTGATAGTATGTTTGTTTACCACGGCTGTATCATTAATTCCTTATAGGCAGAAGAAAAGAAAAAATAATTTTGCTGTCATATCTGTCATACTTTACGAATGAGTAAATTGTTTATATTCAGATAGTTAATTGTAAATGTTAAAATGACAGCAACTCTACTAAAAACTTTTTTTGTGTTTTTTATTAATGTTATTCTCATTATTTTCAAACAAATCTTATCTCTTCAACAATCGTATAAGACGAAAAAAACTGTATCAAAAGTTATGTTGCAACTCTTGATACAGTGTTATTTTTTTAAGTCTAAATGAATGGTAATAAACCTAACTCTAACTTAGATTATATGTATGGACACTGACACCTTGCGCAGAAGGAAGATAATTAATTCCCCACCAGCACATCTGTAGTAGACAGAAAGCTATGATAAGTATCCATAAAGCTGGACGAACAGTGCGAGAATGGTATTGGCGGTAGTGTATATAGACCAAATAAGCAAGCCAAGTGATGGCAGCCCATGTCTCTTTGGGGTCCCATGACCAATAATGTCCCCATGCCTCCTTGGCCCACAAAGCTCCCATCAGCATGCCAAGTGTCATAAATGATAGTCCAACGTAGGCGAGGTTATCGGTTATCTCCATCTCTTTGTCTATGTCTGAACCTTTCTTAAAGAATAATAGATAGACCGACATGACAACTGCTGCACCCTAAGAGAGCGTATGCCATCATGTAGACTATGACATGAGGGGCAAACCATGGACTCTGTAAAGCAGGCATGAGCGTCTTGGAATGAATCTCTGGTTTGAAGAGGTTGACACATACAAAAACTGTGGCAAGCAGTGTTGAGAAACTCAATATCCACTTATACTGCCATCGACTAAAGACTATTACACCTGCTAATGGTAGGAAGAAACTATACCATAAGCGTGTTTCTCCCATCGTACGGAGCGGTGGACGCTCCAGTGTTATCCACATAATAAGAATATAGGAGAAGAAAACTGCAAGACCAAGTCCTGTTGTAACAAATGCTAAGGTTCTTCGGTTACGCCATGCACCCCATGCTCCTATAGCCCACAGAATGACTGATACGACTGCAAATATAATAAAATAATTCCAAATCATAGCTTAACCTCCTTCTTACGACTTGCTGTTAAAAACATTCCTACAGCACCAAATAATAACATGAATATACCGACATAAACAACTGGCATCCAAGGATCTGTTACTAATTCAAAGATACTTAGATTACTCCATTTGCCCATCTGCTCATTATAACTAAGTTGATAGATTTTCCATCCATTAATGGTAAATGGCTTGTTTACTTCTATCTCGGTATGAATATTCTTTCCATCTTGTGTATAGATGTCTACAAGAGAGGCAAAACGACGTGGCTCACGATTGGGCATAACCAATCTACTACCATCAATAAGCTTCAAAGATTGATAAGGGAAAAGATAGCTTCCACAAGTGATCCAACCAGTTACAGTATGTTGCTGACCTTTAATTAAACCAGAATCACTGCTTCCATTAGCATTTACACCTATTGTTACCTTACATATAACGCACATGCTGTACCTGTAGCATCCGAAGCTATATAGCCATCCTTATTACGTGCCTGTCCTAAAGAGTCCATACGAATATTGCCCATCATACCACCAGGTATCTTACCAACCATCTTACTAAGCATAACTGGCATAGCATTATCAATGCGCTTGAGAACCTCAATCTTACAATCTAACAGTTGACAAGACTTTACATTCTTATCTAAAAGGATATTCTCTGGCTTTCCCTTTGGAAGCGGAAGTCCCATCTTGTCGATAAGCATCAGCTTCGGAGGATATTCATCAATAGTGAACTTATCTAATTGAATTGCTACAGGGAGGTGATGAACAGCACTAAAAGCATCAAGACCACGCCACTCAACCTGTCCTTGTTCGCAGAACATCTTCACTCGAAGCATATCAGCACTACCAAGTGTACCGCAAGTGAGGATAATAAATAAGCCCACATGGCTCGTTAAGGTTGGTAGTCGACGCCAAGAGAAATGAGCAATTTGATTTAATGTGACTTCTCCTACAATGGCTGTCATCCATAGGTAAACAAGGATAAACGGCCAGAAATTGAGCATCTTTGTCAGTCCAAGCGGGTCAACAGGACTCTTTCCTTCTGCTACTTGTTTGGTAAGTCCCATAAGGAGAGTGAGTATTGCTGCAGCAGCAATTGCTGGGATAGCAGCCTGCATGGTTGACATGAAACGACAGAAATAAGACCGCTTACGAAGTGCATAGACTATGATAAGTGCCAGTACGAGTAAGAATAATGTAATAATGTTGGCTGGCCAAGCAAAGATACCCCACTCTAAGGGACCTATTGTTACCTGTAATAATCCACCTGTAACCAATAAACCAACGACTATTGCTGTACCTTCTCTAAGTGTATAAGGTTTATTCCACATAGTAAAAGAGGCTCTCCCCCACTATTAATAAGGTCTTGAAAACTTTATTTTATGTTTGTGAAGTACGAGCAGATAAATGATTTCGTTTTGATATATAAAATATTAGGATACAAGAATATTCTTCAAATAGAGTATTCCTATTTTACTGAACAAGATTCCTCCCCTAATGGGAAGGAATCCTGTGTGTAAGTTTGTTTACATCGGTTTAGTTATAAACCGCTTATTCTTGCGTGCCTGCTCTATCCATTTCGGAACGATAGTGTCAAGGAACTGCTTCTTTTGTGCATTAAGCTTAGTCATATCTAAGCCAATGTAAGACTGTGCCTTAGCCTTAGTAGAAACGTCAGGAAGAGGAATCTGTCCTGTAAAGCCGTGACGAGCAACTACACGTGCGATCTGTAAGCGTGCATCCTTTGCATATTCCATTGCACTTCCAAGGAGTCGCATTACTTCTTGTGGAGCATGGAAAGCAGCACCGTGGCTGGCTACAGCATAATCCCAACGCCACTGACCCTTACGAAGATCTTTCAAAACAGGCTCCATCTCAGCCTCAGTTGCACCCTTTTCCCATGCAAATTTAGCTTCAATATGTGCTGCAGCAAGTTCTCTTTCAACATGAGTACGGAAGTCATAAATCTTCTGTTGACGCTCATATACATTCTGACGAAGTGTTTCAGCATCTTGACGGTGACAAGTCTGGCAAGTACGACTGATGTTTGCTAATGGACTTGTAATATGGTGATCTGTATATTTCACACCACCCTCAGAGATGTAAGGCATGTGACAATCAGCACATGAAACACCACGCTGTCCATGGATTCCCTGTAAATACAATTCATAACCAGGGTGCTGTGCCTTTAAAATCTTCGCCTTTGATAGTGGATTAATGTAATCATAGAAGCCAATACTATCGTAGTATTCTTCTGCTGCCTCACACGTCATACCCTTTTCTTGAGGGAAATGTAGATAGTTACCATTCTCTTTCTCGAAGTAATATTCCGTGTGGCACTGTGCGCAGACCAGGCTACGCATCTCCTGATGGCTGGCTTTTCTCACGTCTTTACCGACACGAGCCCATGCCTCATAGAGAGCAGGACGAGCGGGACGAAGTTCCATCGTCCTTGCATCATGGCAGTCTGAGCAACCGACGGTGTTCATGACCTCTGGTCCCCAGTCGCTCCACTTGGCAGCATAGAATTTATCAGTTCCTTTCTCACGCATTAGACGTGGAACATCAGGACCCTTGCAGGTCCAACAGGTTCCTGGCTGTATGTCATCTTGTCCATCAACACCTGGACTTCCTGTACGCATAATCTTACGTAAGTCATCAATACAATGACGGTGTCCACGTGGTGTATTATACCCTCTTGAGAAAGAATAGCCAGCCCATAGGATAACCATTTCGGGTCTCTCAGCCAGTACATCTACTTCCTGGGAAGAATTGTACTTACTCACGAAACTTGTGTCTTCTGTCATTGCCCACGTCTGATATTCACGTGGGAAATCAGCTGCAATTTCTCATTCTGAGATACAATGGAGTCAGTCATCGGTGTACGTCTGTTGTTGAACACACTTACAACCTCAGCTCTTCTTTCAAGCATTGAAGAACAGAGCAGTCCAAGAATGAACACGAGAACCATTGCTCCTCCGAAGAGCAACCAGCCTTGCCATTTCTTTAATGTCTTTGCCATAATTATTGGTTTTTAGTTTTTATTTTTCTTACCTAATATATTTTGTAACCATTCTGGTACTGGAGATGGAGGCATCGGTTCTACGAACTCAGCCCCTGGAGTACTGGAGAGAGAGTTCATCTTCATGTGGGCTACGTCACGATGACAATCCCAGCAGGCTTTACCCTCACCTCGTTGTGCTTCCATATAATCAATTCGGCCAGTATTAACAAACTCTTGGTTCAATTGTTTATGACAACGAATACAATTATCCATTATCACTTCTGCCGATGCTGATTCAGCCTGAATACTCTGTGATTCACTGAAAGTAACGAAATAAGCAACGTGCTTCATACCATCCATTCCTTTGAAGGCATAGTGTGCAGCAACATTGTCATTAGGTACGTGACAATCGTTACATGTGGCGTTACGAGCATGTGCAGAGTGCGACCATGTAGCATAATAAGGTGACATAATATGGCAATTAATACATGCTGCCGGGTCATCACCTATTATATAAGTATGCATACGTAGCAAATAGAAGAATAACCCCGTAAAGCCTACTATCACACCGCACAAAATGGATAACGTAATCTTTTGCCGATATGATATGCGTGATAAAAAATTATCTATCACACGTTTCAATTTGGTAGATATGGTTTTTAGTGTCATAAGAGTTATATCTTGTTTCGTCCACAAATATAGGTCTTATTTTTTTATCAGCATGTAAAGAAATAAGAAAAAATCATTATTAATTATGATTTAGACTAAATCTAATATATTTTTATTGTGTTACGTCATATTCTCTTCATAAAGTTGATGATATAAAGTAATTGTATAAAGGTTAACAAAAAGACTTGATAAGCTTCGGAGAAGCCATGTGAGAAGTAATATCATCCATTTTTCAAACACCCTGATTTTAACTTTTTTTTATTGTAATATAGTAGTTATATCATTTTAAAATGGTAACTTTGTGCGAATTTAATCAGTAAGTTGTGACTCGAGATATAGTCAAAAAAAGAGTTCGCGATATTCTGGATGAATATCTCGAAGCTAACAATCATCGCAAGACATCGGAACGTTATGCCATTCTCGATGCGGTGTATGATATGAAGGGGCATTTCTCCTTAGACGAGTTAGGTGTAGCACTTGAAGAGAAGAACTTTCGAGTTTCGCGTGCTACACTTTATAATGCAATGCGTCTTTTCATAGAGTTGCGCCTTGTTGTCAGACATCGTTTCATAGGACAAACCAAGTATGAAGGTTGCTACAACAATGAAGATCATATTCATCAAATTTGTACTCTATGCGGTACAGTGACCGAAGTTGATTCTCCAGAGATAGTAGATGCAATAAAGAATACGAAATTTCATCGTTTCCGCAGAGATGGCTTCTCATTATATATATATGGTATATGTTCACGCTGTCAAGCAACCTTATCGCGTCAGAGAAGCAAGTTTCTAACACAGAAACAAGTTAAAAACTCACATAAAAGTAAATGAACACAGGTAAAGTAGACGTCCTGTTGGGTCTCCAATGGGGTGATGAAGGAAAAGGTAAGGTCGTAGACGTGCTCACACCACGTTACGATGTAGTGGCTCGTTTCCAAGGAGGTCCAAATGCAGGGCACACTCTTGAGTTCGAAGGGCAGAAATATGTTCTGCGTTCTATTCCATCAGGAATATTCCAGGGTGGGAAAGTTAATATCATTGGCAATGGGGTTGTCTTGGCTCCAGACCTCTTTATGGGAGAAGCTAAAGACCTTGAGAAGAGTGGACATCCTTTGAAGGAGCGTCTCCATATCTCAAAGAAGGCTCATCTTATCATGCCTACGCATCGTATTCTTGACCGTGCTTACGAGGCAGCAAAAGGTAAGGATAAAGTAGGAACAACAGGTAAAGGTATTGGTCCTACCTATACTGATAAGGTTAGCCGCAATGGTTTACGTGTTGGTGACATCCTCAGCGACTTTGAAAATAAGTATGCTGCACATAAGGAACGTCACATGAAGATGCTTGCAGCATTGGGCTGGACTGACTTTGAAGGCTTCGAAGAGACAGAGAAGTTGTGGATGGAAGGAATAGACTACATGAAGGAATTCAAGTTTGTTGACTCTGAGATAGAGGTCAACCATCTCCTTCGTGAGAATAAGCACATCCTTTGCGAAGGCGCACAAGGAACAATGCTTGATGTTGACTTTGGCTCTTATCCTTTCGTAACCTCTTCAAATACCATCTGCGCTGGTGCTTGTACGGGTCTTGGAATAGGTCCGAACAAGGTGGGCAATGTCTATGGTATTATGAAAGCTTATTGTACCCGTGTGGGCTCTGGACCATTCCCAACAGAGCTCTTTGACGAGACAGGAAAGACAATTCGCGACCTTGGACATGAATACGGAGCTGTGACTGGGCGTGAGCGTCGTTGTGGCTGGATTGATCTTGTACAACTGCGTTATTCCGTAATGGTCAATGGCGTAACCGAACTCATTATGATGAAGAGCGATGTTCTTGATAGTTTTGATACTATTAAGGCATGTGTTGCTTACGAGTTACCTGATGGTTCTGAGACAAAGGATTTCCCATACGAGATAGATAATGTCAAACCTATCTATAAGGAATTCCCTGGATGGAAGAAGGACATGACGAAGTGTAAGTCACAAGACGAATTCCCACAAGCTTTCCGAGATTATGTGGCATTCCTTGAGGACTATCTTGAGACACGTATCGGCATTATCTCTGTTGGTCCTGATCGTGAGCAAACAATAGTATTATAATCCTTTCTTAGGCTGTAACTTACGTTTATAAGTAATCAAAGAAGCTTATATTCGTAACTTACAGCCTAATATTTTATTTCAATATATAATCATTAAAGCAAATGGCAAACAAACCTTCCATCCCAAAGGGTACTCGTGACTTTGGTCCTGATGAGATGGCTAAAAGAAATTACATATTCGATACTATCAAACGTGTCTATGCGCTCTATGGCTTTCAGCAGATAGAGACTCCTTCTATGGAGACTTTACATACTCTGATGGGTAAGTATGGTGAAGAAGGCGACAAACTTCTCTTTAAGATTCTCAACTCTGGTGATTATTTGAAAGCAGTAAGTGACGACGAACTCAAGGAGCGTAACACACTTAAGATGCAGACAAAACTCTGTGAGAAGGGGTTACGTTATGATCTAACCGTTCCTTTCGCTCGTTATGTAGTAATGCATCGTGATGAACTGCAGTTGCCTTTTAAGCGTTATCAGATTCAGCCTGTTTGGCGAGCAGACCGCCCACAAAAGGGACGTTATCGCGAGTTCTATCAGTGTGATGCTGATGTTGTTGGTTCTGATTCATTGCTGAATGAGGTGGAGCTAATGCAGATTATTGACACTGTCTTTACTGAGTTTGGCATCCGTGTACAGATAAAGATTAACAATAGAAAGATTCTCACAGGTATTGCAGAAGTGATTGGTGAGAAGGATAAGATTGTTGACATCACTGTTGCTATTGATAAGCTTGACAAGATAGGACTTGACAATGTAAACGAAGAGTTGCGCAGTAATGGTATATCAGAGGAAGCAATAGAGAAGTTACAGCCTATCATTAAGTTAGAAGGAACTAATGAAGAGAAACTTAAAGTTATCGAAGAAGTTCTGAAAGAGAGTGAGACTGGAATGAAAGGTGTTGAGGAGTCTCGTTTTATACTTGACACATTAAAGAGTTCAGGACTTAATAATGAGATACAACTCGACCTCACCTTGGCTCGTGGACTGAACTATTACACAGGTGCTATCTTTGAGGTAAAGGCGCTTGACGTACAGATTGGCTCTATTACTGGTGGTGGTCGTTATGATAACCTGACAGGTATCTTTGGTATGCCAGGACTCTCTGGAGTTGGTATAAGTTTCGGTGCCGACCGCATCTATGATGTCCTTAACACCCTCGACCTCTATCCGAAGGAAAGTGTACAGGGTACGCAGCTTCTCTTTATCAACTTTGGTGAGAAAGAGACAGCCTACTGTCTGCCTATTGTTGCAGCTGCACGCAAGGCGGGCATACGTACCGAGATGTTCCCTGACAAGGCCAAGATGAAAGCAGATGAGCTATGCAAATGCCAAGAACATTGCTTTTGTTGCTCTTGCAGGTGAGTCTGAGATTCAAGAAGGCAAGATAACACTAAAGAACATGACCTCTGGTGAACAAGAACTTGTAACGCCGGAAGAATTGATTAATAGATTTTAAGCATATCCCTCTCCCCTTATCATTCAAGGTGAGGGGGATTTATCTTTGCTTTAAAATGAACCATGTTTTATTCGCTGAATAATATATAGGTTGAGACAAACACTTTTTGTATCTCTCAAAACAAAACGTTATCAAAATCACTAAACAGAGAGGTAAATTAATACACATAACTACGATAAAAGTTTAAAATCAGTTTGCTGTCATTTTTAACATTTCGTGTAACCCTGCTGTAAACTAAATAGTTAGGTGACAATGACGGCTGACAGAAATGACAGCAAATTTATTTTTGAATAAACCTCCTTGTCTTTGACATACGAACATACAGGTGGTAAACAACGTAAAAATTGTATTGTAAAAAAGTTCATAGCATTGATTGGTTGTGCAACTTTCCCAAACAAGTATTCGTCCTTATTTCTTCTCCTTTTTATCATGCGTTGAAACTTTGTGACAAAGTGGGTTATGCGCTTCAAAAATCAGTAATTGCTATCTCCTTCCTCAGATGGTACTTCTCCCCCTCCCCTTCCTCGCAGAGAGAAGCGTGATTAGTGGGTTTAACCTTGTAAGAGAGTTGTAAAACGAAGATGGAACGATAAATGCGCAAGCTGAAATTGTTGGGATATTTCATTAGTTACTCTCCTACTCATTTGGAGAAGGGCTGAGAAATGAAACAAGAGGACACCCTTCAATGTTCAAGAACATGCCCTTCTTGCATCTTGAAGACGCCCTTCTTGAGGCAAGACAAGCGTCTTCTCCTTTACAGTCTGTAACATATTGATTTATTGCTGATTATAAGCTTGATATGAGTGATAGCTATACTCCTATCATGAAGGTATTTGACTTAATGATATGTAATGATAATTCATAATAGTACAAATTCCCTCGAAATGTGGAGAGGTCACAACCCTTCCTAAATAGAGATACTGGTAAATGTAAATGGGATACGTTCTTCCCTCATAAAGAAACGGACATAAAAGCTACTAAGAAAGTTAGAAAGAACAATTGAAAAGTTGTAGAACTAAATTAAATCAATGGTTTTGATAGATACTATCGAGGCTTATTTAAGAAAAAACTAAACATTACTTATAAAATGAAAAAGATTATCACACTATGTTTTTTACTCTTAGGTTGGTTACACTCAGCCTTCGGGCAGGCCACATTTAATATTGATGGGTTTTCAAAACAGTACTATGGTAAGGTTTACTACGCCGACACATCCGCACTTACTACCGGTGGTTGGGTTGAGGTTTATGACCGTACTACAAAAAAGAAACTAATCCATGTTGATGCAGACGACCTCCCTTTTGACCTCCATGATGGTAAGATTAAAGCAAATATAGCGGAGTTTCCTTATGGAGAGTATAGTGTCTTGCTTTATGAAGACTATAATTTTGATGGGAGAAAGATTTTGCAATTATGGACGGGAACAATGGTTGCTATAATGGTCCATCCTTTCAAATATTCTTAGCAACGAATAAAGGCTTTGTATATAATGCTGATTTCACAGAATTAGCACAGGGTAATTGCGGACTATTTACCATCAATAAGAAAGAAAAGACGCTTACAACAATGATAAAAGATGGTTGTTGTTGGCATCAATACTCAGACTATAGTGTAGTTAACAACCGTCCAAAGCTTATCCGTACACAGACTGATGATAGTTCGAAATCTCCTATTTACACGTTAACAATAGAAGAATGGACTGGCAAAAAGCCGATTAAAAAAGTTTTTAAGGGTATCAATCTTGAGAATGAACTTGTCAAGGACTACTTCATGTTCCATGTCGATAAGGTAAATAAAGACGTTATTCTTTATAATCTCGATGACTGTTTGCTCTATTATGCTGTCCTTGATGCAGAAAAGAGTGTAGAGTTCTATTACCCAGCAGATAGACTTCAAGAAGATTCAAAGTTTAAGTATGATAAGAAGAAGGGTAAGTTGACCTTTAGTAATAAGGATGCAAAGTATTCTATATATGAGAAGTCTGGCACCGTAGGAATTGATATTACTTATAAAGGAAAGACCTATCAGTGGAAAGGAAACCCTAAAGTCAACATGGCAGTATGGTTAAGCTCTTGAAAACTAAGTTGGATAATGTTGCGTATCAATAGACAATAACGCTCTAACCACACGCCCATAATGGAGTAGCCGACTGAATTTACTTCTCAAAATGATAAATGCCCAGTAATCGTTTTTACCTTTGTTCCGTAACACGTTTACTGGGCATTAATGCTGTCTCTACGCCTTTATCTACTAAAAATGGGCTGATATAGTTTTGTAAGAAACAATGACTTTCAAATGTAAAAAGATTTACATCTGATAATCCTTAGCCAGTCCTCCAGCACTTGTCTCCTTATAAAGTGATGGTATGTCGTGTCCTGTCTGCTTCATAACCTCAACAACACGATCGAACGAAACACGATGGCTACCGTCACTGAACGATGCATAAAGTTGCGCATCCAGTGCACGACAGGCCGCAAAAGCATTTCGTTCAATACAAGGAATTTGTACTAATCCACACACACAGGGTCGCATGTCATACCTAAGTGATGCTCCAAGCCCATTTCTGCGGCATACTCTATCTGTGAAGGACTACCACCAAATAACTGGCAAGAAGCCGCTGAAGCCATTGCACAAGCAACTCCTACCTCACCTTGACAACCTACTTCAGCACCAGAGATAGAAGCATTATATTTGACAATATTACCAAAGAGACCAGCCGTGGCAAGGGCATGTAATATCTTTGTCTCAGAAAATTCATGGCCCTTTGAGAGGTGATAAAGCACTGCAGGGACTACACCGCAGGCACCACAAGTGGGTGCTGTGACAATCGTACCACCAGAGGCATTCTCCTCACTAACCGCCAATGCGTATGAATAAACCATACCACGGCTCTGCAAAGAAGGCTTATAGCCACGTGCCTTGATATAATAGTTGGGGGCTTTCCGAGCAAGATTTAACGGACCAGGTAGGGCACCTTCGCTGTCAAGTCCACGCTCAACAGCAGCCTGCATGGTCTTCCAAACCTCTCGAAGATAGTCCCACAGGTCGTCTCCCTCACATTGTTTGACATACTCCCAATAGCCACGTCCATGATGCTCGCACCATGCCTGAATGTCTTTTAGGGTGTGTAAGTCATAGACAGACTCCTTCTGAAAGAAATCGCCTGTCGCTTTGCCCTCTGATAAAGCACCTCCACCGACACTATAGACGGTCCATTCATCTAACAAGTCTTGGCTGTTGTTAAAGGCACGAAAAAGCATTCCATTAGGATGATAAGGCAAGAAAATGTCTGGTTCCCATATTATTTCGACTGGTGCCACTTGCTTTAGAACATCAATTATGGCCTTATCAGTCATGTGTCCCTTACCCGTTGCAGCCAGACTACCATACAATGTCACTTCAAATCTTGCTGTTTCTGGATGTCGTTCAGCAAAGATTGTTGCCGCACGTTGTGGCCCCATCGTATGACTACTCGATGGTCCTTTACCAATTCTAAATATCTCCTTTAATGATTCCATATATGGTTTGTTCCCAAATACCTCGTATAAATTAAGCTACAAAATTACGAATAAAAAACGTCAAAGATGAAGAAAAGGGCATATAAAATGGTAAGAATCATCTTTTATCATCGTCAAACTACACTGTTGGGTAGGGTCAATACAATAGCTGAGGAGTTTAGAAGAGGGTAAACAAGAGGGTTTGAGTGATGGAGAAGAGTTATTGAAATCAAGGCTATTCGATACTTAGCTTTTTTGCTGCCATCTGTTTGCGCTATACGAGCTTAGTATCAGTATGTAGGTAGAAAAGCATTAATATCATTAATTTATATGGTCGGTTAGGTGTTTTATCGGTGCTTTTTCGTACCTTTGCCTACATACTTATATTGATTTAGAATGAAATACTCCGTCCTAATATTGTCAGTTCTCACATTGTTAGTAGCTAGTTGTAAAGACAAAAACAACAATGTTGAGCCAGCTGCTAAAGCAATTGACACAATCCCAATGTTGGTGACACAGGTACAACAGTGTTCACGACTTTACACGATAGAATATCAGATTCATAAGATTATCACCCATAATGATAAGATGAAAGTGTCTGGTACGTTTTTAAAACAAGACTTCAGTGTGAACCTTCCCTTAGGTGAACGTAGTATTGCTATCCCTATGGATGCAACGTTGAAGGCATATATTGACATGTCTAACTTTAGCGAAAAGAATATACAGCGTCGTGGAAAGGAACTTCTTGTCACCTTACCTGACCCCAAGATAATCCTCGTATCGACAAAGATTGACCATAAAGAGATGAAAGAGAACGTACCGTTGACACGTCGCAACTTCACTGATGCCGAACTGACGAACTACGAACAACAAGGTAGGAAACAGATTATTGCATCCATCCCTCAAATGGGTATCATCGAACAAGCACAAGAGAGTGCTGCCCGACAACTTGTCCCTATATTCACAACCATGGGATATAAGGAGTCAGATGTGACTATATCCTTCCGTAAGAAGTTTACGATAAAGGATTTAGGTAGTTTGTTTGAAGTAAAAGCAAAGGATTAAAGATGGAAAAGAATACACCAAATAATAACCTCGCTAACCAGAAGGATAAGGAGGAGAAGAAGGATATAAGAGGAATACTAAGCCATGTCATGTCGACTGGTAAAGGTTGTCTCCTCTCTTGTATAACCATTGTAGTGTTAGGAGTCGGTCTCTTTTGGTGGCTTAACTCGTCTAATAAAGTTAGTGTCGACGCTGATCAGAAGATAGAGATAACGCCAACACAGATACAACAGATACAAAACATCGGACAATGGGAGTTTCTTGCTATCAATGATGAAGAACTTGTAGACACCATTAGTCGTGGCTTCTTCACGGATAGTGAATTGGTGCGTATCTATTACGGTGTGGCCCGCTTGGGTATAGACCTGCATCAAGCAGAACCTCAATGGCTGCGAGTTGAAGGCGATAGCATCATAGCTACGCTCCCACCTATCGTTCTCTTGGATCGAAACTTTATTGATGAAGCACGAACAAGGTCGTTCTTTGAAAAGGGAAAGTGGACTGACGATGATCGTGAACAACTCTATAAGCGAGCTTACAGAAAGATGTTAAAGCGTTGCATGACAACGAACAATATCAAAATAGCCGAGGATAACGCACGTCAACAGTTTACGCAATTCCTTCGTTCGATGGGTTATAAGAAGATTAGAGTAGATATATCTACTAAAAGAAAATAAACATTTAGCCCTGAGGCCTAACTCTCTCAAGACGAAACATAAGGCAAGATTTAAGGATAATAAGAGTAATTATGGCATCAGAAGAACAAACACAACACATTGAGAGTATGACAGAAGGTGCGCCATCACGCGCCATATTGAAGTTTGCCATCCCTCTTATTCTTGGTTATTTATTACAACAAACCTACTTAATCATTGATACTGTCATCGTAGGAAGGTGGATTGGCGTGGGTGCATTAGCCGCTGTTGGAGCGTCAAGCAGTATTATGTTCCTTATTATGGGCTTCTGTAATGGCTCTTGTGCAGGCTTCGCTATCCCTGTGGCACAGGCCTTCGGCGCAGGTGACTATCGAAAGATGAGGTGTTACGTGAGTAATGCGATGCGTATAGCATTGGTGCTTGCAATTGTCATCACGTTACTTTCCTGCTTCCTTTGCGATAAGATTCTACAGATGGTAAACACGCCAAAGGATGTTTCAACGATGCTTATATCTTCCTATTCTTACAGTTTTGTGCCATCCCTTTCACCATTGCTTATAACCTATTGTCTGGTCAGATCCGAGCATTGGGTAACTCTAAACAGCCTTTCTACTTCCTCATTGCTTCTTCTGTCTTAAACATTCTACTTGACATAGTGTTCATCTTATTATGTGGAATGGGCGTTGAAGGAGCCGGTATTGCAACGCTACTCAGTCAGGTGTTCGCCTCTTTATTATGCTGGTGGTTTATCAAACGGCACATGACAATCCTTGTTCCGAAAGGTGATGAACGTCAGTTTGATAATAAGAAGATTAGTATCTTATTGAATAATGGTGTCCCAATGGGATTGCAGTTCTCAATCACTTCTATCGGTATTATCATGCTACAAAGTGCTAATAACGCCCTTGGAACAGTGTATGTAGCCTCCTTCACGGCTGCTATTCGTATTAAATACCTCTTTACATGTGTACTTGAGAACATTGGAGTAGCCATGGCAACCTATTGTGGACAGAACCTTGGAGCAAAGAAAATAAGTCGAATAAAGACAGGTATCAATGATGCCATGTGGCTTATGTTAGCCTATTTCGCCATTACCGTTGCCATCATCTATCCTTTTGCAGACAACATGATGATGCTGTTTGTCAATGGGAATGAACAAGATGTAATACTGAATGCGGCCCGACTGATGCGTATCTCTAACTGGTTCTATCCAGCATTAGGAATACTCGTCATCCTTCGCTACAGTATTCAAGGGCTTGGGTATAGTAATCTTAGTATGATGAGTGGGGTCATGGAGATGATTGCCCGTTGTGGTGTGAGTATCTGGCTGGTACCAATCTTAGCATGGACAGGAATCTGTTACGCAGACCCTGTTGCTTGGATAATGGCCGATATCTTCCTTATTCCAGCTTATTTCTGGCTTATAAAACGGTTAAGGAAGCAGTTGGGATAGCGTTTTAATCGCTTCCTGCATGTCTTCTGCGAAACGAGTATGCGTTAAAAGAAATTCGTCACGACCGTTTCCTAATCGTTTATAAAGTTCTGAATTCATTTGTTCAACATACAGACTGATGGCATATTCAATGTCATCTTTCTGTTTATCACTATTTGAGAAGGCATAAACCTGGTACTTCTGATGAAAGAAGCAGTAGGCGGCTTCAATACTATCTTTTGTTATCATCTTTCTGTAAGGTAAAATATTTCCACAATGGAGCTACCATTAATGCTTGAATAAAATCGCCACGAAGGAGCATTTCTTTTACTTTCTCCTTAGAACAAAGGAACACTTCTATATCTTCCGTGGCATCAAGATGCTGATTATTAGTCTTTTTCACGCCACGAGCATAGAAGCAATGGCAGAGGTTATTCATAACCCCAGGATTAGGAGCTATCGTCATTATCTCCTCCCATTCACCACCAGTATAACCAGTCTCTTCCTCCAATTCGCGTTGTGCAGCATGTAGTGGTAATTCACCATCCTCCACTACTCCAGCACATATCTCCGTTGAAACAACACCAAGACCGTGTCTATACTGACGTTCCAAGATAAGTTCTCCGTCCTCTGTTTCGGCAATTACGTTTATCCAAGTTGGGTATGAAAGCACATAATACTCGTCATAAACCTTTCCATTGGGCAACTGAACCGTATCACGACGCGCCTTCAACCAAGGTCGGTTGATAAGTTGTTCGGAGGAGAGTGTAGACCACTTCATCTCTTTGTCACTGCGTTGTTTTGTCTTATCCATAACATCATAAACTATTGTTCATTAGCTACAAAGTTATTATATTCCCTCTTAATGACCAAATAATCAGCTTGTTGTTTTCGTGTGAAAGGTGGATTACTTTTTCAACAATAAGTGTAGAATATCAATACCCACGCACCTCTTACCTCTTTATAATAGAAAAAATCAATCAAAAGATTTCTTGTTTATTGACAATAGTACCATTTTATTATCGTATATTTGTAAACAAGATAACAAGGAGTTGCCGCATCCTAAATCACTTACTACCAGAGGCATGCTTTGCGGCAAGGCTACTCTATGGAGGACATAACTATGAAACGTAAACCAAAGATGCACAATGAGCAAGAGTTTAACCTTGATAACATCTATCAAGAGGACGATCGTCAGCTTGATAATTTAGACGATACATCCTTTGATATGAGATATAAATAACGATTACTTAGGCCATAACATTTGTGGAATCTCCTCGTAAACGCATGGTATGAGTAGCAATGTTATAGGCTTGCAGACATTAGGTACATTCTACAAAACCTCCATTTTAACATGAAGGTAGCTTGTCATGTACGTATATATTTGGGGATAAAGACAGGAAACAAGGGAGTAGAAATCTTGTGTATAGCATCCGTAGTTTCATAGATTTATCCTCTTTCAAAGCAGAGAAATGTGTAGTAAATGCTCTAATTATTGTTAATTAAGTAAGAATAATCCCCCATTATTATGTTACATAACATTAATTTTTAGTAACTTTGCACCCGATTATGCCGTTCTGGGCTCAGAACAAGTGCTGAATAGATGCTCAGCCGCCCAACGGTACAAACCCGTTTACAATATAAATAATGTACGCAATTGTAGAAATTAACGGTCAGCAGTTCAAGGCTGAGGAGGGCAAGAAGCTCTTCGTAAACCACATCAAGGATGCGGAAGAAGGCAAGGCTGTTGAGTTTGACAAGGTTCTGTTGGTAGATAACAACGGAGCAGTCACAGTAGGCGCACCAACTGTTGAGGGCGCAAAGGTAGTAGCTGAGGTAGTAGCTCCTCTCGTAAAAGGCGACAAGGTAGTTGTCTTCAAGATGAAACGTCGTAAGGACTACAGAAAGAAGAACGGTCATCGTTCACACTTTACTCAGGTAGAAATTAAATCAATTAACGCTTAAAAAGGAGGACTTAAGAATGGCACATAAAAAAGGTGTAGGTAGTTCTAAGAACGGTCGCGAATCAGCTTCAAAGCGTTTAGGTGTTAAGATCTGGGGTGGCCAGAAGATTGTCGCAGGCAATATCATTGTTCGTCAGCGCGGTAACAAGCACTTCCCAGGCGAAAACGTTGCACAGGGTAAGGACGACACATTGTATGCTCTTGCAGACGGTGTTGTTTACTTCCACAAGGGCAAGTACAATAAGAGTACTGTTTCTGTCCTTTCAGAGGAGGTTTACGCTGCTAAGACAGTAAAGCCAGAAGCTTAAAGCGAAACAAACAAACAACTATTCCAAACAAACAACATAATCCCGGTCTCCTTATAGGAGCCGGGATTCATGCGTTTTATAGGGGCTTTTTCACTTCTTAATCCTTGATAGTTTGTCAATAATTTTCGTCCTTCTCACATGTAAGATATACTTCTCATGCTCATAGAAGAGGCCTAACTCTATTCAAGAACATGCCCTTCTTATGCGTTGAACATGCCCTTCTTGGACCAGGAAAGGCGTTTCCTTTATAACCATGTATAATGTATTGAATTAGTGGAAGTTACCAACAGCATCTTAAGTGTTACATTACTTATATTTGATAATGTTTAGCTTGATTACATGTAAAGTTTTTTCACATCTTTATTAGTTCTTCATAATTGTATGGTGATTATTGCAGCATGAATTAATGACTAAGACATTGTTGTTTGATAAGCAATGGTGTGATGGTAAAGAAATAAGAAGAACATTTTGTATAGGTTTATTTATAGTCAAAAACAATACAACATAGTGATAAAGAGAACCAGTTGCATGTAGGTTTCCCCTTATCATTCTCTATAAAAAATGATTCTTTTGTGTACTATATCAACTCCAATTTTGTATCATCATGTTACTTTGTTATAACTAAACATTCCATTGGAAATTACTTTTTCTGTCATATCTGTCATCTAAAAAAGCTATTCAACTAACTGAAAACCAGAATATTTAGTTGAAATGTTAAAAGTGACAGCAAATCAAAATAAAACTTATTTCGGTAATAATGGGTATTAAATATCCTCTCACATTAGTAATCTTTAGTCTTCCATTCTTCATTGGTTTGTGGACTGATGGTATTATAATAACAACAAAAGTCACCTATGGTTATTTACTCCTAAGAGGATAGCATAAAGTTGCCTGCTAATGTTGAAGTTACTTACTCCTTTCGTTCTTCAATATATCTTGCATACGAGAGACTTCGTCTTGGTGCTCTGCAGCGACATTATTTGTTTCGTATGGGCTGACTGTCATATCATAAAGCTGTGGCACAGGGAGGTTGCCTGTTTCAATCTTCGGTCCCCACTGAATCATCTTAGGCCCATTGCTTGGTTCGATATAACGGTATTGAGGCGTCAAGACGGAAAGGACATGCGTGTTAGATTGGCCTATCACATAATCACGTCCCTTCTGATCACTGCCGAGAATAGTAGGGAGATAGTTGCGACTATCAGGTGCACTACCCTTAGGGAGTCGTGCATGAACAAGTGAGCCCAATGACGATAATAGGTCTATCTGACTCACAAGGGCTTTTGACACGACTCCTCCTTTAATCTTACGAGGCCAAGATACAATGAATGGTACGGCAGTTCCACCTTCAAAAGCACTATACTTATTGCCACGGAAAGGCCCTGCAGGACTGTGTCCATTAAGTAATTCTTCGGCACGATCTTGATACCCATCATCTACAACAGGTCCGTTATCGCTTGTAAGAATAACGAGTGTATTGTCATCTATCTTTAGTTCATGCAGCTTCTTCAGTAACTGTCCGACAGTCCAATCAAACTGAACAATAGCGTCTCCACGCACTCCCATTGGGTTCTTCCCACGGAAACGCTCATGAGGAAAGCGTGGAACATGAACATCATTCGTTGCGAAATACATAAAGAAAGGCTCTTTCTTATGTTTGTCAATGAATTTCATAGCATGAGAAAGGATGGAGTCTGCAATGTTCTCATCCTTCCATAGAGCTTTACCCCCACCCTTCATATATCCTATTCTACCAATGCCATTGACAATTGACATATCGTGACCATGGCTCGAACGCATATTATAAAGGAGTTCTGGGTTCTTACGTCCTGTTGGCTCACCATCAAAGTTTTTTTCACGTATGACACTTCTATTGGATGAGTTGGGTCATAGTTAGCTATTACCCCATTCTCGATAAAAACACATGGGACACGGTCTGCTGTGGCAGCCATGATATAATGATAATCAAAACCGAGGTCACCTAAAGACTCTGGTAAAGGTGCATTCCAGTCTTGTTCACCACCCTTATCGCCCAAGCCGAGGTGCCATTTGCCTATAGCACAGGTCGCATAGCCACGACTCTTAAACATGTCAGCCATCGTAAACTGGCTGGGCTTGATAATCATTCCAGCATTGCCAGCAGCAACATCAGTCCCTTCTCGACGCCAAGCATACTCACCCGTGAGAAGTGAATACCTTGAAGGAGTACTTGTAGCAGCAACAGCATGGCCGTTCATAAACTGAATACCAGACTTTGCAAGTCTATTGATATTAGGTGTATGAACGTTTTTAGCACCATAACACTCTAAATCACCATAACCAAGATCATCAGCTAATATGATAATCACATTAGGCTTTTCTGTTGTCGTTCCACGTGTTTGTGCTATCATTTTCTGTCCCGTTCCGAAAGCTGAAGATAACAAGGCTATTGCCAAGAGTTTTTGTTCCATTTTGTTTTTAGTCTCCAATTAGGTGTGTTGTCTGGGTTTATATGATATTAACAATTACACAATAGTATTTAAGTGTAGGTCATTATCACAGACAAAAGTGACCACAAAGAAAGCAAAAATAATTGAGATAATCAAACTTTTCGTCGTTTTAAATACTCCAATCATGTACTCTGTATAGGGTTCTTATGTGTTAACAAGAATCATAACAAAAACATGTTAGTTAATAGAAATATTTGTTCTGTCGATAAATATAAAGTATTTGGATATAATTAATAAAAGCAAAATTAACATTTATGATGGTAAAAATATTGTTGAAAAACTTGTAATAACGAAAAAAAGAATTATCTTTGCTGCGAAAAGAAAGAAAAGGAGGTTTTTATTATAGTTGAAAGGAAGATTATTATTTACCGTCTACGACCAGCCTTCATTGGACAAGGTTCAATGAAGAAGAGAATGTCCACGATAACAATAATATTTAATTTTTTAGGCTTATGACGGAGATTTCACTTATAGCATTTGATGCTGACGACACACTGTGGGGTAGCCAAACCTACTTTGATACAGTGAAGAAAGTGTACTGTGAGATACTTGCCCCATACGCTTCGGCTGATGAGGTGTCCCATGCTCTCCGCGCCACTGAAAAGGCTAACATACCACTCCTTGGTTATGGAAGTAAAGCTTTCATGTTATCACTAATAGAGAATGCGGTCAAAATCAGTCACGGAAAGGTAAAGGGATATGACATAGGGCAGATTGTTGAGGTTAGTAAGGAATTATTACGACTACCGGGTCACCCTTTCGATGGTGTTAAAGCAACATTGGCAAAGCTTCGTGACACTGGAAGATACAGAATGGTTGTGTTTACTAAAGGAGAATTGCTTGATCAGGAAAATAAGTTTCAACGTTCGGGACTACGTCCCTACTTTGATGATATTGTTATTGTATCGGAGAAGACGCCTGATGCTTATAACCGATTATGCAAACAGTTTGGCGTAAAGGTAGGGCAACTACTGATGGTTGGAGATTCGTATTCAGAAGATATTGCTCCTGTTTTGGAGATAGGAGGATGGGCTGTTCATATCCCTAATGATATGGACAGTGAAGATATAGAATATCTTAATAAAATTCATCCACACCTATTAAGATTGTCAAGGTTTGCTGAACTTATAGAGTTCTTAAGTCCTTATCCAAGATTAATAGACGAGAGTATACTCTCCTGATGTCGTATCAATGACAGATTGTGCATTATGTTTTTTAAGATAGATTACTTTAACATGTACATGTATTGAGTATTCCTTATTAAGGAAATAATATGCTAACATAATGATGAGTAGGAAGAAAACGAAGTGGTTTTCTTCCTACTTTTGCTTTTTACCATCCTTACTAATCTTATACATGAGGTTTGTAAGCATTTGTGTCAAACACTTGCTCCACCAGAGAAGGATAGTCTTTTTGTTGAAAGTTAGTATCTACTGGTAGTAAAACAACACTTTATTATTATTTAATATATAATAATTTTATAAGCAATTCATCAATATTTAATAATAAATAATAGGATTTATTGTGATAACTAATGCTGTTGGTTTCATTATAAATCATTATTTTTGCAATATTATAAGAGATTAAGATACACAATCTTATACGACAAAGAGGAATATAATTACTAATAAGTTACAGTAGAATCTATGGGAATAAAGAATTTCTTCAAACGCCAGATGAGGACCGTCATAGAGTGGAAAGAGCAAGATAACAGACTTCTCTTCCATCAGCTGGAAACCACAACTGACGAGATAAAAGATGCCAGTAAGCTGATAGTTGCACCTGGACAGGGCTGCATTGTCGTTTATGATGGACAGGTGAAAGCCACACTTACAGAGGCTGGAGTGTATGAGATGGAGTCTGATAACCATCCTTTTATCACAACTTTACTTAATATCTCACAGCAAGCAGAGAGTGAACACAAAATGAGGTTCTACTTCTTTCGTACGGCCGAGATGGTGAATATCCTGTGGGGAACAGCTTCACCAGTGAAATACATAGAGCCTGACTATCAATTACCAGTGGCTCTTGGTGTTTGTGGAAACTTCTCTGTAAAGATACAAGACGCTACACAAATGTTTGTAACACTGCTGGGAACGATGTCTAACTATTATGCGGAAGACGTGCAAGAACTTGTTTCTTCCCGCATCGTAACACCTCTCACTGCCTTTCTTGCGGTCAAAGCTTACCCTTATCGAGAGATTGATACCCATTTAGGTGAACTTTCCACGGAGTTGCGAGATAAGACTTCTGAAGAGTTATCACGTCTTGGTTTACAGTTGACCGACTTCCGCATTGCCTCAGTCACATTCGATGAAGATACGATGGAACGCATTGGTAGGATTGCAAACATGACTACTGAGAAGCATGCGGCAGCCGAAGTAGATCTTGACTACACTGGATTGCAGAAGTTAGGAGCCTTACGTGATGCTGCAAAGAATGAAGGTGGACTGGCAGGAGCTGGCTTGCAAATGGGAGCAGGACTACAGTTAGCACAAGACATATTCAAGTCGGGCGATACCAATAGTGACCCTACTCTACGCCTACGAAAGCTCAAAAAACTCTTGGATGAGCAGCTCATCACAAATGAAGAATATGAACAAAAGAAGAACGAAATACTTTCTAAATTATGAATAAAGTCCTAATCCCCGCCATATCAGTCCTCTTTGTCAATATCATTGCAGGTCTCGTCCTCTCTGTCTATCCTTTGGCAAACATGCTCTACACGAGTGTTACCATTATAGTCAACACTCTATTGGTTGTAATGTTGTTTGCTCTTGGTGCAGAGCGTACGCATCGTTTGAGCCTTGGTATGCTCTTCCTTATTGCAGGAGTAGTAGAGTTTGTCAGTGGATTAATAGCACCAAGTAGTGTAAAAGATAACTGGTGGATAATTCTCTTTGCCATCTTTACAGCTGTAGAAGTTATTTTATGTTATCTAACCATACACTATAAAAAACGATAAACATACAGGAACGTAATTCGATGTCAATAAAGATAAGACCAATAAAGTGCCCGAACTGTGGTAGCGAGAAGCATGATCAATTGAATGAAAAACTCTATCGCTGCAAAAACTGTGGGACAGAATACTTTTTAGATGACGATGACATAACAGTTCATGTCAAGCATGATTTTAACTACGATGGCTTTACACAACCTAAAAGAGAGCCTAAAAACTCCTTTAGTAATACGAAGAGGAATTTCGTAGTTATTGGTATCGTCTTTTTGTTTCTGATTGGTGCTATGTTTTTGTGGGATGGAAATAACAAAGGGAATAATCGTCTTTTCTCAAGTGACTTATTCTCAAATGATTCCATTAGTGTAGTGGATCAATATAATATCATCCTTCCAATGATGCATAAAGGACGAGTTTGTTTCTTCTATATAACGGAACGTAATATTGATTATAAGATTGATGATGATAAGACTTTAGCCGATGGTTACTATTATGGATTTGTCGATGCACAGACTGGGAAAGTGTTAGCTGATAAGCTCCTCATCAGTGACGATGAGAGCAAAAGAGTTGATATGACATCGATTAATGGACTTAAGATATGGCATCTTTACCAAGCAGATAAGTGGTTATGCCTCATTCCTAAGCAGTTTATCTATGAGATTAATCCGCAAACACTCACTATGAACAATATCTCAAAGACTATATTTGCTAATAAGAAAGCAATGTCTAGTGGGATTTCATCAGTGGATTTTATCTATCGAACAAGCGATTTCTTTGATTTTTCATTAGAGGGAGATGAGGGCTTAAAAATATCTAACAACTTGGCAGAAGTTTACTATTACTTCCCTGCCACAGACCATCTATATACAGAAGAAGCCTATAATTACGCAAAAGAACTACCATCATCTGAATTAAAAGGAGAGATGCGTGATAGCGTATTATACATATTAGAAAGCAAGAAGTCTAATGCCTCTTCAAGCAAAGAAAGTCAAAACAAGCTAACAAGAATACAATTCACGTATCACCTTGGGAATCCTAAATACCTTAGCAATCCCTCAAACAAGAAATACGATTTTGTGGCTAAAGACATACAAGTAGTTGGTCGTCAGGAAATATCAGACTGGTTCACAGGATTCGATGCAAACATTATTTTACAAGATTCAACGTACATACTTATTTGGTATAAAACCAATATCTCGGAGAATACACCAGCTGTTCTTCAGCTAAGAAACACTAATGGAAAGATTCTATGGACGCGTTCTCTTGAGTATCCTATACGGCTTTATGCTACTATAAGAGACAATCGTAAGATATGGTTCAGTGCAAGTAAAAAGACCCCAGAACATTATGACGAAAATTACATAATAAGCTTCACATTGAAAGAAGGCAAGCTAAAATACGAATATAAGTTTGATAGAAATCATAAAGTAAAGAAGCACTAAGTATTAATAAAAGAACAGATAAAGTAATACAATGTCAACAAAGATAAGACCCATAAAGTGCCCGAATTGTGGTAGTGAGAAACATGTCCAATTGGGGGACAAACTCTATCGCTGTAAAAGCTGTGGGACAGAATATTTCTTGGATGACGATGATATAACCGTTCATGTCAAACATCACTTTGATAATGGAGGCTTTTCCAGCTTCAATGGAAACTCCAACGTCTCCATAACTAGTATAGCCAAAGTATTCGCCATCATAGGTGTTATCACTTTCTTTCTACTCTTTATGATAATATACGGATTGAGCTCTTCCAGTCCAAGTGTTAGTTCGCGCGATTCTATTAGCGTTGAGGATACATATAGAGCTATTGTTCCTGTAAGATATAACGGGCGTGTTTGTTTCTTCTATCTAACCAATCGCAGTTTCAGTAACTGGTATTCTGACGACGAAACTCCACCAACGGGTTACTATTATGGCTTTATCGATCCAGATAGCGGAAAGGTGTTAGCTGACAAACTTTCATCAGTGATGACGACGCAAGGAAGATTGGTATGACAGCTTTCCACATGCTTGAAATACAGTATCTGAATCAAGTCAAGAAGTGGTATATCACGATACCTTCTCAGTTTATACTTGAGATTGATCCACAGACACTCACGTTGAAAAACGTCACAAAGACTATCTTTGCCAAGAAGAAAGCTATGTCGAGTGGTATCTCATCAGTAAACTTTATCTCTGATACCTATGAAGACCATGCAAGTACGTCGGGTGTTGGTGAGGGACTCAAGGTAGTTAACAACTTGGCTGAGACTTATTATTATTTCCCTGCCACAGACCGCCTTTATACAGAAGACGCATATAATTACGCAAAGGAACTACCAATTTCAGAACTCAATGGAGAGGTGCGCGATAGTGTATTTTATATATTAGAACGAAAGGATGCAAGTGAAAACTCAAGCCAAACAAGCCAAAATAAACTTTGGAGAATACGCTTCATGTATCACTTAGGTGACCCTCAGGACGCTGGTTATTTCCTATATGGTATGGAAAACAAACGTGGTGATGATCGAATGATTAGCCATAATCCAATAACAGGATGGTTCACTGGTTTTGAAACATTGATAGATTATCAAGATGCGAAATATATCCTTATAGAGTATAAAACCAGTATTTCAAAAGATGCACCTACGGTTCTTCAGCTGAGAAATACTAATGGTGTAGTCCTTTGGACACACTCTCTTGAACTTCCAATGAAGATTCGGGGCATCATGCGAGATAATCAAAAGATATGGTTTAGAGCGACCAAAGAAAACAATAGTGGTGATGACGAAGACTACATAGCGAGCCTAACATTAAAGGAAGGTTATCTGAAATACGAGTATAAGTTTGCTACTAATCATAAGGTTCCAAAGTAATAAGTATTAAACACAAATATATATGAGAATGATTAAATCCTTCTGATTTCACTAATCGCACTACCTTTAGCATGTAACGCACAGGTAAAGAAGACTGTAGAGACATACGACAATGGACAAATAAAGTCGATTTCTTATAAAAATAAAAAGACAGGCTTGCTTGAAGGGCACTGTGTTAGTTATATGGAAGATGGCCGCTTGTTACTGGAAGAAGACTATAAGGAAGGCCTACGAGACGGACAGGTAAAGTATTACGATAGATATGGTAATATCGCAAGTATCGTAAGTTATGTCAAAGGAGAGAAGCAGGGTAAACTCTATATGTATAAAAAGACAAGTTATCCCGGTGAGACTCCTCGACTCGACTACATCGAGAACTACGAGAAAGGAAAGCTACAGGGAATGACCTATGTGTACGATCAGTATGGGCAGAAGATTATCGAACGCGCACGTTATGTAGATGGTTTATGTATCGAAGATACCACTACAATTCCACGAGGTACGCTCTATGAGTGGGTGACGAAAGGACCTGACGGAACTTATTTCACGGGTATACACAAGAGTAAATTTGTACCAGTAAAGAAGAATGTGACTATTCTGCAAATTATAAGGAGGGCTCCTGTTGTACAACGCTCAACAACAGCGAAGAATGTTAAGGCTAAGCCCGTTCTACGACACAACCCTACTCCTATCACTAAGCCAAAACCCCAATCACAGCCTAAAATAGAGTCTAAACCACACATGAAGACGAACGAAGATGGTACAATTAGAATGGAGTAGAATTACGTTGACAAAGTAGTATCAAAAACAAATTTATCTTTTGGTGTTATTCTGTCTCTTGTATATTCCCTTGAAAGGATTAAAAAATAAAAGACTGGGACCTACTATGAGTTCCAGTCTTTTGCGTTTAGTTGACTTTAATACTATTCATTCATCAAGGCAAAAGTGACAAAACCAACGATAACTGTTATCTTTTCTACGATAGATGTGTTTGAATAGATGACAGTTTATCTGCAAACATGCTTAAAAGAAGGCTACTTAAAGGTTCATCTTTTCATTATGTCATTAGGACAAAGCTTGTTTTCTAATTAGAACAACACAGGCTTATTAATACAAATAGAAACTGCTCATGAAACCAATTTCTGGTCTTAATGTAAACATTTTTCGCCCTTCTAACCTCTTACACATGGTCTTTAAGCTTATAAAAGAGGCCTATTTAGCTTGCAGAACATGCCCTTCTTGCGTGTTGAAAACGCCTCTCTTGGCGCAAGAAGGGCGTCTTTAACAATGCTATAGGTAACATCTTGATTTATTGATGGTTACATGATTCATTCTAAGGTGATTTATACTCTTTTATTGAATGCTTTTAACTCGTTTATATGTAATATATTTTTATTTTGACACGGGTTCCATTAAAGGATGTTGTAATTACAGAAATTACGCAATGATGATACAAGTCAAATTAAACTTAAAGTCCAATTTAGTTTTAGCTAACATAATCCTACTTGCTTTAAGATTAAGCTTAAAGGATGTCGAATTGTCTAAATAAAAAGAAGAGGTAATATGATGGAATATAGAAAACATTGTGTACTTTTTGTAAATTAGAAAGTATATTGTAAATAAAAGGCATCCTTAGTTTACAATATAATCAACTGAATATCAATGGACTTAAATCATGTATAAACAACTGACAACACTAATCCTTGCATTACTACTAAGCAGTAGTTTTTATGCTCAACAACTCTATGTGGGCACATATAACATCCGTTACAATAATCCTAATGATGAACATGAGGGGAACGCATGGGCACTACGCTGTCCACCATTATGCGATTTCATTAATTTTGAACAGCCAGAAATATTCGGTACTCAGGAGGTTCTTGTGAGATCAACTACATGACTTAAGCAAAGGACTGAATGGTTATGACTATATCGGTATAGGACGAGAAGATGGAAAGGAGAAGGGAGAATATGCAGCAATCTTTTATAAGAAAGATCAACTCAGACTATTAGACAGTGGTAATTTCTGGCTTTCTTCAACTCCTGAACACTCCTCATTAGGATGGGATGCAGCTTGTATTCGTATTTGTACATGGGGAGAATTTCAAGATAAAACATCTGGCAAGAAGTTCTTTTTCTTCAATACTCACATGGACCACGTGGGTGTTGTAGCACGAAGAGAGAGTGCACAACTAATTCTGAAACGCATTAGTCAACTGGCAAAGGGTCTACCTACCATTCTAACGGGTGACTTTAACGTTGATCAAACAGATGAGATCTATCAGATATTCTCTAACTCTGGAATACTACACGACTGTTATACCAACGCTCAACAGCGTATGGCACCCACAGGAACATGGAATGATTTTATGCAGGATAGCCGTAGTAAATCTCGTATTGACCACATTTTTGTTACAAGAGATTTTGATGTTCCGCATTACGCCATCTTTACCAACAGCTATTGGCTCGGTAAATCACGACGTAATATATCTGATCATTATCCAGTAATGGTAAAACTCTCTTATTCAAAAAATAAGACTTTACAAAAGTAATATCGATTTCCTTTTATTCTGAAGTAAGTGAGATAGAAAGAAATACAATATTAGTCGGATATACTATCACCTTTTATACAACAAAAGAACAATTGCCCCTTTATTTTTTTAAGTACCGAACACCATTGGAGGTAAACACTATTCTCCTTTGGTGTTCGCATATTGCATAGCAGTTTCGCTTTACTTTTCAAACAAAAATAAAAGGACTCCAGTATATGACATACACATGACGTATGACACTTAACAAGTTACTCATTTTGAGCTATGACCCAATTGTCTACGCAGATAAGCCTTATATATCATGTGCCACCAGCGTGAAATGGGACGTCCCCACACTGTTTCTGATGGGAAGTCTATAGCAAAATGAAGGTTTCTATATATCTCTATGAAATATTGGGAATAAACAGATTTACCTGCAAACGAGTAACGATGGTCATGGAAACCAAAGTTTCCTGCAATCAAAATCTCTGACATAAGAATCTTACCTATTCTGTTATTTGGCTTCATCAAAAGAAACTTATCGGGCAAAGAAAAAATCTCTTTCATGACATACATAACGGCAGCAGTAAACTTATACATTCCTACACTCTTTAGAATATGAACTGTCTTCAAACGCTCCTCTTCACTAAAACCACGTAACAGCAAGTAATAATAATCTATCATCTGCCTTAATCCTATTCCCTCAAAGAAGAAGTGATGCATAAGATGGGACAACTGGAATACACGATTAAAGTCATCTGTAACCGTATAAATCTTTCCTAATCCATCTGGTAGAGCTGTTTGATGTTTAAATTGCTCTTTCTTACATTGATCAAAGAACTTGCGTAATTTATACTCATGCCAAACGTTTCCCATAAATGAAGGAAAGAAATGCACCTCCACAGGAGTCTTAAAATAACTTAGTTCAATATGGTGATATCCTATTTCACCCTTCGGATCTAACTGGCGAGAAATACGTATAATGTCTAATGTTTTAGCATCTGTCCAAAGGTCAATATCCCCAGAAGTACGCATATATGGGTCCGGATACATCAATGCGTTCGTCTGTCCTTTTAAGACACAACCATGCACTCCATATTTCTCTTGCAATAATGTTGTAAGAGCTGACGCATCTTTATAGGCTTGTCTATTAGCTTGTTCTATAAATGAGCAGGCAGCATACCATTTAAGAATTTGTTGTTTATTTGGTCGATGTGGAGAATCTGAAAGTTTCTTTATACCATGAAACAAGACACCCAGAATAGCTTGTTTATTACCAAGGCGTAGAGTTCATCCCAGTCCATATCTTCTAAGCTCGCAGGTTCCTGTGCTTCCTCCTTTAAACAAAAGCGAAGAAAGTCGAAGATACGGATAAAAGGATCATTATTCTTATATTCCATGATTCTATTTAAGTCCTCCTCCCTCATATAATAAACTACTTATTATCGAGGACAGAATATTTACTATTGTTACTTACATACTCTGGTACAATCTCTTTCATCTTCTCAACAATTGCCATATCATCGTAAGTATGACTTAAAGCAATTAATGCTTCAATTTGCTTGTTTACCTCATTGTAATCATACTCACGAACTTCTGCTATACGAATCTTCTCATGGAAGCTTGGAAGAGTATTTTCCGTTGTACTTAATACTTCCTCATATAGTTTCTCACCAGCACGTAGGCCCGTGTATTCGATATCAATATTTTTAGCACCAGAAAGCTTTATCATTCGCTTGGCAAGGTCAGCAATCTTGACAGGCTTACCCATATCGAAGACAAAAATCTCTCCTCCACCTCCATGTGTACCTGCTTCGAGCACTAATTTACATGCTTCTGGAATAAGCATGAAGAAACGAATAATATTTGGATCAGTAACAGTGACAGGTCCGCCAGCTTTAATCTGCTTTTCAAATAAAGGTATTACAGATCCATTTGAACCTAATACATTACCAAAACGAGTAGTTACAAATTGTGTTGCAGGTTTACCGTTAGCCTGGTCATTAATCATTTTATTAAGACTTTGACAATAGATTTCACAGATACGTTTAGAACAACCCATTACGTTTGTTGGGTTAACTGCCTTATCTGTTGAGACCATGACAAATTTCTTAACGCCATACTTAACACTGAGGTCAGCAATAACTTTCGTTCCCCATATATTGTTCTGCACACTTTCTGATGGATTATTTTCCATCATAGGTACATGCTTATATGCTGCAGCATGAAATACATAGTCAGGCTTATATGTCTTGAATATCTCCTCCATACGGTCATAGTTAGAAATACTCGCAACAATAGTATGAGCCTTAATATCAGGCCATTCAAACTGCATCATTAAGCGAATATTATGCTGGGGAGTCTCTGCTTGGTCAATAAGAATAAGCTCAGCAGGCTTATATATAGCAATCTGACGTACCATCTCCGAGCCAATACTACCCGCAGAACCCGTAATCATGATTTTCTTGTTACGTAAAAGATTACCAATGGAATCCATGTCTACATTGATTTGATCACGTGGTAGTAAGTCTTCAATACTAATCTCCTTAAGCTGTACCTTCGTGTAATCATCGTCTTTAGTCCACTCTTTTTCAGCATGACTCATAAAGATTTGAACCCCAAGATTCAATAGGATATCTTGTAATTTCGTATCATTACGGAAACGTGCGTTCTGTAATGGAGAAACTAAAACAGCCTTTATTTTCAATGCTTTAATGCGCTCAGCAAGATTATCATCAACCAGATATATCTTCTGACCCATAAGTATTCGACCACTAATGGATGGGTCATGAGCAATAAACCCTTTCAGAAGGAATTTGCATGGCTTGTCTGTTCTTATGCTTTTTGCTAATCCAACACCACCATCCTTCACTCCATAGATAAGCGTACGAACACCTTTATCAGTGTTAAACAGCACATCATAAAGTAATTTCGTTATGATACGGAAAGCCATCATACCTATTGTTGCAACAAGATACATTGCTGCAATTTGTCTACCTTGTAAACGAACAAACTCAAGATTCCAATGATAGACAACATAATGCATTACCTCTGCAACCGCAAGAGATAATAACATTGCTAACACTACTCGCTGTAAATCAACAAAAGAGGAGTAGCGAATGATACCTGAATATGTACGGAAAATTCTGAAACCAATAAGGTTAAAGATCATGTACATGAAGATTGTTTTGGATAATAATACAATATGCTGAGGAGAGACCGCACCATGAAAAAACATCCAAAACACAAAGATACCTGACAGATAACAGATAACAATGTCAATAACCAATATGACCCAATATGGCAAGGCATTTCGCGAAAGGTACCAATTCAGTAGCTTATCAAATATTTTCATAATCACATTTAATTGTTTATAGGTAATTACTCACCTTATTTTATGAGTCTTCTCGTTCTCTTTTAGTAGAAAATATAATTTATCCTGCAAATATACTAAAAAAAAGTAAATAGTAAGCTGAAGTCTATAAATATTTATTTTAATAAACTAAAAAACTTCTATTCTATCTTATATCCATCTGAATGTGATATAATCCAGCATAGAGATTTGGCTGATGGGTAAAGGTAACAACGACTTCATGTTCACCGTAGTTTGTTGAGTTAGCCTTAGGCTCAAGTACAAAATTACCATTCGTTGATTGATAATCTAATCCACCAAGTGGCTTATATCCGGCATTGATAGCTTCTTGGGCAATATGATACATTTCTTCTTCCGACCATGTAAAAATATTAATGCGCTCTATCGTTAGCGTTTTCCCTAAGGCTGTACCAAAATAACCAATCTGTCTTGGATTGTTACCCGTAATCTTATCATTGCTATTTTGTACATCATAAGACATGTTATGATGGAAGATAAATTCCTTTTGTGCACCAAACCCATCAATAATTTGTGAAGTATTGAGTTGGAATTTACGACTAATATCAGTCAAGACATCTAAACTTTTAACCCTCTCATTATCATTACTCAACATGCTAAGAAGGTATAAAAAGTTAAACATTCTTACCTGTGTAGAATTTCTTTTTGAACTCTTCTCCACTTTAACTGGTTCTGTTTCTCAGCTGAACTATCAGGATACTTTATATTAGCAACGTAACGATCTTCTTTTGCAAAATTTGTAGAAGCTTCTTTCTTTGTGCCCTTTGAAGATTTAACATCATCTGTAGTTGCTGTACCTTGTACTATCTGAGAACCTTTATAATCCTTTGTAAGATTCTCTTTTGTCGTTTTCGTATCCTTAACCTCTACAATCTTTTGCTTGTCATTATTTCCTCTCGCTTTACTAATACTTTTAGACTGCGCCATTAACAACGCCTCGTCATGACGATAATGTTCACAGAATTCATCTTCGTTTGTGTTTTTATTAATATAATGATCCTTACCACCTTTTATTTCATTTACCTTGGTTCCATTACGCCAAATGGTTGTATATTCTAATCGACCACCTTCTGTATAAGTATAACATGGGCCATCAAGTAGACCATTACGATAAGACAGTTTCATTCCTATATTACCATTAGGAAAGAAGGAGAGCGCTCGACCATTAGCTTTTCCATTCTTATATTGCAACACAGACTCTACCCTACCCGACTTATGGAAAGTCCGACAAACACCGTTCAATACTGTGTATTTATCATTTTGTCGGTTAATACTTATATAATGTTTCTCGGCTTGTAATTGTCCAGTAATGTAATAGTCATAAAACATCTTCTGTCCTTTATCATCGATCGCTAAAACTCTATAATAGGAAGCCTTATTAGCATTGGGTACTCCCTGCCATTGACTATTATAGAAGAAAGCACCATGAGGGATATAAGAACGTGCTACACGTTGTGCTGTAGCAACTGTAAATAAGGTACTTAAAAGTATTATAAAGTACAAACGTTTCATATACAAATCTCTAATTCACTTGCAAATATACACCAACCAATACAAAAAAAAGAATTTTCTCATGTTTTTTTCTTTAAATATCGACCGTATATCAAAACAAAGTATTATCTTTGTCACAATATAAATCTATAACTGAAAATCGATTAACTATGCCTGGAGAAAGAAAAATTATCCATGACTTTAAACAGCTAATTCATCTTCTTAATGAAAGAAAGATTTGTAAACGAACAGTAGTTGTATGGCCAGAAGAGAACCATACACAAGAAGCTGTCTGTAAAGCTGTACACGATGGTTTCATAGAGCCTATATTAGTATGCTCTAAACACACTATGGAAAACTATGCTAAGAAAAACTCCTTTCAATCTATTTTGGCTGAATCACCAGAGGATGCAGCACGAAAAGCAGTTGAAGTAGTGAGGAAAGGTGACGCTGACATCATTATGAAAGGTTTCCTTAATACCGATGTCCTCTTACGTGCTATACTTGATAAAGAAGTAGGAATCCTACCAAAAGATACGGTCTTAACGCATATTACTGCTGCAAAGTTACCAGAGTATCATAAATTACTTTTCTTTACAGATGCTGCTGTTATCCCTTCTCCAAATGATAAGCAACGCAGAGCACAGGTAAAATATATTGTAGATTTCTGTCATGCCTTTGAGATAGAATGCCCAAAAGTAGCCCTTATCCATTGCTCAGAGAAGGTAGACGAGCGCCATTTCCCATATACTCTTTCATATAGAGCACTAAAAGAAGAAGCTGAAGCAGGAGCTTTTGGTAAGTGTACAATAGATGGCCCATTAGACTTAATAACATCTTGTTCAGTTGAAGCAATGAAGATTAAGCAGATAAACTCCCCTATTAATGGCGAAGCCGATGCTTTAATTTTCCCTGATATAGAGGCAGGCAATCTTTTTTATAAGACGATAACACTATTCTGTCATGCCGAGACTGCTGCTATTCTTCAAGGAACTATGGCACCAGTAGTACTCCCAAGTCGTGGTGATACTATTGAATCTAAGTACTATAGTCTCGCACTTGCGAGTCTTATCTCCAGATAGTCTATATACATTATATATAAGGTATACATATAAAACATTATGGCTTACAAGATTTTAGCTATCAACCCAGGATCGACATCAACCAAGATATCGCTTGCAAATGACGATCAGCCCGTCTTTGTTGCAGACATTGCGCACTCAAGAGAAGAGCTAAGCAAATTCAAGCGCATATCCGACCAATATCATTTTCGCAAGCAGGTTGTTATCGAAGAATTAAAGAAAAGAAATATACCTTTAGACTTTGATGCCGTTATAGGACGAGGTGGACTTGCAAAACCGGTGTCAAGTGGTGTGTTCACTATCACAAAGCAAATGATAATAGACCAACAAAGAGCTATTCACCAACATGCTTGTGACCTTGGTTGTATGATTGCAGACGAAATAGCACAAGATATTCCTAACTGTAAGAGTTTTATTGCTGATCCTGGCGTAGTGGATGAAATGGAGCCAGAAGCACGTCTGTCTGGTTCTCCTCTCATGCCACGTATGTGTATTTGGCATGCTTTAAACCAGAAAGCAATAGGCCGACGCTTTGCAAAAGATATGGGAACATCATACGATAAGTTGAACCTTATTATCTGTCACTTAGGTGGAGGAATCTCTATTGCAGCCCATTCACATGGCAGGGCAATTGACGCAAACAATGCGTTAGACGGTGAAGGACCATTCTCACCAGAGCGTGCTGGCACTCTTCCTGCAGCCGACTTAATTCATCTCTGCTTCAGTGGGAAATACACAGAAGAACAGTTATTGAAGAAAGTCAGTGGCCATGCAGGTCTTATATCTCACCTTGGGACAAATGACCTACGTGAGATAATTAATTGGATCAATGCTGGTGACAAGCATGCTGAACTTATTGTATCAGCTATGATATGGCATATTGCTAAGAATATAGCTGCAGAAGGAGCGGTGCTATGCGGCAACATAGATGCCATTCTACTTACTGGTGGTATGGCAAAGTCTGATTATATCATCGAACGTCTCAAGCAACGCCTTTCGTTTCTTGCACCTATTTATGTTTATCCAGGCCAAGATGAGATGCAGGCATTGACGGAGAATGCCTTAGCAGTCCTTCGAGGCGAGCGTGAAGCGAAGGATTATTAAACAAAAAGAACCCTAAACAATTAACATATAGTTTATAATTCAAAACTAAATCTTATGAAGGTACATGAATACCAAGCAAAGAAATTCTTTGCAAGTTATGGGCTTCCAGTAGACCGCAACATTATTTGCCGTACTCCTGATGAAGCTGTTGAAGCCTACAAGCAATTAGGTGTTGAGAAAGCCGTGGTGAAAGCTCAGGTTCACACGGGTGGACGTGGCAAGGCTGGTGGTGTTAAACTTGGTAGCAATGAGGCCGAGATTCGCCAACATGCAGAAGCTATCTTGGGTATGGATATCAAGGGATTCATTGTAGACAGAGTACTTGTCAGCGAAGCTGTCGACATTGCTTCAGAGTACTACATGAGTATTCTTGTTGATCGCAAGTCAAAGTGTCCTATGTTAATGCTTAGTCGTGCTGGTGGTATGGATATTGAGCAAGTAGCAAAGGAGACACCAGAAAAGATTGAGAAGATTGTCATTGACCCAGTTGTTGGTATGAGCGACTATCTTGCACGTGAGGCTGCTTTCAAGCTTTTCGATGACATGGCGCAGGTTAAACAGGCCGTACCAATCTTCAAGAATATTTATAAACTCTTTACAGAGAAGGACGCTTCATTGGCAGAGATCAACCCATTAGTAATGTTGAAAGATGGGTCTTTGAAGGCTATCGATGCCAAGATGACCTTTGACGACAATGCTCTCTTCCGTCATCCAGATGTTGCTGAATTATTCGAGCCTACAGAGGAAGAACGCAAAGAACGTGAAGCAAAAGACAAGGGATTTAGCTATGTGAACCTTGGTGGAAGCATTGGTTGCATGGTAAACGGAGCTGGTCTTGCTATGGCAACCATGGACATGATTAAGTTATATGGTGGTGAACCAGCCAACTTCCTCGATATTGGTGGCAGTTCTAACCCAGAGAAGATTGTTGAAGCCATGAAACTTCTTTTGAGTGATAAGCACGTAAAGGTTGTGTTAATCAACATCTTCGGTGGTATTACCCGTTGTGATGATGTTGCTAACGGACTCTTGGAGGCTTTCAAGGTTATCGAAACAGATATTCCTATTGTCATCCGCTTGACAGGAACTAACGAAGCAGAAGGTAGAGCTATCCTTGAGGGAACTCACTTCACTGTCGGTACAAGCATGGCAGATGCAGGACATAAGGCTGTAGAACTAAGCAAAAAACTTTAAAACACAAGAGTTATGAGTATTCTAATTAATAAAGATACAAAGTTAATCGTACAGGGCATTACAGGTCGTGATGGTAGTTTCCACGCTTCAAAGATGAAGGAGTATGGCACCAACGTGGTTGGTGGAACATCTCCTGGCAAGGCTGGTCAGGAAGTATGTGGCATTCCTGTATTCAACACAGTTAAGGATGCTGTTGCTGCAACAGGAGCCAACGCATCTATTATCTTCGTCCCAGCCCCATTCGCAAAAGATGCTATGCTTGAAGCGATTGATGGTGGTGTAAGCCTCGTCATTTGTATTACTGAGGGCGTGCCAACGCTTGATGCTGTTGCAGCACAGCGTTATGCTAAGATTAAGGGGGTTAAGGTAATTGGTCCTAACTGTCCTGGTCTTATTTCTCCAGAGGAGAGTATGGCTGGTATTATGCCAACTAATATCTTCAAGAAGGGACATACTGGTGTTATCAGTCGTAGTGGTACACTTACCTACGAGGTTGTTTATAACCTCACACAAGCTGGTTTGGGACAATCCACAGCAGTCGGTGTTGGTGGTGACCCAGTCGTTGGACTTTATTTTGAGGAGCTTCTTCGTATGTTCCAAGACGACCCAGAGACAGACAGTATAGCGCTCATTGGAGAGATTGGTGGTGATGCTGAAGAGCGTGCTGCTAAGTTTATTAAGGAGAACGTTACCAAACCTGTTGCTGTATTCATCTCTGGTCAGCAAGCTCCTCCGGGTAAGCAGATGGGACACGCTGGTGCTATCATCTCAAGTGGCTCAGGTTCTGCAAGCGAGAAGATAGCAGCTTTTGAGGCCGTAGGTGTACCTGTTGCACGTGAGACAAGTGAAATACCAGAACTCCTTAAGAAGCAATTAAAGAAGTAAAAAGCTTGGTATTTAAGCCAATTTCTATAAGATTTAGAGGAATATCCACTAAGGGTATTCCTCTATTTGATTTCTAACAATCCTATTGAAAATCATCATTTCAAACTGGTTATCAACACCTTATCTATGTAATACACATGAGGCAAGGTTTCTTTAACTACTAATCGAACTTTTAAGTGATTAACAACAGAGTCACCATATATTCTATAAAGCTCTTCTGATGTCGGTGTTGCCGAGAGTTGTATAAACTCCCCTTTATACTTACATCGAATACCGCTACTACTTGACCTGCTTTCTCTTCCTATAGGAGTATAGTGTTCAACGCCAATATATTCAGTTAAATGTCCCCCTACACTTTTGCTTCTCGACACATTTAATGCGTAGAAACAAAACCATACTACAAAGAATATACATCCTGTTGCATGAAGATAATAACGCAAAGCATCAATTCTTTTAAGCAGCATATAGGACAATATGAATATAGGAGTACTCAAAGAGAGCGCATAGATGTATGTATCTATTATAAAATTTCTTCTCAAATATAACAATAGAAATAGTCCTGCTACAGCTAAGAAGTACCATAAAGTATCTTTCCCAAGAAGACCTTTTAGTTTCATAATCCTATTTGTTTGTATAAACGCATCGTCGCATATAACCTTTATTACAAGGATAAGGGGCGTACTGAAGAAAAGATTTCATTGCTTCCCACCATGATAACCTTTTATATAATGATACATGCAGATGATTGAAAGTAAACCTATAGAGAGGAACCCGGCTCTAACAAATATATCATCTCTTATATCATAAAACAGTATATCAGTCCATTTATTATAATACAAAGGCTTATATAGCTTGTTTTCATTAATATCTTTTCTACTTACAGTGACGGTGTAATCCTTTCCCATATATCGTACTATAATATATGAGGTAATATTTACAGCTCCACTATACTTAGATACGATTTCGTATGACTTAATAGGTCCAATCTCAAGTGACTTATTATCATAATAAACAGCAACTATGCTGTAAACCAAATATATAAGCCAAACCAGCACAACTAACAAGAGACATTTCCATATTTGACGATATTCTACCCTATTGACCGACATAGTCTTTATACTATATTGCACAATCTTTTAAATCTCAACTATCTTTTCCCTTGCAGCTTACGAACGTTTCTCTTCGAAGAAATAACCAATTGAAAGTAACGCTACAAAGAGTCAACACAACGTATAACAGGCAGCAAAACCTATGTAGGAAATAAACTGAAAGCTTTATCGATACTTCTTACTTGAAAATCTTTTGTGCAAAAATAGCCAGATACTCTCTCCAGTTTCGCCAAGTATGTCCGCCTTTCGTCTTAAGATAAGAGTATTTATAAGCTTCTTTATCCAATGCCGCACGGAGACTATCATCATCCTTTGAGAGAAAATCGTCCTTACCAATACCAATCCATATAAGCTTAGGAGATTTCTTACACAGCATCTTAAATTTCTCGTCAACATTCTTATATATATAAGAAAGTGTATCACCATCCTTCGCCATTCGATTGACTGCGGAAGAGAACAAACCAATATAATTAAAGGAGTTAGGATTATTTAAAGCAATATAAAGCGAATGAAAACCACCCATAGACAGTCCTGCTATCGCTCTGTTTGCCTTATCCTTCTTCACACGATAGGTCTTTTCTACAAACTGTATAATATCAGGAAAGGCCTTTTCAAAGTTTCCATCCATTGTTTTTGGATACTGCGTTGTAGCTACTACAAGTCCTTTAGATCCCTCACCCGGAGCTGCTTCCTGCGAAATATTACCATTTGGCATTACTACTACCATTGGTTCTGCTTTTCCTTCAGCGATAAGGTTGTCCAAAATCTGTGTGGCACGTCCTAACTCTTCCCATGCATCTTCATCGCCTCCCATGCCATGAAGCAGATAAAGAACAGGATAGCTTCGCTTGCTCGTTTCGTAACCAGCTGGCGTATAGACAGTCATACGACGTCGAAGTCCTGCCGTTGGACTATCATACCATACCTTTCTAACAGTTCCATGGGGCACATTCTTTACAGCATATAACCCATCTACACCACCTCCAACAAGTACTACACTGTATCTATTACCAATGTCACGCACAGTATATATATTCTTTGGATCCGTAATCTTTACACCATCAACTATCAAATTATAACTGTAGAACTCTGGTTTCAAGGGTGGAGTTGTCAGTGTCCATCGTCCGTTCGCATCTTTATTCATCAACTGTGGGCGCCAATCTCCATCCGCATACTTATCTGGAGTATCTTTCCCAGCATATAAGAAATTGCCAATTAATTCCACCTTCTCAGCGTTTGGAGCAAAGAGACTGATAGTAATAGAATTGTCATCATTCACTACTGGTGAGACAATCTCGTTATCTTTCCAATTAAGCACTTCCTGTGCTGCTACTAAGGAGAAACTTGCAAGGCAAGCAAAAAACAGGACAAACCTTTTCATGATTTCGTGTTTTAATTTATTACATTAACTTTTTTCTCAACGAATGAGTACTCAACTCTTAAAGTGCAGATACGCATTTGATTATATTATGTACGTAATTACAGCTCAAAGAAATTCTTACCAATAGAACTAAAAGCTATGAGACAAGTATATAAAGAATCTCCCAACTCACTCAAACACTCTTTCACAACACCCTTGCTTATGCTCAATACATATAAAATTGATTTATAGCTCTGTTGGAATCTGTCATTTGAAAGTCTATTACTCTTTGGCAAAGGTAATCAAAAAACATATAAAATCAAATTCATAAACAGAAAAACTAAAATTCAAGGATACTATCAGTAATTACTAACAGACGCTATTATACAAATAATTTTAATTTTGTTTTGCTGTCATTTTTAACATTTCATGTAAACATACTATAAATCAATTAGTTATCAGCTAATATCAGATGACAGCAGTGACAGCAAATTTCATTTTGAAAATTCAGCTTTGTTTTAAACACATAAAAGATAAAGCAAAAAGACTCAATCAACCAAGTAGGCTTCGTTCTTCCTACTTAGGAGAAAAAAGGTTGTTTATGAGGTTACTTCTTCGAAAGCAGTATTCCTATTTTTTTGAAATAACTGGCAATGACCAAAGAGACGTAATGAAGAACGGAGTAAAATGTAAAGTCACCCCTATAAGACTATTGAAAAAGGAGAAACACAGCATAAGTACAGAAAGAAGAATGTAAAGATATTTGGGGATACACTGTCCTCTTCTTTTTGAGAAGGGCAGAGAGAGGAATGAAGAAGAGGCTTATCTGCGTTCAAGAACATGCTCTTCTTGAAGACAGAAGACGCCCTTCTTGAAGCAAGAAAGGCATCTTCTTCGGCCCTACTTATAACATATTGATTTATTGTATGTTATAAGCTTAATTATTACAGACACTACACTTTTACCGTGAAGATGTACACTTTTGCATTATGTCATGATTTTTCATCGTTCTACTGATTGTTTCGTAATAAGGAGTAAGTACCGAACTATTTTAAGAAAGATACTGGTAAATGTAAGAGAAAACAATCTTCTCGCCCAAAGAACTTACTTAAAAGCAATAAAAAACGTATAAAATTGCAACCGAAAGGTCGGATGAGATAAAATTGAAACATCATGAATAATTTTCCATTGGAAATTTGGTAGATAGTAAAATAATACTTACCTTTGCAACGTTTTCCTAAGGAAAGCAAAATGAACAATAACAAACCGAGTAACAAAAAGACTTCGGTAAAATAAAGATTACACATATAATGAAACGTACAGCAACACTTGTAGTGGCTATCCTGGCATTAACACTGACTGCTTGCAAGGCAGATAACAATCCTAAAAAACAGGATAACAGTGCAATGACTACAGAGCAAACAGAAGTAAATAATCAAAATGAAGGAAAGGAAACAAAGATGACTGTAACAGAAATGAACTCAGAGATGTTCCAACAGAAGGTTATGGATTTTAAGAGTAATCCTAAGACATGGAACTTTAAAGGTGATAAGCCTGCTATTATAGACTTCTATGCAACATGGTGTGGTCCTTGCAAAGCAACGGCTCCTATCCTTGAAGAGATTGCAGGTGACTATGCAGGCCAGATTGATGTATATAAAGTTGATGTAGACAAACAGCGCGAATTGGCAAGCCTTTTCGGCATTCGTTCAATCCCATCAATACTCTTCATCCCTAAGACTGGCGAGCCATCAATGCAGACAGGAGCTATGAATAAGGCTCAGTTTGAGGAGGTTATTAAGTCTGTCTTATTGAAGTAAAGACCAATAATGGATAATCATTGCATCAGTAAGATTCGTGAAATATTTCGTGTCATCACCTCTTTTGAAAGTAGACTACAACAGCAAATAGGCTTGAACATCAATGAAGCGATGTTGTTATGTCTACTCTCAGGAGCGAAAAACCTATGTTGGCAGGTGAGATAGCCGAAGAGATGGGTTTGACACGTTCTAATACCTCAAAGGTGATAGCCTCATTAGAGCAGGCTTCACTTATTCGCCGACGTGCTTGTTCGGAGGATGGTCGCTGCCAAAGATTCCATATCACAAAGCATGGTTTAGACAAGTTAGACCATTTGCATTGTGACTCTATAGCTGTGCCCGAGGAGTTAAAGGAAATAATATAGAATATATTGCAATCTTTCTGAGCAAGAATAAGTATTAATAAATATAGGGACGTATAGACAGTGAGTTGCCAAATGGCCTGTTAATTACTCACGAACTATACGTCCCTATTCTTATTCTATGATCTAAAACCACCTACCCTATAAAGCTCCTAAGTATTATTTAGCTTTTAGAGTCTGCTCGATACCTTGTTCTCTGTGCGTTATGTGTACTTCTATCCCATATTTCTCATTAAGATGTTCAGCAAGATGCTGTGCGCTATAAACAGAACGGTGCTGTCCACCTGTACATCCAAAAGAAAACATCAAGTCGGTGAATCCACGTTGCATATAGCGTTCTACATGATGGTCAGCAAGCTTATAAACAGGCTTCAAGAAGTCGAGTATTTCTCCATCATCCTCAAGGAAGCGAATGACAGGTTCATCTAATCCCGTAATCTTCTTATATGGCTCGTATCGACCAGGATTATGAGTACTTCTACAGTCAAACACATAACCGCCTCCATTACCAGATGTATCTTCAGGAATACCCTTCTTAAAAGAGAAACTAAACACGCGCACTACCAGCGGACCCTTACCATCATATTTAGAGAATGTGGCAGGACCATCTAATGGATTAGCCTTATATACATCTTTCTCTGCTGTTTTCAAGCCATCAGTCCTATTGGCCGCAGGCTTCTCTATATGCGCAAACTGTGGCAATAATGTCAGTCGCTTCAACATATCCATCATGTAAGGATAAGGAAAAACATCATCTCCTAAGGCCAAGAGATCACGTAAATTTTGTATCGCAGGAGGGATAGAATCGATGAAATGTTTCTTCCTTTCAAAATATCCACGGAACCCGTATGCACCTAAGACCTGTAATGTACGGAAGAGAACAAACAACGACAATCGATTGACGAAATGGCGTTTAGACGGAACCTCCGTATAATTCTTAAGACTTTGATAGTATTCAAATACCAACTCACGACGCAGCTTAAAAGAGTACTTTGCGCTTGCCTGCCACAGAAATGACGCAAGGTCATAATAGAAAGGTCCTTTTCTTCCACCTTGAAAGTCTATGAAATAGGGGTTTCCCTCCTTGTCTAACATTATATTACGAGCTTGGAAATCACGATAGAGAAAAGAGTCCATTTTCTCCGAAGTTAGGTCTTTCGCAAACATACGGAAGTTTGCTTCAAGCTTTAATTCATGGAAATCGAGCTCAGTTGCTTTAAGGAAGCAATACTTAAAATAGTTCAAATCAAAGAGTACACTCTCCTGATTAAACTCTGGTTGTGGGTAACAATTAGAGAAATCTAACCCTCTTGCGCCACGCAATTGGATATTTGGCAATTCTCTTATAGCATTGCGTAACAGTTTTTGTTCAGCAAGATTATAGCGTCCTCCAGCCTCTCGCCCACCCCGTATCGCATCGAAGAGCGACGTGTTACCAAGGTCTGTTTGTAGATAACAAAGTTCATCTACAGAAACAGCCAATAGGTGTGGTACAGGTAAACGCCGCTTTTCAAAATGCTTGGCAAGATAGATGAAGGCATGATTTTCATCTCGGCTTGTTCCTATAACACCAATAACAGCATTACCATCTTCATCAAACAATCGATAATACTCACGGTTGCTACCTGCGCCAGCCAACTTTTCTACATTTGAGGGTCTACCACCCTTCCAATTCGTATATAGTTCTAATAGTTGCTCCATAATCCATTTTGTATATGTAGGCTAATTGCAGAACGACTCGTATTGTCTCGTTCTCCTTCTACATAATGACCTCTACAATTTGATAGCTTTAGAATGATAAAGCTACAAAAACACATGTCTAAGTTAGTCGTCTTGCTCCTCAAGTTTTTTCTTAACATCTTCAGCATGTTTCTCACCTCGCTTTTTATGGTCGTACTGACGCAATAAACCATCTATCAACAGCAGGATAGCGAGGACTCCACCAGTAATAAACCATGACCTTGTGAGGTAGTATATGCACCCAATAACTATGAAGAGTACAACAAATTCTTTCCAGTTAATCAATCGTTTCATGCTACAAAGTTAACGAAAAGATTATAGATAAGGAATGAAACAGACAAGTTTTTATGTTATTTATTCTAATCTATCGTTTTCCCTGATTTGATATTCTTGCTGCCTGATAACCATGTAAGTTTTGTTTGTCATAGGCGAAACAGGGGCTTACTAATTGCAACTTACGTTTTCGCAATCCCAATCTTACCATTGATTAAGCTTTCAAAAAATCAGTACTAAGTCTTCGTGATATCATTAATAAGCCCTTGTACACAGATTGAGAATAAGAAGTAATAAACAGGATAATCCTTAAAAACTTAGTAGAAACTGATAAATTTGACATTGGAACTGAAATATAATACAACAAATATGTCTTTGAAAGGAAGCGGAATGGCCTTTTCTACATGATACCAGTAAATTATTAATAGGACAGGCTGTTGTCTAAAGGAAATATATTACCTTTGTAGTCTAATGATAAAAGAGCAAGATAACATAGAAAAGATGACAGACGCAAAGATAATAAACGACCCTGTTTTTGGATTTATAAAAGTGCCACGTGGATTGTTACTTGACATCGTTCGTCATCCACTTATGCAACGACTTACACGCATAAAACAATTGGGTCTGACACAGGAGGTGTATCCAGGTGCACAGCATACACGTTTCCAACATTCTTTAGGTGCTTTTTATCTTATGAGTGAGGCTCTTGTGTCGCTACAACAGAAAGGAGTCTTTGTCTTTGATAGTGAGGCTGAGGCTGTACAAGCAGCTATTCTCATGCACGACATTGGTCATGCTCCCTTCTCTCATGTCTTGGAGAACACACTCATCAGCGGTATAACGCATGAAGAAATATCATTGATGATGATGGACCGTATCAATCAAGACATGCATGGAGCACTAAATCTTGCTATTAGTATCTTCAAAAACGAATACCCAAAGTCCTATCTCCATCAGCTTATCTCCAGTCAACTTGACATGGATAGGCTTGATTACCTTCGTAGAGATAGTTTTTTTACAGGGGTAACAGAGGGTAATATTGGTTCAGCACGTATCATCAAGATGCTTAACGTGGTTGACGATGCGTTGGTGGTTGAGTCAAATGGAATCTATTCTATTGAGAATTATCTTACTTCCCGACGACTTATGTATTGGCAGGTATATCTGCATAAACAACAGTCGGATGTGAGAATGTTCTTATAAATGCTTTGCACAGAGCCAAAAACTTAGCAAAGAAGGGGGGTGAACTATTTGCTTCACCTGCACTTCGCTACTTCCTTTACAATGACATAACTGCCGATACTTTCCATAAAGATGGAAAAGCATTGGATAACTATATAGCATTGGATGACAACGATATATGGAGTGCCATTAAAGTATGGCAACAACATGATGACAAGATACTTTCACTCTTGTCATCAAATCTAATAAATCGGAAAATATTTAAGGTGGAAGTGCGAGAGAAGGAACCTACAGAAGAAGAACTTAAACAGCTTAAACAACAGATTTCAGAACGATATGGAGTAAGTATCACTGACTGCGATTACCTTGTAGGAGTAAATCGAGTACAGAAAGATATGTACAATCCTTTCGACGACCACATCAGTATTCTCTATAAAGATGGTACGATGAAGGATATAACCGAGGCGTCAGAGATTTTGAACATAGAATTACTCTCAAAAAAAATATGCAAATATTACCTCTCTTATCAACGTTTCTAAATAAAAATCCCTATCTTTGCACAAATAATAATCAATAAACGGCAATATAAATGGAATTCTCTGCGAAACAAATATCGCAATTCATACAAGGTTGTATTGAAGGTGATGAAAACGTTACCATTAATACTTTCGCCAAGATTGAAGAAGGTAAGAAAGGAGCTATCTCCTTTCTTGCAAACCCTAAATATATACATTATCTTTACGAAACAGAGTCCAGCATTGTCCTCGTAGATGAAGACATTCAAGTAGATAAACCCGTTAAGCCTACGCTTATCCGTGTGAAGAACGCACGCGATTGTGTTGCAAAGTTGCTGCAATTATACGAGGGTATGAAGCCTAAGAAGCAGGGTATCGATTCTCTTGCCTTTGTTTCATCTAAGGCAACCGTTGGTAAGGATGTGTATATTGGTGCCTTCGCTTATATCGGTGACAGTGTTACTTTGGGTGATGGCTGTCAGATTTATCCTCATGCAACGATAATGGATGGTGTGCAGTTAGGTAACAATTGTATTGTTTATCCAAATGCAAGCATCTATCATGATTGTAAGATAGGCAACAATGTCATCCTCCACTCTGGCTGTGTGATTGGTGCTGACGGTTTCGGCTTTGCTCCTAATCCAGAGACCAACAGCTATGACAAGATTCCACAAATTGGTATTGTCACAATAGAAGATAATGTAGAGATTGGTGCCAACACCTGTATTGACCGCTCAACTATGGGTAGCACATACGTACGTAAGGGTGTTAAACTCGATAATCTCGTTCAAATAGCACACAACAACGATATTGGAGAAAATACTGTAATGTCTGCGCAAGTGGGTATTGCAGGTTCTACCAAAGTTGGACAATGGTGTATGTTTGGCGGGCAAGTGGGTATTGCTGGTCATATCACTATTGGTGACAAGGTATTTCTCGGTGCACAGTCAGGAGTTCCTGGTAGCTTAAAGAGTAATCAACAACTCATTGGAACCCTTCCAATGGAACAGCGTGCTTACTTTAAGTCACAAGCAATCTTCCAACGTTTACCAGAGATGTACAAGCAGTTGAATGCGCTACAAAAAGAAATAGAAGAACTGAAAAAGAATAAATAACATACATGGAAACAGTTAAGCAGAAAACATTAAAGGGAAGTTTCTCTCTCTTCGGAAAGGGACTTCATACAGGATTGAGTCTTACTGTAACATTCAACCCTGCCCCAGAAAATACAGGCTACAAGATACAAAGAATTGACCTTGAAGGACAGCCTATCATCGACGCTGTTGCAGAGAATGTTGTCGACACTCAACGTGGTACTGTATTGGCCAAGGGTGAGGCACGTGTTAGTACGATAGAACATGGAATGTCTGCCCTTTATGCAATGGGTATTGATAACTGTCTGATACAAATTAATGGTCCTGAATTTCCTATCCTTGATGGTTCTGCGACGATGTATGTTGATAAAATCAACGAGGTAGGTATCGTTGACCAGAATGCTCCAAAGGATTACTACATCATTCGTAAGAAAATAGAGATTAAGGACAAGAATGGTTCTGTCATTACCATTCTTCCTGACGAACAATTCTCTATCACTGCTATGTGTAACTTTGACTCTAAGTTTATTAGTAGTCAGTTTGCTACGCTGGATGATATTAACACCTACGCAACCGAGATTGCTCCAGCACGTACCTTCGTTTGTACGTGACATTATGCCGCTCTTGCAGGCTAACCTTATTAAAGGTGGTGACTTGGATAATGCCATTGTTATCTATGAGCAGCAGGTTTCACAAGAGAAACTTGACCAGTTGGCCGATCTCTTAAAGGTTCCACGTATGGATGCGAATAACATTGGTTATATTCAGCATAAGCCATTACAGTGGGATAATGAGTGTACACGTCATAAGCTTTTGGATATCATTGGTGACATGGCTTTGATTGGTAAGCCTATTAAAGGTCGTATCATCGCTACTCGCCCAGGTCATACTGTGAACAATAAGTTTGCTCGCTTAATGCGTAAAGAAATACGCAAGCATGAGGTGCAGGCTCCTATCTATGATCCAAACGAAGAGCCGTTAATGGATAATATCCGTATCCGTGAACTCTTACCACACCGCTATCCAATGCAGTTAGTTGATAAGGTCATTGCAATGGGCTCAACAAGTATTATTGGTATAAAGAATGTAACCAGCAACGAACCATTCTTCCAAGGACATTTCCCACAGGAACCTGTGATGCCAGTGTGCTACAGGTAGAAGCGATGGCTCAGTGTGGTGGTCTCTTAGTACTCTCTCAAGTAGAAGAGCCTGAGCGTTGGTCAACCTATTTCCTGAAGATTGATGACGTAAAGTTCCGCCAGAAAGTCGTTCCAGGTGATACCCTCATGTTCCGTGTTGAGCTGCTCGGTCCTGTACGTCATGGGATTAGTTCAATGAAGGGTTATATGTTTGTTGGTGAACGTGTAGTAGCAGAAGCCACCTTCACAGCACAGATTGTTAAAAACAAGTAATTATAAGATTATATTATCATGAATCAGATAAGCCCATTAGCCTTTGTTCATCCAGAGGCGAAACTTGGTGATAACAATATAATTGGACCGTTCTGTTATATCGATAAGAATACGGTTATCGGCGATAATAACGTATTCCAAAATAGCGTGACCATCCATATAGGTGCACGCTTAGGCAATAACAACGAGATTTTCCCTGGTGCCAGTATATCTACTAAGCCACAGGACTTAAAGTTTAAGAACGAGGAGTCAATTTGTGAGATTGGTGATAATAACTCTATCCGTGAGAATGTTACTATCTCACGTGGTACCGCTTCAAAGGGTGTCACTAAAGTTGGTAACAACAATCTATTGATGGAATGTGTACATGTTGCTCATGATTGCGTCATTGGCTCTGGTGATATTATTGGTAATGCGACGAAATTTGCAGGTGAGGTAACTGTTGATGATAATGCAATCATCTCTGCAAATATTCTCTGTCATCAGTTCTGCCATATCGGTGGATACGTTATGGTACAGGGTGGAAGTCGTTTCTCTATGGATATACCACCATATATTATTGTAGGTAAAGAGCCTGCACGCTATATGGGTATCAATCTTATAGGACTTCGTCGCCGTGGTTTCTCAAATGAACTCATCGAACTTATCCACAATGCTTATCGTATCCTTTATGGTACGGGCACGCGTGCTGAGAACATTCAGAGAATTAAAAGCGAATTACAACTCACTCCAGAGATACAATATATCATCGACTTTGTTGAAGCATCAGAACGTGGAATTATAAGATAATAGTTCTCCCCCTTTCTCTTTTAAGAGAGGATATGTGTTTGGTAACAAGTGTATAAAGCATATCCATACGATGTAAAAAGTGTAGTGGAAGTCTGTTATAATTATTTATCAGCTTGAAAAAAATAAGACATTAATAATAATTACTGGACCGACAGGAGTTGGTAAAACAGAAGCTACACTGCGTATCGCAGAACATTTTAATGTGCCTGTTATCAATGCTGATTCTCGACAGATATTTTCAGAAATACCTATAGGGACAGCTGCACCAACAGCTCAACAACAACGACGTGTACCGCACTATTTTGTTGGTAATCATCACTTAGAAGATTATTATTCAGCAAGTTTATACGAGCAAGATGTATTAAATCTCATTAATAGCCAAGACACCTCTATCTCTCTACTATCAGGTGGATCGATGATGTATATTGATGCTGTATGTAAAGGGATTGATGATATACCAACAATCCGACCCGAGATACGTGAAGAGATGATGCGACGCTTAGAGCTTGAAGGGTTGGAAGAGATGTGTAACTTATTGAGGAAACTTGATCCAGAGCATTGGGAAATTGTAGATAGGAAAAATCCACGACGTGTCCTCCATGCACTTGAGATATGTATCCAAACGGGGAAGACATACACTTCCTTTCGGTCAAACACTACAAAGGAACGTCCATTTAATATTATTAAGATTGGACTAAACCGAGATAGGAATGAGCTCTACGACAGAATTAATCAACGAGTTCTGAACATGATTGACGAGGGGATGATAAAAGAAGCATTACGTGTCTATCCTAAAAGGACGCTTAACTCACTTAATACGGTCGGATATAAGGAGATGTTTGAATATCTTGATGGATTAACAACACTTGATGAAGCCATATTTAAGATTCAAAGTAATACACGTAAATATGCTCGGAAACAACTTACATGGTATAAGAAAGATGATGATCTTCAATGGTTCAACCCAGATAACGTTGAAGAAATCTTAAAATATATCAGCACAATAGTTTCATATACAAGTAAATAGCTATCTTTGTATGAGGTAGCATGGCTCCCTAAGAAGTTCGTTTACGAACGATATCAACGGGTAAGCCTTTTCATGATGAAGAATAACAATAAATGGTAAAGAAGATTTTCAAATTTATTAAAAGTATCATCCGAGGGATTATAAATTTCTTTCCTTGGTATGCTAAACTTTATAAAGGGCGTGCTTGGTATACCAAGACAGCGGTAGGAGTAGTATCGTTTATTGTCGCTATCTTCCTCTATTTGGGAATGGTAGACATTAATTTCTTGTGGTTGTTTGGTAAATCACCAGGGTTTATTGATATCAAGACTCCACCTACATACGCTGCATCTGAAATTTATAGTGCTGATTCTGTTTTAATAGGTCGGTTCTATAAGGAGAATAGAACCCCCGTGAAATATGAGGAAGTTAACCCAGCTTTTTGGAATGCACTCATTAGTACAGAGGATGAACGCTTCTATAGCCATCATGGAATTGACTTTATGGGTATCGGAGGTGCCATCAAAGACGCTTTAACACGTGGTGGTGGTCGAGGTGCTTCAACGATAACACAGCAGTTAGCTAAGAACATGTTTCGTGTCCGCACGCAGTATTCTTCTGGCTTATTAGGGCATGTTCCAGGTCTTCGTATGCTCATCATGAAGAGTAAGGAATGGATCATTGCAGTTAAATTAGAGCTTATATATTCTAAGAAAGAGATTCTTACAATGTATGCTAATACTGTTGACTTTGGCAACAACTCATTCGGTGTTAAGACAGCAGCAAAGACTTATTTTAATACAAGCCCTTCTAAATTGTCTATTGATCAAGCTGCAACCTTAGTAGGTATGTTGAAAGCTACAACTTACTATAGTCCTATATTACATCCAAAGAATTCTATACGACGTCGTAATACAGTGTTATATAATATGGTTACGCATAATGTGTTGCCACGTAATGAGTATGCCACATACTCTAAGCTACCAATGAAATTAGATATACACGTCGAAGAGAATTATGACGGACAAGCACAATACTTCCGTGAATATATATCTGAGTATTTCAAAGATTGGATGAAGGATAATGGTTATGACCTCTATAGTAGTGGCTTAAGAATATATACTACTATCGACACTCGTATGCAAAAATATGCAGAACAGGCTGCAACAAAGCAAATGGAGAAGGTACAGCAGAATTTTAATAACCATTGGCGAGGTATGCAACCTTGGCGCGATGCACAAGGAAATGAGATTCCAGGCTTCATTGAAGGGATTGCAGAGCGTCAACCTTTCTATAAGAAACTATTACAGAAGTATCCTAATCAGCCTGATAGCGTTCTCTATTATCTGAACAAACCACACAAGGTAAAACTTTTCGACTATGAGAAAGGGCAGATAGAGAAAGAAATGTCTTCAATGGACTCTATCCGTTACATGGTTAAGTTTATGCACTGTGCTATGGTTGCAATGGAACCTGAGACAGGCGCCGTAAGAGCTTGGGTGGGTGACATCGACTTCAAGACTTGGAAATATGATAAGGTGGTTGCACAACGTCAACCTGGTTCTACTTTCAAACTCTTTGTCTATTCAGAAGCATTTAACCAAGGATTAACACCTTGTGACAAACGTCGTGATGAGTATATCAGTATGCAGGTTCTCGATAAGAAGACGGGCCAGATGAAGACATGGACACCACACAATGCAAATGGTAGATTCTCTAACGACTCAATCACATTGAAGAGTGCTTTTGCTCGTAGTATCAACTCTATCGCTGTACGAGTAGGCCAAGAGATGGGTATTAAGAATGTGATACGAACAGCACAAGAGATGGGTATAAAGAGTCCGTTAGATGACGAACCTTCTTTGGCACTTGGATCCAGCGACGTTAATCTATTGGAGTTAGTAAATGCCTATAGCACTGTTGCTAATGATGGTGAACATCATGTTCCAGTAGTTGTAACACGTATCTTAGACAAGGATGGGAATGAGGTATATGTTGCTCCCAAAGATCATGAGAAAGCGTTACCTTATAAGACAGCATTCCTCATGCAGGAGATGTTGAAAGCTGGTGTGAACGAAGGTGGCGGTACAAGTCTGGCTTTGCGTCATTATATCTTTGGTGATACCGATTGGGGAGGCAAGACAGGAACAAGTAATAACCATTCTGACGCATGGTTTATAGCTGTTAGTCCAAAACTTGTTGTTGGTGCATGGGTAGGAGGTGAATATCGTTCTATCCATTTCCGAACTGGTGCCTTGGGACAAGGGTCTAAGACGGCACTACCAATCTGTGGAGAATTTATCTATAGTCTGATGCGGGATAAGACTTTCCAAAAGTATCATGCAAAATGGCAGTTAGACCCAGATGAAGATATAGACCCTACTATGTATAATTGCCAGCCTTCAGTCATTCGTCGTGCAGCACCAGACTCATTACGAGATATATCTTCTGGTCATAGACGTCACAGAGATCAGGAAGAAGAGCCAAGCAACGAAAATGAGAATAGCGATGAAGGTGGCTTTATATTAGAGCCTGTACCTCAGCCGGCACCTGAACGACAAGGTAATAACAATAATAATGAGTCACAACAAATAATCAAGAAAGCGAAGAAGCCACGCAGTGAGGATATGGAAATATAGAGAAACAGGAACAGTGTATCCTATTAAAATGTTTCTGATTGTCTAAAGTTATATACTAACTGCTGGAATTAGCTTTTATATATCCACAGAAAATTTCTTTTCTGTGGATATATATGATTGATTAGACATCGATAGCAATGTCAAAGGAGAAAGCAATTACCGATATACATGCAATTGATTTGAATAATACTGAACTTCAGAAAGCACTTCAGATTATTCAATTTACCAATAATAGCTTATTTCTAACGGGGAAAGCAGGAACAGGAAAATCTACGTTTCTTCGTTATATTGCAGCAACAACAAAGAAAAAACATATTATTCTGGCCCCAACAGGCATAGCTGCAATCAATGCAGGAGGAAGTACGTTGCATAGCTTCTTCAAACTTCCTTTCTATCCACTTGTACCTAATGATAAACGTTACTCCGCTCGTAACTTACGTAGTACGATGAAGTACAATAGTGACAAGTGCAAACTATTACGAGAAGTAGAATTGATTATTATTGATGAAATCAGTATGGTTAGAGCTGATATCATCGACTTTATAGATAAGGTTCTCCGTCTATATAATCGTAATATGCGTGAGCCTTTTGGAGGAAACAACTTCTCTTAGTAGGAGATATCTATCAATTAGAACCTGTACTAAAGGAGAAAGATCGTAAACTTTTACAACCTTTTTATCCAAGTTCTTATTTCTTTGATGCTAAGGTATTTCAGAATTATCCTCTTGTAAGCATCGAACTTAATAAGGTCTATCGTCAGAATGATCCTCTATTTATATCTATTCTTGACCATATACGTACCAATCAAGCGACTGACATAGATTTTAAGCTGATTAATGAACGTGTTGATGCAGAATTAAAACATACTGGACAAACTGAAGAGGATTTTATGATTACACTATCCACCAAGCGAGATACAGTAGAATGGATTAACAACGAAGGACTTGAAAACCTTGATGGGGACGCTGTAATGTTCTTGGGAGAAATTAAAGGAGAGTTCCCAGAAAGTAGCCTACCTACTCCTATAGAGCTAAATCTTAAAGTCGGTGCTCATATTATGTTCATTAAGAACGACATAGAAAAGCAATGGGTAAACGGGACCTTAGGCATCATCATCGGTATTGACGAAGAAGCTGGTATGCTATATATACATACCGAAGAAGGCAACGACCTACAGGTACAACGAGAGATGTGGGAGAATATAAGATATCGATTTAATGAAGATGAACAGCGAATTGAGGAAGAACAGATTGGCACTTATATACAGTTTCCTATTAAGTTGGCTTGGGCTATTACAGTACACAAAAGTCAAGGACTTACATTCAAGAACGTTAAAATTGATTTCACAGGTGGTGTCTTTGCTGGTGGACAAGCATACGTTGCACTTTCACGGTGTACAAGTTTGGAGGGCATTACATTAAAAGAACCACTTCGAAGGAATGAGGTATTTGTAAGAAGTGAGGTAACACAGTTTGCCAAACACTATAATGATAATAATATTATCTCTACAGCACTTAAACAGAGTAAGGCAGATAAAGAGTACTACGACGCTATATCTGCTTTCAACGAAGGCGACTTTGATTCTTTCCTCCGTAACTTCTTCCTTGCTATTCATAGCCGATATGATATTGAACGTCCAGCAGCAAAACGATTTATCAGGAGAAAACTGAATATCATTAATCAGCTACGAGATGAAATTGAGACGCTGAAAAAAGAACAGGCAGAAAAGGATAAATACCTAAAAGAATTATCGGTGGAATATGTTATGATGGGAAAAGAATGTGAACAGGAAGCTATGACGGATGCAGCCATAGCAAACTATGAAAAGGCGCTTAGACTCTGTCCTAACAATCCTACTGCAAGAAAGAGATTAGAAAAATTAAAACCTCTCTGCAAAAAACTATAACAAACATGGAAAAGAAGAATAGTATTTCAAAACATATAGCTAAAATATTACTTGTAATAGTACTTATTATTATTGTCATTGCATCTTGTCATAAGAGTAAGACAATTGAAGGTAGTAATGATGAGGATACTGTCGCCGCAAAGGAGTTCACTCCACAAGTTGAGAATGGGAAACTGAATATAGACTTATTCAACATCACTTCTATTCATTTCCCTAAATACAAAGTGGCTAAGACTACTCCTTTCATACCTGACTCTGTCAGTTTAGCAGCTGATGAGGAGACTGTTGCAAGTGGTAACTATACTGCAACTCTAATACTTGACACCATTCCTAACAAGACGTTTTACCAAAGAGTAGAACTTGCAGCACAGCATGATACTTGTTGGAATATTAATAAATTTGCCTACACCTACGAACGGAAAGATAAAACGGGAGGTTTCTATAAAATTGTTTTTAGTAAGGATGGACAGCAAATCAGTGTCACTCATCTGAATAAAGATATGATAAAGTTCATACCAAAGAGCACCCAACAACATCAGAAATAGTTGGAAATAAATAATCTGTATGATAAGAATAATCTTATCCGTAAGTTTTAACTAATACAAACAAACAAAAATGTCAGAGCTAAATGCCCTGACATTTTTATTTTCTCCATTCTTATCGAGCTTGCTCAAGTTTGCTATCGATATGTGCAATAGCGTGACTTTCCAAGTGAGAGAAAGAATCCAAGATATCTTGAACATTCTTCTCTTCCTCAACCTGCTCGTCGATATACTTCGCAATGAAATTCTGTGAAGCACGATCTTTCTCCTCATCAGCTACGTCAGCCAATTTATTGATAAGATCAGTAACTTTGCGCTCATGAGCTAATGTCTCAATAAATACCTCTTTAGCATCAGTCCAACTGGTCTTAACAGCATCTATACTGGTAAGGAGTACCTCACCACCACGATGGAGAACGAACTGAGCCATATCCATTGCGTGCTGTCTTTCTTCTTCTGCCTGCTTATACATCCAGCTTGAGAAACCCTTCCAGCCTTCCTTGCGGAACCAGCATGACATTTGAAGATAAAGATTTGATGACCACATTTCTGCTGCAATCTGTGCGTTAAACGCATCCTGCATTTTCTTTGATATATTCATTTCAATTATTATTTAAAATGTAACTTAATTCTTAATAAAAAAGTCATCAAGCATAATTCCGACTGCAAAATTACTACTTTATTGTTATTTTTCCAAATAATTCACTTATAAATATTTATCTACAGTATCAATTCCTTTTACCCAAAGACTTTATAACGTGTTTTACCTGCATAAAAATATACATCAAAGCACTAAGCAATAAGCTTATCGATACTTTGATGTAATTTTTGATAATTATGTCTCTTAACTTGACAAGATTTCTTTTCGTATTAAAGTAAACTTACTCAATGACGACCATAGTCCAACCATGCTTATCTTCAATCGTACCATATTGAATACCACGAAGTGTTTCGTAGAGCTTTGTTGACCATGGTCCTGGCTTGTCTCCAAAATTATAAACCTTACCAGTTGTCATGTCATCTAGATGAGAAATCGGAGATATAACAGCAGCCGTACCACAAGCACCAGCCTCTTCAAAGCTTTCTAACTCATCTTCAGAGATAGGGCGACGTTCTACCTTCATACCAAGATCTTCTGCAATCGTCATCAAACTTTTATTTGTAATCGAAGGTAAGATTGAGGATGATTTGGGTGTAATATACGTATTGTTTTTTATACCAAAGAAGTTTGCTGCGCCACATTCATCCACATATTTTTTCTCCTTAGCATCAAGATAGAACTCTGACGCATAACCTTGCTCATGTGCACGACGGTTGGCTCTCAATGACGCAGCATAGTTACCACCGACTTTATACATTCCTGTTCCTAACGGAGCTGCACGGTCCACATCACGAACAATAACGTAAGGATTAGCACAGAATCCACCTTTAAAATATGGACCAACTGGAGTAACAAAGATTAAGAAACAATATTCTTCGGCAGGACGTACACCTACTTGAGCAGAAGTTCCTATTAAAAGAGGTCGAATATAAAGAGAGGCACCACTTTCGTAAGGAGGAATAAATTCTTGGTTGAGACGGACTACTTTCTTTACCATCTCAACAAATAAGTCTGTTGGGACTTCTGGCATTACAATACCACGGCTTGTATTCTGCAAACGTGCTGCATTCTCCTCTACACGAAAAACACGTACCTTACCATCTGGACAACGATAAGCCTTTAACCCCTCGAATGCCTCTTGGCCATAGTGAAGACAGGTTGCAGCCATGTGAAGTTTTAGATACTCATCTGAAGAGACTTCAATTTCACCCCACTTACCATTACGATAGTAACAGCGTACATTATAATCTGTTGCCATGTAGCCAAAAGTTAAACTTGACCATTCGATATTTTTCATATTCTTGTGTGTTAAGTTATTATTCATGATTATTAAATACAAAAGTAAATAAAATTATTTTATCATACAACCAATTGACAAGTTAAATATACTTATATGTCAATTTATAATTAATAACTCAACCTTATTCCTTTTCCAAGAGCTTTTGTATATCCGCATCTGTGCGCTTTAGTTTGTCCTTACAAAGTTTTACCAATTCTTGTGCCTTTTTTAATTGTGCAGCCATTGAATCAATATCAAGTTCACCACTCTCCATCTTATCAACAATCTTTTCTAACTGTCGAACAGCTTCTTCGTATTTAATATCTTTCATTATTCCTTATTTATAAATTATATCTATTTGCTTATAAACTTTTAAGATGGTTTCTCAACTTTACTTTCTATCTGCCCTATTTCAAGTAGAGTAGTTATCGTATCACCAATCTTTAAATCGTTAGCATTATGAATAGCTTTACCGTTATGTAACGTTATACTATACCCACGTTTTAAAAGTAAAGTAGGATCAAGCAACCGAGCACGATGTTCAAGTATATCAAGTCGATGATGCTCAGAAGACAACCGACCTCTTACTGCAGGTTGTACTCGTTGTTGTAAAGAGAGCAGTAGAAAGTCAGATTGCTTCATAAGCTCTTTGGACGCTGTAAATAAACGCTGAAACAAACTTTCAAGTCGGGCTTCTTGCTTTGTTCGTACGATAGAGAATAACACGGGAATCTGAGCGCCAATATGTTTTATGCGCATATTCTCTATTTCTAATGCTTTTTTTACATAATCTATGATTGTTGATTGAGCATTCTCAACTCGTATAAGTGTTGAAGTAAGATGATTGATAAGATAAGCCGCAGCTGCTGTTGGTGTCTTTACACGCTGATATGAAACCATGTCCAAGATGCTTTCATCACGCTCATGCCCAATCCCAGTAATGATGGGTAATGGAAAATTAGCTACATTTTCGGCAAGACCTAACGTATCAAAACCACTAAGATCAGCAGTTGCTCCATCACCTCGAATGATAACAACACAATCAAATTCTTCTTCACGATTATTTATCTGATTCAAGGATGCAATAATACTACTTTCAACATTCTCACCTTGCATGATTGCTGGGAATAATTCTACATGGAAATATAGTCCCAACCCATTATTCTCTAACTGATTACAAAAATCCCCATATCCAGCAGCTGTCGCTGAAGAGATAACAGCTATTCGTTGCGCAAACAATGGAAGACTAAGTTCCTTCTGTAAATCATATACTCCTTCTTCCTTCAACTGACGAATTATCTCTTGACGCTTACGCATCATATCGCCCATTGTATATTCAGGGTTAATATCATCTACAATCCAGGAGAAACCATACTGAGGGTGGAATTGAGCATGAACTTGTAACATTACTTTCATCCCGGGTCTTATCTGTTGTCCTGTGATACGAATGAAATAAGGTTTAATAGCAGACCAGATATTACTCCAGCATTTAGCAGAGGCCCGTGCAATAGGAACATTACTATTCTCATTCTTTTCAATCAACTCCATATAACAATGGCCACGATTCTCACGGACTTCAGATAGTTCTGCTTCTACCCAATAAGAACGTGACATCGTAGTGTTAATAACATCTGCCACAAGACTGTTCAATTCGAAAAGTGAGAGTGTCTTAGTCATTTTTCTGTGATTCTTTTCTACTATTTTACTTCTCACTATAACGAGTAGCAGCCTGGTATGCTAACCAAAAGTCAGGAATTCCATATCCCATAATATTATCTGGAGATTGACAATTACTTCCTGCTTGACGTACTATACTTATTATCTCTGAGGCTGATTTGTTAGGCGCAGCCTGCCACAGACAGGCTACCATTCCGGCAATGAGTGGACAAGCGAAAGATGTACCATTATCTGGAATAATATATCCCCTACCCGATACAACATTTGTCGGACAACCATAAGCCATCACGTCTGGCTTTATTCGTCCATCAGCTGTAGGACCTATTGAAGAAAAAGGAGCATTTATCTTATCTGGTGAAACCGCACCTACTGTGAGAATATTATAAGCATCGGCAGGAACATTAACTTTCTTCCATGTTCCCATCCCATCGTTTCCGGCACTATTAACAAGAATCATGCCCTTGTCTGCTAAACGTGATGCAACTTGTGATATAGCCGCAGTTTTTCCATTTAAATCGGAATAACAATAGTTCAGCGTCTTATCATCAAACCCATGATATCCCAGAGATGAACTAATAATATCCACCCCCACAGAATCTGAAAACTCAACAGCAGCAATCCAATAATCTTCCTCTGCAGGACTTTCCGTTAGATAGTCCTCCGTGCGAAGCAGCCAAAAATCAGCCTTGGGAGCTGTGCCAACAAATAAAGTGGGTTGGTTCATAGCGATAGTAGACAATGTCTTTGTTCCATGATCCATTTCCTTAAAAACATCATCTTTAGACCCTGCAACAAAATTACGCGTTCCTTTAAGACTTAAATTCTTAAAGGCAGGCATCTTATCAACATTCATAAACCCTGCATCGAGCACTGCTATCGTTATACCTTGCCCCATGAAACCAAGATTATGTAATTTTCTTCCATTCAAGTTTTCTATCTGCTCCTTACCCATACCATAATAATCGTGGGCAGAAGAGTCAAGGGTCTGAAGCTCTGAATTATAGTGTACACGCTGAGAAAAAGGACGAATCGAATCTGGAGATACAAACACTAACTTGCTATCTTTGACAAAGGATAAAACCTTTAAGTCTTCTAACGTCTGTCGATTGTCACCACGAACAAGCACAGAATTGTTCCATTTGCTTATAGCAACAACTTTACATCCTCTTTTCTTTATCTGCTGGAGATAGACAGGAGATACAGGTAAATCCGTTGAATCAAGTTTCAATCCCTGACGTTCACGTCTAAGGATAGAAGCTTTTGAAAGGAACCTATCAGGTTTATCCAATGAAAAAGGTGTTCCATTCTTGTCCTTTAATGTTACACGAAACATATAACACTTACCTCCAGGATAACTTATCAGCCCTACCCCACTACTATAAGCCAACATTGTGGTACTTATCAAAAGAAGGGCAACAATTATGTATAATTTGTAATGAGTTCGTTTCATAATGTGCAAACTTACACAAAATAATCGAATTATACGGTAGAAAAGATAAGAAAAAAACAAAAGAAAAAGGACTTCCTCATATGAGGAAATCCTTCTTGTACACCCTTAGGGATTCGAACCCTAGACCCACTGATTAAGAGTCAGTTGCTCTACCAACTGAGCTAAGGGTGCATGCTAAACGAAAAGACCTGGGTTAGAAATCAATTCTTGTACACCCTTAGGGATTCGAACCCTAGACCCACTGATTAAGAGTCAGTTGCTCTACCAACTGAGCTAAGGGTGCTCATTTCGTTTTTGCGAGTGCAAAGGTATTACTTTTTTATGAACTAACCAAACTTTTTCTATCTTTTTTAGCTATAAAGTTCTTATAAATCCTATGCTGTTATAGTATAAATACTTTATAACTATATGAGAATATGATGATTACAAAATGTTATAAATCCTATAAACAACCCTATTTTTCTTTATTAGGATTATGTATCTAATCTTATTATTCGAACAAATCATCAATTGTAGTTTAACATGTGTTTGATTACTTATAATAGTTCGATTACATCATTTACACCCTAACTTATTTTTATTTTCATTTGCTGTCAGTTTTAACATTTAGCGTAAATCACTTATTATTAAATTGTTACACCAATGATAATAATGACAGATATGACAGCAAAATTAGAAGCGATTTTCCAAAACTAAAACTTCCACAGAAGCAACAAAAGGAATGTTGCCCTTTACTGTTTACTGAATAAATGGTGTCCTATTATGTGGCTATCCATTATCTGCAAGTGCACCTTATCTTGTTACTGGCCTTGAATGAAAAACCAAAATAGCGAACAGCGACTTTGTGTACCGCAATATCGTACGTATCCTTTCACATTCTGATAACGAAAGAGAAGGGAGTTATTTGCACACACGAAGAGTCAACAAAAAGCATGTAGTCTACTAAAAATACAGAACAATCAAAGAGATGTTGTACTAAGTTTCGCAGATGTAAAATCCTCCAAGTACTTACATAAGTTCTCCTGTTGTTTTATAAACTTCATCACTCTACATTTTGGGGAAAGCTAAAAATACGAAGTAAGTATCATCTTTGTTTCCTTTCAAGTTAGTATTTAGCCCAATAGAGATTTGTCCGGACGCCCCGGACAATGTGTCCGGAGGCCTCGGACAAATCGTCCGGAGGCTTTGGACAAACTTTCCGAGCACCTCGTACATTTCGTCCAGACGTCATGTACACTCCGTAAAGAGCCCTTTAGATTGTCTAATATAGAGGACGGCTAACTCGATATGTACATCTACTATTTTTGCGAATTGTATCTTTTCAAGAATCTAATCTATGAGGGAATGAGGCATTTAACGACTTGCATAGTCCGCTAAGTGTAGTGAGTTAATTTAGTAAGAAAGATCTTATGACACACAAAAGCATGATAAGAGACAATATAAAAGGATATTGGCTATCTCAACCGATATGTAGGAAGAAACTAATTACATCTAATTCTACTCTTGTGGATATATCCAACCTTACCGTTATCAGTCTTTACTTGCCACCATTCCCCATTCTTCTTTATAACATCAACAAAACTACCCGATTTAATTCGAGTTATTATCTTAGCTTTAGGGCTTCCAGACTCACGTATATTAGTATAACCATCCGAATCTTCGATATAATAATCAGTTCGATCATCTGTTGTGGAGTTTAACAGAATAGTTGCTTCAAAAATATCTCGCAAAGCAGTTCTTCCATAATAATTATTTCTTCTCATCCTCTGTGCAAGTCCCTTGTCAACCAACATAAAGTTATAAAGATGTTGGTATGCTTTTTTATCCATTACCTTGAGAATATTACTTTGATGCGCTTCGTCATATTTATTCAAACAGTCCAACAAACATACCAAACATTCATCTTTCACTTTCTGCTCCACGTTGATTTGCTTATAATGCTTGTAGTAGGCATAAACAAGGTTTTCAAAAGCCTCCATACAACTTTTATTTGATGCCGCTTGCTGATAAAACATGGTAATTAATTTCTTCCTGTATCCTCTTGATGGATTGTTATAGAACAAAACATTCTTGACATCATTGGCTATATAACCATTTTGACAAGCGTAATCTATAGCACGACGGATAAGCTGGTCATTCTTTTCATAATTTAGGTCAAAGACAACATCTATCGCATTGTCCTTGTTTTTATAGAAATAAGACAAAGAAGAGGGATTGTCATTGAAAAGTAATTTATTATATGCTAGGAACATATCCGCTATACCATTTTCTTTCGTATAAAGAACTTTTCGAGCCTCACTCATAGTCGGCTCATGGTCTAATGCTGGCTGATAAAATAGACTTTCATTGCCTGTAAAAATAAACCTGCCGAACTCATTGACAGAATATATAATATCCTTGTTTATATCTAAGCTGTACACTTGTGCAGACGGATGAAGTCGTATTCCAAATAACTGTAGACACTTTCTTTGAACACGTCATAGTCTGGTGTCTTATAACCATGTGATTTCGCATACTCTTCCAATAGGAGAGATTGCATACTGTCTTCACGCTCCATTAATCCTGTATTAACAAACTCATTCTCAACCATTATATGGTGGGAACCAGAAGACTGTGCTTGACAAAAGTTAGCAACCAATGCAAACAAACAAAATATTATAAATCTGCGTTCTTTCATCCAATTTTCTCCTATAGGTTGTTATATCAATTCATAATTCATCCTTACCTTACATATAGCAATCTTTACTATCATTGATGAGAAAAATGCCTTATGGGGATCTTCTTTCCATCCACCGATAGACATAAAAAGTAACATTACAGATAAGCTATCCATATAAAGCCTCAATTCCGCAGCATTATTCTTTGCGATCTACTTTTATATATTGACGTGACATTTTGGTATTTATCCATTGATTTGGGACTTTTCTGGGGTTCTTGGTTCTTGCATAGGCATAAAATTCCCCACCCAAATCAATGGGGAACATGATAGTCACAAAGAAATACTGTTTATTCAAGGAATACTTCAGAGTAGTATGTTTTATTTGTATATAGGTTTAGAACGTTCTGCCTTCCCGTTCTCACCCATTTTGCTGGTACGCTGACAAAATGCAGGATAAAGGCTTTCAGTCTGCTTGTCTTTTTCAGCGGCTTGACCTTTTCGCTGATATGACGGACGAGATAGAGATAGAAGTTCTTCAGCATGGCGGTAACCATCATGAAAACCATGTTCTCAGCCATAAAGGAAAATGGCAGATGTGACCATCCAAAGTCATTGTTCTGTATGTCGAAGTTCTTTTCACTTGCCCCACGCTCATTATAAAACGTAATGATATCCTTCTCGGTAGACACCCAGTCATTGGTGAGGATACAGCGGTATGTGTATATTACTCCGAACATATCCGTCTGTTGCTTGCCATCCTTGTCTTTCAAAGGACTACGCTGTACGACAAGTCTGTATGACTTTCCTTCTATTAGGTTGTCCATGCTGATGGATGTGACATCGCATTTCTCATAGCCAATCTCAACGTTTTTCCATTCCTTCAACTGTTGGAAATTCTCGTAGCGACTGCCGCAGTTGGCAGCACGAATGTAGAACGTGTTGCAGCGCTGCTCTACGGTTTGTATGATTTCCTTTGAGAACGATCCGCAGTCGGCACGGAAACGCTCTATTACCACACCAAGTTCTGAGGTTACACGGTCCATAATGCGACGGAGCGTGTCCTCCTGATGGAATCTCACATTGGTATTTCCGTCACGATTCTCACCTCCGACTATGATTCCTCCAATGGAAGCCCAACCAGGGAAATAGCCAAAATCCTGCTTGTAAGAATACTTTGCATCGAACTTGTGGGCAGGAACAAACTGGTGGTCAAAGTCCAGGTCAACATGACTGCCCACCTTTATAAGCCCCATTCTCCGTATCATCCGTAAAAGTAAGGTATTCAACTTTTCTGCCGTGTTGAAACTATACGACTTGCCGGAGGTCTCGCTCTTGTAGACAATGTTCTCTTCAGCAAGCTCCTTTAGTCCGCGCCCCACAGTGTCGGCACCGGGTAATAGCGTATTAGGTCTCTGCTTGAACTGCCCTATAAGCACATTGATGTCCTCAAGGCACTCTCCACCACAAAGGTAGCTGAAGAAGAGAGAGCCGAAAATACTCCCATAGCTGAATGCTTTGCCACTACTTCCACGTTTGTCCAATACGGATTTGGTAAGTTTTTCAAAGCCCAACTTTGAGAAAACGTCCATAATATGATAAATTCCTCCGAAAGAAGTGATATTCTCGTTTTTAATTGCTACCTTTGTCATGTCAGATTTTTGCTTACTTATTATGTTTGTAGCACCAAGATAGGTGAAATTTCTGACATATCCAAGTGTTTTGAGAACTTTGTTTCTCAGACACTTGGAGTTCTTACAAGAATTTATGCTGCGGAATTAAGGTATTATAAAAACAGCTAAAATATTCTTTATTTTCATTTTAAACGTTGGTTAATGCTTTTTTGAACTTTCTGTAAGAGACGGTATCGGAATTCAGTGGTGAGAATAGGAATAATGTGTGGGGTAGGAAATGTATGTTAGGCAGGGACATTATTCCCCTTCTTTGCCGTTCATCACAGCATTGAGGAGAAGTTTTCCTACACCACAACCCGACATCCACTGTGAAGTCTTGTGCCTGCAGACGTCCTTTGTTATGTGTTATGTTGTGGCTATACTTTTCAGGATTAGTCTCTTTTTGGAAAGAACAGACAAATCGAGCATAGCAATTTCAAAGGCAAATATACAACTTTATTTTGTAAAAGGATATTAAGAACATGAGAAAAGGGGAAAGGGTAGTAGTTCACTCATCCGTCCAAATGAGATCACCATATCATACGATGCACCCTTTGCCTTATCGTTTTCCCTTTGAACCGGGCTTGGCCTTATTCGATCCTACCATCTAAAGATTTATCTTACTTTGCAAGTAATCAATATCAGGTTTATTTGTAGTCCCTGAACCATAAAAAGCAAGGAAGCTTAAACCGGCTTTCGTGAATAACGTCCAGGTTCCTATTTGCTTTAACACTTTTGTCCTACTGTCATATAAAGCATATCCTTTTCCTGCAAAAAGCCCATTCTCATATTTCTTTATCACATATACAACACTACCTGATTCTATATTGTTGCATGACAGAACACTGTCTCGTTCTTTTCTTTCAACTTTGAAGTGTAATATCGTTTTCTCTTTATTGTTACGAGATTCAAGTAAATACTGTGAGTACAATTTATTTCTAACTACATTTATAGAATCAATACCATCACCTTCGTACCATTTATTAGAATTAGAGTAATATGTCCAAGTCCCATCTTCCTTATTGAAAGAGAGCGAAAACTCACAGTCACTCATGAAATAATAAATATAAGAACAACCATGAAACATAACTTCTGAGGTCTCTTGATTCTCAGGTAAATCAATAGAATCTAATTTTTATGGGATATATTCCATGAGAATGACGATATTGTTCTAATTTACTTATAATATCTTTACCATACTTTTTTTCCTGAATAAATATCATAATAATTACTAGACATAATTATTAAGGATATAATAACAATTGAAAAAGATAAGATAACAAATTTACTTATTATCGTTTTTTTGTTTTCATATTTCACCATCATGAATTATAATATGTCCGTTAAATATTATCATTTCATTATAAGTTCATTGTTTTATTACTCCTTTTTTATCTCAATGGTCCGAGATTATTATTATCAATACTAATATTCATTATTTTCCTTTTTTCATCAAAATATAATCTTATGTTACCTTTATTTGTTTTATTAAAAATTTGATATAAGCTTAAGTACATCTTGTTTGGTATAATTAGCATCTTTAGGAGGATTGTAATAGGCATTCATCGCTAATTGTGAGAAATAAATTGCCTGACCACCCTTGTAAGCTTGAGTTGTCCTAGCAAAAGTCCAATGACTACTTGCCCGAGATACAACCGATGCATGGAGAAAATGACTCTCACCCATCCCTCTATGATAATCTTGAAAGTGCATGTCTTCATGAAACAACGTATTCATTAAATTATATTTATTTTTAAGAAGAATATCTGGTGTGCCATTTTCTCCTGCTGGAATCCAGATACCATTATCTTTAGGTTCATAATGAGCAGTTTCATTCTTTCTTATCTCACCTATAGTGCCTACGGTCGCTTTTATACCTATAGCTTTGGCATAATACGCTGCAACGTTCGCAATTATTTGTCTATTCTTCCCATTTCCCCAACCAAGGAAAATGGACTTTGTTTCATAATCTGAAAAATATTTTTTAGAACCATCTGGACTAACAATTGTTATATTTGCAGAATTATTATTTACAACTTTAATTATATTTCCATTACCATTTACATGAAACTCATCGTTACCATCAACATCAATAATTTTAATGGGATTAGCACTACAATATACATAAGAACCTAAAAACTGATATTTCTCAGCCAACGGATCCACTCCATACCAAATACTTGCCATAGGATTCAAGTACCTTGCACCGTAATAGTACAAGCCAGTCTCCTCATCAAACTGTTTGCCATTGAACTTATACGGTAAGTCTTCACTTGATGAGTGTTCGTCTACAAGGAGTTCGCCTATGGCAAGTAAGCATCATACTGTGTGATGTTGGCTTTATCATCTGTGATGTAAGACGTGCTGCCGAGGTGGTCACTGTGATAGAAGAAGGTTTCTTCCTTTGTAGTATCATTAGGGATGTATCCATAACCAGCCTGTGGGTCATCAGGATTGCTCGGGTCGTTCCATGAGACAGGAGCACCGGGGTTGGTGCCTGGTGTCGTGTTAGGATGTGGAGTCTGAATCCAACCCTGTGGCACATCATGGTTGCCGAGTTCGGTGAGGACGGCATTATAACCAACACCCGTGTTCTCTGGATCACCGTACGCGCCCTTCTCTGTCGGTACACCCTGGAGCTACACCCACCTTCTTATAATACGCTTCCTTCTGTGTCTGTATCTGATTCATACGTCCCGCATAGTCCTGCTGACCAGCAGTGACGTATGAACCGTTACGTCCGTATACGTTATTGAACATACCCGTTCCTATCCTTGAAACTTTTCTTTTTTACTATTGTCAGGAACTAAAATAATTAGGAAAGACTCTCCTGTCTTCATATTTTATTTATTTGCTTGTATTTTCTTTTCCAAACTGATATATTCAATTATATATATTCCTCTTATAGGTTCTTTGAGTTCCAATAAAACGTCATATAATTTAGTCATATCTTTATCTGCAATTAGAGAATATTGGGGTAAAGAATGAAATCTACCAAAATTATGCCCTTTGAATGTGAATAAAATTTTGTCTACTCTATTGTAGGTGTAACCATTCAAAGGAAGCCTATAAGTCTCCGTCTTTCCATCAAACTTTGCTATAATAAAAAGTATAGAAAACACGAAGAAATATAGGTGTACAATTGTCTTGGCAATAGAAATCAGATTAAATTTCAAATTCAAGGTGAAATATAAAACTAAATCAATTAACAATGCTACACATAGGATAACCAAATAATACCAAAGATGAATTACAAGTGTGCAGTAGTAATAATAAGCACAAATAAAGATAATGAGAGAAAATATAATTTTCCGTATAGTTAATTCTTTCATTTTATTTATTATTATTATTAGACGTTTTATTATCTGGTCTTTCAGATACTTTTTCAAATACCAAATCACCTCCTGCTACAACAAGATTCTTTTTAGTAACCGCTTTTGCATATTTACGAACATCTCCTCTATATCTATCTTTCGCAATTTTTACCCTAGACGCATCACTCTTCAGTCGAGTTTCAGATTTTCCTGCTTTTTGATTTCTTTTCAACTTATTAAGCGCAGTATATAATTTTTTATTGCTGCGTTCTAATCCACTGAGCAACTCATTTGCTCTTTTCTCCATTCTTTTGTCTAATAATGTTGAGAAAGTAGCAGAAATAAACTCTTCAGTTAAATCTATTTTATTAAAGTCTTTCCCTTTTTCAATGTCACCAATGATATTGGTAATCATAGTCCGAGCAACATCTATTGCAAATCGTCCCGCTTTACTATTTGCAATTTTTCCTATTGTTTTTGTTGTCCCTGCACCATCAACAAGCAAGGAGATAGCTGCCGTAGAAATACCATCAAAAGCTGCAGCTCCCCAACGGACATGGCTAAAAGCTGTTTTATAATCCATACCTTCAAAAATCCAGTTGGAAATAAAATCTACTCCAGCGGACACAACAAAGGCACTAATGCCTTCCACCGCAGCTCCTATTGGTGAATTACCATCAGGATCAAGAAGTTTATAGGATTATTAAAAGTATAACAATATCCAGTAACGTTAGGATATTTTTCTGTCAAAGCATCTACCCCATACCATAAACTCGTGACTGGATTCATGTACCTTGCACCGTAATAATACAAGCCTGTTTCCTCATCGAACTGTTTCCCATTGAACTTATACGGTAGGTCCTCACTCGATGAGTGTTCGTCTACAAGAAGTTCACCGTATGGTAAGTAAACATCATATTGAGTGATGTTGGCTTTGTCATCTGTAATGTAAGACGTGCTGCCGAGGTGGTCACTATGATAGAAGTAGGTCTCTTCTTTTGTAGTATCATTTGGAATATAACCATAACCAGCCTGTGGGTCATCAGGGTTGCTCGGGTCATTCCATGAGACAGGGGCGCCGGGGTTGGTGCCTGGTGTGGTGTTAGGATGTGGTGTTAGGATGTGGGAGTCTGAATCCAACCCTGTGGCACATCGTGGTTGCCCAGCTCTCTGATGATGGAGTTGTAGCCGATGTACGTATTCTCTGGATCACCATACGCACCCTTCATGGTAGGTACACCAGGAGCAATGCCCTGCTGCTTGTAATACGCTTCTTTCTGACGTTGGATTTGATTCATACGCTCAGCATAGTCCTGCTGCCCAGCCGTTACGTATGAGCCGTTGCGTCCATAGACGTTATTGAACAATCCTGTACCGATACGGCTGGCGATTCGTTTGTCACCAATGAAGTAATGCTTTGTAAAGCGATTCTTATTTACAGAGAGGATACTTGCAGGATAAAGCGTGAAGTTGTCTGTCTCGTGGAATGTGATGCCCTGTGGCGCACCATTGATATACACACCTTCCATCGTACCGTAACTCTTCATGTCTATCTTCTGTGTATATACATGAGAATCTATCATTCTTCATTTACACTCAAACACAACATTTTGATATTCTACAAAAGATTTGATTTGAAAATCTGATGTATAGTATATTGCCTCAATAAGTTCATATCTTTCGAGAGATTCTTTTACTTTTTTCATTCTCATTGATGAAAAAAGGTTCTCAGTCTCCTTCTTGATAAAAACCGTTTCTTCATCAAAAGGAGAACTTCTATAAATATAGGTAGTATCCTTGAGAGACAAAATGATATGATGTTCTTCATCATAGTATGCACTGGCTTTTCTTGTCAATTTGGTTCTGTTGACAGCTTTCTCTTCTTTCCCATTTTCATCTAAAGATCTAATTATAATTGAATTCCCAGAATATTCTACTTTAATTTGATTTTTAACTTTTCCCATAAATATCTTTTCATTTTGCTGGCTACATGAAGCAAAGCAAAACACAAGACATATTCCTATAGTCTTCCCAACTATAGTAGACTGTAAAATGTGCGAATTGAGATTTATCATTTTATTCTTTTACTTGTTTTTGGGGTTTAAGTCCCATCTCCTTCATTGTGTTTAGATAATTGACAACTCCAATGTTTGATTGGTTGTTGTCTTTCAAATCAGCATGGTCTTTGTTTCCAAGAGGATCTTGGGACATCATCCTGCTTATTATTTCACTGGCTTTTACAGGATTGTCTTTATTTTCTCTATAGGCTTCTACATATTTAGAAATATAAGAACCATGTAAAGCAAGTTCGTGTGCGATTGTTTCTGACAGTTCATCTTCAGAGCGGTTGGTCACATCTAATCGAAGTTCTACATATAGCTGATTATCACTGACGAAGATGTTAAACGAACCATTATTATCACCCATATAGTCTCTTTGGACAGTATTGTCAACATTCCCCAAATCAAATTCCTGAATCCATAGAATGCAATCTGCGAATCTACCAGTACCATTAGCACCATACTGACTACTTCCTTTCTCTAAGAAATCACCAATGAATCCGTTCCCATATGTAGTAGAGGCAAATCTTTTCATAGCAGACATATACGTTTTGTTACTACGATAATCTGAACCTTCAGCTTTACTATATCCTCTATTTACTTTATTATACAATGTCGGTCGTATTTTCTTCCCATTTGGATCCACTAATTTCACAGGATTATCTATACAATAGACGAAACCTCCTGCCGTCGGATACTTCTCCGCCAACGGATCCACCCCGTACCAGATACTTGCCATAGGATTCAAGTACCTTGCACCATAATAATACAAGCCAGTTTCGTTATCGAACTGTTTGCCGTTGAACTTATATGGTAGCTCTTCACGGCTGCTATGCTCATCAACTAACAGCTCACCATACGGTAAGTAGGCATCATACTGCGTGATGTTGGCTTTGTCATCTGTGATATAAGACGTTGAGCCGAGGTGATTACTGTGATAGAAGAAGGTTTCTTCCTTTGTGGTATCATTAGGAATATAACCATAACCAGCCTGTGGATCATCAGGGTTGCTTGGGTCATTCCAGCTTACAGGTGGACCGGGGTTGGTATTCGGTGTGGTGTTCGGCTTCGGAGTCTGAATCCAACCCTGTGGCACATCATGGTTGCCAAGTTCTGTGAGGACAGCATTATAACCAACACCCGTGTTCTCCGGATCACCATACGCACCCTTCTCTGTTGGTACACCAGGGGCTACACCCACCTTCTTATAATACGCCTCTTTCTGTGTCTGAATCTGATTCATACGTTCTGCATAGTCCTGCTGACCAGCCGTTACGTATGAGCCGTTACGCCCATAGACATTATTGAACAGACCTGTTCCTATCCTTGAAGCAACTCGTTTGTCACCAAGGAAGTAATGTTTCGTAAAGCGATTCTTGTTTACAGAGAGAGGATACTTGCAGGATAAAGTGTGAAGTTGTCCGTCTCATGGAATGTAATACCCTGCGGTGCACCATTGATATACACACCCTCCATCGTACCGTAACTCTTCATGATACGCTCACCAGCAGCATTGTAGGTATAGCGGTTGATGCCGTTGTTGTCTTTCAACACCATCAGGCGGTTCTCCTCCTCCCAGTATAGCATATGATCATAAGATAAATATCTTTCTAATAGATTACATGCTATATTTATTTTTTAATTTATCGATTAAATTCCGATGAAAATTCTTAAGTAAAAAGTTTTTATATCTTATATTTTTTACCTTCTTTTTTTATCATTACATAAAGTAATTAATGTAATGTGCGTTATTTTAATTTTTGAATTAAAAAAATCCAATATAAATGTGATACTCAAAAGTACAACTCTGCCCTTTTTTTCAAACCACAATTCAAATCCATTCCCATTTTCTTTAAGACTTTCGTTCCCATCAATATAACCATAAACGTCATTAGATATAACATTATCAAATCTATAAAAGTGAGAATCACGCTTAATCAAAAGAATCCTATTTTCCCCTTTATCAACGTATTTTTCACAACCGTCAGCTGTCATACTATAAGGGCTAAATATAGCTATTTGGGTATTCTGTCCATTTAAGGTAAGGCTATCAACAATAACATACCCTTGTGGAATTAAATATCCTTGCCATTTTCTTTGAGCTTTCCCATTTATACTAGGAGCTGAAAAAATAATAATGAATAAAATAAGAATAAACTTTTTCATATAAAATTATTTTTTTATGCCAAAAATATAGTTCTACCAAATGTACCTGTCGCTATTAGAGAGAATTTTGCTGTACTTTTGCCATCATGAATAAAAATTCCATTCCTCTCAAAAACGGGTGACACCTGCATCTTTGATTTTATCCTCTGTAAATAGCTTTCATTTCGATAAACATAATCTTTTCTGATATTATCTGGTATTGTTATTTTATTATACTGTCTAAATTTTTGGATGGCTAAGCCCTTTAGTTGCAAAATCTGTTCCGTCCCACAACGTTGCACCATGAGTTGGATCAATATCTGATTGTAATGCATCTATTATACCTGCTCTTGCAGTAGTTCTTGTAGAACTTGTAAGATAATCTTTATCATAAGCAACTCTTGCTGATGCAGGAGTAGTCGAATAATTTTGATCATTCAGTTGTTCATATAAAGAATGGTTCTTTACTCTAGGCCCTCCTTTTACTCTTACATGTGCGTAATTCACATCTTTATCATCAACTGCATTATTAGCTGCATGTGCAATCCACAAGCTTTCATTTGGGGCATCACTCGATTCTACATCTACAATATGAGCAGCAATATTAAACTGTTCATCTGTCATACCATTTCCATGATCAATTAACTGAGTCAATTTACCATCTCGTTCAATATATACAAGATTATCTTTTCCTTCTTTCCTTAAGAATTTTCCTTGAGCATTGTATATAAACTTCTGACCATCAGGATCAAATAAATTTATTGGATTGTCTGCACAATAAACATAAGAACCTATTTCTTTATACTTCTCTGCCAGCGGATCCACCCCATACCACAGACAGGTAACAGGGTTCAAGTACCTTGCACCATAGTAGTACAAGCCAGTTTCTGCATCCATCTCCTTGCCATTGAACTTATACGGCATATCCTCACTACTACTATGTTCATCAACAAGCAATTCACCGTACGGCAAATAAGCATCGTACTGAGTGATATTGCCTTTACTGTCTGTGATATAACTTGTACTACCAAGGTGATCGCTGTGATAGAAGAAAGTCTCTTCCTTCGTTGTGTCATTGTCCACGTAGCCATAGCCAGGCTGTGGATTCTCTGGGTTCGTTGGATCGTTCCAGCTAATTGGAGCACCAGGCTCATTTCCTTCAGTAGTGTTGTGTTTCGGAGTCTGTATCCAGCCCTCTGGTACACTATGGTCGCCCAGCTCGGTAATCACAGTGTTATAGCCCACACCTGTATTTTCAGGATCCCCATACGCACCCTTCTCTGTTGGTACACCAGGGGCTACACCCACCTTCTTATAATACGCCTCTTTCTGTGTCTGTATCTGATTCATACGCTCAGCATAGTCCTGCTGACCAGCTGTTACGTATGAGCCGTTTCTTCCGTAAACGTTGTTAAACAGTCCTGTTCCTATCCTTGAAGCGATTCGTTTGTCACCAATGAAGTAATGCTTCGTGAAGCGGTTCTTGTTGACAGAGAGGATACTTGCAGGATAAAGCGTGAAGTTATCAGTCTCATGGAACGTGATGCCCTGTGGTGCACCATTGATATACACACCTTCCATCGTACCGTAACTCTTCATGATGCGTTCACCGGCAGCATTGTAAGTGTAACGACTCGTCTTGCCATTATCAGAGAGTACCATCAAGCGGTTGTCTTCATCCCAGTACATCTCACGGGTAGTATTCGTAGAGTCGTTCGTTACCAGCGTTGGATTACCGTTGGCATCGTACGTGTAATGGTCGTGACCAATCTGCGTTGGAGCTGTCGGGTGGTCGCTGTCCTCATACTTATAAGAAAAGTTATAAGACTTAGCAGTTGTCGTTGAGTCCACTTTCTGTACCTTAGTGAGCGGCTCACTCATCCGTCCGAACGACATCACCATATCATACGATGCACGCTTAGCCTTACCGCTTGCATGAATAAGGCGGTTCAGCTCATCATACTCATACGTATGCGAACTCTTTCCTCCTAACTTCGCCTTGTTGAGTTTCGTCAGCGACGTTGGGTTGGCGGCATTCGTAATACCGAGGATATTATCCACAGCATCATACTGGTACCTGTTCTCCATCACAGTCTGACCATCCGCTGTAAGGTTCATCACCTGCAGACGTTCACGCTGCTTGTCGTAGGTATAGGTAGTCTCCGTGCCATTACCAAGTTTTGTATAGACCGTATGACCTTCCTTGTCGTAACCTATCCTATCTACTATAACGCTCTGACGTCCCTGTTTATTGCTCGTAAGACGCTCAACCTGTCCAGCAGCATTGTAGTGATAAGTCACCACCTCGCCGTCAGGATAAGTCATCGTCTGCACACGGTTCCAACTATCATACGTAGCACCATAGACATAAGTCCTAATATCCGCCACACTCGCCATGACTGTACGGACGGTCTTCGTCACCTCACCCTGTCGACCGTAGTAGTAGGCTTCACCGCCACTCGCATCCTCTACGAGGGCAAGACGACCAGCACGATTATACTTATCGCCAGCTTTACCATAGGTATAAGTAACACGGTTGAAGAGGTTTTCAGGATAAAGCACCTCATGCAGCCGTTCGAAGTCGTAGGTGTAAGAGATGTAACCCTTGTCAGATATCGACTTCCTAAGCTCTGCCGTGAGCTTCGTCAGAAGGTTACCTGCCGCATCATAGGTCATATCCGTTTCTCCAGCATCAGGATGATTTTATCTTTCATATCCAGATATATTCTTAATATAAGCCCACTTTGAATCAAAAGTAATTTTCTTATTATTTAAAAGATTCTTTAATACAATAACATTCTTATCATTTTTTCTCTGCATTATAAAATTATACTTCATACCTTTAGTAAGACAAAATTTTTTTATATCAACATCTATAAAGTCAAATTCGAACTGAACAGTATTATTTTTTTTTGGGACCACTTTAAAGGTAAAACTTTAGGTAATTCTGTTGTATCTAAAGTTAAAATCAGTTCAGTATCTTCTCCTGTCAAAATAGTAATCTTGATAACTTCTATTTTCGTAAAAGTAGGCAGAGAGTCCTTATATATAGCAGATACGCTTGTTGTATTTTCAAATAGTGTAAAATCCATTGCTTATTTATGGTTAAAAATATAATGTTTTTTGTCCCAGGATACGTTCCCTTTCTAGTATATTCTTTTCGACGTATATTAAAATGTGGTTTTCCAGCATCATCTCTAAATTGCTGATGACCAACAGAGTGTTCTTGTATAACAGCATCCCCATGAGATCCCTTATTATGATATTCTCTTGTCATGATAGGCTTCCCATCTTTCCAAGAATACTCTTACCATTCGATTTACTCATGGGTACTTTAGTAACACGAATAGGATGCTGAGACATGGGGAATCCTGCATCTCTTTTTGCTGCTCTAAAAGCCGCTCTTCTCGTTATTTTTTCAGAAATTTGCGTTACGTGTTCAACTGTTTTACCTGCTCTTAGAGCCTTTAATCCCGATGCAACTCCCCCTGGAATATACGGAAGGACAGTAGCTGCTGCATCAAGTATAATTCCGACACCGTCTAAGGCAGCCGCACCGTATCTCCCTCTATTTATATTATTAGTTAAATTTGCTACTCCTAACAGAACATTAGCAGCATCCCAGATTGTTTCTAAAGGGATATTCCCATCTGGATCCTTTAAACGGATAGGATTATTATTACAATATACATATGCAGCGATATTAGTAAAATCTTCCGCTAAATTATCCACCCCATACCAAATACTTGCCACAGGATTCATATACCTTGCACCATAATAGTACAAGCCTGTTTCCTCATCGAACTGTTTGCCGTTAAACTTGTAGGGCAGGTCTTCACTCGATGAGTGTTCGTCTACAAGGAGTTCGCCGTATGGCAAGTAAGCGTCATACTGTGTGATGTTGGCTTTATCATCTGTGATGTAAGACGTTGAGCCGAGGTGGTCACTATGATAGAAGAAGGTCTCCTCTTTCGTTGTGTCGTTAGCAATGTAACCATAACCAGCCTGCGGGTCATCAGGGTTACTCGGGTCGTTCCAGCTTACAGGTGGACCGGGGTTGGTATTCGGTGTGGTGTTAGGATGTGGAGTCTGAATCCACCCCCTGTGGCACATCATGGTTACCGAGTTCTGTTAGGACGGCATTATAACCTACACCCGTGTTCTCTGGATCACCATACGCACCCTTCTCTGTAGGTACACCAGGAGCTACACCCACCTTCTTATAATACGCCTCTTTCTGTGTCTGAATCTGATTCATGCGTTCAGCATAGTCCTGCTGACCAGCCGTTACGTATGAACCGTTGCGTCCATAGACGTTGTTAAACAGACCTGTTCCTATCCTTGAAGCAACTCGTTTGTCACCAAGGAAGTAATGCTTTGTAAAGCGATTCTTATTTACAGAGAGGATACTTGCAGGATAGAGCGTGAAGTTATCCGTCTCATGGAAGGTAATACCTTGCGGTGCACCATTAATATACACACCTTCCATCGTACCGTAACTCTTCATGATGCGTTCACCAGCAGCATTGTAAGTGTATCGGCTTGTCTTACCGTTATCGCTTAAGACCATCAGGCGGTTATCCTCATCCCAATACATCTCACGGGTAGTGTTCGTTGAGTCATTTGTCACCAACACAGGATTACCGTTGGCATCGTATGTGTAATGGTCGTGACCAATCTGCGTTGGAGCTGTCGGGTGGTTACTGTCCTCATACTTATAAGCAAAGTTATAAGACTTGGCAGTCGTCGTTGAGTCCACCTTCTGTACCTTTGTCAGCGGTTCACTCATCCGTCCGAACGACATCACCATATCATACGATGCACGCTTAGCCTTACCGCTTGCATGAATAAGACGGTTCAGCTCATCATACTCATACGTATGCGAACTCCTTCCTCCCAGCTTCGCCTTATTGAGTTTCGTCAGCGACGTTGGGTTGGCAGCATTCGTAATACCGAGGATATTATCCACAGCATCATACTGATACCTGTTCTCCATCACAGTCTGACCATCCGCCGTAAGGTTCATCACCTGCAGACGGTCACGCTGCTTGTCGTAGGTATAGGTAGTCTCCGTACCATTACCGAGTTTCGTATAGACCGTATGACCCTCCTTGTCGTAACCTATCCTGTCAACAATAACGCTCTGACGTCCCTGTTTATTGCTCATAAGACGCTCCACCTGTCCGGCAGCATTGTAGTGATAAGTCACCACTTCACCGTCAGGATAAGTCATCGTCTGCACCCGGTTCCAGCTGTCATACGTAGCACCATAGACATAAGTCCTGATATCTGCCACACTCGCCATGACCGTACGGACAGTTTTCGTCACCTCACCCTGTCTGCCATAGTAATACGCTTCACCACCCGAAGCATCCTCAACGAGGGCAAGACGACCGGCACGGTTGTACTTATCGCCAGCCTTACCGTATGTATAAGTAACACGATTAAAGAGGTTTCTGGATAAAGCACCTCATGGAGTCGCTCGAAGTCGTAGGTGTAAGAGATGTAACCCTTGTCAGATATCGACTTCCTAAGCTCTGCCGTGAGCTTCGTCAGGAGGTTACCCGCCGCATCATAGGTCATATCCATCTCACCTGCATCAGGATTATTCACCATCAGTTTCCGACCAAGCAAGTCGTAGGCATACTTCGTCTCCTTACCGTTAGGATGCTGAACCGTCATCACCTGTCCAACAGGGTCATAGCTGTACTTCACCGTGATATCCTCCCCATGGGCATGCTGCACCGTTTCACGGTTACGCCCCTTGGCATCCGTATAGCTCTCCGCACGTCGTCCCAGTGCATCCGTGACCGTTGTCTGGAGCATTGGTTCACCGTCATGGCTACCGATACTGTAGGATGTGCGTGTCACACTGCCGTCAGCAAGCGTAACACTCATGGTACGGTCGTGTGCATCATACTCTGTCTTTGCCTGCAGATCACCTGTAGCATGGTTGTAAGTGCCAATATTACCATGGCTCTCCGTCATTGGGTAGTAAGCCGCAACATTACGTCCGAAGGCATCGATGACAGCCCTTCCACTGACGATGGAGACCTTTTGATTGCCGCTACCAGACCACACCACACCCGTCTGTTTCGTCTGAACGGCACGCATCAGCGAGTCGGCAAAGGTATAGGTATCTATGTTGCCTTCCTTAGAATAATGAATGGTATGTGCCTTGCGTTCTGCAGGGAAGTACTCAAAGCGGATAGTAAATGGCTGACCGCTCTCTATCTCATACGGAGCACGGATAGTCATCTGTCTGCCCAGTGCATCGTAGGTGTATTCCATCTTCTGCCCGTTAAGGTCAGTCGTTACAGACGGAGCATTCCAAAGACCATCATAAGCCGTGCTGGAGCTATAGCCGTAGGCATCCTTGACACTTGTCACAAGACTATGATAGCGGTCATCATAGGTATAAGCATAGAACATACGCTGATGATTGTAGTTCTCTGGCTTCGTCATGCGTGTGATGTTACCATAGCCATCGTAAGTCATGTTATAGACTGATGGCTTTGGGTGCGTTGCTGAGCGTTATCTCGGTAATCTCGCCGTTCTGGTTCACCTCGGTGGAACGCTCACGGTAGGTCTTGCCCGCACTGCTTACCACGATGCAGCTTGGTACACTGACGATGTACTTATCAGAGAGGTTGTGATAGTCGATCTTGGCATCGAGCGTTTCACCTGCTGCCGTCTCCTTATAGGTCACGAGGTTACCGAAGTTATCATAGGCGTTCTCAACCTTGGTGATCAGACTGTCGCCGCTTTGCTCGTCGAAGTTGGACTGGCTGAGGGCGGAAAGTGCCGGGAAGAGAATCTCGATGTTATCGTGATGGGCACCGACTGTACCTACGGCTTTACGAGTATCCTTTACATCAATGAGCTTATAGGAATAGATGCCTCTCTGTAGCTTCTTGCCGGAATTAATTCCTATTTCGTTGAGGGAAATACTCATTCATACATTAATCTATCTTGATAAACTCTACAATTATTTTTCCATCTAAACCAATAACAACTTGGATTATTAAGAGCTTTTAGCTTTATCCAATCACCTTGAACATCAATAATATTAAAGGTCATATCCGATTTCTTAACTTTCTTAATTGATTTTCTGTCCAACGAATAAAGGCTATCCCCTAACTGTGGAGTATACCATAAACTCTGTAAAAAATTTCTTAGATCACAAGACCTGTGAATACTTTTTTTGTTTAATAATTTCCAAGTCCCACCAACCTCTACCTCCATATACTCTTTATTGAAGTCTCTACTAAATAAAGTTATAATAGACCAACTAGGGTAATATGAGACTATCTTTCCTTTTAGTTTCTCACAAACAGGGTCTCCTTCTTCATTTTTCTCAATTTTACAAAAAGGTGTCATATCTTGATTATACAAAATATATACACTATCTGTTGAAATAGCATTTCCCAGAGAGTCTTGATATAAACAGACAATGCTCAAGGTGTCTCTATATTGAGAAACTACTTTTGTTATTTCTTTCTTAGTATTAAGTGTCAGAGTACCACATCGCCCCAAAACTTGAGAGAGAGAGAGTACTATAAATGCAAGCAAAAAATATTTATTCATGATGATTTACTTTTGTCGTGACAACTACTTCATTTAGATTTCCACCATAATACATGGTTGAAACATTTGGCCTAAATCCTTGAAGATGTAAATGATTATTATGAGCAGACGGAATCTTATGCTCTTTTGCTGACCAAGTATAAGGTAGTAATTTATGATTACCATATCGTTCAGAAACCATCATAGATTTCGTCTGAGCCCACCCATATTTATGCAAAGCCTTTACAAAGCGAATCTCTCTCTCTTCATCAAACTGAGCATCGGACACAAGTCTCCTAGAGCCAGAATGATCTTTACTAAAATAACGAAGATCACCGTTAATTCCATTTTTATGTGAATGGCTAGGTGCTGGAGAAGAACCATCGGCGTTGCTAAAATGATTAACATAAACATCATTAGCACCAACATCTGATGTTGCTCCTATCAATGCTGCTAAAGCCAAAGGACTAATATAATTTTCCTTTTCATTACCAGACTTAAATGTTATACGAGACTCTGCTCCCTCAAAATTAGAGAAAGAAACTTTGCCACTCATACCTATAAGATTATGACTGTTATATTTATATGTTCCTACTTCTATAGTTTTTTGCCCATTCGTTATATAGAACGAATGTGTATTATCCTTAGTTCGAATAATAGCTATAGCTCCTGTCTTTACATTTGTAACATAATCATCTTCTCCGTTTGGGTCTATTCTAACTATTGGATTTGAGGAACAATAAACATAACTACCTAAATGAATATTTATAACATTTTGGATCCACTCCATACCACAAGCTGGTGACAGGATTCATATACCTTGCACCGTAATAGTACAAACCAGTCTCTTCATCGAACTGTTTGCCATTGAACTTATATGGCAGTTCTTCACTGCTACTATGCTCGTCAACCAACAGTTCACCGTATGGCAGGTAAGCACCATACTGTGTGATGTTGGCTTTATCATCTGTGATGTAAGACGTTGAACCGAGGTGGTCACTGTGATAGAAGAAGGTTTCCTCTTTCGTAGTGTCGTTTGGAATATAACCATAACCAGCCTGTGGGTCGTCAGGGTTGCTCGGGTCATTCCAGCTTACAGGTGGACCAGGATTGGTATTCGGTGTGGTGTTAGGACGTGGCGTCTGAATCCAACCTTGTGGCACATCATGGTTACCGAGTTCTGTGAGGACAGCATTATAACCAACACCAGTGTTCTCCGGATCACCATACGCACCCTTCTCTGTCGGTACACCAGGGGCTACACCCACCTTCTTATAATACGTCTCTTTCTGTGTCTGAATCTGATTCATACGTTCTGCATAGTCCTGCTGACCAGCCGTTACGTATGAGCCGTTACGCCCATAGACATTATTGAACAGACCCGTTCCTATCCTTGAAGCAACTCGTTTGTCACCAATGAAGTAATGTTTCGTAAAGCGATTCTTGTTTACAGAGAGGATACTTGCAGGATAAAGTGTGAAGTTGTCCGTCTCGTGGAAAGTGATTCCCTGCGGTGCACCATTGATATACACACCTTCCATCGTTCCGTAGCTCTTCATGATACGCTCACCAGCAGCATTGTAAGTGTAACGACTCGTCTTGCCGTTATCAGAGAGTACCATCAGACGGTTGTCTTCATCCCAGTACATCTCACGGGTAGTATTCGTAGAGTCGTTCGTTACCAGCGTTGGATTACCATTAGCATCGTATGTGTAATGGTCGTGACCAATCTGTGTTGGAGCCGTCGGATGGTTACTGTCCTCATACTTATAAGCAAAGTTATAAGACTTGGCAGTCGTCGTTGAGTCCACTTTCTGCACCTTAGTGAGTGGCTCACTCATACGTCCGAACGACATCACCATATCATCATGATGCACGCTTTGCTTTACCGCTTGCATGAATAAGGCGGTTCAGCTCGTCATACTGATAGTTGTGGCTGAACGCACCGCCGAGCTTAGCTGGGGTTGTGTTTGTTTATATCTTGAGGATTCACTACATTACTAATGCCGAGGATATTATCCACAGCATCATACTTGCAGTTGTTGTACAACCTAACAATGCAAAAGGACCTTATATTTTTTTACTATTTTCAATTGGGGATAAATTCTTTAACAAAAGAGCTGTCCAAATCTTTAGTATCCATTTTAACCCTAATATATTCCATTTTATGCTTTTTTTCTCGGAAATTATCAAATAGCAGTTCACATGAATCCAAGGAATTGATAACTCCGATTGTTATACGATTATCTATATCTCTTAGATATAATGTATCATTTATTATTTTTATATCTAAAAATACATAAGCGTATCTATTTTATTATCAACTATTGCTGTTGAGTCCTTATAGAATGTTAGTTGATTATAACATAAGGCACCACTCTCATCTTCTAAATGCCAACATCCCACTATTTGGTTAGAATCAATATAAGATTTAACACGATTACTGCAAGAATAAGCCAAGAAAAATATCCATAATAACAATGCCATCAAAAATTTAAGTGGCGTGACCGAGATATGCTTTTCCCATCCTTAAAATGTAATTTATTAATTTTTTTAAATTGTCAATATCTTCTTGTGTAACTTTTTCTCTTTGCTGGATTCAGAGTTCCTCCGTTACGTGAATCAGGTTTTGCTTTCGGATTATACTGGTATTTAGGATCTACAAGAGTATTTCTTGGAGCCATTATTCCAGGTTGCCCTTTCTTTCGAAGATCCCTATCAGGATGTTTCAACCCTAATCCATGACCAAATTCATGCGCTTCCGTTGTTGTACCAGAGCCTTGAATATTATTATACTGAAATTCACCTCGGTTTCCTCCTATGTCGAAATTAGAAATACCTGGAATACTACCTTTGGTAGCATACTTAACAACTTCTATGTAATTTATTTCAGGATCAGTATTCTTCGCCATTTCCAACTTAAGTTCAGCTCGCTTTAATCCTAACCAGCCACTTACATCACGATATTCTCCCTTAATTTTAAATATTACATTATAAGTGGTATTACCTAATTTTACTGTACCATGAGCCTCATTCCAACCATTCTGAATATCTGCAGCTGTCTGTGCTGCAATTGCAGCAGAAGCACATTCTCCATAAAAACAAGAGTGGCACTTACTACTATTGTTTTAGAATGAGCATTTACAGTAACTTTTGCGGATTGCCCGTTAGGATCTATTAGAGTAATAGGATTAGAAAATGTATAGGTAAAAGGTGAACATCCTGGAACTTTTTCGATTTCAGGATCCACTCCATACCATAGACTTGTCATAGGATTCATGTACCTTGCACCGTAATAGTACAAGCCGGTCTCTTCATCGAACTGTTTGCCATTGAACTTATATGGCAGTTCTTCACTGCTACTATGTTCGTCAACTAACAGTTCACCGTATGGAAGGTAAGCATCATACTGGGTGATGTTGGCATGATCGTCTGTGATGTAAGACGTTGAACCGAGGTGGTCACTATGATAGAAGAAGGTTTCCTCTTTCGTTGTGTCATTAGGGATGTAGCCATAACCAGCCTGCGGGTCATCAGGGTTGCTTGGGTCGTTCCAGCTTACAGGTGGACCAGGGTTGGTATTTGGTGTGGTGTTGGGGCGTGGAGTCTGAATCCAGCCCTGTGGCACATCATGGTTACCAAGTTCTGTGAGAACGGCATTATAACCAACACCCGTGTTCTCCGGATCACCATACGCACCCTTCTCTGTTGGTACACCAGGGGGCTACACCCACCTTCTTATAATACGCCTCTTTCTGTGTCTGAATCTGATTCATACGTTCTGCATAGTCCTGCTGACCAGCCGTTACGTATGAACCGTTGCGTCCATAAACGTTGTTAAACATACCCGTTCCTATCCTTGAAGCTATGCGCTTATCACCGATAAAGTAATGTTTCGTAAAGCGATTCTTGTTAACAGAGAGGATACTTGCAGGATAAAGCGTGAAGTTGTCCGTCTCGTGGAAGGTAATACCCTGTGGTGCACCATTGATATACACACCTTCCATTGTTCCATAGCTCTTCATAATACGTTCACCAGCAGCGTTGTAAGTATAACGACTCGTCTTGCCGTTATCGCTTAAGACCATCAGGCGGTTATCCTCATCCCAATACATCTCACGGGTAGTATTCGCCGAATCGTTCGTTACTAATGTTGGATTACCGTTGGCATCATACGTGTAATGGTCATGACCAATCTGTGTTGGAGCCGTCGGATGATTACTGTCCTCGTACTTATAAGCAAAGTCATAAGACTTAGCAGTTGTCGTTGAGTCCACCTTCTGAACCTTTGTCAGCGGCTCACTCATCCGTCCGAACGACATCACCATATCATACGATGCACGCTTAGCCTTACCGTTTGCATGAATAAGGCGGTTCAGCTCATCATACTCATACGTATGCGAACTCCTTCCTCCCAGCTTCGCCTTGTTGAGTTTCGTCAGCGACGTTGGGTTGGCAGCATTCGTAATACCGAGGATATTGTCCACAGCATCATAACGATACCTGTTTCCATCACAGTCTGACCGTCCGCTGTAAGGTTCATCACCTGCAGACGTTCACGCTGCTTGTCGTAGGTATAGGTAGTCTCCGTGCCGTTACCGAGCTTCGTATAGACCGTATGACCCTCCTTGTCGTAACCTATCCTGTCAACAATAACGCTCTGACGTCCCTGTTTATTGCTCGTCATGCTCTCCACCTGTCCTGCAGCATTGTAATGGTAGGTCACCACTTCACCGTCAGGATAAGTCATTGTCTGCACACGGTTCCAGCTATCATACGTAGCACCATAGACATAAGTCCTGATATCTGCCACACTCGCCATCACCGTACGGACAGTCTTTGTCACCTCACCCTGTCTGCCGTAATAATACGCTTCACCGCCACTCGCATCCTCAACGAGGGCAAGACGACCGGCACGGTTATACTTATCGCCAGCCTTACCATAGGTATAAGTAACACGGTTGAAGAGATTTTCAGGGTAAAGCACCTCATGCAACCGTTCGAAGTCGTAGGTGTAAGAGATGTAACCCTTGTCAGATATCGACTTCCTAAGCTCTGCCGTGAGCTTCGTCAGGAGGTTACCTGCCGCATCGTAGGTCATATCCGTCTCACCTGCATCAGGATGATTCACCATCAGTTTCCGACCAAGCAAGTCATAGGCATACTTCGTCTCCTTGCCGTTAGGATGCTGAACCGTCATCACCTGTCCGACAGGGTCATAGCTGTACTTCACCGTGATATCCTCACCACGGGCATGCTGCACCGTCTCACGGTTGCGTCCCTTGGCATCGGTATAGCTCTCTGCATGTCGTCCCAGTGCATCCGTGACTGTTGTCTGGAGCATCGGTTCACCGTCATGACTGCCGATAGAGTAAACCGTACGTGTCACACTACCGTCAGCAAGCGTCACACTCGTGGTACGGTCGTGCGTATCATACTCCGTCTTTGCCTGCAGATCACCTGTAGCATGGTTGTAAGTGCCGATGTTACCATAGCTCTCCGTCATGGGGTAATAAGCCGCAATGTTACGTCCGAAGGCATCGATGACAGCCCTTCCACTGATGATAGAGACTTTCTGATTGCTTCCACCAGACCACACCACACCCGTCTGCTTTGTCTGGACAGCACGCATCAGTGAGTCGGCGAATGTATAGGTGTCAATGTTTCCGTCCTTAGAATAATGGATGGTATGCGCCTTACGTTCTGCAGGGAAGTATTCAAAACGGATAGTAAACGGCTGACCGCTTTCTATCTCATACGGAGCACGAATCGTCTGCTGACGTCCTAAGGCATCGTAGGTGTATTCCATCTTCTGCCCGTTGAGGTCGGTCGTTACAGACGGAGCATTCCAAAGTCCATCATAAGCCGTGCTGGAGCTATAGCCGTATGCATCCTTGACACTTGTCACAAGACTATGATAGCGGTCGTCATACGTATAAGCATAGAACATACGCTGATGATTGTAGTTCTCTGGCTTCGTCATACGTGTGATGTTACCATAGCCATCGTAAGTCATGTTATAGACAGAAGGCTTATCACCGTTATGGAGCATGATCTCCGTTATCTCACCGTTGCCGTCCACCTTCGTTGAGCGTTCACGGTAAGTCTTACCACCACTGCTGACAGTGATATGACTCGGAACACTGACGATATACTTATCTGCTATCTTATGATAGTTGATATCTGCCTCTAAACTATAGCCCATTGTCGTCTCCTTATATCCCTGTAGATTACCATAGTCATCGTAAGTATTATTGACCGCAACCGCCAGACTATCCCCACTATTTACATCAAAGTTACTCTGAACAAGCGTCTTTAGGGCAGGGAAGACAACAGCGTCAGCCGTATTATGACCAACGGCGAGTGTCTTCAGGTCGTAGTCATATAGAGATCCCTGCAGCTTCTTTCCATCAGCGGTATAGAGATACTCACTCGTAACAAGCCCATGCGCATAGTAATCCCTGTTCTTACCATAGGTCTGTACGGAGTAACGATAGAGTCTGTCACCGTTCTCAGTGTCTATCTGATTGGTACGTACCTGCTTGAAACCATAGAAGTCACGCTCACGACGGTCACGGTAGCCACCGCTATATTCGAAGGTATTCCTGCTTCGTACTGCTCCGTTCTCCTTGTATCCACCTGTCGTCTCAACAGATGACATCACCCAGCGACGTCCCGGCAAGTCATAACTTGGAGTTGTCTGCTCATAGTTGATATTGATATGTCCGCCGAAAGGAAGCGTCACAGAGCGCAGCATGTTCGTTCTTCCCGTAAGGTTACGGTAGACTATAAGCTGCTTTGCCCCATCAGCAACAATAATGTCTGGATGTCCGTCACCGTCGATATCCGTCTAGCCCCAGCCGTACAGGCGTTGCCAGACAATAAAGACAATCCTGTATTATTTCTAACGTACTAACTCCTGGTCACAATACATTGGAAGAACAATAGTAGTATCTGCACGTATCAAACATATATCAGTTTCTCCTTTCTTCTTAAAAATATAATCGCCCGGTTGATAATTCTCTTCAATCTCCCAAAAATAAGGAATCTTGATACATTTATGTTCCCCACAATTATCTATTCCAAATATTAAAAAAAATCTGTTTTCATGTCTTCCCACACCCTGTCCTTTTAGGCTGTATTCAATAGGCCTCAAGTCTTGTACAATTTTATTGCAGGTTATACAGCTTGAGAAATTAAGAAAGAAAAGATAAGATAATATGCCTCATATTAGAATTTTAAAATATACTTTGTTTTCAACATCTCTCTAGATACGCCATTACTTCCTCCTATAGCTTTTATACTTATTCCTGCTCCTATTCCATAGGATGAATAGCTATGATTATCAGTAGGTGTTCCATAAACGGCATTCAATGGGCCAATCGTAGCGGCATTGTTATAACCATTACCTTCATACAGATCAATGTTATTCTTTAAATTAGTATAGTTTTTGTATCCAATAAAGTTGATATATGCATTAAAACTTAAAGCAGGTTTAGCCAAATCACCCCCCCCAGACATAATGCCATAAAGTCCTCCCTCAGAACCACTAATTGTGAAACCGAGACCATAAGAGTAATGTAAATTGGCAATTTGAAAACTAACTCCAGCTTCCAATCCTATTGCGTCAAAGTTAAAAGGAGCATAGATACCTGAAGAAGTTTTTGGCAATTCTTTATATCTACAAAGTTCCAGTCCCATATTACTTAGAATGTCTAAGAAATTAACAGATTTTTTACGGGATACTGACACTTCATCCATTGGGTGGGCTGAAAGGATATTCCCTTGATTATCACCGAATTTATATTGTCCTTGATTATCGAACATATTTACAGTATTTCCTAAATATCTTCCACCTTCTGGGATAAACTTTCCGTCTTTAGCAGAGTTGACTCTTTCATCCCAATAAACGCCCTGGTCCTTTGTTTCAACCCATCCCTTTCCGTTAGGGTCAATTATTCTAATTGAATTTCCTCCACCATATATATAAGGACTGGTCCGTACATATTTCTCCGCTAATGGATCTACCCCATACCAAATACTTGCCATAGGGTTCATGTACCTTGCACCATAATAGTACAAGCCAGTTTCC